>ERZ1066120.39-NODE-39-length-135460-cov-23.500240_pt1 | contig 135460 bp, 116 predicted proteins | sample MGYA00382767_ERZ1066120 | MGnify/ENA primary metagenome ERZ1066120 (study PRJEB33369, sample SAMEA5778350) | biofilm metagenome | biome: Industrial cooling water; feature: Water cooling tower basin; material: Biofilm | place: United Arab Emirates | collected... | reverse complement strand
CCAAAATACTTACCCGTTTTTACCAAAGTCCCTTTGTAGAATGGATGAGTAGCCTCGCGTTCCTTGACTGGTTTTAAAACGCTAGCAATTTGATAAATTCGGATGGATTGTTGGCAATCTGCATTTTCTGGAATAGATAAGGGAAAGCATGGGTTACCTTCTGGTAACAACTGGAGATAATTTCTATTGGGATCTGGCATGACGACGGTTAACGCACAATTGTTGGATGGGCAATAGAAGGGGTATTGCACATTAGCAATTGCGCGTCAGCGCCATTCTTTTCCCAAGCTTTAAAGTGGACAATCCCTGAACAATTATTTGTCGCTCAGGCTATTAGTTGGAATTCGGCAAGGCGCGGTAGAAATCTCTGGTAGCACAGAGGTGGTGGCATTTGAGGGATAGAAATACCCTGGACAAGAAAATCCCCTTTTTCTCCTGCGAACCAAACAACTACTAGCACTTTGGATTCGGGAGCGTATTCGGCTACGCGGCGGCTGGTTTCGGCATCGGGCCATTTTCCCTGCATTAAGGCTTGAAAGTTAGTACTTTTTTCGCCCAGGTAAAAGCCTGGAATGGTATCTAAAAGCCTGTAGAACTTTAGATTAAGATTTTCCCGCGTTGCCTGGTTGTTACTGTTATCGATGACGACGCAACCTCTGCCCTCTTCTAGATAGCCTTTCCAACCAATAGCAGCAATTAGCTCGTAGTTCAGAATGAGAAATTCGTAGCGAACTTGGTCATCATTTAGATTGTATGAATTGCGGTCTGTTTCCATAATTCAAGAGTGGTGTGCAAAGTGGTAAAGAGTACGTTCGGTGATACCAAAACCCCGAAAACTTGCCCATTTATACTCGCATTCACCGGGGCTATATTTACTGCTTAGTTGGCTCCAAGTATCCCAGTCAGGCAGCAGAGAATCGCTGATGTATTTGAGCGCCATGCCGATAAAAATCCACGATTCGTAGTTGTCTGCGTAGCGGGGGTGAATGACTTCTAGTAGAAGTCTTGCTTTTTCGATGGTTGTTGCACAAATTGAAGCTGGTGAGGTACGAGGTAATGGGCGTGGGGTGGGAATACGCTTTGATTTTTGAGGTGGTGAAAGGGGGTGTTCAAGTAAGTCAATTACCCAATTGGGTGCGCGAGCAACATCTGTTTCTTCGGGGCTGTTGAGCCAGCGATAAAACCCGGTGATAGGATGAGGTGAGGGTGGCAGAACCGATTGATGTCCTTCTCCACGAAGTTCGAGGGCTTCACCTGGGGCGATCGCAATTTTACGATACTTAAATCCTCCATTAGTGAGAGAGAATAGATACTGCGCTCTGCCTGGTCTGCCGGAGGTGAAGGCGACTGTTGGAGGGAGTCCATTGCCGCGAGATAATTCTTCGACAAAAGCCATTGCACTGATTCCGTCTACATCTATTGCTAGTAAGAATTCTTTGGAGGTTTGACCGCACAATAGTCCAATTCCAGCAGGTGTTACATGGTAAGGCGTGTTATCAGATCTCAATACTGAAACATAACCTCGGTGCGCGAGGCAATCAATCATTTGTTCTGGCGAAAAAGGATGGCGTTGCCAATAGTATCCCAGTGGTTGTTTGTTGCTATTAACAGGCACAATACGCCAATGGGTGGGGAGGATTTTTAGGGTGTCGATGATTTGAGCAGGTTCTCGATCAGAGTGGGGCATCCATGTTTTTAGGTGTTAGGGAATGCTTTGGTAAGTGACGGCAGCTTAAGTAGACAATGAAGTCCTTGCGTGCTGTGCGCGTCAGCGCATCATCTACCAGGGTTTTATTGATATTGTGTTTGATGAGGGCGATCGCTCCCTACAAGTTCGGCAGCTATCCGGAAGAGGTGTTTTAAGAAAAATGCGCCTTCCAAGGCGGATTTTCAAGGTAAGTACAAAGCATGTACAAGTCTCGTTTGATCCCAGCATTCCTGTTAGGAATAGCGCTCTGCATCAAAAGAGAGTTTGATGGGGCGAGCGCAAAAATTTAGCTGCGATATATTTTCTGGTATCCATTGTTATAGCACCCTTTTTGTGGCATCTCGAAGCTAGAATTGGGCTTGGTTAATACTTAACCAAGCCAATGCGATTTATACAAAAGCATTTAATATCATTAAATTATTTACCGCGAAAAGACCGAGGTAATACTTAAGTATTGTAACAGTTAAGTGAAATTTCATCCTAATTTCATTTTTAGATGGCAAAGTGGTTAAATTAATAGCCTAATTTTAGATAAAACTGATACCATCGCGGGCGTTTTTCTAAGGACTAATAACAGCTAATCGCCGAGCGATTTGAACGCTAGGAAGGTTATCTCTATGAGACGTTTCAAGTCTTTCAGCCCAATCGTTTTCAGCTTAATCGGTGCAATGACAGGTATAGTTCTCGTGGGGTGTTCACCAACTAATCCAGAAAGTTCCTCGGAACTGGGAGCAATAACTAAAGAAAGCAGGGAAAACAGTTCTAGCATCTCAGAAACACCAGTCACCCTCACCCCAGCCTCAGAGAACTGGCGGTAGAATAACCACATTCACGGACTTGCAGTGAATCCCGACCATCCTGCCATCATATACGTAGCGACCCATAAAGGGTTACTCCAGCGCAACCCAGAAGGCAAGTGGTTTTGGATGGGAAAAAAACGCGCTGATTACATGGGCTTTACCATTGACCCTGATGATAACCAGCGCTTCTATGCCAGCGGACACCCCTCCACAGGAGGCAACCTCGGATTCCAGATGAGCGAAAATCACGGGCAAGATTGGCAACAAATTGCCATGCCAGGGGTAGATTTTCACACCTTAACCAAAGCTTCTGCTGACCATCCACACGGAAAAGGAGCCTTCTACGGTTGGGCAGTTTCTGGGAAGAATGAGCTGTATACCTCCAAGGATGGTGGAAAAACCTGGACGCAACCTCGTGCGGTGGGGTTAAAGGATGCTCCTTTTGAGCTGGTAGCGTTACCCGCGACAACCTAACCGGGTTTATGCAACAACCCGTGCAGGGCTGTACGAAAGTCGCGACGGTGGCAATAACTGGACGCTGGTACCTAATACCCGCGATACTCCCATCATCGCGCTGACTTTACTTGAAGAGTCAGCCAATAGCGTTGTGATGTATGGGTATCGACCCCTGAAATCAGCACCAGGTATCTATCGCAGCGCCGATGGCGGCAAGACGTGGGAAGCACTAGGCACTAATACTAGGGGAACGATTGTAAAACTAGCCATCCCTGGCAGCAAGCCCAGCATTATCTATGCAGCCAACGAAGAAAACGCCATTTTCCAATCCCAAGATGCTGGCAAGACTTGGAAGGAATTGAATTGACGCTCCCAGGGTTCAGTTCTATGGGTGGGCTGGCAGAGCGTTATGAAATTCAGATGAAATTTCAGGTTTAAAAGTTGGCAAAATTGGTTACTCCCTAAGCACTGACTTTTGGTTTGTATCTCAACACTCAGTTAGGAAAAGACTTGGCTGACTGTGAATTTGTTAAGAAATTTTAATAAAATATGACTGACTGACGATTTCATCCTAATTTCATTTTTTCGTGAAAAGCTAAAGAATAAGAACCTATTTCTGAATTGACTTTAAAGGGCAATGAGCAACCCTTGACTGACTGGATATTTGATCGTTAACTATTTTAACATTTCAGCCATCTTTGAACGGAGAGGAGAAAGAAATATGATGCCACGCCTTTATTTTCTGCCAGTTGCTTGTTCGCTAAGTAGTTTTTTAACAATTACGTATTTTTTGTGCATCTTTCTCGGATTGATTTTACCGGCTCTAGGGCATCAGTTTAGACAGGTATTAGAGATGTTGTTACCTGGATTCAAATGGTTTAGCTTCGGAGGCTTCTTAAATGGATTGTTTTGGTCTATCTTCTACGGAGTTTATACGGGAGTCTTGTTTGTCCCACTTTACAACTACTTCAGCCGCAAGACTCTACCAAACAGAGACGAATATAGCTCTCGGTTGCATTGAGTCGCCCAACCAGCGATTTCGGAGAGTTCCTGATTGTCTCACTTGTCAAACTTTGAACCGAATTCCCATCAAGCGATAACTCAGTCATTTTTAAAATGAGGTGGAACCATGAACAAGAAAACACTAATTTACGGTTTCGTAGGTCTATTCACGAGCAGCGCGATCGCTACAGAAGCGATCGCCACCAGCACGCAAGCTCAGTCTTCCCGGTCGAGACACCAGCCCCATCACATAGAAAGTCAACGCACCCCTGCCCAAAGAGGGACCAGCCAGCAGTCGGAGAGGCATTTCATCGAAATGATGATTCCCCACCATCAAGATGCCGTAGAAATGGCAGATCTGGCTTTAAGCCGCGCCAAACGTCCCGAAATCAAAAGACTGGCTCAAGCGATTAAAACAGACCAAAACCGAGAAATTCAACAGATGCGAACCTGGTACAGGCAGTGGTATCGCACCGAAGTACCTGCCCATCATCGCATGGGTCAAGGTACGGGAGGGGACATGGACTCGATGCACTCAAACATGGGAAGCATGGAGATGGATTTAACAGCTTTGAGGAATGCCTCTGACTTTGACCGGGAGTTTATTCGGCAGATGATTCCCCATCATCAAGAGGCTGTGAGGATGGCGCAGATGGTTCTCAACAGAGCTAGGCGTCCGGAAATTCGCAACCTAGCTCAGTCGATTATCAGGACTCAAAATGCTGAAATTCGGCAGATGCAGCAATGGGAACAAGCTTGGTATCGGTAGGCAAGATGACCAACATCGAGCTGCGACACCTGCACTACTTTATAGCTGTGGCGGAAGAGCTAAACTTTGGGCGGGCAGCCGAACGACTGCACATTGCTCAGCCGCCGCTAACTCGACAAATTCGCCGTCTGGAGGAAGAGTTGGGTGTGGAACTGTTTCATCGCACAACGCGCCGGATGGAGTTAACACAAGCGGGTCAGGTTTATCTGGGGGAAGCCCGTCGAGTTCTGGCGCAAATTCAAGAAGGTATAGTTATGGCGCGGCTTGCCAGTCGGGGTGAGGTGGGTCGGCTGGTGGTGGGATTTGAGGGGTCTTCTGCCTACGACATTGTGCCGCTGTCGGTGAAAGCTTTCAGAGAGCGGTTTCCCAGAGTTAACTTGACTGTTTGCGAGATGGCCACAGGGGATCAGGTGAAGGCACTACAGTGCGATCGCATCGGGGTCGGCTTTGTCGTACCGCCACTGTCTGACACTCGCAATCTCATGGTTGAAACCATCTTACGGGAACCACTGGTCGTGGCTCTACCGCAGACCCATACCCTGTCTGACCAGCCAGAGGTGAGTGTGGCAAACCTCAAGGACGAAACCTTTATTATCTGTCCGCGACATCACCAGTGCGGGCTATATGACCGCATGATTTCAGTTTGCCATCAGGCTGGGTTTAGCCCAAAGCTAACTCAAGAAACCAACGAGATTCAGAATATCCTGGGCTTTGTTGCAGCAGGGCTGGGCATTGCGTTATTACCTGCTTCTGTTAGGTACTTGCAAAGAGCGGGAGTCATTTATCTTCCGTTGCAACAGCCCACGGTGGAACTTGAGTTGGCGATCGCTTGGCGACGAGAGAACCCATCCCTTATGCTGCCAGCCTTTCTCGAAATTGTTAGGGAATTTGCCCATCAAATTTCCGATCAAAACAATTATTTAACTACAGAATAGTTTTTAGCTCCATCTCAATCTGCAACAAAAATTTATTAATACTTTTTGGGTATCAATCAGATTCAAAAAAGGTATTGGACAAAAATAAAATTATCACTGTATAAAGATTAGTTTGAGCTAAACTTTACTTAGAATATTGGTATTAAAGAAATATAAAAATAGCAGCACGAACGGGAGGAAAACTATACACTTAATTCAAGTCGCTTGAATCCAAAAGCATAAAATGAAAGCTTGCAAGGCTAGAATGCGCTAAAAAATGAATTTCACTCTACCCAACAAATAGCCATGTAAAATTACAAGCTTTCTCCCTCACATTTTTTACCAAATCAACTAACAGGGTGGAAAATATGTTAAGCAAAATTTTTAGACGCGGACGCGAAAACAAAGGCTCGCAGGACAAAATGGCGAAAGACCCTATCTGCGGCATGAGGGTGGAAAAAGCCACGGCGCTGAAATCGGAACTAGGCGGACAGACTTACTATTTTTGCAGCGAGAACTGTCAGCACACCTTTGAGTCGCAACAGGCTGGTTAAAAGTTATGAGTTTTGAGTTAAATTTCCCGCTTTAAATGAGGGAAATTTAACAACGAAGATTTGCCTAAAACAGTCACAGCCATTCTTGCTGACAATTCTTTTTTTCCCCGAATTAATTCAGCGGCTTCAAACCTATTAAAGTGCGCGAATTTAATCTTCAATTTTCAACTCAAAACTCATTCCTCATTTCTCAAAATTCACTCAAGGAGTTGAAACAATGGCTGGAAACCACTCCCATCACGGACACAGACACGGACTTGCAGTAGTGCCAAATCCAGGAGAAATGGCGAAAGACCCCATCTGCGGTATGGTAATTCCAAAAGCCACCGCACTAAAGACAGAACGGGGTGGACGCACCTACTATTTTTGCAGTCAAACGTGCCTCAACACGTTTTTAGACCCCGAACGGGAACTCAAATCGATGCGTAGCCGCGTTGGTATTGCGTTAGCGGGGGTGCTGCTGCTAGCAATTATGCGTGCCGCTGCTTTTATCGGACTGGCAGCAGGCGTCACTTTAGTGACTTGGGTTCCGATTCCAGCCCTACCTTGGTTCACCTGGGGTGTGTGGCTATTTATTCTAACTACACCCGTGCAATTTATCGGCGGCTGGTCGTTTTATGTGGGATCTTGGAATGCCATCCGCACCCGCAGCATTAACATGGATTTCCTGATTGCGTTGGGAACCACCGTCGCTTATCTCTACAGTGTGGTTGTGGTTTTCTTCCCCAATATTCTGCCTGTTCGAGTGGCTGAGCGGGAAGTTTATTTTGAGGTTTCTGCCATCATTATTGCCTTTGTTTTGTTGGGCAAGTATATGGAGGAAATCATTAAGAAGAACTCATCGGCTGCTGTCCGCAAACTCCTGGATCTAAAACCTGCTACGGCAAAGGTAGTTCGAGATGACAGAGAGATAGAAATACCAGCAGAGTATGTGATGGTTGGTGAAACCGTTGTGGTGCGTCCGGGGGAAAAAATTCCCACCGATGGCGTTGTTTTAGAAGGGTCTTCTTCTGTAGATGAATCGATGCTAACTGGGGAGTCTATCCCCGTGGAAAAAGCACCGGGTGCAGAGGTGATTGGCGGCACTTTAAACAGGACTGGACTCTTTCGCTTTAGAGCTACTCGCGTGGGGTCAGAAACTGCACTGGCTCAGATTATCAAGTTTGTAGAAGCAGCTCAAGGCAGTAGCGCCCAAGTGCAACGACTTGCTGATAAAGTGACGGGTTATTTTGTCCCTGCTGTGGTATTAATCGCAGTGCTTGCTTTTATCGGTTGGCTAATAGCAGGTAATTTTCCCCAAGCATTACTAGCATTTATTGCAGTCCTGATTATCTCCTGTCCTTGCGCTTTAGGGGTGGCAACTCCCGCTGCGTTGATGGTGGGTGTGGGTAAAGGTGCGGAGAATGGCATTTTAATCCGGGGTGGTGAGGTTCTGGAAAGGGCTGAAAGACTTTCTACCGTAATTTTCGACAAAACTGGGACATTAACGCGGGGAGAACCCAGCGTCACCGATGTTATCCCTTTAACAGAACGTCCAGAAGAGGAAATTCTGCGCCTCGCTGCTGCTGTAGAAATAGGTTCGGAACATCCCCTGGGTGAAGCCATTGTACGGGCAGCGAAACACCAGATGCTAGATATTCCTAAAGTGAATAATTTTGAGGCTATTCCCGGACATGGCATTCGGGGACAAGTCAATGGCGATCGCATTCTATTAGGCAACCGCCGCCTCTTTCAAGAACAAGGTTATCCGATTGAGAAACCAACAGAAGACAGACTGACGCTGCTGGAATCTGATGGTAAAACTGCCATGCTGGTTGGTTGCAATGGTCTTTTGGTGGGAATTGTTGCCGTTGCAGATACATTAAAGCCCGAAGCGCAGGAAGCGATCGCAGCCTTGCGTCGAGAAAGAGTCAAAGTTATTTTACTCACAGGGGATAACCGAAGAACTGCGGAAGCGATCGCGCGTCAACTCGGCATTGAACGAGTCATAGCCGAAGTCTTGCCCGGTGATAAAGCCCAAGTCGTCAAAGACATTCAAAGGCGCGGTGAAGCAGTTGCAATGGTGGGAGATGGCGTTAACGACGCACCTGCACTCGCAACAGCAGATATCGGTATTGCCATTGGTTCTGGTGCAGATGTTGCCAAGGAAACCGGCGGCATCATTTTGGTGAAAAACGACGTGCGCGATGTAGTCGCAGCTATTCGTCTATCCCGCGCCACGATGGTGAAAATCAAACAAAACTTATTCTGGGCATTTATTTACAACACCATTGGACTTCCCATCGCTGCTTTAGGTTTCTTGAACCCGATTATTGCTGCGGCGGCAATGGCGCTGAGTTCTCTGTCGGTGATTGTTAATTCGTCACTGTTAAAGGGGTTGAAATTATCCACGAGTTGAGTGGCAATGATTACAACTCTGCCTTGAAAAACGTTGAAGTTATCGACTAGCTGAGAGTTTTGCTCGTTTAAAACCAAGAGGTTTATATGGTTCATCAACATAATCGTCACAATCATCAATCGGGCACAAGCTGGTGGCGATCGTCCGCCGCCAAAATCGCCTTATTCGTCTTCCTTGCCGTCATTGCCTTCTTGCTCATTACGGAACACTGGGCACATATACTTGGCATCCCGCCTTTGTTTTTACTTTTAGGACTGTGCATACTCATGCACCTATTTATGCACGGGGCGCATGGGGGACATGGTGGCGGTAATGGCGGCAATCAAGGAGGTCAACAATGAAAGATATACCTGCTTATGGACTTTGGGTGTTGGTGATTATCAACTCTCTGATATTCATCATCTTTGCCTTCAGCTTTACCAAGCCGCGCACAACCCGTGATTGGCGATCTTTTGGCGCTTTCTCCGCTTTTATCGTGGCATTATTTACTGAGATGTATGGTTTCCCTTTAACGATTTACTTACTCTCAGGTTGGCTGCAAAAACGCTATCCGCAATTGGATCTCCTTTCCCACGACGCCGGACATCTTTGGTGGACGCTGCTGGGTATAAAAGGTGACCCACATTTCAACCTGCTGCATATCCTCAGCAATGTGCTGATTTTTGGCGGATTCATTTTATTAGGATCTGCCTGGGAAATGCTTTACAAAGCTCAGCGCAGCCACACATTAGCGATATCTGGTCCCTACGCGACGATTCGCCATCCCCAGTACGTTGCTTTTATCACAATTATGCTGGGCTTTCTGCTGCAATGGCCTACAATTCTGACACTGTTAATGTTCCCCGTCCTAGTAGTGATGTATGTCCAACTAGCACGCCGAGAAGAACGGGATGCCCTAGCAGAATTTGGTGAAGCTTACGTCCGCTATGCCGAAAATACGCCAGCTTTTATCCCCCGATGGGGTCGAAACACTGAGAAAAAATCATCAAATTAATTAACAGGAGTCTCATCATGTTACCTAGTACTCACCATCACGAACATCGTCACGCTCATCGGAATTCTGCGATTAAGTTAAGCGTGCGATCGCTTGCCATAGCTACAGGTATAATCACAGCTTTTGTCTATACCATTTGCGTTCTGTTTATCGCGATCGCACCGCAGCCAACAATGACTTTATTCAGCTATGTTTTGCATACTGAATTGAGCGGTTTAACCCGTGTAGTTACTTTAGGAAGCTTCATTGGTGGGCTGCTGTTTTGGTCTTGGGGAACAGCATTTTACGCTGCCGCGATCGCTGGACTTTATAACGGTATCGCACCCAGACCGTGAGTTTATACGCTAGTTTAAGTAGGCTAAGGTTACAGACTGTTTTAATTATCTCCATTGCATCATCGAATTTAATTTCATCCTGATTTTATTTAGGTGCATTAGTCTAATAAATCAGGTAGACTCTGGCAAAATTCCACCTCCAACCGATCGAGATTGGATGAACGGGCGCGAAGGTAGCCTAGTGTTGATTAATGGAGCGATCGCTCCGACTTTACAAACAGAAAATGCACTGATTCGCCTACCCTTGCTTAACCAATCACCTGGACGCTACTACAACTTGATGCTTGAAAAGCATTCGATGATAGTAATTGCAACCGATGGTGGTTTTGTGAACACACCTTATCCAGTGGATTCATTGCTGCTGGCTCCTGGTGAACGCTATGAAGTGCTAGTTAATTTCAAACAAACGGGTGATTTTTTCCTGATGAATATGCCCTATGCCAGAGGGAGAAAAGGAATTGACGAACCAATAGAAATGGAAGGCATGGATAACATGCAAAACATGGACATGACAACTAAATCAACAGGTGAAGGTTCGCTAATGACCCTACGTTTCACAGGTTCGCATCGAGCAGCGCGTATCCCAGAGCGCCTTAATTCTATTTGGGCGCTAAATCCTAAAGATACAGTTCACAGGCGAACGATTAATTTCACCGAAAACATGGGGATGCTCTCATTTTCTTTCAATGGAAAAGAGTTTGACCCTAATCGAGTCGATATACGTGCCAAACTCGGAACAGTTGAAATTTGGGAGCTAATCAATAATACAGATATGGATCACCCGTTTCATCTTAACGCTTATCCCTTTCAAGTATATGCCCGTAATGGCAAGCCCGAACCCCAACCTGCGTGGAAAGATGTTGTAAATGTGAAACCCAAAGAAACAGTCCAAATCTTAATTCCTTTTAAGGATTTTACGGGTAAAACCGTTTTTCACTGCCATGTTCTCGAACACGAAGAGCGGGGCATGATGGGTGCGATCGAAATCGTTGCTTAGATGACTTAAGCGATTCTGATAGTTCAACTCTACAACCGGATTGCATCCAGTTAAATAACTCAGGTACTTAAAAAGTTGCTTGAACCAAGTTAAACCATTTAAACCCATTCCAAACAAGAGGAAATTATGAGCGATCTAATCGTTATCGGCTTTTCAGATGAATTTAAAGCAGACGAAGTTCTGATTGACCTAATGAAATTGCAACGAGAGTATCTGATTGACCTAGAAGATGCTGCTATTGTGGTCAGGAATAAACAAGGCAAAGTCAAGATTAAGCAAACCCAAGAACTCGTGACTTCTGGTGCATTGACCGGGGGCTTTTGGGGACTGCTTCTTGGTTTAATATTCTTCCATCCAATGCTGGCTATTTTTGGTGCGGCTGCTGGTGCAATTTCTGGAGCCTTGACTGATATTGGCATTGACGATAACTTTATCCGAGAAATTGGTAACACAATAGAACCAGGAACATCTGCCATCTTTGTCCTAGTGAGAAAGTCTACGCCAGATAAGGTTTTGGAAGATCTGAGCAAATTTGAAGCGAAAGTTCTGCGAACTTCGTTATCCAAAGAAGATGAGGCAAAACTACAGGCGGCTTTAACGAAGGCCGAAGAAACCGATTAACCATAACTCATAGATAATCAAAGCTCTATGGATGAACCAATTCTTGAGACTACAGCTACTCCAAATACCCAAGGATACATCCAAAGTATCCAAAAGCTGGGCAAAACATTGCTAGGGATGGTGGTAATGTTTATCGCTTGTTTACTAATCTGTCATTCTCCGGCTCTAAGTCATATAGCCTTGAGATTTCTTTCTCCTTAGATTTCGCTGCTATAAGCTAGTTAGGAGTTTCCCAGGTTTTGATCCCAATGGCAACTGTCAAGATATGGTAGAGTTTTTAAGTTTTCGCCTGTGGAGGCAAAAATGTTTGAACAAAGTGCGATCGCTGTCTATGACAGTAAATCAAAAGCAGCGGAAGCTGTGTACGCGCTACAGCAGGGGAACTTCCCACTAGATCGGGTTTCTATTATTACCCAAAACTTGGAGAGTAAAAAGAAAGTGCATCGCTACGTCGGTAATGCTGGTGATGGGGCTAAGGTTGGTGCTTTAGCTGGTGTTTTCTTCGGTTGGGTGTTTGGCGTGATTGCTGGTGCAGCCTTGATCTGGGTTCCTGGTGTTGGACCAATGCTAGTGTTTGAACACCTAGCCAGCACTGCATTATTGGGTGGTATTGAGGGGGTTGTGGCTGGTGCAGCCGGAGGCGGATTGCTGGGCGCTCTTGTAGACTGGGTATTGTCTAAAAAGTCCGTACTTAAATATAAAGAAAAGCTCAAAAACGGTAAGTATTTGGTAATCGTTCATGGCAGCGTCGAAGAATTAGCTCGTGCCCAAAATATTCTGGTAAATACCAATGCGGAAGAACTGAATAACCACCTAGAGACCCACACATAAAATTTGCCAAAAATAATTCTTGTACAGGTGGGTTATTTCATCTTAATTTCATTTGCTTTTCGGAAGATAGTTATTAGGTTCGCTCTTCACAATCAACTCCGAAATAACTCATAAGAGGTGTATATGACAACCGCAACAATAGATACTTGCATTCAAGATTGTCTTGATTGCCTGCGTGAATGTGAAATCTGTGCTGATGCTTGCCTGAGCGGTGAGACAGCGGCAATGATGGCTGAATGTATCAGGCTATGCCGTGATTGCGCCGATCTGTGTGCGCTTTGCGCTCGCTTCTCGATCCGAAAATCAAGTCTTTATGCTGAAGCCTGCAACGCTTGCGCGAAAGCCTGTGACCTCTGCGCTCAAGAATGCGAAAAACACGCCGCCCACGCTGCTCACTGTCAAAGCTGTGCTGAAGCTTGCCGTCGTTGTGCCAAGAGTTGCCGCGAGATAGCACAGGCAGCGTAAAACTTAGGGGTTTTTTGATAACCTAGATACGAGGAATTGTTAGTAGCATCAGAAGCCATGTTTCCCAATGTAACGTTGACTTTCGATAGTCACTATACCACTTGAAAAAGAGAGAATCCTTAATCTTCAAAGCCTGATGACTTCGGCGGCAGCTTTCTGGTGCTACTTTTTTCTTATTTCTTTATCCCCAAGAATACATCCAAAAACTGAATTAAGCCTCGAACTCTGTCATAGTTAAGATCTTCAAAGCAGATAGGCATTGGTCACGTACTGCTGTACCATGCGATGGGTGTTGAAAAATGAGGCATTCAAAGCGATCGCTTGCCGCATGACATCAATCCAGCGATCGCGCTCCCGATAAAACATCGGGACAATGACGTTCTGTAGCTTCCGATATAAGTCCTCTGCATCCTGCCCATTGGGGAACTCTGACTTTGAAGCGCAGCACTCTGGCTCCTGGGAACCGATAGACCAGCCAGTTACGCCTTCAATATGCCCCTCAATCCACCAGCCATCGAGAATGCTGAAACTGGGAACCCCATTGTGTGCAGCCTTCATGCCAGAGGTTCCAGAGGCTTCTAAAGGTCGCTGCGGCGTGTTGAGCCAAAGATCCACCCCAGAAATAATCAGTCTGGCTAGCTCCATGTCGTAGTTTTCCAGGAAAATCACGGGAATTTGATCCCCCAGTTGGCGCGAAACCTCAACAATGTGGCGAATTAAATCTTTGCCAGCTTCATCTTTTGGATGTGCCTTCCCCGCAAAGACAAACTGCAAGGAACCTACCTGTTGGGCAATCTCTAAAAGCCAATTGATATCTGAAAAGATTAAATCTGCCCGCTTGTAAGGCGTCGCCCTATGCGCGAATCCAATTGTTAGGATGTCAGCTGAAAGCGAAAGATGCTTTCTCTCCTGAATATAGGCTAAAAGAAGCGCTTTAGCCACCACATGCGCTTCCCAAATTTCCTGTTTGGGAATGCTGATAGCATGTCTTAACATGGAGGGGTCGTTGCTCCAACTGGGAATATAGTAGTTATATACAGCTCTGAAACTATCGCAAGTCCAAGTCCAAGAATGCACCCCATTCGTAATGTGGTGGATAGGGTATCCCGGAAACATTTCTTGCGAAACTTCTTCGTGCCGCTTGGCTACACCGTTGATATAGCGACTGAGGTTTAATCCTAGTGTTGTCGCATTCAAGCGATCGCAACCCGCTAACATTTGCAGCATTTCGAGAGGCACAACTTGCCCCAAAGTATACTGCACCAGGCTGTAGTCAAATTGATCTGGCTCTGCTGGGCTGGGTCTGTGAATAGTAAAAATACATTGCTCTCTGACGCTGTTAAAATCCCACTCGGCTGGCTGTATCCTGTTGTGTCTTTTTAACAGTTCCAACACCAGCAAACTTGCACGGCCTTCGTTCATGTGGAATCTCTCAACTTTGCTGTATCTCAGGGCGTAAAGCATTCTCACCCCACCAATTCCAAGTACGATCTCTTGGTGTAGCCTATACCACTCTTCCTCGCTGTCAAGGAAATCTGTCAGGGTGCGGTCATAAGTCGTGTTTCCCTCAACATCGGCGTCTAACAAAATCAATGGGACAATATAGCCAGTTAAACCGACAATGTCATACTGCCAAGCTCGAACTTGAACTTTCCGATGCTCGATTTCCAACCGGACTGTTTCAGCCAAAGGGCGCAAGAAACGCTCAGGAAAACACTGAACAGACTGTTCCATCTGTCCGACCCATTCATCCAGCTTTTGGTCAAAGCAACCTTTTCGATAGAGAAGACTAACCCCTACAATCGGTACTCGCAGATCGGCACAGGATTTTAAGGTGTCGCCAGCCAGGATGCCTAAGCCACCACTATAAGTAGGCAGATCTGAAGCGATCGCAATCTCTGGAGAAAAATAGGCAATCCGCCGATTCTCCTTCGCCTCATCGAAACTGGTGCTAACATGTGCTGTAATATATTGCTGCGGATTTTCAAAAAACTTGTTTCGACAGTATTCCGAGCAGAAGTAAATTGTTTGATTCTCGTGGCAGACTGTCAGATCTATACCGGGCTGAATCGTCATTCCACAAACCGGGTCTTTTAGGATTGCTTTCATAGTGATGTTTCTCGTTTTAGGTCAAACTTGGAAGGAAATAAATTGTATTTCATCGCTCACCTATTGCAATATAAACAAATCCCATAAATAGCTCGATTGTGCAGGGATTTTTGAGGTATTTATTAATCGATTCCCAGGGATGACGAGTTGCCATTTCCATCGTTCCACCAAATGGGCGCACGAAGACGAAAGTGAGCAAGGGCGCAAACCGTGCCAGAGGATTTGAAGGCACCTTCAAATCCAAAACTACCCAGCGCTTTCCCGGTGATAAAGTTTGGCAGCCATTCTGGATAACCTGGTCGAATTCAGGTACTAAAGTGAGGGCAAAGGTTGAGACGATCCCATCTACCCCCGTTGGAAATTCAAATAAGGCAGCATCGCTCTGCACTAGCTCCACATTTGACCACCCCTCTTTTTCCACTCGTTTTCGAGCCTGAGCCAGCATGGCATCAGTTAAATCAACGCCAATAATTTTCCCTTTTGACCCTACGGCTTTTTCCAATAATGAAAAGTTTACCCCGGTACCACAACCTAAATCTACAACTGTATCTCCCCGTCGCAGATTAAGTTCTTTCACAGCCTGTTTTCGATATGTCCAGGAATTAAATACGATGTCATACACTTTGGCAAAAAAGTTATAGTATTTGGCTCTTTTGCGGTAAATTTTAATCAAATCTTCACGGTTGTTACTCACCGTAGCATTGTGCGTAAACAGATTCATTTTGAATTCCTCCACTAGCTAGCTAAAAACACTACAAGTTGTCAATCTTGTTTCTGCCTTTGCCGTTTCTTTTAAATACAACGACGGTAAACGGCAAAGGCGTATTTCTCAAAATACGAGCAATTGTTTAGTAGTTTCACGCCCAAAAATGAAATTGAGATGAAATCCCTATTAACTTAGTGCCAGTTTTTATAAAAATTTACGTTGGGATTTTAGGACGTTTATTAAGTTTTATTAAAAACTATAAATTTTAATTCAGGAACGGTTATATAAGAAATTTGTACTCAGCTCATCATTTCATCCTGATTTCATTTTTATCTTCTATATCTTGAATTAATGACACCTATTAAATGGGGCTAGTTATAACGAGTTTTGCAGAAAAATGGTTCGATGACCCGTTATGTAAATTTTAAATCATCGCTATCAATCAGCAAATTTTGGGGATTTCCCAAATAGGCAAGGAGTCAAACATGATTATGAATACCCTACGTACAACCTTTTTGATGGCAAGTAAAAATCGTCACGGTGCAATACAGCAACCATGAATCGCAAGTCTATCTCTAGGTGGGTGGTTCGCATTCTGGCTGCACCAGAAACGAATCTATTTCTATTCGCTTTTCTCCTCAACTTTGTTTACGAAGTTTGGCAATCCCCTTATTACGAATTTTATCGAGCGCCTTCTCTGGCAGATAAAATTAAAGATCTCACCCACTGTACGTTTGGTGATGGTGTCATCACTCTGATCGGTAGTTGGGTTGTGAGTGGATTGGTGCGTTCTCGTTACTGGGTACTTAAACCAACCCGGAAGTTAACATTGCTTTTTACTGGCGTAGGTTTAGTCATCACTCTCGTCATTGAAACTTATCGAGTGAATGTCACCAAGGCTTATGGCGTTCCCGTTTTTGCTGTGCCTGGTTTGGGCATGAGTTGGCTAGCTGTACTTCAGTGGATAATTTTGCCGCCGTTGGTGCTTTATTTAGCTCGCCGTCACATGCTGGGTTGGGAAATGGGTGGGAAAAGATGAGGCAGACTACTGTTAATTTTTATGTTGCGTTGCTTGACTCTCCAGTCGAGAAGAGAGCTTAGGATAGCCCTAGATTCGATAGAGACACCCTCTAACTTTCTAGAGGTTTCTGCTCAATGACTCAGCGAATTAATCAATGGAGGTTATTTATAAATATGGCAACACAAGTAATAACTGATGTCCAATGGCATCTGAAAGGTGAATGGTTTGATATTTGTAGCTGCAAACTGCCATGTCCCTGCACGTTTGCCCAAGAACCGACTTATGGCGACTGCTTGTTTACGCTGGTATGGCAAGTACGTGAGGGACAATATAACGATGTTAAACTCGATGGTTTAAGTGTTGTTGCAATTGGAGAAGTTGTGGGAAATCAGTGGGTAGAAGAACTCATCCCATCGATGAAACTCCTGTTTTACGTTGACGAACGGGCTGACGAACGTCAGCGCCATGCCCTCGAACAAATTTTTACAGGAAAAGCTGGGGGTTGGCCTAATCAGTTCAGCAAACTATTCCGCGAAATTCAGGGGATTGAATACGCAACGATTGCAGTTGAAATTGCCAAAGATTTAAGCTATTGGCGGGCTGAAGTTCCTGGAAAAGTAGTAGCAGCTGTTGAGGCATTGACCGGACCGACAGCAGACCCAAACCGTCGAGTCCAGCTGTACAACCCACCCGGTTCAGAGACGGGTCCGGGACAAATTGCTACTTGGGGGGTTGTGAAGGAAAGTCAAGCGATTGGCTTCGATTATTCTCATCCCTTCGAGGGACAGTCGAGCAAGCATATCCCGTTTGATTGGAAAGTTCCTTCATAAGTACAAAAAGTAAAAATGCCCCAATTGTCCGCACATAGGAATGGGCAAGTGGGGCATTTATTAACAGATATAGGATTAACGTCGGAGATTTTAATTATGGACATACCGTCAAAAACTCCGCAAGTAAAACGCACGAAGAGATGGATAATTTTGTTCGCAATGGCGGCTGGAATTGCTACGATTTCTACCGCTGCCTACACAATTTTACGATATGGTAAACTGCCTTCGACTCCGGCATCAACTGGTGAGCCAACTGTTGCGATCGCTAGAACCATAACAGCCATAGGACGTTTAGAACCCAAAGAGGAAGCGGTTCACCCAGCCACATCTAGCTCTTTAGAAGGCGCTAAAATTCTGCAAATTTTAGTCAAAGAAGGAGATAAAGTCCAGGCTGGGCAAATTCTTGCCATCCTCGATACGCGCGACCGCCGTTTGGCTGCTTTAAAAGAAGCTCAGCAACAAGTTAAAGTTGTCCAAGCAAATTTAGCTCAGGTCAAAGCTGGCGCTAAAACTGGGGAAATTGATGCCCAAAAATCAACAATTGCTCGCTTAGAAGCTCAGTTACGCGGGGACGTTGCCACTGGGCAGGCAACAGTTGCTCGTTTCAAAGCTCAGTTGAGCGGAGCAGTTGCCACCCAACAGGAAACAATCGCTCGCTTAGAAGCTCAATTACGCGGGGACATTGCCACTCAACAGGAAACAATCGCTCGTTTAGAAGCTCAGTTACGCAATGCCCAGACAGAGTATCAACGCTATCAACAATTATACCAAAATGGGGCAATTTCTGCATCGATTCTTGACAGTAAACGTCTGGCTGTAGACACGGCACAAGACCAGGTTAATGAAGCCAAAGCTAATCTGAACCGAACCAAAGAAACCCTGCAACAGCAGATCGAAGAAGCTCAAGCTAATCTGAAGCAAACTAGAGAAACCCTGCAACAGCAAATCAACGAAGCACAAGCAACCTTAAATAAAACTACAGCCACAATTCCCCAGCAAATCAACGAAGCTAAAGCGAATTTAACCCGGATCGCAGAAGTCCGTCCGACTGACGTACAAGCAGCACAAGCAGCGGTAGACAAGGCACTAGCCAGCGTAGAAAAAGCCAAAGCTGACTTAGAAACAGCCTACGTGCGATCGCCAAAATCCGGTCGGATTTTGAAAATTCATACCCGTCCTGGAGAAGCGATAAGCAACCAGGGAGAAGGAATTTTCAAACTCGGTCAAACCGACCAAATGTACGCCGTAGCAGAGGTGTATGAAACCGACATTGGTAAAGTCCGCTTGGGACAACGTGCCACAGTTACCAGCGATGCCTTGACTGGAAAATTGCAAGGTACGGTCGATCAAATTGGTTGGGAAGTTGGTAAAAAAGACGTTCTCAGCACCGATCCAGCCGCCGCCACTGATGTGAGAGTCGTCGAAGTCAAAATTCGTCTAGATCCCACTTCTAGCCAGCAAGTTGCTGCTTTAACCAACCTGCAAGTAACTGTGGAGATTCAACCATGAGCCGCAAACTTTTTCTAGCTTGGCTGCAACTTTCTAGGGAAAGAGTGAGACTCTTAGTTGCTTTAGCAGGGATTGGTTTTGCAGTCATTCTAATGTTTATGCAAATAGGATTTCAGGCAGCATTATATAAAAGTGCAACCCGCGTGCATGAAAGTATAAACGCAGATTTAGTGCTGATTAATCCTCGCTCCCGCGCACTAATTAGTATGAATAATTTCTCCAGACGGCGTTTATATCAAGCTCTTAGTTTTGATGGGGTAGAGTCGATTAACTCAGTGTATGTGGGTTTGGGGACTTGGAAAAGTCCGGAAAGTTCCCGCGATCGCGCTATCCTAGTTTTAGGCATCGATCCCACCAAAATCACTCTGCACATCCCAGAAATCAACCAATATCTGGCTCAACTAAAACTTGAAGATGTTGCCATCCTCGATCGAATTTCGCGCCCCGAATTTAAGCCATTTATTACAGAAGTTGCCCAAGGTAAAGTTATTACACCTGAAATTAACGGGCGGCGAATTAAAGTAGTAGGCTTGTTTACAGTTGGTTCTTCTTTTGGTTCCGACGCATTGCTAATTACCAGCGATGTAAATTTTTTGCGAATTTTCAAATCCCGCGAACCCGGAGAAATTAGTATTGGGTTAATCAAACTCAAACCAGGTGTGAATATTGAAACCGTAGCTCAAGATATCAAAAAAAACTTACCCAACGATATCCAAGTCCTCACTCACGATGAGTTTGTAGAATTTGAGAAAACCTATTGGCAGAAGAATACAGCTATTGGCTTTGTTTTCACGCTAGGAACCATTATGGGATTCATCGTTGGTAGCGTAATTGTCTATCAAGTTCTCTATACCAACGTCACCGATCACCTCGCCGAATACGCAACGCTAAAAGCAATGGGTTACAGAGATATTTATCTGTTAAAGATGGTATTTCAAGAAGCCATAATTCTAGGAGTTTTAGGTTATATACCCGGATTTGCCATCACGCTCGGTCTATACGACCTCACTAAAAAAGCCACCAGTTTACCGATGGCAATGGATATTGGACGAGGATTAATGGTCTTAATATTGACCATTTTGATGTGTTTTATTTCCGGTGCGATCGCCGTTCGTAAATTGCAAGCAGCCGACCCTGCGGATATATTCTAGTTACATTCTCTGTGTCAGGTCGTCTTTGTGGTTTGTTAAAACTTAGAGTTTTTATTCAAACGAAAAAGATTCAAAGCATTTCTTAAATCTATGGTAGCAAAAACTGTTGTTACCGTTAAAAACATCAATCACTACTTCGGTCAAGGCGAATTGAAAAAGCAAATTCTCTTTGACATTAACCTAGAAATAAACACCGGAGAAATTGTCATTATGATGGGGCCATCCGGATCGGGTAAAACAACCTTACTGACGTTGATCGGTGGTTTGCGGTCTGTCCAAGAGGGTAGTCTTAAAGTATTTGGTCAGGAACTAAATGGAGCCAGTAAAGACCAAATTGTTGAAATTAGACGCGACATTGGCTATATATTCCAAGCTCATAATTTACTAAATTTTTTAACAGCTTGGCAGAACGTACAAACATCCCTGGAACTCCACCCAGACATTCCACCTGAAGAATTTCGAGCAAAAGCAGAAGCCATGCTCAAAGCAGTAGGATTAGAACATCGGGTAAATTATTACCCAGATAATCTTTCCGGAGGACAGAAACAAAAAGTAGCGATCGCTCGCGCCCTAGTCAGTCATCCCAAATTGATTTTAGCCGATGAACCAACTGCTGCTTTAGATAGCAAATCAGGACGCGATGTAGTAGAACTTATGCAACAGCTAGCGCGAGAACAAGGATGTCCTATTTTAGTGGTCACCCATGACAATCGCATTTTAAATATCGCCGATCGCATTGTTCGCATGGAAGATGGTCGGCTAGCCACAGATACTACTGCTGTCACAAATTAATTTATCTTAATAATTTGAGCGAGCAATTTCATCCTGATTTCATTTTCTTGTGAAATCCTATTTATAGTGTTGCTTTTTAAACCTGATGCCGCGATCGCCAAAGGAACAGACACATAAATCCAGCTTAGGAGCAACACAAACAATATTAAAGACCGGAACGTTTAATTAGGAAACATCTTATGCCAGTTGAGAAAGATGGAAACCAAAATACTCCCAAACCAGAACACTTTGGTGGTAGCTTTCTAATGTTGCTGCTTTTCTTAGGGCTGTTTCATTTTGTGGTTGCTCCTTCTTTTCGTCCCGCTCCTAACGAAGTTATCTACAGTCAATTTCTCAAAGATATAAAAGAAGGCAAGGTTGGCAAAGTATTGATAGGACAAAACCAAATTCAATACATTCTCAAGTCCGATCTTCCCAAAACGCAGACAAACCAAGTGGATAATTCACCCCCGCCCAAAGTTTACATTACTACACCCGTAGCCCAGGATCGGGACTTGGCAAAGCTATTAGAAGAAAAAAACGTGGAATTCGGCGCTCCGCCACCCGATAATAGTGGCTTTTTCAACACGCTTTTGGGATGGGTAATTCCGCCCCTAATTTTCCTTGCTGTCTGGGGTTGGCTAATGAATCGCGCCCAACAGGGGGGAGCCACCGCCCTGACGGTTGGTAAAAGTAAAGCCCGCATTTATTCTGAAGGAAATACGGGGGTAACATTTACCGATGTGGCTGGAATTGACGAGGCAGAAGCGGAACTTCAAGAAATTGTCGAGTTTCTGAAAAACTCCGATAAATATACCCGCGTGGGAGCCAAAATTCCTAAAGGGGTGCTGTTAGTAGGAGCGCCGGGAACGGGCAAAACTCTCTTAGCAAAAGCGGTAGCAGGAGAAGCTGGCGTTCCCTTTTTTAGTATTTCCGGTTCCGAGTTTATTGAATTGTTCGTTGGCGTTGGTGCTGCACGAGTCAGAGATTTATTTCAACAGGCTAAAACCCAGGCTCCCTGTATTGTTTTTATTGATGAATTAGATGCCTTGGGTAAATCTAGAGCAGGGGCAGGAGCAATGATGGGTGGCAATGACGAACGGGAACAAACCCTCAACCAGTTATTAACTGAAATGGACGGTTTTGAAGCCAATACAGGAGTAATTATTTTGGCAGCAACGAACCGACCCGAAGTGTTAGACCCTGCACTGCGTCGCCCTGGTCGCTTCGATCGCCAAGTGGTGGTTGACCGCCCAGATAAGCTGGGTCGGGAAGCCATTCTTAAGGTGCATATCAAACAAGTCAAGTTAGCAGAAGATGTAGACTTGGGAGCGATCGCAACTCGCACCCCAGGTTTTGCAGGCGCAGATTTAGCCAATCTGGTGAATGAAGCCGCACTGCTAGCGGCGCGTCAGAACCGAGACGCTGTGACGATGGCTGACTTTAACGAAGCGATCGAGCGCGTTATTGCTGGTTTGGAGAAAAAATCTCGCGTTCTCAACGAAGTAGAAAAGAGAACTGTTGCTTACCACGAGGCTGGTCATGCGATCGTTGCAGCCTTGATGCCTGGAGCGGGTAAGGTACAAAAAATTTCCATCGTTCCTAGAGGAATTGGTGCTTTAGGATACACTCTCCAGTTACCTGAAGAGGAGCGTTTCTTGATGGCAGAAGATGAAATTCGCGGTCAAATTGCGACGCTTTTAGCAGGACGTTCTGCTGAAGAAATTATCATAGGTAAAGTTTCAACTGGAGCCAGCGACGATATTCAAAAAGCAACGGATTTAGCAGAGCGGGTAGTGACTCTTTATGGCATGAGTCACAAGCTGGGACCAATTGCTCTGGAAAAAGTGCAGCAGCAATTTTTAAACGGCTTTTCTAATCCCCGTCGTTCTGTCAGCCCCAAAGTTGCCGAAGTAATCGACTCAGAAGTTAAAGAGATTGTCGATGGAGCGCATCAGATGGCTCTACGCATTTTGGAAACTAATCGTGGTTTATTGGAAGAATTGACTCAGCATCTCATTCAAACAGAAGTGCTGGAAGGAGAAGCGCTGCGTCGCTATTTAGAACAAGTTCAAGCACCAGCGGAATTAGCAGTTTGGTTAAGCACGGGTCAGCTATCAAATGTTACGGCAGTGGAAAGTCTAGAGCTAGCGAACTAAAACTATGCAAATTAGGCAGAAAATTTCGATTGCGATCACACCCCATCTACTAGAAGCCGCCATCATTATTTTGCCGATAATTTTGTACGCTCCTCTGTTAATCTATTGGTACGATGGCTGGCTGAACAAAACTATCAGCATCGAACACGAATATTTCAGTCATGGCATCATTGGTTTACCCTTTGCTGCCTATATTAGCTGGACAAAACGGTATCAGTGGCGAAAGCTACCAAATACCGCTCATCCTTTGGGAGCAATTTTACTGGGATTGGGGGGAGTTTTTTATCTCAGCCGCTCACCTGAGTTTGTAAATCTATCCTTGTCGATAGTACTCGCAGGACTTTGCTTGTGGTTGAAGGGAGTTCCCGGCTTTAAACTGCAAGGATTTCCACTTTTACTGGTATTCCTGGCAACACCCAACCCAGTTCCCTACCTGATTGCTCCCTATACATTACTGCTGCAAGAATTCATAGCCGGAACCGTTGGCTTTATCCTCTTGCAGTTAGGTTTAGATGTGAACGTTCAAGGAATTTATGTATTTGTAAGCGGTCGAATTGTTGAAGTTGCGCCCTACTGTGCTGGACTGAAGATGTTATTTACCAGTCTCTATGTAGACTTGATGCTGCTTTACTGGACTGAAGCTTGGACTTCTCGAACCAAAACTATTGTGTTGGTGTTGGGAACTGTTGTAATTAGCGTCAGCACGAATATCATTCGCAATACCCTGCTGACATTCTTTCACGGTACAGATCAGGACAGGTTATTTGATTGGCTGCACGATGGGTGGGGAGGAGATCTTTTATCTGCCTTAATGCTTGGTTCAGTAGTATTTCTACTTTACGGGATTGAAAGATGTTATTCGCTTAGGCGTACAAAATGTTAAAACAAGCCCAACTGAAATCAAAAGGTTCGCTAGAAGCGCGGATAAACGGTACGGCACAAAGTGCTTTGATTCGCGAATTATTAACCAATAGCGGGCATTTTTGGCTGCTGAAATCTCTAGCAGATATTATCTTAACGGGTTGGAGTGGCTTCTTCTCAGAACCAACTGAATATTTGCTGTTGGCAGCAATGCTAGTACAAGCTTGGTATCTTTCACGACCAAACACACACCGTTTTTGGGGGAACCTTATAGGTGTTACTATCTACACCTTGATTGATTTACCAACAGACAGGTGGGAGTTTTTCCAAAATCCCATTCACATTATTTTTTGGGCTTTTTCCCTAGTTATTGCCATTTTACAAGGACTGCAATATCATGGGAGTTTTTGTGCTAGATCCTGGATGATTCTCTTAGAGAGTATGGCACGAACTTTTATGGTGGTTGCTCTTTACGTTACCATTGGAATTAAGCCCGCTCCACAAACAACGTATCTCCAGCAAATACTCGACTTTACCCAAACTAAAAATCACAAGTTTTTGCTAGCGAGTATGATATTAATGGGACTGCATTTAGGCTTGCAAACCCTACAGATAAACGGACAGCAACAACAGCTGCGAAAAACGGCTCAAGAGTTACGAAATTTGGCAGAATGGGGTTTAGGGAGTTATGCCGTTGCTACAGCCGTAACAAATCCAGAAGCGTTGGCACTTCATCGCTGCGATCGCACTATCCTATTTATAGATATTCGGGGCTTCACATCTTGGTGCGAGCAGACAACAGCAGAAGAGGTAGTTGTTACCCTCAATCGCTATTACTGCGAAGTAGAGTCAGCAGCAGCCTTTTACCAACCCTTGCGACTCAGCTTTACCGGAGATGAAGTCATGGCTATTTTTGCGACACCCCAGCAAGGAATCGTAGCCGCTCAATCCATGTTAGCAGCCGCCCAAAGGGCAGTTGCTTGTTGTGGAGTTGGTGCGGGTTGTGGGGTGCATTGCGGCAGCTTAATTGAAGGACTGTTTGGCGGTAAAGATGTCCGCACTTACACAGTTATTAGGGATGTCGTCAACACGGCAAAACGATTAGAAAGTGCCACGCCAGCCGGAAGAATTACTTTATCAGACGCAGTATATCAAGCCACAAATCAGCAGTTAAAGGTAGAGCCTTGCAAACCAATAATAGCCAAAGGCAAAACCGAACCTATTATTGCTTGGCGACTTATAGCAGTGTTATAAATTCAATCTTAAACTCTATAGGGCATTAGATAAAAGTGGATAAAATTAATTAGGTGGTTGAAATTATGAACCAAAATCGCAATAACCTTAAAGTAGGGATGGCTGCCGATCCCAAGATTATGAAAGCCATCGAACAACTAGGATACCGCGTCACTGTTGGGGACGTTGCTGCTCGGGTAGGATTGAATATTAATTTGGCAGAGCAAGGACTGCTGGCTCTAGCTTCTGACGCAAGTGGACATTTACAAGTAGCAGAGTCAGGAGAAATTGCCTATGTGTTCCCCAAAAATTTTCGTTCAATTCTCCGTAACAAGTTCTTGCAGTTGCAGTTGCAGGAATGGTGGGAAAAAGTTTGGCGCGTCTTGTTCTATCTGATTCGGATTTCTTTTGGGATTGTGCTGCTGCTTTCAATTGCCTTAATTTTCGTGGCGATCGCGATTATTCTCATTACTCTCAATTCCAGCAGCGATAGTAATTCGGATCGTCGCGGTAGCTCAAATTCAGGAAGTAGCATTATTTTTATCCCTAACTTCTGGATTGGGGATATCTTTTGGTTATTACACCCAGGCTATGGCTATGAGCGCCACCCTCAGCGACACCGGGCTTCCTCTGATTCCTCCCAAAGTAGCGAGATGAATTTCCTAGAGGCAATCTTCTCATTTCTGTTTGGCGATGGCAATCCCAATCGCTACTTAGAAGACTATCGCTGGCAAGAAATTGGTACTGTTATTCGCAATTCACGAGGTGCGGTTGCCGCAGAACAAATTGCGCCCTATCTTGACAATATTGGGGAAGGATACAAGCGCGAATTTGAAGACTATATGCTCCCCGTACTAACCCGATTTGATGGGCGTCCTGAAGTCAGCCCCGATGGAGAAATTGTTTATCACTTCCCACAATTGCAGACAACAGCAAAAGAGCAAGATCTACAAATAGTGCCAGCTTATCTTGAGGAGAGGCTTTGGCGTTTTAGTCAAGCAAGTAGCGGACAAATTATGCTGTCTGTTGGACTAGGTGCGGTGAATATTATCGGTGCTTTGGTTTTGGGTTCTCTGTTGAAGGGTGGCATTGCGGCACAACTGGGTGGACTCGTTGGCTTCGTGCAATCAATTTATTGGATATTACTAGGTTACGGCATCGGTTTTTTGGCAATCCCGCTGATTCGTTATTTCTGGATTCAGGTGAAAAATAGCCAGATTAAAGCACGAAATCAAAAACGGCAAGAGCAGGCGATCGCGCTCGATCGGGCAGATGCAGCTTTACAGAAAAAAAATTGCTTATGCTCAACAGTTTGCCGCTCAAAATGTCATCAGACAAGAGGATTTAATCTATACCAGCGAAACAGATTTGATTGCTCAAGAGATAGAACAATCGGCTCAAATTGATCGGGAATGGCAGCGACGCTTGGACTCGGGTAATGGAACGGGCGAGCGCATTTCATCCTAATTTCATAAACATCTGTCAATTTAATAAATAGGAAACGTTATTAAGCTTTTTCATCAGGAGGTTTCCATGAATGCAAATAGGCGTCATCAAACTATTCTCAGCACTGCAACCGCAGGTTTAGCAGCCCTGGTACTTGCAGTCAGTCCCTCATTGGCACAAGCTCAAACAGCAACCCCGACTGCACCATCCCAGGAGCAACAACAAATGATGACCGAAATGCGCCAAATGATGGCAGATATGCGTCAGATGATGACACAGTGTAAAGGCATGATGGAGCGCGGCGGCATGATGGGTAATCCCATGATGGAGCGCGGCATGATGGACAATTCCAGGATGCAGCAAAACAGTAATAACCAACCTACCGAGAATCAGCACAACCAACATCACCCCGACAATACAAATACCACAAAAGATTTGAGCAAAAGCAGTCCTAGCATGACCTTGAAGAATATCTAACAAGAGTCAGTCCTAAGAGTGCGATCGCGCGATAAGATTCGGGTAACAGTTCGGCGTCGGCTGTTTTGGAAATTCAGTATGAGCGAAACCACAGTTCGTCAACAGTACGATCGGATGGCAGCAGTGTATGACCAACGCTGGCGCAGCTATATTGCAAATACGCTGTCATTCCTCAAAACCTGGGCAAATCTCTCTCCAACCGCAACTGTGCTAGATGTTGCTTGCGGCACAGGGGAGTTTGAACGGCTAGTGCTAGCCGATCGTCCGATGCAACAAATGGTTGGAGTAGACATTTCCGAGAAAATGTTAGCGATCGCACGGCAAAAATTGCACGTCTACCCTAATGTTTCATTTCACGTTGCACCTGCATCAGCGTTACCCTTTGCTGACAACAGTTTCGATGTCGTCGTGTCTGCTAATTCATTTCACTACTTTGATGACCCCAACGCTGCATTAGCAGAAATAAAACGGGTTGTAAAACCTGATGGAACAGTCATCATTCTGGACTGGGGCAAAGATTATTTACTGTGTAAAATCCTCGACCTTGTGTTGAAGGTTTTAGATCCGGCTTATCAGCAGTGCTACACCCAAGCAGAATTTCATCGCTTGCTCAAATTTGCGGGGTTTGATATTCGCCGTGCCACCAAAGTTCGTTTTGGTATTTTTTGGGGATTAATGATTGTAACGGCAGTCCCTCTACTCAAAACGAATCACATCCCTCATACCTAACCAGTTGTAGCGTTTAATTCCCCAAGGTAATGCAATCAGAACAATGAGAAAAATAACTGCCAAAGCAACCGCCACTGGCATCTGGACACTGAAAGCTGAACCCATATAAGTAAGCAGGAACGTTGAAGGGATCATTCCTAATAGAGTGGCAGTAGCATAAATAGGTAAAGAAATCCCGGTAATTCCGGCTCCGTAGCTAATTAAGTCAAAAGAAAGAACTGGCAGCAGGCGCGTGATAAAAATCAGCCAACCAAGATAAACTTCTCCTCGCCGCTTGGAAAAATATATAGCTTTTCCTGTTAAACATTTGACGGCTGAACGTCCTAACGTCCGTCCCAAAAAGTAAGCGATTAAACTCCCTATAAATCCACCAATTACACTATAAATTCCTGCTAACGTTGACCCCCATATCGCTCCTGCAACTACAGCTAACGGGGCGCTAGGGACTGGACTAATAACCACTGATAAGGCCAGCACGCTAATATAAACTAACGGCCCTAACAGTCCTAAGTTTTTTACGATCTGCCTAAAACTATCTGGCGTAAACAGGTTGATTTCAGGATGCTGCAACCACCAACAAATCAGCAAGCACAGCAAAAAAACGGTGAGAGCAATGGCATTAGAACGATTAAATATAATTTGGAACCTGTTCCATCTTTTCATGGCATCTTCAATTTTCTGTTTTTACTTAAATTTGAGGTACGACTACCTTTAACGTTTCACGTTAATATGTATTTACTACATTTGCGTCTGTCTAATGGCATGATGACAATTTATGGCTGAGGATGTAGAATAATTGGAACTGCTCAACGCCACTGCATTGCGGTATTGCAAGTGGTGGTATTAGAGCCTATATAAATTTAAACAGGGAGTAAGTAATTGGAGCGCGATTAAGTAGGCGTTGCACCCAGTTGGGGGTAGCTTCTAAAATACTAGATGGGTTTTTAGGGAGTAACTTTTTCACGGATTTATTTTGGTGAGGAGAGATCGCTGACTCTAGACGATTACCAAGGTTACAGGTTAGCAACCAATTGTAAAGAACTTGGAAAGAAGAGTTTGGAGCTAATTTTTAGTTTATATAAAATTTCATCCTGATTTGACTTGGGTATGGAAAGCTAGCGATCGCGTACCCGGTAAGATTGTTGTAGAGCCTGGTTTTACAGATAACAGCGGCAATAGCAGATAACTTAGATAAACTCGCCCCGCTCCATACTAACGATAGGATAGTGTTGGAGCAGCCTCTTAATTTCATCCTAATTTCATTTTTTCTTGAGAAACTGGGGAATGAGGGTTACTAGGCTCTGTACAAAAGGCAGGGCGATATAGCTAACTCGCTTGCTACCAAAATGCCAACGTGCATTAAAATACCAACATCAAAGCCTCAGTTTGTCAATCCCCCATGACGCACAACCCCTACCATTCCCAACCCCCAGCACTCCGTTATTTTTCTGGAGCGCTCTTGAGCGTGCTTCTACTAACTTCTCCAACAGCCGTTTTAGCCCACGGTGGACATGGAGATGAATTTAAAAGTGGAAACGAAGCAACAGGAACTCCTAGTGCTATCCAAATTGATGCAGAAACCGCCAAGCGACTGGGAATTAAAGTAGAACCTGTCACCCGCCAACAGTTAGATGTTGGCATTAAAACTACAGGTCAAATCGAAACTCTTCCCAACCAAAAAGTAGAAGTAACAGCACCGCTGACCGCAAAAGTAGTTGAACTATTAGTACAACCCGGAGCTAAAGTTAAAGCAGGTCAACCCTTGGCAGTTATATCCAGTCCCGAATTAGTAGAACTGCGCGTTAACTCCCAGGAAAAACAAGCCGACGCACAAGCAGCTTTACAAAAAGCACAAGCTGACTTAAACCTAGCTAAAGAAAACTTGGTGCGACAGCAAAGAATATCGAATGCCGAAATCGCACAAGCTAAAACCCAACTCGCCGCTGCTCTTGCCCAGTATAACCGCGACCAAGCTTTAGTGAATCAGCGCTCGGTTTTAAAAGTAGCTCAAGAAAACTATCGGCGTCAGTTGCAAATTTCAACTGCCCAAATTGCACAAGCCACGACAGAAGTAGCAGTTGCACAAGAACAATACGACAAAGATAGCGAGTTAGTAGCTGCGGGAGCTTTTCCGCGACGGCAGATGCTAGAGTCGAAAGCTAAATTAGAAAGAGCTAAAGCCGAACTAGAAAGAGCTAAAAGCCGCCCTGAAGTCGTCCAAGCTGAATCCGAAGTCAAACGCGCAGAAGTAGACTTGCCGTTACGAGAATTGCGAGATTCCCAAGCCCGCGTAGCTGAAGTACAAGCCCAACTTAGCAGAGTAGAAACCCGTCGAGAAGTTTTGGAAGCAGAAGCCCAACTCAAGCGCGCTCAGTCAGATTTAGAGGTCGCTCAATCTCGTCTAAAACTTAGTAATACTACCTATGAAACTCGATTGCAACAGTTAGGAACTAGGGCTAATGCCAAAGGATTAGTAACAGTAACCGCTCCCATTTCTGGCACGATTGCAGACCGAGAAGTTACTTTAGGTCAATCGCTCCAAGATGCGGGCGGCAAGTTGATGACTATTATTAATGACAGTAAGGTTTTCGCCACAGCGAATATTTATGAAAAAGATTTAGACAAAGTGAAGATAAGTCAGCGGGTGAGAGTAAAAATTGCTTCTTTACCCGACCGTACTTTTGAAGGCAGAATTACGCGCATTGGTTCGGTAGTAGAAGGAGAAACGCGAGTTGTGCCAGTGCAAGCCGAACTAAGCAATGCTGGGGGAGAATTAAAACCCGGAATGTTCGCCGAATTAGAGGTAATAACAGACCGAACAGCAACAACCCTTTTAGCAATTCCGACTTCAGCCGTGGTAGAGGCAAATGGTAAGAAACTCGTCTACGTACAAAATGGGAATTCCTTCCAGTCTGTGGAAGTGAGTTTAGGTCAAAATTCAGGAGATTTAGTTGAGGTCAAAACTGGCTTATTCGAGCAAGATTTAATCGTCACCCAACGTGCGCCGCAACTTTACGCCCAGTCGTTGCGGGGTGGTGGGAAAAAAGCTGAGGAAGACCATCATCATGATGAGCCTGCAAATCCAGCCACAAATCAAACTAATAGCTTGCCGTTACCTTGGCATTTAGTTTTACCAATTGGCGGTGCTGTTGCTGCTGGCATATTTGCTGCTGGAATTTGGGCTGGTCGTCGTCGCCAACCCCGCTTAGTATCAGAAAGCAATTCACAGTCTTCCGATCCTATCTTTGAACCAGAAATTTATCTCAACCATTCCCATCCGCCCGTTCCATCTCGCTCTAGCGTTCTTGTGAGAGACCATGAAGACCCGCACCAACCCAACTAAGATCCTACCTAATTTTTGGGTTAATGTTTCTGAGTGATTTCAACATTTGAAATTGCTGTTATCTGTTTGATTGCGAACCTAGCTGTAGCTCCCTGGACTATACAGGTATTGATTCTGTTGTTTATCCTGTTCGGCAACAGAAAGAGATTCCTGCTCAACCAACGTTAAAGAAGTTAATTTTTATTACACCTCGTCTATTTCATCTTGATTTCATAAATATTTGTCAAGCTGTTATTATCAGGTTTGGCTCAAGCGGAATTTGGCACTTTATTAGCAAATACCTCTTGCGTCGTCGATTTATGACCGTTTGTAGTAGAGATGCGTGCCCTTTAAATTTCATACTTTTTGCGCTCAAACCCAACTATAAACAGAATTTTTGCAATAAGTCTAATGATTTAGGGAGATAAAGTGATGAAGAAACTCATGTATGCTGGCGCATTAACTCTGGCAATGGCAGCTTTAATTTATCCAGACTATGCAGGTGCTAGAGACGATTCTGGCAGGGTTACCCATATCGATAGTTCAGTGCAGTTTCCTCCAACTAAGGCAAGAATTTTACGGCATACTTTACGGCTACACGTTCCCCAAAATAGCAGCCCCCTTTCCCAATTGAGCATCCAAGTTCCAGCAGGTTTAACTGCCAGCAATAACATCAGCATATATGACCATTCGGGGCGGGAAATCAACGCCAATGTTTCTGTCAATGGCAGCCAAATTATACTGATGTTTACCCAACCAATTACTCCGGGAACTAAAATCAACATTGAATTGAACGCTATCAGAAGAACGGGAGTATCTAACGCTTGGCTATACCCGGTTTCAGTTAGGCTTCCTGGGAGCAATGCGGATATACCGATTGGCATTGCAAATTTGCGGGTTTATTGATGACTAAGATTTGACTTACAGGATATTCGTATGACTGGCAATTTGACACCGAATAACTCACCAAAAGTTCCTTTAAGCCCAGCCGCAGCCGCCCTGATTTCTGCGGCTGTGGGCTGTTTTGCAATGATAGTCGCTCATCAAGCTGCCATTCAATCTAAAGCCTTGTCAGAAGTTATCATTACTTTGGGTAGCTGGATACCCAACTTTATTAGGGTTAGTTTCTATCCCGGTGAAGAAGCAGTAGGGTTGCTAGTCTGGCTCACCAGTTGGTTTATTCTACATCAGATCTGGAAACAGCGAGACTTACCTCTTATGCCTGTTTTGATCGCATTTTCTGGATTAATATTGGCGGCAACAGTAATGATTTTTTGGCATCCAATTTGAAAACGTCTAGGTCTGGGGTTGTTCTAGAGCAAGGCTTTTCTAAACAACCCGATTCACAACCAAAGTTGTTACCTAAAAGAAATGACAATGAAGTTAATAATCTAAGACATCTTTTAAATCTAAAGACCTGGCTCAAGCTGTAGGCAAGCTAATAGCCATTTCACCATGATTTGCGTGATGCTAATAATTTGCACGGCTATTAGCTAGTTGCTTTATTCTCAATAATTTAAAATTTGTGCTAATTGATGAATATGCAATATAAATACGTGATTATTACTTTTGATAGAGGGACATTTCATTCGGATTTCATTCAGGACTGTCAAGCTAGTTAATAAGGAGAACATTGAGTTGATAGTTCAAGGAGAACTGTAATGAAGAAGCTAATTTACGCGGGTGCAGCATTTATTTTGACAATTGCCTCTTCAATCTCAGCCGCCCAAGCAACTGGAAGACCGGGGGATGCTAAATTCTCCCATCTTGTTGATAGTGCTGCCTATCCCAACAGTGCTACTTTTCAAGGCGCTACCCATCAGTTTGAGGTTCACGTTCAGGGATATCCCCTTTCAGAACTTTCAATTAATTTACCCGAAGATATAGATATTAATGATGGCATTGAGGTAAAAAATCAATCAGGTCAGGAAATCCCAGCGACAGTTTCTATCAAGGATGGAAACGCTAGGGTTGTTTTCTCCCAACCAGTGCCTCCTGAAACAACGCTAAAAGTTGCTATGCAAGGCGTTAATACTCCAGGCTATGATAACACTTGGCAGTACATGGTTTCTGCTAAGAAAGTTGGTTTAACCGGAGAAATTCCTATTGGTATAACTCGAATTCTGACCTACCGCGACTAAAGAGTTTTCATTAACCACTTTTTTTCAAAAGGTAGGGTGTGCAAGGCGCACCCTACTTAACAGGTTATTTGTCTCTAAAGCAAGGCTTTCAGAAAATTTAGGTACGATGAACGCTCATTAAAGTGGGTCATTTCATCAGGATTTCATCCAAGGCTGTCAAACTAATAAATAACAACTTAATTGAGTAAGTGATTCAGGGAGTATTGCAATGAAAAAACTAATTTATGCAGCTGGTTTTATCCTGGCAGCCACCGCTTGGGGTCCATCGGTTCAGGCAGCAGGAAGCAGGCACGATTTCAAAGCCCCTCACATTATGGGGGGTAGCGCAATTCCTAATAACTCTCGTTTCCAGGGAGGTACTCATCGCTTTCAAGTTCACGTTCAGGGGCCTGCCGTTTCAGAACTTGAAATTAATTTACCAGAAGGCGTGAGCATCCGTAGGGGAATTGAGATCAAAAATCAAGCGGGTCAGAAAATACCCGCGACAGTTTCTGTGAATAATAGACAAGCTACGGTTGTGTTCTCCCAACCCGTACCGCCTGAAACAACGCTATCCATTGAGATGCAAGGCATTAATACTCCAGGTTACAGCGGTATTTGGCTGTACCAAGTTTCTGGTAAAATAGCTGGTTTGAATTCAGAAATCCCTCTCGGAACGGTGAGGATTCAAACCTCTGGTCGATAAAGAGGCGCAGTTGCTTTGTATAAAAGTTTTGCTCGGTCGTTGAATCTAGACCAGGGGGTGCTATATGATTCCAAGACTGTAACTGTAGGCTAGAGTCTTGGATTATCAGCCAAATTTCATCAAGCTCTGTCAATCTGTTTCCAGGCGAATGCAGGTCAACTAAAAAAAGGACTGGTATTTCATCCTGATTTCATCATGACCTGTTAATCTAATAAAGTATTGGCTCAATAGACTCCTTTCATACACTCCTTTTTACTAACTTCTTAATCCTCATAAGTTATGTGGTAAAGGAGTCTATTGAGTTTTTTCTTATGATAATGTAGAAGCTTAACTTTTTCGAGTTATGTTGCTTTAAGATGCTTTAGAACGGGAGGCTGAGATGTAGCGATTCTTCAACCTGAAAAAAATAGGATTTTTTGACATAAACATTTCATCCTGATTTCATACAGCTATGGGAATATGTCTATAGGTGCGAACCCTGTAAACATTTAAGCAGGTGTAAGGAGTCAACGGAAATGTCAAACTTTTTGTGGAATTCTCTGCTAATTATTCCTGGAGTTTTAGTAGCTACTGGAGCCGTTTCAGACTCAACGATAGCTGCTGAGAATAAAAAGCAGAATGAAGTTGCACAAAATGAGGAAATAGCTGATTTTTGGGATCGTGTTAGTGGGACTTCTTCCGGAAATTATAACCAGACCTCTATTCTCAAAGAAGTGCCAACGTCGATTGCTACTACCGCAGTGGGAGAAGCACCTCTCACTGCTGAAACATATCTAGCAACTTCTGTTCTTGTAGCTGATGTTGCCAACTCTCAAAATTTACCCCCTGCTCCAGTACTTCCAGCGAACTCTATTCCAATTGATGCTTCTTTAAGCCAAATCGATCAATACAGTAATGAGACTGCTCAAGTAACCTCAGTTTCTCAACTTTCTGACATTCAACCCACTGATTGGGCATTCAAAGCATTGCAATCTCTCGTAGAGCGATATGGTTGCATTGAAGGTTATCCAGACCGCACCTATCGCGGCAACCGAGCCATGACTCGCTATGAATTTGCGGCTGGGTTAAATGCCTGCTTAGACCGAATTCAAGAACTGATTGCGGCGTCAACTTCTGACCTTCCGAGTGCCGAAGACATAGCCACTATTCGGCGTTTGCAAGAGGAATTTGCTGCTGAACTTGTCACACTTCGGGGCCGAGTGGATGCTCTGGAAACTCGCACCGCTCAGTTGGAAGCTAATCAGTTTTCTACCACGACAAAGCTAAATGGCGAAGTTATCTTTTCTATTGCTAGTGTTGTAGATGGAGAAAATGCTAATGGTGAAGAGATAGATAGAGTGCCTGTCTTTGCCAACCGCGTTCGCTTAAATTTTGACACCAGCTTTACGGGCAAAGACCTCTTGAGAACTCGCTTGCAGTCGTCGAACGTACTTAGGTTCCCAACTGGTACGAGCGAGGGACGTTTTGCTTATGGTGATGTCAGCAGTAATGCCGCCAACGATATCATCCTGGATGTTCTGCAATATCGCTTTCCCCTGGGTTCAAACACTACTGCTTACCTTGCCGCTAATGCTACCGATACTAATCTTCTTGGTATCAGTCCCCCATTAAACCCCTTTTTTGAAGACACTGGCAGCGGTGCAATTTCTCGGTTTGGCGTTCGTCCCCCCATTAATCGCTATCTTGGCGGGACAGGTGCAGCTTTGCGACACAGGTTTAACAATTTTCTAGAGCTTGACTTAGCTTACTTAGCTGGTAGCGGTTCGGCTGCTAACCCCACTGATGGCAATGGTTTGTTTAATGGTAGCTATGGCGCTTTGGCACAGTTAATTATTAGTCCTAGTAACAATTTCAAACTGGGTTTGACTTACATCAATGCCTATAACCCCAACTTTAGCGGGACTGGGACTGGAAGTATTGCTGCAAATAGTCCTGGTATCGGTGGCACTAGCGTTACTACCAATGCCTATGGCTTAAGTGGTACTTTGCGATTCAGCCCTAATTTTTTACTAAATGGTTGGGCTGGATACGCTAATCAACGTTACCTTGGCAGGGGTGACGGTAAAGTTTGGAACTGGGCAGTGACTCTCGGTTTCCCCGATTTGGGTAAAAAAGGAAACCTACTAGGCATTGTCGCTGGCATGGAACCTAAACTGACGGATGTTAGCGGTTCAGGTGTGCCAATAGAAGATCGAGATACCTCTCTACACCTTGAGGGTTTCTACAGGTATCAGTTGACGGATAATATATCAGTTACTCCTGGTGTAATCTGGCTCACGGCTCCGAATCATAATGAAGCGAACAAAGACATCTTCATCGGTGTACTGAGAACTGTCTTCAAGTTCTAGCTTCGTTCGGTAATGCCAGAGTGAATCCAAGACCCTAATCGGCTGTTAGGGTCTTGTTGTTTCGAGTGGTGTGATAAATTTATGAACTGGATTGATATTTCATCCTGATTTCATACTTCCCTGTCAAAATAGACTTTAGTTGCTAAGTAGACTCTTTGCGGACAATCAGTTTTTTAAACTGATGTTTCCTCACACCAATTTTTAGCAATGAGTCTAATTAGTTTTCTTTTATAGTTTACCTTGAGGAGTTTGCTATGACTATTTTAATGAGGTCAATCTGAGGGAGATTGAGTAAAATATTAAAATTAAATTTTTGTAAGTAAAAGCTTGAGATTATAAGGAAAAAGTTGCTAGGTAATTTTATGAAAATACTGCTAGTTGAGGACGATCTAAAGCTGGGTGTCGCAGTGAAGCGAAACCTGAACCGAGAAAAATATGTGGTTGACTGGGTTAGGGATGGCAGTAAAGCTTGGAATTATCTAGAAAAACAGCAGGAAAACTACATGCTGGCTATCTTTGACTGGGAAATTCCTGGATTATCAGGACTGGAATTGTGCAAGCAACTGCGAATCCAAAATAACTCCTTACCCGTGTTAATGGTGATCGAAAAAGACAGCTTGTCAGATAAGGTAACTGCCTTGGATGCAGGAGCAGATGACTGTATGGTAAAGCCGTTTGACATGGCGGAGTTGTTAGCGCGGTTGCGTGCCTTGCAGCGGCGATCGCGCCAAATCCAACCCCCGTTACTTCAGGTGGGTGATATCACGCTGGAATACGGCACTCAAACTGTTTATCGTCTCGCTTCCAACGGTGGCAAACAAGTAACTTTACTGACCAATAAGAAGTTTCAATTACTGGAATATTTCATGAAGCACCCGAATCAGACTTTAACCAGCGACCAGATTTTGCATCAATTCTGGAAAGCGAGATCCGAATCTATTAGTAACGTGGTAGCGGCTCAAATACGCTTGCTTAGACGCCAATTGGCAAGAATAGGCAGCGACCATCTGATTGAAACTGTTTATTTTAATGGTTATCGCTTTAATGCTACCGATCAACCCAAATAAGCTGTTTGAGATATTTTCAGGGTGAATTTGATTCTAAATCTATTTGTGCCAGGAATTTGAGAAGTTTATTACCGTATATAGATCGATAAAAACTGATGTCAGCTTCTTGTTATTTAATTACTGTGGGTGTGGGGTGTGCGATCGCTTTGGTTAACGCTGGTTCCTGTGCATCCCAAACTCTACCAATGACTAGCCCAAGCCAGAGAGCGATCGCTCAAACTAACCTCTCAGACTACTTCAAACAGCCAGATGCCACAGTACAATCAGTTAAAGCGATCGACTTAATCCCAATTTTAGCAATCGAATTAGGGCATACAGCCCCGAATAGCAAAATCTCAAACTCAGCCCCCAGTTCCCTCGACCCCAGCCCAAATCCCTTGCTGTTTCCCACCAAGCCTTCTGAAGTGGAAATTCAGGCAACCCAGCCTATAACTCTGCAACAGGCAATTGAACTGGCGCGGCGTAACAATCAAGACTTACAGGTGGCACAATTAGAGCTAGAACGCAGTCGTGCAGGATTGCGAGAGGCAGAGGCAGCTTTGTTTCCCACGGTGGATTTGCAAACCGATTTCGCCGGGGGTCGTTCGGCTGAAAGCGAGCTACAAATCGAGGCTCAACGAGAAGCCCAACGGAATTTACCACGCCAACTGCGGCAAAACATCCCGGATGAGAGAACTTCGACATCTTTGAACGCGGCAGTAGCATTTAATTACGACATTTTCACGGGTGGACGGCGAATTTCACAAATCCGGGCGGCGCGAGAACAAGTGCGGTTTAATCAGTTAGAAGTTGAACGCCTTTTAGCGCAAACCCGTCTTGATGTCAGCAATGCTTACTACGATTTACAACAAGCTGACGAGCAGGTGAGAATTTCTGAGTCAGCTGTTAGAAATGCGACGCGGAGTTTGCAAGATGCTCAGTCATTGTTTGAGGCTGGGTTGGGTACTCGATTTGACGTTTTGCGCGCCCAAGTACAGCTAGCCAGAGAAAACCAAAATCTCGTTAGCGCCAGAGCCGCTCGGCAAACCGCTCGGCGACAGTTGGCAAGACTGTTGAGTTTGTCTCAGTCTATCGATCTTAGCGCCGCCGATCCGGTAGCGATCGCAGGACTTTGGAATCAGTCGTTAGAACAAAGTATTGTGCTGGCTTTTCAGAACCGCGCCGAGTTGCAACAGCAACTAGCACAGCGGAATATTAGCAGACATCAACGACGGATCGAGCTGGCGGCTCGGAAACCTCAAGTGGGTGTATTTTTTAACTACAACCTGTTAGATGTCTTTAACGATGGCTTAGGGCTTGCTGATGGCTATTCCGCAGGTGCAAGGTTGAGGTGGAATTTATTCGATGGGGGAGCGGCAAATGCAAGAGCGCGTCAGCGAGAAGCTGATATTGCGATCGCGGAAACTCAATTTGCCAACCAACGCGATCGGGTTCGCTTCCAAGTCGAACAAGCCTATTTCAACTTGCAGTCGAACCTGGAAAATATTCAAACCGCTTCTGCGGCTCTCGAACAGGCAACAGAAGCTTTGCGTTTGGCTCGCTTGCGCTTCCAAGCGGGTGTGGGAACCCAAACCGAGGTAATTAACTCAGAAAACGACCTGACGCGGGCAGAAGGCGATCGCCTGCGAGCCATTCTGGACTACAACCGAGCGTTAGCGAGTTTGGAACGGGCTATCAGTGGCAGTCCGAATCTGACAGGAATTCGACCTTAGCTTGGGTTCGGTGGTACAGCCATAGTTGTGGCTGCGATCGCTCCAAATGTTGAATAAAGCTTAATAAATTGTTCCATCATATTTTGAATTACTGATTTATTGAGGGATTTATTGCTACTCGTAAAGGATATGAACTTCAAGCTCAAAAACTCTAAGAAATTTAGGTTGATCGCCAAAATTATTGGATTATTTGCTCTAACTTTGCTAATTCTTATTTTGCCGGAATTTGGGCAATACAAATCCTCGCGTAAAAAAGATGCTGATTATATTCCAGCTTTAACAATGACAGGTGGTAATCCTTACATCCGGGCGCTGATGCGAACTATTTCTGCAAGCGAAGCCAATGATTCTAATCCTTATACTCTTCTTTATGGTGGTAAGCATTTTTCTGATTTCAACGCTCATCCTAACCAATGCATAACAATTGTTTCTGGCCCCCATCAGGGTGATTGCAGTACAGCCGCTGGTCGCTATCAACTCCTGACCGCTACCTGGCTGGAAAAAAGGCAAAAATATCACCCTAAACACTCTAAACCGTTAACTGTAACTTCTTACAGTTTCGATCCACGATCTCAAGATGAGGTAGTATATGCTTGGCTCAACGACCACCATGCTTGGGGTGTTGATATTGCAGAGCTTCTTAAACAAGGGAAGTTAGAGCAGGTTTTACAGCTTCTTTCCGGCACTTGGACAAGCCTTGGATACGGCAAAGAAAATAATTCGATGACCTCCCTGATACCCCAAATTTATCAAAAAGTACTAGCTGAGGAATTAGCTCAATTAAATCCACCCTCTTCTCGTTAGTTGAGGATAGTCGAAAACCTGCCTGTAACGCACCCTAGAATTTAAGATTTACTCATTTAACAAAAATTTTTTATTTACCTCTTGATTCTCCAGTCTACTGGAGAGTGCAAGATAGAGGAAGGCAAAACTTACTTTGGTTGAAACGCAGCAATTTAAAACTGTTGCGATCGCTAGCATTTGTGTGAAGAATTTGTAACACTCGCCCCACAAGGGAGATTAGTCATGGACAAAGCAACGCTCAAACTCCGAGGCATGAGTTGTGCTGCTTGCGCTAGCACTATCGAAGAAACCATTCGTGCAGTTCCTGGTGTAACTGAATGTAACGTCAACTTTGGTGTCGAACAAGCCACCGTTACCTACGATTCCAGAAAAACCAATTTAGCCGAAATTACTGATGCGGTCGATGAGGCTGGATACTCCGCCCAACCGATACAAGAACAAAATTTGTTCGGCGAAGAAGATGATATAGAACGCAGATCGAGACAAGCAGAACTGCGAGATTTAACCCAAAAAGTCTGGGTTAGTAGCATTTTGAGTACGATTCTAGTCATCGGTTCGCTGCCAATGATGACGGGGTTGCATATTGGGTTTATTCCCATGTGGCTGCATGACTTTTGGCTGCAAACTGTCTTAACAGCCCCCGTACAATTTTGGTGCGGCAAGTCTTTTTACATCAACGCTTGGAAAGCCTTTAAGCGTCATGCAGCCACGATGGATACTTTAATTGCACTCGGCACCAGTGCAGCTTATTTCTATTCCCTATTCGTCACAATTTTCCCCGGATTTATTACCGCTGTTGGCTTAACGCCTTATGTTTACTACGAAGCCTCAGCGGTTGTGATCTCGCTAGTTTTGTTAGGCAGACTGTTAGAAAGTCGCGCCAAAGGACAAACGGGGGAAGCTATTCGCAAACTGATGGGGTTGCAGGCAAAAACTGCCCGTATTATTCGCAATGGCAGGGAAATAGATGTCCCCATTGCCTCTGTTTTAGTGGGCGATGCAATCGTGGTGCGTCCGGGTGAAAAAATCCCCGTAGATGGAGAAATTATTGAGGGAAGTTCGACGATTGACGAAGCAATGGTGACAGGAGAAAGCGTCCCGGTCAAAAAACACCCGGGTGATGAAGTAATTGGCGCAACTATCAATAAAACCGGCAGCTTTAAGTTTCGAGCAACGAGAGTAGGAAAAGATACATTTCTAGCTCAAGTTGTCAAACTCGTACAGCAAGCGCAAGGTTCCAAAGCACCAATTCAAAAATTAGCCGATCGAGTGACGGGATGGTTTGTGCCTGTGGTGATTGGAATTGCGATCGCTACATTCATCATCTGGTTTAACGTTATGGGCAACCCGACTTTGGGACTGATTACAATGGTCGAGGTATTGATTATTGCCTGTCCCTGTGCCTTGGGGTTGGCAACTCCTACTTCTATCATGGTAGGGACGGGAAAAGGGGCAGAAAATGGGATTCTAATTAAAGGAGCAGAAAGCCTAGAATTAGCCCACAAAATTCAGACAATTGTCCTCGATAAAACCGGGACAATCACCCAAGGAAAGCCCACAGTTACAGATTTTATAACCGTTAACGGCACGGCAAATCATAACGAACTCAAACTGTTGCAATTTGCTGCATCGGTAGAACGCAATTCAGAACATCCCCTTGCTGAAGCCGTTGTCCAGTATGCGGCTTCGCAACAAGTAGAATTAGTAGAAGCGAGAGATTTTCTGGCGATCGCAGGCAGTGGCGTGCGCGGTTACGTGTCGGATCGGTTGGTGCAAATAGGCACGCAACGCTGGATGAACGAACTGGGCATCGATACCAGTAGACTGCGACAAGATTGGGATAGGTTGGAGTATTTGGGTAAAACCGTAATTTGGATTGCCGTTGATGGAAAAATTGCAGCCATTATGGGCATTTCTGATGCCATAAAACCTTCTTCAGCGAGTGCAATTCGCGCCTTGCAAAAAATGGGTTTAGAAGTCGTTATGCTAACCGGAGATAATCGCAGAACGGCAGAAACAATTGCCAAAGAAGTCGGCATTAAACAAGTCATTGCCGAAGTGCGACCAGAGCAAAAAGCATCCGCTATCGCCTCACTTCAAACAGGAAAAAAATCTAAAATTGTCGCGATGGTTGGGGATGGAATTAACGATGCACCTGCACTCGCGCAAGCTGATGTGGGAATTGCGATTGGAACGGGAACAGATGTAGCGATCGCCGCCAGCGATATCACTTTGATTTCTGGCGATCTACAAGGAATTGTGACCGCGATTCAACTTTCTCGGGCGACGATGAGAAATATTCGCCAAAATCTCTTCTTTGCCTTTATTTACAACATCGCTGGAATTCCCATTGCTGCTGGCATTCTTTATCCGATTTTCGGATGGTTGCTTAACCCGATTATTGCAGGTGCAGCAATGGCATTTAGTTCGGTTTCAGTCGTCAGTAATGCTTTAAGACTGCGGCAGTTTCAACCCAAAGCGATCGCATAGGAGGTGTGCAAATGTTAAACAAAAATATCATGCTTGGCAGTTTAGCAAGTTTGGGATTAATGCTAGGAGTTGCTGCGGGAGAAACCAAAGCACAAATGCCCCATGAAATGTCGCCACCACAAACAAATCAAACCAATCAATTCCGCTCAATCGAACAACCATTAGGCATAAAAGTTGCAGTTACCGCCGGAGGTTTAGCATTAATTGGATTAGAACTGTGGTGGTTTTTGCTGAGCAAATCCAAATCTCAAAAAGCACAAACAGAAAGTGGCATTCAAGAGATGAATATCACCGTCGATGGTGGCTACGAACCCAGCCGAATTATCGTGAATGCAGCTCAACCAGTCCGGCTGAATTTTCTGCGTCGCGATCCGAGTAGTTGTCTTGAAAAAGTATTACTGCCTGATTTTCACATTGCTACGGAGTTAAAACTGAATCAAGTCACATCGATTGAATTCACACCCGAAGCACCCGGAGAGTATGTCTTTACCTGCGGCATGAATATGTTTCGCGGTATCATAGAAGTGCAGGAATCTAACGTTTCACTTCAAGAAAAACTCTCTGTTCCCGTTGCTTAAATTTGTAGGGTGCGTTAACGCAGTGTAACGCACCGTTCGCAAATCAAATAAGATTCCCCTAGTAAAATGATTTAAAAAGTTAAATAGTGGCAAATAAAAAATCATGGGATTCTATTCGCAAGTAATTGTACCGCACCTTCTGGACTGGAGCCTGTCAGATCCAACCTTAGCAAAGTATCGCCAGGAACTCCTAGCAGACGTACAAGGAGAGGTGTTAGAAATCGGGTTTGGAACTGGATTGAATCTAGCTTACTATCCTGCAAATATTCGCAAAATCACCACAGTAGATGTGAATCTTGGCATGAACGCTTTGGCAAAAAAGCGTATCCATACCTCTGGCATAACTGTTGAACAGCTCGCTACGAACGCCGAAAATCTGCCAATGGCAGACAATACATTTGATAGTGTGGTTAGTACCTGGACTTTATGCAGTATCGCCAATGTAGAGCAAGCGCTTAAAGAAGTTTATCGGGTACTAAAACCGGGTGGTAAGTTCTTTTTTGTAGAACACGGACTGAGCGATAAGCCTAGCATACAAGTCTGGCAACATCGGTTGAACCCGATTCAAAAAGTCTTGGCAGATGGATGTCATCTCAATCGCAACATCCAGGCATTGGTAGAACAGCAGTTTGATTCCGTTACGCTGACGCAGTTCACACCTCAGAATATGCCGGATTTGATAGCTCATCTATACAAAGGAGTTGCTACTAAAACAGTTGAATAATTTGCCCAATCATCTTGTTTCCGCTTGACACTCCAGTTAACTAGAGAGTTTAAAATAGGGTTAGAGACTTGATTGAGTAAAGAAGCAGGTAAGTATGTTAGTCGAAGCCAAACCAAAACTTATTGGTTCAGTCGCCAAAGAAAGTGGTGTACCGATTAAAACCATTCGCTACTATGAGGAGCTAGGTTTACTCAAAGCATCCTCTAGAACCGAAGGAAATTTTAGATTGTTTAACTCCGATGTTTTGACTCGTTTGAACTTTATTAAACGCGCTCAAAGTCTGGGTTTGAGTCTGTCAGAAATCAAGGATTTTTTGGATGTTCACGATGGGGGTGACTTACCTTGCGAACATATAAAAGCTAAGCTGCAAGATAAAATGGCAGCGATTGACGAACAAATTCGGCAACTCCTCATTCTCAAGCTAGAGTTACAAGGACTCCTGTCAACAGAAGAGACGATACCGGAAACTTCATCAAACACCATTTGCCCAATTATTGAACAGAGGTAAATATCTGTTGGCAGCAATTTACATGATGTAAAAATTAGTAAAATTGCTGATTGCTGCTAAATTTATCGATTTTCTTTAACTGAACGCTTGACTCTCCAGTTAAGTAGAGAGTTTAAACTAAGTTTAGCGACGTAAAGCAAGGAATTGAATGTTATGACACTACAACTCACCATTCCCAAATTAGCTTGTTCTGCTTGCGTAAATACCGTTACTAAAGCGATTCAAGCCGTTGATGCTAATGCCACAGTTCAAGCAAATACAAAAACCAAACTCGTCAGCGTAGAAACTCAAGCATCGGAGACAGCCATTAAACAAGCAATTACTGTGGTTGGCTACCCATCTGTTTAAGTAGTTAAGGTTTTTTACAGTCTCAGCGGTTAGCGTTTGGCTAACCGCTAATAGTATAAAATACACTTTTAATTGGATTGAATTAACCAACAGGAATAATTGATGGACGCTGATGGGTTCTATCGCCGAATTTTGCCATCCTCGCTGATTTCTTTTTCTTCCCCAGAAGGCAGACAAATCTTTGCTGAAGCATTAGCAAATGGAGGGATGGAAGGTTATTTTGCCATAGCGGAGCAGTTTCACACTCAATCAGAGCCAGCTTTTTGCGGACTCGGCACGCTTGTTGTTATCCTTAATGCACTTGCAATTGATCCCGGTCGAATTTGGAAAGGTTTGTGGCGATGGTACAGTGAGGAATTTCTTGATTGTTGCCAACAACTTTCACTGATTAAACAGCAAGGCATTACTTTTGACGAATTGGTATGTTTAGCTCGTTGTAATGGAGCTAAAGCAGAGTCTTATCGTTATGAACAAAGCACTTTAGAGAACTTCCGAAAAGCTGTAATAAAAACAACTGCCTCACCGCAAGGGTTGCATATGGTAGTTTCCTACTCGCGACAAGTACTAGGACAAACTGGGGACGGACATTTCTCCCCAATCGGAGGGTATCATCCACGACGCGATCTGGTGTTAATTCTAGACGTAGCTCGTTTTAAATATCCACCTCACTGGGTATCGTTATCTCTACTTTGGGATGCTGTTCGTCCAATTGATGAAACAACTGGGAAATGTCGGGGTTATGTTCTGTTATCTAAAAGTGATATTTCTAGCCAGACTTTCTATCATGTAGCTGTTGACAGATATCAATGGGCTGCGATCGCACCCTACTTTACTGATGTGCTGCCAACAATGTTAGCTCAAGAACAGCCCAATTCACTTTTATCGATGGTAGATGTTATTTTACGACATTTACCATCACAATTCACATACCTAATCAATACCACTGTAGACGATGTACCGACTGAATCTCAGCAGATATGGCACAATTTATCGCAAGAGATTTTGTCTCACCCATTATTGGCAGCACTCCAAAAAATACTATTTACTCAGAATTGGCAGGAAACTACTGTTGCAGGACAGTGGTTATTGAGGGAACAAAATTTAGCTCAATTTTTGACATTGCTACTGCTATCCTGCCCTAAAGAACTCTATAAAACGCTTAATTCTGAATTGCTGTACCAGATATATCAAATGCGAGATTTAGAAAAACTGCCGCCACTGATGCGACAGGAAGTGGCTAAGTTGCGAGAACAGATGTCAGCATTGCAAGAATTGTTAAGTGTTTCCTCATAAAGTCAGAGGTGCTTATAATCTTAGAAAAACATCCAAAACGAAGATACTTCCTAACTACTGCTAGGCGCTAAATATTTTTTTGGCTTCTAGCGACTCTTTGATGAACCAGATGGTTGCACTTCCACCACACCTCGGTACATATTCATGCCGCAGGTAAATTGATATTGCCCTGGTTTTTCAGGGGTAAATTCAATCGGAGTGACACGATTGAGCGCTAAGTCTTGAGAGATGTGAAAATCAGGTAATAACACTTTTTCGAGACAACTACTGGGATCGCGACGCCAGAAATTTAGCCGTACAGGTTGACCTGCTTTCACAACTAAACGAGACGGTTCATAACCACCATCTACCGTGATAGTCATCTCCTGCATTCCTTGACGGAAGTCAGCCTGCTGTGCTTTCGTTTTACTGAAGAGAAACCACCATAACTCCAGACCAAGCAATGCCAAACCGCCTAAAGTGACACCGACTTTTAACCCCAAAGGTTGCTCGATTCGTCGAAATTCGCCTGTCTGTTCTGAGTGTTCGGCTGGCATTTGTGCCACCGCTACGCCTGAAGTCGTGCCAAGCAAAAAGCCCAAACTAACAAGGCTACCCAAAAGCTTTTTATTGCTGAACATTTAATTAAAATTTTCCTTAATTATGATGCATTTTTTGGTTGAAAGTTTCGCAATCGGAGGGCATTAATAACTACAGAAACTGAGCTAAATGCCATCGCTGCCCCAGCGATAATTGGGTTGAGTAACCACCCCAATATTGGGAATAAAATTCCAGCGGCAATTGGAATCCCTGCAACGTTGTAAATGAAAGCAAAGAAAAGATTTTGACGGATATTCCGAATGGTGGCGCGGCTTAGTTGAATCGCAGTGACAATACCTTGCAAGTCTCCAGAAATTAAGGTGATGTCGCTAGCTGCGATCGCAACATCCGTCCCCGTACCAATGGCAATTCCTACATCTGCTTGTGCTAAAGCTGGAGCATCATTGATCCCATCACCGACCATCGCCACAATTTTTTCTTCCCTTTGAATTGCTTGCACAGTAGCGGCTTTTTGGTCGGGTCGGACTTCTGCAAAGACTTGCTCGATACCGACTTCACGAGCGATCGCCTGGGCTGTTTTGCGATTATCCCCCGTCAGCATGACTACTTCTAAACCTAACTTGCGTAGCGCCCTCACTGCTTCTACTGAGGAGGGTTTGAGCGCGTCTGCAATGCCGATTAACCCTTCCATTTTCCCTTCCACTGCAATCCAAACAGCGGTTTTACCAGCCGCTTCCAAAGCAGCTTTGCGATCGCTAAGAGTACTGGTATCAATACCTAGTTCTTCCATCCAGCGTTGCGTACCAATTTGCACAAAGCGGTCTGAAACAAGACCTTGGACACCACTGCCTGCGATCGCTTCAAAATTCTTGGCTTCTGCTAGACTGACCTCCTGGGATTGGGCATATCTGACAATCGCTTCAGCCAAAGGATGCTCGGAATTACGTTCTACCGATGCAGCTAATTGTAAAAGCTTTAACTCATTACGATTGGCTGTACCGTTGACCGTAACGAAATCGGTAACGGTGGGCTTTCCTTGAGTGATGGTTCCAGTTTTATCGAGGACAATTGTCTGAATTTTGTGGGCTAATTCTAAACTTTCTGCACCCTTAATTAAGATACCATTTTCAGCACCTTTACCCGTTCCCACCATCACCGATGTGGGAGTTGCTAAACCCAAGGCACAGGGACAGGCAATAATTAGCACGCCGACTGTGGTAATTGTCGCCAGGGTGAGGTTACCCATAACATCAAACCAAATGATAAAGGTAGCGATCGCGATCGCCAGTACTGCTGGCACAAACCACCCCGTAACCTGGTCTGCCAATCTTTGAATCGGTGCTTTTGAACCTTGAGCTTGTTGTACCAATTGGACAATTTGGGACAAAACTGTATCTTTCCCCACTCTTGTTGCCCGGAATTTAAAGCTACCCGTTTTATTAATTGTGGCTCCAATTACCTCATCAAGTGGTTGCTTTTTGATTGGCATACTCTCGCCCGTTACCATCGATTCATCTACGGTAGAAGCACCTTCAATCACTTCCCCGTCCACTGGGATTTTTTCACCGGGACGCACCAAAATTACATCGCCGATTTGAACTTCTTGAATGGGAACATCAATCTCCTGCCCATCTCGAATTACACGGGCATCTCTAGCTTGCAAACCGATAAGTTTGCGAATGGCTTCAGACGTTTGACCCCTAGCGCGATTTTCCAGCAGCCGCCCCAGCAAAATTAAAGTGGTGATGACTGTGGCAGCTTCATAATACACGTCAGGCATTAAACCCTGATCGATAAATAATCTTGGGAAAAGGGTAACAAACAGCGAATAGAAATAAGCCGCGCTAGTCCCCAAAGCAACTAGCGTGTCCATCGTCGCAGCGTGGCGTTTAAAGGCTTTCCAAGCATTCCGATAAAAGGATGCGCCGCACCAAAATTGCACGGGGGTTGCTAACACTAACTGCACCCAATGATTGTCTAGCCACAATATTTGAATCCAGGGCAAGTTTAGCCCGGTCATGGCGGATAGTGCGCCTACTACAATTAGGGTACTGAAGATACCTCCAACTACAATTTTGCGCGTAAGATCGCGAGATTCTGCCTTACGGGCAGCTTTTTCGGCATCATCTTCTCCAGTCACCATTTTTTGTTCTTGGAGAGAGTAAGACGAGTATCCCGCAGCATTGATAGCCTGTTGGATTTTCTCTAGATTAGTTCGCTTAGGGTCGTACTGGATGGTAGCCTGTTCTGCACCGAAGTTAACTTTAGCATTGCTGACACCTGGAACAGAGCGAATTGCATCTTCGATGCTGTTAGCACAAGAGGCACAACTCATGCCTCGGAGTTTCAGTGTGAGAGTATCCATAGTTCGATATAACTAATCGGTTATGTACTGTCTATTTTTAAGTAGCAGGATAGCCAGCGGCTGCGATCGCTTTTTTAATTTCCGCTGCTGATTTTTGTGTTTCAATTGTGACCATCTTTGTTTTCGGGTCAGCTTCTATTTTTGCTGTTGCATCTACACTCTTTACCGCTTTAGTCACGGTATTAACACAACCCGCACAGGCAATTTTCGGAACTTTAAGTTGTAGTGTCATTGGCTTTACTTCTTGAATTCGTTACAAACTAAACTCTGACTTTAGTTGAGCCACCCAGGCTTCGATTCGTTCTTCCGTCAAATCAGATTGATTATCTTCATCCAACGCTAAACCTACAAAATTACCATCGCGGATGGCTTTAGATTCATTAAATTCATAACCATTTGTAGGCCAATAGCCGACGGTTTGACCACCTAATTCAGAAATTTTTTTCTCTAAAATCCCCATCGCATCCTGGAATGTGTCAGGATAACCTACTTGGTCTCCTACTCCAAAGTAAGCAACCTTCTTGCCACTAAAATCAATGTTATCTAATTCATCATAAAAATCTTCCCAATCACTTTGTAATTCACCTACATTCCAGGTGGGGCAACCGATGATGATATAACTGTATTCATTAAAATCACTTGGTTCAGTCTTGGCAATATCGTGCAAGGTAACTACGCTTTCCCCACCCAATTTTTTCTGAATTATTTCAGCTTCGGTTTGACTATTGCCAGTTTGAGTTCCGAAAAATAAACCAATTTTTGTCATTTATTTCTCCTTTTTCCCAGTGGATGCAATAATTTACGCTGTCGCCATATTCAGTAGGGTGCGTTAGGCGCGTAAATTGAATTATTTTGCCAACGTATAAGAAAAATGCGCTTAACGCACCATCTAATCCAGCCTTCGTCAATTTGGATTTAATTTAAAGCGACAGCAACTGTTACCACTTGCTCGTTTTACGTAACATTCTGTTTTTGCTTGCGCTGCCACATCGAACCTGCACCTAAAGCACCGAGTGCTAATATTCCCAACACGGAAGTCGGTTCCGGAACGGAAGCAAGTTTAACGTTGTCAACTGCCAGGGCAGAATCGAACATGGGGTCTCCCACATTTACGACTCCAAAGCCGAAAGTGTAGATACCTGCGGTAGATATTTTGGTGGAAAAAGCCTGAAATCCAGTTTCATTTAAGAAGGGTGTCAGAGAAGTTACGAATGATGCGGAAGTATCAGCCAGTTTAGACGGCAAGGGGCTAAGCGTGAGGAAAGCGAAGTCTTTATTGGAACCAACGAGCGTGGACTCTAATTCGTTGGTCATAAAATTCCAATCAAATGTCAAAACGTCTCCCGCTTTGGCTGTAAACGTTTTCTTGATAGCAGAACCTTGCTCAATGTTTCCCTGACCTAGAGCATTCAAACTTCCAGGTGCTAAGCCTAAGAAAGATTCTAAGTTTGAACCAGGAACTGTATCAAACATAGTTGATAATGCAGCATAGTACGTTCCCTCAGCAGGTTTAATACCAAAGTCTGCTGTTTTAATCTCAGCCTTCCCTATTGTTGACCATCCTGTAAAATCACCCGTTTCAAAACCATCATTAACAATGACAGCACCGTCAGCGTGGTTAGAAATAGGTTCGTTCATAGGGTTAGATATGCCATATCGCTGACTAAGCCACTCCTGGAACTGATTAATTTCACTGCTTTGGGCGGCAATAATGTTTTGGCAAAGACTTACCAATTCGCCATGTCCGGCACGACTGGTGCAGGGGACAGCATCACTCAGCATAGACTTATGATGGTCGGTCATCTCCTGCATGAAATCTATTTCAAATTCAGCACCGCTCATCATTGCCATTTGCTCTAACATCCGCATATCGCCCGGTCTCATCTGCAGCATATAATCAAAGCCGTACCAATCCTTCAACCAGGACTGCATTGTTGCTATCTCCTGGCTTTGGGTAGTAATGATGTTCTGGCAAAGAGAGCGCAAATCTGCGTATATTGCCTTTTGCACGCAAAGCTGACCCATCTCTACAGCCATCATGTGATGACCTGTTGTTTCCTGCAAAAAACGGACATCAAAGCGGGAAGCTGATTCGGTTGGGGCGAGTGTAGCGGCTGTAATTGGTGTGGCAGCAATTGCCAGTCCACCAAAGGTCAATATCAAGGCGATTGAAGTCAAATTTGATTTTGTACTGTTATTGTGCGACATTAGTTTTCCTCACAGCCTTTGTTTCGCGATCGCTTCTGCAGGTAGTACAAATACAGCACTACCCGCGTGACAGCTAGTGAAAAGAAAATTTACCTCATTGCCATCTGACGGCAAGACTCGGCGCAGCGACGGCACATATCAGCGCAAGCTTTCATTTGAGCGTCATCGCCCATGCGATCGCACTCTTGGGCGCAGCGATCGCATATTTCGGCACAAACACCACAGGTGTGCGAGTGCAAATCAGACCCGCGCAGCATAAAATCAGCGCTAGTCACGCAAATTTGGGCGCAGTCTTGCAGCAAACTAATATGACTTGCTTGTGCGTGATGACCGCCTTTTTGCAAACAGTATGCAATCGTATTTAAGCAGACGCTATGGCAGTCCAAGCAGTTTTTAATGCATTGCTGCATATTTTGACTCATTTGGGATACGGTAGCTTGTGTCATTGTTTTTACCTCGTTGAATTTTTTAGGTTGAATTTAAAGGAACGTTAATTACATCCTTTCGGTTTCACATTAGAAAGTTAGCGAGGCGATCGCGTCTGACTTATGGCATAATAAATATTTATGACTAATGACTTAGAATCACTTCATCCTGATTTCATTGTGGTATGCCTACTGTTTTGATTGATACAAGTGCCGAGAAAACAAGCAAGCATATTCACAAATAGAAGGGAGCGATCGCACTGCTTATAGTCTTCGGTTCGCTCGGTATACACATCCTCCCAACGGGGCTAGAGTTAAACTGCAATATCCAATAGACCTCTCCAATAATTCTTGTGGGATAGGCGACACGAGCAGTCTTTCACAATCTTTTTTGGAGAGGTCTAATAGACTTCTCCAGAAAAGAAGCTCAAATCAAAGACTGCGATATTTATCTATAGTTGGCATTGAAACGATCCTGGTTCTAGCTGTTGACTCTCTAGTTAGCTGTAGACTTTAAACTGTTAAAAATAATGCTTTGTAGTGAATGTTATGAACAAGCGTCAAATTGAGATTTTCACGGCTGATTGTCCTCTCTGTGATGAAACCGTTCAAATGGTGCAAGAATTGGCTTGCCCTAGTTGTGAAGTATCGGTTATTAACCTGCGCGAAGGAATCGATAAAGCGCAACAATATGGCGTATTGGCAGCACCCGCGATCGCTATCAACGGTACTCTTGTTTTGACTGGGAAACCAAACCGAGAGCAACTAAAAGCTGTCGGTGTCGGTCAACCTCTGAACTAATCTAACCCCGAATCGAAAGATTATCAGTCAAGTTGGCGACTATACTAAGCACGCTCTTTGACCGTGCTTAGTATAGTCGCTTAGTCGCTTTTATCGTTAACTCGTCTAGCTTGAAGGTTTAAAATTTCAAGGTTAGAAGCGACTAAATTTCTGAAAAACTAACATCACAAATTGCCGCTAGTTAATTGTTTGCGGAGATTGAACGCCAGACAGGATACTTCTATTGCTAAAGCAATAATCATCGCGATCGCAGCTGCAATTGCACCCAATGCTCCAAGCTGAACTGCACTAAACGCAACCAGCAACAAAATAATCGTGCCAATCCAAGTAGCATAATTGACACCTCTGGTTTGACCTGACCCCACCAAAAAACCCTGAATCGCATTTTGCACCGCCACCAGGAGCGGCACAAAGGCACACAACAACAAGACGGGACGGATACTTTCAACCAGGGCAGAATCGTTGCCGATAAAACTCTGCACAACCTGCAACCCGAATGAGGTAGTACTACCTAGCAGTAAAAGTAGCGAACAAAACCCACCCACACTGAGGGCAAATGCAATTAAGAGGCGATCGCTTACCCCTCCTCGATTTTTAATAATCACCTGCTGCACCATGCGAGTCGCGTTGGCAATTACCAAAACCAATCCCCAAGCCGCAGGCCAAGCTGCCAATGCAATATTAGCGTCGATGGCGCGGGCAATAATTCCCACCAGAACGGCACGTCCACCCCAGACTACCAGCATTGAAGAGGCTAAGGGCCAGTAGAAATTCCACACGCTTTTGAGATTGGTGGGTAGCTTTAACTCAGAATCAGTTGGTAGAGGCGGACGAGTCGCTCCTAGCCGCCGCGCCGCAATGGTTACAACGAGGGCCTCTGAAAGCACCCCAGCCATCAGAGCAGTCCCCGCCAGCAGTGCGCCGGACATCTTTACAGTAAACCCGATAATCAGAACGAGCGCCACGATAACTAGACGAGCGATACTGGCAGTAGCCACGGCTTGGGAATGACCTGTGTGGATGAGCAATCCTTGGAAATAACGCCGCCACGCGATCGCAAAAGGCCAAAGAAACATTAACGTCAACACAATCTGCACCGTCTGCCGCAATTGGGGTGGAATTCCCAACAGCGTCCCCCCCAGCGTGGCGAAAATAAACGGCAGCGTCAGCAGCAACAGTAACGCACTCAGTCCGCCCCCTGCTAAAAGCGTAAATCGCCACAAAGCACGACGCGATCGCGCCCCTGGTGCCAGGGCATTCGAGGCGTGCAGAATCATAATAATCGGACTTTCAAAAAAGACCGCGAGGGCTTTGGCAATCCCCACGGCTGCCAAATTCACCCGTGCGTCGGGTAAATGAGCGAGGGCAGTTGTCATCATTGGATCGCCAAAAGCCATTGCCACATCGCTGAGAGAGAGGGGAATAAATTGCCGCCACAAATCTAGCAGACCGATTTTAGACGGACTTTGAGAAGCATTTAAGGTCATTGTTTATGCAGGTTGTTGCTGTCGCACGAGGGTAAGAGGAACGCTTTGAAGGGCGTTAATTGTAGCGGTGAGGGCTGAATCTTCTAATAGTTCAATCCCTTGTTGGGACAGCCATTGCGGATTGTAGACTGTTTCGAGATAGCGATCGCCCCGATCCGGGTTCAACAATACCATGCGTTGAGGACTCGGATGCTGCTTGCCGTAAGCCAAGGCAGCGGCAACAATAGCGCCTGTGGATGCTCCTAACAACAAGCCTTCTCGACGCGCCAGGGCATGACAAACAGAGAAAGCAATGCGATCGCTTACAGAATACGCTGCATCAAGTACCATTGGATCGAAATTAGGCGGGACAAAAGATAACCCCAATCCTGTCATTTTATAGGGGTGAGAAGGCGTGCCAAAAATAGCAGAACCTGCCACATCTACGCCGACAATTCGAGTTTGGGGATAGCGCTGTTTAAAATATCGGCTAATTCCCCCCAATTGTCCCGCCGTGCTAACTCCGATGACAATAACATCCGGTGCAACGGGGAAAGCCTGTTCAATTTCGCGGGCAGTAAATTGCTCGTGGGCAGTCGGGTTTTCCGGATTGCGGTGCTGACAAGGATACCACGCACCAGGAATGGTTTGGGCGAGTTCTTTGGCTTTTTCCATCCTCGCCACTTGCATCGATCCATTGGCATCTGCTGCACTCAAGGGGACATCTACCAATTCTGCTCCATAGGCAGCCAGCATTCGCCGAATCGGGGGTGGAGTTTTAGCATCGACGACAATCATCACGCGATAGCCTCGCGCCGCACCAATCATTGCCAAACCAATGCCGAAATTACCAGAACTCGATTCAACAATTGTGCCACCGGGGGCGATTAACCCGGTACGTTCTGCGTGTTGAACCAGATATACAGCATTTTTTTCTTTAATGCTGCCACCGGGGTTGCAAGATTCTAATTTGAGATAAAATTCATGCTGCTGACAGAGTGAGTTTAAGCGATTGAGACGAACAATGGGAACATGGCCAATTGCCTCGGTGATATCGCGAGCTAGGGGCGATAAGAGAGCCGTTTCTAAAACTTGAAGCATTGAAAAACATCCTTCAAAATCGACGATAGTTAGTCATGGCGTAAGCTCTCGGTTTGCTCTTAATTTCAGTATCCGAGCGCGAGTATGGTTGTTGCCGTTAACTAGATAGCACCTTGTCTGCAAAGATTCCCGTCTGTCTTAATTTGCTAACAATCATCTTTGCCTAATTACCAGCTTGCAACACCAGAATGAAATTTGAATGAAATGTGCCTGTTGTATTTACAGCGGTTCCCGCTGTTATGAGGTACAATCAAATATAATTCTGGGAGCCAAATCTAATGAAATCATATTCTGTCGATCTTCGACAAAAAATAGTAATGGCCCATTTGACGGAAAAAATGTCAATTAGGAAAGTAGCGCTCAGGTTTGCGGTCAGTAAAAGTTTAGTCCAAAAATTGGTAAAACAGCAACAAACCGAGGGAAATTTACAGCCTAAACAGAGAGGGAAACCACAATTGAGTCATCTGACAACAGCAGAACCAGAAGTGAAAGCACTGGTAGCAGAATATCCAGATGCGACTTTGGTAGAGTTGTGTGAATTATTTGCTATTAAGACGGGAAATTGGGTAAGTCGGGCGGCAATGTGTCGCTGCTTGCAGAAATTAGGACTCCATCGGAAAAAAAAACTTGGTACAGTAGCCAAGCGGCGACAGAAAGAGTCCAAAAATTGAGAGTCGAGTATTGGGAAAAAATCAAACATATCGAGCCAGAAAATCTCGTATTTCTGGATGAAACTGGCATTCTACTAGGGTTGACCCGAACTCATGCTCGTTCAGATCCAGGCACAAGAGTAACCGAACTAAAACCATTTTATCGGGCTGCTAAAGTCACAGCTATTGGCGCAATTAGTATGAACCAAGTGCTGGCATTGATGACAATGAATGAGTCAATGGATGGACGTGCATTTGCCGTATTTATTGAGAAGCTTTTATGCCCTCAATTATGGCCAGGAGCAGTAGTGGTGATGGATAATTTACCTGCCCATAAACTTGCATCTATTGAACCTATGATTCAAGCTGTCGGTGCGAGTCTTATTTGTTTATCTCCTTACTCTCCAGATTTTAATCCCATTGAACAATGGTGGTCACAACTCAAATCTTTTTTGCGGAAGTTCGCTCCCACTACCACCTCTATGATCGATCGAATCATTGCAGTTGCTCTCCATTTAATCAATCCTCAACATTTAAGAAATTGGTTCGCTAGTTGCTGCTACTGTACCTCATAACAGCGGGAACCGCTGTATTACAAAGTTTCATCTGAAGGCTCACGCAGTATAAAACATTTAAATGAATAAATCTTGGATAAAACTGTATAATTCTATTTCTTTATTAAAGAATATTTCTTACAAACTATTTACGTAAAAACGCGCAAATAATCTCAAAGCATTGACCAATAAATTTCATCCTAATTTCATCCTGGTGTGAAATCCTAGACAAAGAGGCGAATAAAAAGCGGACTGCAACCCGTTTTATCAATTCCGCGTGCGGTAGTCCTAATAGGGTAGAGAGGGCAAAAATCTTGCTCAACCGCTCACCTGCGGTCTTAACGTGGGTACGCAAACGGAAACGATATTATTTCTTTCGGGGGGTTGACATTCCAGTTAACTGGACAGTTCACAATATCAACAGAAGCTTGCTCTCGTTTGTTTCAACCCAAGCCACAATCTATGAACTTAATTTCAATCAAAACTGGTTTAGCAGCATTGACCTTAATGGGTGTCACCTCCCTAGCAGCTTGTTCTACGACTGCACAAAATCAAAACCAAGCCTCTAGCCCGAACCCGACTACAGCCAGCGTTACCAGCAATAAACAGAACGCATCCACCCACAGCGGCGCAGATCGTAGCCACATGAACCATAACATGTCTATGGACTTGGGGCCAGCAGATACCGATTACGATTTGCGGTTTATCGATGCAATGATGTTGCACCATCAAGGAGCAGTAGATATGGCAAAAGAAGTATTAAATAAATCCCAACGCCCCGAAATGAAAAAGCTGGCTGAAGATATTATTACCGCTCAAAATCGCGAAATTAATCAGATGAAACAGTGGCGAAAAACTTGGTATCCTAAAGCTTCTAGTACCCCAATGGCTCATCACCCTCAAATGGGTCACATGATGCCAATGTCTCAAGAGATGATGCAAAGCATGATGATGAGCATGGACTTGGGTGCAGCGAATGCAGAGTTTGACAAGCGCTTTATCAATGCGATGATACCTCACCACGAGGGTGCTTTAGTAATGGCACAAGATGCTTTAAGTAAATCCAAGCGTCCCGAAATCAAGAAACTATCTCAAGACATCGTGACTTCGCAACAAAAAGAAATTGACCAAATGAAACAGTGGCGAAAAACTTGGTACAACGAGTAATCTTTCCGGTTTTGGGAAGTTAGGAATTTGGGGGCGTCAGCTTGCTTGTCTCCCCCAAACCAAATCATCTCACTACCGAGCTAAGCAATTTCATCCTGATTTCATTTTTGTATGAGAAAGTCAGCATTAACCATCACCAGTCGATCCAAAATCCAAAATCCAAAATCTAAAATTTAAAACATGTTAAGTCACATTGTCAGGTGGGTAATTGACCGCCGTTGGCTTGTCGTATTAGCTACAGTTATTGTCTCGATCTGGACATTTTACGTTATTCCCCAGATGCCGTTAGATGTATTACCAGCCTTTGCACCACCCCAAGTTGAAATTCAAACCGAAGCACCCGGACTCGCACCTGAAGAAGTCGAATCCCTCGTAACTTTACCAATTGAAAGTGCAATTAATGGCACGCCGGGAGTAACCGCAGTCCGTTCTTCCTCAGCAGCGGGAATTTCGGCGGTGAGGGTCATATTTAATTGGGGAACTGAGATTTATCAAGCACGCCAATTAGTGACAGAACGACTGCAACAAGCCGTTAGTAAACTCCCACCAGGAATAGAAACGCCGCAAATTTCTCCGACTACCTCGCCGATTGGTTTGGTTCTCCAATACGCTTTTACCGTCGAAGATGACCAATCTAAAATCGACTTAATGGAAGTACGGCGAATTGTTGATTGGCAAGTCACAAACCGCCTTTTAGCCGTTCCTGGCATCAGCCAAGTTTTGGTTTTTGGGGGCGATCGCCGTCAATATCAAGTATTAGTAGATCCAGAAAAACTCAAAGCATTTAATATTACTTTAGAACAAGTAGTTAGTGCAACTCAAGCCGCTAACGTAAATGCTCCTGGTGGCTATTTTATTACTCCCGATACAGAAAAGTTAATTCGGGGGATTGGCAGAATTGAATCAATTGAAGACTTAAAAAAATCAACAATTCTGGCGCGTAATGGAGTTCCAGTGCGGCTGCAAGATGTTGCCGATGTGGAAATTGGTGCTGCAATTAAACGCGGTGATGGCAGTTTTAACGGCAAACCTGCAATTATTTTAATGGTCAACAAACAGCCGCTTGCCGATACTCCCACTGTTAGCCGTGCAGTGGAAAAAGCCATGACAGAAATTAAAGCAGCTTTACCTCAAGGCATTAAAGTTACTACTACATTCCGCCAAGATAGTTATATCGCATCTTCGGTAGAAAACGTCCGCTCGTCTTTAATTCAAGGAAGCATTATTGCAGCGGTGATTTTGGTTCCATTTTTAATGAATTGGCGCACGCTTGCAGTTTGTTTGTTAGATTTTTTTCTAACATTGCTGTTTGGATTGTTGGCGCTTTCTTGGTTAGGAGTTGGACTTAATACAATGACTTTAGGGGGTTTGGCTGTCGCAATTGGGACTGCGATTGATGATGCGATTGTTTATGGGGAAAATACTTATCGCAGATTGCGCGAAAATAAAACATCTGAGAATCCACAACATCCACTAGAAATTATTTTTGAAGGTTCACAAGAGGTACGCGATTCTTTAATTGGAGCAACTATAATTGGAATTATTGTTTTTTCGCCAATTTTTACTTTACCGGGTGTAGAAGGTCGGATTTTTACACCAATGGGAATTTCTTATTTAGTAGTAGTTGTAATTTCTAGTTTAGAATCGCTGCTAGTTTCTCCGGCTTTGTGTGCGATTTTATTACCGAATGTCAAAGTGACAAACCGAGAACCGTGGCTGGCTAGATTTTGCAAGCAAATTTATGGTTTATGTTTGAATTTTTCGATGCGAAATCCATTACTAATAGTAGTGACGGCGACGAGTTTAACGGTAGCAGCAATTGCGATTATTCCCTCGTTTGGCAGGGCATTTTTACCAGAGTTTCAAGAACAAACAATGGTAAATACCTTAACATTATATCCTGGTGTTTCCCTAGAAGCTACTACAAAAGCTGGTTATGTTGTTGAAGAAGCACTCAAAAATGATAGCAGATTTAAGTTTATTCAAACACGTTCTGGACGTGCAGCAGGAGATGCAGATGCAGCGGGTGTAAACATTGCACACGTCGATATTGAAATAAGTAACGAGGGGATGAAAAATCGAGAAAAAACTTTAGAAAAGATGCGGGAAGAGTTTGATAAAATACCAGGAGCAGCACCGAATGTGGGCGGATTTATCTCGCACCGGATGGATGAAGTATTGTCAGGAGTGCGGAGTGCGATCGCAGTCAAAATTTTTGGCTCTAACTTGGAAGAATTGCGGAAAATTGGGCAAGAAGTCGAAGCTCAAATGAAAACAGTTGATGGGGTAGTTGATTTATTACTAGAACCTCAAATTCCTGTCCCGCAAATTCAAATTAAATTTGACCGGGATGCTGCAAGTCGTTACGGTCATTCGGTAGGAAATTTGGCAAATATTATTGAAACTGCACTCAATGGCAAGGTAGTTTCTCAAGTTTTGGAAAACCAACAATCATTTGATTTATTGGTGTGGTTAAAACCCGATGCGCGGCAAAACTTGGAAACGATTCGCAATTTATTAATTGATACACCCGATGGACAGAAAATTCCTTTGGGCAATGTTGCCAGTATCGGAGATGGAACCGGACCCAATACTATTAACCGCGAAAATGTTTCCCGTATGATTGTGGTTTCGGCAAATGCCAAAGGTCGAGATTTACGCTCGATTGTCAATGAAATTGAAGCCAAAGTTAAACGCAATGTTCAAACTCCGGCTGGTTATTTTATTCAATATGCAGGTCAATTCGAGGCAGAAGAACGCGCTAGTCGGAATATTCTCGTATTCAGTATTATCGCCTTTATTGCAATTACGGTACTGATGTATCTTTCGGTTAAATCTATTCCTTCTACTGCCATGATTATGATTAATTTACCTATTGGTTTGGTTGGAGGTGTAATTGCAGTCGCTTTAAGCGGTGGAATAATTTCTGTTGCCTCGTTGGTTGGATTTGTTTCCTTGTTTGGGGTAGCCACTCGCAACGGTTTATTATTGGTAGACAATTACAATAGCAAACATGCTGAAGGAATGCCGTTGAAAGAAACTATTGTTAAAGGGTCAATGGAACGACTGAATGCAATTTTGATGACGGCTTTAACTTCCGCGTTGGGTTTAGCACCGATGGTAATACAAGGGGGACCTGGACAAGAACTTTTGCAACCTTTGTCAATCGTTGTATTTGGTGGGTTGTTTACTTCGACGGCGATAACTTTGGTGGTTTTACCCGCGTTGTATGCCAAGTTTGGTAAGTATTTGTTTCCACAGCAACCGACGGAAGCTGAACAGAAGGAAGAGCAGTTTTTCATGCATATGTAGGGTAATGAAACTTACTCTCTTCGTGCCACAAAAATAGCTAATTAACAAACCACAGAGGTAAGAGAAAAGAAGAGATAGATAATCAGGAAGTAAGAGCTAGTAAAAAATTAAAAAAATCTTAATTAAACAGAGACTTCATTCTGATTTCATTTGATTTTGGCACATTAGATAGTATCCCAGACTGTTAACCTATCTGAAACCTTTCCCAGGCAGTACAGAGTAAGAGGTGCGATTGTGTTAAAAATAAACCGCAGAAAATTTATCATACTTACGGCTGCTAGTGCCGTTACCACATCAGCCGTTGGCTGGGCGATCGCGCAAAACAAAAAGACACTCTTCAATTCCCAAACCTCGTCCAAACTTCACAAAAGTGCTAATGGTTTACTAGAACTTGACCTTGAAGCAAGCTTAAATTCTCTGAACTTAGGAGGAAAACAAGCCTATCTTTTAAGTTATAACGGACAAGTACCAGCCCCTCGTTTGGAAGCCAAACCAGGTGATACAGTCCGCATCCGCTTTACTAACAACCTCTCCCAACCTACTAATCTACACTATCACGGACTGCACGTTTCTCCCGCTGGCAATGCAGATAATCCTTTGCTCAACATCCCGCCAAAAGAGCGTTTAATTTACGAATTTACTATTCCCAAAAATCATCCATCCGGCACATTTTGGTATCATCCTCACCATCACGGTATGGTGGCAGAACAGGTATTTGGTGGTTTAGCAGGTTTATTGATAATTCGCGGTGAATTAGATGAGATTCCGGAAATTAAAGCAGCAAAAGAGGAATTTCTAGTCTTACAAGATTTTGGCTTAGATGAAAACGGAAATATTCAGCCTCCAAACCACATGACAATGATGATGGGACGCGAAGGTCAAATATTGGCTGTCAACGGTCAAATTAACCCGAATTTATTGATTGCTCAAGGCGGATTGTTGCGTTTAAGAATCGTCAATGCTTCCGCTTCTAGATTTTACCGACTTGCTTTAGAAAATCATCCTTTTTATTTAATTGCAACCGATGGCGGAGGTTTAGATACACCCGTAGAACTAAAAGAACTGCTGCTTTCACCAGGAGAACGTGCAGAAGTGCTAGTGCGGGGAGAAAGAGAACCCTCGCAGTATCGCTTATTGAATTTACCTTACGACCGAGGTGGAATGGGGATGATGGGTGGTGGAATGGGAATGATGGGTGGTGGAATGGGAATGATGAGGAATAGTTCTCAGAAAAATCCTCAAGTTTTGGCAACAGTGACTTATCAAGGTTCTGTTTCTAGGTTACCTTTGCCCCAAAAACTTATTCCTGTTGAAACATTACCAGAACCAAAAGCAGTCAGACGTTTTGAATTGTCGATGGACATGAGTCCTGGGATGGGAATGGTTTTTACATTCAATGACAAAGCCTTTGATCCAAATCAAGTTAATACCCAAGTGAAGCTGAATACGGTGGAAGATTGGGAATTAGTTAATATCGATCCAGACCGCATGGATCATCCTTTCCATTTGCATACAAATTCCTTCCAAATTATCTCGCGCAATGGGAAACCAGAACCCTATCGCGCGTGGAAAGATACTGTATTGGTGCGTGGAGGTGAAACAGTTCGCATTCGCATTCCGTTCCGGGATTTTGCTGGTAAGACAGTTTATCACTGTCACATTCTCGACCATGAAGATTTGGGGATGATGGGGATTATTAATATGCAGGCATAGTTGCCATTATTCTTATAAAACACCATAGTGAGAACGGTATCCCCAGTATGAGTCACCGCGAACTGGCAGAAGCAAAGTTAACGAGATTGCTGGCTAGTTTGGACTTACTTATCTAAACGGCTGAAGCTGTCTGATATATTGCTGCGTTTGTTGGTAGCTTGCCAAATCTCCCTGCTGTTGGAAAAGTTGAGCGGCTTTTTCAAAATCTGCCAACGCCCCTTGTTTATCTCCCATTTGGTTACGAATCAATCCGCGACTGCCATAGGCTTCTGCTAAATTGGGATTGAGTTGTAAGGCGCGATCGTAGTCTGCTAATGCTCCTTGTTTGTCTCCCATTTGGTTGCGAGTCAGTCCTCGATTGTAATAAGCATCGACAAAATTAGAGTCAATTTTCAATGCTTGGTTAAAGTCCTCAACTGCTGTTCTTAATTCTCCCAAAGCAGCACGAGCATTTCCCCGTTTATTATACGCATCAGCGTGATTGGGATTAACCTGCAAAGCGCCGTTGAAGTCTGCGATCGCACCTGGCATATTTCCCAACATTGCTAAAGCCAGTCCCCGATTGCAATAAGCTTCGATAAAATTGGGGTCAAGTTGCAACACTTTGGTAAAGTCGTCAATCGCACTCTGATAGTCCCCACTTTCAGATCTCTCTAACCCTCGATTAAACCAATCTTCAGCCGTTTTGGGGGTTTTTAGTGCTTTAAGTCGATGATATTGCGTTCCCGTTTCGTTTCTTGCCAACACACCCGATGTTTTTGGTACTGCACAAGCAACAGACGCGATTCCACCCAGTGTAGTGGTTATTCCCAAGATAGCGATCGCCTTTTGCATATATTTCATGGCTTTCCTGCTTCCGTTACTCAAATACCAAACTAGATTTGCACCCAATTGCGATCTATTACAACATTTTAAATCAGATGCAGCCAGCCCAAAAAAGTTTGTAATAATAACCAACCATTTAACCCAACAATAATCGTCGCCACCCCACCAGCCAAGAGTTTGAGCCAAACCGGATTCACAAATTCACCCATTAAGCGACGGTTGCTTGTAAACATTACTAAGGGAACTACGGCAAATGATAACTGTAAACTCAGAACTACTTGACTAAAAACCAGCAAGCTCCCCGTACTCGTTTCACCAAAGAATATAATCGCAATCAAAGCAGGAATAATAGCAATTAATCGCGTGGCTAAACGGCGCAACCAAGAGGGAAGGCGCATTTGCAAGAAACCTTCCATTACAATTTGTCCGGCTAAAGTTGCCGTGAGGGTGGAACTTTGCCCGGAGGCTAACAATGCTAAACCAAAAATTGCACTGGCGGCACTCACTCCCAACAATGGTGAAAGTAATTTATAAGCATCTTGTATTTCTGCTACATCTTGATACCCCGAAAAATGAAACGTGGCAGCAGAAACAATTAAAATTGCTGAATTAATAAACAGTGCGAACGATAAAGCAACTGTTGAATCAATTGTGCCAAATTTAATTGCTTCCCAGCGCTTCTCATTAGTTTGTTCCCAGGCGCGAGTTTGTACAATTGATGAGTGTAGATATAAATTATGCGGCATTACTGTTGCCCCTAAAATGCCGATAGAAATATAGAGCATTCCTGGATTATGTAAAATTTCTGGTTTCGGCATATACCCAAGTAAAATTCCTCCGACATCCGGCCTTGAAAACAGCATTTCGGCTGCAAAACAGATGCCGACTGTTGCCACTAACATAATCACTAAAGCTTCCACATAGCGAAAACCTTTATGTTGCAAAAATAGTAACATCAAGACATCAAATCCCGTGATGCAGACGCCCCAAACTAGAGGAATGCCAAACAGGAGTTGCAAAGCGATCGCACTTCCCAATAATTCTGCCAAATCGCAAGCAGCGATCGCGATTTCGCACAATACCCATAAACAAAAATTAACGCGGGGACTAAAATAATCTCGACACGCTTGCGCTAAATCTCGACCCGTAGCAACTCCCAAACGCACGCACAACGATTGCAGCAGAATTGCCATCAGATTTGATAGCAAAATTACCGTCAATAATGCATAGCCAAATTTAGCACCTCCAGCAATATCTGTTGCCCAGTTGCCAGGGTCCATATATCCCACCGAAACCAAATACCCCGGCCCTGCATAGGCTAGCATTTTTCGCCAAAAGTTTCTACCTTCCGGTACTTTAATGCTGCGATGGACTTCCGGTAAGCTGGGTTGATTTGCTGAGCGTGACATGGATAAATTCTAATCTCATAATATTTTCATAATTTAGTTTACTACAATGAATGAAGCTTAAAAAATATTTAGATAAAGAATTATGAAGCTCCGCCTGTAGACCGATCGAGCTTGTTCAAAGTGCGGTATGCTTAATACACTTTCGGTTCTGGTGGGGAGCAGCCACTAGAGGTAAGGGGGAAAGTTTGGTGCAAGTCCAACGCTGTCCCGCAACTGTAATTCGATCTTGGCTTTTGGATCGATCAGTCAGAATGCCCGCCGATGAGTTTACAGTTCACGTTCTTCTGCGAGGTACAGAATGACCACTCAATCACTTTTAACCATCCGGCAACAGGCAATTCGATTTACCCTTTCCATGCCTGTGCAAGCAACGCTCTATATTTCACTGTGTTCGTTGATTCTCTGGACTATATACTTCACGACCTACCCGGCTATCCATGACCGAGTTCACTCGTTGCGTCACCACACAGCAGCAGTAGCCTGTCACTAAGTAGCGTAGTCCTTTCAGCAATCAACTCTGGAGCCATGATGAAAAAGATGAAGCGTTCTGCGCTCATTGGGGCAATCTGTCTGATGAGCCTGAGCCTAACTATTTATGGAGTTATAGGATTTTCGCAGGTTGCTCAACCGACTGTTAGACTGTCCACTGAGCCATCGATTGAGAAAATTCGTCCTTTTGAAGCTGAAGCCACCACCGAACAACTTCCAGTGCGACTCACCGTGCAAGCGGTTGATGTGGCTGGACAGCCGCTCAAAAACGCCAATGTTCGCTTACAGTTGCTCGCGCCACCAACAACGCCCTGGTTTACTACTGATTTCCCGATCGTCGAAAACACGGCATTGTTAGACTTCAAAACCCCTGCTCCTGCTGGAGAAGTGCAACTTCAGCAAATGATGCCGATTCGGGGAGTTTATCAACTAAAGGTGAGTGTCACTCCACAAGTTGCGAATGCTTTTGCACCATTTCAGCAAACGCTGCCGATTGCTGTAAGCGAGAACGGAGTGAAATATCAGAACTTCGCGATTCTCGCTGCCGTTCTGCTCCTAGCGGGATTGGCAGGGGGATGGGCGATCGGTCAGAGACGTTGTACTCAGCCAGGAGAAATTGCACCCCAACCCGTGCGGTTGTTGCTGAGTGGAGCGATTGTTGTAGCGATCGCCGCACTGCTTTATGTCAATATCAATGCTGAAATAGCACAATCGCATCATGCAATGGCAATGTCCCACCCCACTGAAGCGCCACCACCGGCACTTCTTCCCAGCCAGCGACAAGTGAATGGATTAGATGTACGGCTGTTGGGTGACCAGAACGCTGTGGTAGGCAAGTTGGCAAGTTTTCAGGTGAGTGTAACTGATGCGAAAACTCAGCAGCCAGTTACCGATGTAATGGTCAAGGTCAAAGCTACTCAGCTTGAAAATGGCTGGATCTCGTTTGCCCATGATGGCACGACCGATGTGACAGGAAAACTGCAATGGCAGGAACAGTTTTTTGACGGAGCGCCGCACCAGATAGACGTGGAAGTTGCACCTCAACCTAATTCAGTTCGGCAGTTTCAACCGTTTCAAGTCGCTCAAACTCTGGAAGTTGAGGGCGTGGCTCCCCCGCTGCGTGTTCGGTTGGTAACACTGATTTACATGACTGGAATTGTGGCGATCGGTCTTTTGTTGGGGTTGAAGCTTCAGCAAAAACGGCTATACCAGACAGGATAAAAGGTAATTAGACTGGTTCCCAGGTTCAATCTGGGAACCAAAAGACAACGGTGTCACCTGTTATTGATGGACAATCACAGGCGTACCTACGGAAGCCCAGTTAAACAGCCATTTAGCGTGATTAACTGCGACATTGACACAGCCGTGGCTAACTGGAGTACCAAAACGGTTATGCCAATATGCGCCGTGGACGGCAAAACCCCGATAATAGTACATAGTGTAAGGCACGTTGCTAACATCATATCCAGGGCCAGTCATTCTGGTAGAGCGCAGTTTGGTTTTAACCGCAAACGTGCCGGGGACAGTAGGAGTTGACCGCTTTCCCGTCGAAACAATAACAGCATAAACGGGTTGGGTTCCTTCCCAAGCTATTAGTCGTTGACTAGAAAGATCGATTTGAATCCAGCGTTTATCGGATTCTTGAAGCGATAAAATTTTGTTGGCAATTTTATCGCTTTGCGAAGTTGTTGCAGACGGTTTTGACCAAGCAGATAACGCTGTTAGAGCGATCGCTGCACTAGCCAATAACGCTCCTCCACCACACAGCTCGAAAAAAGATAAGTTCTTCATAACACAATTTACCTCAATAACAAAAAGGATGATTTACTTCATCGCTTGCAGGCTATCTCTCATCAGAGAAACAGCACTCAAACTTAAGATAGTAGCGACCAGCAAACTAACAATTGCATCTGCCCACAACCAATTACAGAAATAAATAACAACCGCAGACACCATGACGCTAAAAGAACTAGCAGCATCAGCGACTCCATGCAATAAAATGGCTCGAAAGTTCAAATCGCGATGGCTGTTTTCATGTAGTAGGTTGATACTATAACTGTTAATTAATAAGCTCAATCCGGCTACAATCAGCATCGGTAATCCCTGTAACGGTTCTGGAGTTTGCAAGTGTTCTATCGCTTCTATGGCGATTAGGAAGGACAGAAAAATCAAACTAATCCCATTGGCGATCGCTACCCAAATTTCGATACCCCGATACTCAAAAATCACCTCCTCTTCAGATTTACAATCTACTAACCAAGTGACTAGGAGGGTCAATCCTAAATTCACTAAATCTGAGAATAAATGTCCTGAAGCTGCTAAAAGTGACAGGCTATGACTCCAAATCCCTGCACCCAATTCTATTAAAAATAGAAAACTTCGCCACCCCAAGACAATCCAAAGAATTTGAATCTTGGGCATCCTCTGCGTCACTTCTAGGCTAGTGTTTATGGCTGGAACTATTTTGAAAATCACGGGTTCCCTGATAACCAGATAAATTTGCTAACTCCTGCAAGGATTTTTCACCTTGGTAGAACTTGCCATTAATCTCCCAAGTTGGATAACCCTGAATTCCAGCACTTTGACAAAGTTCAGGTTGAGCATTTTTTCCTTGAGGATGGCATTCGACATAATTTAATTGAGCGGCTGCTTCTTTCCCAAAAAGTTGCTTTTGACTTTGACAGTGGGGACAGGTAAAAGCACCGTACATTTTTGCACCTGTCTGTTTTAGATGCTTTGCCAAAGCGCTTTCAGATGCACCAGATACAGTGGTAATTGTGTAAGCCCCCACTTGAGTTGAAACGCGGGGGTTTGTAATGTTAGCATAAACGCCCAGTGTTCCCACTAATACAACGACACTGACTAAAACTCCCGTGAAAAATAGTTGTCCGATATCTTCCCATTCTCGACCAATTATTGCTAGTACAAACAGGCTCAAAGATAAAAAAGCAGATGCAATACAATAGGTACAAGCGGCTTTAAGTACAAAAACCAGTAGATACATCAGGTAGCCACTAAAAACCATCATGGCTGTGCCACCCATAAACAGTAACAGTCCTGTCCAATTCTCTAATTTAGATCGCAGTTGTTTCTGCGAGGGAGCATTTAGGAACAAGGGAGCGGTGGCAAAAATTATCATACCGAAGTAGCCCAAAAAGCCAAACAGAGACAGGGGTAAACCAAAAACTTCGGCATAGGGACTGTTAAGCACCACGTCGCAACCGCTTGTCGGGCAAGCAGCACTTCCTTGGGTTAATTTGACGATTGTTAGATATGCAGTTCCCACTGCTCCAATTGTGGCTATTCCTGCCATCATTGGACGCGAATATCGATGTATCCAGGGATTTGAACGACGTTGAATCATAATACTTTCTCCTCCTGAAGTTTGAAAGGAAAAAAAGAAACGAGATTTGGACAATCTCAGCTTTTACACTTCGGTCATCGAGGGAGAGGCAACATCTGCCAGATTCTAGACTGGTTCCCAGGTTGAATCTGGGAACCAAAAGACAGCGGCTCTGCCGCCTGTTAAGGAGAGGCGAAAGTTTTCTATTTCAACACTCTAGTAGCATTAAAAATCGCCAGCAACGCTACTCCCACATCGGCAAAAACTGCCTCCCACATCGTCGCTAAACCAAAAGCACCGAGTGCGATAAATAAGCCTTTGATGCCCATTGCCACAATGATATTCTGCCAAACAATGCTGTGAGTTTTTCTGGCAATTTGAATCGCGAGGGCGACTTTTGAAGGAGCATCGGTCATAATTACAACATCGGCGGTTTCAATTGCTGCATCAGAACCTAATCCGCCCATTGCCAATCCGACATCGGCTCTTGCCAGCACGGGTGCGTCGTTAATTCCATCCCCAACAAAGGCAACTTTACTGCCTTTTGGAGCTTGGCTCATAATTTTTTCCAACGCGCTGACTTTATTTTCTGGCAATAATTCAGCTGCGTAGGAATCTAAGCCAAGTTGTTGAGAAATGCGGGATGCGATCGCATTATTATCCCCCGTCAGCATGACGGTTTTTTCGACACCCAGTTTCTTTAAGTTAGAAATTGCCTTGGCTGCATCTGGTTTAATTTCATCGGCGATCGCAATGTAACCCCGGTATAAATTATCCACGACTAGATGCACGGTTGTTCCATCGGCATGACAAACATCGTGAGCGATATTTTCGCGATGCAATAAGCGGTCATTTCCTGCCAAAACTACCCGATTTTGTACTTGAGCGCGAATCCCATGTCCGGCAATTTCTTCGTAATCTTTCACCTGGGATGTATCTATTTTTTCCCCATAGGCATCTCGAATCGATTGCGCGACGGGATGATTCGAGTGAGATTCTGCTTGGGCAGCTATTGCCAGTAATTCGGGTTCTGTCATGCCGTTTTTTGGCACAATTTGCGAGACTTTAAACACCCCTTGGGTAAGCGTTCCCGTCTTGTCAAACACAACGGTTTTCACCTGTGTTAAGGTATCTAAAAATTTAGACCCTTTCACTAAAATTCCTCGCTTTGCCGCCCCTCCAACGCCACCAAAATAGCCCAGAGGAATGCTAATTACCAATCCGCAGGGACAGGAAATGACTAACAAAATTAGAGCGCGATATACCCATTCGGCGTGAGTTGCACCGGGAATGAATAAAGGCGGCAATAATGCCACTGCCAAAGAACCAAATACGACAAACGGTGTATAGTATCTGGCAAATTTGGTGATGAATTTCTCCGTTGGCGCTTTTTGACTTTTGGCATTTTCGACTAATTCTAAAATCCGGGCAATCGAAGACTCGCCAAACAGTTTTGTCACCCGAATACTGAGGACACCTGTTTGGTTAATCGTTCCTGCCAAAACAGTATCTCCCACGCGCACCGTGCGAGGAACAGATTCGCCCGTTAAGGCAGATGTATCGATTTGGGAATTACCTTCTATAACTTCGCCGTCTAGGGGAATTTTTTCACCTGGTTTGACTAAAATTAAATCGCCTATTTTTACAATTTCGGGCGAGACTTTGGTGAATTCATCTCCCTGCTGTAAGTAAGCATAGTCGGGACGAATTTCTAACAATGATTTAATCGAATTGCGAGAACGTCCTACTGCATATTCTTGAAATAACTCTCCCACTTTGAAAAACAACATCACGCCGACAGCTTCGGGGAGTTTGTGAATTGCGATCGCTCCCAATGTCGCCACGGTCATTAAGAAGTTTTCGTCAAATATTCGGCCTCGTAAAATGTTACGTCCGGCAATGGTTAAAACATTCCAACCGCTTAAAAGATAGGCGGGAATGAAAATTAAGTATTCCCCGATACTGAAAGGTGTGTTGTGTAGCGATCGTTCAAAAATTAGACCGACTGCAAATAATACAACTACCAACAAGACGGGGGTTAGTTCCTTTTTGAGGTCAAATTCTCCACCACCATGACTGTGGTCGTGGTCGTGACCCCCGTCGTGATGATGTTTGTGACCCTCGTTATGGTCGCGATCGTCGTCGTGACTGCAACTACAGCAGGAGTGGGTATCGCGCGGCTTATTCATTGCGTTTCCAAGGTTAGAGGGGAAGGATAGAAATATGAACAGTTATTCATAGTTTAGCTAAAATTAGCTGCTAGTCAAGCTGAGAAGGTGAAGATAAATATTAAGTTATGGCAATGATTGTTATTGCGTTTGGTCTCTGAAAATAAGAATCAAAATCACTATCAAGATAGCAATGGAATGATTTTAATTATCAAAAAAGCGCACTGATGATTGTTGACAAGCAGTTTGAGTTGGTCAACGCGATCGCAGGGGGGTGGTGGAGGCGATCGCGCTCTATAGATTTCATCCTAATTTCATTTTGGGCTGTCATTTTGGGCTAGATGGTGTTACAATAACGCCCACTCAAAGAAGCGAACAGTTTACGCTTAATTCTGTCAAATAGGCGATCGCTCAACCGTGACCGATTCATTGGCCCAAATTGGGTATAATCCCTATCAACTTTTTCCAAAGTTACCCAATTAAACAAACGTCAGCAATATCGCTTGTTTATTATCCCCAATTTCTGAAAAATTTCACTCGTATTTCATCTGGGTATGAAACACTATGTAATTAGTACTCCTCAAGCGCTCTCTCTCACGGCGGCTTGGCTCTCTAATTCCAAGGTACTCTTTGCGATGGGAATATCTAACCGTTCTTTTGTGCTACTGCGTTATGCTTCTTTAGCTATTCTGAGCCTGCTGCTAACAACCCCCACAGTCGTGTTAGCGGGTGCAGGACACGATCATGGCGGCGGCAGTGAATTCCAAGGCGGAAGCGAACCAACAGGTTCTATTGAAGTTGATGCAGAAACAGCCAAACAGCTACAAATTAAAGTGGAACCCGCCGCCCGTCAGCGGCTAGATATTGGCATCAAAACCACAGGTCAGATTGAAACCCTGCCCAATCAAAGAGTGGAAGTGACTGCACCGCTGACCGCAAAAGTGATGGAGTTATTGGTACAACCGGGAGCCAAAGTCAAAGCAGGTCAAACTCTCGCGGTTTTATCCAGTCCGGAACTGGTGGAACTGCGGGTTAACTCCCAGGAAAAACAAGCTGATGCTCAAGCTGCTTTGCAAAAGGCGCAAGCGGACTTAAAGCTAGCCAGAGAAAACCTGGAACGACAGCAAAGAATATCGAATGCCGAGATAGCACAAGCGCGCACCCAATTAGAGGCGGCTCAGGCACAGTATAACCGCGACCAAGCTTTAGTTTCCCAACGCTCGGTCTTAAAAGTTGCCCAAGAAAACTATCGGCGTCAGTTGCAAATCGCCGATGCCCAAATCGCCCAAGCCACCACCGAACTGGCAGTCGCCCAAGAACAATATGACAAAGATAAGCTATTGGTGGAACAGGGAGCGCTGCCGCGACGGCAGATGCTAGAGTCGCAAGCCAAACTAGAAAGAGCCAAAGCCGAACTTGCCAGAGCCAAAAGCCGCCCGGAAGTTGTCCAAGCTGAATCCGAAGTTAAACGCGCTGAGGTAGACTTGCCCTTCCGGGAATTGCGAGATTCCCAGGCTCGCGTGGCAGAAGCCCAAGCCCAACTTAGCAGAGTGGAAACCCGCCGGGAAGTTTTGGAAGCAGAAGCGCAGCTTAAACGCGCCCAGTCAGATTTGCAGGTGGCTCAATCTCGTCTTAAATTAAGCAACGCTACTTATGAAACTCGGTTGCAACAACTGGGAACGAGAGCCAATGCCAAAGGATTGGTGACGGTAACGGCTCCCATTTCTGGCACAGTTGCAGAGCGCACAGTTAGCCTTGGTCAATCGCTGCAAGATGCGGGTGGCAAACTGATGACGATTGTTAATGATACTCAGGTTTTTGCCACGGCGAATATTTATGAAAAAGATTTAAACAAGGTAAAGATAGGTCAACGGGTGCGGATAAAGGTTGCCAGCTTACCCAACCGTACCTTTGAAGGACAGATTACACGCATTGGCTCGCTAGTAGAAGGGCAAACGCGGGTAGTACCAGTCCAAGCGGAACTTAACAACGCGGGTGGGGAACTCAAGCCGGGAATGTTCGCGGAATTAGAGGTACTAACAGACCTAACAGCTACAGCTATTTTGGCAATTCCCAATTCGGCTATCGTGGATGTAAATGGCAAGAAACTGGTTTACGTAAAAAATGGCAATGCTTTCCAATCTGTGGAAGTGACATTAGGGCAAAAGTCTGGGGATTTAGTAGAAGTTAAGAGCGGTTTATTTGAGAAAGATTTAATCGTTACCCAACGCGCACCGCAACTTTATGCCCAGTCATTGCGGGGCGATAGTAAACCTAAGGAAGGTGGGGAAACGGACGGACACTCCGAAGAAAAGGAAGGGAATTCAGAGGTAAAAGACGCGAAAGCTAACAGCTTGCCACCTTTAGGGTTAGTTGGTGTAGTGGGAGGTGGGATGTTTGGTACTGCGGCTTTTATAGCTGGTGCTTTTTGGAATCAGCGTCGGACTCGTTCTCGCCTAGTAGGAGAAGAGAATTTTAGTACGGATGCCCAACCTTTGACCTATGAAACCGAAGTTTATCTCAACAACCACAAACAGCTAACTTTGTCTCCTGCCGTCGTGTTGGTTGAAGACGAGGAACCTGTGGGCGATCGCCACTAAAAAATTCAACTTTTGATTGGGTAGTAGGTAAATGAAAAAAGGCTCTCCCCTACTTAGGATGATAAATTTATCCGATCGTTCGTAGGTTGGGTTGAGTGAAGCGAAACCCAACTCTTTGGGGCGATCCAAGTTGGGCGGAGCGAAGCGTAGGGTTCGTATCTCAACCCAACCTACAACTATGGGAGAGCCGAAAAATATGCGGTAGGCGCGGCAAAATATTGACGAAGCACGAATTCTAATGACTAATTCTAATAACCAATCAAATGATTAGTATTATTGCCAAGTGGGTTATTACTAAACGATGGCTAATAGCCATTGCAGCATTCATCTCCACATTGATCGTAGTCTTCAACACCATACCCCAAATGCCGCTGGATGTCTTTCCCAGCTTTGCACCCCCTCAAGTCGAAATTGAAACCGAAGCCTCTGGACTCGCTCCCGAAGAAATAGAATCTCTCGTCACATTGCCCGTTGAAAGTGCAATTAACGGAACTCCTGGGATTGCAACAGTCCGTTCTTCTTCCTCAGCCGGACTATCTGTGGTTAGAGTTGTTTTTAAATGGGGAACCGATATCTTTCAAGCCCGCCAATTAGTACAAGAACGATTGCAACAAGCCGTAAGTAAGCTACCGGAAGGAGTGGAAGCCCCAAGAATTGCTCCCATCAGTTCGCCGATTGGCACCGTACTGAAATATGCCTTCACTGTCGAAACAGAAGCACAATCCAAAACAGACATTCCCAAGCTAGAGCCTGGGAACGAGCCAAAATCCAAAATCGACCTAATGGAAGTGCGCCGAATCGTCGATTGGCAAGTAGTCAATCGCCTCTTAGGAGTTCCCGGTGTCAGTCAAGTGCTAGTGTATGGCGGTGATGTGCGCCAGTATCAAGTTTTAGTAGATCCCAACAAATTAAGAGCTTTTAACGTGTCCTTAGAGCAGGTTACTGAAGCAGTTCAAACAGCAAATGTCAATGCTCCAGGCGGCTTTTTAATTACCCCTGATAAACAAACATTAATTCGAGGAATTGGGCGGATTGAGTCTCTAGATGACCTCAAGCAATCTGCGATCGCTACTCGTCAAGGAACGCCGATCCGCATTGGCGATGTGGCAGACGTACAAATTGGTGGATCTGTCAAGATAGGTGACGGTAGCTTAAATGGGAAAGATGCCGTTATATTGATGGTCAATAAACAGCCTCAAGCTGATACTCCCACCGTCACGAAGGCGATTGAAACTGCAATCGAAGAACTCAAAGCAGGTTTGCCCAAAGAAATTAAAGTGACTGAAACATTTCGTCAGGCAGATTATATCGATGCTTCGGTAGAAAATGTCAGATCGGCTCTCGTTGAAGGCAGCATAATTGCAGCAGTTATCCTGATTCCCTTCTTGATGAATTGGCGAACGCTGGCTGTATGTTTGTTAGATTTTGTTTTAACTTTTGTGTTCGCCCTGCAAATATTATCTTGGCTCGGATTGGGGCTGAATACGATGACTTTGGGAGGGTTAGCAGTTGCCATTGGTACCGCGATTGATGACGCTATTGTTTATGCAGAAAACACCTATCGTAACTTGCGGCAAAATAAATACTCTGCCAACCCGCGTCCGGTACTAGAAGTCATCTTTGAAGGAGGGCAAGAAGTCCGCGAATCTCTGATCGGAGCTACTTTAATTACAGTTGTTGTCTTTGCTCCAATCTTTGCCCTAGTAGGTGTGGAAGGTCGGATTTTTGGGCCAATGGGTATGACTTATCTAGTAGTAGTAATAGTTTCCAGTTTGGAATCTTTGCTCCTCAGTCCAGCTTTATGTGCAATTCTATTGCCTCACGGCAAAATGCCAGAAATTGAAGCCTGGATACCAAGATTGTGCAAAAGGCTTTATTCTCCTTTTTTAAATTTTTCTACTCGATTCTCGACGATTATTTTAATCTTGGCAACTGTGGCAATGGTAGCAGCGATCGCGATCTTTCCAGCTTTGGGACGAGCCTTTCTACCCGAATTTCAGGAATCAACTTTAGTTAATACCTTGGCTCTTTATCCGGGGACATCTTTAGAAACTACAAATAGTGCCGCTTTTGTCTTAGAAACTAAACTCAAAGATGACCCAAGATTAAAGTATGTTCAATTACGGGCAGGACGCGCTCCCAACGACCCGGATGCCGCTCCTGTTAATCTGGCTCACCTTGATATTGGATTGAGCGAAAAAGGGATGGAAAATCGGGAAAATACTGTAGAATGGCTGCGGAAAGAATTTAACAAAGTACCGGGTGCTGCTACTAATATTGGCGGATTTATTTCTCACCGCATTGATGAAATATTGTCTGGGGTTAGAAGTCAAATTGCAGTTAAAATTTTTGGCCCCGATCTAGAAGAACTCCGCAACATTGGCAAACAAGTAGAAGCTACGATAAAATCTGTGCCGGGAATTGTAGATTTACAGCTTGAACCTCAAATTCCCATCGAACAAATTCAAATTAAGTTTAACCGCTTTGCGGCTGCTCAATATGGTTTAACTATTGGACAACTTTCCAACATTATTGAAACAGGTCTGAATGGTAAAGTCGTATCTCAGGTTTTAGAGAAACAACAAACATTTGATTTAGTTGTGTGGTTAAAACCAGAATTTCGCAATAATCTTGAAACAATTGAGAATTTGTTAGTTAATACGACCGATGGTAACAAAATTCCTCTCGCTCAAGTCGCTACTGTGGCTTATGGAACCGGGCCGAATACGATCAACCGCGAAAATGTTTCTCGCTTAATTGTAGTTTCAGCCAACGCCAAAGGCAGAGATTTGCGCTCCGTAGTCAATGATATTCAAGATAAAGTTAAAGCAAACGTTCAGATTCCCTCTGGTTACTTTATCCAATACGGCGGTCAATTTGAAGCGGAAGAAAGAGCGTCAAAAAATATTTTAATTTTCAGTGCCATTTCCTTTGTTGTAATTACGGTACTGATGTATCTTTCTGTCAAATCAATTGCTTCTACAGCCACAATTATGATTAATTTGCCTCTCGCGTTAGTTGGCGGAGTAATTGCGATCGCCCTGACAGGAGGCGTTATTTCGATCGCTTCTCTCGTGGGGTTTGTGACGCTGTTTGGGGTCGCAACTCGTAACGGACTGCTGTTGGTAGATAATTACACAAGTAAGGCCGCAGCAGGGATGTCTTTAAAAGAAGTTTTGATTGCCGGGTCAATGGAACGACTCAATGCTATTTTGATGACTTCTTTAACTTCAGCTTTGGGTTTGCTGCCATTAGTAATAGCTGTTGGCCCTGGCAAGGAAATTTTACAACCTTTGTCGATTGTTGTATTAGGTGGGTTGTTTACATCTACTGCGCTTACCCTACTGGTGTTGCCAGCTTTGTATTCTAAATTTGGTAGATACCTATTGCCTAAGCCGAGTGCGAGTATTGTAGAAGATGGCAAAGTGCCTAATGCTGTATGGGAGAACTAATGTTTCTCTGGTAGCGATCGCTGCAAAAATTCCTTTTTCTTTCTCTAAAATTTCATCGTGGTTTCATCCGACGATGCCATCATAGATCGAAAGTATGCTGACGCATCTACAACCGTAAAGCTTTATCCTGCTAATGCTCAATTCTATTGTTAAATGGTCGATCGCCCAACGCTGGCTAGTTGTTTTAGCCTGTATTCTAATTAGCCTGTGGGGCTTTCGCGTGCTGACACAGATGCCGTTGGATGTATTTCCTAGCTTTGCACCGCCGCAAGTAGAAATTCAAACCATTGCACCCGGTTTAGCACCAGAAGAAGTCGAATCCCTAGTGACTCGACCTATAGAAAGTGCAATTAATGGAACACCCGGACTCGAAGCATTACGCTCCTCGTCTGCAATTGGAATTTCTGCCATCAGAGCAGTTTTCAGTTGGGATACAGACATTTATCGCGCCCGTCAATTAGTCACCGAAAGGTTACAACAAGCACGCAGCCAACTCCCTCAAGGTGTAGAAGAACCAGAAATTCTTCCTACCAGTTCTCCATTAGGATGGACTGTCAAATACGCCTTTACCTCCGAAACTACTCCTTTAATGGAAGTGTGGCGCATTGTTAATTGGCAGGTTAAAAACCGCCTATTGGCTGTTCGTGGCGTCAGTAATGTGGTGATATTCGGTGGCGATGAACGTCAATATCAAGTGTTGGTCGATCCAGACAAACTTAAAGCATTTAATGTTTCCCTCGCAGACGTTACCAAAGCAGCACAAGCTGCCAACGCCAACGCACCGGGAGGATTTTTAATTACTCCAGACCAAGAAACATTGGTGCGAGGAGTTGGGCGAATTGAGTCGATCGAGCAGTTAAAAAAATCGGTCATTAAAGCTAGCAATGGCACGCCAGTGCTGCTGGAACAGGTAGCTGACGTGCAAATCGGTGCTGCACTCAAACGCGGTGATGGCAGTTTTGCCGGGAAAAAAGCAGTAATTTTAACCGTCAATAAACAGCCGACTGCCGATACACCAAGCGTCACAAAAGCGGTTGAGGCAGCAATGGAGGAGGTTAAACAAAGCCTGCCCAAAGATGTTAAAGTAACTGTAACTTTCCGCCAAGAAGATTTTATCGAAGCCTCGCTCAAGAATGTAGAAGAAGCCCTGCGCGATGGTACTATTATCGTCTCCGTTGTCCTGATTTTATTTTTAATGAATTGGCGCACGGTAGTTATTAGTTTGAGCGCTCTTCCCGTGTCGTTGCTGCTAGGGATGATAATTCTTAACGGGACGGGACAAGGCATCAACACGATGACGTTAGGCGGACTTGTTGTTGCGATTGGTTCGGTAGTGGATGATGCAATTGTAGACATGGAAAATGTCTACCGCCGCTTGCGAGAAAACCAAATAGCAGGAACCCCAATACCACCGCTGCAAGTTGTCTTTGATGGTTCCGTAGAAGTGCGCGTTAGCGTTCTATTTGCCACAGTAATTATTGCCGTTGTCTTTGCACCGATTTTTGCTCTTACCGGCGTAGAAGGTCGCATTTTTACACCAATGGGGGTTGCTTATCTGCTGTCAATTGCCGCTTCTACCTTAGTAGCATTGACCTTAACTCCAGCCATGTGCGCCCTGATGCTGGTAGGACGAAAATTACCGAGTACAGAAACTTGGCTGGAAAAACAAACCCATCGGCTTTACCGTCCAGCTTTAAAATTTTCGATTCGTTACCCCAAAATTGTTTTAGTAGCAGCGTTGGCAAGCTTTGTGGCTGCCATTTTAATTGTGCCTTCTTTAGGGCAAGTTTTTTTACCAGAGTTTCAAGACCGCTCTTTAGTAATTGCCGTCAGTCTAATGCCTGGGGAATCTCTAGATGCCACCAATCAAGTCGGTTTGGCAGTAGAAACCGCTCTCAAAAAAGACCCTGGTATTGAAACAGTTCAGTTTAGATCCGGACGCGCTCAAGGCGATACCGAGGTGGCAGGTGTCAACTTTGGAGAAATGGATGTGCAAATTAGTGAGGAGGGAGCAAAAGACCGAGATCAAACGATTGAAAAAATTCGAGCTGAATTTGACAAAATCCCCGGAGTCGTTCCTAATATTGGCGGATTTATTTCTCACCGAATGGATGAGGTATTGTCTGGGGTGCGGAGTGCGATCGCCGTGAAAATTTTTGGTCCAGAATTAGAACAACTCCGCACGCTTGGTAAACAAGTCCAGTCAGTCATGAGTGAAGTTTCCGGTTTGGTAGACCTACAACTGGAACCCCAAGTGCCGATCAAACAGGTGCAAATTCAGTTTGACCGCGATGCCGCTGCACGTTACGGCTTAACCATTGGGGAACTGTCAGAGATGATTGAAACTGCTCTCAACGGTCGAGTTGTCTCCCAAATATTAGAACAGCAACAAACCTTTGATTTAATGGTATGGTTGGAAGAAAAATACCGACACGATCTAGAAACGATCGGCAATTTGTTAGTTGATACGCCCAACGGTCTAAAAATTCCTTTAGCTCAAGTGGCAAAAATTAATGACGGCACAGGTCCTAATACCATTAACCGCGAAAATGTTTCCCGCTTTATTGTCGTTTCTAGCAATGTTGGTGGAAGGGATTTGGGTTCAACGATTAAGGAAATTAGGGAAAGAGTTAACCAAAAAGTGCAACTTCCTCCAGGATATTACATTGAATATGGCGGTCAATTTGAAGCGCAAGAAGGAGCCACCAAAACTTTATTTTGGGCAGGGGCATTAGCTTTTGTAGCGATCGCCATAATCCTTTACTTTGCTGTCAAGTCAATTCCCGCAACCATCATGATTTTAGCTAATTTACCCCTAGCCTTAATCGGTGGCGTAATTTCCATTGCTTTGACTGGCGGCATTATTTCTGTGGCTTCGATGGTAGGATTTATTACCCTATTTGGCGTTGCGGCTCGCAATGGATTGCTGCTGGTGGAAAACTACAATGCTCGACTAGCAGAAGGGCAACCTTTGCGGGAAGTTTTGCTCGAAGGATCTATGGAACGGTTAGTTGCTATTTTGATGACGGCACTATCATCGGCACTCGGCATGGTACCGCTGGTCATTGGTAGCGGAGCGGGAAAAGAAATCCTTCAGCCTCTTGCCGTTGTGGTGTTAGGTGGTTTGTTTACTTCTACGGCTTTAACTCTGCTGGTGCTTCCAGCTTTGTACGTGCAGTTTGGTAAGTTTTTGCTTCCTAAAAAGACCGCGCCACTACAAGATATTGAAGTACCCCAAGGTTCAGCTATATGACGTAAGTTGCTAGTTTCATGAGTTTGGCACTGGTAATAGGTAATGGGTAATTGCCAAGAGTACACTGCCTTTTAATCTAATTACGATTGTCACAACTTATAACTAGCAACTTGAATTATATAGCATTTTTAATTGAGTTACAACATTTTCTCTTTCTTTCCTTCGAGTCTATGCGCGTAGCCAGTTCGTTAAAAAAAATCTCTTTCCCAATTTCAATAAAAACGCACTATAAGGTAAAATAATCGTAAAGTTTGGTTGCAATTGCTGACAATTTAAGACGAGGAGTAAACTGTGAAAATTATTAAATCAAATTGGCTAATTTTGGGAACAATGGGGCTGCTTTTATTGGGATCTTGTAGTAATACACCCCAAGCGAACAATTCAACTAAAAATGCGGAAACTGCTACAAATACAGCAAATTCCCCCAAAACTGAAGTGGCTAATTCAGCCGAGTCCACAACCGTAGATAATCATAAAGACGGTTCTCATAAACACGACGAATCACAAGCAGGAAAAGAGCATTCGCATGGCGGTCAAGTTGTAGAAACGGGTAAATATCATTTAGAGTTAGTTTCGGAAAAAGAAGCAGCGGGAATTCACCTAGATTTTTATTTAAAATCAGGTGAAAAGCACGAAACCGTCCCAAATGCTAAAGTCACCGCTCAAGTTCAGCTACCTGATGGAACTGAAAAAACTTTAGATTTAAAGTATGATTCCGAAGGTCAACACTACGCGGCTGTGCTGCCTGGAAATGCAAGCGATCGCTATCAAGTGAAAGTGACTGCGGATCTTGGCAGCGAAAAGGTAGATGGTCGGTTTACCATCAATAAGTAATCATGAAAATTGGCAGGCAGAGCAGTCATGGCACATTCCCATAACCACGGACAAGAACCGACTAATTACAACCGTGCCTTTATTATTAGCGTCGCTCTCAATACCGGGTTTGTTGTAATTGAGGCAATTTATGGGTTAGTCGCCAATTCCCTAGCACTGCTTGCCGATGCGGGTCACAATTTGAGCGATGTTTTAGGTCTGCTACTGGCTTGGGGAGCCAGCATTCTTGCCCGTCGCCTACCGACTGCACGCCGCACCTATGGGCTGCGTCGTTCTTCGATTTTGGCTGCTCTGCTCAATGCTATCCTTTTACTCGTAGCTTCGGGCGCGATCGCATGGGAAGCAATACAGCGCTTCCTACAACCCAGTCCAGTATCGGGCGCTACAATTATCGGCGTCGCCGCCGTAGGCATCGCCATTAATGCGGGAAGCGCCCTCATGTTCCTGTCCGATCGCCAACGTGACTTAAATATTAGAGGAGCCTTCCTCCACCTGGTTGCTGACGCGGTAGTATCTTTAGGCGCAGTGCTGGCTGGTATCGCTATTGTTGCAACTGGCTGGCTTTGGTTCGATCCGGTTGTCAGCTTGATAATTGTTGCTGTCATTGTTGTGGGGACTTGGCAATTATTTCAAGAATCTATCAACTTGGTGACGGATGCCATCCCAGCAGGTATTGAACCCCTTGCAGTCCGCAAGTACCTGACTGAACTCCCCGGTGTAACTGGCGTTCACGACCTCCATATTTGGGCGATGAGTACAACTGAGACAGCACTCACAGCTCACTTAATTATGCCCGCAGGATATCCAGGCGATGCTTTTTTAATGAATGTGAATAAAGAATTGCACGACAATTTTGGCATTGAACATACTACGCTACAAATTGAAACTGGCGATCCGAGTTATCCATGTCCTCTTGCTCAAGAGAATGTCATATGAGTATAAAATATTTTAAATTCATGATTTCTATTTGCCAAATACTGCAAAAGCAAGTAATGATAAAAATTATCTCAAAGAATCTCCGGGTAGGTTCAGTCTACTTAACTGCTATTATGGCACTTGCTCATAGCGCCATAACATCTAAAGTTTTCGCTGTTGAAACGGCTCCAGGTCTTACAGTTGCGCTCGCAGACCAACCCACTACCATCAGTGCAAAAGGATTAATTTCTCAACATAATGCCGCTCCCAATACCTTACCTCAATTAACTTCTGTAACCCAACCATTAAATTTGCAAGTACAGTCACAGGTCGTTACTGAACAGCACAATCTTACACAGTTGTCATACAGCTTAAAAGCTAGTGACCTACAGTTTGATACGACTTCTGTATCTGCTCAAGATCAGCACAACTTGTCCTACTTTACAGGCACAAATAAGGTATCAGAGGCTGTTACTCAACAACCCAACCAACTAGAAAATCCTTCACAACCCAATCGACCAGAGAATTCTCCGCCAGACAAAAGTCAGTATAACCTTTTCAACCCCACTCCTAGAGAACTACTGCGGTCATTCAATTCCGGTCGCCCCAGCAAAACCGATACTCCCTTCACCGTTGATGCTGGACATTTTCAATTAGAGGCGGATTTTGTGACCTATACCAGGGATGTCAATAATTCAGACAGTACAGATACCAAAACCTTGCAAATTTTCATTCCCAATATCCGAGTCGGTCTGCTCAATAACGCCGATTTTCAAATTCAGTTGCAAACGTACAATAATGTACGTGCTAAATTTCAAGATAGTACTGAAGAGGAACAATCCGGCTATGGAGACACTACTGTTGGTTTAAGGATCAACTTTTGGGGCAATGAAGGTGGTAAAACTGCATTTGGTATGGTAACTTCAATCAAATTCCCTACCAACCAAGATAATTTGGGTAATAATGCAATTGAGGGTGGCCTCACTTTCCCCTTTGCACTACAGTTATCTGAACGATGGGACCTTGGAATGCAAACTGGGTTTGCCTTAAACAGAAATAACGCTGACTCTGGATACAATGTGGGATTTGTCAATAGCGTTATTGTGGGCTACTCAGTCACAGAAAAACTGGGGACTTTTTTTGAGTTATTCACTGACATTACTACTGAGGCTAACTCAGAATTAGTTGCCACGTTTGATACTGGAGTAACATACCTCCTAGCTGAAAACTTACAGCTAGATGCGGGTGTCAACATTGGGTTAACGCAAGCAGCAGACGATTTTAATCCCTTTGTGGGCTTTACGGTGCGCTTTTGATAAGCATTTAGAGCATAAACGCGATGAAGCTGAAGTGAATTAAGAAATTTTTATTAACAACCCAAAATTTCATCCTAGTTTCATCTCGCTCTGTCAATATAGTAATCACAGGTTAACTTACGAAGGATAAATCTGAAACTTAATTAACAGGGTGAACTCTTTAGAAAAGTAACATGATGAGAACACTGATTTATGCTGCTGTAGTCTTAGCGATCGCAGCTCCAATTTCTGCTGACTATGCAAGTGCTAGGACAGAACCTACTCCTCATATTGATGGTTCAGTGCAATTTCCTCAAACGCGCGCGAGGAATGTTAGACATACAATTCGGCTTCACATTCCTCAAGGGAGCAGTCCTCTTTCCCAACTGAGTATTGATGTTCCAACAGGGTTAACGGTAAGGAACAATATCACCGTAACAGACAATTCTGGACGGGAAATTAACGCCAATTTTTCTATCAATGGTAACCAAGTAATCATTGATTTTAATCAACCAGTTACCCCTGAATCGCAACTCGAAATTGACCTAAACGATGTAAGAAGAACAGGAGTTTCCAACGCTTGGCTATACCGGATTTCCGCTAAATTCGTTGGCAATAATATACATATCCCGATAGGGATAGCCCAGCTTCGCGTCTATTAATGTAAAGATTTTTTCTACAGTTATTCTTGTCGTTGGTCTTAGCTTAACTTTAAAGTGAGTTGACCGACTGACAAGTTTAACTATAAAACTGTACAAAAACAAAATTGATCTAGATCTGCTTGCAGAAGGTAACTAATGACTGACGAATTTAACCCCCATGATTCGGAAAAGATTCCTTTAGGTTCAGCCGCCGCCGCTTTAATTTCTGCGGCTTTGGGATGTTTTACAATGATGGTCGCTCACCAAACTGCTATTCAATCGAAAGTATTTTCAGAAGTCGCTACTATTTTGGGAAATTGGATACCCGACTTTATTAAGATTGGTTCCTATGCTGGTGAAAAAACTATAGGTCTGCTAGTTTGGCTCATCAGTTGGTTTATTCTACATCAGTTTTGGAAACAGCGGGATTTGCCTATTATGCCCGTTCTCTTGGCATTCGCAGGCTTAATTTTGGCAACAACAGCACTTTTTTGTTATCCAATTTTACATCCCATAGGATACAGTTTCTAGCTTCCTATGAATTTTTGAGGTGACATCACCATGCACAACAAGAATTTCAGAATGATTGACGATTCTTAATAAATATATCCGTCAATTCTTAATGGAAGATTAGGAAAATTTCACTCAGGTTTCATTTGAAGCTGCCAAACTAATAAGTAACAAGTTCATTCAGTTTGTCTATCAGGGAGTACCGTGATGAAAAAATTAATCTTTTCTGCTACAATCGCGCTGTTGTTCGCGTCTTCTACTTCATCTGTACGAGCAGAACAAAATGCTAAATTTACCCATGTATTCGACGGTATTGCCTATCCTCAAAACGCTACATTTCAACAAGCAGAGCATCAATTTGAGGTACATGTACAGGGTAAAGCTCTTTCTGAACTTTCAATTGATTTGCCAGAGGAAGTAAGCATCAATCAAGGCATTGAAGTAACGGATCGAGCGGGTAAAAAAATTGCGGCAACAGTTTCTAATAACGATAAAAAGGCTACGATAGTTTTCTCCCAACCAATAGCGCCTGAGACAACGATAACAGTTTCTATGCGAGGCGTTAACACTCCTGGCTACGATCAAGTTTGGCAGTACCGAGTTTTCGGTAAAAAGGTGGGCATGAACGAACACATTGCTCTTGGTGTAGCTGAGGTTTGGACTTACAGATAAACAATTCAAAACTGTCAACTGAATAGGTGGATACCAGTTAAGCCAACATTTTGACATTAAGATTATCGGGCGAATTCTGCGTTAACAATGCACCGGGGTCTTCAAGATGGCATCCTACGTTTAATTATGTCCACCTATTAAAATCCATCTACCATTCAGTTAATTTTCCCATCGAAACAGCCATGAAAAAGTTAATTGACGCCGCAGCAATTACCGTATTTATTGTATCTTTAGTTCCTAATGCTGAGGCGCGAAACCTCAAGGACTTTAACGTAACCCATCTGGGCGACGGTGCCGCGATTCCTAATAACGCTCATTTCCAGGGCGCTACCCACAAGTTAGAAGTTTATGTCCAGGGGAAAGCTCTTACAGAACTTTCAATTGATTTACCGCAAGGGATTAGCATCCGCAAGGGGATTGAGGTAAAGAATCAGTCGGGTCAGAAACTGCAAGCTGATGTTTCTATCAATAATAGAAAAGCTACAGTCGTTTTTTCCCAGCCAGTGCCTCCTCAAACCAAGCTAGCCATTAATCTGCAAGAAGTTACTACTCCTGGCTACGACGACATTTGGTTGTACCAAATCTATGGCAAAATGGTTGGTATCAATGCAGAAATCCCGCTTGGTACAGTGAGGATTCAAACATCTGGTAGGTAGGCAGGGTGAATTTTGATGAAAGTTCTGCTAGTTGAAGATGAGCCAGTCCTGGGTGCGGCGATTAAGCAAACCTTGAAACAGGAAAAATATATTGTTGATTGGGTTTTAAATGGCGCTCAGGCTTGGAACTGTCTAGAACACCAGAAAACACAATATACGCTGGCAATCTTCGACTGGTTAGTGCCAGGAATATCGGGTTTAGAATTGCTGCGTCGGCTGCGGACTCGCAACAATCCGTTACCTGTATTGATGCTGACAGCAAAAGACCGTATGGAAGATAAAGTGATGGGACTGGATGCTGGGGCAGATGATTACTTGGTAAAGCCGTTTGGCATGGAGGAATTGTTAGCGCGACTGCGAGCATTGCAGAGGCGATCGCCCCAGATCCAACCCGAGCAACTGCACGTCGGTCGCTTCATTTTAGATTACAGCACTTGTACGGTTTCTCTTCAGCAAGCCAATGGCGATCCACAAGTGATTTCTTTAACAAGAAAAGAATTTCAAGTCCTGGAATACTTTATGAAACACCCCAATCAATATGTTACCCGCGACCAACTTTTAAACTATCTTTATGAAATGAGTGCCGAACGCATTAGCAATGTGGTAGCGGCTCAAATTCGATTGGTGCGCCGCAAACTTTCAGAATATGGTTGCGATAATTTAATTGAAACTGTTCCTGGCATGGGCTATCGGTTCAATCTCAATGATGCAAACTAGACCATTTCGTCAAACGCGATCGCGGCTGGCTTTCTGGTATGCAACCATCATGGGTTTCATTCTCAGCTTATGCGGTTTTGCGGTTTATGAAATAATCATCTACGCCCATTTAATCTCAATTGACCGAGAGTTAGAGACTGTAACGGGAACTGTGCATGACAGCCTTGAACCGAATTTGAAACAGCCCCGTCGCTTAGAGCCAATTTTCCAGCAGATTTTACCCGATATTTGCGAGGTAAAATCTAGTTGTTCTACACAACGAATATACGCAACAAAAAATCATAATTCGACTCAACGCCACATCTTTAGCGCGATTTACCAAGGTTACTACTACATCCGATTTGTAGATGATGCGGGACAGTTGATTGCTACAGCAGGGATTCACCCAGATGGGATACCCTTGACTGTAGGAACAAAAGTTTGGCAAACTCTCGAAGATCGACAAGGCAATCGTTATCATCAAATTTCTATACCGCTGCATACCCAAGATAATCGGCTTTGGGGGTATATGCAGATTGGGCGAAGTCTTAAAGACCTTGATAATCGTCTGGCTGCCCTCACATTCGTTTTAGCAGTGGGATTGCCAATTACAGTTCTTTTGGTTGGGGGTTCTAGTTGGTGGCTAGCAGGATTGGCAATGCGACCGATTAACCATTCCTATCAACAAATGGAACAATTTACAGCCAATGCTGCCCACGAATTGCGTACTCCTGTGGCAGCAATTCGTGCGGCGGTGGAATCTGTACTGAGGATGCCTCATCTATCGGAATCAGAAGCGCGAGATGCCCTAAAAAACGTGGTGAGTCAGAATCATCGACTTGCAGAAATGATTGAGGATATGTTGCTTTTGTCGCGATTGGAGGAGCAAAAAATTCTGATACAGGGCGTATCTTGCTGTCTCAATGATTTAGCGAGCGACCTGGTAGAAGAGTTTATAGATTTAGCGTTTGCTGCTAAAGTGACGCTGACTTGTGAGGTGCGAGTACGCCAGTTGCTGTATGTCGTAGGGAACGAAGATCAACTTTATCGCTTGGTTTCTAACTTAATTGTGAATGCGATTAAATACACCCCAGCCGGGGGTAAAATAACTGTTGTTTTAGACCGCTGCAACGGTGATAGTGCGATTGAAGTTCGAGATACAGGGATTGGGATTGCACCGAAGGATATGAAACGGATTTTTGAGCGTTTCTATCGAGTTAGTAGCGATCGCTCTCGCGACACTGGCGGATCGGGATTGGGGTTAGCGATCGCCCAAGCAATTGTTCAGGCACATGGGGGTAGCTTACAGGTGCAAAGCGAATTGGGCAAAGGTAGCACTTTTACCATTCGATTGCCCTTGGGTGTTCCCCCATCCTCAACCATGATTAATGCCAGTTGACTGCAAATTAGACAACTACCAACACGGCGGGGGCTAGTTCCTTTTTGAGGTCAAACTCTCCACCACCATGACCCCCGTCGCGATCGCAGCGGGAATGGAGGAAGCGATCGCGCTGTTTAGATTTCATCCCAATTTCATTTTTGGCTGTCATTCTAGGCTAGAGGGCGCGATCGCGCAGACAAGGAGTAAAAACTCATGAAATCGTTTAAATCTGGTTTAATTATGCTCAGCAGTGTGGGATTGCTTTTCTTGGCAGCTTGCAGTAGTGGAACTCCCGCTAGTAATTCCAATAGCAGTCCCGCTCCCTCTCCTGCTGCTTCCCAACCTGAGTCGAATAATTCTGCTACTTCTACGGGGGAAACAACGGCAAAATCAGACCACAGTAAATCCTCAAAAGGGGGTCAAGTTGTGGAAACAGGAGCTTACCATTTAGAGTTTGTCCCTGAGAAAGAAGATAACGGAACTCACTTAGATTTCTACGTGCAAAAAGGTGAGGCTCACGAAGCAGTTCCTAATGCCAAAGTGACGGCACAGATTCAATTACCCGATGGAACGCAGAAAAGTTTAGATTTCAAATATGATGCTGAAGGCAAACACTATACAGCTTTGCTTCCTGAAAAGGCAGCAGGTCAATATCAGGTAAAAATGACGGCGGATATTAACGGAGAAAAGGTAGATGGTCGGTTTTCTTTTAATCAATAAATAACTTATTCCTCTGAATAGGTGAAAATTTATTGGAAAGCTGTTGCGATTTATTTCGCATAGGTCAGGTGAGAATTGTACGACTCCCTAGACCTATTTTTTTAATATTTAGTAACAGGAGTTTAAATTTCATCGAAACTTCATCAGCGAAAAATAGATTGGAAATAGAGGCAGTAAAGACGGCTGTAGTCAACTGTTATCTCTCTAAAAGATGAAAGTAAAAATATCATGAACAAAAAATTAGCACTCTACAGTTTGATTGGCTTAATTGCAATTGGCACTGCGGTTTCAGCGGCGATCGCTCGTAACCCTAAAATGCAGCCAGTTGATACGACTGCTAATGCTAACACAAGCCAAAAAATTGATCGTTCTCCTAGTCATTCCATGAATGAGAATAATTTGAATAGTCCGGGAATGGGGAGCAATATTCATGGTGATGACCTTCATGGAGGACATTCTGCAACTGAACAAAAAGTACCGGGAATGGTTGAAAGCGTTCAGGCTAAACTCACAGTTCCAAAGGAAATTACCCCGAATCAATCTGTGACTCTGAAAATTGATGTTCAAGGCAAATCTGGGAAAGCGATCGCTCAGTTTGATATCTTTCAGGAAAAGCTGATGCACTTGATTGCTGTCAGCGACGATTTTCAGGTTTTCCAACATCTTCATCCTACTTACAAAGGAAATGGACGCTTTGAAGTCGAGACGAATTTCCCCCAACCCGGCAATTACACTCTTTTCAGCGACTATAAACCTTCTGGACAAACTGAACAGGTTTCTGTTTTGAAAACAAAAATACCTGGAAAAATTCCAGCTCTCCCCAAACGGGACTTAAATAAAACAAAAACTTTTGGAGATACTAAGATTAATCTTACCCTATCTCAACCTTTGCCAAAAATTCGTAAAGAAGTCACGTTAACATTTAACTTACAACAGGCTTCTAATAATCAATCCATCACCGATTTGCAGCCTTATTTAGGAGAGAAAGGGCATTTAGTTATTCTCAAACAATCATCACCATTGACCAAAGTAAATTATATCCATGCCCATGCTATGAAAGATAGCCCAGAAGGTCAAGTGCAGTTTATGACAACTTTTCCTCAACCGGGACGATATAAACTCTGGGGACAATTCAATCGTAATGGCAAAATAGTTGTGGCTGATTTTTGGGTGAATGTTGTTTGGTAGTCCGCATTTTGCTATCCCAAGCGTTCTTGAATGAGCGAACTGGCATTTCATCCTGATTTCATCAAGCTGTGTCAATCTACCTAGTAGGGGTAAGCCCTGCGGACAGTTAAGCATGTATGAAGAAACTTGAGCGTTGACGGATTAATGTTATGAGAGTGCTGCTAGTTGAAGATGAACCGGATTTGGGAAAGGCGATCAAGCGCACCCTAGAGCGGGAAAAATATGTGGTTGACTGGGTGACTGATGGAGAAGAAGCTTGGAACTATCTAGAAAATAAATGGACGCAATACACGTTGGGAATTTTTGATTGGTTGCTTCCAGGGTTATCCGGATTAGAATTGCTGCAATTGTTGCGGGCTAAAAATAATCCTTTGCCCGTCTTAATGCTAACAGCCAAAGACCGGGTGGAAGATAAGATAGCAGGATTAGATGCCGGGGCAGATGATTATTTAGTGAAGCCGTTTGGGATGGCAGAATTACTCGCAAGATTGCGGGCCTTGCAGCGGCGATCGCCTCAACTCCAACCCCAACAACTTCAGGTGGGTAATCTGACGCTGGACTACGGTACGAGGACTGTTTATTCTCAACATTCCCCCAGCGATAAACAGGTAATTTCACTAACTAATAAAGAGTTCCAATTACTAGAATATTTGATGAAACACCCTAACCAAATTGTTACCAGCGATCAGATTCGGAACCAGATCTGGGAGGTGGGTGCAGACAGTTTTAGTAATGTAGTAGCGGCGCAAATGCGCCTGCTGCGACGCAAACTAGAACCCGTTGGTTGCTCGAACTTAATTGAAACCGTGCATGGTGTAGGGTATCGTCTTAATCTGGCGCAGAATACTGCCTCTGTTTGAATATTCATCGCTAATGACAGATGCTCCCGACGCTCTGGAGGTTTTATAATCACCAACTAAAGGGATTAAATATGAATCAAAATAAGCTATTTAATAACACTCGCACTTCATTGGCCCTTTCTTATGCGGGTGTCATGGGTTTGATTTTGAGCTTATTGGGATTTGGTGTATACAGAGCGATCGCTCACGCCCATTGGATTGCCTTAGACAGCGAGTTAGAATCTGTAGCGGGGACGCTGCACGACAGTTTGGAGTTGAAATTAAAGCAACCCGGACGTATAGAGCCGATAGTGTCCGAATTGTTACCCAATCTCTGCTTAGTTGGGACAAGCTGTGCGAAAGATCAATCGAGTCTAAAACGCCATACCCTTAGTGCAATTAACCAAAGCAACTATTACATCCGGATGTTTGATACAAAAGGACGTTTGATTGCGATCGCCGGTGCAATTCCAGAGGGAATACCCCCAGTTTTAAATCAAGCAACTTGGCAAACTTTAACCGATAGCCAAGGCAACATTTATCACCAAATTTCCGTCCAATTGCATACCCAATCTCAGCAAGATTGGGGATATTTTCAGGTGGGTCGCAGTCTTAAAGACTTTAACGATTATCTCAATATGGTGAAATGGGCATTAAAATTGGGAGTGCCAATTTCGTTAATTTTGGTTGGTGGTGCTAGCTGGTGGTTAGCAGGTTTAGCCATACAACCGATCTACAAATCCTACAGACAAATAGAACAGTTTACCGCCGATGCCGCTCACGAGTTGCGAACGCCTTTAGCAGCAACACAAGCGACGGTAGAATCAGCACTGTTAATGCCAAATTTAGATGAAAAAGAGGTGCGGGAAATATTAGGAACTGTTGAGCATCAGACGCGAAGGCTAACTCAATTAGTTGCTGATTTATTGTTATTGGCACGCATGGATCGAGAACAGGTACCGATACGCCGTCAACTTTGTTGCCTGAATGACCTGGTGAGCGATTTAGTGGAAGAATTAACAGCTTTAGCGATCGCCAACCACGTAACGCTAACCTCTGAAGTACGGGTGCAAAATCCCCTGAATGTTGTCGGTGATGCTGACCAGCTTTATCGTTTGGTTTCTAATTTAATTGTCAATGGGATTCAATACACCCCAGCTGGCGGAAAAGTTACTGTTATTTTAGACAAGAGCGACCATCAAGCTACGATCCAAGTTCAAGATACAGGGATTGGGATTGCAGCTTCCGAGACTAAGCGGATTTTCGATCGCTTTTATCGGGTAAATAGCGATCGCTCTCGCCACACGGGTGGATCGGGATTGGGGTTAGCGATCGCAGTTGCTATTGCTAAGGCACATCAGGGGAGTCTAACTGTGCAAACTGAATTTGGCAAAGGTAGTACGTTCACCCTGCAATTGGCTATAATTTGGAAAAAACAGGAATCCAAGGCCACCGGATAATCTCCCTAATTTTACTGATTACTCTTGCCTATAGTAGCGCCATTTTCTCTGGTGAACAAATCAAGAAAAAAGGTCAGGTTAAGTATCTTGGTCGGATTAAAGAACCCCGACGGCGTTGCCAACGACATAGTGATTTTTATATTGGCTTGCATCGATGGTCTTGGGCCGAATCTTTGCAATTATATACTTTACAAACCTCATAGTTAATGGCATTAAGTCCACATAAACGGCCTTATTATCAAAGAGGTCGAAGAGCCCAAAAGCTTATTAAGTCTACTTTCCAGCCATAGTTGTCACCCCGTCAGCTCTGGATAATAACGCTTGAAGTTCGCTGTATTACTAGCAATACATACAGCTCACCTCGCGAATTGGGAGAAGTTTGTCCAAAAATCCGCCTTGTCAGGCGGATTTTTAACCCTAGACTGACCGAAGATATGGCCTCATGAGTCAACCCTTTCCGATTATCGTAGTTCCAACAGATGCAGCCGTTGCCACCGAGGCGATGGGAACCAAATTCAAATTTTGGTTCCACCACCCGGAATTGGGCTATTGCCTATACAAACAAGCCCGACCCAACACTGGGGAAGATTGGGCAGAAAAGATAGCATCCCAGTTGTGCGAGTTACTCGGATTACCCCATGCCCGAATTGAACTAGCCACCTGGAATCACAATCGCGGCACGGTTTCCCCTTCCTTTGTACCCGATGGTGGCAATCTAATTCAGGGAAATGAGATTCTTGGCCCAATGGTGCCAGACTACCCACAATTCCAAACCTTTAACGTATCGCAACACACCCTCGATATCGCGCTAACAGCCATCAGCAATAAGGTGGTGCAACTGCCCCTTTCCTGGATACCTCCAAAGGGCATCACAATAGCAGTGGAAACTTTCGTAGGCTACTTACTGAAGATGATTATCTAATAGGTTATTGTCCCCGGTATCTGTCCGATGTTGGCTTTGAGGTGTCGGGTCAATCTCCCTGTTTAATTGATGTGGTAGTTGAGCGCATCAACATGGCTCCTGCACCACTCCAGTTCCGGTTACTCTGCCACCTGACAGTACAGATGCCACAGAAGGAGCGCCCGTTCTTGGGTGCTATGTACCAACCTCTCAGCGCTCTGAAGGCAGCAGCTTGACTGCGACCATTGAGCTTGCACTTGTAACAATTTTTTACCTTAGTTGTCCTTATAAGAAATTAGGTCAAATTTAGGCGGAAGTTACGCCCCGTCACGGGGTAACTTCCGTCTAAAAATCCGCCTGACAAGGCGGATTTTTATTCATAGACTGATACAGGCAGATTGGGTTTTTTAACGTTGTAGCAGGCGAGCGTTCGCGCAGCGTACCGGAGGTATATCGCGTTCAGCAAACAGTATTTGCAACATACGGTAAGAGCGCTCCTAGCCAAATTATGACTAATTTAATCAAACACGACTTTTTTCCTTCCGCTTTTAAATATTAACATAACTTCCGATGCTCCAGTATTCAGGAATCCCCAATTTGTTGCTTATCTTCTACAGAGTCTCTCATCCTTGTGTAAAGTTGTTTTTTAGGATTGTTATAATTTTTATGGTGGTAACTTGGCAAGTAATAATTCAGGTTTAAGTTCCCACAACTGCAATAATATTATCTCCTTTAACCTCGTTATTCAGTTGTTGTCATTTACATCCGACTGTATATTTTTGGCAGGAGATTCAATAGCCTTACTCAGGCTAAATAGCTGATGAATTTTTAAAGCCACGCGGCAGTTTTCTCTTTCATAGGATGAGTTAGGGATGCATCGCCAAATTCATAGGACTAACCAAATATTTTCTTTTTTTTACACAGAGAGTTTCAGGATATGGTGTTATTTGTCAATAAGCAAAAAGCTACCGAAGCTCTTGGTTTAAGTAGCGAAACCTTGAAGCGTTATCGGCTTCAGGGCGAGTGGATCGAAGGAATTCATTGGGTAAGGATTAACAGTCGTTGCGTGAGGTATAATCTGGAACTGATTCAAGATTGGTTCCACAATCGACACGATCCAGCAGCCCATCTACGGGCGATTGAATTCTATCAAGCGAGCTTATTGAGCAATCAAAAGAAATCTGGCAATAAATTTCGTTCAAAATAAATAATCTTTCTCCTAAACGGAACTTTTTGGTTTCCATCGGCGGCGCCAAGCGAAACTCGCGCCTGCATTTTTCTGCTTTGGCTTCCAATCGGCAGAATGATTTTTTTATCAGCATATGATAAAACTGGAGGATTGGAATATTTTGACGATGAAATGACGATGATAACGATCGGTGACAACTTAGTTTCCTTGATTTATAAGGGGTTGAGCGGCTTACAAAGCAGCACTGGAAATGCTGTTTGGGGGCAACTTCAACGAGGGTTCGAATCCCTCCCTCTCCGTTCTCAAAACGACCTAGAATCCTTACTAATTGGGCATTCCCAACAATTTATCCTACCGCTAAACCCCTTTTTCTCTTCCAGCAAACTAGATGGGTTGGGTATTTTTAGCTGTTTTTCAGCGTCGTTTGACTATGATTTGACTATGATTTGACTATGATGGTAACTAGGTTGAGTAGTACGTAGTTACCATGTACAGCCAGACAACTACAGATAAGTCATCTAAAGGTGCCGTTGGAGTAGAGTCATTCCAGGGAAGGCTACGGTTACGGCTACCCCGGCAGTTATTTAATGGAAAACAGTAGTATCTGTATCTGGGATTGCCCATTCGTGCCAGGTTAAGAAAGTGGAACTTTTGTCAATCAGTGAATATGCTCAAAGAAGTTCTGAATGAAAATGAGAATCTTCTCTGGTCGGGGAGAGGGAAAAGGCAATCTCTGATTGCCTTTTCCCTCTGTGTATGATTATCATTCTCGTTAAAACTAGCTAACCCTTAGCGATGGAGGATAAAAAATTAGTTAATTACCCATTGTAAATTATATAAATATGACATTTAGTTAAATAAAAATAGAAAATTTGCTCGGCTGAAGTTGAGAGAAAAAGTTAATTAAATTATCAATAATTACCCGAACTAAATCTAGTAAAAGTCATCCAGTGTATCCGGAAGTATAACTGACAGAAGAGTAACGAGAGCCAGTGAGCAGTCTGCGGAAAAATACTACAGATACCTCTAGGATAATTACAGCTATCTTTTTTGTTGAATGTATAATATAAATGGATAGATGAAACTTGTTTAGCACTTAAGTCAAAAATTTAAACACATTTCGGGGCAAAGGAAAAGGTGATAAATCAAGTTTTTCCACCGGCTTTCGCAGCACTTTTACCACTCCTAAATCTTGATTAGACGGGTCAGCGAAGTAGTTCACAGGGTCAGTAGCTTTCCCTTTGTCATAAGCAACAGTGTACTGTATTATTAGCGCGCAACAGTTCGTTAGGAGAAGGTGGCAAACCTCCACGCCCGGTAACGGTAAATGAATTGCCTCGATTCGCTGGACAACCTTGGGCAATTAACCGGGTAGAATCGACAAGATTGACTGGTAATTCTATTAATCCAGAACTGGGGTCAACATCGGGGGTATTTAGTTGTACGGTGCCGCTTAACGAAGCATCTCTGCCAAAGGCAGTAATGTCGCTTAAGGATGTGTTTTGGTTGCGGAACTGAGTGCCAATAATGGCAGAACTATTAATAGTAATGTTACCGCCACGACGGTCACGAGAATTGGCACTGATATCGCTATCTTCTGTTGGGAAGGCAACGAGTAAGGGATTAGTAATATTAATGTTCCCGCCATCACCAATACCAAAAGCTGTTGCCGATATTTCACTGTTGCCACGCATCAACAATAAATTCCTTGCCTGTAGTTCAATATTCCCACCAGTACCGGATTCGGTTACTGCTGTAATCGTACCTCCATTTTCTAGAAAGATATAATTTGTATTGACCCGCAGCGTCCCGCCATTACTTATACCTTGATTGTTAACTTGAACTTTTGCATTATCATCTATAACTCTTAATACTGGAGTGTTAATAGTCACATTTCCAGAGAAGCCACTCGGCGCGGCTGGCTGTCTCAGAATTTCTGGGTAAGGGTGAATTCGAGACGACGCACCAAGGTAATTGATCCACGGATGTTTTGGTGCAATATTATTTATATCACCTATATCTACAAATTCTGTCGCATTAATCGTTATATCGCCAGCATCACCAGTAGCATAGGCAGAAGTTGTAATTCCTCCATTCCGAATTACCAATCTAGAGGTGTTGACTGTAAGTGTCAATGACACCATTATTGGTGGAGATGGTGATGGTCCCAATTCAACGCTGTATGGTGTGGGCAGGAAACCAATTTTTAGCACCCGTTCCCTGTGAAGTTGAAATCAAGGTGCTTAATAGTTGGGGGGATTAGAAATGTTCTCAAACAATTACCCGATCTAGTGCCAATACTTTGCAAAATGCGATCGCTTCCAATTCGCCAAATGCTTGAGGATGCTTGGCTTTGATTTTAGCGATCGCGATCGCTCTCTAGATCAAGAGACAACCCACGCCCAGATCAAAGCAGCTATAATCAATAAAAACTGCCATGCGAACTCTTAAACTACCTTCAGGACAACTAATTCCGGTTCTTGGCATGGGTACTTGGCGGATGGGGGAGAATGCCCTTCATCGCCAGAGCGAAATTGATGCTTTACGCCACGGATTAGATCTGGGCTTTTCTCTAATTGACACGGCGGAAATGTATGGTGAAGGTGGTGCAGAAGAGGTAATTGCTCAAGCGATCGCAAATCGTCGAGAATCCGTTTTCTTAGTCAGCAAAGTCTACCCGCATAATGCCTCGAAGCAAAAAGCGATCGCTGCTTGCGAACGGAGTCTCAAACGGTTGAAAACTGATTACCTTGACGTTTACCTACTGCACTGGCGAGGTTCTGTGCCTTTGGCAGAGACTTTGGAAGCATTTGAGACGCTGCAACAATCGGGCAAAATTCGTAGTTATGGTGTGAGCAATTTTGATATCGAGGATATGCAGGAAGTTAGTCAATTGAAGGGTGGAAAAGGAATTGTGACTAATCAAGTCCTTTATAATCTGATGCGACGGGGTATTGAGTGGAATTTACTACCTTGGTGTCGCCAACAAAATATCCCAATTATGGCCTATTCTCCGATTGAGCAAGGGCGTTTGTTGAATAATAAAACGATCAAAGCGATCGCTCAACAACGAGGAGTCACTGCGGCACAGGTGGCGATCGCTTGGTTGTTGCATCAGGAAGATATAATTGTGATTCCTAAATCTAGCCGTATTGACCATGTGGAGCAGAATTATGCTGCAAAGGATTTGAAATTGAGTGCTGAAGAACTGGCAGCGCTTGATGTTGCATTTCCACCGCCTACTAAACCAGTGAGTTTGGAAATGCTGTAATCGCTTGCTTGTTGGTGTTTCTCATTCATCCGTTACTTTCCCTCGCATGGTCTTAATCTGCGATCGCTTGCTTTTGCTATCGAGACGCTTTTTTTGAGAAGATCTGGTCGGTTTGCTTTTTTTCCGGGGTTTAGGTAGCGCGATCGCACTCTTAATCAATTCTTGCAATCGTTGCAATGCCTCTTCCCGATTCTGCTCTTGGGTGCGATGTTCCTGAGCTTTGATGACGATGACACCTTCCTTAGTTAGGCGCTGGTCACTTAGTTTCAACAGCCGTTCTTTGTAACGATCGGGCAGTGAGGAAGCCATGATATCAAAGCGCAGGTGAATCGCTGTTGCTACCTTATTCACGTTCTGCCCCCCGGCTCCCCCAGAGCGAACCGCACTCATTTCAATCTCATGTTCTGGGATGGTAACTGTGTTAGAAATTTGTAGCATGGTTAATCAATTTAATCTTATACTATTTAATAACCTTTAATGGTATTGAGTTGATGAATATATGTACGGTCTTCTAAAGTTTTAGCATTTGACATATCGCACTGATAGGGACTGTATTACGTCGCTCCACCAGATTTTTGTCAAATATTTTACTACTTACTCTGGGTTATACTTAAGACAGAGCTTATTAATTGTTAACATACCAGGACTCTATCGATAGAATAAAATCCCATTGTCGCAGTAACGATGTGCTTAGAATCACCAAGCACAGCCATAACTTTTCCACTCGCTCCACTTTTGAACAGCCAGAAAAATTCACCAAAAAACGCGCTCCTGTCAATCAACCAACATTGGTTGCTGCGGATCGTTATTCGATCCATTTCCTACTTCCGCAAAGACTTATGGCTAATCGTCACGCTCTTGCTTCTGATCGGGGCATCGGTACTTTTGAACCTGATCAACGCTTGGCCTATGGCGATTCTAGTCGATACGGTTCTCTCACCAACCCCAAACCCCAACTGGATTCATACCTTGTTTCTTGCCCCTTTCGGCGAAAGCAAGCTGAACCAAATCTTGGGTATGGCAAGTCTCGCAACGATCGTCAGGATTCTGAGCGATACCGTGTTCATGCTCCGTAAGATGTTGAACTACCGCATCCAGTACAACGGCACCTTGCGAGTTCGCACCGAACTTTACGACAAAATGCAGGCACTTAGTCTCGGTTGGCACGGCGATCGCTCGCAGGGCGATTCCATCTATCGGTTGAGCTACGATAGCCTTGGCGCTTGGGGGGTAATCGATACGCTGATCGGCTCTACTGCCGCATCGGTCACCCTGACGGCGATGATCTGCATTATGCTGTCGCGCCATGTCGTTCTCACCGCGTTAGCACTTTCGTTCGTGCCGCTTCTGATACTGGCGAATTGGTACTTCGAGGGCAGGATTAGGCGTCAAGCTACGAAGTCGAAGCAAACCGATGCGGTGATGACCTCAACTATGCAGCAAGGTATAGAGTTGATCGGACTAATCCAGTCTTTCGGTCGAGAAGCGACAGAATCGCGGCGCTTCGTCCAGGCGGTCGAACGCAGTGTGGCTGCCTCGATGCAGCTCAATTGGCAAGAAAACCTCTATCCGCTGGCAGTTGGGGTGATTTTTGCCCTGGGAAGCGGGGTTATCTTCGGCTACGGCGGTTACTTAGTGTATCGCGACCAGTTCTTGCATCCGGTGTCGAACGGTTTGACCATCGGCGATTTGCTCGTATTCATCGCCTACCTGGGGCAGTTGTGGGACCCGTTAGGTTGGGTGTTGGGGTTCACTACCAAGATCCAGACCTTCGTAGCTTCATGCGATCGCGTCTTTACCATCATCGACGAACCGCCTGCGATCGCCAACGCACCTGACGCGCGGGCGCTGCCGGTCGATTCCCGCACGCTAACCCTTGCGGACGTGAACTTCGAGTACAGCCCTGGGCGGCCTGTCTTACGAAAGATTAATGCTAGTATCAAGCCTGGTCAAATGGTGGCGTTTCTTGGGCCTAGCGGGACGGGAAAGAGTACGCTGCTCAATCTCCTGCCGCGCTTCTACGACCCGACATCGGGCAGCATTCTCCTCGATGGCTTTGACCTCCGCACGCTTAAGCTTGCTGATGTCCGCAAACATATGGCACTCGTTTCGCAAGCTAGCCCCATCTTCCCCGGAACGATTGCCGAGAATATCGCCTATGGTCGCCCGGACGCTTCGTTGCAAGAGATTCGGGCGGCGGCGGTCGAATCTGGGGCGGCTCAGTTCATCGAAACCTTGCCCCAGCAGTATGATACCTTAATCGCTGAGGGCGGTCAGAACCTTTCGGGCGGGCAGCGGCAGCGCCTAGCGATCGCGCGGGCGCTGGTTACGAATGCTCCTATACTCATCCTCGACGAACCTACCAACGCGCTGGACTTGAAGCACGAACAGTGGGTGATAGAGAGCCTTCAGCGTCTACGCCGCTTGCGAACCATCATCTTAGTTACGCACCGGCTGGAAACTGCTTTTGACTGCGATCGCATTTTTGTGATGCAGGAGGGCGAAATCGTCGAGCAGGGAACCCATGCCGAACTCGTTGCCCGACAGGGATTCTATTTCCGAATGCTAGGCTACCCTACATTGAAACACCCGGCAATAAATTGAAGGGGATGTTTGCGTTTACAGGTACTCTCCACTAGGCAGAATATCCTTGTCCTTCCCTGCACCAAGCTAAACAATGCTATAAAAAGCAACTGTACAAATCTATATAGAATTTAGCGTGGCTAACGCCATCAGTATGGAGAATGAAGCGAGGAAATACTGATGGCCTTAACACAAACCGAATTAAATGCCTTCGTGGGAACGCATTTCGATGCTGTCAGCCGTTCCCCCGCATAAAAACCACTTGCAGATATCAACACCGGACTTCTCTTTAAAATCGGGGGATATTAAATCAGCCTCATCAATCCATTTGTTGATAATGCCATGTCAGAGAAGCCATATGATGTCCGGTTGAGTACGCAACTGATACAACCGGACATGATATTACAGATTCACCCGGCAATTTCAACCATAAATTTAGAATGCAAAAGAAGAAAAACCATGAAGGACAAATAACCCTTGTTCTCCCTATCGTTTTTTCCACCAAAAACCCGCACTCAAAACCCCAAATGCCAAAATTCCTAATGTAGCAGAAGGTTCCGGTACTCGTGGATTACCACCGTCCCCACCCCCATCGCCATCGCCAATATCCGGAGGACGAACGGTTCCTAAAGTACCACCTTTAATAAACACAGCAGAATCGAAAATCCCATCACTCGCATCGCGGACGTTAATTACCAGAGTATTTCTGGCATTCTTCTTCAACGGTGCGGCAAAAAGCAATGGTTTGGTGTAACCATCTAGTCTGGTCACGGCACTAGCAGGCGCTGTACCCACTCGGTTATTAATAAAATCAGGATGAAAAGGACCAAAGGGAGTAACCGCCAAATTGTTGATAGTAACCGTTTTCCCATCGCTCAATTTAGCTTGATTAAAACCATTGAGAGTGAGGCTAAAAGAATCGTTGAATTGGCTGCCGCCAAATTCCACAAATTCTTCCGAACCAAATACATATTGAAAAAATAAATTGTCCGCTGTACTGTTATCAAAACTAATTTGCATACTAATCGAATCGCCGGATAAACCCGGTAAGCCGAAATCGGTACTTAAATCTGTACCAATTGCATTCACACCCGCTAAATCGATGACTCGCCCGGTACTCAGAACCACAGCCGATTTTAACCTAAAGGGATCGTCTGTAAAAGTTCCGAAGGCTCTACCATCGCCCACGAGGTTCATAGTAAAGTTACTCAATCCAGCGGTATTTCCTAGCAAATTAGTCAGTAACTGATTGGGGTTATTGTTCTGGGTAATTGTGAAAGCGATCGCTTCCCCTTCATGCAACCCAATAGCAGCAGTTACTCCAACCACTATCAAAGCAATATTTTTACCTGAAAATTTCATTTTTATCCTCCTTCATCGAGCGCAAGATCGGTCTTTACCTGTAGGGTGCGTTAGCGGTAGCGTAACGCACCATCCATGCTATTTAATATCACCGCGTAAGTCCCCACCTTAATAGCCTTGAATCAGTTGTTACTCTAACCAATTCAAGGCAAAAAGGTTACTTAATAATCGGACAAGGCTCGCCAACAAAACTAAAGTATGACGGGTTACCCGCGAAACTTAAATTAGTTGCGCCCTGAACAATCGCGATTAATTCTGGAAATTCCGGGTCAGAACTCGAGACATAAATTGCCGTACCGCTGGGTAAATTTCCAAAAGATTCACCTATAAAATATTGGAACGGACAATTTTGCAAATTCTGCAATTGGATAACATCCCCTTCCGCCGGATTGAAATCTGTAACCAGGGCATAGTCATTGTAGTTAGCATTCTCGTAGTAACCGCTGAGAGAATCTCCCAGAACGAATAAATCCGCGCCTGCGCCGCCAGTTAGCGTGTCAATATCCTTGGGAAAATTCGGTGGGTTGTCATTGCCAAATCCACTGCCTCCATAATTAGTATTGTTAGTACCTTTCAGGATATCGTTACCCTCTCCACCTGCCAATAGATCGTTGCCACGATTCCCAACTAAATCGTCATTTCCTGCACCTCCATTCGCGGTATCGTTCCCATCGCCCACTTCCACAAAGTCGTCTTTAATCGTACCCGTAACCTGATAGCGCTCGAAATTTTGGAAATTGACGGCATCCAGCAATGGAGCTTCAATATTATTCGGATCGATGCTTCTGAAAGCAAATCCCGATTTTTGTTGAGGAGATACAGACATAATCATTTCGCTGCCCGTATCTTGAACCGAATAATCTAGAATTAGCAGGTCATTATCAGGTAGGGTAATAAAACCGATTCCGGGAATATAAATAACCTGTCCTCCAACCCCACCATCAACGGTGTCAAATCCTAAACCAGGATTAACAGTATCTGTACCGCCGTCGGTGCTGAAATTGTTATTTACCCGGTCAAGTTGGGTGAGTTGATCGTTCCCACTGCCTGTTTTAATGTCTTTAAAGACTTCAAATTTAGTAATCAACGTGCCGTCGGCAAGCGAGAGGACTTGGTTGGGATTTTCCTTGGTAATATCGGTACTGATGAGAACGATGTTTTCAGTTTTATCTGACAGGTTATCGGATAAAGTATCGATCCCATCGTTACCATCGAGCAAGTCAATTCCTCCGCCGCCATCTACAAAGTCATTCCCTGCACCGGGCAGCAGCACATCGCTATCCGCACCGCCGATAATTTGGTCGTTTTGGATAGTTCCAGTGACAAACAGGCGCTCAATATTGGTAAAGGAAACTGCATCCTGAATACTGCTATCATCGCTGGTATTTCTAGAGATGAAACCAGAACCCGCGACGGTATTTTGGAATCCGCCAGCAATCCCCGTACCGAAATCGTTAAACGAGTAATCGAGGGTAAGACGATCTCTGCCAAAGAAACCATTAATAATATCGGTTCCACCGTTACTCAAGCCGGGATTGATGTCATTGTTGCCAAAATCGCCAATCAAATTGTCGGCAAAATTAGAGCCAATTAAATTTTCAATTCCGGAGAAAGTATCGCCTTCGGCATCTGCATTGAAACCTATACCCGCTAATAGATTCACAACTACAAAGTCGCTGGAATCTTGATAGCTGGCTGTATCTCCGCCACCTGGGAGGCGCGATCGCACATCCAACACGGTAAGATCTGCCCGTAGCGGACTGCTGTTTGTACCGCCACTGAGGACATCTGCACCCAATCCGCCAATCAGAACATCGTCTCCTTCTAGCCCGGAAATGTTGTCATTGCCAGCCAAGCCCCTGATAATATTGTTTTGGCGATCGCCTGTCAGATTATCGTTGAAATCAGACCCTTCCAAGTTCTCAAACGAATTGTCTGGCGTATTATTACCATCGCTATCTTTGGCAAACTTAAGTTGATCTCCTTGCGCGTATCCACCAGAACCGTTACCCGTTGCCAAACTTACATTCACCGCAGCCGTTGACGGACTGTAGGAAATCCAGTCAACACCTTGACCGCCATCCAAAATTTGAGCATTTGGTGCGCCAACAATTAAGTCATTGCCCAAAAAGCCATCTACATTAACGCTGGTGTCACCCGCTACCAAAACATCGTCATAAACCGAACCTTGGACATTTTCAACGTTAAATATCTCGTCTCCTTCCGCATCGCCGCCGAAACCGCGATTCGCCAATAAACCTACGAATACCCCATCTACAGGCGAAATCGGGGCAATATCTTGGTTAGAAAGATTCACGTAAACTGGCGCCGGAGAACTAATATAAGTAGTCGTATCGGTTCCTGCCTTGCCATCCATCGCATCGGCACCCGCACCGCCCAACATCACATCGTTACCGTTATTACCAATCAATTGGTCGTCGCCTGCGCCTGCATCCAACACGCTACCCGATGGATTGGCAATCAGAACATCGTTGAATCTCGACCCTTCAACGTTCTGAATTCTAGTCAGCGTGTCAACCGTACCGTAACCGTCGTTGGCAATGCCTGTAGCTAAATTGACAACGACACCCGCCGGAGCGTCTCCGTACACCGCTGTATTCGTCCCGCCAGCGCCATCCAGGTTGTCGTTCCCCGCACCGCCGCCGAGAAAATCGTAACCCTTGCCGCCAATTAAAACGTCATCCCCAGCGCCGCCATCCAATTGACCGCTAGCAACGATATCGACAAATTTAATTTGGTCGTTGCCGTTGCCGCCGTTAATAACGATCAGCTTGACATTTTCGTAGGCTTTCGGTTCGGGATCTAAACCAGTCAGGACAACTTTGCCATCGACTCGTGCCGAACCATCTTGCGTGTGGGTAACAGTAATCACATCGCCGTTCCCCGTACCTTTGCGATCGATTACTCCCTGTCCTGCCAATAACGCCTGCATCTTAGGATCTGGTTCGGGGTCATTCACATCAAAGTGAGAGTCTAAAGGCCCATCGCAACCACCTGTATTAGCAGTAAAATCAATCAGGTTAATATCAGCTAGATTGAACCGTTTGGTAAAGCTAAAAAACCCAAAATCTAGGGTCATAGAAGCAAAGATAATCGCAGATAAAGCACCCGATGGCTCGAATAAACAGAGAGGACTGGTACTGGCAATTGTGCTGCCCCGTACCTTAAATTTTTCCGGGGGTAAAACGCTGGGGTTCGGATTAGTAACATCTAAACCGATAGTCAAACCAATGCCGCCCCCAACAGCAATATCTGCAATCCCAACGCTAACGCCTGCTGCTGCATTTATCTCACCAGAAAGCGATAAGTTATTGCCAACATCAGGTCTGCTAGCAAAGAAGCCATCAAAGATTTTTTCCGGATTGTTGAATCCACCTGCTTTGAAGTCATTTAATCCTTTAGTATCAAACCCAAACTTCAATTGAGCGCCCGCCCCCGCACCACCGCCAAATTTCAACACAATCGGGCCAAAAACGGGAATCGGAGGCAGGTCTAGATTAAAGCCGAAACCTAACCTGGGTGTTTGATAGGTAAACAGGTCAACATTGCTATTTCCTAGCAGTAGCTTAACGGCTGCTTTGGGGTCATCAATCAGGGGAAATTTCAGTTGCTCAGCAAGTCCATTTTTTGAATTTTCAATTGCATCAAAAAAAGGCGCTAAATTCCCAAAAGATGGGGGCGCAGCAGCTACGGGAAGCAACGAGGGAATTGGATTGGGGTCTACCCCACTAACCGGCGTACTTCGGACATCTGTACCGCCCAGATTAAAATCTCCCAGGTCAATTTTGACGTTATCTGGATTGGTGGGAATTTTATTAATCAGATCGACAACATCCGCCAACTGACCGATAAATTTGACCGTATCCGGATCGACAGTACCTTTCCCAATTTCAGCCAAGGCACTTGCTAAATCTAGCAGCGAAGAACCAATCACTGGCAGCGGTTCTTTGAGCGTACTAATAATCGGGTTAAAGGGTTGGGTAACGGTTTGAATGTCTTTGACGATCGTGCCAGCAAAATTCTTAACAAATGACCCTAAATCTAGCTGAACTTTTTTAAACTCAATTGTAGGTGCGGGTGTTAAGGGATTGGTGCTGTCGTACTGCCATCCCAGCAGGTTAAAATCAGAATTAATTGAAGGCAAAACGCCGTTATCAAGACCCGTGTTCAGCTTCAGTTTGAGGTCGGTGTTAGCGGTTAATTTAGGATTTGGAGCAATCCCAATACTGCTGATATCCGAAAACTTCACCCGACCGTTGGCATCAGCTAGAGTGCTGGTAAAATCGGCTGAAAAATTGCTGTTTAGGTTGCTACCGTTGTCCGTCGCTTTAAGTTTAAGAAATCCTAGAGTTCCATCTAGTTCTAAAGGTTGGTTACTGGCCTTGACTAATTTAGCATTGAGTCCGGCTTGGAATTCTCCTGTGGTCGATGTATCGACAAAGAAAGCATCCGCTCCCGTTGTATTATCAACCCCAAAACCTACAGTTAAACCAAAGCCTAAATCGGGAGTAATGCCACCCTTAAGGTTAAAACCCAAATTGGGTAAACCTAAGTTTTCGGCAAACGAAATATTAGGATTAAAACTCTTACCAATTTTAAAGTTGAATCCAATACTATTGGCATCTGTAGGAGTTTTAATGTCATTAATTTGAATCAGACCATCGCCGTCGAAGTCCTGAAGTAAACCTAACCCTCCCTGACTGGTTGGCCCCAAGGCTTCAAACAGCGCTTTTTGAACAGAAGTAACAGTTTTATTGGTTTCTTGATTCAGTTCATCCAGGATTTTCTGCTCAACGTTATTGGTAATAAACTGATCCGCGTAATTTTTCAGATCCAAGTTACCCAGAAGCGGCAGGTTATTCAATACTTGAGCATTTATGGCAGACTTGATATTGTCGAGCAAGGGTTTGATGGAACTTGTCAACAAGCCTAAATTGTCTTCTGGGTTTGTCGCTGCTTCTGCTGTTATAATCTGCCCATCAATATCTATGGTAATAGCATCATTCTGCGTCTTCAGTTGTAGCAATTTCTGCTTGTCTATATTTTGCCCTTGTGCCAAATAGGCAAAAATTTCTCCTTCATCTCCTGGCGCATCGATTTGATTAATCCGAGCGTCTACAAAGTGACCAATTTCTTCTAGGAGAATAGAAGCGATCGCACCAGGATTCCCAACATTCCGCGCCAGATAATCTTGAGATAAATAAACGGTGTTGGTATCCTTAGCAAAAGCACCATTTGCACCGCTGATGGCTGCGGCGAATTGGATTGGGAGTCCGGTAAAGTTACCAGATTTCCATTGCTGGCGCAATGCTTCCAGCGCTGCGCTATCGAAGTCATTACCGAATGCGATCGCTATTTTAGTTTCAAACTCTTGATTGTCTGCAAACTTTGTCAAAAAATCGCGTGCAGTTTGGATAGATCTATCCATTACTGTCCCGCCTTCAAAGCCATTCATTAAATCAAAATTAGACATGGCGGTACTCTCAACAGTTTCAATATTAAATGGCAAGGGCAAAACAGGTAGCGTTGAGCTAAATCCTATAGAAGGTGAAATTGGTCAAAACCAGCCGTAATCTCAGAGCGGGCAGATGCTTGACTGTTTTTATTTGCTTAATTCAGCAAAAACAGCGTTAAAGAATAACCTCTAACGAGAGTCTTGTATAAGTCACGTAATCGTAGCGCCTGTGTTCAGACTGGAAACAGTAGCAAACTTGTCCCAAAATTAACAGTCTCTTTACTGTTTCTTTAAAGTCTTTCTCCAAATTGGCTCAATCAATTCCCTTATGTCAAGCTTTTTTGACTAACTTTTGTTAAAATTACTGAACTTATATAGAGAAGATTCCGATTCCGTATAAGGCAATGGGGGCGTAATTCGTCCCCTGAACCGATCAACCCTCCAACCAAACAGGAGCCATCAGCTGATGTTTCCGTTGCATATCGGTAAAAAAATCTATCTTAAAGCATAATCCTTAAGCCGCGCTTTCCCTTAAAACAGAATGAGGTTGAACTTTTACAGGGTGTGAATGATTTCAGACAAATCGGATCGAGAGTGCGTCGAGGAAGATGTCTTTATCTTTCCGGCTTCGTTTGCACAAGCTAGGTTGTGGTTTATCGAACAACTGCTTCCGGGAGCTTCTTTATACGTTATACCGCTGGTATTGAGGCTCACAGGTTCGTTACAGCTTACGCACCTAGATCGAAGTATTCAAGCGCTCATTCGCCGTCACGAAATCCTCCGTACCACGTTTGATATTGTGGATGGGCAATTAGTTCAAGCGATCGCGCCCCAATTGCAAGTACCGCTAAGATTAACCGATCTACGTACATTACCCGCTAACGAGCGCGAAAACGCTGCACTAAATCAAATCTGGCACGAAATTGAGCAACCATTTCACTTAAACAAAGGATCGTTGTTACGAGTCCGACTTTGGCAATTGCAGGACAACGAACATTTGTTGCTGATAGCACTGCATCACATTATTTTTGATGAGTGGTCAAGCGGCGTTTTGATTCGGGAATTGGGCGAAATTTATGCAGCATTGGTTGAAAATAAACCAATTGCATTACCAGAATTACCGATTCAATATGCCGATTTTGCCCACTGGCAACGAGAATGGTTACAGGGAGAAGTACTACTCACCCAGTTACGCTATTGGAAACAGCAATTAAAGGATGTCCCGCTGCTCAATTTACCCGGTGCTGCTGCTCGTTCCCTCGTGCAAAATCACCGGGGTGCGAGTCAATTGCTGGAATTGCCGCAGCAGTTACTCGATGCTTTGGAGGAATTGAGTCAACAAGCGGGCGTAACGCTTTTCATGACCCTGCTGGCTGCGTTTAAAACGTTACTGCATCGCTATACTGGGCAGATTGATATTGCAATTGGATCTCCCATAGCCAATCGTCATCGCAGCGAACTAGAGGGGTTAATTGGATTCTTAGTAAATAGTCTGGTGTTGCGAACAAATTTGGCGGGCGAGCCAACCTTTCGCGAATTGTTAAACCGGGTGCGAGATGTCACCTTAGCCGCGTATGCACATCAAGATTTACCGTTTGAAAAGTTAGTGGAAGAGTTGCAACCCGTTCGTAGCCTCGGTCAAAATCCCCTGTTTCAGGTTGTCTTTGCGTTGCAAAATACGCCGATGGAACAACTGGAGTTACCCGGATTAGTCCTCAGTCCGGTAGAGTTGGAAACAAAAACTTCGCGCTTCGACTTAGAGCTATATGTCTGGAAATGTACGGATAACTTCAGAAGTTTGTGGGGCAAAGGTTGGCAGCACTCTGATGGTTTGCGTGGCGTAATAGTTTATAACACCGATTTATTTGATTCAACCACAATCGCATCTGTAAGACATCATTTTCAGACATTGGTGGAAGGTATTGTTGCGAATCCAGATACTCCTCTCTCTGCACTACAATTATTAACCACCCAAGAACAACAAGAGTTGTTAGATCGTTGGGAAAGAAATCAATCCAGCTATCCGGAAAATGTTTGCATTCATCAACTTTTTGAACAGCAGGTGAGGAAAAAACCTACAGCGATCGCAGTAAAATTTGGCAATCAACAATTCACGTATCAAGCGTTAAATCGAGGCAGCAATCAACTGGCGCGATATTTGCAAAAGTTAGGAATTAATTCGGAAATGCTTGTGGGGATTTGTTTGGAAAGAAGTGTGGAAGCGATCGCGGCAATGCTAGCAGTACTAAAAGCGGGTGGTGCTTACGTACCGCTAGATCCGAGTTATCCCTCAGAACGACTGCATTTCATGCTGGAAGATGCCGGAATTACCGTGGTAATAACTAAGGAAGATTGGGCAGATTTATTCCCAACTGAAAACACGAGAATTGTTTGTTTGGATCGCCAATGGGATGCGATCGCAATGGAATCGGATCTAAACCTGTCTAATCCTTGCACCGCCGATCAACTTGCATATCTAATCTATACCTCTGGTTCAACCGGAACGCCGAAAGGCGTCATGGTGCCGCACCGCGCGGTGAATCGACTGGTGTGCAATACCAACTACGTCGAGATAGAAACTAGCGATCGCATCGCACAGGTAGCAAACCTCGCCTTTGATGCCGCAACTTTTGAAGTTTGGGGTGCATTACTCAATGGCGCCCAATTAATAGGAATCGATCGCGAAATAACGCTTTCACCTACTGATTTTGTTACCGAATTGCAGCAGCAGCAAATTAGCATTCTGTTTTTGACAACAGCATTATTCAATCAAACAGTTAGTCAAATTCCCCAGGCTTTCCAATCGCTCAAATATCTGCTGTTTGGGGGTGAAATGGTGAATGTCGATCGCGTGAGAACAGTAGTGCAACAAGGTAAACCCCAACATCTAATTCATGTTTATGGCCCCACCGAAAACACTACATTTTCTACTTGGTATGAGGTAAAAGATATTCCAGAAAACGCCACCACAATTCCCATCGGTCAGGCAATTGCTAATACTCAAGTTTATTTGTTGGATGCAAATCTCAATCCAGTTCCAGCAAATGTTAGTGGTGAAATATATGTGGGTGGAGATGGACTCGCACGAGGGTATTTAAATCGTCCGGAATTAACAGCAGAGCGATTTATTGACAATCCATTTTTGGTAGATAGTTTGCATCGTAAAAATCCCCCCGCCAAAGACACCCCCCTTATTAAGGGGGGCAGGGGGGATCGCAGCTCAAAACTTTATAAAACAGGCGATCGCGCGCTTTACCGTCACGATGGCAATCTTGAGTTTTTAGGACGAACAGATAATCAAATTAAGATTCGGGGGTTTCGGGTAGAATTGGGTGAAATTGAGACAGCGATCGCTCAACATCCGATGGTACAAACGGCAGCAGTAATTGTGCGTGAAGTAGACAGCAATTCCCAGTTGATTGCATATATTGTACCCGAAACATCGACGATACCAAATGAACGGGATCTGCGATCGTTTCTCAAAACAAAATTACCTGCTTATATGCTTCCTGCTGCATTTGTTGTGTTGGATACGCTTCCCCTCACTGCTAATGGTAAGGTAGATCAAAAGGCACTACCACCGCCTCACCTAACCGTGGCGCGGGAAACAAGTCCAACTGTTGCACCTACAACCTCTTTGGAAGCATCGCTAGTGGAGATATGGACTAAACTTTTGGGAGCCAAACAGATAGGAATTCACGACAATTTCTTTGAAAAAGGCGGTCATTCTCTGCTGGCGACTCAACTTGGATCGCGCATCCGCGATCGCTTTAAGGTAGAATTGCCGCTACGCAGCGTGTTTGAAACGCCCACGATCGCAGAATTGGCACAAAAGATTGAATCTTTGAGAAGCAGTTCGAGCGATCGCCCGCAATCATCAGGTTCGCAACGACGTGAGGAATTAGAACTATGAATAAAATGGCGATCGCTGAATTTATTTCTCATCTAAAAAGCCTAGATGTGCAGCTATTTGTTGATGGCGATTGCGATGCTTCTCCAGACAATATTCGTTTGCGCTGTAACGCTCCAGAAGGCACGTTAACAAGCGAATTGCGTCAGGAATTAGCCGAGCGCAAAGCCGAAATTGTCGCCTACTTGCAGCAGCTAAAATTGCAGTCTATTGAACCAAAGGTGGGCGAGACGCCCACCCCACAAGAGTTCAATCATGGGGAGGCTCTGCCTCCCAGCCCTCGTTCCCAGGTTCAACCTGGGAACGAGATATCGAGGCTCTGCCTCGGTGTTGATATTGGTGCAAAATCTCAGATTCAACCGACTGATCGAGGAAAAGTTTTTCCCCTGTCTTTTGCTCAGCAAAGATTGTGGTTTTTGTATCAACTTGCACCTGACAATCCTTTCTACAATGTACCTGCTGCGATTCGTTTAAAGGGGACAATAGATCTTGCGGCATTGGAGCGATCGCTTGATGAAATTGTGCGTCGTCATGCTGCCCTTCGCACTACATTCACAACCCTTGATGGACAACCCGTTCAAGTCGTCGAATCCGATGTCAAAATTCAGTTATCGGTTGTGAATTTGTCAACGGTTGCTATCAGCGATCGCGAAAGAATCGGTCAACAATTAGCCACTGCTGAAGCACAACGTCCGTTTAACTTAACAACCGATCCGCTGTTGCGAATAACGTTGGTGCAATTTGATTTAACTGAGGCAGTTTTGTTGCTGACGATGCACCATATTGTTGCTGATGGTTGGTCGTTAGGTGTTTTGATGCGGGAATTGGCTTATTTATACACAGAATTTGTTGAAAAAAGAACCCCCGTATTGCCACCATTACCGATTCAATACGCTGATTTTGCTTGCTGGCAGCGCAACTGGTTACAAGGAAAAATTTTAGAGGAACAACTAACTTATTGGCGCAAACAATTACAAGATTTGCCAGTACTCGATCTGCCATGCGATCGCCCCCGCCCTGCGGTTCAAACTTATCGCGGTGCAACTTATCCGCTGCAAATTTCTCCTACTCTCACCCAAGCGTTGGAAGCTTTGAGTCAGCAATCGGGCGGATCTCTATTTATGACCTTACTGGCAGCATTTCAAACATTGCTCTATCGCTATACCGGGCAGGAAGATATTGCAATTGGCTCTCCGATTGCTAACCGTCATCGAAGTGAAATAGAAGGGTTAATTGGCTTTTTTGTCAACTCTTTGGTGTTGCGATCAAATTTATCAGGTAACCCGACTTTTCGGGAATTGCTTTCGCGCGTGCGGGATGTTGCCCTAGAAGCATACGAGCATCAAGATTTACCGTTTGAGAAGTTAGTAGAAGAATTAGATCCGGATCGGGATTTAAGTCGCAATCCTCTATTTCAGGTTGCTTTTGCTTTACAAAATGCTCCGATGCAGCCGTTAGAATTGCCGGGATTGACGTTAGAACCGGCACCATTAGAATCAGGTAGCACGCGGTTCGATCTAGAGGTTCACTTGTGGGAACCTGCTCATGGATTGCGAAGTTTATGGCAATCTCAGGAAGGCTTGAGCGGCTTTATTTCCTATAGTACTGATTTGTTCGATCGCGACAGAATTAATCGCCTAATTGGGCATTTTCAGACATTACTAGAAGGCATTGTTGCCAATCCGGATTCGAGATTGTCAGATCTGCCTCTGCTTACAAGTGCAGAACTTCAGCAAATTGCCGAATGGAGTCGATCCCCCCTAACCCCCCTTGCCAAGGGGGGAAAAGAGTTTGAAGCCCCCCTCGCCAAGGGGGGAAAAGAGTTTGAAGCCCCCCTCGCCAAGGGGGGAAAAGAGTTTGAAGCCTACCTTTTCAAGGGGGGAAAAGAACCTGAAGCCTACCTTTTCAAAGCGGGAAATAACTCTGAAGTCGTGCTTGAAAAAGGGGGAAATCTGTCTGAACTCAAAGTCCCCCTTGGCAAGGGGGATTTAGGGGGATCGGGTTCGATTCAGGAGTTGTGTTTCCATCAAATCTTTGAGGCGCAGGTGCAGTCTAATCCAGAAGCGATTGCGCTAGTCGCGCACGCTTGCGCGAACGCAATTATCTCAGAACAAGAATCGCTCACCTACAAAGAACTCAATCGACGTGCCGATCTTTTGGCGCAAACTTTGAGACAGATGAAAGTTCAACCAGATTCTTTAGTTGGATTGTGCGTCGATCGCTCTATCGACATGGCAATTGGTATTCTAGGTATTCTCAAAGCTGGGGGAGCCTATGTACCACTTGACCCCAATTATCCCAGCGATCGCCTCCATTTCATGTTGACCGATACGCAAGTTTCGATCTTGCTAACGCAATCTTGGTTAGTTGAAAGATTACCGCGATCGCAAGCAAACATACTTTGTCTAGATCGAGAAGATCCCCCCGCCTTCGGCACCCCCCCTAATAAAGAGAGCAATCTAACAGTAACCGCTGACAATCTTGCCTATGTCATCTACACATCTGGTTCCACAGGTACGCCTAAAGGAGTTCTTGTTTCTCATCGCGGTTTGTGCAACGTTGTTGAGGCACAGCAACAACTTTTTCACCTGTCCCAAAATAGTCGAATTCTGCAATTTAGTTCCCTAAGTTTTGATGCATCTATTTTCGAGATTGCCCTGGCATTTGGTTCTGGTGCCACATTATATATCCCTCCCAAATCTGCACAGTTACCGGGAATAGAACTGGTGCAATTTCTCAAAGATAATGCGATTACCCATGCCTTGCTGACTCCGGCAGTGTTGGCAGTTCTACCCTCTGCGGAACTACCCGATCTCCAAGTACTAATTACAGGCGGAGAAGCTTGTTCTAGTCAAGTAATCGATCGCTGGGCAGCAAATCGTCACTTCTTCAACGCTTATGGCCCCACAGAAACCACGATTTGGGCAACTATTGCTAAACTCAATCGGGGGGATAATCCACTCACTATCGGTCATCCCATCCTCAATACCCAAGTGTATATTCTGGATGCCAATTTGAATCTTGTTCCCGTAGGTATTCCAGGCGAATTATATATCGGCGGTACAGGACTCGCACAAGGCTATCTTAATCGGAAAGAGTTGACAGCAGAGCGATTTATTAGTTCTGAAAAATTTTCAAACTCAAAACTTTACAAAACAGGCGATCGCGCCCGCTACCGCAGCGATGGTACGATTGAATTTCTTGGTCGAATCGATAATCAAATTAAAATCCGGGGTTTTCGCGTAGAATTGGGCGAAATCGAAGCAACCTTACAACGCCATCCGGCAATCCTCGATGCGGTGGCGATCGCATCCGGAGAAACATCAAGCGAGATGCGCCTAATCGCTTACTTTAGCCTCGATCGCCAATATCTTCAGCAAACTATTAGAGAATCGCTTCAAACCCAACAAATTCACCACTGGGAAACTCTCTACAATCAGACTTATCAATCCACAGATAACAATCAAAACTTCAATATTACAGGCTGGAATAGCAGCTATACCGGACAACCGATTCCCATTGAGGAAATGCAAGAGTGGGTAAGCGATCGCATAGCGCAAATTCTCGCCCTAAAACCCAAACAAGTGTTAGAAATTGGCTGTGGAACTGGATTATTACTGTTTCAAATTGCGCCTCACTGTCAGAAGTATATCGGCACAGACTTTTCAGCGATCGCTTTAGAATCTATTCAAAATCAATTGGATAATCTCCCTCAAGTCGAACTCCTGCATCGAATGGCAACTGATTTTGAAGGCATTGATAATAGATCGTTTGATGTTGTTATTTTGAATTCAATTGTGCAGTATTTTCCCAGCGTGGATTATTTAATGCAAGTGCTGGAGAAAGCGATTCAGGCTGTGATTCCGGGTGGTGTTGTGTTTCTTGGTGATGTGCGAAGTCTGCCAATGCTTACAGCTTTTCATACCTGGGTGCAATTTTCTCAGGCAGATGGGGGAATGGAACGAACCGAACTTCAGCAACGAGTTATGCGATCGCAATTTGAAGAACCCGAACTGACAATCGATCCAATGTTCTTTTATGCGTTGCGCGAGCGATTTCCGCAAATTAGGCAAGTGCAAATACGTCTCTCACGAGGTCGCAGTCAGAATGAAATGACGCAGTTTCGCTATAACGTTTTGCTGCATATAGAACCATCGCAAGTCTCTGATTTCCCAAAGTTATCAAATCCAATTCAACAACATAACTGGAAACTTAATCCAATTGCGATCGCCGAAATTCAAAAGCATCTAAGCGAGACAAAACCAGAGATCTTAATTATCGCGAATGTAACGAATAGTCGGGTAAATGCTGCGGTCAAAACTGCAAACTGGCTACGCAATCTGGAAGCACCAAAAACAGTTGGACGAATGCGAGAAGTATTGCACAATTCTAATGAAATGGCGCTCGATCCTCAAGATTGGTGGGATTTGGAAACAATGCTGCCTTACAACGTAGAAATTACCTGGTCAACTCAAACTCATACGGGAGATTATGATGTGCTGTTAATCCGGCGCGATGTTGATGCAATAGATTTCTTGAAAAACTCTTGTGGGATAGGCGTCTCGCCTGTCTTTGGCCTGAATTTAATGCTTGATTCGTCCATTTATCAGCAACTTGACCAATCTTTGCATCTCTACACTAACGATCCACTTCAGTCTCAATTTGCCCGTCAACTCATTCCTCTCCTGCGTCAATACTTGGGGCAAACCTTACCTGAATACATGATACCCTTTGCTTTTGTGCCATTAGAAACGCTTCCTCTGAATGCCAATGGCAAAGTAGATCGCCGCGCCCTGCCAACAGTCAATATATCTCTGCAAAAACTCCCCTTAAAGGCGGGCGAGATGCCCACCCCGCAAGAAATATGGTCACAAACAGAATCAACTCTAATTGAGATCTGGAAAGAACTTTTGCGGGTAAAACAAGTGAATACTCAGGACAACTTTTTTGAGTTGGGTGGACATTCTTTGTTAGCAACGCAAATGACCTCCCGCGTGCGCGATGTTTTTGGGTTAGAACTGCCTTTAAAGAGCGTGTTTGAAGCACCGACGATCGCGCAACTGGCGAACATCCTGGAAACCTTGCGCGACACCACTTTAACCCCAAAAATTCCCCCTTTAGTCAAGTTGGATCGGTCTGCTTATCGTCGCAAGACTTCGCTTTTACCCAATAAACCTCTTGAAAAACTAAGCTCAAACGCGGGCTTTCCGCCCACTCCACCAGAGTTATTGGAGAGGTCTATTAGTAACAATCAAATCTTTGAGGATATGCCCTTGCAAGCGTCTCCAATACCCAACAATCCGGTTTTTACCCCAAATCGATCTGTAACCGAATTGAGGTCGCCTTTGGTTCCTTTAACTCTGGGGGGAAATAAGCAACCTTTCTTCTGCGTGCATCCGATGTTTGGGGTTGTGTTTCCTTATTTAGAATTGGCGCATCATCTGGGTAGCGATCGCAGTTTTTATGGACTCCAACCTTTGGGGTTAGACGGAAAATCTACCCCTCTCAATCGAATTGAAGCGATCGCTGCCTACTACATTCAAGCAATTAAAATGCTTCAGCCGAATGGCCCTTATTTCCTGGGCGGATGGTCTTTTGGTGGGCTAGTTGCGTTTGAGATGGCGCAACAACTAACTCAAGCAGGGCAGCAAGTTGCTTTGTTGGCAATTCTTGATACTCCTGCACCTTGCAACAGGACGTCTTTGTGTCAAAGTCTCAAATTTCTTTTGGGTACTGCCCTATGGTCTACGCTGCCATTTTTACTCGACTATGGTACACTGGCTACGAATCGACTTCAATCTGGGAGTGGCTGGTTTTCTCGCTGGCAATGGTCTGCGATCGCCAATCTGATTCCCGAAGAGTCGAGATTGCGGTTGTTGGATGAATCTGCGATCGCGCCGATGCTGCGAATTGTCTATGCTAACGCGATCGCAGCTTACCGATATGTGCCGCGACGTTACGCCCATCAAATTGCGCTGTTTAAAGCTACCGAACAATCTGATTCGATTGCACAAGATCCAACTTTAGGCTGGAGTGCGCTTTCTAATGATATTCAATTGCATCAAGTTCCGGGCAATCATCTATCTCTTTTGAAGCAGCCCCACGTTCAAATTCTGGCTCAACAACTTGGGCAATATCTGTTATAGACAAGCCTCGCTTTAATGTTAGATTTTAAACCTTGGTTGTAATTCAAACCCACATTCCGCACCCTCAACTGTCACATCGAAGTTCGGGAGAATCAAAAAGAAGAACCTGTCTTAGAAGGATATATTGATGCTTTGGTAGTGCGATCGCAATTCTGGGTAGTTTTAATTGAATCCAAGCGCAATGGCTTTAGCGTCAGGCAAGCTTTACCCCAAACCTTAGCCTATATGATGGCAAATCGTCACTCCCAAAACCCGATTTTTGGGATGATAATGAATGGCGAAGACTATATTTTTATCAAGTTAGATCGGCAGCTAGGTCAGTACGCTCTCTCGAAAAAATTTACGCTTGGCAATCCCTAAAGTAACGAATTATATGAAGTTGTGCGGATAATGAATCGGCTTGTTAGTTTATCTGTTCCGGTATGAGCTAATTGACAACAGAAATATCTATATAATATCGATTAATGTAAAAAATAAGGCTATGCGATCGCAATTTTTGCCCATCTTGTGGGTACGTTTTAGCCAAAATTCCACTGTTGATTAATTTGGACTAAAATAGCTTGGTGCTATCAGAAAGGAAAAACCTGAATGAAGTTAAAGCGCTATGGAATATTACTCTTAGCATTATTGCTAATAGCACTTTCGGTATGGGGTCAAGCAACCGCGCGGCGCGGACTGGTTGTGCGTTCCTCCGAAAGCGCAAGCATCCCCATGTTGTACCTGGCACCAGAAAACGCCAAAAACATCCCTGGCGTCCTCATAGCGCACGGTTTCGCGGGTTCCAAACAACTGATGTTAGGCTACGCCCACGTATTAGCCCACGCCGGATACGCCGTCATGCTGTGGGACTTTGGCGGACATGCAGCTAACCGCGCACCGTTAAACCGTTTTACCCTGCAAAAAGACCTCGATATTGCCACAACTGCCTTACTCGAACAACCCGAAGTCGATGCAACGCGCTTAGCGCTGCTAGGTCACTCGATGGGAAGCGGCGCGGTGATGACCGCTGGTATTAGCAACATCAAACGTTTCGCAGCTACAATTGCCATTTCGCCCACAGGCGCAGCCGTAACCCCTTCTGCCCCGCGCAACTTGCAATTACAAGCGGGAAGTTGGGAAGGTCGGTTTGTTGCCAACGCACAAAGGTTATTGCAACAAGCGGGTGGAGAAAGCGAGGACTTGGCATCGGGACGGGGACGCCAATTCGTTATCATCCCGAATGTAGAACACATCACGATTCTATTTAATAATGCCAGTCACCAAATTGCCCGCAAATGGCTTGATGCTACTTTTGGCGTGCAAAATAACAGTAATTATGTTGACCGTCGCACGATTTGGTATGGCTTACATTTACTGGCATGGTTAATGGCATTGGGCGCAATTGCTCCCATTTTGATACCTCCAACTGAACAAAAAACAACAGTACCTTCACCCCGACGCTGGGGAGGTTTATTATTAGCACCAATAGCAGCCAGCGGATTGCTTTTGTTACTCAGCCGTCTGGGCGAATTGCAAACTTTAGGAGGTTTGCAAGTCGGTGGCGCTTTGGGGATTTGGTTCTTTTTAGCGGGGACGATTTGGTTAGCTATCCTCTCGCGTTTCCCGCGTCCTAACCTGCGGGCGATAGGGTTAGGAATTGGATTATTTTCCTTACTTTGGATAGCGTTTGGAGCGATGGCGCAGGTAGTTTGGTTGCAATGGTGGTTGATTCCCCTGCGCTTGCGATTAGTACCTTTATTGTCAGTAGCTTGTTTGCCCTGGTTTTTAGCATCGGGAGTGGTGCAACAAGGGATTAGTTTGGGAAAGCGGTTAATTTGGTGGTTGGGGCAAAGTCTGGCACTCGTGGGAGGTTTGTGGTTGGCACTTTATTGGATACCTAATCTTGGTTTCATCTTTTTATTGCTGCCGTTATTTCCGCCAATTATTGGCATTCTCAGTTATGCTGCTGCTGTGGTTAAAGATGCCTGGATTTATGCTGTTGGCAGCGCTCTTTTCTTCGGTTGGATGCTGGCGGCGGCGTTTCCTTTAGCTGGATGAATATTTAGTTTGGATAGCAGCAGTAACCTGTTCGGGAGAAGGCATCGGCGAATAGCAGAGCTTTTCCCCAGATTAATCCCAGACTAGAACAACGGCAAGCAGTTCGTCGATTTTAGAAATTTCCCAACTCATGAAACTGACTGGACTCCCAGTAAAAATTAGAGTTAGCAATTTGTATAACTACAGGCATCTTTCCAGGCACTGATTAGGGTTTTAAATTGTGCGTCGTTGACGACAGGGTTGCCCAATAGCGATAAAAATCTCGCTTTGGCTTCGACATCTTCTGGGTTATTCTCGTAGGCAACAATTTGCTGGTAAAGATGTTGCTGGTATCAAACTAAATTTAATATCCATTACAAGCAAAGATATATCTACAAATTAACCAGAGCTGTAATGTCGGGCATCAGCCAAGCACAAGTGTTAATGGTTATCGACCAAAAGTTACACCGTGGACTTTGATCTATTCCTAATTTACCCTCAAAAGTAGATTTGAGTAGGTTTTTATCAGCGGTTTGAAAACTCTATGAATGTGATTCAAAGTCTTTGTATGGGTTGAATTAAACCTGATACAGTAGCAATTAACGTATCAGGTTCAACCGGCTTAGTGAGATGACGGTGATAGCCTGCGGCAAGGGTGGCTTGTCGATCGGTATCGCTGGTAAAGGCAGTCAGAGCGATCGCTCGCATCGTATTAGCAAGCTCAGGTTTGAGCAACTGAATTTGTTGCATCAGGCTGTAGCCATCCTCATCGGGCATACCGATATCGCTAATCAGAATGTTCGGTTGGGTATGTTCCAGCACTCGCAGAGCTTCACCGACTGAAGCGGCAGCATTTACCTGTGCGCCTGCTTGCTCGAGTACAAAACGGACAAATTCTCTGCAATCTGCCTCATCTTCTACAACCAAAACCGATATTCCTGTCAGCGTTGTCTCAAAGTTTTGTGCGGTTAAACTTGAGCTATCGGGGATTGTTTCTGATTCGGGTGGTGCCAGTGGCAGTTGCACCGTAAAGATTGCCCCCTGTCCCAAACCTGGACTAGCAGCTTCGATCGTCCCACCGTGGAGTTCCACCAGATGGCGAGCGATCGCCAATCCCAACCCCAATCCCCCATAATTACGAGTAATGCTGCTATCCGATTGACGAAAATAGTCGAATATATAGGGCAAAAATTCAGGCTCGATGCCCTTACCAGTATCGCTGACTCGAATTTGAGCAAACCCAGCAACAGGTTGCACCGATACCTCGACTCGTCCTTCTAGCGGTGTGAATTTGATCGCATTAGATAGCAAATTCCAGATCGCCTGTTGCAATCGTCCCCGATTGCCCAATACATTGCCAGTGTTTTCATTCAAGTCAACCTTTAGTTTAATGTCTTTAGCCTTAGCAGAAAGCCGGATCGTTTCGATCGCCGCCGCCACGGGTTCGATCGCATTCACTCTACAGAAATTCAGAGCGAGCTTACCCTGCAAAATGCGAGAAATATCGAGCAGATCTTCCACCATTTGAGCTTGCAAACGAGCATTGCGTTCAATGGTTTGTAAAGCATAGATGGTTTGCTCCTCGCTAAATCGGCGCGTTTGTAACAGCTTTGTCCAGCCCAAAATGGGGCTTAATGGCGTTCGTAATTCGTGGGAAAGAACAGATAAAAACTCATCTTTAACTTGGTTAGCCTTTTGAGCCATTTCACGGGCAGCCCGTTCCAGTTTGAGTAAGCGATCGCATTCCTTTTGAATTGCTTTAAGCTCGCTCAAATCTATGGCAAAAAATACGCCACTTTGGTGACTATCTTCAAATGTTGCTCCACCACAGAGAATCGGAATCCGAGAGCCATTTTTATGGATGTATTCTTTCTCGAATGGCGAGCAAAAGCCTCTTTCGGCTATTTCTTGCAGTGCTTTATTTTCCAGCGTGTCGTATTCACGAGGTGTAATAGCTCTCCAACTGAGTTTGCCTGCTTGAACCTCTGCTTGCGCGTACCCAATCATATTTAAGAGTGCATCATTGGCTAACACAATGTTCCCCTCGATATCCCAGAAGCCCATACCAATCATGTCGCATTCCAGTACGCGCCGGAAGCGGGTTTCGCTAACACGCAATGCCTGCTCGGTTCGTTTTAGATCGGTAATATCGCTGGTAATGCCCAAAATTGTCTCGACTTCTCCGGTGGCATTAAATTCAGGCACGAAACGAGCCAAGTAGTGGCGAATTCCATCGGGTGCCGGAAAGTCAAATTCAAACGAGCAACCTTGCCCAGTTTCAAACACGCTTCCCATCTTCGCGTACCAGGGTTGATAAATTTCCTCTGGCATTCCTATTTGGGCGTGGGTTTTGCCAATAAATTCCTCTGGAGTTAACCCAGTTGCTTGATGAATTGCTGGGTTGACATATAGGTGACGGTATTGACGATCGAGGCGGCTAATTACATCGGGAGAATTTTCTGCTAGGGTTCTGAACTGGCGTTCCCTTGTTACTAATTCTTGCTCAAATCGTTTGATAGCGTCAATATCCGTTGCACTGCCAATCCATTGAACGATCTGATCCTGTCGATCTTTGAGCGGCACAATTCGTCCTAAAAACCAGCGGTAGCTACCATCTGCCATGCGATAGCGAAATTCTTCGGTAAGCGCTTCTCCCTGAGTAAAGGCATGTTCCCAATTGGATAAAATCCTGGGTGCTTCCTCTGGATGCAAAAGTTGGCTCCAACCCTGTTGATTAATTTGTTCTGGTGTCACGCCTAATGCTTGTTGCCATTGAGGATTGGCGTATTCAATTTTGCCATTGGCATCTAATTGTAAAACGAGGTGTGCGATCGATTCTGCCAAGGTGCGATACAGCTGTTCGCGGGATGCGATCGCTATCTCTGCCTGTTTGCGTTCGGTAATGTCCCTGGTGGTAATTACAATCCCATCTTGGAGAGGAACTACTTGATGATGCAGCCATTGTGCGGTGACTCCCGGCATTTCTGATGTAGGAAATTCCTCCTCTATCGGAGTTCGAGTTTCTACTACTTGTTTGTATTTATCAAAGAATCCCAGAGAGCGATTAACGGGTAAAAGTTCACAAAGTTGTTGATGAATGATGTCATGTTTTCTACGTGAAATCAACCTGGCTCCCTGCTCGTTTAAATCTACAAAGCGAAAATCAACAATCTCACCAGAACTATCGCGCACGCTTTCCAGCAAATAGATCGCATCAAAACTGCTTTCTATTGCTGCCCGAAACCTGGCATTTCCCCGATCCAATTGCACCTGACTAATGCGATGATACCGATTTGCTTGCCGTATCCGATCGGTAAGTGAATCGATAATTAACACTATAAGTATCAGAGCGATCGCCGCGAGCAACATACTACTCGATAGCGGCAGCAGCGTGTAAAGTGGCGCAATCAGAAAATAGCGAATTAGTAATACAGAGAGCAGGGTTGCCAAAAAACCAGTTTGTAATCCTCCATAGCAGGTGCTAAAGGCAACTGCCACAAAAAAAAAGGGGAGAATCGTTGGACTGATGAACGAGCGCAGAAACAGAGTCAGTAATAGCGCCAGGAGAACGGTGGATACCGCTACACCATAGTGCTGTAGTCGGATGGAAATTGAATAGGACATGCGACTTTTACTGAGTCTAAGAGAATCAAATTACTTCTAACTTAGGGTATAATTTGAATCAATACATTGATCCCCAGACTTATTTGTTCGCCAATCCATGCTGCTTGTGTAGCCAAGAACACATTTTGACATCCTCACCGGCGTGAACGCACGGTGATTCCTAAACCTCACGATTTAGGTTTCTGCTTCGTAGCACCTGCCTTGCGAGAAACGCTCTCATGGGATTAGCAACAGTATCTTTGGCATTCATTAATTGTTCGTTCATATCATGTCCGGTAGCATCGGTAGCGTAGCCGGGGCGGGTTTAAAAAAATTTCTCGCGCTGTTCCAGAATGGTTGGTAAAACCCGCCCCTACACAATCAAAAATTATACACAACCCGGAAAGTAAAGACCCGGTGTTTAAGAGTCGCAAGTTTAACGGACACTTGCAGCGAGCGCAGGTGATGGTAATTGTACGCGAGGCGGCTCATCGGGTGGGGATTGAGGGCAATGTATCGCCTCACTGGTTGCGACATTCTCATGCGTCGCATTCGCTGGAGAGGGGTGCGCCGATTCACCTGGTGCAAAAGACTTTGGGGCATAGTTCGATTGCGACTACCGGGCGGTATTTGCACGCCAATCCGGCTGATAGTTCGGCGTTGTATTTGGGAGCGATTTCTACTAAAGGGGTGGGTGGAAAAACGGTGGGGCTGTTGCCTGGGGATAGTCAGCGACTATCGGGCGAGCATATCGAGGCAGAAGTGATAGAACCAATTCAGGATGAGGTTAACTGAGCGGACTACGAATCGGCTTGTTTGATTCTCTCGGCACGAGGCGTCAGAATCAGGTTTAGCATCGCCTCTAGCTTGAGAACCAAACAGTACCATTTGGTCTAGTTCTTTGCCATAAAGTTTTTCTAATTCTTGGCGTGTTTTATCTAAAATGGGTTTGATTTGCAGGTTCACAAGCTGCATGTGGTTTTGGACAAATACTATGAGTGTGTTTATATTTTCACTAAAAATGAGCGATCGCTTGTCTGAAAATCAAGGCGATCGCCAGCACAATATCTGATTAAGCGACTTTTTCGGTTTGGAAGCGCTGCTCGATCGGTTTATATTGATGATTTTCCAACCATAACTTGGCTTCTTCGTAAGTGAAGCTAAAAAATACTATTTGATAATTATCTGCCGGATTGTAGACATGCTGCCAAACCCCAACCTACAGCTTTAGTTATCAAATCAGCAAAGGTTTCTTGAGCGCGTTGCTGTTGCCAATACCATCCTTCCTCGGTGGTACTATATAAAGGGGGAAGACGATTGAGGGCATAAGCGATCGCTTCAGATAAATTAATAGATTGGGCTAACTCAGAAGGCAACGATTGCATCTGCTTTTCAAGTTCGGCAACGACGAGCGGTTCCATTGCGTTGCCATACATTAAAATTTGATTGGTTGTCATAACCTTGAGGTTTCGTAATTCTGAAAAGAGGTAGGTAACACAGCGGTTTTGTCCCGGTTGGATAATTTTTGGGACTTGATTTCTCTGACTTTCAGGACGATGAGATATTCGTAAAATGCTTGCAAGGTACACCAAGCAATTCCTGCTGAACCATCTAAAAACCCACCTAGCAGGAAATACATATAGAAAAAGCGTACCAACGGTCTAAAAGGAATCCTCAAGGATAGGTCTTTTAAGGCACGGCGTCTTTCGATTTCAGTGCGACCCAAGAGCAAATTCTGCCAATTTACAGTTCCTTGTTCTAGCTGACGCAGGGTTTCAATTGCTTCATTGGTGGAGTAGCGATTGTGCTTTTCAATCCACCGAGTTAAGCCTTTACTGCAAGTGAAGTGAGGGTAAGTTTCTTTGAGATAGCCTGCCTGTCCATTGCAGACTTCTCTTTCTGCATGACCGTAATCTGTAAACCAAACTTTATCCTTGCGAAACAAGCGCATTTGATAGGGAGGATATTGGGTGCTGCGGCGAATCCAATTCCCCATAAATATCACTTTTTCCGCGACATAATAGCCGATATAATCTTGACTTTTAATGGCTTTTGTGCATTCAGTAAAAAGTTGGGGTGTCATGCGTTCGTCAGCTTCTAGGATATAAACCCAGTCGTACTTTGTGGGGACGTTTCTTAGCATCCAAGTGCGTTGGCGTCCGTGAGATTCAAACTCGTGTTGGACGATGCGGACGGGGTAGTTTTGGGCGATTTCTAGGGTGCGATCGCTACTATACGAATCAACTACGATTGCATCATCCGATAGCAATGCTGATTCGATGCAAGCAGCAATATCAATTTCTTCGTTGTGGGTAAGAATGAAGATTGAAAACATAACCTACTTCCAGTAACAGGAAAGTTGAATAATCTGCACTTAGTAGTTCGTTGAAGCGAACCACTAAGTGTCCAGATATGTGCCAAGCTAATTAGGTGGTTATGCCGTTACTTTTCGTTGACGTAGTTTGCGACCTGCTACAATCAAACCCAGAACAGCTAAACCTGCTAAACTAGAAGGTTCTGGAACGGTAATTTCCGCGCAAACACCGCTGTCACAGATGCCAGCTTTATCAAACTTAAAGGCTATGGTTTGCGAACCTTTAGCATGAGGTTGATTGAAATTATAGCCAGCAGCGAGCAAGTCGGCAGATGTAAGATAGGTGATAGGTGCGAGGAAGTTTCCAGATGCGATCGCGTTCAAACTTTGAGTTTGGTTAAAGTAGGGAGTATTCGCCGCTAAATCGCCTAAACTGGGGCCGCAATTAGGCCCAGTACAGTAACCTGAAACCCGCTGATTATATGCTTGCAAGCTGGAAAAACCAGAGTTGATTCCAGTGACGCTAGTTGCCGTAACGTTGCCGTAAAGACCAATACTGGGTGCAAAAGAATCATTTGTTCCAGCAAACCGAACGGCGAATAAACTACCTAGTTGGCTAGCAGTTGAGAAGTTCAAGCCGGACAAATTAAAGAACAAGTCGCCCCAACCGATGTTACCATCAACTGCGCCAGTTCCATCGATACCAGTTAAGGGCATATTGCCGTTTAAAGCCACAAAGATACTGTTAGCAGTTTCCTTGATAGCCATAGTGTACATTTCATAGCGATTGCTATTGCCACCGACTAAAAATCCGTCAACGCCATCATTGGGGTTATCAATTGACCATTGCCAGCCATTGAGATCTAGGGTATTTTTCCCACCAATTAAAGCAATGCCATCATTTAAACATTCTGCAAATGTATTGATGGTAGTTCCTGGTTGGATGGCTTTTAAAGTGGCGGCATTTACCCGTTGTCCTGGTGCAAAAATGAGGGCAATAGCAGAAGCCGTGGCAGTCATCAGTAATTGGGTAAAGGAAGTTGGTTTCATAGATTAAATCCTCCTGTTTTTTGCTTGGAATTTTAGAGCTTCTATTTTCATAGCTCTGTTCTTGCTCTAGCTCTCGCTGCTGTTTACTTCGGACGTTTGATTTCTAGTTTGTAGACAACTTCATCTTTTGGCTCTTCTTTTTTGGGCGGCTTCTCTTGCATCATTAGAGAGCCGATAAAGATTGATAATAAAGCGATGGCAATTTCCATGTTTTTTGGTTCTCCTGAAAACTTGAAACCCGATGTAACCAAGTAAGGGTAGATGCCTGATGTAACAGGTGCATTAATAAGTTATTAATTGAGGGGGTTTAATGCTGGATCAAAAGATTTACCGGAATCGGGGACGAAAGACTCAAACATAAGTATCTCAGTGTGTAGTTGTAAAAGGTTTGACTTGCTTGTGAAAACTTATTGGCAGAGGGTGATAGGAATATGCGAATGCGGTTTGCATTGAACTAAAAACAAAAGTCGGGAAGCAGATTTTTAATCCTCTTCTCCGACTTTGTGAGAATCACACCCATCAAAAGCACGGTATGCAATAGATATTGATTTGTTTCTCCGATAGTCTCAATTCTGCCGATAGTCTCAATCGTGCAGTATTTTTAACTAAAAAGATGACCTCCTGTTAAAATCATCAACTTCGTCATCGCTGATTACATAGCGGTAGGAAGTTGAGCATTTGAGAGTCACCGCTATTTTATTCTGCTTATTTCTTTCAAGATTAATTTCCAAATGTCCAAATCCCGTTTCTTTCCAGGCTTGAAGCAGAGTGCTTTCGATACGCCTCAACATTTTATTGATATTGATGCAGTTGCACGAGTTATCCCGATCGGACATGGTTAAATCTCCTTAAGCTTTTAATTCTGGCCTTGGCAAAGTCTTAAGTTGTCTGTTTACGGCTTATTCCGAGGTAAGTGCAAGCAATTAATTATAAACTGCAACATATAACTTCTGGAGAAGCTCATGCCTACATGGTTTATCAACTTCTCTCTCAGCATCGAGTTACATTAGTTCCAGATTTTTGGCTAATTATTCTAGCGGCGATTTTAGGGAAATGGGCAGCTTTGCCGTGGCTAAAACAAGAAAGCCTGCGGCAACAACGTATCTTTTTATTAGGAGGTGCAACAGGATTTTATGTAATTGTAGGACTCCAAGCATATATTTGGTCTATTTCAATTCCTTTGGTGCTTCCGTCAGCCATTTTCTGGTTTTATGTTCTATCAATTTTTGTCAGGAGACATTATGCGTAGACTGTTTAAAGGACAGTTTTTGCTTGTAATAACTGCTTTCACTTGCCTTACTCTTCCAGCTTTTTCAGCTTTTGAAAGCTCCAAAACCGATCTGATTGCACAAAACAATCATTTGAATAAACAAAGTTCTAGATTGGGGAGACAGAGAGGAGGTCCCGACAGGGGAGATGGAATTTGTCTAATTTCACCCAATCATGAAGGTGATTACAAAACTTGGAGTACTGAACCTTTATTTGCTTGGAAGGGAACTGTGGAAAAAATCGAAGTAGTCGATCGAAGTTTAACGCTTGTATGGAGCCATAATTTAACAACAGAAGAAAAGAATAAACAAAGTCTCGTTTACGATGAGCAAAAAGCCTCAAACCAATTAGAACCGGGTAAAATATACACATTGAGGCTGTACCCGAATGCTCAAGCAACCAAGCCTGAAGAAATTAGCTTTCAAGTGCTGTCCGAAGAACAACGACGTGAAATACAAGCTGATTTGGAGAAACTAAAGCAAAACAATCCAAATTTGAGCGAAAAAGAAATAGCTGAAAAACGCTTTGAATATTTTAAAAGCAAAGCGATGCTCTTAGATGCAATTCGAGAGTTTTTTGGCTATGCTTCGGCTGCTCAAATTGAGGAGTTACGAAACGATTTCTGTCCCGAAGCACCTCGACAAACAACTCCTTAATCATAACCTCTATTTCTCATTCGCAGGCTCAGCCTGGGAATGAATATTGGAAGGCTCACCCTTCCTCTACCAAGGACTACCAACAATTGTAAACAATGCCCAATAGCGGGGATGCTTTAGTTCTTCAGATCTAATATTTATATACCTTGGATCTTCATCTTCATCTTGCCGTTCGTATCGATACAAAGTTCCCTTATGGGTAAAACAATCTTCTCTATATACCTCTCCAGATTCGCAAGCTTTTGCAACTAATCTTGGATCGAAAACTACATAGATTAAAACTGGTTTTTCTCCTGTCGCATTTTCAATGATGCGTAATTCTCTTTGAATTCCTTCTAAACTTTTAATCGGAACATTAGCAGCCCTTGGGTTTTGCGTCAGATATCGTTCAAACTGTCGCGTGAAATATTCTTCTAGTAGGAAAGGTCGCTTATTCAAATCTTCAGGTAACTCTTCTCTCGGCTCTGCTAGTAAAATAGAATCAGATAATTCTTGTGAAAATTGCGGCGAAGTAATAATCCGAATATTTCGCTGCGTATAAGGGCCAGGAAATAATCGCAGAGGAGAAATGATATTTCCAGCACCCGTTGTAATCGCTCCTGCTGTGCCGTTATTAATGCCATTTCCCACATCAAATGTGGTTCTTCTCGCACCGCCATCGTGACGAATTGTGATAGAACCGCTACCTGCACCACCTGCTGTAGAAATACTAGAAATAATCCCATTTTGGTCAGTAAAAGTGCCTGTAGCCCGGAAAAATCTTCCCGTTGTAATATCAACAGTACCGCCGCTGCCGCTTGTGCCACCTTGTGCGTTAATAGACTCAATTTGGATATCGTTAATTGGGTCTAGTTTAACGGAACCACCATCGCCAATACTTGCACTGGAATTAATCGCGCCTGCTTGAATACTATCGGTAGCAATAACAGTAATTGACCCCCCTTTGGTTACTCCTGAACTATTTAAATTACCCGTTGTTACTATTCCAGTTGGACTTTGACTTTCTAAGTTTATATCGCCGCCATTACCCGTTGTAGAGGCTGCATTTAGATTACCTGTATCAACGTTACCATTACGGCTAGTTAAACTGATTCTGCCTCCATTTGAGGTCATGTTACTAACGCGGATATTTCCATTCGTCGCTAGCTCAACACCTGCTGCACCTGTGGTTGTAATTTCCCTTTGCAAGTTGATATCGCCGATGCCAGATACGTAGCGCAAACTTGCGGCTTGGATGGGCGAAGTTGATTGTAATAATTGGGCGCTTTCAATTGAGATATCGCCCAATGGCTGGTTATTTCCTACGACTGAATTGTTGAAAATAACATTACCGTTTCCAGCACTTAGAGTTAGGTTATTACTTTCACCTGCTTCGCTATTTAGAGGTGTGTTGAAGATAATATTGCCGGAAGTCCCAGTCCTGAAAATTGCATTATCTGTCAGCGTCACTGGTACGTTAAATATTAGGTCGCTATTAGCTGTTGCAATACCACCGGATACGAGAACATTCTCAGCAGAATCAATCGTTAAGCTACTTAACGGGCTATTTCCACCAACAAAAGCATCAAATTCAATTATTCCTGTCCCTGCTTCTAATCTTAATTGTTGAGTATTATCGACTGTACCTTTAAATAAAATATTCCCCGCACCTGCTCCGGTGCTAATTATGACATCTGAACTCAACAAAACATTGCCATCTAAGGTGATATTTTGTCCGGCTGTTGCGAGATTTGCACCGAGGGTAATTGTCGGACTGATGAGGGTTATGGAACTATTATCGATGCCCGCGATCGCTCCCCGCACCCCCATCTCCCCCGCTTTCGTCCCTATCGTCACGGGATCGCTAAAGGTAACATTATTTACAACATTCACAGCACCATTACCGTCATTGAGGCGTCCAATCGCAATCGAATTAAACCCGTTTTGTAATGCAGAAATATCGCCTATTGTCAAGTCTAATCCGGGAGTTTCTGCTGTTCCACCGATTGCAATAGCTTGATTTGCTGATGCAGGTTGCAAGGTAATCGTATTGCTGCCTGTTACTGCACCGCCAAAATCAATTTCACCTGCTGTTAAATTGAGAGGATTATTCCCTGCTGTTAAAGTAGAACCAAAAGCAATTGTGGCAGTTCCAGGTGTAAATGCGACGTTTCCGGTTAAAGTAACGGGGGCGCTAAATCTGATATCGTCGTTGGTAGTGGTGATATCGCCTGCGATCGCAACTGCACCCGTTCCAGTTTGATTGAATGCACCATCTAAGTTGAAATCTGTTGTCGCGGTAATGTTTAAATTGCCGCTATTGTTGATAGTAAAACCGCCATTGTTTGTAGTATTTATGGATTGATTCAGGTTAAAAATATTTCCCGTTAAATTGATGCCTTCGGGAGAGTTAGTATTTAAACTTTCCAAGGTTGTCGTACCACTAACCGCATTTTGACGGATACTCCCAGCGGTAATATTTCCGGCTGTAAAATTGTTGGCGCTATTAATTGTAAAATTGTTTAAGCGGGTTGTATTTCCTACAGCCTTGTTGATATTGATATCGCCGCTGCCAGTTTCTAAGGTAAGATTATTATTGCCATCAATCGTACCATTGAATGCAAGATTTCCACCTGCGATCGCACCTGTACTAACAGTAGCATTATTGCCAACATTAGATCGCTTCTGCTGTCAGATCTAAAATTCCAGCACCCGTATCAATAGTATCGCCGATTCGGATAGGTGTAGCGGCTGTTGCAGGTTCAAACGTCAGCGCACCCGTAGAAAGAATAGAAATATAGTCAATTTCATCGCCAATAAGGCGAATATTTCCACCTCTTGTTGCACCTCCCGCGTCAAGAGTTGCGGCAACAATATTGCCGTTGCTACCCGCTTGCAAAGTAATATCGCCACCTGCACCTGACTGCGAACTGGTGTTTAAAGTGCCAGCATTAGTATTAACAGAAGCATTGCTGCTAGTAATGGTGATATTTCCACCTGTACCGCTACCACCAGAACTTGTATTGATAGCACCTGTAATAATGTTACTAGAGGCATTGAGAGCGATCGCGCCTCCATTTCCATTATCAGAATTTGTGAATATTGTGCCTTGACTGGTATCGATAGCACCGCCTGAGCTAGTTATAAAAAGATTACCACTATTTGCAACTCCTCCATTTGGCGTTTGCGTCTTTATATTGCCAATAGTAATATTGTTAGCAGCATTGAGGGTAATTTGTCCTGAATTTCCAAAAGTTACACCAGTATCTAAAATCCCAGCAGTGGTGTTAATAGAGCCGGTTTCGCTGGTTAAAGAAATATTCCCTGAAGTTCCAATAGCATCTTGGTATAACAACGAAGCAATGCTACCAGTAATAATATCGCCCCGCGCTCTCAGAGTAATTGCACCACTGTTGCCATTATTTGCTCTAGAATCTAAAAGTCCAGCGCTAGTGTTAATACCTCCTGCTAAGCTGGTGATAGAAATAGTGCCGCTATTTGCATTAACCGGACGACCTTCAAAAGCTTGACCTACAGATGATTCTATAGTGCCAGTAACGATATTTTGTTGAGCGGTGATAACAACTGAACCGCCGCTGTTATTAGCAGAAAAAGCAGAGATAGTACCTGCACTGGTGTCAATCGAACCGTTCCTACTTTCTAGACTAAGATTTCCTCCTGTTCCACTGCCTTCCGATCTTAAATTAATACCACCTGTCGTAAGATTTCCAGTAGCATTAAGAGCGATCGCACCCGCATTCCCATCAATATACCAGCTATTCGATCGAGCATCGTACTCAGGCAAACCGCTGCGAGTCGGCGTATGACCGACTATCTGAATTTTACCGAGTTTTTTGAGAGATTGCCGAGTCCAAACTACTCCATCTTGATTGTTAGGATCGAATGGATTGCTAGCACCTCTGGCTATACCAGCGTGACTGATAAAAACGCGATCGCTCTCGTGCATCCGTGCCGCCGTGTGAAGCGATCGCTTCACGCGCAGCGTGCCTTTCTGTTTTTGATTTGGAGAGTGGCAAGGCACGATGCGATCCCGTTAGCGTGCCGGAGGCATATCGCTGGCAGTAGACAGCTGCCTCCACAGTACATCACCAGTCTCACCCGTTACCCTAGCGATCGCCACAACACCCCGCAGGTTAAACTGATATGGCCCTAAGCCTTGAGAACCATCGAGGGGGATGGGAGGCATGTCTGGGTCGAATTGCACCTGGGAAATGGAGTTGAAGCTACTGGCATGACCTACGGCTTCACCACCTCGCGAAGTTCCCGCACAACCCACAACTCCATCACCTTTCCCAATTGTTTAACTAGGGGTACTCCGTAGCGGGAAAGAGCCAAAGCTGGATCGATGATGCAAGTCCAGGGTTGGCGATCGCAGATTATCGCTTCCGGTGACATCGCCCTTGACTTTGCATTTTCCCAGTATGTTCTAGACGCCATCGTCCCTCCTGAAAGACGCCCTTCGTGCTTAAAGTGAGTGGCAACAACATAAACCAGGCCGTTCTCAAGGACAAGTCACACATTTGTGCTATCTCCAATGGGTTAGCTGAAATGAACTAGATAGAATGACTTAGCTAAAATGAGGGACTTGTAAGAATCATAGGATATGCTGTATCACTAGAAATAAACTTCCATTTTCCAAAAGTCACTTTTGCAATCAAGAGGTGGTAGGTGTTAGGGCGTAGGTGGTAGGTGAATCCCTGGAGCTAAAAACAGGGGCGTTAAGAGGTAGTAAGTCAATGAGCGGCTATAAGGTCATTCATGCTGTAGATGAGACTCTCAGACATCTTTTATGGTCAGCCATGAAAATTGACCCAACAATTTCCGATCCTAATATTTTGGGATCGAGCGACGATAAAAGAATCTCATTTGAACCTCCTTTTCGGCTAATTCAAGATACAGAACCCGATAACAACTATCTTTCGTTATTTCTGTATCGAATTGTGGAAAATCCCGATATGAAGAATCGGTCTTTGGAGCAAAAGAATGGCAATCTGCTTCAGTATCCGCCCCTTTCATTAAATTTGTTTTATCTGGTTACTCCCCTAATCAAAGGGCAGAGTAGTTCGGAAAACGCTCATAAATTATTGAGCAAAGCCATGCAGATTTTTTACGACAATGCCATTGTTACAGGGGCAGCAATCCAAGGATCGCCACCAGACAAACCTGAAGAATTACGCATCATTTTTAACCCAATTTCTCTGGAGGATATTACCAAGCTTTGGAGTAGCTCCATGCGTCCTTACCATCTCTCGGTATCTTATGAAGTCAAAGTCATTTACATCGACTCAGAACGCGAAACTGAAGCCGAACAGGTGCGGCGCAAGCATATTGAATTTAAACAGGTCACTAAAACTTAGGTTAATACCATGTTTGTAGAAGTTATAAAACAGGTGGCTTTAATCACAGGGAAAGTCCTTCATCAAGGAACGAGAGAGCCTGTATTGGGACGGGTTAACATAAACTTAAGAGAAGGAGAGGTTGTAAATAAGCTGTTAAAAGACGGTACATTTGTTGTTTCCGGGCGTCCGGAATTACTATTTCCCAATCTGAGTTCACAATCCTATCAAGTTAATCTCGAAATTAGGGCAGAATCGCCCCAATTTCAGCAGGGTTTTGCTGAAGTGAATCTAGCCGTAACCATTCCTAGCGGTTGGAGTTTCGATCGACCTGTGTCTAAACAAGAACCCGCTTCTACTTCTACAATTGTTATTCTTCTACCTGCCGATCTGGTCAATATCGGAGGTTACGTATTGAATGCAGCAAATCCAGAAAATAGGATTGCCAACGCGACGGTTGAAGTGCTGCAAGGGGGGACAGTGACAAACTCTACCACTACCAGCGCTAATGTCAGCGATCGCGGCAGATATCGTTTCAACAATATTTCAGTTTTAGCACCCGCTCAAATCCGTTGCGCTGCTGACAATTTTCAAACTGAAATCCGAAATTTATTCATTGACTTCAGTAAGTCGCTTAACGAAGAGTATTTTCGTTTAATTCCATCGTCTTAGATAAACTAATACAAACTTTTTGCGCCAACAGTTGCAGACTCAAAGGAGATCGGTCATGCCAGAATATCTTGCTCCAGGCGTATATGTTGAAGAAGTTGATACAGGTCCAAAGCCGATCGAAGGGGTCAGTACCAGTACGTCAGGCATGGTGGGGGTGACTGAATGGGGACCTGTGAATGTACCAACCTTAGTGACGGGTTTTGCCGATTTTCAACGTCAGTTTGGAGGGTATCTCAACTATCGACAATATGGGGAAAGTTGGTATCTTCCTCATGCCGTGGAAGGATTTTTTCAAAATGGTGGTAAGCGGGTTTACATTGTGCGAGTGCTACCCGATACTGCGACTGTGGCAGAAACGGCGATTGACCTACCGATTCAAAATGCAGCCTCCGTGACACGGGGTAGCTGGACGCTAACAGCGAATGCCAATGCGGGAAGCAATACCCTGACGCTCAACAATACGACCAATTTGTCAGTGGGTCAGTGGATACGAGTTGGCGGTACGGTTGCAGAATATGTTTACGTCACAGGAGTTAATTCCACTACCAATATTGTGACCCTAGCTCGACCTCTGCGCGCAAATCATGGGAATACCTCTGTGGTCGAAGAAGCAAGCACCCTAATTGTGCAAGCGATCGATCCAGGTGCTTGGGGAAATGGATTGCAGATCGCGACTGCACCAAATTTCTTGATGGTAACTCGCGCCGATGCAGCAGCAGCAGTGAACAATACTGAACTGACCCTCCGTTCGATTGTCGGATTGGAAGTAGGCAGTGCGATTGAGGTCAACTACACTGAAGCTGTGGCGGGTCAGGTGTATAAGATCGCCGCGATCGACTCGACGACTCGGAGGGTGACTATTAGTCCTCCGGTGAGTGCAGCGATCGCGCTTAATGCACCCGTGCGATCGCGAGAATTTTCCATACGTGTAGACTTGGTACAAATCAATCCCTTGACTTTGCGATCGCGCACCATTGCTAGCGAAACACACCGCAATTTATCAGCAGACCCCCGCCACAGTCGTTACTTTGTCAAAATTGTGGGTGCCATTCGTACCGCCAATACACCGATTGAGGCAGATGGCAGAACCGATGGAGAGTCCAATCTCATCCGGGTTGCAGACGGTTTAACCACAAGTAATCAAGAAACCGCCTTGCGTTTGGGACTTGGGACAAACTCGTTTAACCTCAGTGGCGGCAGTGATGACGAGGGCAACATTGTAGATGACACCTACATCGGGCAGGATAATGTTAATCCGCAAGATCGAAGCGGCTTATTTGCCCTCAAAAACATTGAAGAAATTAGCATTGCTAGCATTCCAGGACGAACGAGTTTAGACGTGCAGTCAGAACTAATTACCCATTGCGAACTGATGAAATATCGCTTTGCAGTGCTGGATTCGCAACTGGGCGATCGCCTTGCCGAAGTCCAAGAACAACGGGGATTGTACGACACTAAATATGCAGCGTTGTATTACCCCTGGTTACGCATTCCCGACCCCTTCCCAGACAATCCTCAAGTGCGGGGAACTGTTTTGATTCCTCCTAGCGGTCATGCTATAGGAATCTATGCCCGTAGCGATATCGATCGGGGAGTTCATAAAGCACCTGCCAACGAAGTTATTCGCGGTATCAGCGATCTGGAATTTAAGCTGATGAAGGAGGAACAAGACATCCTCAATCCCCGCAATATTAATGTTTTGCGGAACTTCCGAGAAGATAACCGAGGGCTAAGAGTTTGGGGTGCGCGCACCCTTTCTAGTGACCCCGATTGGAAATATATCAACGTTCGCCGATTGTTTATTTTCATCGAAAAATCGATCGATCGCGGCACGCAATGGGTCGTGTTTGAACCCAATGACGAACCACTTTGGCAACGGGTTAAACGGGTGATTACTGCCTTCCTGACCCAAGTTTGGCGCGATGGTGCGTTGATGGGAAGAACGCCGGAAGAGGCATTTTTTGTCAAATGCGATCGCACCACCATGACCCAAAATGACATCGACAACGGTCGCCTGATCGTTCAAGTGGGAATTGCCCCCGTCAAACCTGCGGAATTTGTCATTTTCCGCATCGGTCAATGGGTAGGCGGATCGTCAGTTGAAGAAGGTTAATGAGGTTTTAGGTGGTAGGTTTTGGGTTTTAGGTGGTAGGTTTTGGGTTTTAGGTGGTAGGTTTTGGGTTTTAGGTGGT
>ERZ1066120.37-NODE-37-length-137393-cov-30.914933_pt1 | contig 137393 bp, 115 predicted proteins | sample MGYA00382767_ERZ1066120 | MGnify/ENA primary metagenome ERZ1066120 (study PRJEB33369, sample SAMEA5778350) | biofilm metagenome | biome: Industrial cooling water; feature: Water cooling tower basin; material: Biofilm | place: United Arab Emirates | collected... | reverse complement strand
TGTAATCGGGGCTGGTTCGGGACATTTCTATTGACAGGTTGCCCCTGATGGGGCTGTAATCGGGATTGATTCGGGACATTTCTATTGACAGGTTGCCCCTGACGGGGCTGTAAATTGATTTTCATTTACTTTTGACCAGTCGCAGCATTGACCGCCGCCCGCCGGGACTAACATTAGTCGACAGAGATTCTAAACGATAATTTATGCTTCTCGCCTATTCATTGCTTCGCCCTTCTGTATCATAGAATTCGAATAAATACTTCGGCTCAAAAGACACCTCGAACTTTCGCAAAAACGCCAGATACTCCTCCCGAAAAGTACGCTTCCGATGGTGTTCCTCCTGATTGAGAACATACTGCACTACGGCCTTAGCCTGTGATTGGCTATAGCTAAATGCGCCATACCCTTCCTGCCAGGCAAAATTCTTTATCCAGCCTTTTTCTTTGAAAAAACCAGAGGAAGACGCCTTAACATCGCGGACCAGATCAGAAATGGTTAGTGTTGCTCCAAAGCCGATAAACAAATGGACATGGTCAGGCATGGCATAAACGGCCATCAATTTTGCTCCCCTTTTTTGCACAATGCCCGTCAGGTACCGATGTAGTTCTTCCCTGTATTCTTTTCGAATAAGATTCTGACGCCCTTTAACGGCAAAGACGATTTGAACGTAAAGCTGGGTGTACGTATTCGGCATGTAATCTTTTGACTATAAGGCTTCCTAAAGGTGACAATCAGTGAATAAATAGTTAATTCTCCCCGGCAGGCCGGGCACTAAACGTCGTAATTTGCCCAACCCATCGTTATCAAAGCCCCGCCGGGGCGTTATCAAAGCCCCGCCGGGGCGACCGGTCAACCGAAGACGGGGCGTGTTATTATATCTGAAGCCCAAGCAGGGCGCCCGGTCAATAGCCATGATCTGAACCAGCCCCAGCCCCGGTTACAGCCCCAGCGGGGCGACCGGTTAATAGCCACGTCTCAAATCTGTTCTATCAAAGCCCCATTAGGGGCGACCCGTCAATAGCCATGATCCGAACCCGTTCCATCAAAGCCCCAGCGGGGCGACCGGTTATGAACCTCTAACCGGGTCACCCCTGACGAGGTTGCACGTAGGATAAACGCCTCGACCTGCTATTGACCGGGCGCCCCTAATGGGGCTGTAATCGGGGCTGGCTCGGATCATGGCTATTGACCGGGCGCCCCTGACGGGGCTTTTTAGAATAAATTTGCACGCAACTGGCAACTTCATCGCTACCGCTGCTTTTTATCAATCCTTCAACCCCTTTCTTTTTCCGAAATAATAACTCAACCCCACCGCCAGGAACAGCCACCGGTCCTGACTGTTCTGGTCAAAATGATTGCCTTCCGTAAAGGCCGACGTCCCTGGCAGCATCACCCCGTTGTTGCCATCGAGCGTTGCATCGAGTTTGTCCGTTCGGGTAAACGTGTAGCGAATCTCTCCAAAAACGTCGATTTGGCGGGACAGCGCAGTGGCACCCCGAAGGCTCAGCGGCACGGCCAGTTCGTGGGTGCGTCGGACACCCGGCCCACCCCGCGTCCGGATACCATCGCGGGTGCGGTGGCTGTTCTCATTATTGGTCAACCGCTGGAGTTTGCCGGTTCTCAGATCATACGCCTGGGCATTGAAAAAAATCAGACCGACCCCAACGCCCGTCTGTAGACTCGTGGACTGGTTTTTCAGATGAAACAGGCGAAGCCAGTCGACGGCTCCATTGAGGGTTGCCTGTATGAATGACGCCCGCGACTGGGAATGGAAAAACGTCTCCTGCCAGGCTTCCAGCGCCCCCATGTCCGCCGTCAAATCGACCAGCAGAAAGCGATTTAGGGGAACCGTCAGCGAGGCTCCAAAGGCCTGCCGGATGCGGCGTTCGCTCAGATCGCCTGATAGATGGGTGACTCCGACCCGCAGAGAAACGCTGGCCGGCAGGTTGTCGGAAAGGCTTTTGCTTTTGGGCTGTGAACAGACACTGCCGAAAAACGACACGCTTATCAGCAGACTCAGGAACAGAATGGGAACGGGTCGATTCAGCATAACGGCGGGCATTAAAAAACCGGTGAGGCCCCGTTCTGGGTCACCCACCGGCTATTAGACGCCCGCCCCCCGATAAAGTCATCTTCGGGGCAAAAAAACCGTTTACTTTACATACTGGTAAACAATGGTTCGGTAGCTGGGCGCTCCGTTGTTGCCCACGTCAACGACCCGTTCGAGTACGTAACCATCCCGGTCGACGGTGAAACTCACCGTCGGCGGATGAGTCACGTTGCGGACCGTCGCATATTTGTCGACGCTGAAGCCCGAAGCCTTCCGGATAATTGGGAATGCCTTGTTATTCCAGAAATTGGCGAAATATGGCAGAAGCCCAAAATAAGGCTCTTCGGCCACGCTCATCAGACCTTCGCCCTGATGTTCATAAGTCACTTCATTGACCACCTGACCGTTTTTGCGAACAATCTTTTTGGCGATGAACTGATTATTCCAGATAAACTCCTCGACGGTGTTGACCGTTTCTTTGCGGCCTTCAATTTCCCTCGAATACGTGGTGGTCTCTTTCTCGATACGAACGATATTTCCGGCCTGGTCGTAGGCATAACGAGCCACGATGTCGGTGCGTTCGCCAGAGCGGGTGAAGTTCGATTCCATCGTGCGGGTTTCAACAACGTTCCGGTCGTCGTTGAGCGTGTGACGTACCTTTGAGATTTCGGATACGAAATTTTCGACCATCACTTCTTTGTCGGAGGGGTAGGTAAATGTGGTAAACAGCACGGCGTTTTCGGGTTTCGAACCGCGTTTGATGGCCGTAATCTGGCCTTTGTCGTTATATTCGAAATAGACGCCGTGCAGATTTTCGTTAATGTACATGGAAGCCAGACGTTTCTGGGCCAGTTCGGGGGCTGGCTGCGCCATTGCGACGCCAATTACCAGACAAGCCGCCACGGAAAGTAAAAGTCTCATAAAGGTACGTTTTGAGTAGAATGAAACTGATTTTGGTTTGAATATCTGCAAAAATCAGTCCATTTTTCATCCGTTGTTTATTAAGTATTCGTTACAGAACATGTACTCCATTGAACTGGTTATAGCCCGCTACCGCGAAGACCTGAACTGGCTGAACAACACGCCGCCCGGACTGAAGCGAACGGTGTACGACAAAAGCGGAAACGCCCTGGTATCCAATGCCATTTCTCTGCCGAACGTGGGCCGCGAGGCGCATACGTACCTACATCATCTCATCAGCCACTACGATTCGCTGGCCGACTGGACCATCTTCTGTCAGGGAAGACCCTTCGACCACGCCTACGATTTTCACCATACGCTTCGAGACTTTGCCGCTCAACCTGACGCCATCGGGTCGTTCCGCTGGCTGGGGCATCTCATCGACACGGATGACAATCAGGGCTATACGTTGTTTCGGACGTGGAGCAAAAACGAAGACGGGCGGACGCTCGACCTGCGGCGTTTTCATCAGGAATTGTTCGGCACTGCTGGTCCACCTGAATACACATTCGTGCTCGGCGCTCAGTTTGCCGTTCACCGCGACCTCGTCCGGAGCCGACCGCTGACGTTCTACGAACACGCCCTGCACCTTTCCCAAACCTTCCCCGACGCCGCCCATTGCTACGAACGGCTGTGGGACCGCGTGTTCGGCGTCGAAGGTATCGACCGCCCCTGGCTGGCCGGACGCAAAACGGTGTTGCTGAAGAAAATGAAGAAGCAGACAGTATGAAACCCCTGCTAACCATCCGCCCGTTTCGCCCCAACGACCGGGAACGTATTCTGGACCTGCTGCGCCTGAACACGCCGCTCTACTTTTCCCCCGAAGAAGAGCAGGATTTGCTGGACTATTTCGATCATCATCTGGAATACTATTTCGTCGTGGAAGTCGACGGCATCGTGTGCGGCAGCGGCGGCATCAATCGGGTCGATAACGGACAAACAGCCCGTCTCTCCTGGGACATCATCCACCCCGACTATCACGGACGGGGCCTGGGCCGCGCCCTGACCACCTACCGCCTCGACCGCATCTGCGAACTCCCCGGCGTCCATACCATCACCGTCCGCACGTCTCAACTGGTTTATCCGTTTTACGAGAAACTAGGCTTCCGGCTGGTGGAAGTCGTGAAGGACTATTGGGCCGAGGGGTTTGATTTGTATCGGATGGAATTGCAGACAGAATAAGTGTTTCACGCAGAGACACAGAGGCGCATGAGTTAAATCTCTCTGCGGCTCCGCGTCTCTGCGTGACACTAAATACAAAAAGCCCCACCATCACTGGCGGGGCTTTCATTTATTAAATGCAGTTACTTCACTTCCTCATACGGAACATCCGAGACATTACCGTCCTGCGGCTGACCGGTCTGACCGTGCGACGGACCGCCGTTCGTCTGTCCATTGCCATTAGGCTGTCCAGCGAAACCATCCGTCGGATTGGCACCCTGTCCGCCCTGAGCGTTGGTGGCGTTATACATTTCCTGCGAGGCGGTCTGCCAGGCGGCGTTCAGGCTTTCCAGGGCGCTGTCGATGGCGGCCACGTCGCGTGAACCGTGCGCGGTCCGGAGTTGAGTCAGCGCGTCTTCGATGGCCTGTTTGTTGGGGGCCGACAGTTTGTCGCCGAACTCCTTCAACTGCTTCTCCGTCTGGAAAATCATTGAATCGGCCATGTTCACCTTCTCCACTTTCTCGCGCTCGGCCTTGTCGGCTTCTTCATTGGCTTTGGCCTCCTGACGCATCCGCTCGATTTCGGCATCGCTCAGACCGCTCGATGCTTCGATACGGATCTTCTGCTCCTTGTTGGTGCCTTTGTCGCGGGCCGTTACGTGCAGAATCCCGTTGGCGTCGATGTCGAACGTCACTTCAATTTGCGGGATGCCACGCGGGGCGGGCGGAATGCCGTCGAGGTGGAAGCGGCCCAGCGAACGGTTCTGCGTCGCCATCGGACGTTCGCCCTGCAGAATGTGGATTTCCACGCTCGGCTGGTTGTCCGAAGCCGTCGAGAACGTCTCCGATTTCTTGGTCGGGATGGTGGTGTTGGCGTCGATGAGCTTGGTGAACACGCCGCCCATCGTTTCGATACCCAGCGAGAGCGGGATAACGTCGAGCAGCAGCACGTCTTTCACTTCGCCCGTCAGAACGCCGCCCTGAATGGCCGCACCGATGGCAACGGCTTCGTCAGGGTTCACGCTTTTCGAGGGCTTCTTACCAAACAGTTTCTCCACCTCTTCCTGTACACGCGGAATGCGGGTCGAGCCGCCGACCAGAATGACTTCGTCGATCTGGCTGGCCGAGAGACCGGAGTTTTTCAGCGCCCGGCGGCAGGGCTCCAGGCTCCGCTGAATCAGCGAATCGGCGAGTTGCTCGAATTTCGCACGGGTCAGCGTACGCACCAGGTGCTTTGGAATGCCGTTTACCGGCATAATGTAGGGCAGGTTGATTTCCGTAGACGATGAGCTGGAAAGTTCAATCTTGGCTTTCTCGGCGGCTTCTTTCAGGCGTTGGAGGGCCATCGGGTCCAGCCGCAGGTCGATGCCTTCGTCGGACTTGAATTCGTTTGCCAGCCAGTCGATGATGACCTGGTCGAAGTCGTCGCCGCCGAGGTGCGTATCCCCGTCGGTTGCCTTCACTTCGAACACGCCGTCGCCCAGTTCCAGAATCGAGATATCGAACGTACCACCGCCGAGGTCGAATACGGCGATTTTCAGGTCTTTGCTGGTCTTATCCAGACCGTAGGCCAGTGCGGCGGCAGTTGGCTCGTTGATGATGCGTTTCACGTCCAGACCGGCAATCTGACCGGCTTCCTTCGTCGCCTGACGTTCGGCGTCGTTGAAGTAAGCAGGTACGGTAATAACGGCTTCCGTGACGGTCTGTCCGAGGTAGTCTTCGGCGGTCTGCTTCATTTTTTGCAGAATCAGCGCGGAGATTTCCTGCGGCGTATACTGGCGATCCCCGATGCGGACACGCGGCGTATCGTTGGGACCGCGCTCGACCGTGTAGGAGATCGTTTTCATTTCATTGTTGACTTCGTTAAACCGCTTACCCATGAAGCGTTTAATCGAAGAAATTGTGGCCGTTGGGTTGGTGATGGCCTGGCGTTTGGCTGGGTCACCCACCTTCCGCTCGCCATTGCCGTTGTCCATAAACGCGACCACCGACGGCGTTGTGCGGCGACCTTCGCTGTTCGGGATAACGACCGGCTCATTGCCTTCCATCACGGCAACGCAAGAGTTCGTAGTTCCTAAGTCAATACCTATGATCTTTCCCATAATCGTGGTTAAATGTCTTTTCAGTAATCACTGACAACTCCTCTTGTGCAAGGGAAATGCCAGTCTGGGAAAAGTCCATTTTCTGTGACAGAATGACAGAAAAACCTGACGGTATGACTTTGATGGGACACGGGATGGCACACGGATGACGTCATCCGTGTGCCATCAATCAGCGTCCGCCAAACAGGCCACCGAGCATTCCGCCCAGGCCGCCACCCTGCTGACCGCCGCTGCCGCCCATGAAGCCGCCAGCTACCCGCATCAGGTCGCCCATGTCGAGTTTGCCGTCGGCCATTGCCGAACCGGCCATGCCCATCCAGTCGACGCCCGCCGCCTGCGGATTGCCCGTGGCCGCCCCCATGACGTCGCCCACGCTGATGCTGCTATCGTTGGGATCGGAGGCTTTGTTGAAAAGCTTACCCAGAACCACTGGAACGATGGTCGCCGTAATGCTGAGTGCCTGCTGATTAGAAATGCCAAAACGGCTCATCAGATCGCCGGTGACGTTTTGCTGAACGCCCTCGACCACCGCATTATCCTGCGGAGACGCACTTTGCTGCCCCATCAGCGAGCCAAGCAGCCCACCGAGATTACCTCCCTGCGCCTGCTGCTGCAAACCGCCCAGGATGCTGCTCATAACCGTCTGCATGGCATCCTCATTCTGTTCGTTGGGGATGGCCGGGTTGTTAACGATGGCCTCGCCAGACTGCTGACGGACCAGATTCATCAATGTTTCTAACATGGAGACAATTGTTTTTAGGGTAAGTGCAATTTTAGACGGCCTAAATTAGACAGAATCTGTATGCGCTTCACCAGCCTGTCATTAATTTCACGCGTTGTTTATATTAGACGACGCTAACCCGCATTCGTAACGTAATGAAACGAAAAAAAAAGGTAAAGCACCTTAATTCGATAGAATCTCTCGTGCAAGACCTGTATTACCCCAGCGAGTCAGACGAGCCGATTGAACTGGTGGTCTGGCCGCTGGCTGGCACGGAGCCGCTGACGGTCAGCCAGGTGAAGCAGTGCCTGATGATTCCGCCGGACGTTCTGGTAGAGGAAAGCAGCGAGGCCGCCTTCTGGGAACCCGTGCTGACGGAGCAGGACTGGTATGAAGCGGAAGAAAAACAGACCGTGGCCCGATTCCGGACATTGAAGGAAGAAATAGAAAAGCAGGTGAGTGAGCGGCAGGTATTTCGGGTGGGACAGACGGAGATTGACGTATACCTGCTTGGAAAAAAAGCCGAAGGGGGCTGGGCGGGATTGAAAACGAAGGTGGTGGAGACCTGAAAAAACGTGGGCCGTGGATCGACCTTCCCAAAGGAAGCGCCGACCCACGGCCCGGCCGCGTATTTCTGTTTATTTTACGCTATCTACAACTGCTTTGAACGCTTCGGGGTGATTCAGAGCCAGATCGGCCAGCACTTTACGGTTCAGTTCTACACCTGCCGTGTGAATTTTACCCATGAATGCTGAATACGACAGACCGTGCTGACGCACTCCGGCGTTGATACGCTGAATCCAGAGAGCGCGGAAGTCCCGCTTTTTCTGACGACGATCCCGATATGAATAGAGAAGACCTTTCTCGACGGCGTTTTTGGCGACCGTCCAGACATTTTTACGCCGACCATAATAGCCTTTGGCGAGTTTTAAGATTTTTTTGCGACGTGCCCGTGAGGCGACGTGATTGACTGAACGTGGCATTGTACCTGTGTTTTTTGACGACTGGCGGACTGTCGGTTAGCAGTCGCTTACGACCAGGCATCGGGTGAAACGAAAACCGAAAATTACATCTGGCCCAGCATGACCTTGATACGGCGCTCATCGCCCGTAAACACCAGCGTGTCGTGAACCAGGTTCCGCTTACGCTTGTTCGACTTCTTGGTCAGAATGTGACTGTGGTAGGCGTGCTTCCGCTTAATGCGGCCCGTGCCCGTCAGCTTGAAACGCTTCTTGGCACCGGAATTGGTTTTAACTTTTGGCATTGTCGTAAACAGAAATAATGGCTAAAAAATAAACAGACGGCAAAGGTAAGAAAAAAGGAGTAAAGGAGGAAAGCAGTAAAGGAGAAAAGTAGCCGTTTCCGCTTCACCTTTCCTCCCTTTCTCCTCTCCTCCTTTCCTCCTTCTTTGATTTATTTCTTAATCGGCACCTGCTTGGGGGCAATGAAGATAGACATCCGCTTGCCTTCCAGACGAGGTTCTGCTTCAAGTTTGCCGTATTCTTCCAGGCCTTTGGCGAAACGGGAAAGCAGATCGACGCCGCGCTCCTTGAAGACAATGGTTCGGCCCACGAAGTGTACGTACGCTTTCACCTTGGCGCCTTCTTTCAGAAAGCCGATGGCGTGCTTGAGCTTGAAGTCGAAATCGTGATCGTCGGTATTAGGGCCAAAACGGATCTCTTTAATGACGACCTTCTGCGCCTTGGCTTTAATTTCCTTCTGCTTCTTCTTCTGTTCGTATTTGAACTTCGAGTAGTCGACGATGCGGCAAACGGGAGGAACGGCGTTGGGTGAAATCTCTACCAAATCCAACTGCTGGGATCTTGCCATTTCGAGGGCCTGCTGGATGTCGTAGATGCCCTGCTCCACATTCTCTCCGACTACACGAACCTGTTTAGCCTGGATGCGTTGGTTAATCCGGTAGGGTTCTTCCACCACGCGCGGGGGGCGCATGGGTCTGCGCTGTAATGCCATAGAGTGTATTTAGAGTTAAAAAAAGCGGCTTTCTGCCTATAACGCAAGGGGTAAACGAAAGTTTCCTGAAAAGTAAAGATTCTCCCTGTTCGGGGCAAGGAGAATCGTATCATTTTTATTTATGTGGCTGATTTACACGGGTTGAGCGGTCGGTTTTGCCTGCTGCTGAAACAAATCGATAAACTCGTCAAGGCTCAGCGACCCCAAATCGCCCACGCCCTTCCGTCGAACGGCCACCTTGCCTTCGGCCTGCTCTTTCTCGCCCACGACGAGCATGAACGGCACCTTGTTGACCTCGGCATCCCGGATCTTACGGCCAATTTTCTCGTCCCGCAGGTCCACATACCCGCGAATGTCGCGTTCCTGCAAAATCAGGAACAGGTCGTTGGCGTAGTCTTCGTACTTCTCCGAAATTGGCAATACGGCAATCTGATCGGGCGAGAGCCACAGCGGAAAGTTGCCCGCCGAGTTTTCGATCAGAATGGCGATAAACCGTTCCATCGACCCGAACGGCGCCCGGTGAATCATGACGGGGCGATGCTTCTGATTATCGGAGCCTACGTATTCCAGCTCGAAGCGTTCGGGGAGATTATAGTCTACCTGAATGGTTCCCAACTGCCACTTCCGGCCCAGAGCGTCTTTCACCATAAAATCGAGCTTGGGGCCATAAAAAGCGGCCTCGCCCAGTTCGGTCACGGTACGAAGCCCCTTTTCGGCGGCAGCATCGGCAATGGCCGCTTCAGCAATGGCCCAGTTTTCGTCCGAACCAATGTATTTTTCTTTCTTCTCCGGGTCACGCAGGGAAATCTGAGCGCTGAAATCCTCAAAACCAAGCGAGCGGAAGACATACAGCACCAGATCGATTACCTTCATGAACTCATCCTTCACCTGGTCGGGACGGCAGAAAATATGCGCATCGTCCTGGGTGAAGCCCCGCACCCGCGTCAGACCGTGGAGTTCGCCGCTCTGTTCATAACGGTACACCGTTCCGAATTCGGCTAGCCGAAGGGGCAGGTCGCGGTAAGAACGGGGCCGTGTCTTGTAGATCTCACAGTGGTGAGGGCAGTTCATCGGTTTGAGCAGGAACTCCTCGTTGGGGTCCGGTGTGCGGATGGGCTGAAAGGAGTCTTCGCCGTATTTTTCCCAGTGCCCTGACGTCACATACAGTTGCTTGGAACCGATGTGGGGTGTCACGACGGGCTGGTAACCCGCCCGGATCTGCGCCCGGCGCAGGAAGGCCTCCAGACGTTCGCGCAACATGGTGCCTTTCGGCAGCCAGAGCGGCAGCCCCTGCCCCACTTTTTCCGAAAAGGCAAACAGTTCGAGTTCTTTGCCCAGCTTGCGGTGGTCACGCTTTTTTGCCTCTTCCAGCAGCGTCAGATACTCATCCAGTTCTTTCTGTTTGGGAAACGTAATGGCATAGATGCGGGTCAGCATCTTGTTCTTTTCGTCGCCCCGCCAATAGGCCCCAGCCACGTTCATCAGTTTGGCCGCTTTGATAAAGCCCGTGTTCGGAATGTGCGGTCCCCGGCAGAGGTCGGTGAAGTTTCCCTGGGTGTAGAACGTAATCTCGCCGTCGTTCAGATCCTGCAGCAGTTCCACCTTATACGGATCGCCTTTTGCCTTGAAATACGCAATCGCCTCATCTTTCGGCACATAGCGGCGGGCGTATTCATTTTTATTCCGGGCGAGTTCGATCATTTTATCCTCGACCTTCTTAAAATCTTCCTGCGAGAAATGCTGACCGCTCAAATCGACGTCGTAGTAAAACCCGTTTTCGACCGGCGGGCCAATGGCAAACTGGATGCCGGGGTACAGGGCTTCGAGCGCTTCGGCCATCAGGTGAGCCGACGAGTGCCAGAAGGTCGCTTTTCCCTCGCGGTCGTTCCAGGTCAGCAACCTTACCGCAGCATCCGTCATGATGGGGCGGGTGGCATCCTGCACCTGTCCGTTCACGTTGGCAGCCAGCACGTTGCGGGCCAGTCCCTCGCTGATGCCCGCCGCTATCTCAAGGCTGGTTACTCCACTGGGATACTCCCGGACACTGCCGTCGGGGAGGGTAATGCGAATTTGGTCACTCATTGAACTGATGTTGTTATTGCATTCTATTTTTTACAATTCGATCTTTCACCGTCTCAGCGAATCGCCCGACGAGCCGAAGCGCGAGCGCGGCTTGATGGTCATAATCCGAACACGGGTTGTATCGAGTACAGTTCCCGGCCGGGCGAGACCATCCCCCCCGGGGTCATCGTCATACGCGCTGCCATAGGCGCCGTACTGCTGCCGACGCTGAATGCGCCAGATGGCGGCCCGGCTGGCTCCGTCGCCGGGGTTGGCGGCTAACTGCTCTTCCAGAAGCGCCAGCGCCCGATCATACTGACCAAGCTGTTCGTAAGCCGACGCTTCATACAGTCGCAGACCGGGGTAATCGGGGGCGGTCTTTTTTACCTCCGCGAAGTGGGCGATAGCCCGGTTGGCCGCCCGCCACTTCAGACAGATCAGCCCGGACTGGAACTGGGGAGGCGCTCCCATGCCGAAGCGAATCGACTGCTGATAAAGTCGATAGGCACTGTCGAGCCGCGACACCATGTGGAACGTCCGTCCCCGCTGGTAATACAGGGCTGCTTCTTTCGGAAAATAGCTCAGTCCCCGCTGACTGGACAGCAATGCCTGTTCATACTGACGCAGAGCCGTTTGCACTGCCGAGAGCTGAACGTATGTATGCACGTAGCGGGGCTTCAGACGGAGCGATTGTTCCCAGTTGGTCAGTGCTTTGGCCGTATCCCCCAATCGGGCGGCAATTAATCCGTCCAGATAAAACGCCTCGCCTTCGTAGGGCGACATCTGCAAAACCTTGGCGGCGTAGAGCCGGGCGCGGGCGTACTGCTTTTTTTCCTGAAGCACGTCGCCCAGCACCAGATACAGTCCCGGCGTATCGACACCCAGACCTTCCGCCCGCAGTGCGCTTTCGAGCGCCCGGTCCCAGTCCCGTTTCTGGCGATAGATTTGCGCCCGGATAAGATGATAGCTGCCAATATTCGGTTCGCTTTCTATGGCCTCATTGACGTCGGCCAGCGCCTGATCCGGGCGGCTCATCTGAAGATACAGGGTGGCCCGGCGGGCATAGGCCGAAGCGGCCCCGCTCTGGCTGATAGCCCGGGTAAGCGCCTCCAGGGCCTGCTGATTCCGGACCTGGGCCGAGCCTTCCGGCAGCGGCGGAATGCGGGCCTGACGGCGGTTATCGTCACCACAGCCAACCAGACTGAGTACTCCAGCCAACCAGAAAAATACGCCCACAATCTGCCTGTAGTCCATACCCATACCGCCCGAACGGGCCGTCACTTTCACTCGACAATGGGGCCAAATATACGGCTTAGATGGAAGAAAACCGATAAAATACGCCCAGCGGCAGCCGTTTACCGAAGGAATCCGGCAGATATAATTCACCCCATTCGGTCTGTGGCCGCACTCCGAAGCACGACTGCATCAGATTGTCCAGAATCAGGGCGGAGAAGCCCAGCGAATAAAGGTTGATAATCAGAAAATAGTTCTGCGGGTCCAGCAGCGATGCGCAGTCGTCGAGCAGAGCGCCGAGATGTTCCTCAATCTGCCATTTTTCGCCTTCCGGGCCGCGTCCGTAGGCGGGCGGGTCCAGAATCAGGCCGTGGTAGGTGTTGCCGCGACGCACTTCCCGCCGAACGAATTTGGCCGCATCTTCGACCACCCAGCGGATGTTATCGAGGCCGCTGGCTTCCATGTTCTCCCGCGACCAGGTAATCACCTGACGGACGGCATCGACGTGGGTCACTTCGGCTCCGGCCTGCCGGGCAGCCAGCGAAGCCCCGCCCGTGTAGGCAAACAGATTCAGCAGCCGGGGGCGTTCGGGCGTCGTTTGGGCGAGCGCCGTCACTTTTTCGTGGATATACGACCAGTTGGCGCCCTGTTCAGGGAAAATCCCGACGTGTTTGAACGACGACAGCGACAGTTTGAACGTGAGATCGAGCGGATGCTGCCGATACGGAACAAACCACTTTTCTTTCATGCCCGAACGGGAGATCCACTGCCCTTTCTCCTGCGATCCTTTGTCACGTTTGAAAATAGCATGAGACCGCTGCTCCCACTCGCTTTCTGACAGCGATTTATTCCAGATGGCCTGGGGTTCGGGGCGGCTCAGAACATATGGCCCGAAGCGTTCGAGTTTTTCAAAACCGCCTGTATCGATAAGTTCGTATTCTGACCAGCGTTCGGGCGTGAGGAGTTGCAGCATGGGGTGATTGGGTGATTTTTGATTGGGCAGGGGCTTTGCGCAGGGGCGGCCTTCGGCGCAGGGAGAGCAGGGGTGGCAGGGATAAATGGTGAAATGCCTACCGTGATGCTACAATCCCAGCCATCCCCGCCACCCCTGCTCTCCCTGCGCCGAAGGCCGCCCCCGCCTAACTCACTTCCCCCAGCGCCAGAATCCGGTCGAATTCCTCCGCCCGCACCGGCATGACCGACAGTCGGGATTGCCGGATGAGCGCCATGTTCTGTAAAATAGGGTCGTCCTTTAACTGCTTTAATGTCACGGATTTGGGAAACAGGAGTTGGGGCGTCAGTTCAACCACTACCCAGGGCGTGGGTTTGCCGTCGGGCGGGACCGGGGCGGATGGGTCGGGGTAGGCCTCCCGGCTCACCGCTGCCAGCCCGACCACCTCTTTTCCCTCGACACTGTGGTAAAACAGCACGGCGTCGCCGGTTTTCATCGCCATGAGGTTATTGCGGGCCTGATAGTTCCGGACACCATCCCAGACGGCGGTTCCGGCGCTGACAAAATCATTCCACGAATAAGCGTCCGGTTCGGACTTCACTAACCAATACGCCATACGTCTTAATAATCGCCCATGTCGAAACCGTCGCCATAGTGATAGCCCAGTTCATCGCGGTCGGAATGATTGTCGGAGCCTTTGAATTTCAGGGCTTTCTTGATGAACGAAATCTGACCCGAATGGTAGGTGTCGTGGTTGACGATGCCGTGCAGCAGATCGTAGTAGGTGTACTCGCGGCCCGGAACGATGTCTTCCAGAAACTCATCGTCGTCGCGTTTGTCGAGTTCGTTTATGAGTTCTTCCTGGCTCAGGCTCAGTTCCATCTGCAGGGCTTCCCACTCGAAATCGTCGACCTGCTGAAACGAACCGAAGTTTTTCTCCGGGGTTGTGATGTCGAAATCTTTGTCGGCCTGCATCTTCTTGACGCAGAAAATGCGCCAGCTCGTCATGTGAAAGACCAGTTCGGCGATGGAATGGGTGTTGGGGGTCAGACGACGTCCGGCCATTTCGGGCGTCACCCCACGCAATACCTCCACAACGGAAGGTCCATGCCAGGCTTCTTCGCCCTCATAGGTTGTGTTGAGTAAGTCGATGATTCGTATCAGTTCATCATTCTGTACCATATCTGTATCCGATAAAAAACAAAGGTACGCGTTCCGCCCGTCCGGGCCAAAGAGTAGATGGTTTTTCACTTGTGGGTGGCCTTCGGCGCAGGGGGTGCCTTTTTCAGTTCAAATTTAAACCCACCGTCAGCCCCAGCCAGGGTTTGTTGCGGTAAATCCAGATCGGGTTGTTTTCATCCATCAGGTTCTCGTAGCCCAGCGCCAGCCCCACCGTTAGCGACTTGTAGCCCAAAATACCGGCCACGCCGTAGCTTATACCCAGTCCCTCGTACTCGCCCGTGTAGCGTCCGGCGGTGGAAAACGGGGCCACAAACACCGGATTGACCATGCCGAACCCTCCGACGCCAAAACTGAACGAGCGAATGTCCGAACGGCGGTTCTTTCGGTAATACACCGTCCGGAAAATACCTTCATCGTGTCGAAATCCCACGTAAACGCCGACATTGGGGTTTGTGATGAGTTCGCCCGGCTGACCGGCCTGCCCGAACCGGTATTTAAACGGTACGGTAAACAAATCGACGTCGAATGAACTGAAGCGATACCGAAACCAGGGACTTCGCTTATCGACCTGATTGGAACGCATGAGATAATGCGTAAAAAACGTCAGGCTGGAATCGGCCCGATCCAGGGTCAGCGGGTCCCGGTCGGCGGGAGGTAATGCTTCTCCCAGAAATTCGACAAACAAGGTGTCTTCTCGCTGATAGATACCCGCCCGGGCGGCTTCCTTCAGGACTTTGGCTTGCACTGAATTGTTCGGTCCCTCGTAATACAGAACCTGTCTGGGGCTGACCGTATACACTCCGTTTAACGAAAGAATGGAATCCCGCTCACGAAATATGGAGCAGCCCCCGCTTAACAGAACCAGACCGATCAGCAAACCCTGTAACAGACTTGGGTATAACGTATTTTTCATAACTTTCAGATTCAATGTTCACTAATCGGATAAACTTCGAATAAACCCAACATGAAACATTCTACCGTGCTGCTTATGGCAGGCCTGATGACGCTGTACCTGAATGCCCCCGACGCTCTGGCACAGCGCCGTACCCGGCCAGGACAGGATAAATCCGTGACCAAAACGGCGGCGGAAGCCTCCTCCGACCGACTCTATGGCGGCCTGCGCTGGCGAAACATCGGCCCCTATCGCGCCGGACGCTCGCTGGCCGTGGCAGGACATCCCGACCAGCCGCTGACGTATTATTTCGGGGCAACCGGCGGCGGCATCTGGAAAACCGTCGACGGAGGTTCCAACTGGACGCATATTTCCGACAGTACCTTCCAGTCGAGTTCCGTGGGGGCCATCACCGTAGCCCTGAGCGATCCGAATGTGATCTATGCGGGGATGGGCGAGGCCGAAATCCGGGGCAATATATCCTACGGCGACGGCGTCTACAAATCGACCGATGCCGGGAAAAGCTGGAAACACATGGGCCTGAAACTGGCCGACGCCATCGGGAACATCGAGGTGCATCCGCGCAATCCCGACGTGGCCTACGTGGCGGCACTGGGCAATCCGTTTGCGCCCAATAAAGACCGGGGCGTTTTCCGGACAAAAGACGGCGGCAAAACCTGGGAGAAGATTCTGTATAAAAACGACAGCACCGGGGCGTCCTGCGTGAAAATGGACCCCAGCAATCCGTCGATTTTGTACGCTGCACTCTGGCAGGCCTACCGTAACGGCTACTCGATGAGCAGCGGCGGACCGGGCTGCGGTCTCTACAAATCCACCGACGGCGGCGACACCTGGACCTCCCTGAACGAAAAACCCGGTATGCCGAAAGGATTGCTGGGTAAAATCGGCATCGCCGTTTCGCCCGCCAACCCGAACCGCCTGTATGCCATGATCGAAAACGCGAAAGGCGGACTGTATCGCTCCAACGACGGCGGGGCTTCGTGGCAACTGATTAATGAGGACAAAAACCTTTGGCAGCGGCCCTGGTATTACATGATGATCGCCGCCGATCCGCAAAACGTCGACGGACTTATCGTACTGAACGTAAACGCTTTGAAGTCGACCGACGGCGGCAAAACGTTTGCCCGCATCAACGTGCATCACGGCGATACGCACGACATCTGGTGGAACCCGAACAACAGCCAGAACTACATCATCGGCGACGACGGCGGCGGCGAAGTAACCTATAACGGCGGGGCCACATTCTCGGACATCGACATGCCCACCGCACAGTTCTACCACGTTTCGCTCGACAATGATTTTCCCTACAACGTGTACGGCGCTCAGCAGGATAACACCTCCGTCCGGATTGCCAGCCGCACCGATGGCTACAGCATAGGCCGCGATGCATGGTATCCGGTGGCGGGCGGCGAAGCGGGCTATATCGCCGCCGACCCGAACAATCCGATGGTTACGTTTGGCGGTGAATACGACGGTCAGTTGACGAGGTTTGACAAATCCACGAACCAGAATCAGGTGATTTCGGTGTATCCGGAGTCGGCCATCGGCTCGCCCGCCTCGGCTAAGAAATACCGCTTCCAGTGGACGTACCCGATTGTGTTCTCACCGCACGAGACGAAAACGCTGTATGTCACCTCCAACCACGTTCACCGCTCGACCGATTACGGCCACTCGTGGGAGGACATCAGCCCTGATCTGACCCGCAACGATCCGAAGACCCTCGGCGAAACCGGCGGCCCCATTACCAAAGACATGACCGGGGCTGAAATCTACGGGACGGTGTTTACCTTTGCCGAATCACCGGTCGAGAAAGGCGTACTCTGGGCGGGTTCCGACGATGGACTGCTGCATATCAGCCGCGATAACGGAAAAACCTGGCAGAACGTCAGCCCCTCTCCTTCGCAGTTACCCGAATGGGCGCTGATGAGCATCATTCATCCCTCCGACCACACGCCCGGCAAGGCCTATCTGACGGCCAACCGCTACATGAACGGCGACCGCAAACCCTATCTGTTCAAAACAACGGACTACGGGAAAACCTGGACGGCCATCACGTCGGGCATTCCGACGTATGAATACGGGCGGGTCGTTCGGGAAGATCCCAACAAACCGGGACTGCTCTACGCCGGGACGGAACGGGGTATCTACGTATCGTTTAATGACGGCGGTAACTGGCAACCCCTGAATCTAAACCTGCCGATTACGCCCATCCGTGATTTGCAGATTCACAAACGGGAGAAAGATCTGGTGGTGGCAACGCACGGCCGCTCGTTCTGGATTCTGGACGACGTGACGCCGCTGCATGAAATTGCCGACCGGAAAGTGACAGGCACCATGCATCTCTACAAGCCTCGTCATGCCTACCGGATGCAGGGCGGCAATGGGGGCGGTTATCGGGGCCGGGCTTCCGACGAGGGCGAAAATGCTGAAAATGGCGTCCTGGTGCGGTATTATCTGAAAGAAACCCCGAAAAAAGAATTGAAACTTCAGTTTCTGACAACCGCCAACGACACGATTATCACCTATTCGAATCTGAAAGACAAGAAGGGCGAACCGCTGAAAATCTCGAAAGATTTTTATGAAGACGTGAAACTGGTACGGCCCGGTACGGCCCCTGCCCTGCCGGGTCTGAATCAGTTTGTGTGGGACATGCGCCACAGCGACGCCACCGCGGTGGAAGGCACCAACGTCATGTGGGCAGGCAGCGGCGTCGGTGCCAGAGTCATTCCGGGCAACTACAAAGTCAGGCTGCTGGTGGGCGACTCACTGGTGGCCGAACAGCCCATCGAAATCCGGAAAGACCCGCGTCTGAAAATCACCGACGAGGACTATAAGGAGCAGTACGCCTTTATTCAGAAAGTGACGAAGAAGGTGTCGGAAATCCACAAAGGCGTGAATCAGATCCGGACCGTACGGAATCAGGTGAACGGCTATCTGACAGCCATCAAAGACACGACACTGACCAATAAGTTTAAGCAGGTGACCAAGCCGATGCTGGAGGAACTTGACAAACTGGAGGCGACGCTCATGCAGCCCAAAGCCAAAGCGCCGCAGGACGTACTGGCCTACCCCATCCGTCTGAACGACAAGATTGCGGGCATCGCCGATCAGGTGGCTCAGGCCGATACCAAACCGACCAAAGCCTCCTACGTCGCCTACGAAGCCCTCGCAAAACAGGCCGATGAGGCGCTGGCGAAGCTCAGGGACGTAGTTAGCAGACAGGTTCCGGCCTTTAATCAGATGGTCGCCGACCAGAAGGTTCCAGCTATTTTGCTGGATAATAAAGGGTTCTAGGCCTTCGGCGCAGGGGTTGCAGGGGTTGCAGGGGATTGCAGAGATAAATGGTAAATGCCTACCGTGATGCTACAATCCCTGCCATCCTCGCCCTCCCTGCCACCCCTGCGCCGAAGGCACCCCTTCACTCCTCCTTCCGCACCAGACTGACATTGCCTGTGCCTTCGATGTGCAGTTCCTTTACTTTGCTGATGTCGTCGACGCCCTGTTCGCGCAGTATTCCGTTGAGTTCATCGACGGTAATTAATTCTTTGCGCAGATTCTGTTTCATCATCTGGCCGTCCTTGACGAGCAGAATCGGGTCGGGCTGTCCTAATTTCTTCAGAAAATCGACGCGGGCGCTCAGCCAGTTGATGGCAAAGTCCCAGAACACGAGGGTACCGACCAGCGCTATTCCCTCCGTAACGGATTCGTAATTAAACGCCATCGAATTTTGCGCAGCGTCCGATATCAGCGTAACCAACAGCAGGTCCGTGATGCCCAACTGCGACGCGCCCCGCCGGATCAAACGAAGATAAAGAAAACAGAACCAATAAGTTAGCGTACCCCGTACGATCATTTCCAGCACAGAGGTGGAGGGTGTAACCAGGGCCTCCCAGTCAACTCCGATCAGCTTATCCATCGTCAAGTGTTTTTTATCAGTAAACCTTGCCTCATTTTTACGGTTCAGAAACTGATTGTATGATGCATGTAATTGCCCCCGATCGGGGAATCGAAGCGGCTGTCCGCCGGAAAATAGACCAAAAAACAAAACCAGTCGGGGCGCTCGGCCAACTGGAGGCGCTCGCTCTACAGATTGCTCTCATTCAGCAAACGGAATTTCCTGAACTGCGAAATCCCCACATCCTCGTTTTTGCGGGTGATCATGGACTGGCCGACGAAGGCGTCAGCGCCTATCCCGCCGAGGTGACTTACCAGATGGTACTGAATTTCATTGCCGGAGGAGCCGCCATCAACGTGTTCTGTCGGCAGAATGGCCTGAATCTGCTCGTCTGCGACGTGGGCGTTCGAGGGGCGTTTCCGGAAAACACGGACACGTTTGTCAAGTTCAAAATTCGCCCCGGCACCCGCAACATGCTCCACGAACCCGCCATGACCGCTGAGGAATGCCAGGCGGCAATGGACGCAGGCCGGACACTGGTCGATGGTGTCCGGCACCGGGGCTGTAACGTGCTGGGTATCGGCGAAATGGGTATAGGCAACACCTCGGCGGCGGCCTTATTGATGCACCGACTAACCGGCCTGCCGCTCGACGCCTGCATTGGGCGGGGAACGGGCGTACACGATGACGCTCTGAAACATAAAAACCGGGTGCTGCAGGCCGTAGCCGACCGATACACTCACCTGACCGCTCCGCTGGACATCCTGGCGGCGGTGGGCGGACTGGAAATCGCAGCAATGACGGGGGCGTATTTGCAGGCTGCCGAAAACCGGATGTTGATTCTGGTCGATGGCTTCATTGCCACGGCGGCCCTGCTGGTGGCCCATCGGCTCGAACCGGCGGTTCTGAATTACTGTGTGTTCAGCCATCAGTCAGACGAGCAGGGGCACCGGGCTGTTTTGAACCACCTGAACGTCAGACCTTTATTGAACCTGGGTATGCGGCTGGGTGAGGGTACGGGCTGTGCGCTGGCCTATCCGCTGGTGGCTTCGGCGGTGGCAATGCTCAATCAGATGGCCTCCTTTGCCGATGCGGGGATTAGTGAAAAAAATAATGAAGGAGCAATGGGTTGACAGGGGCTTTGTTATAAAATTCCGCCGATTATCCTGTAACCCCATAGGGGTGTCCGGTTAATAGCTAACAGGAGAGCGTGTATCACGTATTAAGCCCCATTAGGGGGCGACCTCTAAATGGGTCATAAGAAACAGGTCGCCCCTAACGGGGCTTCTATGCCATGATCCTGGGGCGACGCTATGAACAGGTTGCCCCTCCGGGGCTTGTAAAAATCACCCACTCACCCATTCACCCAATTACCCATTTACCAATTACCCATTTACCAACTACCCAATCCCCAATTACCATGAATCTTTTCTTCACCGCCCTGATGTTTTACACCCGCCTGCCGGTGCCGAAACACATCGACCATTCCGAAGATCGGCTGAATCGCTCGACGGTGTTTTTTCCCGTCATTGGGTGGATTGTTGGTGGGCTGGCGGTGGCGGCTTTGTGGCTGGGTAATGTTCTGTTTCCGCTCGATCTGGCCGTACTTTTCAGTATCATCGTCAGCATCTGGGTGACGGGCGCTTTCCACGAAGATGGTTTTGCCGACGTCTGCGACGGATTCGGCGGGGGCTGGTCGAAGGCGCAGATTCTAACCATCATGAAAGACAGTCGGCTGGGCACCTACGGCTTCGTGGGGCTGGCGCTGCTGCTGGCCGTCAAGTTCATGTGTCTCAAAACCATTCTCGAAACCGAACGGCAGTTCTGGACGGTAGCCCTCATCTACCTCAGCGGCCACAGCCTGAGCCGGTTCATGGCGATTACGGTCATTCGGGCGTTGCCCTACGCCCGCGAGGATGCCGAATCGAAAGTAAAACCCATTGCCAAAGGCATCGAAACGGGGCCGTTCTGGATGGCGGCGGCGCTGGGCCTTCTCCCTCCTGCCCTCCTGATTGGGTTAACTGGCTTCTGGATTTACGGTCTGTTCCTGCTCCCGACGTGGCTGGCCCGGACCTATCTGGTCAGGCTATATCGCCGCTGGCTGAACGGCTACACGGGCGATGGACTTGGTGCCGTTCAGCAACTGACCGAAGTCGTCTGGTATCTGTCGTTCGTCTCCCTGAAGTGGGTAACATTGTAATTAAAGAGCGAAAGAGTGAATGAGTGCCTGCTCATCTCAAACCCTTTCACTCTTTCGCCCTTTCACTCTTTCACTTATGGACCTCTACCTCATTCGTCACACATCCGTTGCCGTGCCCCGTTCCGTGTGTTACGGACAAAGTGACGTGGATTTAGGGGAAACCTACGAAACCGAGAAAGCCCGGATTCAAAGTCTGCTACCTGCCGGACCGCTGGCGGAGGTCTGGGCGAGTCCGCTGAGTCGCTGCCGTCGGCTGGCGGAGGATTTGCACCCGCAGCCCCGCTTCGACGACCGGCTGAAGGAATTTCATTTCGGCGACTGGGAACTGCTGCCCTGGAATGATATTCCTGCCGAACGCCTCGATCCGTGGATGGCCGATTTTGTCAACGTCCGGGTGCCCAACGGCGAACATTTTCAGGAGTTTTACGAGCGGGTGACCACCTTCTGGCAGGATACGATACACCCCCTTCTGACGGCTGAACCGCCCTCGTCGGTGGCCCTTGTCACGCACGGGGGCGTTATCCGCTGTTTGCTGTGTCTGTTTTTAGACTTATCTTTACGCAGCGCTTATCGGCTGCACCTCGACTACGGTTCGGTCAGCCGAGTGGCTGTTTTTCCAACCCATTCGACTATTCAGTATATCAATCGGTAAACCATACGCATGAAATCCGTTTCGATACGCACGACGACGTTAATTTCGATTATCCTGCTGACGGCACTGAGCCGTCTGGCCCCTCACTGGCCTAATTTCACACCCGTTGCCGCCCTGGCGCTGTTTGGAGCGGCCCATTTCGACCGTCGCTGGCTGGGACTTGTCGTTCCGGTTGCGGCCATGCTGCTGAGCGACGCTCTGATCGGTTTCCACGGCACCATGACCGCCGTATACGTCTCATTTGCCCTGACCTGGCTTATCGGCCTGGCGCTGCTTCGGGGGAAAGCCACACTGGGGCGGGTGGTGACTGCCTCACTTCTGTCGTCGGTGCTGTTCTTTCTGATAACCAATTTTGCCGTCTGGTACGGCAGTACGTTTTATCCGCAGACGCCGCAGGGGCTGCTGGCCTGTTACACGGCGGGGCTGGCATTCTACAACGGGCAGTCGTTTTTCCTGAATGGGCTGCTTGGCGATCTGTTCTTCAGCGGGGTTCTGTTTGGCAGCTACGCCCTGCTGCAGCGTAAGTTTCCGGTTCTTCGTCTGGCGTAATTACCGGATTCAGAGTATCTTGTAAGCCGACGGTTCACAGCCGTCGGCTTTTTTTTGACCCTATCGGCTTATGTATACGGCTAAACGCGTTCCGTTCTCCATCATTTTTCCGTTTGCCTGGCGCTCCGTTCTGTTTTTCGTATTGTATTCGACTACGCTCTATCTGCTGTACGAACATGCCGGCATGTATTATCTGACGATTCCGTTTGTGCCGATTGGAGTGATTGGTACGGCGGTAGCCCTGTATGTCGGTTTCAAGAACAATTCCTCCTACGAACGGCTCTGGGAAGCCCGGCGCATCTGGGGCAGCATCGTCAACGCCAGCCGATCCTGGGCCATCATGGTGCTGGATTACCCCCATCTGCGTGGCCCATCGACCATCTGGACCGACGCCGAGTTGAATGAAGAGAAAAAGACCCTGATTTACCGGCATCTCGCTTACATCACCGCCCTGCGGGTACAGTTGCGGCAGCGGACGGTCTGGCAGCAGCACCGCGACGTCGCCCATGCCATGATTGACCGAATCGCGGCGTTTCGCCAGTGTGCGCTCGACGTCGAACTCAGCCGATTTCTGGATACGGCCACCATCGAACAACTTATCCGGCATCAGAACCCCGCCACCCATCTGCTTCGGCAGCAATCGGCGCAGTTGAGCAAACTGCATCAGGAAGGGCTTCTGACGGAATATTATCACGTGGAGATGGAACGGATGCTGGTGGAATTTTACAATCAGCAGGGTGCCTGTGAACGCATCAAATCCTTTCCGTTTCCCCGCCAGTATGCCTTTTTCAGCTATGTTTTCGTCTGGCTGTTCATCCTCATTCTGCCGTTCGGGATTCTGGGCGAACTGGTGAAAGCCAGCCCTAATTACGCCTGGCTGACGGTTCCTTTCTATACAGTCATCGCCTGGATATTCAATACGATGGAAATTGTAGGCGATACCAGCGAGAACCCCTTTGAAAATAGTCTGAACGACGTTCCGCTGACGGCCATCTGCCGAAACATTGAAATCGACTTACGGGAGATGCTGGGCGAGACGAATGTGCCCGGACGAGTGCAGGCCATCAATAATATCCTGATGTAATTCAGGGCTTCAGTTTCCAGGACGACGGTCGCCAGCCGTCGGGCCGCTGGCTTTCTTCGTGAGCCAGCCGGATAAGCCGCTGCACTTTTTTCAGGCCGGTTTCGATAAACGGATCCTGCCGTTTGAACCAGATCTCATACACGTTGTGAGGCTTAGCCTTCTGAACGCCGATGAATAAAAATTCGGCGGCGTCGGGCTGGGCCTGCAGGTAATAGGCCGCCTGCCGGTCGTAGCCGTATAGCTGGAATTTCGAGACAAATTCGTCGCAGGAACGGGCCGAGGTCGTTTTCAGGTCCACGACCAGACCGGGCCGAACGCCGTCGGGTTTGGCTTTCAGTGGCAAACCCGTCTGCCCACAGTTCCAGAAAAGCGGTTGTTCGACGGTCAGGCCCGCCAGCAGATCATCAGCCTGTTCCCGCACCAGCAGCGCCAGTTCCTGTAGCCGCTTCGCTTCGGTCTTTGTGTGGACCGACCAGTCGACGGGCCGGTGTGGTTCCAGAACCAACTGATGCAGCGTCGTACCCGACCGCAGAATTTTGGGAGATGCTTTCCTCAGCGGGCGAAAGACCTGTCTCGACAGCAGTTCAGTCAGGTCGGAGTTGGCATAAGCCGGAAACGTGCGGTATTCGTGTTCAGTCATGGAATTCATCATTGGCAGAACGCTGGCTCCGGCGGGTTGGTTTCCGGATTTCGGCGGGCCATTAATCCTTCGGTGTTTTTTGGCTGTCCAATAGGAGCGTAAGCAATAAAATGAACCTCATTTTTGTTTTATGTTCAAGTGACTGAATGACTATGTGCCGCCGAATCCTTACCTCCGTTCTTGTGCTTTTCCTGTGGTTTGTCAGCAGCGCCCTGGCCCCGTCGCGCCCGACTGACGAATATAGCCGCATCGACTCATTTGCCCGAAATGCCCCGGACAGTTACGCCCGGAATATCAATACGTTATCTGACTACCTGACGGCCCCGGCCCGCTCCGACATGGATAAGGTGCGGGTCATCTATGCCTGGCTGGTTTCCCACATTCGGTACGACGTAGAGGCGGCCAACAGTCCGTACCGGCAAAAATATTACTCCGAAAAAGAGTATGCCTCCCGCGTACTGCAAAAACGTAAGGGTCTTTGCACCGGCTACGCGTTGTTGTTCAAATACATGCTGAAGCGGGCGGGGGTCGATGCGGTCTGCATTCGGGGCTATGCCCGCACCTCGGACGAGGAAGCCGGTCGGCCAGTGAAGATTATCGATCACGAATGGAACGCCGTGAAAATCGATGGCGACTGGTATCTGCTGGATCTGGCCTGGGCCGTTTCCACCGCTGCCGACGGCACCTACAGCAATGATACGTATTTTCTGACGTCTCCCGAACAGTTTGTTTCCCAGCACTTTCCGACTGATCCACGCTGGCAGCTTCTTGACAACCCGATTTCCAAAGCGGATTTCGATTTATTTCCTAAACTGTATGCGTCGTTTTTTACCTACGGATTCAATAGCTTCCCACGGGAGGGCCAGCTTCGCGTCAATCAGTTCGCCAGCCTGGAATTTGAAACCGATTTTGCCATGGAATATCTCTGTACGCTCAGCCGGTTTGGTCAGAGTAAGGCTGTTGAGGTTCCCGCTTCGGTCGTACGAGGCAACGGAGTCAATGCGCTGACGGTGAAAATTCCCGTGCGGGGCACGTCGACGCTGCGGGTGTATGCCCGACCGCGTACCAACGCCCGCCGCAAGCAGTACGACTGCATCGCTTCCTTTACGGTGGTCAACGGCTGATCAGCGCAGCGAAACGAACAGATTGCGGTCGGGGTCCATGTGGACGTAATTTTTGTAGCGAATGACCACCGTCGTTTCGGGCTCCTCGATAATGCCGGGGCCAGAAAGGGTGTCCTGAGGCCGAATGCGGGACCGGTCATAAACAGGGCAGGCGCAGGGCGTCAGGTCTGCGTCGTAGTAGACGGAGCGGTAGCTTTTTAAAGCAGAGAAATCCCCTTCCCCCACCCGGTAGCGCGTGCTTTGCCGCCGAAACGTGAGTTGTTCGTTGAATCCGCCTTCGGGATACTGTTCGGCCAGCAGCACCAGATACCCCAGGGCAGCAGCTACCCCCGCTCCCACCGGAATCGTCACCTTTTTTATGCCCAGTTGAGTTGCCAGGCCAATGGCATGAACGGGCCCGGTGCCGCCAAAGGCCAGCAGTTCATACTCGCTCATAGTATCCAGAGGCCCGACCGACGCCCGTATCGTCTGCGCCACCTTATCTTCAATCGCCTGACTCATGAGCATGGCGGCCTCCTCGACCCGGATGCCCAGCGGCTGGGCCACCAGTCGCTGCACCGATTGAAAAGCTGCCTTCAGGTCCAGCGGAATCATTCCACCCAGAAAATAATCAGGGTTCAGCAGACCCAGAATCAGATCTGCATCCGTCAGGGTAGGCCGCCAGTTTCCTCTACCGAAACTGACCGGCCCCTTTGCGTAATCGGCGGTATCGGGCAGAACGCCTACAGAGCCGTCCTCCAGTACGCCCACATAGTGATTCCCCCCCAGCATGAGCCGTTTGCCGCTGGTTGCCACCTCCAGTACGTCGGGATTCAGTTCCGGGTCTTTCAGCACCGAAAGGTAAGTGAACGTACCGCCCATCCGGAACGTGATCCGTTTCGACTTCCCCGTCAGCGAGCCGTAGAACCGACCAGCGGCGGCACTGCCTACCCAGCCAGTGTTGAGGGTCATTTCGGGGTCTTCATAGGCCTCCGACATGGAAAAAACCGTTCCGTCGACACCGGCCATCCAGGCCTTGCCCCGCCAGCCGAGCCGCCGGAAATAGTCCTCCAGTTCCCGGATGCAGTTGACGGCCCGATTCGGCTCCATGTCGACGTTCAGGCCCGTAATCAGCGCCTGAATGTCGTTGGGCTGGGTAGCATACTGACGCAGAAACGCGACAATTTCTTCAATCAGCCGGTTGGTCGGATCCCTGAAATTAGAAGGGAGTTTTTTAATGAACAGATTTCCTTCTTCATCCACCAACGCGAAGTCAGTGAAGGTTTCGCCCCAATCGATACTGAAACGATACCGTCCCATAGTTTAAGGTAATAGTTAAAAGAAGAGATACTGCGCCAGCCGGAACGTAGTACAGTGCGCTTCGACAATATCGGCAATACGGGGTGAGTAACCGCCCCCCATTGCCACCACGACCGGCAATCCATGCCGCAGCGCCTGCCGGAACACGATCTCATCCCGTTCCTTACAGCCTGCCGCCGATACGCCCAGTTTTCCAAGTTTATCGGTCGCCAGAATATCGACGCCCGAAATGTAGAACAAAAAATCCGGTTTCTGTTCATCCAGCAGGGCCGGAAGCAGTTGGTTGAGTGTATCCAGATACAGTTCATCGCCCGTACCGGTGGGCAGGGCGACGTCGAGGTCCGATCGTTCCTTAACCAGCGGATAGTTATCTTTCCCGTGCATACTGAACGTGAAAACTGCCGCTTCGTTCTGGAAAATGACGGCCGTTCCGTTGCCCTGATGCACGTCCAGATCAACAACCAGAATTTTGTTTGCCAGTTGGTTCTGAAGCAGATAGCGGGCCGCTACGGCCACGTCGTTCAGCAGGCAGAAACCCTCTCCCCGATCTGCATAGGCGTGATGGGTTCCACCGGCCACATTCATCGAAACGCCATACTGGAGGGCGTACAGACTGCAATCGACGGTACCCTGCGTAATGACCCATTCGCGGTGAATCAACTCAGCCGACAACGGAAACCCGATACGCCTGATCATCCGGGCGGGCAGACGAAGTTCTTTCAACTGCCGGACGTAGTCTTCGGTGTGCACCGACAGCACCCACCGGTCATCGATGGCCTGAGGCGCAAAAAAATTAGCCGGAGTGCAGGTTCCTTCGTACAGCAACTGCTCGGGGATGAGTTCGTATTTGAGCATCGGAAACCGGTGGGGTTCTCCGGTCGGGCCGACTGGCAGGGGGTGAGCGTAGTGGGGCGCGTGGGCAATTTTCAGCATGAACGCAAACGTTGGATGGGCGGAGTCAGGACGCCGTATTTAGTTGATAACGTTTGTCTTCGCCCGAGGTTTGCAGGAATAGTATACAGTAAGCATATATCTATATACTCAACAGGCGCTCTGATTCGCCGCCGAATGAAAATTAAACGGGAGGATAAAGGAATAAGTAACAAATCAGTGAGAATTCGGCTTGACTAAGCGATTTTTAGTGCCTTTTCATTCTGACAGGCCATTAGGAAGCTGTCCGAATAGCACTTTAGATTAGTTAAATTATATCAATTTTAATCTCAATCGTTAAGCATTTATTCTAATTTTGAAAATCGGCAGACTAATCTATACCATTTTATTTACTTCAGTAACATATATTCAAAAAACAATTCTCTACGACTATCGCTTATATATGTTTTGAAACCTGTGGCGGCGGACCGATCTGACAGCAGACTAACCGATACATCGAACACCCGGATCATGCATAATACGTATGGTGATTCTGAAACAGCTTGGGCAGCAGCTATCGAGGGCCTATACGAACGCTACCATCGGCTGACGAAACTTGACCAGTTGCTGAACGGCGCTACTTCGGTGGATCGCACCGCCGAAACGTCCGTTCGGGAATTGCAGCATCGTATGGCGCAACTGCTGGCGCAATTGCTCAACGAGATGCCGGAGGGTTCTGATACGGCTACGGCGGGCAATGGGTCTGACTGGATACAGCAGATGAACGAACATACCCAGCTTATTCAGCAGACCAATCGGGAAGTGGATGAACGCCTCCGGGAGCTTTGCCGTCAGTACGGCTGGCCGGGCGGCGGTTTCTGAAAGCATCTGCTCAGGCTTCTATCGCCGTGTTCGATGCCGGTTTCTGGTAGACATAATCGTCCGGATCGTAGGGTTGATTGGAAAAAACCAGCAAAATGGTCCCCTCCGTAAAATTGTCCATTATGTGCCAGTCTTCGGGGCTGATAATCAGGCAGTCACGCGGGCCGGATAGCCAGAACTCCTGTTCCGAAATCCCGTCGGTACTGGCAACTCTGCAGCTTCCCTGAATACAGGTCATGGCGTGCCACGTCTGAACATGCCGGTGCCCGGCCCGCTGCATCTCCCCTACATCGTAGATATAGAAGACACGCCGAATGCTGCCCGGCATCCGCTGCTGAAGCGCATTTAAATCACCGATTTTCCAGAAATCTTCAGAAAGGCGTATAAGTTCTGCCATCAACTCCGTACATGTGTGTAATAGCAAATATAACGATTGATTGAAACAGGTGTTTGTCCTGACTGTTAAGTTTAGTATCTGGTCGATCGATATTATGGGCAGTAATGCTAAAAACTGTTCCAGGTAATTCCCGGAAGAGGTTCACGATGGCAACCAGGATTAATCAAATAAATGAACCCATAATTTGCTCATACGACAGGCTTTCGCTGGTGAACCAGTAACTGTTTGGCCCCGAAGACCAGGCCGCAGCCCACCACGACTACCAGTACGTCTATACCGAAGCGTTCGGTACCTGCCCCAACCAAATCCCATCGACCCAGCACCAGCGACACGCCTATCAGGGCGGCGGCGTGGATGAGCACCACGGCAATCAGGGCACCGGCAATGACACTGCGCCGGTAAGCAGCCAGGATGAGCCCGCCAGCCAGAGCGCCGTATAGAGATACGGTCAACTCCCTGCCACCGGGCTTAGCCAGATGGCCTACTTCGGGATTAGTCAGTACGTCTTCCGCCCGGACAGTTCCCAGTGCCAGCAATACAGCGAAGGTGAGGGCCGCTCCGCCGATCAATACGGCATAGCCCGCCAGCAGTGAGACGAGTCCACGCCGGACTACATCGAGATTCCCGATGACCAGACCCAGCGGCATTTTGGCAATCGGCTCGAAACCGGGCGCAATGACGGAGGCGGCCACAAACGCAATCGCCTGTGGTGCCGGTTCTGAAGTCAGTCCCACCGCCGCCAGGCCGCCCCCAAGGGCCATTAAAAGCAGAAAGTTGGCCGTAATGCGTCCGTGATGGCGCAAGCCCGTTTCCATTTCTTCCCAGATGGCTTCATCCACGTCGTTCTCAATCGATGGGTCGTTTCGGGGATCAATCAGGCTGGCCTGCTCGGCCGTGGCGATGGAATAGTGGGTGTCCCGGCACGTGTCGCGAATCGATCGCAGTACATTGTCCGCTTCCCGGTTCAATACCTGAATTGTCAGGGTATCCCCCGGAGGAACCAGGGACGTATCGGGGAATACGGACAGGCCGACAACCCCGTCGAGCTGGCGTAATTGTCCGGTTAGCTGAGCCGACAGATGAGTCGGCACGGCGACGTGGAAGGTGCGATGCATAGAGGGGGAACTGTCGTTATTCCTAAAAGTTTGTTTACTAAACGCAACGGCCAAATCTCCTGACCGCACGGCAGACGACCGGCTTTCCGGTTCCGCTGCCTGTCAGGTCCATACGACCCCCAATAAATCGACGCACCAGGTGGGCGAAGAAAACCTGAACGGAGCAGGCCTGAAAGCCTCAGGCATACGAAAATGCGGGCCGGAATGGTACATTTGTAAAACGCAGTAAGGCCGTGGTGGACTGTCTGATGGTAGTAACCAATAAATTCAGCCCGGCGACAAAGACTATCCAATAACCAAGTGTCATCTTGTCCTTACGCGAACTCTTCACCTAAACCCGCGCATGACTCACGAAAATCTACGCCTGCTGTTCACGGGTTCCGTCTGGGCCTTGTTTCTGCTCAATGCCGTACAGTGGGGGCTCTACCGGCAGCGGATTTACGGCCTGTTCACGCTGCATACGTTCAGTTGGCTAAGCAACCTCTTCCTGCATGACATTGCCGTAGGGCTGTCGGCTCCGACGAGCACCTTGCTGATGAACGTGAGCATGGCCTTTTTCAAGATCAATTTCCTCGAATTAGTACTCGTCTTATTCACCCGACCGGGCAGTTCATCCCGGCGATGGATTCGGGTGGCGCAGGCACTGGTCGTGGCATATGTGCTCGGAGGATGGCTTGCCTGGCAGCCCGCCGGGGCGCCTGCCAGCCTCGCCTATGAGCTACTGACCCATGCGTTCCGCCTGCTGGCGTTGTTCGTCAACTTCGGGGCCATCTGGCTGGTTGTGCGCCGTCGGGACCCGGTAGCCCGGCTTTTTCTGGCCGGAAGCACCTTTATGACGCTTCGGGGGTTGTTATCGCTGGCTCTTTTTTCAGGGCCGAGATGGTCGTGGGCCACTGAGGCTGTATACGGGTCCGCGAACCTGGTCATTCAGGGCATGCTGATGGCCGAACTGCTTTGCTTTTCGCTCTGCCTGACTTTCCTGCGGCGGCGTCAGGAGGTGGCCCAGGCCCGGCAGCAGGCGATTACGGAACAGGAGCTGGTCGGTGAACGAGAGCAGCGCCGACGCGAAAGTCTCGAAGCGGAGCTAGCGGTACGGCGTCTGGAACAGGAGAAAATGGCTGTACAGCTCCGGTCTCTGCAAAGTCAGGTGAATCCCCACTTTCTCTTCAACTCGCTCAATACGCTCTCCGCACTGATTGACGAAAGTCCCCGGCAGGCGGGCGAATTCGTGGACGAGCTGAGCAGCGTATACCGCTATCTGCTGCGGGCTAACGATAATTCATTGACCACGCTGCGCGATGAACTGGACTTTATCCGCTCGTATTACCACCTGCTCCAAACCCGCCACGGTACGGGCATCGACCTGCAGATTGCGGTGGAAGAACGCTTCCTTGACACGCAGTTGCCTCCGCTCACCCTGCAGCTACTGGTCGAGAACGCCGTCAAGCATAATGTCGTCCTGCCAGATCAGCCCCTGACCATCGTCATCACGACCGACCTGTCCGGACAATTGGTAATCCAGAATAATCTGCAGCGCAAAGCCTCACGAGTCTTCAGCAACGGCGTGGGACTGAGCAACATTGCGGCTCAGTATCAAATGCTGAACCTGCCGCCCCCCAGGGTCGAGGAGTCGGCAGAGCAGTTCACGGTGCGCCTCGACCTGGTAGCCTGACCGGCGTCCAGCCCGTCCGGATTCGGCAGGAGACGATCATCGATGAGGGAACTGCGCGGTTCTGGACGCTCAGTCAAGCGATTGCCTGAAGCTGTCTAAGCTGTAGGGATAACGGTTGAGGGAGGCGAGCAAAAACGCCCCGGCACTGGCGACATAAACCGAATAGTCGAGGGCAGGTTTGAGGCTGCTGGCCGAGATGGTCATCGACAGGGCGAACGTCAGCAGCAACAGTCCCGATAACAGGGCGGCAAAACGGGTTTTGAGCCCCACCAGCAGTAACAGCCCCAGTACCAGTTCCAACATCGTGGCGACGATGGCCGCCAGGGCAGTCAGTTCTGCCTGAGTGCTCAGCCAACCCGTGAGCTGACCGGTATAGGCCACAAAAGCGGACCAGTTGCCCCAGGCTATCCCTTCAGCACCGGCAGGCCCCCAAAGTCCAAACCGGTCGGCTACGGCTGAAAGGAAACCCGCCGACAAGGCCAGTCGGAAGAAAACGGTTGCGTCGAAGCGGGGGGAGTTTGCATGCGTCGCCATTGTGAATCTGAGTTGGATGAGACCTAAGAAACGATGCTCATGGCTTACAGCGATCTTTGACCTACCGGATGTGCCTGCCAACCTCATCTACATCAGCCGGGAGGAGGGTTGGAACGTATTTGACATACAGCCAGAACGGGTCAAAAATACGAAGTGTAGAAAATAGAAAGGCGCCAATCAGGTTAACTGGCGCCTTTCTGTTTTCCACAATTGATGTTGAGAAACTGGTGACCGATAGGGGAATCGAACCCCTGTTTGAACCGTGAAAGGGTCCCGTCCTAACCGCTAGACGAATCGGCCAAGTAGTTACTATTTTTTCACTTCTGAGCTGGATTCAGCCAGCTTCAGCACTGCTTTCTATCTCAATCAGAACTTGGTGACCGATAGGGGTATCGAAGTCGAACGCGACCCCGACGGTCCGCCGCTGCGGCCCTGTTTGAACCGTGAAAGGCCGGGGCAGCGTTCTGCTCCCCCCTCCTAACCGCCAGACGAATCGGCCTGAGTATGTATGTTTACTCCAAAATTTTCAACCGAACTACTGGAAGGAAAATTTGGTGACCGATAGGGGAATCGAACCCCTGTTTGAACCGTGAAAGGGTCCCGTCCTAACCGCTAGACGAATCGGCCAAGTAGTTACTATTTTTTCACTTCTGAGCTGGATTCAGCCAGCTTCAGCACTGCTTTCTATCTCAATCAGAACTTGGTGACCGATAGGGGTATCGAAGTCGAACGCGACCCCGACGGTCCGCCGCTGCGGCCCTGTTTGAACCGTGAAAGGCCAGGGCAGCGTTCTGCTCCCGTCCTAACCGCCAGACAAATCGGCCAGTCACTATCGATACGGTAAACAAAGATGCCTTCCGAAATCGTGGTGCAAAGGTACGGCAATTTTGATTTGATGCAAACATACGGCTCATAAAAAATCATTTTCCGACGAGTGAAGGGGGTTTCAGCACTATCCCTTATTTTTGGTCATCACGTAACCGATTCGTTTTCACCCGCCCCAGCGGCACGCCTGTTTCATGAAGAAAAGTTTGCTATTTACCCTTGGCTGGCTCAGTCTTTCTTCCGCTTTTGCACAAAGCTCTCTTCAACATCCCGATCAGTTTTTAGGCTACACCGTCGGCCAGCGATTCACGCCCCAGCATCGGGTCAATGCCTATGCCGAGCAACTGGCCCGGCAGTTTCCCAACCGGGTCCGGCTTCTGCCCTACGGTACCACCCACGAAGGCCGTCCGCTGCTGGCAGTGGCCGTTGCGTCGGAGCAGCACATGGCCCGGCTGGACGAAATCCGCACCAATAACCTCAAGCGCATTGGCCTGATGGCAGGTCAGCCCGGCAATGCACCCCAGCCGAATGTCGGGCCACCACCGATTGCCTGGCTGAGCTATAATGTTCATGGGAACGAAGCCGTCAGTTCGGAGGCTTTCCTGCTGGTGCTGCATCAGTTGCTGAACGCCTCCGATCCGGTCGCCCAGAAAATTCTGGCGTCGACCGTGGTCATTCTGGACCCCTGCCTGAACCCCGACGGGCACGACCGCTACGTCAACTGGTATAATCAGGTGCTCGGTTCACAGCCCGACCCGACACCGTTTGCCCGCGAACACTACGAGCCCTGGCCCGGCGGACGCTATACGCACTACATCTTCGACCCCAACCGCGACTGGGCGTGGCAAACGCAGGAAATCACGCAGCAGCGCATGGCGCTTTATCAGCAGTGGATGCCGCATCTGCACGGCGATTTCCACGAAATGGGACCAGAAAGTCCATACTATTTTGCGCCATCGGCCAAACCCTATCACGAAGACATTACGCCGTGGCAGCGTCAGTTTCAGCAGATCATTGGGGAATATAACGCCCGGTATTTCGACAAAAACGGCTGGCTCTATTTCACCCGCGAAAACTTCGATTTATTCTACCCCAGCTACGGCGATACCTGGCCGACCTACAACGGGGCTATCGGCATGACGTTCGAACAGGGCGGCAGCGGTCGGGCGGGTCTCGCCTACCAGACGGCTGACGGCGATACGCTCACACTCCGTCAGCGCATCGACCACCACGTTGCCGCCAGCATCGCCACGCTGGAATCCGTAGCCGACCGCCCGGCGCAGGTGGTGAGTCAGTTTGTCCAATTTTTCGAGAAAGCGCAAAAATCCCCCGTGGGCGACTTTAAAACCTACGTCGTTAAAACGGCAGGGGAAGAAGGCCGGATAAACGCTCTGCGGAAGCTGCTGGACAATAACCAGATTCGCTACGGCGTGGCGGGTAAAAACCTCAGAAGTCAGGGATTCTCGTATCTTAATCAGCGAAACGAATCCGTCTCTGTTGAGAGTAACGACCTGGTCATCAGCGCCTATCAGCCAAAATCGACGCTGCTGAAAATTCTGTTCGAGCCCAAGTCGACACTGGAGGATTCGGTTACCTACGACATTACGTCCTGGGCCATCCCCTACGCCTATGGACTGCGGGCCTACGGCCTGAAAGAGCGCCTGAACCCGGAAACCTACCCCACTGCGGCTCCCCCGGCAGTTATTCCATCCGGTTCCGGTCTGCCCTACGCCTGGCTTGCCCGCTGGAAAGGCGCTGACGACGTTGCGTTTCTGGCCGGGCTGCTGAAGAACAAGGTACGGGTCCGGATTGCCGAAAAAGCGTTTAAACAGAATAACGAAACCTTCGAACCCGGAACGCTCATCATTACCCGTGCCGGTAACGAACGGCTGGCGGGTCGGCTGGAGACGATTGTCCGGCAGGAGGCTGCTAAACGCAACGTGAAGCTGATTGCGGCAGCGTCGGGCTTCGTGACCGAAGGGGCCGATTTTGGCTCCGGCAGCGTAACGGCTTTGAAAGCCCCCCGGATTGGGTTCATGGTCGGTGAAGGCACCATGCCGACCTCGGCGGGCGAAGTCTGGCATTATTTCGATCAGGAGTTGAACTACCCCGCCACCCTCCTGGATATGAACGGGTTCAGTCCGGATAATCTTCCGAAACTCGACGTGCTGATTCTGCCCCAGGGAAATTATGGCCGTCTGCTGACCGACCGCAATCTGAGCGCCATTCGTGAGTGGGTCAGGGGCGGCGGCAAGCTCATCGTCATGGAACGGGCCACGTCGTTTTTTGCCGATAAACCGGAGTTTGGTTTAAAGAAAAAAGACGACAAAGAAGCCGCCAAAGACAAAAAAGAATCCAGGAACGATTCGCTGAAGGTCTACGGCCTGCGGGAGCGGGATGCGGTATCGGGCGAAACACCCGGCAGCATTTTCCGGGTCGACCTCGATCAGACACACCCGCTGGCGTTTGGTTATTCGAATGGATATTACGCACTCGTTCAGGGAACATACGACTATGACTTCCTGAAGGATGGGTGGAACGTCGGCTACCTGAAAAAGAACAATTACGTGGCCGGATTCGTCGGAAAAAGCGCCCGCGAAAAGCTCAATAACACGCTGCTGCATGGCGTACAGGAACTGGGCCGGGGCGAAATTGTCTATCTGATGGACGATCCGCTGTTCCGGGGATTCTGGTACAACGGTAAGCTGCTGTTTGGGAATGCGGTGTTTCTGGTGGGGAATTAGTGAAACGATACTTGCAGGGTCAGATTGCGGCTTAGCTTCTGGCAGCGATTCGTTTCCGGATGCGGCTGAGCGATTCGGGTGTCACGCCGAGGTAGCTGGCTAACTGATATTGAGGCACACGCTGCAGCAAATGGGGCCGGGTGCTGAGCAGGGTCAGGTAACGCTGTTCGGGCGAGGAGGCGATTGACCTCGCCCTCCTGCACCAGCACCGTCCCTTTGGCATACGACCGTATCTTAAGCAGCCGGGCAATGGCGGCGGCTTCTTCGGTGGTCAGGGACGTAAATTGTGCGACGAATGAGAAGACGTCAGGCGATTCTGAAGAGGCAGTCATAACGACCCGAATTTGGTGATTTTCCAGAACCATTGCCACTGTTTTTCAGAATATCGGAAAAGCGCCGGTTCCGTACGCTGCCTGCCGCCCGGAACCGGGGTCTCAGTTTACTAATTTACCGGTCCGGATCAGCTCGTCATGGAACCGCTGCGGCTCTTCCCAGGCAGGGTCATGACCCGACTGTTCGAACAGAATGAACTCCTTTTTCGGGGCCTTCAGCATATCGAAATACTCTTTCGCCAAGGGCGTGGGCGTGATGTAGTCATATTTGCCGCCAATGAAGAAGACCGGAATGCTGACAGTGGGGAACTGCTTCCGAAAATCGAAGTTGTGATACGCTTCGTCACTGAGTATGTGTTCATTGGTGAAGTTCACTGCTTTCATGTAATTAGCCTTTTCTTCGGCGGTATACTCGCCCGACTCGATATTGGCGTATAAATCCTCGATGGTGAAGCCGTCGTAGATGTCTTTATTCAGTTCGAGCAGGGCGTATTTCTGAACGGAAAACCCTTCGGGTCCAATTCTGTACATCGTCCGGTAGTCGCCCCCACGTGGTTCACCAATGGCTTCCAACTGCTGAATCATCTCGGTTTTCTTCAGTTCTTTTGCCTTAGCCAGCGTGTAGCGGTAGGATTGCAGTTCGCCCTCGTAGGCGGCAACCTCCTGTCCGGTGCTGACAAACGCGGAAAAGTGTTCAGGGTACTTCTGAACCGCCAGCATACCCAGCCGACTGCCCCAGGAATGACCCACCAGCAGAATTTTCCGCACCTTGAGCCGCTCTTTGAGATACCGGGCCAGTGCGTTCACATCCTCGACATACTTACTGACCTTGATTTCTGATGCCGGGAAGGCCGGATCATACGATTTACCCGCGTTGCGCTGGTCCCAGTACACAACCGTGAAGTGCTTTTCCAGGTCGCTGTTGTATTTACGCAGACCGCCGAGTTCCGACACGCCCGGACCGCCATGCAGGAACAGCAGGACGGGATTACGGGGGTTCTCCCCCCGAATCATCACAAATTGCTTCGTATTGTTGATACTCAGAAGCTGCGACTCGGCGATGGGCAGAGCAGGTTCGGCCTCTTTCTCCCGACAGGCTATCAGCCAAAGGGTAGCCAACAAAATCATTAACCGTTTCATAATCCGTACTTTTAGGTTTGTCCGTGGCGCATCGAAACCCGTTTTCGACGCCCGACGATGCAAAAGTACCGGCCCGGTTCCGGGCGTTCATTGACGTTGGTTAAGAACCGAACTGCTGCCTTTCCAATCGTTCACGTCGCCCCTTCGGCGTTGTTTGATCGCCGGAGTTTCCGGTAAAATCGTTCCTGTACCTGCTTTTACCGAAAACTGCCTTCTGTTGAAATCGTTGTTGAGTATCGGGTTGTGTCTGCTCTGGCTGGGCGGCTTTGCGCAAAAGAAAAATGGCTCGTTCGAGTATTACATCCGGAAAGCGAATGCCCCCATTCAGGTCGATGGCGTAGCGGACGAAGCGGCCTGGCAGACGGCTCAGGCGGCGGATAAATTTTTTATGGTGCTGCCGATGGACACGAGCCGGGCGCAGGTGCGAACCGACGTTCGGATGGCCTACGACGATAAAAACGTTTATCTGCTCGCCATCTGCTACCACGCCCTGCCCGGACCCAGCATGGTCGAATCGCTGAAACGCGACTGGAACTTCGGTAAAAACGATAACTTCATTTTTTTCATCGACACCTTCGACGACCAGACCAACGGCTTCACCTTCGGGGCCAACGCCGCCGGGGCCGAGTGGGACGGGCTGCTCTACGAAGGCGGCAGGGCCAATCTGAGCTGGAACAACAAATGGTTCTCGAAGGTCAGGACCTATGACGACCGCTGGGTGCTCGAACTGGCGATTCCATTCAAGACGCTGCGCTACAAACGCGGCATTACCCGCTGGGGCATCAATTTCAGTCGGCAGGATTTGAAGACGACCGAAAAATCGGCCTGGGCACCCGTGCCCCGACAGTTCCCGACGGCCTCGCTGGCCTATACGGGCAATCTCGTCTGGGACCAGCCCCCGCCCGACCCCGGCACCAACATCTCCGTCATTCCGTACGTGTTAGGCGGCGGTGCGCGTAACTTTTCCGAAAATAACCCAACCACCTACCGCCGCCAGATCGGCGGCGACGTGAAAGTGGCCGTTACACCCGCCCTCAACCTCGACCTGACCGTCAATCCTGACTTCTCGCAGGTGGACGTCGACCGGCAGGTGGTGAACGTCGACCGCTTTGAATTGTTCTTCCCCGAACAGCGTCAGTTTTTCATTGAAAACGGCGATTTGTTCAACAATTTCGGCTACGCGGGCATCCGGCCTTTTTTCTCCCGACGCATTGGCCTGAACGTACCCATTCAGTTTGGGGCCCGGCTGAGCGGCAAGCTCAATAAAGACTGGCGTATCGGACTGATGGACATGCAGACCGCCGCCGTGCCCTCGCAGGGACTGCCCCGGCAGAATTTTGCGGTGATGGCCCTGCAGCGGCAGGTGTTTGCCCGGTCTAACATCACGGCCCTGTTTGTCAATAAGGAGTCGCTGAATTATACGCCTGAAGCGGGTAAGCCGGTTCACTCGCAGTTTAACCGGAACGTTGGTCTGGAATACAACCTGGCGTCGAGCAACAATCTCTGGACGGGCAAAGCGATGGCGCTGCAATCGTTCAGTCCGGGCGGGGGCAGCGGCGATTACGTCTATGCGGGCAACCTGCTGTACAACAGCCGGAAATGGATTCTGGGAGCGCAGTATGAGAACGTGGGCGAAAACTACAATCCGGAAGTTGGGTTCGTTCCCCGTCGGGGTTATCAACGATATAATGTTCAGTTAGCCTACAATTTTTTTCCGAAAGGCGGATCGGTGCTAAGTCACGGGCCGATATTCAATTCCTCGTATTTTTTCGGGCAGAATTTCCGGCAACTGGATAACACGTCTTATCTGGCCTATTCGCTTATATTCCGCAACCGCAGCCTGCTGACGGGCTGGGTGGCTACCGACTGGATTCGGCTGCTGGCCGACCTCGACCCGACCAACATGGGCAAGGCGAAGCTGAAAGCCGGAACCATTCACGGCTGGCGGGCCTGGGGAACAGAATTTGTATCGAAGCCGCAGAGCGTGTTTACCTACGGATTCTCAAGTCGTTACGGCGGTTTTTACGACAACGGCACCCGCCTCAACCTGACCACCGAAGTAGGCTACCGTTTTCAGCCCTACGTGAGTCTGGCTGTAAGTTCCAGCTACAACCGGATTGATTTGCCCAATCTTTCCGGCCTGACCCGGTTCTGGCTCATCGGCCCCCGCGTAGACATTACGATGACCAACACGCTGTTTTTCACCACATTTATGCAGTATAACGAGCAGGCCCGCAACGTCAACCTGAATTCGCGTCTGCAATGGCGTTACAAACCCGCCTCCGACCTGTTCATCGTATACACCGACAATTATCTGCCGGGGGCGTTTACGGTCAAGAACCGGGCACTGGTGCTGAAGCTGACATACTGGTGGAATGTGTGAAAAATGCCGTAACCCTTGTTCGCACAGTAACTTACCTGAACAATCGCCCCAACCGTCGGTTAAATAAACAGCCTCATAAGGGGGTTATCCATTCACTCAACCAACTACGTTATGAAAATCCACATACAACGGGGGCTGCTCTATACCTGGGTGCTGGTGTTGCTGGTCTCGCTTTCCGGCTGTGAACTGGTCGGCGATATTTTTGAAGCCGGTGCCTGGACCGGCATTATCCTGGTCGTCGGCATTGTTGTGCTGGCTCTGTGGCTCTTCTCCCGGTTCTTCCGGGGCGGGCCGAGAGTATGATAATAAGACGATATATTTGAATATACAACTATTTTCCGGACAGATTTGACAATTAAATTAATTGATGTAAATAGTCGGCGAACCAAACATCCGCCGTTCTATGAGAATATTTTTATGTTTCCTTGCTCTACTGCCGCTCGTTAGTCAGGCGCAGGATTCCACACAGACAACTATTCACCAACAGTCCATTTCGACATCGGATACCGCCGTCCGCCCGCCGGTCGTTGCCAGAAAACTTCTCAGTAAAGAAGTCATTCGTATCGAATTTTTCGGGCCAGGTCTTATTCGCGAGACCCGCATTGGCAAATCCACGACACTGAATTTTCACCTGCGCCTAATCGGAGCCGCCCAGCCGGGGCAGGAGTACCGCGTTGTCAACCAGCGTCCGACGGTCCAGAAAGTCCTTCGGTTTCGGATTAATCCTGAGATTTCAGCGGCTATCCGAAAATTTTATAACCTCGAAAAACGGAAAGCGGCTGGTAAATCCATTCGTTACAATTCCGGCAATTACGTGGCGCTGCGGGCTAATTATATCCTCCCTGCCGTTTACAAAAGTCCTTACCTTGAAGACAGTAGAGGAGCTGGCGTGGCCGCCTTGTGGGGTTTTCAGCGTACGTATCCCAAACGATTTTATCTGAATCTGGAACTGGGCCTGAGAGCGGCGGAATATACCGAACCGCGCGTTCTTCTTACCGGGCATTTTCTGATAGGCTATACGCTAAGGTAACCGCTGGAGATTCGTCCTGCTATCCACACAGAAAGCCCCGCTGGGGCTTTCTGTCAATAGAAATATCCTGTAAGCCACACATAAAGCCCCAGCGGGGCAACCTGTCAATAGAAATCGACCCCGTATTTCGTTGAAAAGCCCCGGAGGGGCGGCCTGTCGATAGAAATCGACCCGTGTTCCGTTGAGAAGCCCCAGTGGGGCGGCCTGTCAATAGAAATCGACCCCGTATTTCGTTGAAAAGCCCCGGAGGGGCGACCTGTCGATAGCCACCAGCCCTGCCTGTGTTTTGAAAAAAAGCCCCGGAGGGGCGACCTGTGAATCAGAAGATTTTTACAGGTCGCCCCTCCGGGGCTTTTCTCAATTGCCACTTCTGGCGGGCTATTGGCAGGGCATCCCTACGGGATTGAATAACCTCAATCTGAATACAATCTACCCACAGCGAGCTACTGACAGGACATCCCTACGGGACTAAACGGGTGTTTTCATATCCCCGCTGATTCACAGCTTCAGGCTACTAGTTCCAGCAACTGGTCCTGCTGGATAACGGCCTTCATACGCTCGCCCAGGTCGTCGGACGCTTTGCAGAGCGGCAGTCGGACGTCGGACTGAATCAGACCCAGAATTTCCAGAATCTTTTTGATGCCCACCGGATTACCTTCTTCGTAAAGCAGCGGGTCGATGCGCAGGAAATGGCCCAGTTCCCGCCGTGCGAAGGCAAAATCGCCTCTCAGAGCCGCGTCGATCATCCCGCTGAACCGGGCCGGAAACGCATTGGCAATCACCGACATAACGCCCACGCCGCCAATGCTGATAATGGGAACGCCCTGCACGTCGTCACCCGAAATGAGCAGAAAATCATCGGGCTTGTCGCGTACGATTTCCATGCACTGTTCAATCACGCAGGACGCCTCTTTGACACCGATGATGTTGGGATGTTCGGCCAGCGTGCAGATGGTTTCCGACGACATGTTGATGCCCGTCCGGGGCGGAATATTGTACAGGATCACTGGAACCGGCGAAGCATCGGCCACCCGAGTGAAATGCTCGATAACGCCCCGCTTTCCGGGTTTGTTGTAGTAGGGACATACCGACAGAATGGCATCGATGCCGTCAAAATCCGTGTCGTCGATAGTTGCCACGACGTCGGCGGTGACATTGCCGCCGATACCGTAGACGATGGGCAGTTGTTTCGGGTTGTTTTCCTTCAGATAATCCAGCAACTGTTTTTTCTCCCGCTTCGTGACCGTCGGCGCTTCGCCGGTGGTGCCCTGCAGGACAATGTAGTTCACGCCCCCTTCGGAGACATGGCGGATGACGCGGCCAAAGCCGTCGAAATCGACGCTGAGGCCGTCAGTAAATGGAGTGACAATGGCGACTCCGACGCCGTGAAAACGCGTGTTCATGTACGTTTACATCCCTGAGGAATAGAATAATTCACCTCAAAGTTACGAAAGCATTGCCAAAAACGCGTCTTCGTCGATCATCGGTACGCCTAATTTCTGCGCTTTGTCAACTTTTGAAGGACCGGGATTTTCGCCCACAATCAGGTAATTCAGTTTTTTGGAGACGCCGCTGAGCAGTTTTCCGCCGTTGGCTTCGATGCGGGATTCCAGTTCTTCCCGGCTGAAGTGAACGAACGTACCCGTATATAGGAACGTTTTGCCCTCCAGCGATTCGCTTTCCTTTTCGACCACCCGACGTTCGGCCTGCATCGATAGTCCGGCCAGCCGCAGCCGTTCGACAAATACGCGGTTATCGGCGTCGGCAAACCAGGCCACCACGCTCTCGGCAATGCGGGGGCCAATTTCGGGGGCCGTCGTCAACTGCTCCAGCGAGGCGGCCGCCAGGGTATCGACGTCGACAAAATAATTCGCCAGCTTTTCGGCAATGGTATTGCCTACATACCGGATGCCCAGCGCGAACAGCACGTTTTCAAAAGGCTGCTGTTTGGAGCGTTCGATGGCCGACAGAATATTTTCGACTGTTTTCTCCCGGAAACTCACCGTCCGTGATTTACCCGTGTCGGACGGTCCGCCGTTGCGGGCTGTGTAGGTTTTTTCCAGTCCGAGCAGTTTATCGGCGGTGAGTTCGTAGAGGTCGGCGGGGCTTTGCACCAGGCCCCGGTCGATGAGCAGTTCAATTTTGCCTTCGCCCAGGCTTTCGATGTTCATGGCCCGGCGCTGGATAAAATGCTCGAACCGGGCCTGTCGCTGCGGCGGACAGCCTTTTTCGTTCGTACAATAGAAATGAGCCTCTCCCTCCCGCCGTACCAGCGGCGTTTCGCAGGCCGGACAGGTAGTCGGGTAAATAATCGGCACCGACTGCTCTGAACGTTTGCTGAGGTCGACGCCTGTCACTTTGGGGATAATTTCACCGCCTTTTTCGATAAAGACCGTATCGTGCAACATCACGCCCAGCCGCTGAATTTCGTTGGCATTGTGCAGCGAGGCCCGCTTGACGACCGTTCCGGCCAGCAGCACGGGTTTCAATAGGGCCACGGGCGTTACGGCTCCCGTCCGGCCCACCTGATACTGAATGCCGTCGAGGGTGGTGCTGGCCGCCATCGCCTTATACTTATAGGCAATGGCCCAGCGCGGACTCTTGGCCGTAAAGCCCAGTTCCCGCTGCTGGTCGTAGCGATTGACCTTGATGACGATGCCATCGGTACCCAGCGGCAGGTCGAAGCGTTTGGTCTCCCACTCGGCGATGTAGGCCATCACCTCCTGAATATCCGCACATTTCCGCCAGGTCGGCGACACATTGAAGCCCCAGGCTTTCAGCGCAATCAAACTTTCTTCATGAGTTTGCACCTGATCGTCGTCCGACAGAAACGAATACAGAAAGCAGTCGAGACGCCGTGACGCCACCACCGATGAGTCCTGCATTTTGAACGTGCCCGAAGCGGCATTGCGTGGGTTTGCCAGCGGCGGTTCCCCAATGTCTTCCCGCTCCTTGTTGATGCGCTCAAATTCGGCCAACGGCAGAAAGCCCTCGCCCCGGACCTCGAAGAGGGCGGGGATAGCAGGGGGAGCCTTGGGCGCAGGGGTGGCGGGGGTGGCGGGGGTGGCAGGGCTTGTCGAAAGCGATTGATTTGTAAATACATTCCCTGCCATCCCTGCGCCGAAGGCACTCCCTGCTATCCCCTGCGCCGAAGGCACTCCCTGCCTGATTTTCAGCGGCAATGTCCGGATGGTGCGCAGATTGGGCGTGATGTCGTCGCCCCGAACGCCGTCGCCCCGGGTGGCTCCGCGCACGAAGACGCCATTCTCGTAGGTCATGCTGAGCGCCACGCCGTCGAATTTCAGTTCGCAGACGTATTCATAGGGTTGCCCGTTGAGCCCTTTCCGTACCCGGTTGTCAAACTCGAGGAGGTCATTTTCGGAATACGTATTTCCCAGCGACAACATGGGAAAGCGGTGATAAACCGTCGGAAATTCTTTGGATACGGTCCCTCCCACCCGCTGCGTGGGTGAGTCGCCCCGGCGCAGGTCAGGATATTGCTTTTCCAGTTCCGTCAGTTCCTCCAGCAGCCGGTCGAACGTAAAATCATCGACTTCTGAAATATGATTCTGGTAATACTGCTCGTTATAGTGATTTAGTAAATCAGTCAGTTCGTTAATACGTTCCTCGGGCGATTGTGTCGTCATTATCAATACGTTTCTTGAGAAAAGGGACAGGCTGGAACCGCTGTCCATAAATAATACACAGGGGCGCGGACCAAATTCGTGATCCGGTTTCCGTTACAAATATGTTAACTTTGGCGGTTCCAACCTGCGTCTGCCGGTCAAGTAATTCATTCCGTAATTTCTTTTTATGAAACACCCGCTGATAGCGCCTTCTATTCTTTCGGCTGACTTCGCTAACCTGCAGCGCGAGGTCGAATTATTGAACCAGAGTGAAGCCGACTGGATACATGTTGACATCATGGATGGTGTTTTTGTACCTAACCTGTCGTTCGGCCTGCCGGTTTGCGAGGCCATTCATCGCCACGCGGCAAAACCGCTCGACGTCCACCTGATGATGGTGCAGCCGGAGCGTTATCTGGACGCGTTCGTTCAGGCCGGGGCCGCCCACCTGACGGTTCATCTGGAAGCCTGTACGCATCTGCACCGCACGCTGACGCACATCCGGGAACTGGGTGCCAAAGCAGGCGTCGCTCTCAATCCGCACTCGTCCGTACAAAGCCTTGAAGACATTCTCGACCAGATCGACATTGTCTGCCTGATGTCGGTCAATCCGGGATTTGGCGGTCAGCAGTTCATTCCGCACACCCTGTCAAAAATCAGTAAACTCCGCCGGATGCTGGACGATGCGGGAAGTGCCGCGCTCATCGAAGTCGATGGCGGCGTGGGCCTTCAGAACGCAGCCCGCATCATCGAAGCCGGTGCACACGTGCTGGTCGCTGGAAATTCCGTCTTTAAAACCTCTGACCCTTCCTCCGCCATTAAAGACCTGAAACACTGTACTGAAACCACCGCCGCTTAGTGTCACGACCAATTTACAGGCCAGCCGTTATGACGAGACTTGGGGTTCTATTTTGTGGCCTGGCTCTAGTTTTCGCCAGCCTGTCGTGCGAACGGAAACCGACCAGCCAGAGCACGTTTTTTCCAAAATCGACCGATACCGTCAGTCTGCAACAGGCTCCTCCTGCGCCCGAATGGGCCTATAATGCGACCATTTACGAAATAAATCTCCGGCACTTTTCCGAAGAAGGCACTTTCAAAGCCGTTGAAGCGCAGCTCACGCGTCTCAAGGAAATGGGCGTCGACATCCTGTGGCTGATGCCGGTGTACCCTATCAGTAAAGTCAACCGGAAAGGCTCGCTGGGCAGTCCCTATGCCGTTCAGGATTACCTGTCGGTCAATCCCGATTACGGAACCCTCGATGAGTTCAAGGCGATGGTCCGGCGGGCGCACGACCTGGGCCTTCGGGTGATTATGGACTGGTCGGCCAACCATACCGGGTGGGACCATCCGTGGGTGAAGCAGCATCCCGACTGGTATACCCAGATTAACGGGCGGCTGATTTCGCCCTACAACGAAAAAGGCGACGTCACCGACCGGACCGACGTTGTCGACCTGAATTACAACAACCGGGCAATGCGGCGGGCGATGCTGGATGCCATGAAGTTCTGGGTCCGGGAGTGCGACGTCGACGGATACCGCTGCGAGGTTGCCAATCTGGTCCCCGATGATTTCTGGGCGTCGGCCCGAACCGCCCTCGACAGCACCAAAACGGTGTTTCTGCTGGCCGAATCGGAAGACAAACCCAGCCATTTTAAAATAGGGTTCAATGCCAACTATGCCTGGGCTACCCACGGCCTGATGGTCGACATTGCCAGGGGGCTGAAACCGGCCACGGCCCTCGATTCGCTGCTGGACGTTAACCGCCGACAGTTTCCGGTCTGGTACTACCAGATGTATTTCACGCAGCATCACGACATCAACACCCGGATAGGTACGTCGCCTGAACTGTTTGGCGGCGGGGCTGATGCCTTTACGGTGCTGACCTGCACGTTCGACGGTATGCCGCTGATCTACAACGGCATGGAGGCGAACCTGAGCAAGCGGCTTAAGTTTTACGATAAAGACCCAATTTACTGGGGGAACTACGCCAAACAGAGCCTTTTCAAAACGCTCCTGACGCTCAAACACCGTAACCGGGCGCTCTGGAACGGTCAGGCGGGCGGGCCTCTCGTAAAAATTGCGACCGGCGTCGACGATAAAGTCTACGCGTTCTATCGCCAGAAAGATGATGATAAAGTGGTCGTTATCATCAACCTGAGTCCTCTGCCGCAGATGATCCGGCTGTCGGGCGAAGGCTACGAAGGAATGTATACGGACGTTTTCAACCGGCAGCCGACCGAACTGAAAAACGCCATGACGTTCGCGCTCAAGCCCTGGGAGTACAAGGTGTTTACAAATTAAGAACGATGTCCGTTTACAGTGACGGTAATTCGGCAGAGGGGGTAGAGTGATTGCGTTCCCGGCGACGAATGCTGCCTTATGAGCAGACTGATAGCCGGAATTACATCCGGTTTGCTGTCGATTAATTAGACGCAGTTCAAATATTTGCTGATTTTTTGGTTACATATGCTCCTGCACCGCGACTAACTCTCAAAAAGAAACCAGAAGATGAAGGCTTTTAAGAGTTTAGGTCTTTTCCTGCTTTTCTTCACTGCACTGATGAGTTGTGAGAAGAGTTCCATCACGGACGTAACGCCGAACGACCACAGCAGCCTGCGTTCAGGAAGCGTCTGTAGCAATTTTCAGTACGCCGATACCCTGTTCTATCGCCGGGAGCAAACGACACCCTATCTGGAATTACCGGTAACGACGCAGTCGGGAACGTATGGCGCAACCCCGGCCGGGTTGGTCATCAATGCAACGACTGGCGCTATAAATGTCAATCAGAGTGAGTCCGGATTGAAATACAGAGTGTATTTCGTGCCCACCGGTACAACCGACACCTGCTCCCGCTTCATTACCATCTCAGGCGTCGACTTCCTGAATGGTCTCTACGTACTCTCCGACAACGACACTCTCGCCCTCCCCTTCTACAATGCGATCCGGACGCTGGCGCCCCCCTGCAGCGATGATGACGACGACGATGACGACGAGGAAGAAGAGGATGACGACGACGATGATGACGACGATGATGATGATTCCTGTGAATTTGATGACGGACGTGACGACGACGACGGCGACGGTCTGGGCGATGAGCCCCCCGCCGGTCAGGAAGTTCGTCCGCAGGGCGTGGATATCGATAAGCTGAGCGGTATCATCAATCTGAAACAAACGGTCACAAACGGCACCTTCGGCAGTACGCCCGTCAGTGGCACCAGTCGTACGTTCCGCATCTATTACCGGCTGAACGACGCCAGTAACAAAACCCTCAACTCACTGGAGGTCACCCTACACTACTACGCCCGCTACAGTGACGTACCGACCAGCCTTATCAATACGGTCAACAGTAAGAAAGCGGCTACACTACGCCGGGCAGCACCCAGCCGGGGTTCAGCCCGAACCATGGCGGCTGCCGGTCGTCCGCCTGAGTTAGTTATTGTCGGCAGTTACCAGTAATTAACTCGCGGTAATTAGTAAATTTAGCCTCGCCCTGTTCTTCCTTCATGAAGAATGGGCGGGGCTATGTTTACACGACTCCTGACTTTTGCACTTATAGCATGTTTAGCTGGCTCAGCCCTGCCGACAAAATCGCCTGTCAAATCAAAAGCAGACGTCGATTGGACTGCCGCTTATCGTCAGGCACTTACACTCTTCAATAGCCCCAATCCCACTACCCGCACGGATAGTTTAGCACTAAATGGCTTCCTTCAGGTGGTTCATAACCTGAAGAAACACCGGAGCCAGGCCCACATTTTGACCGACTGTTATGAAAAAATTGGTGTACTGAAGCAAACCTACGGCAAACACCGCGATGCCATTTCGTATTACCGACAGGCTCTCGGTACGGCCCATACCTTTCGGCTTCCGGACTCACTTCAGTTCAAGCCTCTGTTGTATGTCGGCTCAGCTTACTACCAGCTTCATTCCTTTGATTCCTCCCGTTATTTTTTCGACAGGGCCGAGAGCGTCTACCTGAAACACCCCGTCGTCGAGGAAGCGCAGCGGCTGTACAATTCATTCGGGGTGCTTTTTTATGAGGCCGGAAACTACCGGCAGAGCATCAATTATTTCCGTAAAGCGCTGCAAATCAACCAGCAACGAACCAACCCCGACCGGGAGCAGACCTACAGCTACAAGAGCAACATCGCCACAGCCCTGCGCCATCTTGAAGAACTCGATTCGGCCATTGCCATTTACAAGAGTCTGCTGCCCATGAATATTGACCGCGATGAATTGTTCGTCAATCTGGGCATGGCCTATCTGGGAAAGAACTTATCCGACAGTGCGCTGTATTTCTTTCAGCGTGTCAGGCCTTCCAATCCCACGAAAGCCATTCTGTACGAGAATGCTCTGGGCAGAGCGTATGTCCAGAAAAAAGATTATCCGAGCGCCCTCATTCATCTTACCCGTTCGATGAACCTGGCCCGTCAGGAACAGGGGGGAGTGAAAATACCCCGTAAAAGTTTCAATACCGGACTAACTTACAAACTGCTGGGCGACGTCGAGCAGGGCCGGGGCCGCTACCAGCAGGCTCTTGGCTACTATCAGCGTTCCATCATTCAGTTGGACTACGGATTCAACGATGCTTCCGTACGCAGCAATCCGGCTCAGTTTACGGAAGGTTTCAGCCGCTTTCTGCTCTTCGAAAGCCTTGCAGCCAAAGCCGCCTGTTTCTCGAAACTATACTCATCCAATCGGAATTCTGCACACATAAACGATGCACTGAATGCCTATACGTCAGCCTTCCGGCTGGCCGAGTACATTGAAAAATCCTTCGATAGCGAGGAAGCCCGATTATTTATTGTGCAGAAAGTGTTCCCGGTATATCAACAGGCAGTGGAACTGATGGTGCAGACGTATGAGACGACCGGCGATCGGTCGTATCTGGAAGAAGCGTTTCGATTCAGTGAAAAAAGTAAGGCGGCCGTTCTGTATATCAGCCTGAAAGAGGGCGAGAGCAAAATAAGCACGGGCCTGCCCGATTCGCTGCTGACGCGGGAGCGGAACCTGAAATTCAACCTGTCCCGTCTGTCACTGCGGATCGACAATGCGACCAGCGTAGCCGAGGCGGAATCGATTGCCGCCGAGATACGGGATAATGAACTGGCCCTGTCGCGTCTCAATGATCAGTTTCACAATTACCCGGACTATTACCGTAAAAAATTCAATACCGACCAGATAGACCTGGCCTATCTGCGAAACCAGGTGCTTGACGGACAGACAGCCCTGCTTTCCTTCTTCCAGACCCGGGACGAACTCCATACGTTCGTTCTGACGCAGCGGAGCATTTACCACCATCGCGTGAAAACGGGTCCGGTGTTCAAACAGGTATTGGGAGCTCTGCGAACTTCGCTGCGCAATGCCATTGCCGGAGAAAACTACCAGGGGTCGCCTTACGCCTCTTTTCTCTACCAGAAACTTATCTACCCGATCCGGAACGATTTGGCCGGATTCACCTCACTGATTATTATTCCCCACAATGATCTAACCCTGCTTCCGTTCGACGTGCTCGAAGATGAACGGCAAACCTACCTGATCGAGCAGTTCGATATTACCTACCAGTATGCCGCCTCCTTTTTGCAGCAGGATGTCACGACGTTCCCGGATCTGGAGCAGATGCTGTCGCTGGCCCCTTTTTCGTCGAATCTTCCGGCACAGCAGTCTTCGCTGACTTATCTGCCCGCCTCGGAGCAGGAGATCAGTCATCTGAACGGTATCCGGCTGCTGAACGCCGACGCCACGAAAGAGAATTTTCTGCGGTACTCGAAATCAGCGTCGGTCATTCATCTGGCTACGCATGCCGTAGCCAACAACGATCACCCCTCCCGCTCGTATATCGCTTTTTATCCTTCCCCTGCGGGCAGCGGTCATCTGTATGCTCATGAGATTCAGTACGGTATGCTGTCGGGAGCACATCTCACCTTTTTGAGCGCGTGTGAGACGGCAAGCGGCAAGCTGGTTCACGGAGAGGGCGTCATGAGCCTGTCGAGGGCTATATCCTACGCAGGATGTCCTAATCTGATAACCTCACTCTGGAAGGCAGAAGACCAAGCCACGGCAGCCATCAGCGTACGATTCTACCAGTATCTGCGTCAGGGCAAATCCATCGCCCATTCCTTGCGGCGGGCCAAACTCGATCTGCTGAAAGATGAGCAGTTTGCCCAGTTCCATTCTCCGCCCTACTGGTCGCATCTGGTTTATATTGGCATTCCGGGCCACACCCGTCAGCCTCAGGCGAGCTGGTACTGGTGGCTGGCAGGGGGCCTGGCCCTGACGGCCCTGGGTCTGTGGCTTGGACGCTGGTTTTTCAGGAAACCTGGTTCACCTGCACAATGGGCCGATCGGGCCGCCTGAGTCTGTTCAAATACCGATCGAGCAGCCAGCTTTTCAGGTAACGGGCAGGATGCTCAACGGGGAAGAAACAGGCAAACATGGCACCGAAGAGCTGGTAACGAAAGGTAATGTCCATCATGAAAAGTATGCCCCAATGCATCAAAAACGCCAGTATAGCCCACGCCCAGCGAGTCTTGTGGTGAAAGAAGGCCACAGGTGCCCCCAACTCGACGATCATTGTCGTCAGTCCCAGCACCAGAAACAGTCCGGATTGGTGGTAGAACGTATAGATGGCATCGGAAGAGCTGGTGCCCAGCACAATTTTACGCAGGGTATCGACGGCAATCTGATCGCGCATCACATGACCACTTACCCATGCCAGCCCCATCGGACCCGCCAGCTTGGCTATACCTGACAGGAGATAGGGAGCCAGCGCCACCGCACCCATCAGACGCACCGGCCAGCCATACTGCCAGCCACTGCCGTCGGCAGGACCCAGGAGCAGACTTCCCGGCGCTTTCCTCCGGCTATCCAGCGACCAGGCATCGGCGGCGGGCGTCAGACCCAGAATCAGCGCATGCAGAACCAGTATGTTATCATTGTGAAAAATCATCGACCACGAGTTCCGATAGCAGAGCGTCGTGAGCAGCAGGATGCCGAACAGCGGTCCGCTCAGCCGGAAGCGCCAGCCCAGCAGAAAGGCCAGGTTCGCCAGCAGCGTGGTCAGCACCAGTAACAGGAACGCCATAGGCGGCAGGGGGTTCTCCAGCCAGCCCACGATGCCTACAGGTTCGAAAAGCTCATGCCCCTGTCGGCTGATATCCATCAACATGCCCAGGCGGGGAAGCAGATAACCCAGGCTAAACAGACCGACAACAATCCGAAGTGCGGCCAGCCGTTCGGCGGGGGCGTCGGAGAACCAGAAGCGCTGGATAGATTGACTGAGGGTTTTCATAAACGGTCTGTTTGCGTGTGAGATGATTTGCGTTCGACAGCGCAGGCACAAATTTCTTCACTGCGTTCGGGTACATGATTACCGGCAAAAAAATGATCCAGTATAAATTCTCCCCGAATAATCCGGACAGTGTCGATACGAATGTCCGGCGCTTTGTTTTGTCGGGAAACAGCCTTCGCGACCCGCTGGCACAAACCCGTCGGGTCGTATTCTGCCTGTTTACGAATGATTTTCCTGACCTGGTTCATCCCTCCGGTTCCGGCCCGGTGATACGGAATGAAATGGCGGTTTCCGGCCTGATCGCTGCCCAGTATATAGGTTAGGGTCGTTCGCCCGTCACGGTTCTGCGAAAACATCGGATAGTACGACAACGGAAAACTGTCTTTGGGCTTTCGTTTCCAGTTTTCTATAACAGGCATAGTGACCAGCGCCAAAAGCGCCATACTGACGACTCCCGCCAGCCTTCGCTGACGGCGCGTCCGGGAATCGGTTTGCTCGGAAGCCATAATGTCTGTGAATTAAGTTAAATCCTGTACAGAAGTTTGCGGGGCTCATGCCGGAAAACGTCGCGCAGCACGGCCTGGGCCGCATGATAGCCGCACATGCCGTGTACACCCCCACCGGGAGGCGTCGAGGAAGAGCAGAGGTAAAGTCCTTTGGCCGACGTTCTGTAAGGCGACCAGCGCAGGGCCGGTCGGGTAAACAACTGCGTGATATCCTGCCGACCGCCGTTAATATCGCCTCCGATGTAGTTTGAGTTATACGCCTGCATATCCCTGGTGTTCATGACGTGGCGGGCCAGAACCCGTTCCCGGAATCCGGGCGCAAAGCGCTCGATCTGGCTCTCGATGGCCTGCGTCATGTCCTGAGTCGAACCTGCCGGTACGTGACAGTAGGCCCAGGCGGTATGTTTTCCGGCGGGCGCACGACTGGCATCGAAACGGCTCTGCTGGGCCAGCAAAACAAACGGCCGATCAGGATGCCGGTTCTGCCAGACCGATTTTTCGGCAGCGGATATCTCCGGCAGGGTTCCCCCCAGATGCACGGTGCCAGCCTGTTCACAACCGGGTGCCCGGAACGGTATGGGCCCATCGAGGGCATAATCGATTTTGAACACGCCGCAACCGTAGCGATATCGTTCAAGTTGCCAGCGATACAGCGGCGACAGACGGTATCCGGCAATCCGAAGCAACTGCCGGGGCGTCAGGTCGAACAGCACGGCGCGGGCCACCGGAAGCTGCTGCATCGAAACCACCTCGACACCCGTTTCGATACGACCGCCGATGGACAAAAAATAAGCAGCCAGCGCATCGGCAATCTGCTGGGAGCCTCCCTTCGGCATCGGCCAGCCCTTAAGATGACCTAATGCATTCAGAATCAAGCCAATGGCTGCGCTGCTGGGGGCACTCAGCGGAAGCATCGAATGAGCGGCCATCCCGGCCAGCAGCCCTCTGGCGGCGTCGGACTGAAACTGCCATTGGGCCAGGCGTTCGGCAGACAGCAGTGCCTGAAGTCCAAACCGGGTCAGTTTCAGCAGGCCGATCTGCGGACGAAGCGGCCCCAGCACCACATTTTCAATTTGAGACCATTGCTGAAGAATGGGCTGTATAAGCTGTTCGTATGCCCTGGCGTCGGGCCCCAGTGTATGAGCGGTTTCGGCGATGGACCTGAACAGAAGAGCGGCTGTCCCATCGTCGAAAGGATGCGCCGCCGCCACTTCCGGATAAATGTACTCCAACCCGAACTGATGCAGAGGAAGTGTCCGCAGGAAAGGAGAATGAGCCCCCAGCGGATGGATGGCCGAGCAGACGTCGTGTCGGAAACCGGGCAGAGTCAGCTCAGCGGTTCGCATTCCGCCGCCGACGGTCGATTTCGCTTCCAGCACCAGCACCGATACGCCCTCCTGCTGGAGTGTAATGGCCGCCGCCAGTCCGTTTGGCCCTGAACCCACCACGACGACGTCTACGTCCGTTTGCCAGTCTGCTGTTCGGTTGGTCATCATACCTGATTTACGTCCAAAGGTCGAAGGGCTGCATCGATTGCTACGGGCGGTCGTGTCTGCAATCCATCTACGCCCGACACGACGGCCAGAATAATAGTGCGTTTTCCGGCCAGTTCGTTGAAAATCTGGCCCAGTCGGCGGGCGGAGGCCGCACTTAGGCCGGAAAAGGGTTCGTCCAGCAGCAGTATGGGCTTCGACGTCAGCAGGGCCCGTACCATCATAAGTACCCGCCGCTGACTGGTCGACAGCCGGTTACCGCCCTCCCCGATGCGCTGGTCGAGCGTCATGCGCGGCATCAGACCGGCAGCGTCCTGAATCCGGTTCAGCATCGCCTCCGCACGGGGGCGTTTTTCCTCCCGCCGACTATAGGATATCGCCTCGAACACGGTGCGCCCCAGCAAAGGGACCGAATCGGAGACGAGCGTCATTAGTTTGCGTACCGATTGTACCGACAAATCCCGCATGTCCCGACCATTCAGCAGAATTCGTCCCTCAAGAGGTTCGTGCAGTTTCAGCAACAGATGCAGCAGCGTCGATTTTCCCGTGCCTGCCGCTCCCGTCACCAGCGTAATGCTGCCGGGAGATGCCCTGAAATCGATATGCCGAATCAGGGGCTGTGCGGGCAGATGCCTGAACCCGACGTTTTCGGCTTCTACAACGACTGGATCAGCGTCCGGCACCGACTCACCGACAGAGGGTTCGGTGGGTTGCTTCAGCAGGTCGGTGAGTTTGTTCAATGAAATCCTGCCCGTCTTCCAGATTGCTCCGACGCGCAGGAGTCGCCGAACGACGGGCCGCATATGGAGCGCTATGAGCAGAAAGGCAATCAGCAGCCCGCCGTTACTACGGTCGGGGCCGTCGGCATGATCAAGCGCGATGGCGGCCAGAACGACCCCAATCAGGCTAAACGTCGCCACGGGCAGCAGCGCCTCCCGCAGGCTTCGCCAGTTGATAAACATACGGTTCAGGTGGCTCAGCCGCGCTGACCGCTGCCGAAACTGTTTCTCCTCCAATGGTTCCCGGTTAAACACCTTTATGGTTTCGATAGCCTGAAAACGACTGGAAACAAAAGCCAGACCGGACGATCGAACATCGCGTCTCTCGACAGATATGGATTCGAATTGTCGGTTTATGGCCCGAAACAGCAACAAAAAAGGCAACGCCGAGATCAGCATCCAAAAAGTGATTGCCGGGTTTAGATGAGTCAGCATGGAAACGGCCAGCAGCATGAAAAGTGCATCCCTTGTGAATAATAAGATACCGCTTGTGAGGTAATTGCGCAGACTTCGAAAGTCATTACCAAAACGCAGCAGGTATTTACCCACCTCTTTCTGCCGATGGACAGCGATGGGCTGCCGTAACTGATGCGTAAAAATCCGCTCCCGAAGCGCTTGTGCAAACTGCTCGCCCAGCAGGCCTGTCCGGCGTTTCTCGGCCCACTCAAGCACTCCTTTCGCCAGCACCAGGCCGCCAAACAGCCAGAAGAAACCAGCCATGCCCCCGCCGGGGCCGAGGCCCAGTTCGCCAAGCAGCCGACCGCGGTTCGAGGTTCCGGACAGCAACTCGTAAAAGCGCCCGAAGCACAGGGGCAGCAGCAGCGTTACCAGGCTATTGGACAGTCCGATACCGACAATCAGCAACGCTTTCTTCCAGTTGCTTCGGATAAACTGGTGCACTTCATTCCGTGGTTCCTGCATAGCGATGGATGTCATTCGTACGTTGAGGCGGTTCAGGCGACGTCGGCCAGTGTCACGGAGTGATTCTTCATGGCATACACCGGCACTTCGGAATCCACAGGCAGTTGCGGACGGCTCAGCAGTCGCTGAACACCTTCCCGGGTGAGTTGATCCAGCGTAAAAACAGGTACATCGACGTATTCACGGACTTCTTTCATCAGCAGTGGGCTGGTCGTGAACATCCCGCAGAGCGCAAACGGGGCGATACCCCAGTTGCGGAGAGTCTGCACTCCGTGGACCGCCGCCAGACTGTCGCAGGCCGAGAACATGACTTCCTGAACGGTACTCATGAAGCGGGCGTTATTCAAAAGCATTTTTGTTTCGCGCTGGTAAATGCCATCGGCAATTTCCATCACCACGTAATCCGGCTCCGACTCCAGCGCCCGGTTCAGGAGTGATTCATACAGATCCAGCAACTCGCTCTCGGTACACATGAACGTGGAAGGAAAGCCGAAATCACTGAAATCGAGTGCCTGATGAGCGCCCAGGTCGTAGGCCAGGTCACAGTCTTTGGTGAATACGGTTCCGGTGAGTTTAATGAATGTCACCCGGCGTCCTTTCCGGGCCAGCCCATGAACCAGATAGGCTGCCGACGTCGTTTTTCCACTATCCATCGAGGAGCCAACCGACAAAACAACCCGTGTCTGCGAAGCGGCTGCCCCCGTGAAGGGCACCATCCGGGACTTGTTCATTTTGCGGGTGTTGATGATTTCTCCCCTTTCGTTGGTTGCGTAGCCAATAATTTTAAGGCGGGTTGGTCCGCCACCGCTGAATTTGGCATGCGTACTGTGTACCCAGCCCACCGTTCCGCCCGCGCCGAGGATATGAAATTCCGGCTGGCATTGCTCCGGAACGTATCCTTCAAACTGTTCGGTTGCATACCGATGCCCAAAAGCAGCCATGATCTGATCACCGGGCATGATTTTGACGATCAATCGGGAGTCGGCCTGCACCGTGAGGTGTTTTCCGAGGCTGAGTACCTCAAATACAGCCACGTCGCCCACCTGCGGAATATGATACTGGGGCAGTTCGGTGTCGAGCGTATAGCTGGTGACGCCTCCGCAAATCAGTGTTTTTTTCATGCGCGTGTTCATAATTCTGAGCAAAAGGTTTGTTGGATGAATGGTTTTTATATGCTTGGGTCGAATCGGAGAAGGGGAATGTAACCGCTGCCCGCCCATTTTTTAGGTTTCCATCAATAAAAAAGCCACTGCTTTCGCAGTGGCCGTTGATGAAGTGCCTGTCTCCGGGACGGTTATAACTTATATTTCAATAGTTTCAGCATGAGCAGGTCCGAGTTCTTCACGTTACGGTGGAAAAGGTGCCGGGGCGAGCGATGAATGACCTCGAACAGGGCATGGGCTTCATCGACGCGGCCAGCCCCCAGATAAGCCAGTGCCAGATAGTAATCGGTTTCCTGTTCATAATAGGATTTGAACTGACGGGCGTTACGGTCCCGCAGGGCCGTAAACTGCCGGATGGCATCGTCATGCTGATTCATCTGCAGATGAGCCAGCCCGGTCAGGAAGAAATCACGTTGGCTTCGCCCTTCCTGAAGGCCCGACTGCCGGATGACACCCTGATAATCTTTTTGCAGATACAATGAATCCAGGCGATTGAACGCCGCTTCCGGACCGCGTGCCGTAGGCAGTTGATACTGAACATACTTCGCTTTGTAGAGACCAGCCGGACTCAGTTCACTGTATAAATAGGCTCCATAGGCCAGTAGGGTCAGCAGTAGACTGGCAGCGATGCGCATCCCCCAGGCGGTTGTCCGTCGCGGCGATGCTGCCATTGGAATGACCCGGCCTGTCCCGGACGTATCGTCGTCGACTTCGGCTTCTTCATCAGGGAGTTCAGCCACAAACTGCCGATGCCAGCGGCGCATGTCGGTTCTGAGCGCCCCCGACCGAACCGCCTGGCGTGCGATCAATACCCGATTCATCAGTTCACGCAGTTCGGTGCTGTGCTGTAGTTCCTCCTCAAATTGAATACTTTGTTCAGCGGGGAGTTGTTTATCCAGATAAAGATCGATTCGTTCTAACTGATCCATCTCATTTGAAGCGCTGGAGCGCTGATTTCACGTTATCATAGACGGTCGGCGACTGGTGCACCAAATCCGTCAGTTCTTTTAAACACTTATACTTTTTGTTACGGACGACCTGCTCATTTTCATAATCCGTCTGTTCCAGAATTTCCTTCATCGACAGATTTTCGTAATAAAACAGAGAAAGAATTTTCCGGCACGTTTCGCCCAGTTTCTCAAAAAGACTTACGACGGTCTGCTGCGCCTCACGGTGCATCAGGTAGCCCACGACATCTTCTTCGAGCATATCTCTGTCCTTTTCAAAGGCCTCGACGCGACGGGCTTCACTGCTGCGTTTCCGAAGCTCGCTAATCCACATGTTGCGGGTCAGGGCAAACAGAAAGGTTTTGACGGAAGAATCCCCTCTGAATTTTTCCTGTTGGATCAATTCAATGAAAGCGATCATCACTTCCTGAATCAAATCCTCGGCATCCAATTTGTTACCACTGTTGGTCAGGATGTAATTTTCCAGCATACGGTAATAATTTCGATAAAGGTATCCAACGGCCTTGTCAATCTGGCGCCCGGATCGGACCGCAAGCACTATCTCTGCATCCGAAAAATGAGTTGACATACGGTTAGGTGATAATGGGTCGTATCTGATAGGGTGAGTGTAACCATAGTATAACAAAAAAAGTGGCAGGGAGGGCGGTATACAGGCCACTTCTTATGCCAATTTATACGTTTATATTGCAAGATCGCTGCTTTGTTCGTTATACATTTACGTAAACGATTTCAGATTACAGGCTCAGATGCTGCATCGGCTACCCGGTTTACTGTTTTTTATTTTTTTGTGTCGATACGTCCAGGCAGGCGACCCCCCTTCGACCCAGGCGGTCCAGTGGGCGAGCGCGGTGCTCGGCGTGTCGTCTGAGGAGCGCGGCGAGGAGTTCTCCCAGCAGTACCGGGCCAGCCAGATTCTGGGCAAGCCCAATCGCCTGCCGCAGCCGGGCGACAATCCCTGTGCCTGGTCGCCGCTCTACGCCGAAGGCGTGTATCCTGAATGGATCACCGTTCGCTGCGGTCAGCCGATTCCTCTGCGGCAGATTGTCATTTTTGAGAGCGGCAATCCCGGAGCCATCACGCGGGTGAGCGTACTGACGCCCGACGGACGCGAGGTAACGGTATACGAAAACAACCGGCGTCAGGAATCGGCCACCACGCCCCTCCGCATTCTCATACCCGAAAGCCGCACGACGGGTGCGCCGGAGCGGGCAGCGCTGGTCGCCAATACAATCAAAATCACGCTGCTGCCGAATCTGGTTCCGGGGAAGAACCAGATTGATGCCGTTGGAATTTCCTCCGAGACGGAGCCTGTCGACGTAAGCATCCGGCTGGCGGCCAATGCGCCCAAAGAACTCATCAAGGAAAACCTGGGGCCGACGATCAATTCCGCTGGTCAGGAGGTGGCACCAGTGATATCGCCCGACGGCAAAACGCTCTTTTTTACGCGGGGTTACCACCCCCAGAACATCGGCGAACCGATGCGGCAGGATGTGTGGTTCTCCAGACTCGGCCCCGACAACGTCTGGGGACGGGCGGTCAATATTGGTCCGCCCATCAACAACGGCAGCGATAATGCCATCTGCAGTATTTCGCCCGACGGACAGACCATCTATCTGATCAATATTTATCAGCCCAACGGCTCGATGATCTTTGGCCTTTCCCGTTCGACCCGCACCCGCGACGGCTGGAGCCGCCCCGTCGAGTGTGTCATCCGGGACAACTACGGCCTGCCGCAGGATGACAATATTCTGACCGAATATGCCATTGCGCCCGACGAACGAACGCTGATCATTTCCGTGCGTCGGCGGGAGGGTCTTGGCGGTAAAGACCTGTTTGTCAGTTTCCTGCAACCCGACAACACCTGGAGTGCGCCGAAACTGATGGGCAACGTGGTGAACACTGCCGATTTTGAGGGAGCCCCGTTTATCGCCGCCGATAACAAAACGCTCTATTTCACGTCGGCGGGTCACCCCAACTACGGGCAGGGCGATATATTTCTGAGCCGACGCCTGGATGACACCTGGCTCAACTGGTCGGAGCCGGAGAATCTGGGGCCGGCCATCAACACGCCGAAGTGGGATGGTTTCTTTACCATTCCGGCGTCGGGTGAATATGCCTATCTGAGTACGCTGGATAAATCCGTGGGCGAGGAAGACATTTTCCGGGTGAAGCTGTTTCCCGAAATCCGGCCTGAGCCCGTCGCCATCATTGCCGGGCAGGTGCTCGACGCACTGACCCGCCAGCCCATTGCCACCGACGTCGTGGCCCGGCCTGGCCGTCTTTCAGGCGGTCTGGATTCGATGTCCCGAATCACCACCTACGACCCCGGCAAGGGCGACTTCCGGCTGCTGCTGCCCATTCAGCAGCGCTATGTGCTGGAGGCGAAAAAGGAGGGCTATTTTCCGACGAGCGAACTGCTCGATCTGTCGGCGGAGAAACGCCCCCGCGAGCTGCGGAAAACGCTGCTGCTGACGCCCATCCGGTCGGGGCAAAAATTTGTATTGCGGGAGGTTCTGTTCGTGCAGAGCAAGGCCGATTTACTGGAAGGTTCGGAGGTCGAACTCAACCGGGTGGTCGAGATCATGAAAACGCACCCGAACATGGAGATTCTGGTCGAGGGGCACACGGATAATCAGGGCGATTTTACTCTGAACATCAAACTTTCGGAAGAGCGGGTGCGGGTGGTGCGAGGCTATCTGACAGAACAGGGCATTGCGGCGGAACGGATTCAGACCAAAGCCTGGGGACCCAGCCGACCCATCGCCAGCAACGAAACCGAAGAGAAGCGTCGGCTGAACCGGAGGGTAGAATTTACCATCTTAAAAATGTGATAATGCATAATTCCCGTTAATTTTACCGCCGAAGTATAAAAAGCGTCTGCTTTCCCGGAGATTAATGTATCAAAATCAGTATAGTAAGCGTAACATCCTTATTCTTGCCGGAATAGTCCTATTAGCCTTTGTTCTGCGGGTCTATCGTCTGGGAACCTACGGAATTTATTTCGATGAGAAATCAACGCTGCTGATCAGTCAGGGGGTGTGTCTGGAAGGGGCCAATCAACGCGACGTATTCGCCCAGAAGTACTTTACTCCGACCGATTTCTGGAAGCCCAAAACCTTCGCTGATTTCATCGAAGCCAACATCCGGGGCGACATCGGCAACAGCCCCTCCTATTACGGCGTACTCTGGCTCTGGATGGAAGTGTTCGGTCTGAGCGACTTTTCCATGCGGTTTCCGTCCGTAATTTTCAGTACGCTCACCATCATTCTGCTCTTTATTTTTGTCACCAGGCATTTCGGGCACTGGTCCCGCGACTCTACGCTGCACCCGACCGGGGGCGATTCGGCGGCATCTCTGGCCCTGATTACCTGTTTTATTGCGGCCATCGAACCATTTTTCGTGTCCTACAGCCATATGGCCCGCAACTACTCGATGACGTTTTTTCTGACGCTGCTGGCAACGCACCTGTTCCTGCTGCTTGTCGAAAAGGAAAAAGCCCGCCAGCGTCCCATCGGTCTCTATGTTGCCTATTGTCTGACGGTTGCCACCACCATTCTGTCGCACTATCTGACCGTCACCGTTTTTCTGTGCCATGCCTTGTATGCGCTCCTGTACGTGCGGCAGACCCGCGCCTGGGTCGGACTGGCGGCGGCGGCAGTGGTAGCGCTGGGGGGCGTGTCGCTCTGGTTTTTGTTCGGCGGGGGCAAATACACGTTTTTCACACTGAATTATCAGGCCCAGTTCTACCGGAATCTGGCCCTGACCAATCCCTATAACAACGGCTTCGGCATCATACTGCCTGCCACGGTCGCCAACGTCGCCAAACGAGCCGTTCCGGTGTTCAGCGACCTGGTTTTTTTCACGAACGGACTGGCGGCCAAAGCGGTTGGCTATCGAAATATTTTTCTGGCCGGGCTGCTGGGTCTGGCGGCAACGGGTGTGCTTCACCGCTACCGGAATCAGCGCAGCCCTGCCGTCTGGGTGAAAGCAGCCCTGCCTCTTCTGCTGGTGGCCGGTCTGCCGTTCTATACGACCAGCCGCTGGCATTTTCTGGTGCTGTCGGCGGCCATCCCGATGTATTATCTGCTGGCGGCCACCCTGCTCGAAGACGTCGACCGGCGGAGTCGCCCGCTGGTTGTTTTTCTGCTGATTCTGTCGGTAGTGCCGACGCTGTTTCTGCTGCTGATGGCGTTTCGGTCGGGCCACACCTACGGGATTACGCAGCGGTATTCGGGTTTTTCCTTCCCGTATGTGACCCTTCTGGTAGCGATGGCCTTCCGGAAACTGACGACGCTGCGTCCGTGGTTCAGTCTGCCGCTTGCCGCCGCCATGCTGATTCAGGTGGCGTTCATCGGCCTGCTGCTGCACCGGATTTACAACGATTCCGATCCCAAGTATACCTACTTCGGCAAACCCCGAATTGCCAATCCGTTTCTGCGTTCGGCCCGCGCCATCCAGGAGTTGTATGCGCCCGGCGATACGGTTCTGTATCCCTCGCTGCGGCGGCGGGAGTATACCGAAATCGATAAAAATAACCTTCCGGTTTCAATAATCGATGCGCAGTTGGTGAACGTCTATTTACCCAAAGATGCCGACTATATTCAGCGGATCGACGGGACGGAGCCGGATAAGATTGTCCTGGTGAAAGGCCGGACGGGCGAGAAAATAACTATCTTTGACTTCAAAGGAATGACGTACCGGTATTAAGTCTGCTGTTTGTTTTCTGACTTTATGGAAGACACACTCTGACCGGAAGGCCCATAACATTGACCCATGACGACTGACCTGAATACATTGAGCGGACAGCTTCGGCTGAAAGTGCTGGAGTTATACAACATGGCTCACGCCGGCCATATCGGCTGTTCGCTGAGTTGCCTCGATTTGATGATCGCCACACTGATTCTTCGTAAGAAAGACGACGAAACCTTCATTCTGTCGAAGGGCCACGCCGCCGCCGCGCTCTACGTCTGCCTGAACCATCTGGGCGAAATTTCGGATGAGGATCTGCACACGTTTTACAAGAACGGCACCACCCTCCCGGCGCACCCCGCCCCCAATCAGCACGCGGGCATTCCGTTCGCCACCGGCTCGCTGGGCCACGGTCTGCCCATTGCGGCGGGCATTGCCCATGCCAATAAACTACAGGGAACCAGCCAGCTCGTATACGTTCTGCTGTCCGATGGCGAAACCAACGAAGGCACCACCTGGGAGGCGGCTCATTATGCACTGCAGCAGGGACTGGACAATCTGGTGATGCTCATCGACAAAAACGGATTACAGGGCTTCGGCCCGACGCAGGACGTTTTTGGCGATACGGCCTCGGTGGAGAAGTGGCAGGCCATCGGGTTCGAGACCATCGAGGTCGATGGTCACGACGTCAAGGCCCTGATGAACACGCTGGACACGCTACAGCAGCACCGCAACGGCAAGCCCAAAGCCATTATCGCCCATACCGTGAAAGGCAAAGGCGTATCGTACATGGAAAATAAACTGGAATGGCACTACCTGCCCATGACGCCTCAACAGTACGAAGCGGCCTGTCAGGAGGTTCAGCAGCGTTATCTGCTGCCCGTTCAGGTGTAGGCGGCCCCACCGGTTGTCTGCCACCACCCTGCATCGAACTATCCCAAACGAATGTCCCCGACAAATACTTTACTTACCGATAAAATACTGCAGCTTAAGGGTCCTATTTTCGTTTTCGGAGCCAGCGGATTTATCGGTGCCAATCTGTTCGACCAGATTTTCAGGCTACGGAAAGATTGTTACGCCCTCACCCACGACGCCACCAAAGCCTGGCGACTGAAACTCCTCGACGTTCCGGCGGAGAATATCGTTCACTGCGACATTCTGTCCGACAATTCCGTTCGGGAGATAATCGAGCGCTATAAGCCCAGAACCATCTTCAATCTGGCGGCCTACGGGGCCTACAGCAAGCAGAAAAACGTCAACCTGACCTACGAAACTAACGTCAACGGGACGGTCAATATCCTCGAAAACTGTACGCCTGAGATGGTCTACATCCACGCAGGCAGCAGTTCCGAGTACGGTTTCAACTGCTCGGCCCCGAAGGAAACCGACCGGGTGGAGCCCAATAGTCATTATGCCGTTTCGAAGGTTTCGGCGGCCTACATGCTGGAGTTCTACGGGCGGGTACACGGCCTGAAAACCCTCAATCTGCGGCTCTACTCCATCTATGGCGGCTGGGAAGAACCCGACCGGCTCATTCCCCGACTGGTCGAAGAGGCCCGCAATGGCAAACTGCCGCCACTGGTTTCGCCCGACATCAGCCGCGACTTCGTTTACATCGACGATTGCGTGGAGGCATTCGTTCAGGCGGCGCTGCGGGTCGACAAAGACATTACCGGACGATCGTACAACATTGCAACGGGCCGCAAAACCACCATGCGCGAACTCGTCGACCAGACCATCGGCGAGTTTGGCATCCGCGAAACGCCGGTCTGGGGCAGCATGGGCAACCGGCAATGGGACCTCAGCGACTGGTATGGCGACCCGACGGCGGCTCAGGCCGACCTCGGCTGGCAGGCCACCACGCCGCTGAACGAAGGACTGCGCAAAACCGCCGACTGGCAGCTAGCGAACCGATACGAAGAAAAAGTGATTCCGGCGTTCAAAAATCCAACGCTGAACCCGGTCATTACGGCCATCATCGCCTGTTACAAAGACGCTCAAGCGATTCCGTACATGTACGACCGGCTGGTGACAACCTTCAACGAGATGAAGGTGCGGTACGAAATTATTTTCGTGAATGACAATTCGCCCGACAACACCGAGGAAGTACTACAGCCCATCTGCGACCGCGACCCCAACGTCATTGCCATCACGCACTCCCGGAATTTCGGCTCGCAGTCGGCCTTCCTGAGCGGCATGGAAATTTCGACGGGCGACGCCGTTGTGCTGATGGACGGCGATTTGCAGGACCCGCCCGAAATCATTCCGCAGTTTTATGAAAAGTGGCGGCAGGGCTACGACGTGACCTATGGCGTTCGGGTGAAACGGGAAATGCCCGCCCACGTTCACTTTTTCTACCGGACATTCTACCGGCTTTTCAAACGGATGTCGTACATCAACATTCCGGTCGATGCGGGCGACTTTTCGATGATGGACCGCAAGGTGGTGCGGGAACTGGTGGCGCTGCCGGAGACGGAACAGTTTCTGCGGGGGCTGCGGGCCTGGGTAGGATTCAAACAGACCGGCGTCGATTACGTGCGTCCGGAGCGGATGTTCGGCGTGTCGACCAACAACTGGACAAAAAACATCTGGTGGGCGAAAAAGGCCATTTTCTCGTTCAGTTTCGCCCCACTCGAACTAATGTCGTATGCCGGATTCATTCTGACGGGTCTCTCGGTGCTGGGCATCATCTGGCAGATTGTCGCCCGCCTGCTGAACTTCGACCCGAACACGCCCTACGGTATTTCGACCGTTATCGTTCTGATCATGTTCTTCGGGGGAATCAACCTGCTCGGCGTTTCGTTTCTGGGCGAATACGTTGCCAAAATTTTTGAAGAAACGAAGAAACGCCCGAAATTCATCCGGACAAAAGTGCGAAAGGGCGACCGGACGTATAAGACATCATCCGAAATCAGCACGTTGGTCGAACAGCGGAAAAGTAAATAGCGTCGGAGTATACCCAGCACTGCTCATGCATTGAAAAACCCTGCGTCTGTATGCAGTATCTTGAACGTATCACACTAAGTCCCACGATTTGTCATGGCAAACCCTGCATTCGGGGCATGCGTTGGCCGGTTGAAGTCATTCTGGATATGCTGGCATCAGAAATGACCGTGGCCGATATTCGTTTCGATCACCCTGAACTGGAACGGGAGGATATTATCGCCTGTCTGAATTACGCAAAAGTTCTTATGTCCGGACAATCTCCAGCGGCGGCCTGATGAATTATTTGCGATGTTCATCTGCCGCTTCGGCTTTCCAGTTACCTTAAAATGCGCGGGGCAGTATCGTATCATGTAAATGAAATCTTGAAGGGTTCTGCCACTGCTGATGCAGAAATTTGTCGGTATGCAGACGCACATAATTGTATCGTTATCACTAAAGACTCTGATTTTAAGAACAGTTACTTGCTTCGTAATACTCCGAAAAAGTTAATTCGCATCTGTTTGGGCAATATCTCAAACGATAAGGTGATTGAGTTGATTAGCAATAATTTGAGCTTGATCAACCAGATCTATCAAGACGAAAGCTTTTATCTGGAAATTCAGGCAGATAGGGTTCTGCTCTTTCCGTAGTCGTCACAGCAAGATTTATGCGTAAAGAATTTTCAGCCGCCATCGAGCGGATAGCCAAAGACAACGACCGGATTGTGTTCATCACCGGTGATTTGGGATTTAACGCCCTCGAAAATCTTCAGGAGGTCATGGGGCCGCGCTTCATCAACGCGGGCGTGGCCGAACAGAATATGGTCGGCGTGGCCGCAGGCATGGCCTACAAAGGCTATAAGGTTTTCTGCTACAGCATCGCTCCATTTGCCGTCTATCGCTGTCTGGAACAGTTTCGCAATGACGTCTGTCTGCATAATCTGCCCGTGTTTATGGTGGGTAATGGCGGCGGCTACGGCTACGGGATCATGGGCAGCACCCACCACGCCATCGAGGATCTGGCCTGTCTGAGCGGCCTTCAGAACGTTAAAACCTGGATTCCGGCGTTTTCCGACGAAATCGACCCGATGGTTGACGCCATCGTGGCCGAAGGACGACCGGCCTATCTGCGGCTGGGCGCTGGGCCTAAAACCCCCGAAGGCAGCCAGTCCATCGGTTCGTTCAGGCGAATTGTGAGCAGTGACCGGCCTAAGGGGACGGTGCTGGCGCTCGGACCCGTCGCCGCCAACGTACTGAAGGCCCTGCAGTCGCCGGACGGCCCGGAAACGGAGTTCGACGTGTTTACGGCGGGTAATCTGCCGCTCGAACTGCCCGCCGAACTGGTCCGGCACCTGGAGCAGACGCCCAATCTGCTGGTCGTTGAGGAACACGTCGGTGTGGGCGGCCTGGCGCAGCAGTTGTCGGTGAAGCTCCTCGAACACGGGCTGTCGTTCCGGAAGTTTGTGAGTCTGTCGGCGCAGGGTTATCCCGACGGGCGCTACGGCGATCAGAGTTATCATCAGCAACAATCAGGTCTGGATGCCGACCACATTCGTCAACAACTCGCCTCGTTCATCGCCTGAGTCCGGCATGAGACGCCCTCTGCGTTTTCCGTCGAATCCTGTTTTTGGGGTATTAATGGCGGTTCCCCTGCTGCTTTACGCATTCGTTTTCCGACAGTATGCGGTGAACGTTCCAAAGTGGGACGACCACGCGCTCAAGTTTTTTCTACTGAAATTCTCGGAGGAACAGACGCTTACGGGAAAAATCTACCAGTTATTCCGGCAGCATAATGAGCACCGAATCGTGCTGGATCGGTTCGTGTCGTGGCTGGACTATACGCTGTTTGGCAAGCTCAACTATGTCCATCTGATGACGGTGGGCAATCTGGCGCTGGCGGGTCTGCTGTTTGTATTCGTCCGGGCCATTCAGAAGGGAACGGCCGATCGGGCGGCAGGGTGGCTGGTTCTGCCCCTGCCGTGGCTGCTGTTCAATCTGTCGCAGTGGGAAAATATGTTCTGGGGGATGGCGGCTCTTCAGAATTTTGCCGTCGTGACGCTGGTCATGGCGACGATCTACGTGCTGGCCTTTCGGGAACAGGTTGGCTGGCTGGCAATTATGCTGGCAATTCTGGCAAGCTGCACCAGCGGCAACGGTCTGATGGTCTGGCCGGTAGGTTTGCTGCTTCTGCTGGTTCGACAGAGCTTTTCGGGCGTCATTCGCTGGCTGATCGCCGGGGCAATCATCATCCGGCTTTATTTTCTGGGATATGCCAAACCGCCCGGCAACCCCGCCCCCAAAGGCAGTCTGTTTGAAATGGTTCAGGGCTGGCTGGCCTTTAACGGATCGGCATTCGAGGCGTTTCCCATGAGTCAGAACTTTCTGATTTGCCTGCTGGGTGGGACCCTGCTGACCGTTGTGACGGCAGGACTGGCGCTGTACCAGACAATTCGTTATCTGCGGGGCAGCGACCGCTCCCCGTGGACCCTGTTTTTCGGCGGTAGTGTCGCTTTTCTACTCGGCACCGGCCTGATCGTAGCCCAGTCGCGGGTCGGTTTTGGACTGGAAACGCTCATTACGAGCCGGTATAAAGTCTATTCACTCACGCTGATGGCGCTGCTGTACTGTTTCTTTATCACGCACACAGCCTTGAACCGCCGTCAGCTTGTGGCCGCTTCGGGACTGGCTTTCAGCGTTTTGCTGGCCTTTCACTCGTACAGCACGTTTCTGGATGAGACCATTCAGTTGCGCAAAATGCTGCTGACCGACCAGTTCAACTGGACCTATACCGACAACACGCTCACCGACCAGACGGACCCAACCACCCGGCAACTTATCGATAACGCTCCGGCATTTTACGACCCCTGCCTGAACAGCCTGCGCCAGCCGGTTCAGACGTCTGCCGTGGTTCCGCCCGATACTTTGTTTCGGACGGGCCAGGACGTAGTCATTCGGCAGGATTCGTTTCCGCCGCTGGGCGTCCGGGACGAGGGCGTGTATGTGCTGGCCCGCTCCGACCGCCGCACCTATCTGTTTCCGGCCCGGCAGAACGTGGCCCTAAGTCGTTTCGGGTGGCTGTCGCCCGGACGGCTGATCCGCCCGGGCATCCAGGCTCAGCTAACACCCGACGCCGCCATGCAAACGGGCCATTACGCGCTCTACTGGTTGGTTATAAACCCGGACAGCAACTGCCGGATCTATCCGATGGGCCGGACACTGACCTCGACCGGACAGGCTTCTTCCCTCCCGCCCCAGAACTGGTAACATACCAGAATTTTTGTTGGCCTGAATAAAAATCATGACAGCGCCCGAAACTCAAGTCATTCAAAAACAGCACGATTACCTCATTCAGCTCGACGGTCTGCGCTTCGTGGCCGTGACTCTGGTAATGGTGGATCACTGGCTGGGCGAGGCCGTCCGGCTGCCGCTGGGTTATTTTGGCGTAAACCTGTTTTTTGTTCTGAGCGGTTTTCTGATCACCCGCATCCTGCTTACCAGTAAAGCAAAGGACCAGCGGCTGGGACGGTCGCACGGCTTCTCGCTCCGGCAGTTTTACATCCGCCGGAGTCTGCGCATTTTCCCGATTTATTACGTAACCATTCTGGCGCTGGTCGCCATCGACTTCCCGGCGGTGCGGGCGCATCTGGGCTGGCTGCTGACCTACACGCCAAACCTCTGGGTCGCCCTGCATCAGACCTGGCTGGGCGCCATCGATCACCTCTGGTCGCTGGCCGTCGAGGAGCAGTATTACCTCTTTTTTCCGTTCCTGATTTTCTGGACACCCAACCGGTACGTTCTTTCGCTGCTGTTCGGGCTTACGGGATTATCGGTGCTGCTGCGGCTGATTCTGTTCCTGAGCGGCACCCACTGGACGGTCTCGTTCGTGCTGATGCCCACCTGCCTGGACGCCTTCGGGCTGGGTGGCCTCATGGCCTGGCTGCTGGTTTTCCGGCCCGAATGGTTCCGGCAGTTTTTCCGTAAGCAGGCTCTTTGGCTGGCCGGGTTTGTGCTGTATGCCGTCAATCTGGCGCTGATGATGCATTTTGCCCCGGAGCGAACGTTGTTTTCCGACGTACTCGACCGCCTGTGTGCCTCGCTGTTTTGTTTTATGATTATCGGGCGGGCGGTCATCGGGTATGAAGGCGCTGCCCGGTGGCTGCTGGAAAATGCGGTCAGTAACTATCTCGGACGCATCAGTTACGGACTGTATCTCTTCCATAATCTGGTATTCAATTATTACCACAGTACACCCTCGTACCTCACGCTCCGTATCTGGCGTCGGCTGATGGGCTATCTGCCGGGTTTTCTGGAAACCCGACCCGTGCAACTGGCTTATTTTTATGCGCTGACCGTACTGATTGCCACCGTGTCGTGGTACGCCATCGAACGACCCGTCAATCGTCTCAAAGATCGGTTTTCCTACTGAATCGGGGCCGGTCGGGTAGCGCTGTTAGCATAACTGAGAAAAAAAGGGCAATTTTGACGTATGTTTTTCCGGCTTACCCGACGTTCTGACTCATGAATCCGCCCCGTTTGTCCGACCCGACCGTCCGGCGATCCAGCGAACGCCCGGGTCTGCCTCTGAATGTATCAACTGGTTACCGACGTAAACTTTGAATCTGCCACACAACGACCAGCATAACGTTCTCCGAACTGCCCCGGAGCCTGCCGGTGAGCATCCCCGTCACGCGTCTCCCACGTCCTACTTATCCCAACTGGACGGGATTCGTTTCATTGCCGTGGGTCTGGTGCTGATTGACCACTGGCTGGCCGAGTATAACAAATTGCCACTGGGTCCGCTGGGCGTAACTATCTTCTTCGTACTCAGCGGGTTTCTGATTTCGCGTATTCTGCTGAACAGCAAAGATAAACTGGCGGGGAAGCCCGGCGGCCTGGGCAAATACCTGAAAACGTTTTACATCCGGCGTACGATCCGAATTTTCCCGATTTATTACCTGTGTCTGCTGCTGCTGTTCATTTTCAACGTCCCCCCCGTTCGCGAAACCATTGCCTGGTGTGTGCTCTATGCCACCAACATTTATATCGCCACGAAACAGACCTGGATGGGCAGCATCGACCATTTCTGGTCGCTGGCCGTTGAGGAACAGGTGTATCTGGTTTTTCCGCTGCTGCTGTTTTTCATTCCCCGCCGCCGGGTTCCGGCAGTGATGGTGGGCATGATGGTCTTCAGCGTGGCCCTGCGGTATTATTTCTACCGCGCCCAGTATCCGTGGATGGTGAGTTACGTTGCCACCCCCACCTGTCTGGATGCGTTCGGACTGGGCGCATTGCTGGCGTACGGCTGGCTGTACCGGCAGGAACTGATTCGCCGACTGTTCAGTTCGTCGGCGCTGGTTCTGGTCAGTCTGCTGCTTTACGTGGGCGTTGTGATCTGGTCGAAGACGTATCCGGAAGTCCACAATCTGGCAACCGAAGTCTGGGAACGGCTGGCGGGTTCCCTGCTGGGCGTTACGCTCATCGGCAGGGCGGCCATCGGGTTTCAGGGTGGGATGAAATGGTTTCTGGAAAACCGGGTCAGCGTGTATATGGGGCAGATTAGTTACGGTCTTTACCTGTTTCATAACCTGGTTTATAATCATTACCACACGCCCCCGACCCATCCCACGGTCAAAATCTGGAATCGGATGGCGGACTATCTGCCTTTTATTACGGATTACTACATATTGAAAATTTTCTATTTTGCGGCTCTGACCGTTGGGGTAGCGGCACTTTCGTGGCACTTCTTCGAAAAGCCCATTAATGCGTTAAAAGAGCGTTTTGATTACTAATTGGGCAACCCCAGCCCTCCGTGAAATGATCGAAACCGGTTCAACTGGATCAATAGGCGCCGGAGGTTGCGCAAAGAAAGTCCTATTTTTAGTTATCTTTGAACCAATATTCCGTCACAGGTGAGGCCCGGAGCCCGCCGCTAACCAATTGCCACAACCAGATGAGTTTACAATTGTCGATTGTGATGCCAGCCTACAACGAGGAAGAATGTATCGACCTGGTTGTCAAAAACTGGATTGATTTATTGAAAAGTCGATTTCCGACCGGAAACACTCGTTTGATTGTGGTCAATGACGGCTCCAGAGACCGCACGGGCGCCATTCTGGACAGCCTCAAACCGCAGTATCCCAATCATCTGACAGTGGTTCACCAGCCGAATGGCGGCCACGGCAACGCTGTCGTCAACGGCTACCGTCAGGCCGTTGCCCTGAACTCGGAGTATGTTTTCCAGACCGACAGCGACGATCAGTTCGTTACGGATGATTTTGACAAGCTCTGGGCGAGACGTCACGAGTCGAAGTTCATTCTGGGACACCGTGAGATACGCTACGACGCGCCAGCCCGGTTGATTATCACCCGGATTCTGCGGGGCAGTCTGTTTCTGCTCTACGGAACCTATATCAAAGACAGCAACATCCCGTTTCGTCTGATTGAGGGCAACTACCTGCGTTCGCTGCTCGAACAGCTCCCCACGCCTCCGCCCTTTGCCCCGAATATCTTTCTGGCCGTTATGGCCCGTAAGGCCGGACAGCAGACCTTCGATATTCCCATCGTTCATAAAGAACGGCAGACCGGCACCGTATCCATCCTGAAGTGGAAACTTCTGAAGGTCTGTATGCAGAGTTTTCAGGAACTGGCAACCTTCCGCGCTGAGCTGTCCGACAAAGTGAAGGCCATTCGCAAGGCGGAGCGGCAGCAGCCGGTGGGTTCCTGACCATTCGGTACATCGTTTATTCGTTCCTTTTGCCCGAATCCGCCCGTTAATTTGTGCGGTCTGCGGGCAATTTTTCTAAATTGCCATTCATACCTGTTTCTGGTTTCACCGTATTCGATGACTCAAAAGCGGCTCTGGATTGTCATTGGTTTGTTTGCCGTAGCGCTCGCTGGCTATTGGGGTTATCAGCGGCTCCGGGCACCCGCCCGCTCTCCCTGGGAACTGATGCCGTCCGATGCACTCGTCGTGCTGGAAAGCACGGCGCTACAGGACACGCTGCCTGCCGACAAACTCCTGTCGGAGATGTCGCTGCAAACCACGCCCCTGTTTCGGGAGGCGCTTCAGTCGCTGAATCAGTTGATCTGGTCGCCGCTCGATACGGCCAGTGCCCTGCGGCTCGTCCGGCAGAAACCCGTCTGGTATTCGCTGCACCCAACATCCCGCCATCGTCTGGATTTTATTTTTTATCTGCCTCTGCGCAACAGCACGGAACGGGCGCAGGTCGACCGGCTGCTGACGCCCGACGCCGCCCGGTTCAGGGTGCTGCGTCACCCCTATCAGAACGAACGAATTTATGAGCTGCTGACGGTCGGAAACGAGTCCCTGGGATCGTTTGTGCTGCTGGACGATTATCTGATTGGCAGCCCGTCGACGCTGCTTATCGAGGCCGTCATCCGACGTATGCGCCAGCCGTTTACCGAAACGCCCCTGCAGCGGGCCGACGTGCAACTGCTGCGCCCCGGCACCATCGGGGGGCTCTATGTCCGCAGTACCGTCCTGTCGGCGCTGTTTCCTGCGGCGGGCGAAGCAACGCAGGACTGGCAGAGTCAATATATCCGTTCTTTTCTGCCGGTGGAGATTAAAACCGTCTTCCGGCCCTCGGTCGACCGTCAGCATCTGATTGGCACGTCGACCGACGACATCAGCACCCAGACTGGCATTGCGGCTTTGTTTGAAGAGCAGACGCCCATCCGGATTGGCTGCGGACATCTGATTCCTTCCCAGACGGCCACGCTGTTTCATATTGGTCTGAGCGACGGAACGCGCTTCGGAAACGCCCTGACGCCGTTTATTAATTCCGAAAATGACATCGTCCTGCGCGATGGCCGACGACGGCTCCGGCCCCTGCTCCGCAATGATGAAGTGAGCGTCTATCGCTACCTGGGCAACGAACTCGTGCTATGCCGCCTCGACGCCCCCACCGTCAACCGAAGGCTGGTGATGCTGGTGAAGGCTACCAACCCCGAAAAGCTCTTCGACCGGCTGCAACTGGCTTCGATCCTGACCACCCGTTCCGGACAGGTGGGCCGGGCCCGGCGTTTCCTGCGGTATTCGGTCACGCGGCTGGATGGAGCCGAACTTCCCGCCTATCTGTTCGGAGGGCTGTTCCGGGGGTTTACCCGTAGCTGGGTGGCACAATCGGGCAGCTACCTCATTATTGCCAACGGAGAAGATGTCATGGAAGAATACCTGCAAACGCTGGAAGACAAGGCCGTCTGGTCCGAGAACCGCCGAATGCAGGTGCTGATGAGCCAGACGATGCGCCCGGCCAATTTTTCGGTATACACCCGTTTCAGCCGGGCGGGTGCCGCTATGGCTTCACAGTGGCCTCCGTCGTGGCAGCGGCTGCTGGCCCACGACGAATCGGCTCTGGAGAATATCGACAATCTCATTTTCCAGAGTAGTTACGGTCGTGAACGCATTTATTCGACCCTGGTGCTGGGGCGGGCCAACCGCCGGGCCAGCGATGCGGTCGTCAACCGGGTCTTTCTTCAGAAACGAATCGAATTGAACGCGCCCCCCCTCAGTGCGCCAATGCCGCTGGGTGATTTTATGGGTGGGACGGGACATGTCTGGGTGGTCGACAATGCCCGGCAACTGGTGCAGCTATCTCCCGAAGGTGAAAAAAAGATTGCCGGGGCTATCGACGGACCTATCCGGAGCCGACTCGTGGCGGTCAATTTCCTGAACAACGAACGGTTTCAGTTTGCCTTTACGACGGATCGCACCCTATACATTGCCGATCCGGATCCCGCCAGCGGCAAAATTGGTCTGCGTTCTGTCCGGCTGCCCGAAGGACTTCGTCCGGAGCAGATTCTGGCTCCCCGCGAACGACAGGGGCAACCAACGGCGCTGCTGCTGGCCCACCGCGACGGCAGCGTCTACGGATACGACCGGGCCGGGCAGCGATTTGTGCGACAATACGCCGTTTCTGCACCCGGAGAGGGTCTGATACCGTTTCAGACCCTGCTACGAAACCAGTCGCTGACGGTGGCATCCCTGCAGCAGGAAGGGCGGCTGAACCTCTGGTATGAGAACGGTACGAGGGCCACGGGGTTTCCGGTGGACCTGAAAACGAACTTCATTGGCCCGGCATTCCTGTCGGCGGGTTCGCCCGCTACGCTGACGACCATCAGCCAGCAGGGAGAGCTGATTCGCGTCGGCGAAGACGGGCAGGTGCTGGAGCGGACGCAGCAGTACCGACCCATCCGCCGGGGATCGTTTCGGCTGCTGCCCGACGAAACCGGTTCAGATTTCGTTCTGCTGCGGAGTACGGACACCGAAGTGGCCGTGCTCGACAAGACCGGAAACCGGCTGTTTGAAGTACGGGGTCTGCTGCCGGGGCGCACCACGGTCCGCTACCACGTTCTGGAATCCGATCTGAAACTTATCAGTGTAAAATCAGGCGATTTCACCACACTTTACCAACTGAACGGACGACCCGTCGGCGACCGGCCCATTCCGGGTCCGCAGCCGGTCGAGCTTCAGTTTTCGCCCGGACGTAATAAATTGTTCGTCTATGGCAGTACGGAAAAAACCGTTCAGATCTGGTCGATTAAGTTACAATAGCAATGAAAATTTTGCGCTATATCATTCTGCTGCTGGCCGTGGTCGTTTATGCTGGGGGGTGTTCCCGACAGCTACTGCGTGAACTCTACAACGCTGGCCTGGTGGCCGAAGAGTATCGATACGGCGACCTGTACCGACTGGCTAATCTGCCGCAGTTCAAAGCCGCCTCGCAGCCCTGTCCGGCAGGGGTTCCGGCCCGATCGCCCCGCCAGCCCGTTCAGTTGCTGATTCTGGGAGACAGCTTCACCGAGCCCGGTCGCATCGGGCCGCAGGATTTTCCGGTAGAGCGGTATGACTACATTCACTGGAACGAAAACCGGTCCGTCTACCTGGATACGACAAAAACCAGCGTCCTGATGCTACAAACCGTCGAGCGGCATTTTCGGGAGCATTTCCGGGAACCGGTCGATAATCTCCGAATTGTTTACCGACCGACAGAAACGGAATCAGCAGACGAATCTATCCCTCCTACCCACTGGAAAACGGTTGTTCAGGACATTGAGCGCTGGATTTCGCCGCCCGGTACAGAGGAACGGTTTGAGAATCTGCTGTTTAGTTCCGACTTCTTTCTGTGGTTCAAGGAGTTGAAAGCTGACCTCACATACCGCTGGTTTGGCCGGGTCAATCCCGCTGTCAGCGTTTCACCGGATGGGCAGCACTTACTTTACGCCCTCGACACGGATGCCGACACGATCAGTTCCTCGTTCCGCCCCCTGCCCGGTGATGAACTTAACCGCCTTGTCGACAGCGTGAATGAGGTGGCTATGCGCTACCGGGCGCTGGGTTTCGACAAGGTCGTTCTGTCGATTATTCCGAATAAAACAAGTATTGTGGCTCCGGGAATGGGCAACTATAATCGTCTGATTGAACGGGTGCAGCGCCATCCCAGACTGACGGTGCCAGTGGTGGATGTCTATTCGCCCATGAAGGCCAGCCGGGAGCCGGTATATGAAGTCAGCGATTCGCACTGGAATTGCCTGGGGCGGACGATCTGGCTGCGGGAAGCGCAGCGGCAAATCCTGTTCATAGAAACTGGTTATGCGGCAAGGTAACCCGTTTCCCCTTATTTGATCACTATACCCCAAATCAAATTGCCCCGTGGCTTTAGCCGGGGTCAAAATCAACAGTCTGCATCTCTCAATGGGCTTTAGCCCAACTTTCTCTGTTTTTTTGGGCTAAAGCTCTCAATGATAGCTAGCTCTTCGGGTGTACCCGGGCTAAAGCACCGGGGCAATTGAAATCAGAAACTTTCGAAAAAAACTTCCTTCTCCTATTTTTCTCAAAATCATCACAAAACAAAAATGCCTCAAACATTGCTGTCTGAGGCATTTTCAGTAGGACGTAGCGGGCTCGAACCGCTGACCTCCGCCCTGTCAAGGCGGCGCTCTGAACCAACTGAGCTAACATCCTATTTTGTCAGTTATGGATGCCATCGCCGTGCGACGGACCGTTCAAAGCGATGGCATCCATAACTGACCGGGCCACAAAATTATAAAAATTATTTAGCCGACAAACGGACTCCGTAAACTTTTTGCGACGGAATACGCCATAAAAGCAGCAGTCCGGCCACGAAAATGAACAGAAGCGCCAGTACACTGTTGCGCATACTTCCCGTAATCTGCTCAATCAGACCATATAAGGCCGTACCCAGCACAATGGATAGTTTTTCGGTTACGTCGTAGAAGCTGAAATACGAAGCCGTGTCTTTTGTGCCTTCCGGGATCAGCTTGGAGTATGTCGAACGCGAGAGCGACTGAACCCCGCCCATTACCAGGCCCACCAGCGTCGCCAGACCATAAAATTGATACTCGGTCGTGAGTGAATAGGCCAGTCCGCAAATCAGAATCCAGACCGAAACCGCCGTCATCAGGGCGTAGATATTACCGAACCGCTCCGACAGCCGGGCAAAGCCCGCCGCCCCCAGAATAGCGACAATCTGGATAATCAGAATGGTGATAATCAGACTCTGGGCGGGCAGCTTCAGTTCGTCGCTGCCGAAGATGGTTGCCACATACATCACCGTCTGAACGCCCATGTTGTAAATAAAAAACGACACCAGAAACCGCTTCAGCAATTTATGATGCCGCACTTCGGCGAACACTTTTTTCAGTTCCCGGAAGCCGTTAAATACCCAGCCGCCGTCAGTCGGTTTGGCGCGATGTTCGGGTTCGGGCAGAAGACGGAACGGGATCTGGGCGAACCCGATCCACCACACACCCACCGTCAGAAAGGCAATGCGGGAGGCCATGCCGTTGGAGATGCCGCCGTACCAGTCCGGAAACAATATCATCGTCAGGTTGAAAATCATCAGCAGGACGCTGCCGATGTATCCCATCGAAAAACCCCGGGCGCTGATGCGGTCGAAACGGTCTTCGGTGGCAATTTCGGGCAGATACGAATTGTAGAAGACGATGCTGCCGCTCCAGCCGATCAGACTCAGAATGAACATAAAAACCGCAAACGTGGTCGTTTCACGGGTGAAAAAATACAGCAGCGCACAACTGACGGAACCCAGATAACAGAAAAATTTCATGAAGGCCTTCTTACGTCCGCTGAAGTCGGCAATGGCCGTACAGAACGGACTGGCGAGGGCTACAATTAGAAAAGCCGCCGAAATGGAGTACGAAAACAGGACGGAGTTTTTGACCGAAATCCCCAGAAAATCGATAACCGGCCCACCCGATTCATTCAACGCCGTAGCACTGAAATAAACCGGGAATATACTGGAAACGATAACCAGCGAATGAACGGAATTGGCCCAGTCGTAGAGACACCAGGCGTTCAGGATACGGGGGTTGTTCTTCATGGAAAGTGGGTAATTGGGTAAATAGGTTAATGGGTAATTGAGGAATTGGGTACTGGAAAACTAATCATCCTGTTCCTAATTACCTAATCAACCATTTACCCAATCCCCAAACTCTCAAATCGACGGTTCGAACACCAGATTAGCGTCCGTCTGTTGATTGTTCAACGGTATTTTCGTCCCCAGAATCAACTGATTGCGGGTTAGCTCCCGAACCGGGAAGCGGCCTTTAAACTGGGTGATCTCGACGTCGATAGCCGAATTATTTTCCACCAGATACCAGGTGCCGCCGTTGATGACCTGCCTCGTCAGGCGGTCGGTGGCACGGGTAACGTTGTTGGGCCGGAACTGAAACTCCAGCGAAAAGAGCGCCTGCGTTTCCACGCCCATGCGGTTCTGGCTGATGTTCTGCCCCTGCGCATCGGTCACGCGGGCCAGTTTCCACGAATTCGCCGTCAGCAGGGCTGCCCGATCCTGAACGCCGGGGTCGTCTTTCTTACAGGCTGAAACCAGGACGACCAGCGTCAGCAGCCACCCGAACAAATGCAATCGTTTCATATCGTATTAATCGTTGAACACAGATTAGTAACTCCGTCCGCTTTACATTTCGTATGCCAGCGAAACATAATGATGCGCTTACGGAAACAAAAAGCGCTCTAATTTAGTACTTTTGAGTATATTTCCGGACTATGTATCCCCATCGTTCTACTCTTCTTACTCTCTGGTCACTGCTATTTACCACATTGACTGCCCCGCTCCAGGCGCAGACTCAGTGTGTGGAACAACTCAATTTCAGGCCGGTCACCCAATTAAACCGTATTGAGTGGCAGAAGTTTCCGGAATTCAAACTGCCATTTACCATCATTTACGATGGCCCGCGGCTGGGCGAAGCTCCGTTCTCGCCTCTCAAACGCGGCTTTAGCCATATTGCGTCCATTACGCTCGATGAACAGGCCAGCTCTCCCGGATCGATTCGGGCCAAAGGATTTTACGGCGTCGCCTTCGGACTCAATCAGCCCTGGGAGACCATTGAAAGTCCCTGGAACAATGATATGGACGCCTATCGGGCCAAATGGGATCGCTGGCTGAACGAGTTTTCGGGCGGGCAGCGCGATGCCCAGGGGCGCTACAAACTTCCCGCCGGCTTCTTCATGCTCGATATCGAACGAATGCACGAGACCGATGAACGGATTCTGCGCATTAAAAACAATCCGCTGGTACCTGAACAATATCGTCGCCTGCCCGACGCCGAGTTTATTCGTCAGTACAAAAAAGATATGACGGCTCTGTACGCCGAATCGATGCGGTTTGTGCGGGAAAAAGCCGACATGACCAACATTCCACTGACGACCTACGCCGACGTACCTATCCGCAACACCTGGCTGAACGTGGTGGGCAACTCCTGGCAGGACTGGAGCACCAACCCCGACCGGGTGAGTTATCTCGTCAAAGACCCGGCTACCAACCGCATCGGGGGGCCGTTCTACGAGCAGATGGATGTCATTGCTCCGTCGATTTATTACTACAACGACTACCCGAGTCCGCTGGCGGGCGATTATCTGGCTTATATGCTGTTTCAGATCGACGCCAACCGTGCCTGGAGCAACAAGCCCATCATTCCGTTTGCCTGGATGCGCTACCATGATTGCTGCGGCTCGTTTCCCAAATTCATTCAGCCGCATATGGCCGAAGCAACCGCCATCTTCCCCTTTTTCGCGGGAGCGAAAGGTCTATGGCTATGGGAACACGGCAATTTCCGTACCAACGACGCCCCTATGGCCGCCTACGAATATTTTATTCACGGCCTGTATCGACTCTCGCAGGTGGCCGACATGTTCGAGGGGGATTACCAACTGGTTATCGACAAACCCGCCCGCGATCACATGGATGAGCAGTCACCGGTCTGGCGGGGTGTCTACAAAGACAAAAAACTGCTGATTGCGGCGCAGAATCCCTACGCCGCCGAAGGGCAGTCGACCACGCTGACCGTGCGGTTTCAGTCGTGGTCGAAAGACATAACGCTGAAAGGCAAGGAGGTGTATCTCTGCAAATTCGATCTCGGCGCCGAAGGGTTTGAGGCGGATGCACTCAGCGGGCTGACTATTTTCCCCAATCCGTCAGCAGCCCGGACAGCGGTTGAATTTTACGCCGAGTCGCCCCGAACGGTTCAGTTACAGCTTTTTACGCTGACGGGGCAGGCCGTTCTTTCCCAATCGCTGGAAGCCGTCAAAGGCCGAAACCTCACCGAACTGCAAACGATTCCGCTGCCAGCGGGTTCTTACATTGTCCAGATTACCGACGGGCAAATCCGGCTCAGCAAACGCCTGCTGATTGGGCGGTAAATGTAACCCGGACCGGGGCGGTTCGCCGCTGCGACGCCGGAGCGAAGCCTTTCCGGGTACGCCGTCAGGCGTAATATTCCTGACCTTCGCTTATACCTTCATCGGAGCGGCGGACTTCCACTGCTACTCTGGGTGTGTGCAAGGCACAAGCTAACTCTGCCTACGGCAGACCCGGAAAGCCTTTCCGGGCTACAAACTACAGCTATGACAAATCGACTTAGCAACGAAACCAGCCCTTATTTGCTTCAACACGCCCACAATCCGGTCGACTGGTATCCGTGGGGGCCGGAGGCGCTGCAGAAAGCAGAAACGGAGAACAAGCCCATTCTGGTCAGTATCGGCTATTCGGCCTGCCACTGGTGCCACGTCATGGAGCGAGAATCGTTTGAAAATGAGCAGATTGCTCAGGTGATGAACGAACGGCTGGTCTGCATCAAGGTCGACCGGGAAGAACGTCCGGACGTCGACGCCATCTACATGGAAGCGGTGCAGGCGATGGGCGTACACGGCGGCTGGCCGCTGAACGTATTTCTGATGCCCGACGCCCGACCGTTCTACGGCGTTACCTACCTGCCGCCGAGACAATGGGCCAATCTGGTTGCCAGCGTGCGGTCGGCATTCGATGAGCATCCTGACCAACTGGCCGAGTCGGCGGAAGGATTTGCCCGTCACCTCAACATGAGCGTGGCCGAGCAATATTACCTGAAAGACGACGCTCCGGCATACGGCGAAGAAGCCCTCGAACTCATGTTCCGGAAACTGGCCGCCTCGTTCGACCACGAAAAAGGCGGCCCCCGCAAAGCGCCGAAGTTTCCGATGCCGAGCATTTATGGTTTTCTGCTCCGGTATTATCACGTTACCAAAAATGAGGATGCCCTGCAGCATATTGAGTTGACGCTCAGCCGAATGGCGCTCGGCGGCATTTACGATCAACTGGGCGGCGGTTTTGCCCGCTATTCAGTGGACGACCGGTGGTTTGCACCGCACTTTGAGAAGATGCTGTACGATAACGGCCAACTGCTGACGCTCTACGCCGAAGCCTGGAGCCTGACCCGCAGGGAACTCTACCGACGAACCGTTTACCAGACCATCGACTTTGTCAGCCGGGAACTGAGCAGCCCGGAAGGCGGCTTTTACTCGGCCCTCGATGCCGACAGCGAAGGCGAAGAAGGGAAATTCTACGTTTGGACAACCCCTGAGTTGCAGCAACTTCTGGGTGAAGATTTCCGTTGGTTTTCAAGCCTTTATTCAATAAACGCATCCGACGACGAAGGCAACTGGGAACACGGCAACAACATTCTCCACCGCACCGTCGACGACGATGCCTTCGCCGCCTCGCAGGGCTGGACGGTTGAGCAACTACATCAGAAACTGGCCGATGCCCACCAGAAACTCATGGCCGTTCGGGACACCCGCGTCCGCCCCGGCCTGGACGACAAGATTCTCTGTTCGTGGAACGGCCTGATGCTGAAAGGTCTGGTAACGGCGTATCGGGCGTTTGGCGAACAGCGGTTTCTCGACATGGCCGAACGCAATGCCCGTTTCATTCAGGAAAAGATGACGGACCCGGCCACCGGACGTCTATGGCACAGCTACAAGGATGGGCGGGCGACGATTACGGCCTATCTGGAAGACTACGCCGCCGTTATCGACGGCTATCTGGCGCTGTATCAGGCTACATTTGATGAACGCTGGCTGACCGAGGCCGACCGGCTGACTCGATATGCGCTCCAGAATTTCTGGGATGAGCACGACCGGCTGTTTTTCTTCACCGATGCCACCGGCGAGGCGCTGATTGCCCGACGAAAGGAGGTTTTCGATAACGTGATTCCGGCGTCTAACTCCATCATGGCGCATAACCTGTTTACACTGAGTCTGTTGCTTGACCGACCGGAGTACGCCGAAACCATGGAGCAGATGATGGGTCGTATTCAGCATCTGCTCCATCAAAACGCCGACTACCTGACGCACTGGGCGGCGCTTTACGCCCTTCGCATGGAGCCGACCGCCGAAATCGCCATCGTTGGACCGGAGGCGCAGGCATTTCGTCAGGCGCTCGATGCCCCCTTTTATCCCAACAAAGTGCTGACCGGCACCAAGACGGAAAGTACGTTGCCTTTGCTGGATCAGCGGACGCCCATACACGGCAAAACCGCCATTTACGTCTGCTACAACCGCACCTGCCAGTTGCCGGTGACGAGCGTGGAGGAGGCCTTCGGCCTGATAGGTGTTTCGCAGAGTTGAGCGGTGAAAGAAAGAGTTTAGCGGAGGCGGCTCAACTTTTCTGTATAACTCTGCAAAACCATTCTTTACGCCCCCATCAACGTTTTAGCGCGAAGGCCACGTATCGGTCGCCGGATTTACGGCCCAGTTTTCCGCCGCCGCAGGCAATGACGACGTATTGTCTTCCCCCGACAGAATACGTTGCGGGCGTGGCGAAACCGGCGGCGGGCAGCGTGGTCTGCCAGAGCACCCGGCCCGTTTTTCTATCGAACGCCCTGAACTGCTCATCCCGCGTGGCGGCAATAAACAGCAGCCCGCCGCCGGTTGCCAGCGGTCCGCCATAGTTGTCGGTGCCGGTCGGTGGAATCCCTCTGGCTGTCAACTCCCTGTATTCTCCCAGCGGCACCTGCCAGCGGTGAGCGCCCGTGTTGAGGTCGATAGCGGTGAGCGTTCCCCAGGGTGGCGAACTGACCGGATAACCATTTTTGTCGTACCAGCGGTTGTAACCGGTATGCTGGTACGGAATCTCCAGTCGTCGGGTTGGCTGAGCCAGAGAGGCCGCCGAGGATTTTTCCAGCAGAAAATCGACAAGTGCGTTCAATTCATTTTCGGACAAATGCGAAAAGGAGGGCATCATGCCCCGTCCTTTCCGCAGCACCTGCTGGATGGCATCCGGCTTGAGACGGCTGGCAACGCCCAGCAGGGAGGGATAGGAGCCGTCGTGATTGCCCTCCCGCCCGGCTCCATGACAGGCTCCGCAGTGCAGCCCATAAAGCTGCGCTCCAGAAATGGTCGAGTTAACGTTCATCTGTTTCCGCTCCACCAACGACGAATACACGGGATTTTCCTTGGCCGGAATATAGATGATACCTTCCGGATCGGTGGCGGCTCCACCCCATTGCGCTCCGCCGTCCGTTCCGGGAAAGAACAGCGTCATGGTCGACGTCAGCGGGATGTAGGGGCCACCCGTTCGGGCATTCCGTAGTTGTTCGATTACCTTCTGACGGTCGGCAGACCAGGCATTGACGTCCGCTTCGGTAAATGACTGCCGGGTAAACGGAGCCGGTTTCAGCGGAATGGGCTGGGTGCGGCTGGGCGCTTCGCCCGGTACGCCATCCGTCGGGAACGGCTTCTCCTCAATGGGGAAAAGCGGCTCGCCCGTCACGCGGTCGAACAGAAAAACATGACCCTGTTTGGTAATCTGAGCCACAGCATCTCTGCGCTTTCCGTTAAGGTTCACTGTCAGCAGATTCGGCGTCGTCGGCGGGTCGCGGTCCCAGATGTCATGATGAACGATCTGAAAATGCCAGAGTCGTTTCCCGGTGGCGGCGTCGAGAGCCAGCAGACAGTTGGCAAACAGATTGTCGCCCCGGCGATTGCCGCCGTAGAAATCGAAGGCCGCCGAACCGGTCGGAATATACACGATGCCCCGCTGTCGGTCGATAGCCATGCCAGCCCAGGCGTTGGCTCCGCCGAGTCGCTGCCGGGGCTGCTCCGGCAACCAGGTGTCGTAACCAGACTCGCCCGGTTTCGGAATGGTGTGAAACGTCCAGATTAGCCGACCCGTCCGGACGTCGAAGGCCCGGATGTCGCCCAGCAGCGCCGTTTCATTTTCCGACACCCGCGCTCCGACAATCAGCCGGTTTTTGTAAATCACATTCGGCGTATTGGCCCGTACGTACTCATCGGCGCCGGGTCGGTCGATGCCCTGCCGGAGGTCGATGCGGCCCCGTGCGCCGAAGCTTTCCACCGGTCTGCCCGTCCCGGCGTCGAGGGCATACAGCCAGCGGCCCGCTCCCCAGAAGAGTCGTTTTTCTTTTCCCTCCGACCAGTAAGTTACGCCCCGGCTGGTGGTGCCTTCCGTATCCCGGAATGAGGTTCTCCAGCGTTCTTTCCCGGTGGAGGCATCCAGCGCAAACACCTGCGTATCAGCGGATACGCCGTACAAAACGCCGTTGATGATAATGGGGTTACATTGCATCTGCGTCCGGTTGCCGACCGTATCGGCCCCGCCCGACGCATACGTCCAGGCCACCTGCAACCGCGCTACATTGGCTGTGTCAATCTGATTCAGCGCTGAATAATGACTTCTGGCTCCGTCGCCGTTGTATTCCATCCAGTCCGTGTCGGGCAGGGCGTTTCGTTGTCCGACCGACAGAAACAGGAGAATCAGCAGAACAGCGCCCAAAAACCGAAGGAAACTGTGAACGAACGGCATGAAGATGAGTGATTTGTAGACGTTTTTAAGTAAACCAACGGGTTCGCCGTTCTTACTGCTTTCAATCCGTCCGGATGTTCCCCCAGGCGGTAAGCACCAGTGTCCGTCGTCCGCCGTGGTTTCGATGCTCACAGAGATAGATGCCCTGCCAGGTGCCCAGATTCAGCCGACCGCTGGTGACGGGAATCAGAACGGAGCAGCCCAGCAGGGACGATTTGATATGAGCGGGCATGTCGTCCGGCCCTTCATAATCGTGCTGGTAATACGGTGCATTTTCGGGAACGGTTTTGTTGAAATGCGTTTCAAAATCCCGGCGCACCGTGGGATCGGCGTTCTCGTTGATGGTCAGAGAAGCGGAGGTGTGCTGGATAAAAATCTGAAGCATGCCGGTCTGGACTCGCCGCAAATCCGTAAACTCACGCTCGATCAGGCCCGTGATTAAATGAAACCCACGCGGATAGGCGGGTAGCTGGATTGTTTTCTGGAACATAGTTACCGCTTATTGACGTTTCCAGAGTCGGGAATCAAAAGAGAAATCCTCTGTTCGCACAGTTATACTCCGGCTTGGTTTCAGTTCATTGAAAAGAGGGTGATGACCGTGTACCAGGTAATTGAAGGAACGGGTAATAATGGCAGAGGGGACCTGCATAATCAGTTTAGTGGGATAGATAAGCCAGGGCTGAATGATCTCCTGGCAAATTTGTTTGCCTGTGGTATCGGCTCTCCGCCAGTCGGTCGTCAGTGCGTCAGGGGTAAGCGTTTCAAACTCATCCGGAAGGGTAATGGTCAGTAAAGTGAACGGCGGAAGTTCATCGAAAGGAATCGAGCCGTCCAGATGAACCAGTACTTCCAGCGCGGCCAGTTCAGGCGTAGCTGAGGTATAAAGAATCGGAAAGCCTTTTGGGTTCCAGCGTCCCCCGCTTTTTTCGGCACCCATAGTTGATAAAGGAACGTCAATATATTTGGTTTTAATCAGTCGGAATACCTCCATTAACAACCGGATAAAGTATGAGCAGAAAGGCGGGGTCTTAGATATAAACGCCGTTATCATACCGAATCAGAGCCTGATTGACCTCCATGAAGCCAATAAAGGTGTCCAACAGACTCAGGGGCGTCTGGTGATCGAACTGCCGGTTGGGTCGGCGAAGCCAGGTTGCAAAGTGGGTAAGGTTGCTGTCAAACGCCTGACGCCCCTGCCCGATGAGGTTCTCCAGTAGCAATATCCGTTCGGAGGCGTGACGATCCAATCGGGTTTCAGGCGTATAGCGGCCAATCGTTCGCTCAGACACTTGCAGAATGTGCGCCAGATCGCTCAATGTCAGACCCAGTTTTTTGATCTGGGGTTGAATCCGAGACCAGAGTATTCCCTCCCGGATTACATTAACGGTATCGCGAGCCACAACCTCTTCCAATTTCTCCAGCGTTCTGGATAATGCTTTTGATAACTCTACGGATTGTTCCGCAGGCACATAATAACTTTCCTGTTCTACACCGGACGCAGGCTTTTTTTTCGATACTTTCGCCAACTTTCCCATATCGTTTCAAAAATAACGAAAAATGACTGTTCTAGGATTGCCATATTTCGGAATTTTTTCTCGATTAATATATAACTCTATTTATTATCATTACTCTTCTGTCTAAATCATGCGCCCCTACATTCTTGCTGAAACGAACTGGAAACAGATTCACGAACGTCCCATCGAACTGGCCGTGCTGCCCTGGGGCGCTACGGAAGCGCATAACTACCATCTTCCCTACGCCACCGATGTCATCGAAGCCGACGCAATCGCCGCCGAAGCCGCCCGCATCGCCTGGGAAGCGGGCCGGGGCGTGATGGTGCTGCCGACGGTGCCGTTCGGGGTCAACACCGGTCAGACGGACATTCTGCTGAGTATCAACATGCACCCCAGCACCCAGTTGGCCGTTCTGAATGACATTGTCGAAGTGCTCAGCCGACAGGGAATTTATAAGCTCCTGATTCTGAACAGTCATGGGGGGAATGATTTCAAGCAGATGATTCGGGAACTGGGTGTTCGATTTCCGAAAATGCTGATTGCTACCTGCTTCTGGTTCAACGTGCTGAACCGGTCAGAATATTTTGAGGAGAAAGGCGACCATGCCGATGAACTCGAAACCAGCGTCATGCTCCACCTCCGCCCCGACCTCGTTCGCCCACTGGCCGAAGCCGGTGATGGTCACGCCCGGAAATGGAAGCTGAGGGCCATCCGCGAGGGCTGGGCCTGGGCCGAACGCCGCTGGTCGCAGGTGTCGGCGGATACCGGCATCGGCAATCCAAAAAAAGCGACCACCGACAAAGGGCAGCGCTATTTTCAGGACTTGACCCAGAAAATAAGCGGCTTTCTGATCGAACTGGCGGCGGCAGATATTCAGGATTTATATGAATGACGCTGCTTAGCGAACCCGCTCCGGGTTTTCGCCGACAAACGCCGACCACCCCCCCTTTTTTGTCTTTTTTCCGGCGGTTTTTGGCGCTCCCGGCAGGGCATTTTCGTGAAAATGATGGCAGATGGCAATCGCCAGCGCATCGGTGGCGTCGAAGAGTTCAGGCTGTAAATCAACACTTAGCAAGGTCGCTACCATCCGCGACACCTGCTCTTTAACCGCATTGCCGTTGCCCGTCACGGACTGCTTCACCCGACGCGGCGCATATTCTACAATGGGGATGCCCCGCGAAAGCGCCGCCGCCATCACCACGCCCTGCGCCCGCCCCAGTTTGAGCATTACCTGTACGTTTTTACCAAAAAACGGGTCTTCAATCGCCATCTCGTCGGGGGCATATTCATCGATAATCCGAACGATGGTATCGTGAAGTTTCTGGAGCTTCAACTGGTAGGTGCTATATTTGCTCAGGTGAACGACTCCGTACTGGAGCATACGCATCGCCCCGCTTTTCACGGCAATGATACCGTAACCGGCAACCTGAGTGCCCGGGTCCACGCCCAGAATGATTTTTTCAGAAACGTGGCGTTCAACGGGCTGTGGGGCTGTAATCATGGAGACGTCGTCTGGCGGCAAACTGCTTTTATGCAAAATAACGAGTTAACGGCTCAACATACATACGCTCTGACCGGGAAAATCACATTCTGGACTAAAATTGCCGTTTTTGCGGCGGTAGTCGGTTACATTGTCTACAGTTTCCGACAACAGCAGCACGACTGGCGCTCCGTTCTTGACTCCTGGCAGGCGGCCAACTGGACGACCCCGACCGCTTTTTTTCTTTTTCTCTTAACACCGTTAAATTGGGCGTTCGAGGCGCTGAAGTGGCAGATTCTGGCGCAGCGGGTGGAGCGAATTTCGTTTTTGGAAGCTTGTCGGGGCGTTCTGGCGGGGTTATCGATGGGATTCGTGCTTCCCTCCCAGGTCGGCGACACGGCGGGGCGGCTGTTGTCCCTGCGCACCGACCGGCGCTGGCAGGCCATTGGGGCCACGCTGGTGGCCGGGGGGATGCAGTTCTACGTCGCCCTGCTGTTTGGTTTGGTGGCACTCCTGCTGCTGCCCGCCCTGCCTTCGGGCTATCGCTGGCTGGTATACGTTCTGTTGTTTTGTGTTGCAGCCGGGCTGTTGCTTGCTACGGTTCGCCGGAAGCTGACCGTGGTGTCGGTGGGCTGGCTGAAGCGGTTTGAGAACTACTGGCTGGTGGCGGCTTATTACACGAACCGTGAATTGCTGAGTGCGTTTCTGGCCGCGTCTCTGCGCTACCTGACCTTTTCGGTTCAGTTTGGGCTGGCGCTGCACCTATTTGATATTCACCTGCCTTTACGACAGATGGCTTCGGGTATCGGACTGGTCTATCTGGGGAAGACGCTCATTCCGGCCTTCAACCTACTCAGTGATCTGGGTATTCGGGAAGCGTCTGCCCTGTTTGTATTCGGTCAGTGGCAGGTGCCAGCGCCCCAGATTCTGGCCGCCACCCTGACGCTCTGGCTGATCAATATCCTCCTACCGGTCTTGATCGGCCTTCTGGCTATTTGGCAGATAAATCTAAAAAAATGATTGATTTTTAATGATTTACACACTTTTCACTATAGTAATCATTTACTTTTTCTTTACGATGTCGATGGCGCTGATCTGGTGGTGGTTCCCGGCCTATCAGTCCGTCGAGACCATGTTGCCTACAAAAAAAATTACGCTTATCATCCCGGTCCGGAACGAAGAACAGACCCTGCCGCTACTCCTCGACGATTTAAGCCGTCAGACGTATCCTGCCGGGTTGCTGGAAGTGATTATCGCCGACGATGCCTCCAGCGACCGAACGCGGGCCGTCGCCGAGTCATTCATATTGCAAATGCCGTATCGCCTGCGGGTGCTGTCGCTTTCCGACGAGCGGACGGCCTCGCCCAAGAAACGGGCCATCCGCGAAAGCATCGCTCAGGCCACCGGCGACCTTATCATTACAACCGATGGGGATTGTCGGGTGGGGCCACGCTGGATCGAAGCCATCGCAGCGTTTCAGGCAAGAACCGGCGCTAAGCTCATCAGTGGGCCAGTGACCTTTGTGCAGGAAAAGAATGCCTTCGACTGGCTGCAAACTGTCGAAGGCAGCAGCCTGATTGGTTCCGGGGCCTGTACGATGCGCCTGGGCATACCGACCATGTGCAACGGGGCCAATCTGGTTTACGAAAAAGCCGCTTTTCACGAGGTCGGCGGTTTTGACGGAGTCGACCACGTAGCGTCCGGCGATGATGAACTGCTGATGCACAAGATTGCCGCCCGGTATCCGGGCCAGATTCACTTTCTGAAATCTGCGGACGCTATCGTCCAGACGACGCCTCAGCCATCGCTAACCGCTTTTTATCATCAACGAAAACGCTGGGCCAGCAAATGGCGGGCCTATCAGAGCTATCTGCCTTCCCTGCTGGCGGTGTTCGTTTTTTTGGCAAACGCCGCCGTTCCTGCGGTTCTGCTTGCGTGGATGGGAAGCTATTTGTCTAACCTGGAGGCTGTTGTGCTGCTGTTGCTGAAAGCCGTTCCGGAGTGGCTGTTTTTAGGGTCGGTTCTTCTATTTTTGCGAAAGAAGAATGCATGGCCCTGGATTTTGCTCACCCAGTTGCTCTATCCTTTCTATGTGGTTTTCTTCGGACTGGCAGCGCAGCGGAAAGGCTTTCGCTGGAAAGACAGAGAACTGACCTAATCCGGACGGCATGTTTTTACATAAATCCAATTTTCTGCTTCGGACCCTCTACCCGCGTTTTCTGTGGCGGATGCCCCCCCGCGAGAAAGTCATTTACCTGACCTTTGACGATGGCCCGATTCCGGACGTGACCGAATCCGTACTGGAAACGCTGGCAGTTTTCGATGCCAAAGCCACGTTTTTTTGTATTGGCGATAATGTCCGAAAGCACCCAACTGTTTTTCAGAAAGTTACCGACGCCGGTCACGCGGTTGGTAATCACACGTTCAATCATCTGAATGGCTGGAAAACCGACGACGGCGTTTATCTGGAAAATGCCCGGCAGTGTCAGCAGCAACTGGCCCGTCCCACCACGCTTTTTCGTCCGCCCTACGGTCGCATCCGCCGTTCGCAGGCCAGCGAGATTCTGAAAACGCATGAGATTGTGATGTGGGATGTTCTGTCGGGGGATTTTTCGCCGAATCTGACGCCCGAAACCGTTCTGCGCAAGACTATCCAGTATACAGAACCCGGGTCTATTCTGCTGTTTCACGATAGCCTGAAAGCCCGCCGAAACATGGAGTTTGCCCTGCCCCGCGTCCTGGAGCATTTTGCCGAAAAAGGGTTTCGATTTACCGCCTTACCTTCCCGTCATGCCTGAAGTGAAGGTGAGCATTCTGGTAGCCGCCCGCAACGAAGAAGCCAGCATCCTTCGCTGCCTCCGGGCGCTGGATGCACTCCGTTTTCCCCAACACCAACTGGAAATTCTCATTGGGAACGACCAATCCACCGATCAGACCGGGCCGATAGTCACTGCGTTCATTCGGGATAAACCGCATTTTCAATTAGTTGGCATTCACGAACGCATCGGTAATCAGGCGGGCAAAGCGAATGTGCTGGCGCAACTGGCCCGGCAGGCGACGGGTAATTTCCTGTTTTTCACCGATGCCGACATCGCCGTTCATGCCGACTGGATAACGAACATGCTGCGGGAATTTTCTAACCCGAATGTTGGTATCGTAACCGGCTGTACGCAGATTGTCGGACAGGGCATCTGGGAAAATTGTCAGGCCATCGAGTGGCTGTATGCGCAACGTTTGCTAAAAACATTTAACGATATGGGCCTTCCCCTGACAGCGATGGGCAATAACATGGCCGTGCGCCGGGAGGCCTACGAAGCCGTGGGCGGCTACGAAAATCTGCCCTTCTCGGTCGTGGAGGACTTTCTGCTGTTCAACGAAATTCGCCATAAAGGGTACGGATCGGCGCATCGTTTCGAGCCGGACGTTCTGGCGGCCTCCCTCCCCACCTCCGACTGGTCGGCCTGGCTGCGGCAGCGCAAACGCTGGATGGTCGGGGCCATGCAAACGCCCTGGTATTTTCCGGCGCTATTTGTCGGACAGGCCCTTTTCTATCCCCTGCTGCTTCTGCTGGCCTTCTGGCAACCGCTGATGGCGCTGACCATCTGGCTGGGAAAGTGGCTGCTGCAATCGCTGCACATTGCTTTCGTGCTGAAAAAGTTTAACAGAACCGATTTGTTCCCGTATCTGTTCATATTCGATGCCTGGGCGCATGTCACGGCACTGACAGCACTGATTTATTACCTGTTACCAACCAAAATCGTCTGGAAGGACCGAACTTATAATGTAATGAATAATGAATAATACGGATGACAGGCTGATTCAGACCTTCTCTTCACTTCCCATCGCTTAGACTTTCCCTCCATTATTCATTTTACATTATACATTATTCATTCTCCCATGCTAACGCTCATCGACACCCACGCCCATATCTACGACCCGCAGTTTACGGCTGATTTCGAGGCCATTCGTCAGCGGGAGGATGAAGCAGGCGTCCGGCAGGTCTGGATGCCCAACTGCGCCCGCGAAACTACCGATGCCATGCTGGCCCTGGCCGACCGCTTTCCGGACCATTATCTGCCCATGATGGGACTGCATCCCTGCTACGTCAATGAAACGTTCGAAGCCGAACTGGCCGAGGCCGAACGCTGGCTCAATCATCGCCGGTCCGAAGGTCGGGCGTTTATCGCGGTGGGCGAAATCGGGCTGGATTTTTACTGGGACATGACGCACGTCGACCGACAGTTCGAGGCTTTCCGGACGCAGTTGCAGTGGGCCTCGGAGCGCCGTCTGCCGGTGTCGATCCACAGCCGGTCGGGGAACGGGCGCAATGCGTTTGCCGAAGCCGCCGACCTCATCGAAAAACTGGCGCTGCCGAATCTGACCGGCATTTTCCACTGCTTTGTGGGAACGCTGACCGAAGCGGAACGGGCTATTGGATTGGGTTTCAAACTCGGTATCGGTGGCGTAGCGACGTTTAAAAATGGCGGTCTGGATGCGGTGATTCCGCATGTCGGTCTGGAACATCTGGTGCTGGAAACCGATGCGCCTTACCTGGCACCGGTGCCGTTTCGGGGCAAGCGCAACGAGCCGTCGTTTACGCGTCTGGTGGCGCAGCGGGTGGCCGATCTGAAGCAGGTGCCGCTGGCCGACGTAGCCGCGCAAACCACCGAAAATGCACTATCTTTGCTGCCCGCTTCCGTACTCAAAAATTAGCTTCTGAGTGACCTACCGAACCGTACGCATCAACCCCGCCCTGCCAAACAAACCCCGTTCGTCGGTGCTGGTCATTTATACCGGGGGTACGCTGGGCATGGTCTACGACCGCCTCAACGACCAGTTGGTTCCTTTTGATTTTGAGGGAATCATCGACCGGGTGCCCGAAATCCGGCGGCTGGATTTTGAACTGACGGTCATCACCCTGCCGACGCTGATCGACTCGTCCAACATGAAGCCCGACATCTGGGGCGAACTGGGGCGGATTATCCAGAAAAATTATCTCGAGTACGACAGTTTCGTCATTTTGCATGGCACCGATACGATGGCCTATACGGCCTCGGCCCTGAGCTTTCTGCTGGAAAATCTGAACAAACCGGTAATTCTGACCGGGGCGCAGTTGCCCATCGGCGTAGCCCGCACCGATGCCCGCGAAAACCTGATCACGGCCCTGGAAATTGCCGCCGCTCAGCAACACGGATGCCCCATCGTTCCGGAAGTCTGCATTTATTTCAACTCGCTGTTGCTGAGGGGCAACCGGGCGAAGAAAAAAGAAAGCGTCCATTTCAACGCGTTTCATTCAGAAAACTATCCGCACCTGGCAATGGCGGGCGTGAGCATCGAATACAACACGCCGTTTATCAAATCCTACGAAGAAGACGCTGCTCTCCGCCTGCATGAACACATGGACACGGGCGTGATGGTGCTCCCCCTGTTTCCGGGCATCAGTCCGTCGGTGGTCGATGCGGTTCTGACGATTCCGGGTCTGCGGGGGCTGGTGCTCGAAACGTTCGGGGCGGGGAATGCACCCACCGACGACTGGTTTCTGAACAGCCTGAAACGGGCTATCGAACGCGGTGTGTTAATCTATAATGTGTCGCAGTGCGATGGGGGCCGCGTCACCCAGGGCCGCTACCAGACCAGCAAAGTTTTGCAGCAACTGGGCGTCGTCAGCGGGGCGGACATCACCGTCGAGGCGGCCATCACCAAGCTGATGTTTCTGCTGGCGAACGAACCCGACCCAACCCGGCTGCGTCAGCGCCTGACCGATCCCATCTGCGGCGAAATGAGCGTAACGGAATGAACGCCAAACCCTTTCTGAAGTGGGCAGGCGGTAAAACGCAGTTGCTTTCCGCCATCCGGAAGTCCCTTCCCGCCGATCTCGCCCATCGGAGCAACCTGACATATGTGGAGCCTTTTGTCGGCAGCGGGGCCGTGCTGTTCTGGTTTCTGCAGCAGTTTACAAACGTTCGTCAGGCAGTCATCAACGACATCAACCCCGACCTGACGAATGCCTACACTGTTATCAAACACGAGCCGGAAAAGCTGATTACGGTTCTGGATAATCTTCAGGAAACATACTACAACCTGCCATCGGAAGCACATCGGAAAGATTTTTTTCTCGAAAAACGGGCGCAGTTCAACCAGCGCAACCATAACGAACTGGACAACACGGCGCTGCTGATTTTTCTGAACCGTACCTGCTTCAATGGGCTATACCGGGTCAACAGTCGCAATGCGTTCAACGTACCCTTCGGGCGGTATGCCAATCCCCGTATCTGCGATGCGGCCACCCTCCGGGCCGACAGCCAGCTTTTGCAGCGTATCACCATCCTGAACGGCGATTACACCCAAACGCTCGAACACGTTACCGAAAACGCTTTTTTCTATTTCGACCCGCCTTATAAACCCATCAGTAAAACGGCCTCGTTCAATGCCTATTCGCACGAGACGTTCAACGATGACCAACAGCGGCGATTAGCCGATTTTTGCCGAAAACTACATTCGGACGGTTATCAGTGGCTGTTGAGTAATTCGGATTTGAAGAATACTGACGAAAACAATCATTTTTTTGAGGAACTGTATGCAGGCTTTCCCGTCCGGCGGGTCCGGGCGAGGCGGGCCATCAACTCCGACGCCAGCCGACGGGGGGAAATCTCCGAACTGCTGATCACGAATTATGTCTAAACACAGAGGAAACTGAGGATTCACAGAGTACATAGAGTTGATTAACCAATCTTCTTTGTTTTCTCTGTGAATTCTTTGTTACCTCTGTGGTCAAACCTAAAACCCCCTCGCTTTCATTTCCAGGCTCAGTTCACGCCATTTTTTGCCCCTTGAATAATCAGCGGCGAGCTGCGGGGCCAGTCCTTCGATGAGCACCTGATGCATGCCCAGGCGTTTGAGCCGTTTACCCAGCCGGACGTTCTCCTTGTTTTCTTCGGCGACCATGCCCGCGTAGATGACCGTCAGCCAGATTTCTGCCTCCTCCGCGTAAATTCCGTAGAAGTTGGACAGATAGCCAATCAGCTTGACTACCTCTGCGTCGATTTCCTTGCGGGTCAGATTGTAGATGATAAGAAAATCGTCGTAGACTTTCTGAGAGCCCATCAGCTCGCCCATCTGCCGGAAGAACGTAAAGTATTCGCTGTCTTTGGGGGCGTAGCGGGGCGTTCCGGGCCGGGTCAGAAAGATGCACCATGCATCGAACGAGCCGTTGTCGAACTCGATGAGGTGTTTCTGACGGACTTGACTGACGACCTGCGGCATGAGCGTCTCGCTGAAAGGCCGAATATGCCAAAGCCGTTTCAGATTGTCAATAAAATGTCTATTTTTGTGCCCCAACGTCATACAGAGAGGTGTCCGAGTGGTTGAAGGAGCACGCCTGGAAAGTGTGTATACGTCTCAAGCGTATCGAGGGTTCGAATCCCTTCCTCTCTGCCAGTGTGTATACGTCTCAAGCGTATCGAGGCCGGGGCGACGCATCGCTTCGAATCCCTTCCTCTCTGCCGATAAGTTTAACCACAGAGGCTACTAAGATTACACAGAGATTTACTTAAAAATCTTTTGTGTTCTCTGTGTAACCTCCGTGTCCTCCGTGGTTAAACTCCGTCCCGCTCCCTCAGATTCTTCCAACCCACTCATTCAACGTCCGGTTACAGTAGCGACGGATTCCCGCAGGAGCGGACCACCGTCTACGACAAAACACGGACAACCATGCACACACAGGACACGCAGGCCCTGCAACCTTCTGAAATAGAGTTGCTGAAAGAAAAAATCAAGGACATCCGGACGGCGATGCTCACCACGCAGGAACCCGACGGTGACTTTCACAGCCGACCGATGGCTACCCAGGCAATCGATCCGGATGGGACGATGTGGTTTTTCACCTACGACGATACCAATAAAGTGCGGGAAATCACGGCGAACAACCGCGTCAGTCTGACCTTCACCGATACAGGCTCAGAAACCTACGTAGCGACTTCCGGCACAGCCGAAGTGGTAAAAGACCAGCGGAAAATCGACGAACTCTGGAGTGAGGTACTCAAAACCTGGTTTCCCAAAGGCAAAGACGACCCGCACCTCATGCTTATTAAAGTTCACCCGCAGGCGGGAGAGTTCTGGGATCACCCTGGCGGGAAAATGACGGCCCTTTTCCAGATGGTGCGGGGTGCTCTCACCGGCAAACCCGACCGGCTGGCCCGTAACGAAAAATTCGGCGACGAACCTGCGGAGCGACTCGACCCGAACCAATAGCATCCATAGAATCTAAATTTGCTCGATTACTTACTTAATCTCCCGGTTTACCAGTTCGGGCTGGGGATTGAGAAGATGGACGTCGAGCATTGCCAGCGGGCGGGCAAGATACTCGCGAATGAGCGTTTTGAGCGAATAGCCATCGGGAACGTCCTGGGCGGCGAACGCAACAGCCTCGACACCTTCATAATTGCCGATGTAGAGCGCCCGGGCGTTGTGAAAATTCTGGGAAACTATCGTAATCCGCTCCTGATTGAATACCTCCTTGCAGCGAACCACCGAATCGAAGGTCCGGAAACCGGCATAATCCAGCGTCATGACTTCAGCGGGCACCCCCAGTTTGATCAGCGCTTTCTTCATATCCGACGGTTCGTTGTAATATTCCGAATCGTTGTTGCCGCTGAGGATGATGTATTTGATTTTCCCTTCCTTGAACAGCCGGGCGGTGGCCTCCATTCGGTAGCGAAAAAACAGGTTTTCTTTCCCTGACATGACGTATTTACTCGTCCCCAGCACCAGCGCCACGTCGTTGGAAGGCAATTTCCGGATGTCGAAATAGATTTGATCCCGTGTGCTGTAAACGACCCACCAGTTACAAAGCAGGATAATCACCAGTCCGCCAAAACTGATTAAAATCACGCCTTTGATGATTCGCTTGAGGCGAAAGACCATCAGACGAGGTTTGGTTTCGTCGTTCAGGTCGGTCGTGTACGACATCGGGTTCATTCCATCTTAGAATAAATCAAGTTGTTTGACGGGTGCCGTTTCTTCCGCTCCCGCCACGACGGGCTCCTCTGCCCCCGCTCCGGCAGACCGGTCCGGCTGGCGTCCCACCACTTCCAGCGGTACCTTAGGTTTCAGCACTTTCACTTCCTTTACGCGGGCAAACGGCATTTTGTTGCCCAGCGCTTTCCAGCCCCTCACCTCGATGAAGCCTTCGGGTTCCAGAATCATCTTTTCCAGCGGACCCCGGTCTTTTACCTGGTAATGAATCTCGATGCGGGGATGCCGGTCCGCCGATACGGCCAGCATCTTCGACCCTTTGGCATCACCAATCAGACTGAATTTCTTATCGAGTGTCGTCGTTTCAATCCGGAACCGCTTCACATACCAGTTCTTCTGATTAGCCTCAAAATATAGCAAGGAAATTACTTTTTCGGAATTGAACTTCTCCAGAACCGCGATCTCATTGGGTTCGTAATGATTCGTCAGGTTGTAATTGGTCAATTCGTAGGTCCCATCTTTATATACGACCAGAATACTGTCGCCGTTATCGAAATTACCCAGATAGCGTCCCCGCTCATCGCGGTTGAGACGGCCCAGATGCTCATCATACCAGATATCGACCCCGCCGAGCGTCGATACGCCGCCGGATTTCTGCGTGACCTTCCGCACCGGATATTTGGTCAGGATATTGCCCTGGGCGGCCCGGTTTTTAACGCCGATGGTCGCAAAATCAAAATCGAACTGCTTCACTTTGGCCGTACTCTGGGCCGTCAGGTTCACCGTCACCACTTCGGCTTCGCCATTGTCGTTGGCCGTGAAATACAGCACTTTCGACTTCGGATTTCCCATTGTCAGGTCATACTCCCGGTCGCGGGTGACGGCGGTCACGTTGAAGCGTTTCACCATCGAAATCCCCGACTTGGCGTCCAGATAAATCAGGTTATAGACTTTCCGTTCGTCATTCTTCTTGAATACGGCGCAGTAGATAATGTCTTTGCCGACGAATACCTTGTCCTGCACCTTCGTTACCATGCACTTACCGTCCCTGCGGAACACAATCACGTCGTCGATGTCGGAGCAGTCGGATACAAACTCGTCTTTTTTAAGACTCGTTCCAATAAAGCCGCCCTCCCGGTCGACGTACAGTTTGGCGTTGGCTGCCGCCACGATGTTTGCCGAAATGGTATTGAACGCCCGGATTTCGGTACGGCGCTCCCGCCCCTTGCCGTATTTTTTGATGAGTTCCTTATAATAGGCAATGGCGTAGCGGGTCAGGTTGGCGAGGTTGTCTTCCACCTCGGCCAGTTCTTCCTGCAGCCGCCGCATGGCCTCTTCAGCCTTGAAACCGTCGTATTTGGAGATGCGTTTGATCCGGATTTCGGTCAGCCGCAGCAGGTCGTCCTGCGTAATTTCCCGATAGAACTGTTTTTTGTAAGGTTTCAGGCCTTTGTCGATGGTTTCCAGTACGGCCTCGAAGGTCTCGCATTCTTCGATTTTCCGGTAGATACGGTTTTCGATGAAGATTTTTTCCAGTGAGCCATACAGGATTTTCTCCATCAGTTCGCCCCGCCGAATCTGCAGTTCGCGTTCCAGCAGGCGGACTGTCTGATGCGTATTGATGCGCAGAATATCGGTGGCGCTGACGAAATGCGGCTTTTCCTGGATGATGACGCAGGCGTTGGGCGAAATCGACACTTCGCATTCCGTGAAGGCATAGAGCGCGTCGATGGTGATGTCCGGCGAAACGCCCGGCGCCAGGTGCACGTGAATCTCGACGTCGCGGGAGGTCAGATCTTCGACCTTCTTGATTTTGATTTTCCCGTCGTCGTTGGCTTTGATAATGGAATCCTTGACCGAAGTGGTTGTCGTACCAAACGGTATTTCCCGGATAATGAGCGTTTTCTTATCCAGCTCTTCGATTCGGGCCCGCACCCGCACTTTACCACCCCGCAAACCGTCGTTGTAGTTGCTGACGTCGATAAGGCCACCCGTCTGAAAGTCGGGATAGAGGGCAACCGGCTTGTCGCGCAGGATGCTGATGGATGCCTCGACTAGTTCGATGAAGTTGTGGGGCAGAATTTTGGTCGACAGGCCCACGGCAATGCCTTCGACACCCGACGCCAGCAGCAGCGGGAATTTGACGGGCAGCGTTACGGGCTCTTTCTTGCGTCCGTCATACGACAACTGCCATTCGGTGGTCTGGTGGTTGAAAACGACGTCGTTGCCAAACTTCGACAACCGGACCTCGATATAGCGCGGTGCGGCGGCCCCGTCGCCGGTCAGCACGTCGCCCCAGTTGCCCTGGGTGTCGAAGAGCAGGTTTTTCTGTCCCATCGTCACCATGGCATCGCCGATGGAGGCATCGCCGTGCGGGTGGAACTGCATCGTGGCCCCAATGACGTTGGCAACCTTGTTGAACCGACCGTCGTCCATCTCCTTGAGGGCGTGCAGAATCCGGCGCTGAACGGGCTTCAGGCCATCTTCAATGGCCGGTACGGCCCGTTCCAGAATGACATAGGATGCGTAGTCCAGAAACCAGTTCTCATACAGGCCGGAGACAACCGTCTGGGCGTGCAGAACTTCTTCGTTGGATTCGTTGGTCGTATTCAGTAGGGGTTCGGTAGGTTCCTGATGTTCTTCCTGCATCATGAATGGGTACTGATTATGTGCGCGAACGCATATACTGACAAAACTATTGCCCTTTAACTAATACATCTGAAAGATACAAAAAATAAAGGAAAAATCCGCGATAACCGTCTAAAAAGCCGTTTAAAGCCTCAAATTTCCGTATTCGATGCTATCACATACAGAAGTTCGCTGATCATCATGGCCGTGGCACCCCAGATTTTATAGTTCTGAATGGTATAATGACTGGCTTCGATTTTCAGGCCCCGTACCTCGATCTCGCTGCGGCCGATGTTGCTTTCGTCCATTAGTTCATCGAGCCGGACCTCCACCACCCGGTCGACCTCACGCGGGTCGGGGTAAAAATCGGGTCGGTAGGGCATTGTTCCGACAACAGGCAGCACAAAAAAATTGCTGGGCGGGATAAAAATCTCCGTGAGCGGCCCCAGCACCCGAACGTCGGCGGCCCGGATGCCAATTTCCTCCTGCGCTTCCCGCAGAGCCGTGCGCGTGAGGTTTTCGTCGGTGCGTTCCATACGCCCTCCCGGAAAGGCCATCTGCCCGGCATGAACGCCGTCGTAGAGAGGGCGCTGAATCAGCGGCATATAGATGGACCCCTGATAGGGATAAAACAGAATCAGCACGGCGCTCCGGCGGGTGCGCGGGTTGGGCTGGATGGTCGTTCGCAGCCGCGAAGCCGACGCCATCTTCCGATGCGCTTCCGCACCGGGCAGCGGCCCCGCCAGTTGCCGGGCGAGCGCTTCCCTGAACAGTTGGAACGACGTTTCGATCATATTGGGTCAAGGTCGGCCTCCAATCAGAGAACCGCATACATCAAATTTTCCGGGCAGGAAATTAGTAATAGTCGATGGTTCTAACCAGCGTTGTTCCAACCATCGTTCCATTATCATCAACCTGTTTCCGTTCAATCCAGTTTCCGTGCGAGTCATGCTTGTATATGTAATGGGGGACTGGATAATTTCGGGCATCAACTGTTTGCTCGTTCCATCCGTCATCCATTTTCATGCGGCTCCTCGACTTCAGAATAGCTTTACTTACCGGATGCTGCTCTTCATACTGCTCGGACGATAATTCGCCCTTTCTGTCAAACGACCGACGGGTCAAAAAGGTCGTATCGTTTCCGTATCGTACCTCCTTTGTCTCAGCCAGGCGGCCCCGTAGCCATCGTTCCTGGCGGATCAGCCGCTGCTGCCCGTCGTACTGGTTTCGGTACGTCACCGTGTCCGAAGACCATTGCGGGCCCATCGCCATTCTAAGGCGTTCGGCTCTTTCCCGGCTTTGCAGCAAGCTATCGATGGTTTTGTTTTCCTGCTCATTAGGTTCCCGACCAAAAATCTGCCGGTAGAGATCGGCAAACTCCGACCGGGGCGGCAGGGATGGTCCCGGTTCCTGCTGGTTGTAGCGGTTTATTTCCCGAATGGTATTCTTCTGATCATCCCAATACCGGTACGTTTCGCTCACCAGCAGCGTATCCTGCGAAAATACCTGAACGTGCTGCATCCGGCGAACCGAATCCGTTTGCGTAACGGAACGGCTGTTTACCGGCTTACTACCGATCACTCGTTTATCTATGACGACAAACGTATTCTTCTCCGGGCTATTCTGATAGTAGATCGACCCGGTCGTACGCATGGGCGAACGCAGCGAAAGCGGCTCTTCCGTTCGTTTCGTCAATTCGCCCCGCTCGTTATATTCAAAATAGGTCGCCTGATGGGGTTGGTTATAATCGTCGCGGGCAATGCGTTTGACCAATAAGCCCTTACGATTATATTCCTCCGTAAAATTCTCGCCGCTGTAACCGTCAATCCAGTCAGCCATGCGATTACTGATAGGGGATTGCACCTGCGTCACCGCCCTGACGGTGCCTTTCAAGCCATGTTTCTGCACATCCGGACGCCGGTCAATCTGCCCCCAGCCATTAGTCACACTCAGGAGCATCACCCCTGCCAGTATAAGTAATCTATTCATTTAATGAATGCTGTGGAATAACGTACATATTGCTGCACTACCTGCTCGGCGCACTTTTCGCCGTCCATCGCTGCCGACACGATGCCCCCGGCATAGCCCGCCCCTTCGCCGCACGGATACAGGCGCTTCACCTCCACGTGTTCGAGCGTCTGCGGGTCGCGGGGAATGCGCACGGGCGACGAAGTCCGGCTTTCGGCTCCGATAATCTGGGCATCGTTGGTCAGATACCCGCGCATGGTCTTACCGAACTGCCGTAAACCCAGCTTCAGGGGCACGGCAATGGCTTCGGGCAGCACCTCAGCCATGTCGGCTGACACCAGACCGGGCTGATACGAGGTCGGCAGCAGGCTCCCCGACACCCGACCCTGCACGAAATCGGCGACACGCTGGGCCGGTGCCGTCTGCGTCAGTCCACCCATGCGGCACATGCGCTGCTCCACGTCTTTCTGATACGCCAGACCCGCCAGCGGCCCCAAATGCCGGTACGGTTTCAGATCGTCGTCATGCACGGAAACCACCAGACCAGAATTGGCAAACTGCGAATCACGGCGGGAGGGCGACATGCCGTTGACCACCAGTTCGCCCGGTGCCGTGGCCGCCGGAACGATGAAGCCCCCCGGACACATGCAGAACGAGAAAACGCCCCGCTCCAGGCCCCCGTGCCGCGTCTGAGTAACAAGACTGTACGACGCCGCCGGCAGAAAATCACCCCGGACCGGATGGTTCCGGACTGGACGGTCCCGGACTGGATGGTCCCGTCCGCTGTCCGGCAGATGATACTGTAGCCGGTCGATCAGCGACTGCTGATGCTCAATCCTGACCCCCATAGAGAAAGGTTTGTATTCAATCCGTATACTTTTCCGATACAGCAGTTCGAACACGTCGCGGGCGGAGTGCCCGGTCGCCAGAATGACCCCCAGGCCGGTTAGTTCGTCGCCTTTATTGGTTACGACGCCCCGGATTTCGTTCTGCTGCACCAGTAAATCAACGACTCTGGTATCGAAATGGATTTCGCCGCCCGCATCCAGAATGCTTTTCCGGACTTCGGCGACGACCTGCGGTAATTTATTCGTACCGATATGCGGATGGGCATCCACCAGAATCTGTTCCGTAGCGCCGTGGGCCACCAGAATTTCGAGAATGCGCCGCACGTCGCCCCGTTTTTTGGATCGGGTATACAGTTTCCCGTCCGAATACGTGCCCGCTCCGCCTTCGCCAAAGCAGTAATTGGATTCGGGATTGACCACGTGGTCTTTGTTGATGGCGGCCAGGTCGCGGCGGCGGGTGCGGACGTCGCTGCCCCGCTCGATGACGATGGGTTTGATGCCCAGTTCGACCAGGCGCAGGGCCGCAAACATGCCCGCCGGGCCAAAGCCGACAATAATGGCCTGCGGCGCACGGCTGACGTCGGGGTAGTCACGCCGGTAGGTAATGCGGGGAGCGGGGAGTTCATTCACGTACACTTCCGTGTCGACGTGTACCTTTACCTGACGCCCACGGGCGTCGATGGACTGGCGGAGTTTGCGCACCGCGGCGGGCGTATCGGCAGGCAGTTGAAGCCGCTGCCGGACTGTCTGCTCAAAAACGGCCTCGTCGAGAGCCTGCTCCGGAGACAGCGTGAGCGATAGCGTATGAATCATGACTGGACTGGTAAGGTGGTTAACCTTAAACAGAAAACTGCCCCTCGTTCTGGCCTTTTTCCCCTGAAGGGAAGGAACAGACACCCGGGCATACCCCCCTCTCCCGTGGGGAGAGGAGTCGGGGATGAGGGCATTTATTTTGAAATGTCTCGATTGGGCAACAACTTGCCCCGCAAATGGGTTCGTTCGATATGATTCAGCTTCAGCATACCACCCGGACATTCGATTCGCCGGATTTTTACGCCATCGATGATCTGCTCACCCCCGAACACCGGCTTGTTCGCTCCTCGGTGCGTGATTTCGTCAGCCGGGAAATCATACCCATCATCGAGGACTGTGCGCAGCGGGCCGAATTTCCGGCGCAGATCGTTCCAAAATTCGGTGAAATCGGCGCATTTGGCCCCACCATTCCGGCTGAATACGGCGGCGGCGGACTGGATGCCATCTCTTACGGCTTAATGATGCAGGAAATTGAACGGGGCGACTCCGGGATGCGATCCTGCGTGTCGGTGCAGAGTTCGCTGGTCATGTATCCCATCCATGCCTTCGGAACGGAAGAGCAGCGGCGGCGGTTTTTGCCCCGGCTGGCAACGGGCGAACTGCTGGGCTGTTTCGGCCTGACCGAACCTGATCACGGCTCGAATCCGGCGGGGATGCAGACGTCGTTTGTGGAGAAAAGCGATCATTATCTGCTCAATGGTTCCAAGCTCTGGATTACCAACTCGCCGCTGGCCGACGTGGCGGTAGTGTGGGCGAAAAACGAACAGGGCCGCATCCGGGGGCTACTGGTCGAGCGGGGCATGGAAGGTTTTTCAACCCCCGAAATTCACCAAAAATGGTCGCTGCGGGCCAGCACGACGGGCGAACTGGTGTTTCAGGACGTCCGGGTCCCGAAAGAAAACCTGCTGCCCGGAGCCGACGGACTGAAAGCGCCGCTGCAGTGTCTGGATCAGGCCCGCTACGGCATCGCCTGGGGGGCGGTCGGGGCAGCGATGGACTGCTATGAATCGGCCCGGCATTATGCCCTGGAACGGCAGCAGTTTGGTAAACCCATTGCGGCCTTTCAACTGGTGCAGAAAAAACTGGCGGAGATGCTGACCGAAATCACCAAGGCGCAGTTGCTCTGCTGGCGGCTCGGTATGCTCAAAAACGAAGGTAAGGCCACTACGGCGCAGATTTCGCTTGCCAAACGCAACAACGTCGACATGGCCCTGACCGTTGCCCGCGAGGCCCGGCAGATCCACGGCGGCATGGGCATCACGGGCAGTTACCCGATCATGCGGCACCTGATGAACCTCGAATCGGTGGTCACCTACGAGGGCACTCACGATATTCATCTACTGATTCTGGGTGCCGAAATAACAGGCATCCCGGCGTTTAAAGGGTAAAAAAAACGGCCCGGATACCGGACCGTTTTTTCTCATCCATCAATTAAAACAACCATTCACATTCGGGCAGCCTCCTCCACAGGCAGAGGAGCCGTTCCATGCCTTCCCCTCTAATCGATTCTGCCCTATCTACGAATAGACTGCACGTTTGGATGCGTGGGTCGGTAGTTTTTTTACTTTAATTTATCCAGCGCCTGTTTCATGGCCTCGATCTGACGCTTTTTCTGGAGAATGGTGGGGGCCGCCACCCGCTCCCGGCAATCGAAAATACCGCAGCGTTCGCAGGCTTCATTGACGACGCGCTGCGGTATTTCGGGCGACAGAGGCGACAGAAACGCCATCTTCTGCCGCAGTTCGTCGGTCACCTTGAAGCACATCGAAACGCTCATGTTCTGAAGATGAGGCTGATACGGCTGGGCTACGGAAACGATGAAATAACTGAGACCGGAATCGGCGTAGGTCGATAGCTGCGCCCGGCACAGCACCCCGTCGAAGTTTTTGTGCTGCTGCAGGAACGACAGCTCCTGGAGGATAGTAACGGCAATCCAGCGGCGGCAGAAATGCTCGTCGACAATGCCTTTCGGTCCCTGCTGACGCGAAAGATGCATTTCCTTGGTCAGCGAGAAGGTGTTCTGGCCGGGCGTGTTGTTGAAGCGGTAGAAGAACAACTGGTCGATGCCGAAATAGCGGGGCAGCAGGTTGCTCAGCCGGTAAAAAAAGCGCTCCGGCGTAGCCCCAAACGACTGAATGAGCGCCAGAAACCCTTCGTTGCTCCATTGCGGCTGCGCAAACAGCGCCGTTAACTGACCAATCAGCGCCTCCCGGCGGATGAGAATGGCTCCGGCGAAATACGAGGCCTTATAATTATTCAGAATCTGCTCGAACGAATCCGCCTCCACGTACGAATACGTCAGCGGGCGATTTTTCAGATTCATGTACTGAAACCCGACCTCCCGTGCGAGAATGAACGTCAGTTGTTCGGGCGACAGATGGGAGTTGAGATAGAGCGTTCCCGCGTCCGCAGGGTGTTTGCCGGGCCGGTATACCGACCGCAGCAGGGCCAGTTCGGGGCGGCTTTGCCGGTCGTAGCGCTCGATGGCGTAGGCATATTGCGACTGCAGCAGGTTAGTCAGCAGGGCCTCGTTTACCTGGCTCTGACCGGGCGCATATTCCGCCAGAAACCGGTCGGCCTCGCTCTCGATCTCCTCGAAATAGTTGTCGTGCATTTCCTGATAGGTCCGCAGCACGGCCATATACAGCCGCTCGACGCTCATGTTGTAGCTGCGGCCAATGTCCATGAACGTGCTGATCATGGCGCTGACTTTGGAGGGTGCTTCAGCCAGCAGTTCGAGCAGGTCGGACGGGTCGACGCCGAAGAGTTCGAGCGGGATTTCGGTCAGGAATTTGGAGCGCAGCAGGTCGGAGATGGGCTCCAGTTTTTTGCTCAGTTTGAGCGATACCAGCGTATCATAGTCGACGCCCATTGCCCTGGCAATGGCGGCAATCTTGTCGGTTTTGGGATATTTCCGACCTTTTTCAATTTCGGTGATGTAGGAAATCGACAGCCCGGAAGCGTGGGCCAGTTCGCTGACCGACAAGCCTCTGTCGAGCCGCAACTGTTTCAGTTTAAGCCCAAATAGCAGACGAATATGGTCAGTATGTACGGTTGTCACGGATAAATCAGTGTCGTCAGATCGCAGCCCCGACGCTCGCCGGGACGGAGGTGTATGGGGCGGAACGAGCCTGTAGCCCGTTCCGCCGAATAGACAAATCTAACAGTTTATCCGCATATTTTGGATGTCAGCGGCGCTTGGGTCCGCTGAAGGTGCCCGTGCGGGTGGCCGTTACGCCGCCTTCCTGCACTTTCGTAATACTGGTGATGGTTATATCCTGCCCGTTGTCGCTGAACTGGCCCGAAGCGGCATATTCTGCATCATAGCTTTTTCCGCCGATGATGAGCGTCTCCCGCGATTTGGAAAGTGTGAATTTGGTGCCGCTCATGGTAGCGACATTGTTTTCATCGATCGGCGGGAAGGTGATCTGCATGCGCAGTTCGTTGCTGGCATCGCCCTTGGAAACGGTGATGGTGCCGGTGCCTTTGTCTTCCCCTCCCGGAAACGGACCGATGGTTGTCGATGATGAAAAGACCACGTCGTAGATGCCGACGTACTGATCGCGGGGATCTACCTCGTCGCCGGGACCTTTTCGCGTACAACCGAAGCCGATGAGCAGAACCAGAAAAAGTAACGAAACGCGTTTCATGAACAGAAGATGTTTGCTGTGGCAAAAAAAAACAGGAATCTTTATTGTGACTAGAAAACGCCGCTGCCAGGTTTTTCGTATTGAGTAGAATGAAGGCCGGACGTACATTTTCAGTCAGAAAATCATCTCGTTTCATACTTACGCAATTATCATGCTACGTTTTACCACTCTGGCCCTTCTTCTTATCACACTGCTGGTTGCCACGGCTCCGGCCAAACGGTTCAGCAAGTCGCTCCGCGAACATCCCGGCCTGGTTTCCTACACCTTCCGCAATGAGTTTGCTAAGGATGTTCCGGGTACGCTCGATATGATTAAAAGCCTGGGATTCACCAACATGGAAATGTCGAATCTGTTCGGCAAAACGCCCGCCGAACTCCGGAAGCTGCTCGATGAACGGGGGATGCGCTGCAGCAGCTACGGCGTCGGCTACGAACCACTGATGAACAAAACCGACCAGATTATTCAGGATGCCAGAACGCTGGGCGCGGAGTTTGTGCGTCTGGGTTCGTTTCCCCGCAAAGCTCCTTTCGATCTGGTGCAGGCCCAGAAAATCTCGGCGGAATTTAACGCCGTCGGCAAAAAGCTGCGGGCGGCGGGACTGACCTTCGTTTACCACAATCACGGCTTCGAATTCCAGCCCTGGAAGGACGGCCTGACTTATTTCGATTACATGCTGCAGAACACAAATCCGGACGACGTCTCCTACGAAATGGATATTCTGTGGGTCTTTCATCCCGGCCAGGACCCCGCCGAATTGCTCCGGCGTTACCCCAAACGCTTCAAACTGATGCACATCAAAGACCTGAAAAAAGGCGTGAAGGGCGACCTGACCGGCGGAACGCCCCCCGAAAATGACGTTACGCTGGGCACGGGGCAGATCGACATTCCGGCGGTGCTGAAGCAGGCCCGTAAGTCGAAGGTGAAGTATTTTTACGTGGAAGACGAAAACCCGAACGCCCGGCAGCAGGTGCCCCAGAGCCTGGCGTATCTGCGGGGGATTTAGGGAGTTTTAGCGCCTAAATCCTCTGAAGGGCGGGCTGACGCTAAAGGCTCCTAAATCCCCTGAAGGGCAGGGCTGACGCATTAGCCCCTAAATCCCCTGAAGGGGACTTGGCTTCGCTGATGCGGGAATTGGCTTCGCTGCTGCGGGAGTTGGCTTCGCTGGTGTGGGACGGGGAAGTTCTTGTGCATTGTCATACAAATTCCCGTATTTTACCGTATGGCGACTGATATGTTTTATGGAGCAACCGCTGAGCTGTTTCTAAGGGCCAGATTTCTCAGAGAGAATCAGACATTGGCAGAAATAACTTTATGGAAATACATTAGCAATAAACAACTGGATGGGTTCCGGTTTAAGGCGCAACACCCGGTTCATCGATTCATTGCCGACTTCTACTGTCACTCCGCAAAGCTGATAATTGAACTCGATGGCTCCGTGCATGACGAACCCGAACAGAGGGACTACGACGGCAACCGAACCTATATTCTGGAAGAATTCGGGATACGGGTTATTCGCTTTCGTAACCAGGAGATTTTTTCTGATATAACAGGCGTACTATCAACCATCAGGCACTATTTGAACAGAGCCAATCAATAAAATTCAGTATACAACTAACCTCCTTCAGGAAATTCAGGGACCAGATTTTATAGCTAAACTCCCCAAACCCACCCGGATCCCAAAGTCCCGCACCAGCGAAGCCAACTCCCGCATCAGCGGAGCCAAGTCCCCTTTAGGGGATTTAGGGGCCTTTAGCGTCAGCCCATCCTTCAGGGGATTTAGGGGCCTTTAGCGTCAGCCCGCCCTTCAGGGGCTTTTAGCGCCAACTCCCAACCCCACCCGGATCCCCAAGTCCCCTTCAGGGGATTTAGGGGCTAAACCAGCGAAGCCAAGTCCCGCACCAGCGGAGCCAAGTCCCGCAGCGGCGGACCGTCCTTTAGGGGATTTAGGGGCTAAAGCGTCAGCCCATCCTTCAGGGGATTTAGGGGCCTTTAGCGTCAGCCCGCCCTTCAGGAAATTTAGGGGCTACCCCCCCTCCACAACCGCAATCTCCTCATCGGTCAGGTCGTAAAGCTGATACACCATCCGGTCGAGGTCGGTTTCCAGAGCGGCGGTGTCGGCCTGCGGATCGGTGCGGCGGGCGGCCAGAATCTGCTCGACTTTCTGGATGAAAACCGCCTGATTTTCGGGAGGAATGGATTTGATGGGGAGTTGCTCAACATATTGTTTGAAAAATCGCATGTACCCCCCACGGATAGATGCGCTCATTGCCTGATAAGTAAACAGCATAAGTTTACTATTCATGACTGAAAGAAGGAATTTGTCATCTTTCGGAATCATATAGCAGGTATTAGCAAATAACACTTCATCAACTAAATAACAAACCTGCATCTTAACAGCAATATCAGGAAATACGAGTTTCGGTTTCGCAAACTCCTCATAATAATCGCAGGCCCGGAGTTCCCACCAGTACTGGCCTTTGTCGGAACGTTTTTTCGCCGGAACTTCAAACGCCTTCAAATACGACAGGATGGCCGGATACAAACTCTGCATTTTGTCGAATGCCTCGGCTTCGGGCAGCTTACCGAACTGCTTCTGCGTAAATCCGCTGGGAATCAGGATCAGATAGGTCCCCTCCCGCGGCACCTGATATCGCTTTACGTCGCGGCCCGCCAGAAACGGTTTGATGACCTCCGCCGACCGCGAATCGGCCTCGATAAGCCGCTGCCGGGTGTCGGCGTCGATGACGAACGCCTCGTTCAGACCGGTCAGGACGCCGCGATAAATCTTCCCGCCGACGTATTGGCCCAGCGGCTCGCCCTGTAGCTGGATTTTCCGCAGCAGATCCGACACCGCCGCGTCGGAGAGCGTCCAGCCTTCGTCAGCCAGATTGTCAGGGCGCATGGCAAAGGCGTGTTCGGTCAGATAAGCGCTCAGGTTCGGGAAATCGAGCGTCTGCACGTTGGCAACGCGCACCGGCTCGTAGGGCGGCGCTTTCCGCACCGACAGCACGAGCGGGTAGGTGGTGGCTTCCTCGAAAACAGGCAAATCGCCAAAATCATAGAGTTCGGCCAACTGCCACTGCCGCAGCCATTTACGCAGCGGCCTGCCGAAGCCCGCCCGCATGAACTTGTTGGCGACGATGTACGAAAACTGCCCATTGGGCTTCAGCAGCGTCAGCCCCCATTCGATGAAATACACCAGCAGATCGGCTGTGCCGCTATAGGTCTGGAACCGCCGCGACAAATAAGGCTTCAGGTCTTTGATTTCCTCCTGCCGGATGTAGGGCGGATTGCCGATGATGACGTCGAAGCCCACAAAATTGCCTTCATCGTCCAGCACTTCCGGGAACTCGAACCGCCATTCGAACGCCTGCCGGTAGAGCCGGGCGTCTTCATCCACGCGCAGTTCGTCTTCCAGTTCATCGATGCGCTGCGCCAGTTTTTTCTTCTCCTCCCCCACGGCTTTCTCCGACCGGATACGGTTGCCGAACAGGTCGACGTTATTATCGAGCAGAACAAGTTGTCCCCGCAGGTCGGCGAGTTTTTTGCGGCGGGGATCGCGCCGCGACACCACCGTCCGGAACTGCTCCTTAATCTGCCGGATAAACTGCAGGAGTTCCGCTTTCTGCGTCTTCGAGGTCGCGTTTTTATACGACTGCACGGCGGCCAGATACAGCCGGTGATTGAATTTCTGCTGTCGGAATACCTCCGTCAAATCCTCGTTCAGCCCGAACCGGCTCACCAGACTGTTCCCCTGCTTGATGTTGATGTCGATGTTGGGAAGGGTCTGGAGGTGAAAAGAGGAGGAAGGCAGGAAAGGAGGAAGGGAGGAAAGGTTTTTTTGCGAAGCAGACTCATTCCCCGCCCGGCTGCCCGGCGCTTTATCCTTTACTCCTTCCTCTTTTTTCCCTTTCCTCCCTTCCTCCTTTTCTCCTTCATAATACGCATACTTCAATAGCTCAATCCAGAGCCGGAGACGGCAGATTTTCACCGAATTGGGATTGAGGTCGACACCGAAGAGGCAATTTTCGATCAGCGTCTGTTTTTCGTGAAAAAGCGTTTCCTGCAGGCGCTGGAGGTCGCGCATGGGCTGTCCCTGGGCGTTGAGCACGTAGCGGAACGGTCGGCCCGTTTCCTGGTCGATGATAACCAGTTCGTCATTTTCCACGCTGAAATCGTAGCCCCGGACGCGGTCGCCGTTGTCGCGGTAGCTGAGAATGCCGAGTTCGGCCTTCACGGCGATGAGTTCGTTGAGGGCCGACACCAGAAAGTGCCCCGACCCGACGGCGGGGTCGCAGATGCGGAGGCTGTTGATAAGGTCGTTGGCCCGGTGTCGTTCGGCGGGGTCCGTATAGTCGAGGCGCTGGCGCAGGTCGTCGAAGTCGCGGTAGGCCCTCACCCCCGGCCCCTCTCCCAGGGGGAGAGGGGTGGCAACGGCAGGAGCACTGCGTTCCAGCTCGATCCCGGCCCGGCCAGATGCAAAAACAGGGTCAGTTCCCAGCCCCGGCGGAGCGCTCCCTCTCCCCCCGGGAGAGGGCCGGGACGGTCCGCCGCGCGGAGAGGGCAAACGTTCTTCGCATGTCTCCGCAATTGCTTCCAGCACTCGCTCCGTTTCCCGAAGGACTTCCGAATTACGGAAGCGCAGAACTTCGATATTCAGCTCATTCAGAATGGTGGTTCGCATCTCGTCATAATCCTTCTGCCCAGCTTCATCGTGAAGCGATCCATCCAATTCAACGGCCAGAAGAGCTTCATGACAATAAAAATCCAGAATAAAGCCCTCATGTACAGGGTGCTGACGACGAAATTTCAGGTTGTTCAGTTGCCGGTTCCGCAGCAGTTTCCAAAGTAGTTGTTCCGCTGTCGTTTGCTCTTTTCGCAAATTACGGGCGTTTTCCAGTAACTGGGCTGGTAGTTTGGGTCGTATAGCACCGGTGAATCGGGTGAGGGGCTTTACCCTCTCCCCCGGCCCCTCTCCCAGGGGGAGAGGGGTGGCAGCGGCAGGAGCACTGCGTTCCGGCCCGATCCCAGCCCGGCCAGATGCAAAAACAGGGTCAGTTCCCAGCCCCGGCGGAGCGCTCCCTCTCCCCCCGGGAGAGGGCCGGGGTGAGGGCAAGCTGGCGCTGAACGCCTCCACGACGCTTTTCCGGATCGCTTCCCGGCACATGTACATCGTGATGAAGCCGGGCGTGTAGAACGAGCCATCGCGGTAGCCGTTAATTTTCTCGAAAATCAACCCCAGCACGGCGGCGTTGATGAGCGTTTTCGACTCTTCCCGGATGTCGCCCGTATTGACCGACGCAAAATCGTAGGCGTTCAGGAAATCGAGCAGATAGTGCAGCGTGCTGGCCTGACCCGCCACCCGGCGATTCTGTCCGTCGCGGAGTACGGTGCCGCTGTAGAAGGGCAGCAGCAGGCTGTTGTCGAGCGAACTGATGCGCAGCGTCCGTTCTTCCAGTTCGCTGACCTCGAAGAGCGAACTGTTCAGATACGGCACAAACTCATACTGAGCCCGGATGCTGGGCGGGCGGTCGTCGGGCTGCCGGGCCAGAACCTGAAAAAACAGCTTATTCAACTGGTCGAAATCATGGATGCGGTCGGGGCGCAGGAACAACTTGTACTGATCGCCCCGGTGGTAGTTGACCAACTGGGCTTCCAGCAGCTTCAGGAACAGAATCCGGTTGATCCAGGTGATGCAAAGTTCGAGGGCAATGTTGAAAAGCTGCTCCGTACGGGTATCGCCGTACTGCCCCGCATGGTCGAGATGGTCGAGGGTCACTTCAGCGTCCAGAATGGTCATCGTGTTTTCGATGAGGGAGCCTTCGTCGGGCTGCGTTTTTCGCTGGATCACCTTTTTGCCACCCACTTTCTGTTCCTCCAGCCCGATGAGGTGCAGCAGTTCGTCGTAGAACTCCCGGTTGAGGGTATTGCTGTCGTTACCGAACGGCAGTTTGAGCAGGTGCGTGGGCGACAGCACCTTCAGCAGCGGCACGAGGGCTTCGTCGTCGCTGCGGTCGGTATTGAGCAGCGTCGGGGCGTATTCCTTCAGATTGAAATACGTATAGGGGATTGCGTCAGCTTTCAGGTTCCGCAGATACGGCCTGGCGATTTCGTTGTAAAAATGCTCGGTGGTGCGGCCGCTTTTCCGGCCTTCGTGCCAGGCCCGGAAGTGGCGGGAGAGCAGCGTCTGCACGCCGAACAGGCGTTCGAAATCGTGCGCATCGAAAATAAACCACTCGTATAAATTGGTGATAATCAGCCGCCGGATGTCGTTATTGCCCGCCAGTACGCGTTCGCGGAGGTAATACAGCAACAGTTCATGCATCGCCCGCGTATTGAGACTAAACAGCGTGGGCATTTCGGCCAGATTGGCGGGGCGCTTCACTTCACAGATAACGCCCACGGGCGAAGCGGCCTCCGAACCTGTATGAATGACGAGGTCTTTGGTGTCTTTGGTCGCCACCAGATACGCCGGTTTGAAACCCGAATCGCGGAGAAACTCCATGAGATGGCCCTTCACGTTTTCCTCCGACTCGGTTTCGTCGATTCGGTCGAGGAGTTGCCGCAAACCGGCTTTGAACCGGTCCATTTCGGCCCGGCTGACGGGATGGAGGCGGAACGTTTTCTGAAGAGACTGTCGGGGTGTGAGATAGGGTCTGATGGCGGCGGTGTTCATGGCGCAAAATAACGAAAAGGCCGGGATGCTTCCACCGGCAACACGCAACAACTCTCCGGATTTGGGCGGAGTTTTCCGGGACTTCATCCCCGAAAATATCCCGTTCGCGGAAAATCTTTAGCAGAAGTAAACTAACTGACATACTTTTATGTATGCTTCCTATATGAATACACCTGAGCGTTGATGAAACATCGTTTACTCTGCCTGCTTCCTGTCTGGTTATTCCTGACTGGCTGGGTGTCGAATGCGGCACTGGCCCAGACGACTTACACGGTGACGGGACGGGTCATCGACGCTGCCACCGGCGAAGGCGTACCATTTGCCAGCATTGCCCTGAAAGGAAAAGCGCAGGGAACCACCTCCGATGCCGAAGGCAGATACTCTCTAGAAGCCAGCCAGTTGACCGACTCCCTTGTGGTTTCCAGTCTGGGCTATCAGCGCACTGCCCTTGCCCTGACCCGGCAGCTCAGGCAGGTTATCGATATCCGGCTGGCGGCGGCGGCCACGCGGCTACAGGAGGTGAAAGTGTATGCCAAAGGCGGCGACCCGGCCTACCGGATTCTGCGGGAAGCCATGCGCCGCCGTGACCAGTTCGATCCCGCCCGGCTGTCGGCCTTTCAGTACGAGAGCTACACCAAAATGGAGGCCTACGTCAACAACGTCCGGCCCAAACGCAAAAACGGAAAAGGCCCCGGACCGGTCGGTAAACTGCTCGGCAAACTGCCTTCCATCCTCGACGAAAACGGACAGCCCGCCATTCCGGTCTTTATCTCCGAAACGGTTTCCGACTATTACGAACGGCACGATCCGCAGAAAACCAAAGAGCGCATCCGCAAAAATCAGGTCACGGCGGTGGGCGTTACGGACGGCAGTCTGGTGGCCCAACTGACGGGCGCTTCGTTCCAGCAATATAATTTTTACAGCAACTACCTGACCATCTTCCGAAAAGACATTCCCTCTCCCCTCGGAACGGCCTGGCAGGCGCTCTACACGTTTCAGTTGCTCGACACGGTTCGGGTGGGCGAATCGGTCTGTTACGAGATTGGTTACGAACCCAAACGGGCTACCGATCTGGCCCTGACGGGAACTGTCTGGCTCGACACCACGGCGCTGGGGCTGGTGCAGGTCGAAGGACGCATCGCCCAGTCGGCCAACATCAATTTTGTGGACGAAATCCGGGTCGAGCAGGAGTATGAGGCCACATCGTCGGGCCACCGGCTCCCGGTCCGGACCCAATTGATGATTGATACCGATGAACTGACGCCCCGCTCGCCGGGCGGTCTGCTGCGATTTTACGCCACGGCAGGCCACGTCGTCGTCAATGAGCCGCAGGATCTGAAATTCTACGATCCGGCGCTCGAACTGGCGGAAAAATACCAGGAAAAAGACCCGAAATTCTGGCAGACCGTCCGGCCCGATGCGCTCTCGCCGGAGGAGATGCGGACCTTCGAGGTGGTCGATTCGGTTCGGAACGTCCCGTTTGTGAAGTATACCGGCGAACTGCTCAAACTCAGTTTCAACGGTTACCAGCCGCTGGGTCCGCTGCATCTGGATCTGGGGCCGCTCATGCACACCTACGCCAACAATACCCTGGAGGGCCACCGCATCCGGCTGAGCCTGCGCACCAACGTTCATTTCAGCCGCCGCTGGCTGCTCAACGGCTACCTCGCCTACGGCACCCGCGACCAGCGGTTCAAATACGGCATGGGCATCAATTACGTACTACAGAAAAAGCCCTATACCATCATGGGCGTACGGCATGGCCGCGATCTGGAACGGATTGGCATTAACGCCGACAACCTGGGCAGCAACTCCCTGCTGCTGGCCTACGCCCGTTTCGGCAACTATCGCCGACCGTATTTTCAGGAAGACTATTCGGGGTATATCCGGCGGGAACTGGGCAAAGGCTTCACACAAACGATTAGTTTGCAGACCCGTACGTTTCAGCCGCTGTTCCCGTTTGCCTACCGGACGGAGCCCATCGACCGGCCCGAAACGAGCCTGCGGACCCAGTACCGCACGACGGAGTTTGGCCTGGAAACCCGCTTCGCCCCCGGCGAGCTGATGATTCAGGACGACAACGACCGGGTCAACATCGGGGCTACTAACAAACCCGTTCTGACGCTGCGTTACGCCCTGGGAATGAAAGACGTTTTTCACAGCGATCTGTGCTACCACCGTCTGACCGCCGACTGGCGGCATTCGTTCCGAATGGGCGTGCTGGGCCGGACCTACTACCGGGTCAACGCGGGCTATACACCTTCCACCCTGCCTTATCCGCTGCTGTTTACGCCGCTGGGCAACGAGTCGTACTTCTACGTCTACACAGCCTATAACCTGATGAATTTCTTTGAGTTCGTGACCGATCGCTACGCTTCGCTGCACGTCGAACACAATTTTGAAGGGCTGCTTTTCAACCGGATTCCCGCCATCCGGCGTCTGAAATGGCGGACCCTGGCGACGGCCCGCGTGCTGGTGGGCGGCGTTCGGGAGGATAATCTGAAGCTCATTCCGGCCACTGATGATACGGGCCGACCCGTCGAAGGGTTCCGGTCACTGGGACAAACGCCCTACGTCGAACTGGGCTACGGCATCGACAACATTTTCAAACTCCTCCGCGTCGATGGCATCCACCGCCTCACCTACCGCAGTAACCCCGGCGTAACGCCCTTTGCCGTGAAGGTGTCGGCGTATCTGAGTTTGTAGGAAAAATAAGGAGGAAAGGAGGAGGGAGAAAAGGAGAAAAGGTTTGATTCTTCTACTTTCCTCCCTTCCTCCTTTATCACCAGTTCTTTCTCCTCAGCCCTTCCGGGTTCAGGATGCGGATGGAGCCGTCGCTGAGGTCGATGAGGCCATCCTGCCGGAATTCGCTAAGGGTTCGGATGAGGGATTCGGTGGCGGTGCCCACCATCGCCGCCAGGTCGTCGCGGGAAAGCTGGATGGCGGGTTTCAGGCCCTGTTCGCTCATCTGCCGGTGCAGCCGCAGCAGCGTGTCGGCCACCCGACGCCGGAGCGAACTGTAGGCCATGCCCAGAAGCTGCTTTTCGCGCTCATCGACCCGGTTTGCCAGCAGTTTGATAAACTCCCCGGCCACCCGCTGGTTGCGCGACAGCAGCGTCCGGAAATCGTCTCTGGGAATGTAAATCAGTTCGCTGTCTTCCAGCGCCACAGCCGAATCGGCATGGTCGGCATCTTCGAGCAGGCTGACGTAGCCGAAAAAATCGCCGTCCTGATACAGTCCCGTAATGAGTTCCTTGCCGTCGGCGTTGGTTTTGAACGTTTTGATACGACCTGTTTTCAGAAAATACAGTCGCGTAGGCTCGTCCCCTTCGGCGTAGACATATTGTTTTTTCCGGACGAGATGCACTTTCCGGTCCGCCGACAGCGATTCGAGTCCTCCGGCGGTGCGGGCTTCGTTCAGGAACTGGTCGAGACCCTCCTTAGTGACGTCGGGGGCGTTTCGCCGCTCGAACCGCTTCAGCCGAATTTCGACCGCCGTGAGCAGTTCGCTTTCATCGAAGGGCTTGGTCAGATAGTCATCCGCCCCCAGTTCCATGCCTTTGCGGAAATCGGTGCGTTCGGTTTTGGCCGTCAGAAAGATGAACGGAATCTGGTCGAGGTCCGGATTTTTGTTGAAAATATGCAGGACGCCGTAGCCGTCGAGGACGGGCATCATGATGTCGCAGATAACCAGATCGGGGCGGGTCTGCAAGGCTTTTTCAACGCCGATTTTTCCGTTTTCGGCGGTATGTACCTGATAACCGGCCAGTTCGAGTATTTCGGCGGTGTTTTCCCGGATGTCGGGATTGTCTTCAATGAGCAGTATGGTTTTCATGCGGAAAGCAGAGGGTCACGCTGGTCCCCCGATTGAGTTCGCTTGTCAGTTCAATAGTTCCGTGGAGCAGTTCGAGATACCGGGCGACAATGTGCAGTCCCAGTCCGGTTCCCTGTATGTTGGTGGCATTTTTAGCCCGGTAGAATCGTTCAAAAAGGCGTTTCTGGTCTTCTTCCGAAATACCGATTCCCTGATCCGAAATGCGGATAATCAACTCGCCGCCCCGGCATCTGGCGTCGACCGTAACCACCGTATGCTCTCCCGAATATTTGATGGCATTGGAAAGCAGGTTGACCAGCACCTTGCGAATCAGCGACTTGTCCAGTCTCACCTGAGCCGAACAATCGACGCTGAGTTGAATTTTCTGTTCCGCTTTCAGCAGACCCTGCATGTCGGCAATGACCTCCTGCAGCAGCGTACTGAGGTCGAAATACGTGAAGGTGGCTTCTACCCGACCCTCTTCCAGCCGCCCCACCGACAGAAATTCTTCCAGGATGTCGTTCAGGTGATTGACTGAGGATTTAATGCGCTGGATATGCCGCTGACGCTTGTCCTGCTGCTCGGTCGTGGTGTATTTTTCGAGCAGCGCCGCCGAGGTGAGCACCGCGCTCAGCGGCGTCCGGAACTCGTGGGAGGCCATCGAAACGAAGCGGGATTTCAGCTCGCCCAGTTCCCGTTCGGCAGCCAGGGCCTTTGCCAGTTCGTCTTTCGACTGCTCCAGTTGGTGCAGCGTCGCCATGAGTGCGTGGGTGCGGTCGGCCACTTTCTGTTCCAGTTCGGCATTGAGCTGTTCGATGCGGTTTTTCTGTTGGATAAGCGCCTGTTCCGCCTCCTTCTTGAAGGTAATGTCGATAATGTAGGCGACCACGTATAGCTCGTCGTCCTGATAAAAATAACTCAGGCTGATTTCCGCCGGAAACACCGAACCATCCTTACGTCGGGCATACAGGTCGCGACCGTGGCCCATCGACCGAACCTGCGGATGTTCATTGAAGGCCGCCCGGAGACGATGGTGAACGGCCCGGACGCTATCCGGCACCAGGATATCGATGTTCTGGCCCAGCAGTTCCTCTTCCCCGTAGCCAAACTGAAACTGCGTGAACCGGCTGGCGGCGACAATCCGCCCCCCGCTGTCGCTGACGATAATGCCGATGGTGGCGTTGGTAAACACGGCCTCGTAGCGTCGGGCGCTGTGTTCCAGTTCCCGTTCCATGAACTCGATGGCCCGGGCGGGCTCCATGTCGGTCAGCCGGACCAGATAGCGCTCCTGCCCGTCGACCGCCAGCCGGTCAATCTGTAGCCTGGCCCGCAGCAGCGATCCGTCGAGGCGGTCGGCTTCGATGAGTTCGGTATGCTGTCCGTTGGTCTTTATCTGCTCGAAGAGGCGTTGTATCTCTTCGGGCGGCAGCGGCTCCCGGCGCAGGCTTTTTCCGTAATGCATCATAAACTCGGTCTCATCCCGTGCGCCGAACAGCCGGATGCCGGATTCGTTTACCCGAACAAACTGCTGACTGCCAGGGTCGTAGATGCCGATGAACTGGTCCGATGTCTCGAACAGTTTTTCGGCCAGTGCCGCCTGAAACGATTCTGTATTCATCGTGTCGTGTGCCATCAGGTACGTGTGTCGGTCTGACGAGAATCAGAACCGGGTCTGACCGACCTCATCAGCAACGCCCCGGATTCCGTGCAATTTTACCTCCGGTGGCAATCCGCCGGGCCGGTGCAGTAGCAAAGGTACACCCGGACGGGTCAAGGTCATGCTATTTTTATTTTCTGAACGGTATCCGGTATGGAAAAGTCCACGTACACTCCTCTGCTGATTTCGCCGAATGCCGCCGTGCTGCTGGTGTTTCAGCCCGGCCTGCTGTCGGCGCCGGGGCGTTCGGTGAGTCGACTGGAAACAGAACTTCTGCTGGAACGCATTCGGGCCGTTTTCGGTCCCGACCTGCGCATCACGCTGGTCGATGATTCGCTTCATCCGGAGGTAGTCAGCAGTTTCAGCGTCCGTTCACTGCCCTCCTTTATTCTCATCCAGCAGGGTATCGAAATCTGGCGATTCACGGGTTTACCCGAAAACGGAGAGTTCATTCAGCAGCTTTCCGAGCAGATTCAGCGGCTGCCGGTTCGCAGATAGCCTGCGTTAATCAGGTTGCGAGATGGGTGGTTATTGAGTGATTGGAGTAATTGAGAACGGGTGGGAGGTCAATCCGGGTTGCTCAGGGAACCGTGACAAATCGGGGCCGACGGTAACGACCGGGACGTGTGTTCGTGGCCTTCGTACGTCCTCAGACCCCGTGCAATGAGCAGCAGGGCCACCAGCACCGTTACCAGCGGCAAAGCCCGCCCCAGTTTCCGCCGCCAGGACAGAGGCAGCAGTTCCGGAACCAGCCGGACACCCAGCAGGGTCGGCAGGGTTCCCAAACCGAAAATCACCATATAGAGAGTGCCCTGAACTGGACTTTCGTTGCCCAGCGAACCAGCCATTGCCACGTAAACAAATCCGCAGGGCAGCAGTCCGTTCAGAAAGCCCAGACCGGCGAAGGCCGGAAACCGGGGCGTATGCATCAACTGCATCATGGGTTTTGTCAGCCACCGACCCAGTCTCGTGGTGCGCAGCGCATAGAGTTTTTCCCGCCGAAGCAGCGTCACTACCAGCAGCAGCACACCCGCCCCGATGGAAACCGGGCGCTGTAGACCCGTCAGCACCAGCGTTTGCCCCAGCAGGCCCATAGCCGCCCCCAGACCTCCATAAGCGGTCAGTCGACCGGCGTGATAGAGCGCTATGGCTGCCCACCGCTGACGACGGGGCAGTCGACCCACCGGCAGCGCCATTGCCAGCGGACCGCACATGCCGACGCAGTGCAGACTACCGGCGAGTCCGGTGAGAAGGGCGGTGTATAGCCAGGGAGTTTCCATGATTGCAGGGATGGCAGGGGTTGCCTTCGGCGCAGGGGTGGCAGGGATGGCTCGGTTTGCAGGGATTGTTCTATACACTATCCCTGCCACCCCTGCGCCGAAGGCAACCCCCGCTATTGAATAAACAGTTCGTCTTCGGCGTAGTAATCCTGCTGACCATCCGACCAGGCCACCTGCACCCGCCAGTAGCCTTTGGCGAGGCTGGCCGTCGACACCACCCGCCGCGACTGCGGACTTTGGGCAATGTTCAGCCGGAAGTCCTGCCGACGGTCGGAGGGACGATAGAACGTGATTTCGCCCCGGCGCAGATTCTGCGGCAGTACGAGGGCCAGTTGCTGTTGAGTCGGTTCGTAAGTCATGGCAACGGGCTTTTGCAGTCGGGCCGCCCGTTCGACCCGGTTGATGTGTTGCTGAAACGCTAATTCGTCCTGGTAATAATCGTCACGCACGAGGTCGATTCGCTGACGGCTCATCAGAAACACCATGCCGCCGATGAATCCGGCAAACAGGACGAAGGTCAGAATAATGGCTTTTCCCCAGTTCATTGAGTGAATGAGTGAATGAGTGAAAGGGCGCTGCGGTGAAAGAACGAGTGAGTGGCTTATTGAGCGGTGATCGTTCACTAACCGGCTGTCTGGCCTGTCGGGAGAAGACGCTCTTTCACTCATTCACTCTTTCGCTCTTTAAATCGGTCCCAGAAAGGTGGTTGTGACATGGTCGACGACCTGACCGTTGGAACGAATCTCGATTTCCAGCCGGGTACTGCTCTGGCGAATGGAGCGCTCCGGCAGCAGAATAAAAAACGACCCCTTGACCATCTCGGCGGGCGGCACCTTCCGAATCGGCAGCACCATCCGGATGCGGGCATCGGGGTGCATCACCCGAAATTCGAGCGGCAGGGTTTCGTAGGTTTTATTCACAAACTCGATGTTATACAGATTCGAAATCATTCCGTTTGCCTCGCGCTGAAAGAGTTGTCCGGGTGCCCGCAGCACCGTGGTTTCAACCTCGGACCGGCTCAGCAGTAGATACCCCCACAATCCGATAATCGCCAGCAGCACCGCCGTGTAGGCCTTCATCCGGCCCGTCAGGGAAATTTTCGCTGCATGGGTCCGGTCATTAGCCGGGCGGTTCTCGATGCCTTCCAGTGAGTCGAACCGGATTAGCCCCAGGGGCCGGTCGATTTTGGTCATTACGTGGTCGCAGGCATCGATGCAGGCCGTACAGTTAACGCACTCCAGTTGGGTGCCGTTGCGAATGTCGATACCCGTCGGGCAGACCTGCACGCAGAGTTTGCAGTCGATGCAGTCGCCTTTGGGGGTTGCCTTCGGCGCGGGGATGGCAGGGATGGCGCGGGTTGCAGGGATTGTTCCATATGGCAAGGCGAAACCACCCCTGCCCTCCGAGCTATCCCCGCCATCCCTGCGCCGAAGGCCCTCCCTGCGCAAAGGCCCCCTCGGCTCGCCGCGAACGTAATCATAGGCGACGACGATGGAATGTTTATCCAGCAAAACGCCCTGGAGTCGTCCGTAGGGACAGATGGTGATGCAGACGATTTCCCGCAGACGGGCAAACACCAGGTAAAAGACGAGGGTGAAAATCAGGATGGCCGTCAGTCCGCCGAGGTGGTCGAAGGGGTTGTCGGTCACCAGTTTCAGCCAGGCGTCCCGACCCATGACATAGAGAAGAAACGTATTGCTGATGAGGAAGGCTACGAGCAGAAACAGCCCGTGTTTGGCTCCTTTTTTCAGAATTTTCCCGGCAGTCCAGGGGGTGTTGTCGAGTCGGCGGCGGGCGTTTTGATCGCCTTCGATCCAGATTTCAATTTTCCGGAAAACCATTTCCATGAAGATCGTCTGGGGACAGGCCCACCCGCACCACACACGCCCGTATACGACCGTGAAAAGGGCAATGAACACCACCAGCCCCAGCAAACCGATGGCGATCAGGTGGAAATCCTGCGGCCAGAACGGTACGCCGAATAAGATAAACCGTCGTTCCGGCACATTGAACAGAAACAGCGGGTGACCGTCGATTGATAACCACGGTCCGGCAAACAGCGCCGCCAGCAAAACAACCGCCACCGCCGTGCGCCAGCGCAGCAGCGGCCCCTTCTCTACTCGCGGATACAGCCATTTCCGCTTCCCGTCGTCGTTAAGGTTCGACAGGTGGTCGCGGAAATAATCCTGTTCCGGTTCGCTCTCTATTCTCATGCTCTTGCCTTCCTGTGCCACAAAGTTGGGTCGGACCACCCGGTGGTTATATGACGTAGATCAGCCTGCCGGAAAGCTTTTGTCAGTTTCCGGCAGGCTGTCCGAATCCTCCCGAACGGGTTAGCGACGGGCCAGCGGCGGGGCAACCTTCTCCCCCTGCGGCTCTTTGGCTCCGGCAGGTTTACTGCCCTGCAGCGACAGGATGTAACTCGACACCTGCTGAATCTGCAGCGGATTTAACTGCTTCTTCCACGAGACCATTCCTTTCTCCGGAACGCCCTCCGCAATGGTATGAAAGACGGCTTTGATGTCGCCGCCGTGCAGCCAGTATTCGTCCGTCAGATTCGGGCCGACGCCGCCCCCGCCAGTGGCTCCGTGACAGGCCGTGCAGTACTGGTCGTAAAGAACTTTTCCGGAAGCCAGCGACGGAGCGTCTTTTACGAACGTCACCGTGTTTTCGTTTATCGAACCGGCCACTTTTCTGATATACTCCTCCCGCTGCTTTTCGGCCACGGCCACTTCGTTCGTGTACTCCTCGATCTGGAGGTCGCCCGCATCCACCACGTGGTAGGCTACCAGATACAGCACACTGAAGGCGATGGTACCGTAGAAGAGATACATGAACCAGGGCGGCGTCGGATTGTCGAGTTCGTGAATGCCGTCGTAGCTGTGGTGCATGATGAGGTCTTTTTCCCGCTGCATGGGTACCCAGCCCGCAAATTTCTGCCAGAACGTACGCGTATCGGCATTGGCTTCCGGGGCGACCCCGGCCAGGTGCCGAACGGTCAGATACAGGTGAACGGCCATGACGGCGACCAGAGCGGCAACGCCCAGCATTCCCAGCAGAATGACCGTCAGAAGCAGGCCCTCGCCCGTTTTGAGTTCACTGAACAGCGACGTCGGGTCGGCGCTCAGCAGTAGCGTATGCAGTGTCATGGTGGTAGTCAGGATTGAGAATCGTCCAGCGGTAGGCGGCTGATGCGTTCGACGTGCTTCTTATCGACAAGAAACAGATACAGCCCGACCAGCACGAAAAACGTCAGGAAGGTTAGAAAGGAGGTCACCATATAGATGTCCGCTCCGGGGAGTCTGGTTATGAATTGTCTGAACATGATTTTAGGGGAGTAAGGGGACGAAAGGGACGAGGGAGAGAAAGATGGGGCACTCTTTCGTCCCTCTCCTCCCCTTACTCCCTTTCCTCCTTGTTTATTCCATTTTCTTTATATCCGTCCCCAGCCGTTGCAGGTAGGCGATGAGGGCGATGATTTCTTTATCGGAAGACACCGTTATGCCGTCCTTTTTCAGCCGTTCAGCAATTTCTCCGGCCTGTAGTTTTGCCATTGCTTCGGCATTACCGATCTGGGCGTCGTCGTAGGGAACTCCCACGCTGCGGAGTGCTTTCAGCTTATCGCTGGTTTTGCCGTAATCCTGCGTCTGCTCCACCAGCCACGGATAGGCGGGCATAATCGAACCCGGCGACATGGTGGTGGGGTCGTTCATGTGGTGGTAGTGCCACGAGTCCGGATAGCGGCCCCCTTCGCGGTGCAAATCGGGCCCGGTGCGCTTGCTGCCCCACAGGAAGGGGTGGTCGTAGACGAACTCCCCGGCCTTCGAATAGTCGCCGTAGCGTTCGGTCTCGCTGCGGAAGGGCCGGACCAACTGACTGTGGCAGTTGACGCAGCCCTCGCGGATATACAGGTCGCGGCCTTCCACTTCCAGAGCCGTATAGGGCATGACGGACGCAATCGTCGGCACGTTGGACTGCACCATGAACGTCGGCACCATTTCCACCAGCGATCCGATCAGAATCACGACCAGAGAGCCAATCAGCAGCGGAATGGGCTTACGCTCGAACCAGCGGTGCCAGTAGGTGTCCTGCCCGGTGGCGATGTACTGTTTCTCCAGTGCGGGCGCTTCGGCGGGTTCATTGGCCGTCAGGGTGCCCGCCGCCATCGTTTTGAACAGGTTATAGGCCATCAGAATAGCCCCAATCAGGTAGAGACCGCCGCCCAGCGCCCGCATCATGTGCATGGGCAGCAACTGCAGCGTCGTTTCCAGAAAGCTGGGGTATTTCAGTACACCTTCGGGCGTAAACTCCTTCCACATCATGCCCTGGATGAAGCCTGAGATATACATCGGAATGGCGTAGAACAGAATGCCCAGCGTGCCGATCCAGAAGTGAACGTTCAGCAGCTTTTTCGAATACAGCGGCGTATGATACATTCGGGGAATCAGCCAGTAAAGAATGGCAAATGTCAGAAAGCCGTTCCAGCCCAGCGCCCCGACGTGTACGTGCGATACGACCCAGTCGGTAAAATGAGCGATGGCGTTGACGTTTTTGAGCGACAGCATCGGCCCTTCAAACGTCGCCATGCCGTAGGCCGTGATACCCACGACCATGAATTTCAGGATGGCATCTTCCCGCACTTTGTCCCAGGCGCCCCGCAGCGTCATCAGGCCATTGAGCATTCCTCCCCACGACGGCGCAATCAGCATCACCGAAAACACCACGCCCAGCGACTGCGCCCAGTCGGGCAGAGAGCTGTAGAGCAGGTGGTGCGGACCGGCCCAGATGTAGATGAAAATCAAGGCCCAGAAGTGCAGAATCGACAGGCGGTAGGAATACACGGGCCGGTTCGCCATTTTAGGCAGGAAATAGTACATCATGCCCAGATAGGGCGTCGTCAGGAAGAAGGCCACGGCGTTGTGACCATACCACCACTGCACCAGCGCATCCTGAACGCCCGCATACAGCGAATAGCTTTTCAGGAAACTGACCGGCATCTCCATCGAGTTGACCACGTGCAGCACCGCTACCGTGATGAACGTGGCGATGTAAAACCAGATGGCGACATACAGGTGACGCTCCCGCCGTTTGATGATGGTACCGAACATATTGATACCAAACACCACCCAGATGAGCGTAATGGCAATGTCGATGGGCCATTCGAGTTCGGCGTACTCCTTCGAAGTCGTCAGGCCCAGCGGCAGCGTCAGCACTGCCGACAAAATGATGGCCTGCCACCCCCAGAAATGAATTTTACTCAGCAGATCGCTGAACATCCGGGCTTTGCAGAGCCGCTGCAGCGAGTAGTACACGGCCATAAAAATGGCGTTGCCGACAAAGGCGAAAATAACCGCATTGGTGTGCAGCGGACGAATGCGGCCAAAGGTGGTGTACTGATTGTCCAGATTCATGGAGGCCGAGAACAACTGCGTGGCCGCCAGCACCCCGACGAGCATACCGATGACGCCCCAGACGATGGTGGCTACGGCAAAATTCCGGACGATGCGATTATCGTAGGCAAATCGCTCCACGACGGGAGGCCTGACACGTTCCGGGGCGGCATCTGCCGCCGGTTCGAGAGTTGGATTCATACGGATTGATGGGGGATTGTGCTGGATGTATGCGTAGAGGTGTCGGCCGCCGTCAGGTTTGCCGGATCGTCATCGAGCAGTATGCGCATGGAAGGTGTGTAGAGGTCGTCGTTCTGACCATTTCGCATGGCCCAGAAGAACGCCCCCAGAAAACCGAGCGCCATCAGCAGACTGACGCCAATCATGAAAAAGATAATGTACATAGCCGTAAAGCGAGGCTTGATTACGGCTCAAAATTGCCTTTGCAAGGCGGGATGCCCCATGAGAAGCGTCAGGCAGGGTGGTGATTTCAGTCAGGCGGGGTGCCTTCGGCGCAGGGATTGCGCCGAAGGCTACGCATACAGCCGCTCAATCTCGTCGCGGTGTTTTTCCAGCAGCACCCGGCGTTTGAGCTTCAGCGTGGGCGTCAGTTCGCCGCCTTCCACCGTCCAGGGCGACGGAATGAGCGCGAACTTTTTCACCTGCTCGACGTGGCTGAAATAGGTATTGAATCCCTGAACGGTTTCTTTGAAGAGAGCGTAGACTGCCCGGTCGCGAACGGCCTCCTCCGGGCCGGGAAATGGAGCGCCGCGCTGTTTGTACCACTGTTTCAGGGCCTCCAGGGAGGGCACGATGAGCGCCGAAACGAATTTCCGCTCCGACCCGACCACCATCAACTGCTCGATGAGCGGGCTTTCGGCCAGTTTGTTCTCGATGGGCTGCGGAGCCACGTATTTGCCCCCGCTGGTTTTGAAAAGCTCTTTTTTGCGGTCGGTGAGTTTAAGGAAACGATTTTCCACAAACGTTCCGACGTCGCCCGTATAAAACCAGCCGTCCCGGATGACCTCGGCGGTCAGGTCAGGGCGTTTGTAGTAACCCATCATCACGTTTGGTCCCTGACAGAGAATTTCGCCGTCGTCGGCCAGCCGCACCGTCACGCCGTCGATGACCGGCCCCACCGTCCCAAACCGCCGCCCGCTTTCGACAAACCGGTTGCCGCTGATAACGGGCGAGGTTTCCGTCAGGCCGTAGCCTTCCATGACCACCACCCCCGCCGCCGCAAACAGCCGCAGCAGATGCACCGGGCAGGCCGCCGCCCCGGTGATGATGGCCCGCACCTGTCCGCCCAGCGCCTCCCGCCATTTACTGAAAATCAGCCGGTCGGCCAGTGCAAGCTGTAATCGGTACGTCAACGGTAACGGCGTATTGATTTCGTATCGTAAACCCAGATCGACCGCCCACTCGAACAATTGACGTTTGATGCCGGTGAGTTCAGCGCCTTTGGCCTCGATGCGTTCGTAGACCTTTTCGAGCAGACGCGGTACGGTCAGAAACACCGTTGGCTTCACGTCCCGAAGATTATCGCCGATGGTATCCATACTGTCGGCATAATAAATCGACACGCCCAGATACAGGTAGCAGTAGGTGGCGGTTCGTTCAAAGGCGTGATTGAGCGGCAGAAAACTCAGCGCCCGTTTGCCCCGAACGCCAATCTCCTCGAACAGCGACCGGGACCCGAAGACATTGCTGAGGATGTTGGCGTGAGAGAGCATCACGCCTTTGGGTGTGCCAGTGGTGCCGGAGGTGTACAGAATCGTCGCCAGATCATCGGTCTGGATGCGCTGCCGGGCCGCTTCGAGTTCTTGTTTCTGGTCGGTAGCCGGTTCTGCCAGCAGGTCATGCCAGTGCATGGCCCCCTCCACCCGCCGGAATGTCGCGATGGTCTGAAGGGCGGGCAGGGCCGGTTTGGCGGCAAACACTTTCCGGTAGGCAGCCTCGTCGTCCACGAAAATGAGCTTTATGGCGGCATCGTTCAGCACAAACTCCAGTTCGGCGGCGCTGATGGTTGGATAAACAGGCACCAGCACTGCCCCAATTTGCTGTACGGCCAGGTCGACCATTACCCATTCGGGACAGTTGCGGCTGATAATGGCGACTTTATCCCGACCTTCGACAGACATATCCCCTGCCGAAATTCCCGCCTCTGTCAGTCCGATGCTCAGCCGGTCAACCGTATCGATTACTTCCTGTGTGCCGTAACTGCGCCACTGCCCATTCTGACGGACCGCCATCATGTCGGATAACGGATTGTTCTTTAATTGCCAGGCAAGACAGTCGAATAAGCGAGTGGGTTGGTTCATGGACGAATAAGCAAGTTCTGTTTTCCATTAACTCTGCCCGAAAACAATTGGTTTGTTTACAGATTCCTCCCATCTGCAACCCGAAGTGCTTCAGTCATGAGCTACGGCAAGAACGTCTCTTCCTTATCTGCCTGTTTGCATTCTGCATAATACAGGGCACATCTGACCCAATTCACCGCGTTGCGTTGGCGTTGATGAACGTACTGTCGAGGGAGGCTTTGCAGGCCCGCATGAGCTTATAGCCCCGGATGCGCAGCACACCCGGTTCGCCCTCATCGTTGCGGATGCTGGTAATCTCTTCGTCAAAATCCGTCATGTAGTGCTCTACCGAATCGCCCAGCAGTGGCATGGCGGCCCAGTAGACCTGTTTGTAGCGCCGACTCAGCGAATCGAACTGCGGCGTTCCGATAGAGGTCATAATCTGGGACGTAATGGCCGCCAAATCATTGTAGGCCTGTAGCTTGCGGTCCCAGACCCGCCGACGGAATTCCTGCGTTTCACTGATGCGCTGCTGCTGATGAAACTGCCACAGCCCCACGGCCAGGCCCGTCAGCGTGATAATGGGCGTAATAACCTTGCTGAACGGCTCGGCGATGCCGGTGAGAAACGTCCAGAAGCCCGCCTTTTTTTTATCAGACAAGGGTTGTCCGTCAGTTGAAGAGGTAGTGTGTAACCGTTCCATCCGTTTTCTGCATGGGTGTAAACCGAAGTTGTATGTCGCCTTTTCCCCGAACCGCCCGGACGCTGACCTGCACCGCCGGGCTGGTCTGCGAAGCCGGATTGTTACTGGTTGTCAGCGGCCCGCTGATGAAATTATCCGCGTTTTTACTGAATCCTCCACCGGTCACCGGCAGTATCGTCAGCAGCGGCTCCTTGTCGTAGCCAGTGCCTATTTTCCAGTTGAACCGCGTTGTGCTGATAACCTGATCCCGGAAATTCAGATCCTCGATCTGCCCCGTTCCGTTGCGGCTGAATGTCAGGGCCATGCGGTTGATGTTGTCGGCGTTGTATTTGCCGCCCATTGCCGACCGCTTCTGGGTCAGCGTCCATTTCCGGCTGGTCAGCAGCGTCTGTATCTGATCGGGATTGTCCTGCGCCGCCGTCAGCAGTGCGGTGAGCGTCAGGAGTCCGGTCAACATCCATTTCATGAGCGTTGGCGTTTATTCGAAGTAATAATGAAAGGTGGGTTTGCTGGCACTGCCCGAAGCCTGCGTCAGACGAATGCAGGGTTTGTTGCTGCGCTGAACAAGCCGGATGCCGAACTGACTGACGTGTCTCAGCCGGGGCTCGGTATTGATGTTCATTCTGCGTCCGCTGTCCAGAGAAACGTCTCTGAACTGAATGAAGCGCTCGCCATTGATGATGTTGACCCGGTAACGGAACCGCGACCGCACCACCAGCGGATTCTGGTGATTATCCAGCGACTGCTCCTCCCGAATGCCGGTGGAATCCCGCAGAAACGAGAACCAGACGGTCGACTCCGGTTTTGCCGTTTCGTCGTTGGAGCGGATTTCGGTCAGCAGCCATTTTCTGCCGCTGAACAAATTTTCGATGAGTGGGTCGGGAGCATCCTGCGCCAGGCAGCCCGTGTGAGCCAGCAGCAGGAGGGCGCTCCGGAAAGCATAGGAAAGAGGGACGTTCGGTGACATGACTTACCAGGTTTATTCGCTTACCCAATTCCCTCCTCCAATGTAACCAACCAGACGGTTTAATACAAAACAGGCGACATATATAGTTCACAAACAACCGGTTAGTAAAAATTTTTTAGTAACCGGTTCTGCCACGGAGCCGTTCGGGCCGTTTTTTGGAAAGGGTACGGCGTATTTGTCGGCAACGGGCTACATTTGGGAAACAAACCCTTCTGAAAACCATCATGAAACGAAACACCTTTCTGCAACTGGCCCTCACGGCTCCCCTGGCGGGCAGCGTCACCCGGCCCGAAGCCGCCACAAGAGACCCGAAAGGTTTTAAAGTAGCTGTTGGCGAAGGCCGCTATCACGGACCCATTCAGTTGAAAGGGGTCAATCAGAATGTAATCCGGGTGAAAGTGTCGGGCAGGGACACCGACGGCGACCTGCTGCTCTTTGAACAAACCAGCCTTTCGCCTGGCCGAGGAACGCCCATGCACGTACATCCGAATCAGGATGAGGTGTTTACGGTTCTTGAAGGTGAATACCTGTTTCAGGTCGGAGAGGAGAAGCACCGGCTAAAAATGGGCGAGGCTATTTTTCTGCCCCGCAAGGTTCCCCACGCCTGGACGCAGGTGAGCAAGCGGGGCAAAATGATGGTGCTGCTGCAACCCGCCGGTCACCTGGAGGATTTTTTTGTGGAACTGGCCGCATTCTCACACATTCCCACACCTGATGAAATGGCTCGGTTATTCAAAAAACACGATATGGAAATCGTAGGACCTCCGCTGAAAATCGATTAACCAAACACCTTCCGGCCTTTCGCGTTCATGCCCAGGGTGGCAATCAGCACCATCGTAGCCGAACTCAGCGGCATCAGAATGGCCGCCACCACGGGCGACAGGTTGCCCGTCACCGCGAATGACAGACCGATACAGTTATAAATCAGGGATATAGCGAAGCTAAACCGAATCAGACGCATTCCGAACCGGCTGAACCGCAGAAAATCGGGCAGTCGGCGCAGGGCACCCGCTTCCAGAATGGCATCGCTCGAGGGCGTAAACTGAATGGTATCGTCGGTGACGGCAATACCCACGTCGGCCTGCCTGAGCGCCCCGGCATCATTGAGACCGTCGCCCACCATCAGCACCCGCCGACCCTCGGCCTGCAGCGCACGGATGAAATCCAGTTTCTGCTGGGGTCGGCATTCAAACAGCAGGCGGGAGCGGCCCGTTTCCTTGTCACCACCGAACCAACGGGTCAATTCCTGCCGGGCGGCGTCGTTGTCGCCCGAAAGCAGATATAGACCCCGGTCCTGCCCCAGTTCGGTGAGCATCTCGCCGATACCGTTCCGGAACTGGTTTGGAAAGCAGAAATAGCCCCGATAAACATGGTCGATGCCGACGTGTATGACCGCCCCTTCCGGTTCCTGTTTCTCTGCCGACGAAGGATGCACAAACTCCCGGGAACCCATCCTGACAAACTGCCCATAAACAAGTCCTTTGACACCCTGTCCGGCCAGTTCCGTGAAGTTTTCGACGGGCAGCGTCATCGTGTCGTTCAGGTAACTGCTCAGTTTCCGGCTCAGCGGGTGGGCCGACTGCCGCACGAGCGAGGCGATCAGCGCCCGCTCCACGTCGTCGAGAGGCTGGGCAAATTCTTCTGCCGGACGGCTCGCCTGCGCGGTGGTCAGCGTACCGGTTTTGTCAAACACAACCGTATCGCAGGCGGCCATCTGTTCCATCACGTCCGCGTTTTTCAGGTAGAATTTCTGTCGGCCAAGAATGCGCATACCGTGTCCCAGTGCGAACGGATACGACAGCGACAGCACACACGGACAGGCCACAATCAGGATAGCCGTGAACGCATTGACGGCTTTTGCCGGATCGACCGTATACCAATAAGCGCCAACCAGAAAAGCGAGGGTCAGCACCACGACGGTGAACCAGTGCCCCACGCTGTCGGCAAACGTTCGAATGCGGGAAGCCTGCCCTTTCCGGAACGCATCGTTGTTCCAGAGCTGCGTCAGGTAGCTTTGCGAAACCTCGCGGACGACTTCGAGCTCGATAGCCTCACCGATTTGCCGCCCACCCGCATACAGCAATGTACCCGGGGCTTTCGGTTCAGGCTCGGATTCGCCCGTAACGAAGCTGTAGTCGATGAGCGCCTGACCTTTGTAGAGCAGGCCATCGGCGGGAATCAGTTCCTGACTGCGAATCCGGATGCGGTCGCCTTTCCGGAGAGAGGCCACTGGCACGGCGGTTTCGCGATTGCTGGTCAGTTTCATCACCGCCAGCGGAAAATAGGATTTGTAATCCCGCTCGAATGACAGGAAGTCGTAGGTTTTCTGCTGAAACCATTTACCGGCCAGCAAAAAGAAAATCAGGCCCGTTACGGAATCGGAATAACCGGCCCCAGTCCCGCTCAGCACTTCGTAGATGGTGCGGCCATAAGCGGTAAGAATACCCAGCAGAATGGGCAGGTCGATGTTGATCAGCCCCCGCCGAAGTGCCTTCCAGACGGATGTAAAATATCCGGAGCCCGAATAGAACACGACGGGCGTAGCGAGCAGCAGATTCAGGTAGCCGAAGAGTTTTTTAAATGCCGGATCGTCCAGCCCCAGGTATTCCGGAAAGCTGAAGAGCATAATGTTTCCGGCGCAGAAACCCGCCACGGCCAGGCGATACAGCAGGGGCTTGTACGTCGGCTTTTCGGTTTCCTGAACCACGTCGTTCAGACTAATGAGCGGTTCGTAGCCCAGCGAGGTCAGGAGTTCAGCCACCTGCCGCAGCGTCGTCTCCTGCTGCCGGAAGGTGACGTGAACATGTTTTTTCAGGAAATCGACCCGCGACGAACGGATGGCCGGATTCAGTTCATAAAGGTGTTCGAGCAGCCACAAACAGGAAGTGCAATGAATGGCGGGTACATAAAACGTAACGTTCGTGGTGACGCCATCGGTGAATTCGATGAGCTGCTGCACAATGTCGGGGTGGTCGAGGAATTCCAGCCGGGCCACCTTCGGCGACTGTCCGGGTGTCTGCGTCAGGTCGTAATACTGACAAAGCTGACTGGCGTTCAGCACCTGATACACCGTCTGACAGCCTTCGCAGCAGAACGCCTTCTGGTCAAACTGAAGGGAATCGTCGCATTCATTCCCGCAATGATAGCAGGTTGTCCGGGTGAGGGTAGCCGTCGGCATCGTCTTCGTTTTTCGCGCAAATTGGGCCTTCGGTGGGCGGCAGCGGATGAGCAAAGTCAGGCACTGGGGTGATTGTAGTTAGGTGACATAAGGCGGCCATTGGGGAAGTTTGTAAAAAAATGATGGAACGGGTGATGGAACGCGGATGACGCGGATTAAGCGGATGACCACGGATTTTATTTGTTTCTGTATACCAAAAAAGAAATCCGTGTGAATCCGCCTCATCCGCCTCATCCGCGTTCCATCACCCGTTCCATCCCCCAGCATGAATCTCATTCAGAAATACAACGTCCCCGGTCCGCGCTATACCTCCTACCCCACCGTTCCGTTCTGGGACGAATCGACATTCAATCAAACCGTGTGGACGAAACGGCTACAGACCGCTTTTCAGGCGACCAACGCCGCCGACGGCATCAGCTTGTACATTCATCTACCCTACTGCGAAAGTCTCTGTACATTCTGCGGCTGCAACAAACGCATCACAAAAAACCATGCCGTCGAAGCGCCCTATATCGAGGCGATTTTGAACGAATGGGCCTTGTATTGCGGCCTTCTGCCCGAACGTCCCCGTCTGGCCGAACTGCATTTGGGCGGCGGAACGCCCTCATTTTTCAGTCCCAAAAACCTGCGGCGACTGATGGAGGGCATTTTCGCCCGTGCCGACCAGACCGCCGAATTTGAATATGGCTGGGAAGGTCATCCCAACAACACCACCCGCGAACATCTGCAGACGCTGTATGACTTTGGTTTTCGGCGGGTAAGCTTCGGGGTGCAGGACTACGACCCGGTGGTTCAGAAAGCCATCCACCGCATCCAGCCGCTCGAAAACGTGCGCCGGGTGACGGAGTTAGCCCGTGAAATCGGCTATACGTCCGTCAGCCACGACCTGGTTTTTGGTCTGCCCTTTCAGTCGCCCGAATCGATTCAGAATACAATAGCCGAAACACTCCGCCTCCGCCCCGACCGCATCGCTTTCTACTCCTACGCCCACGTTCCGTGGTTGAAAAGCAGCGGGGGTGCCGCCTTCGGACAGCGAGGATTCCGGGACGAGGATCTGCCTTCGGGTGAGGCCAAACGTATTCTGTATGAAATGGGCCGGGGTTTACTGGAAGGAGGCGGCTACGACGAAATTGGCATGGATCATTTCGCCCTGCCCCACGACTCCATGCACCGGGCCATGCGCAGCGGCAGTCTGCACCGTAACTTTATGGGATATACAACTACCCAAACCCGTGTGCTCATCGGCCTGGGCGTGTCGGCCATCGGCGACGTGGGAACGTCCTTTGCTCAGAACGAGAAAGACATCGACGCGTATCTGCGGCGGGTGGCGGCGGGCGAACTGCCCCTGCTGCGGGGCCACGGCCTGAGCGAACGGGATGCATTCATCCGTCAGCAGATTCTGAACATCATGTGCCGGTTTGAAACCCGCTGGAGCCTTGAGGACTGGCTGCCCGACGATTGGGACGAACTGCGTGACAAACTGGAAGAGTTCCGGCAGGACGGACTCATTACCTATGATCGGGTTTCTCTGCGGGTGCTGGAGGCAGGCCGACCGTTCCTACGAAATATCTGCATGGCGTTCGACGAGCGGATGAATGCCGGGAAACGGACCGAACGATTGTTTTCGCAGACGGTATAACCAGGCGCTCAGTTTATGAACAACCCGCCGTCTGTGGGGTTAGATTTATATCAACTGACACCTGTATGAGCCGGGCTTTTTTGAAAAACGAAACCGCCGACGATCCGGTGGTCATTCCCGCCCGGGCACCGCTCCCGCCCGGTACGCCCAATTACGTCACCCCCCGCGGACTCGAACGGCTGCGGCAGGAATTGACTGCTTTGGAAACCGAGCGGGGCGAGGTTGCCACCGGCGATGCCGACGAGTCCGACAAAACCCGCCAACTGGCCGAACTCAATGGACGAATTGGGGCACTGAACCAGCGTATTGCCAGCGCCAAAGTGGTGGAGCCAGCCCTGCATTCTCCCAATGAAGTACGTTTTGGTGCCACCGTAACGCTGAAAAGCCGGAAACCGCCCGTGCAGGAACGCCGCCTGACCATCGTCGGTGTCGACGAGGCCGACGCCTCAAACGGTCTGATTGCCTTTACGGCCCCCATCGCCCGCGCTCTGATGGGCAGGCGTCCGGGCGAACCGGTCTCCCTGCGCACTCAACAGGGCGAGGCAGTTTTCGAGGTTGTTGCCATTGAGTACAGCGTGTAAGTCTGGCGTAGTCTCCGGAATACACTAAACCGACCGAAGCAAGCCGGATTTTATCCATGAAACCCTGCTTTCGTTTGCCGCACTTTGCTAATCTTTGTGCCATCAATTTTGACAGGCATTTCGATTAATCTTTCCATGACTCAAACTCCCATACGCGTTCTGGTGGTCGGCTGCGGCAACATGGGCGCTTCACACGCTCAGGCCTACCAGTCCATCGATGGCTTCGCTATCTGCGGCATCGTCTCCACCGGCAACAGCAAACACGTCCTCAACGAAAAACTCGGCGGCGGCTATCCTCTTTTCGACGACTACCAAACCGCGTTACAGGAAACCCGACCCGACGCGGTCTGCATCTCGACCTACCCCGACACCCACGAAGCTTTTGCCATTATGGCGCTCGAGCAAGGCTGTCACGTGTTTATCGAAAAACCGCTTGCCGATACCGTCGAAGGGGCCGAGCGTGTGGTGGCAGCGGCAGAGAAGGCCGGAAAGAAAGTGGTGGTAGGGTATATTCTGCGGCACCATCCGTCGTGGGAGAAGTTCGTGGAAGTGGCCCGTGAGATGGGTAAACCGCTGGTAATGCGCATGAACCTGAACCAGCAGAGCCACGGACAAATGTGGACCGTTCACCGCAACCTGATGAAATCGCTCAGCCCAATTGTCGACTGCGGGGTACATTACATCGACGTCATGTGCCAGATGACCCGCTCGAAACCCACGCAGGTGACGGCCATCGGTGCCCGACTGACGAATGACATTCCGGCGGACAATTATAACTACGGCCAGTTGCAGATTCGCTTTGAAGACGGGTCGGTGGGTTGGTATGAGGCGGGCTGGGGGCCGATGATGAGCGAAACGGCCTTTTTCGTCAAAGACGTTATCGGCCCCAACGGCTGCGTGTCCATCGTCGCCAAAAACGCCGGAGCTACGGGCAATTCCGACAATGTCGATGCCCACACCAAAACCGAGTCCCTCCGCGTTCACTACGCCGACCTGACCGACGCCGACGGGTTTGCCCGCCCCGACGAGTGGATCGACATGCAGGACGAACCCGACCATCAGGAACTCTGCAACCGCGAACAGCGCTATTTCCTGCGGGCCATTCAGGAAGACATCGACCTGACCGACCACCTGCAGGACGCCGTCAACAGCCTCCGCATCGCCTTCGCCTGCGACGAGAGCGTCCGGACGGGCGGCGTGGTAAGTTTGTAACCCGGAAAGCCTTTCCGGGTTACAGCTTACTTAAAAGCCCAGCCCCACGGCAAAGCCCCGCATAGTTCCGGGCGGAGTTCCGGCAGCATTGACCGGCGAGGCCGCGCCCGTCGTCACATCGACCGTATAGACCCGACTGGTACCGCCGCTTCGCAGAACCGCATACGCCGTATTGCTCATGCCGCCGATGTCGAAACCATTACCCGCCTCGAAGCCCCCCGCTACGTTGAGCGGACCAATGTCAATCAGCGTACCGTTATTGGGCGGGTCCTGACGATATAACCGGCCAGTTTCGTGATTGATAACGTACATCGTCGTGGCGGTCGCACCAGCAAAGTTGTTAGTATAGGCTGTGGCTGTGCCGTTGGTGGCTGCGCCATTCAGGTTACCGTCAGCCATAACCAAAGCCCCGGTTTCGGGATGCAGGCGCAGGTTCTGACCCGTGTTGCTGATTACCCGGATGCGGTCGACCGTGGGGTTGAAATCGAAGCCAAAATCGGTGCCTGCCAAGGGGGTGGCGAAGGGTGCGCCGCCGACCACCGTTGCGGCCCCGTTGGACGTATTGATGGTGTAGAGACGGGAGGTGCTGCCCAGAGCGTATAATTGCCCGTTAACGGGGCGGAAGTCGATGCCCAGAACCGTCTCCCCCGACTGAAGACCAGTGATACTTTTGGTCGAAACAGACGTGCCGCTGTAGATCGTCAGTGCGTTCGTATTATCGACAACATAATAGACGAACGGGACGGGTATAGCCAGTCCGACGATAGTTCCGGGTAGATTGCCAAGCTTCTGCGCCCGACCGGTTCCCAGATCGATACGCTGTAGTTCGCTTTTTCCTTCGAAAGTGACCGAGGCAATGGCCGTTCCATCAACCGCATCGATATCGAAACCACCGACAGCCGTAATATTCAACTGAAGCGACCCGACCGGCACCTGTGTCCCGGCGTTGGGCGGGTCCTGACGGTAGAGCTGATCCGTGTTGGGATCGAGATTATAGAGTACGGTCGTCGTGGCACCCGCCACGTTGTTGGTGTAAGCCGACCCGGCCAGGGCCACGCCCGGAACGCCGTTGATATCGCCATCGGTGGCTACCACCCCACCGGTTTCCGGGTTCAGCCGCAGGTTCTGCCCGTTGCTGGTCACCAGACGAATGCGGTCGACCGTGGGATTGAAATCGAAGCCTACGACCTCGCCGTTCAAAGCCGGACTGAATGCCCCCCCTCCCAGCGCACGGGCCGCACCATTCATTGGATTGATAACGTAGAGACGACTCGTGCTGCCTACGCCGTATAGCTGACCCGTGGCTGGACGGAAGTCGATAGAAAGCATTTTTTCACCCGATTGAAGGCCCGTGAGTGCTACGGTCGACACCGGTGAATTTGTATTGCGCAGGTTCACCTGCATCAACTGGTTGGCATCGTTCAGGACGTAGAACAGCCGGTCAGGCAAGGTTTGGGGCTGAGGTACTTCCCGGTGGTCTGTACAGGCATAGAAGGAGAACAAGGCGCTCAGCAACAAAGGCAGAAAGGCCCGGCGGACGTTGAAACGGGGCGCCCATGATGAGCAAAAAGGAGTTGAGATAAATTTCATAACTGAGATATTAGTTGGTACCTGCCATGAGGTACGTACGAAGGTCGATTTCGGATTGATTTTTTCCAGCAAACGGCAAAGAATCGAGGGAACGGAAACGCTGAACCATAAAAAAAGCCGACCCGACGTTTCCGTCGGGTCGGCTTTAAAATCAGTCGGGGTAGTCTCAGTTTTTCCCTCCCCCCTGTCGGGCCGGGGCACCTTCGCTACGCTGCTGCTGCATGGGGTTGGAGGTTCGCTGCTGCTGCTGCCTGAACAACTGGAAGCGGGTGGGCTGCTGGGCTTTGCGGGGGAAACTGTTGTTTTCCCCATCGATGTCGGCAATCTCCTGATAAGGGT
>ERZ1066120.35-NODE-35-length-141972-cov-31.161080_pt1 | contig 141972 bp, 119 predicted proteins | sample MGYA00382767_ERZ1066120 | MGnify/ENA primary metagenome ERZ1066120 (study PRJEB33369, sample SAMEA5778350) | biofilm metagenome | biome: Industrial cooling water; feature: Water cooling tower basin; material: Biofilm | place: United Arab Emirates | collected... | reverse complement strand
ACTTCAACGCGCCGGGTCTGGCACCGAAGCTCACGTTCGAAGCGGGCGACGACATCGCCGCGCCCTTCATCAACACCGGCGCGCGCCCACGCGTGGCGATCCTGCGCGAGCAGGGCGTCAACGGGCAGGTCGAGATGGCGCACGCGTTCGACCGCGCCGGCTTCGAGGCCGTCGACGTGCACATGAGCGACCTGATCGCCGGACGCGACACGCTGGAACGCTACGCGGGCCTCGCGGCATGCGGCGGCTTCAGCTACGGCGACGTGCTCGGCGCGGGCCGCGGCTGGGCGACCTCGATCCTCGAGCGCGCGGCGATGCGCGAGATGTTCGCGACGTTCTTCGCCCGCCCGGACACCTTCAGTCTGGGCGTTTGCAACGGCTGCCAGATGATGAGCCAGCTCAAGGCGATCATCCCGGGCGCCGCGCACTGGCCGGTGTTCCTGCGCAACGAGAGCGAGCAGTTCGAGGCCCGCTACTCGATGCTGGAAGTCGGCGACTCGCCGTCGCTGTTCCTCGCCGGAATGGCGGGCTCGCGCATCCCGGTCGCGATCGCGCACGGCGAGGGCCGGGCGACGTTCGCCGATGACGCCGATCGCGCCGCGGCCACGGTCGCGCTGCGCTACGTGCGTGGCGACGGCAGCGCGGCGTCGGCGTATCCGGCCAATCCGAACGGTTCGACCGACGCCATCGCCGGCCTCTGCAGCGCCGACGGCCGCGCCACCATCCTGATGCCGCATCCCGAGCGCACCCAGCGCACCGTCAACATGAGCTGGACCCCGCGCGACTGGCCCGCCGATTCGCCCTGGCTGCGCATGTTCCGGAACGCGCGCGTCGCGGTGGGTTGAGCACAACGAAACGGGCCGGCATGGCCGGCCCGTTCGATGCGACGCGCGTGGTGGATCAGTCCGCGCAGGGCGGATCCTCGCGGAACATGGCGCGGTAGAGCTTGATCAGGCTCGCCAGCGCGGCCGGCGTGTTGCTCACCTCGCAGACGCGGCGGCACATCGTCAGCTTGGCGCCCGTGTAGCCCTCGGCCGCGCAGGTCGTGAAGGGGGCCGAGTAGTACACCGTGCCGTTCCACTGGCGCGGGCTGAATGTCGTGCCGGCGAACGTGGGCAGCGCCACGCCGCGCAGCGTGGTCAGGGAGAGGTCCGCGTTCGAGAACACGGCGGCGCCGTTGGTATAGGACACCGATCCACCCGTTTCGATCTGCAGGTAGATGCCGTACGTCTGTCCTGCAAGCATGTTGAGCCCGCCCACGGGCAGCGGCGTCGGGACGCCAATGCCGTTGGACACGACGGTGGCCCGCCCCATCAGGACCCAGCCAGCGGGGTTCTGCTCGAACCCGTCCGCAGTGCCGTTGCGCCAGTAGACCGCCACGGTCTGGGTGGTGCCGACGTTCTGCATGTGGACGTCGAAGCGGTCCAGGCGCAGGTCGCGGTTGGCGCGCAGGTCGAACGAGTTGCCGGACTGTCCGTTGCCGCCCGCGTAGAGCGTCGTCAGCGACTGGGCCGCCGCCGGCAGGCTCGTGGCCAGCAGGACCAGCGCGGCCAATGCGAGTTTCATCAAGCGCGTCATCGTCTTCCCCTTGCGTCATCCCCGATCGGGAGCGCAGCAAGTCTAAAGCGTTCAGTCTGTAAACCGTGCTGCCCATCACAGATCGTGCTCGGCCGTTCGTCGGGTTGAGGGGCGCGATGCGATGAGCCATCGTTTCGGTGCATCGCTTCCCCGAACAAGACAAAAAAAATCCCGGCCGAAGCCGGGATCCTCACTGCATCGCATGGGCTGTCGGATCAGAGCCCGCAGGGTGGCGTTTCGCGGTAGAGCGCGACGTACAGCTTGATCCGGTTGGTCAGCGTGGCCGGGGTCGAGGCCACTTCGCACACCGAACGGCAGAGGCTGAGCTGGGCGCCCGTGTAGCCCTCGGCGGCGCAGGTGGTGAACTGCTGCAGGTTCCAGTTGACGATCTGCGACTGCTGCGCGGTACTGAGGCCGCTGAGCCAATCGGACGCGAAGGTCGACGGCGAGTTGAACGCCGCTGCGCGCTGGATGGCGGAGGCGCTCGAGTTGCTCGCTTCGGTGATGCCGCCCAGGCCTGCGAAGAACATCAGCGAACGGGTGGCACCGGCCGGGATGGTCACGTTGTAGGACGCGGCGATGTCATCGAACGACCCGCAGGGCTGGCCAACGCCGCCCACCAGGAAGTTCGGCCGCACCGCGGCGCCCGGCCCGGCGTACACGCCCGTCACCACGGGGTCGGAGACGCGGCCGTCGTCGCTGACGACCCAGTTGTCCGCGTTGGTGAACACGGTGTCGCCCGACGACGTCCCGCGCACGCTCTGGGCGACGGGCTGGTCGGACCCCAGGTTCAGGACGGTGCTGACCTGCGTCGAGGCTGCCACGCCGCCCGGGTTCTGCAGGAACACCACGATGCGCGCGACGGCGCTGCTTTGGGAAAAGTAGTACTGCGTGGTGACGTTCAGTCCCGACCGCACCACGGGCCCGACGGTCACGGTGGAACCAGTGAGGTCGACCGACTGGCTGGGCGCGGTCACGACGGCGCCGTCGACCAGGATCTCCCATGCCGAGTCGAACGGATCGCCGCGCCCCGCCGAGACGGCGTCGCTGATGGTGAATCCCTGGGAGCCTGCGCAGCTGCTGCGGTCCCAGGTGGAGTTGCTCAGGAACCAGGACGTCTGGTTGAACGGGCTGGTCACGGTCACGCCCTGGTTCAGGTCGACGGGCGCTGCCCCGGCGGGCAGGGCAAGGGCAAGCGCGGCCGCCAGGGCGGTCGACCACCTGAGAGTGGAAGCGGATGTCATCGGAGTTCCTTGGTTGGGTGGGATGGGGCAATGACGTTCAACGGTTCGCGCGGCCTATCTGCCGGATGGGTATACGAGCAGTCGACGCAGCCCCGGGCAGTCGACACAGCGGTTCGGCCTCTTTCCGGACACCGCGGCCGGAAGAAGGTCACAACCTGACGCTCAGAGCCCGCAGGGCGGCGTCTCGCGGTAGATCGTGGTGTAGAGCTTGATGCGGTTGGCGAGGGTTGCGGACGGAGCGTCGACCTCGCAGATCTGGCGGCAGAGCGTCAGCTTCGGGCCGGTGTACCCCTCCGCGCCGCAGCTGGTGAACGGCGGCAGCGCCCACGCGAACAGGTTGGTGGTGAGCGCCTGCACGGCCGCGGGGAAGCCGGTTTCAGGCCAAATCCATTGCATGCAGGCGCCGCCGGGCAGCATGCAGCTGGTCGCATACGTGGACACCACGACACGGCCGCGTCCGGCGGCGTAACTGATCAGGCGGGCCTCTGCGCCGGACTGGTCGGTTGCCAACACCCGCACGTCAGCGGGCAGCGACGAGATCGTGTAGCCCGTGTACCTGGGCGCCTGGTTCAGACCTGCGGGCGAGGCCGCCCCGCCCGGGCCCGTCGTCCAAGGCGCAACCGTCGGCAACTGCACGCCGTAGCCTGCAAGGCTCCTCTGCAGAACCCGGTTGCCGGGCAGCGCCGACCGGTATTGAAGGCCGTAGTAATCGTCGAACCACACCACGAGTCCGTTGGCCACGGCCTGGTCGACGCTGGCGTTTGACAAGACCTCGCAGTCGGACGCGAACAGTCCATCCAGGCCCGCGAGAGCCGACGCAGTGAGGCTGCCGTAGCTGGTGTTCATGGCGACCGGCGTGTGGCCGGCCTGGGTGATCAGCGACGACGGATCGCCGTTCCAGCAGTTCTGCGTGTAGCCGATGCGCTTGGCTTCGGCGGCGGACATGCCGAGGAGGGTTGCGGTGGCCACGGCAACGGCCGCGAAAAGTTGCTTCAACTGCATGGGAGAGTGTCCTGAAGGGTTCAGCGGGAGATCGACATCGGCGCACGCGAGCGACGTCGCGCGTGCGCTGATGCAAACGCCGTGCCAATGCACCTAATGCATCGCAATGAGCAAAAAAATCCCGGCCGAAGCCGGGACTCGTTTGGGGCAATCAATCGGCGCTACAGCCCGCAGGGCGGCGTCTCGCGGTAGATCGCGGTGTAGAGCCGGATGCGGCCGGCCAGCGTGGTGCCGGTCGCACCCGATTCGCACACCGAGCGGCACATGGTTAGCTTGGCGCCGGTGTAGCCCTCGGCGGCGCAGGTGGTGAACAACGGGCCTGCGTAATGGGCAACGAGGTTCGTGGCATACCGCTGCATTCCCGCGGACACTGCCTCGAGTCCGCCGCCAGGCTGGGCGCAACCGCCGCCATTCAGGTAGCAGGACAGGGGGATCGTCGAATAGACAACGCGGCCCGAGCCATGCGCGTACTCGATGATGGTCGCTTCGCTTGCCGCAGTTCCCGTCGCGAGTACACGGATGCCAGCGGCAAGCGTGGCGGTCGACACGATGCCGTGGTTGGAAGAATTCCCCCCGTCCAGCGACGCGTTGTTCAACGTTCCCGCGGGACCGCCAAGAAAGCGAGCGGCGGAGGTGAAATTGATGTCGGCCTCACTGCTTCCGTTCGCCACGCCGAAGAGGTAGTTGCCCGGCAAGCGGGCACCGGCTTCCTCCGGGTAATCGTTGTCATGGACCAGCAGCGCCATGCCGGCCGCCACCGCGCCGTCGACCGCTGGATTCGTTCCCGACCAGCACGAGCCCACGAACACGGCCGCGAGACCGTTGAGTTGCTCCGCGGTGATCGACGCGTATGACGGCAGCGCGACGGGCGTGTGCCCCGCGGCGGCGATTTCAGGCGCGCCGCCCTGGCTTCCATAGCACCCGTTGTTGACGTAGCCGACCCGCGCCGCGTCGGCGGTGGCGGAAAACGCGAGCGCGGCGACGCCGGTGCAGGCGGCGAGCAGCGCGGTGGCAAGCGTGGTCTTCATGCAGATGTTCCTGGCTGGATGGGAAACGGGTCTCAAGGGCGTCGTGCAGTCACCGCGCGCAGGGCGGCGTCTCGCGGTAGATCGCGGTGTAGAGCCGGATGCGGCCGGCCAGCGTGGTGCCGGTCGCACCCGATTCGCACACCGAGCGGCACAGCGTCAGCTTGGCGCCGGTGTAGCCCTCGGCGGCGCAGGTGGTGAACAGCTGCATGGCCCAAGCGATGAGGTTCGCGCCGAATGCACGCACACCGGGAGCTGGCGTGTCGTTGAAGCCGATGCCACCGCTCATGAAGACGTCGATCGGCACCGAGCCGTAAACGACGCGCCCGCGGCCGTGCGGATAGGCGAACGTGACGACCTGGGCCGGATCCGGCGTGGTCGCGACGACGACGCTCTCGGGCGGCAACGACGCCAGGGCGGCGTAACCGCGATGCGTAAAGTAAAAGGTCCCATCCATGCTGGTGTTGCCGACCGGCCCGCCCGGACCCGTGGCGGCTGGGGACGTGGCGGGTACATCCACGTTCGTGTTCGTCAACGAGGTGAGCTGCAGTGCGGCGCCACCGGGGATGCGCGTGCCGGAGACCGGCATCCCCGTACCGATGCTCTTGTCGTGCATCACCAGCACCATGCCGTTCGCCACCGCGGCATCGATGGCGGCGTTGCCGGCATAGGGCTCTGCGGTGCAGTTGATGAACAACAGGCCGTCGAGACCAGCCAGTGAGGCGGCGTCGAGGTTCGCCAGCGGGACGGGCGTGTGGCCTGCCGCCACGATGGCGCTGCTGCCGTTGCTCTGGCCCGAGCAGACGCGGGTCAGGTAGCCGACGGTGCCGGCCCGGGAGGCCAATGGGGCGAGCAGTGCGCTGACGCCGATGGCGGCCGCGAGCAGCGCGGGACGGAAATGGATCGACATGACTAGGTCCGTTGACGTTGGTCTGGTGGCAGGCGCACCGGCCGCTCGGGCCGGGGCGCAAGGAAGTGCATGGGTGTCGATGGCACGCGCGATCGAGGAGTCACCGCCCGCTGGGCGGCGTCTCGCGGCCGCACAGGCCGCCGACCACGATGCCCGACGGGTACGGCGACGCCGGGTCTCCCGCGATCGAGATCGGCGTGGGATTGGAGAAGCTGGTAACGGTCTGCGCGGATGCAAGCGATGCGGCGCAGGCGAGCGCGCAGGCAGCGGTCAGCGCCGCGGCACGGGCGGGCCGGATGCAGGTGTTGATGACGATGTCCCCCCTGGTTGATTGGATCCGTCCGCGCCGGCCCCTGGCGGGACCGCGCGGGCGCGGCGTGGCGCGATGCTGCGTGCTGCTATCCCTTTCGACGTCTGCACTGCGAGTCGCTCGGGGCGTAACCACGGATGCGCCCGGACACCGGATGCGGCCCGATCACCGACCGGTGCGCAGGCGGCATCGCGCGCCTACGACCCGAAGGGCCCGATCGCGGTGTCCAAGACGAAGTCCCCTGTAGCGAGTCCCCTGCAACGCCGCGATCTTACCCCCGGACGCGTGCCGAACGTGAAGTGCGTCACGGTTTGCGTGATCCCAGTCGGTCCATCCCGGGTCGCCGCAAACGTGCACTGAAAGTGTCCTTGCAGGCCCCGTGCCAATGGCGATGCCCCAACTTCCCGGCCGCCTTTCGGCGCGGCGGGTGCGGGTGCCGGCGGGCAGCGCGCGCCGCGGTGCAAGTCAATGCAACACGAGGCGATGACGCCGGACACGCAGTCGGCGCTTGCCAGACCGAACCGTGGCCGCGCAGCTTGCGCGCCGCATCGCGCGCGATGACGCGCGGCGGGCACGGCGCTACAGTCGCGCGCTCCCTCGACCGCGTGGACTTGCGTGAACGCAGTGGCTGAAGGCTCCAACGCAGCGCCGGCCGAGCCCGGCGCCGAAGACCGCATCGTCTCCGTGTTGCTGCAACGCGGGCGCCTCAAGGACGTCGATCTCGCCCGCGCGCGGCGGCTGCAGGAGGAGGCCGGCGGGTCGATCCTGGCGCTGCTGGGGCGGCTCGGGCTGGTGTCCGAGCGCGACCATGCCGAGGCCGTGGCGCACGTGCTCGGCCTGCCGCTGGTGAGCGCCAAGGACATGCCGGACGCGCCACCCGACGGCATCGCGCTGGCGCCCAAATTCATGAAGCAGTTCGCCGTCGTGCCGGTGCGCGAGGACGGCGGCACAGTGGACGTGCTGTGCGCCGATCCGCATGACGCATACGCGCTGGACGCGGTGCGCCTGGCGACCGCGCGCGTGCCGCGGCCGATGGTCGGGCTGCGCTCGGAGATCGACGACCTGGTCGAGCGCTGGCACGGCCAGGGCCGCAGCGCGATGGGCGCGATCGTCGAGACCGCCGAAGGCGAGGGCGGCGGCGACATGGACGACGTCGAGCACCTGCGCGACCTCGCCTCCGAGGCGCCGGTCATCCGCCTGGTCAACCTGGTCATCGGCCGCGCGGTCGAGCTGCGTGCGTCGGACATCCACATCGAGCCGTTCGAGAACCGGCTCAAGGTGCGCTACCGCGTCGACGGCGTGCTGCACGAGGGCGAGAGCCCGCCGGCGAACCTGACCGCGGCGGTGATCAGCCGCATCAAGATCATGGCCAAGCTCAACATCGCCGAGCGCCGCCTTCCGCAGGACGGCCGCATCATGCTGCGCGTGCAGGGCAAGGAACTCGACCTGCGCGTGAGCACGATCCCGACCTCGCACGGCGAGAGCGTGGTGATGCGCCTGCTCGACCGCGAGACCGTGGTGCTGGACTTCCACCGGCTCGGCTTCACCGACGAGTTCCTGCCGGCGTTCCAGAAGGTGCTGGAACAACCGCACGGCATCCTGCTGGTGACCGGCCCGACCGGTTCAGGCAAGACGACGACGCTGTACACCGCGCTCTCCAAGCTCAACACCAGCGACGTCAAGATCATCACCGTCGAGGATCCGGTCGAGTACCAGATCGAGGGCATCAACCAGATCCAGGCCAAGCCGCAGATCGGCCTGGACTTCGCGCACGCGCTGCGTTCGATCGTCCGCCAGGACCCGGACATCATCATGATCGGCGAGATGCGCGACCTGGAGACCGCGCGCATCGCGATCCAGTCCGCGTTGACCGGCCATCTCGTCCTGTCCACGCTGCACACCAACAACGCCGCCGGCGGCATCACGCGTCTGCTGGACATGGGCGTGGAGGACTACCTGCTGACCTCGACGGTCAACGGCATCCTCGCCCAGCGCCTGGTGCGCAGGCTGGAGCCCACGCATGCCGAGCGGTATGCGGCATCGCCGGAGGAGATCGAGAAGTTCGGGTTGCGCCGCTACCAGCCGACGGGCGAAATCTTCCTGTACCGCCCGCGCGGCTCGGCGCTGGCGCCGTCGGGCTACCACGGCCGCACCACGATCATGGAGTTCCTGGTCATGACCGACGAGCTGCGCCGCGCGGTGATGCGCCACGCCGGCATGGGCGAGATCGAACAACTCGCCCGCCAGGGCGGCATGCGCACGATGTACGAGGACGGCATCGCCAAGGCGCTTGCAGGAGTGACGACGATCGAGGAGGTGTTGCGGGTGACGGAGGAGGGGTAGGGCGGGGCTCGCTCGCTGTTCGCTGTTCGCTGTTCGCTATTCGCGGTCCGCTCTTCGCCGTTCGCCGCTCACCTCTCGCGGTTCGCCGTTCGCCGTTCGCTGTCGCTTTTGCTCGTCATCCCCGCGCAGGCGGGGATCCATGGACGTTGGTCTCCGATGGTGAAATGCGATGGACCGCAATCCCTGCGTCTACATCCTGGCCAGCAGCCGCAACGGCACCTTGTACGTCGGCGTGACCAGCAACCTGATCGCGCGGGTTTGGCAGCACCGCGAACACATCGTCGAGGGCTTCACCGCGAAGTACGACGTCACACGACTGGTCTGGTACGAACAGCACGCCACGATGGACTCCGCGATCGGGCGGGAAAAGCGCATCAAGAAGTGGAATCGCGAATGGAAGCTGCGGTTGATCGACGAGGCCAATCCGTCCTGGCGCGACCTGTGGCCTGACATCATTGGCGCTGTACCGAAGGCCTACGTCCATGGATCCCCGCCTTCGCGGGGATGACGAACAGAAGCAAGGGCGCGGCAGCGATAACGTCCACGCATGCTTCTGCTTGACCCTAGCCCCTAGCCCCTAGCCCCTAGCCCTAGCCCTAGCCCTAGCCCCTAGCCCTAGCCCCTAGCCCCCACCCATGCCCCTCTTCCACTACAAAGCCCTCAACGCCCGTGGCGAAGTCCTCGACGGGCAGATGGAGGCGGCGAGCAACGCCGAGGTGGTGGTGCGGCTGCAGGAGCAGGGGCATCTGCCGATCGAGGCGGTGCTGGCCAGCGAAGCAGGCGGGGCCTCGGTGTTCAAGGGGCTGTTCAAGCCCCGGCCGTTCGCCGGTGCGCGGCTGGTGCAGTTCACCCAGCAGCTGGCGACGCTGCTGTCGGCCGGGCAGCCGCTCGACCGGGCGTTGACCATCCTGATGGAACTGCCCGAGGACGAGGCCGCGCGCCGCACGGTCAGCGACGTGCGCGACGCGGTGCGCGGAGGCGCGTCGCTGTCCACCGCGCTGGAGCGGCAGCACGGCACGTTCTCGCGGCTGTACGTGAACATGGTGCGCGCGGGCGAAGCCGGTGGCAGCCTGCACGAGACGCTCGCGCGCCTGGCCGACTACCTCGAGCGTTCGCGTGCGCTGGCCGGGCGCGTGGTCAACGCGCTCATCTACCCGGCGATCCTGCTGGCGATGGTGGGCCTCTCGCTGCTGTTCCTGCTCGGCTACGTGGTGCCGCAGTTCGCGCAGATGTACGAGAGCCTGGACGCCGAGCTGCCGCTGTTCACAAAATTCGTCCTCGGCATGGGGCTGTTCGTGCGCGATTGGTGGATCCTGCTGATCGTGGTGCCGGGCCTGGCGCTGTGGTGGATGGAGCGCAAGCGCCGCGACCCGGCATTCCGCGCCGCGCTGGATGCGTGGCTGCTGCGGCGCCGGTTCGTCGGCGCGCTGCTGGCCAAGGTCGAGACCGCGCGGCTCGCGCGCACGCTCGGCACCCTGGTGCGCAACGGCGTGCCGCTGATGGCCGCGCTCGGCATCGGCCGCAACGTGCTCGACAACCGGGTGCTGGCCGACGACGTGGGCGCGGCGGCCGAGGAGGTCAAGAACGGCGTCGCGCTGTCGACGGCGCTGGGGCGCAACAAGCACTTCCCGCGGCTGGCGCTGCAGATGATCGCGGTGGGCGAGGAATCGGGCGCGCTCGACGCGATGCTGCTGCGCACCGCCGAGACCTTCGAGCAGGACACCAGCCTGGCGCTGGACCGCATGCTCGCCGCGCTGGTGCCGCTGGTGACGGTGGTGCTGGCCGTGGTGGTGGGCGTGGTGGTGATCGCGGTGCTGCTGCCGATCTACGACCTGGCGACGGTAGTGGGGTGAGAGACGGAACGCGAGCCTTAGACCCGTGCCCAGGGCGAGGTGTCCGCTAAGGAAGCTAAAGAAAGGCAATCAGCACAGTGCGGTAGTCCGGGTAAGCGCAGCGCACCCCGGGGCATCCGCAACCCGAGTGCGCTGCGCTTACCCGGGCTACCGGTGTGCAACCCCGAGACCTGCTCCCTAGCTCCTAGCCCTAATCCCTCTCGCGTTCCCTGTCTGGTGCCCAACCTGTTGACGGCCCTGTGGCTGCCTGCCATCCATTCCGCGCACAATCGCCAGCCCACGCTCACGCCAGGACACCCGCCATGCGCAATGCGCGCACCGCTTTCCGATCGCCGGCCCGCCAGGCGGGCATGAGCCTGATCGAGATCATCATCGTCATCGTGCTGATCGGCGGCGTGCTGGCGCTGGTGGGGTCGCGGCTGATCGGCGGCAAGGAGCGCGCGGACTACAACCTGGCCAGGACGCAGGTCGGCATCGTCGCCGGCAAGGTCGACTCGTTCCAGATCGACACGGGACGCTATCCCACCGCGCTCGATGAACTGGTCAGGTCCGACGCGGCCGGCTGGCTGGGCCCGTACGCGAAGGAGGCCGAGCTCAAGGATCCGTGGGGCCGCCCGCTCGAATACACCGCGCCGGGCACCGACGGGCGCGCGTTCGACCTGGTGAGCCTTGGCGCCGACGGCAAGTCCGGCGGCACCAGCACCGACGCCGACATCCGCCACGAGTGATCCCATGCGCGTCGTGCGCGCCTTCGCAACGCCGCGCGCAAGCGCCGGCATGACCCTGGTGGAGATGGTCCTGGTGATCGCGCTGATCGCGCTGGTCACCGCGGTCACCGCGGCGGCGCTGTCCGGCGGCGTGGCCGGCATGCAGCTGCGCGCCGCCACCAAGGACATCGCGACCGCGCTGCGGCACACGCGCACGCATGCCATAGCGACCGGCGAGCCGCAACGCTTCGAACTCGATCCGGACGCGCGCACGTGGATCGCGCCGCGCGGCAAGCGCGGCGAGATCGCCGACGGGATCGCGATCGCGATCACCGGCGCGCGGCAGGCCCAGGCGACGCGCGGGGTCGGCGCGGTGCTGTTCTTCGAGGATGGCGCGTCCACGGGCGGGCGCGTGCAGCTCACCCGCGAGTCGCAGGTGTGGAACGTGGACATCGCGTGGATGACCGGGGCGGTGCGGGTGTCGAGGAGCGACGAGCGATGAGCATGCGCTGGAAGCTGCGACTCGATCGATCCAATGTTCGTCGCCCCTGCGAACGCAGGGGCCCAGTGCCTCTGCATCTCGCGTGCCCCCGCATTGAAAATCGCTGGGCCCCTGCGTCCGCAGGGGCGACGGGCCGCGGAAAGCGCGCACTCCGCGTTCCTCGATCCCAAGCCTCCCAGCGCGGCTACTCCCTGCTCGAAGTCATCATTGCCTTCGCCCTGCTCGCCGCGGCGCTTGCGCTGCTCTTGGGCACGCTGTCGTCGTCGGCGCGGCAGGTGCGTCGCTCGGCCGATGCCGGCACCGCCGCGCTGCATGCACGTTCGCTGCTCGATCAGGTCGGCGTGGGCGCGCCGCTGACCGCGGGCGAGGCGCGCGGCGACTGGGAGGACGGGCGCTATGCGTGGACGCTGCGCGTGGCGCCGTGGCGCGACCCGTCGGCGCCGCCGGCCAACCTGCAGCCGCAGGCGGTGGGCGGGCGGCAGGTGTTCGAGGTCGCGCTCGACGTGCGCTGGGGGGAGGCATCCGACCAGCAACTCGAGCTGCGCTCGCTGCGCCTGGTCGACGGCGTGCCGGTGGGTCCGTGATGCGCGCGCGCGCCCGCCAGCGCGGATTCACCCTCATCGAGGTGGTGCTCGCGACGGTGCTGCTGGCCGCCGGACTGGCGCTCGCGTTCGCGACGATCACTGCCGCCACCCGCACCACCGCCCGCGGCGAGCAGCTGGTCGCCGCGCACGAGCGCCAGCGCAGCGCCGAGCATTTCCTGCGGCGGCGCATCGCCGCCACGCGCCCGGTGGCGTTCGCGATGGATCCCTCGAGCAGCCTGCCGCAGCGCTTCGTCGGCGAACCCGAGCGGGTGCGCTTCGTGGCGGACCTGCCGGACTACCTCGGCCGCGGCGGCCCGTACCTCCACGACCTGGCATTCGAGGATGGCCGGCTCACGCTGCGCCTGGCGATGGTGCTCGCCGGGGAGGTGGTCGACGAGCCTTCCGCCGAACGCCCCGAGGTGCTGGTCGACGACGTGGCCGCGCTGCGCATCCGCTATCGCGCGCTGGACGGCGACGGCGGGCTGGGCCCGTGGCTCGAGCGCTGGGAAGCCGCCGAGCAGCTGCCGCTGCTGGTGGAGGTGTCGCTGGTCGACGCCGATGACCGCCGCTGGCCGCCGATCGTGGTCGCGCTGCCGCTGGCCGGCACCTCGACCGGCACCGGGGTGTTCGTCCCGTGATGCAGGCCGGGCCGGCACGCGGGCTGCCGCGCGCGCGGGCCGGCGCGATGCGTGGCGCCGCGCTGCTGCTGGTGCTCTGGCTGGTGGTGCTGCTGGCCACGCTGGTCGCCGGTTTCGCCACCGCCGCACGCGTGGAGCAGTTGCAGGGACGCGTGCTGGTGCGCGGACTGGTCGCCGCCAACGCCGCGCGTGCGGGAATGGAATACGCGTTGACCCGCGTCGAACTCGACGACCCCCGGCGCCAGTGGGTGCCCGACGGCCGCGCGAACGCCTGGCGCTACGGGGGCGCCACGCTGGAAGTGCGCGTGGTGGACGAGAACGGCAAGGTCGACCTCAACCAGGCCGACGCGAGCCTGCTCGGCGAGCTCGTCCGCGTGCTCGGGATCGAGCGCTTCGAGGCGCAGCGCATCGCCGCTGCGATCGTCGACTGGCGCGACGTGGACCCGTTCACCCAGCCGGCCGGCGGCGGCGAGGACGCTGACTACGCCGCCGCGGGGCGCCCGCATGGCGCCAAGGACGGCGAGTTCGAGAGCATCAACGAGCTCGAGCAGGTGCTGGGGATGACGCCCGCGCTGTTCGACGCGATGGCCCCGCACGTGACCGTGTTCAGCGGCCGCGCGCGCCCCGACGAGGCGTACGCCTCGCAGGCGGTGCTCGACGCGATGGGGATCGACGGCGCGGCCCGCGTGCGCAGGCGTGAACAGGCCGATCCGGTGACCGGCCGCGGGCCGGCGGAGCTGCCGATCGGCCAGCGCAGCGGTACGTATAGTATCGACGTGCGCGCGCAGCTGGCCGATGGCCGTCGCGCGCGGCTTCGGACGGTGGTGCGCACGGGCGGCAATGCGGTCCCCGGAATGCCCTACACCGCATTGCGCTGGGAGGAGGGCGTGTCGCTTCGATGACTGCGATGCAAGGCGGCCGCGCCTGGGGGCGGCTCGGATCGATCGGCATGCGCCTGCGCCCCGGGACCGGCGGCGCCTGGGCGTGGTGGCGGGCATCGATGGCCGCGTGGCTGCCGGCGCGCTGGCGCCGCGCGCTGGGAATCGATCGCGGTCGGCTGCTGCTCGAGGTCGACGGCGAGGACCTGCACCTGCGCCTCCAGCAGGGCGGCGTGCTGCGCGACCTCGGGCGACTGCCGGGCCTGGTGGCCGGCAGCGATCCGTCGCTGGACGTGCTGCTCGAGCGCCCCGGGGCCGACGCCGACCGGCTGGCGCGCGTGCTCGCGCCTGCGGCCGCCTCGCTTCCGCGCTGGCTGCTGCTGCCCGCGGCCGGCAGCCTGCGCCGGAGGCTCGCGCTGCCCGCCGCGGCCGCCGAGCGGCTGCGCGACGTGGTGGGCTTCGAGATCGACCGGCAGACGCCGTTCGCCGCCAGCGACGTGGCCTTCGACGCGCGCGTGCTGCCCGGGCGCAAGGGCGACGGTCCCCTGGACGTCGAACTCGTGGTCGTGCCGGAGGCCACTCTGGCCCCGCAGCGCACCGCGCTGGGGCCGCTTGCGTCGACCCTCGCGGGCATCGACGTGGCCGGCGCCGACGGCATTCCGCTGGGCGTGAACCTGCTGCCGCCGGCGCTGCGCCGCGGGCGGGCCGATGGCTGGCGGGGCTGGAACCTCGTCCTGACAGCCGTCGCCGTGCTGGCGCTCGCAGGCCTGATGGCGACGTTGCTGGAGAACCGTCGCGCGGCCGCGCAGGACGTGCGGGCCCGCATCGCCGGGCAGGCACAGGACGCCCGACGCGCCGGCGCCGAGCGCCAGCAGCTGGCGATGCTGATCGACGGCCAGGCGTTCCTCGACGGAACCCGCGCCGCGCAGCCGCCGACCGTCGTGCTGTGGGACGAGGCGACCCGCCTGCTGCCCGACGGCACCTATCTCGAGAAACTGTCGATCGAGGGCGAGCGGGTGATGTTCATCGGCCTGTCCCGGCAGGCGGCGTCGCTGCCCGAGCAGCTGGCGCAGAGCCGGCTGTGGCGCAACCCGGCGCTGGCAGGCGCGCTGCAGCCCGACCCCGGCAGTGGCCGCGACCGCTTCACCCTGACCGCCGAACTTGGCCCACCGCCCGCGCGCGGCGCCGCCGCCGGAGCCGCCCGTGGACGTGACTGAGCGCGACCGCTGGCTGGCGCTGGCACTGCTCACGGGCGTGGCGGCTTTGCTCTACGCGGCGCTGGTGCATCCGTGGTGGACGGTGCCGATGCGCGATGCGCAGGCCGAGGTGGGCACGCTGCTCGAGCGCGAACGGCGGCTGAGGACGATCCTGCAGCAGGCGCCGGAAGTGTCGCGGCGGCTGGCGCAGGTGCGCGCGGCACAGGCCAACGCGCCCGGCTTCCTCCCCGAGTCGACGCTGGAACTGGCGTCGGCGGGGCTGATCCGGCGGCTGGAAGGGGTGGTCACCCAGGCCAGCCCGGGCAACCGCAGCTGCATCATCCAGAATCGGGCGCCACTGGAATCGGCGGCGAGCGAGCGCTACACGCGGGTCACCGTCCAGGTGCGCCTGCGTTGCGGCGTGCCGGAGACCGCGGCGGTGCTGCACGCGCTTGAGATCGGCGCGCCCCGCCTGTTCATCGGCAACCTCAACATCATCGCCAACCGCATGTACTTCAGCCCCGGCACCGGCGCGCCGCAGAACGACGGCGGCCTGGACGTGGCTTTCGACCTCTATGGCTACCTTGCCCCCGACCAGCCGGAGGATCGCCGTGCAGGCCGCTGACGTGCCCGCGCGGACCTGGCTGCTGGCGGGCCTGGCCGGCTGGGCGCTGGCGGCATGGGTGCTGGCCCTGGCCGGCATGGGCGCCCGCGCGCCGGCGCTGCCCGACGACCCGGCGCTGCTGCAGCGCCTCCCGCAGGCGCGCGCGGCGGCCGCGCCATCGCTTGGGCCGCCGGGGCAGTACGCGGCGGTGTCCAGCCGCAACCTGTTCTCCGACGATCGCCGGCCCAAGCCGTTCCTCGTCCAGCGCGAGGGCGAGGCCGCACCCGAGCAGGCGTTCGATTTCGTGCTGACCAGCGTGATGATCACCGGGACGGCGCGGCTGGCGATCCTGCAAAGCCCGGACGGGGCGCAGTCGATGCGTGTCCGCTTGGGAGAAGCCCCGGACGCGCTGCCGGCATGGCGCCTGGCCGCGCTGTCGGCGCGCAGCGCCACGTTCGAAGGTCCCGAGGGCCAGCGCACGCTCGAACTGCGCATGTTCAACGGCCAGGGCGGGCAGCCGCCGACCAGCATGTCCGCGTCCATCCCGGGCATGTCCGACGCGGTCAACGCCAACACCGTCACCAACGCGCGGCCGGCGCCGATGGCCTCGAGCGGCGCGCCCCCGGTCCAGATCGGCAAGACCGGGCCGGCCCCGCCGGCTCCGGCGCCGCCCAGTGCGCCGTTGACCGAGGACGCGCAGATCGAGGCGATCCGCCAGCGCATCGAGGCACGCCGTGCCCAGTTGCGGCAACAGGCGCAGACGCCGTTCGTCCCGCCATCGCCATCCCAGCCGCCGCCCGCTCCGACGCAATGACGGCACCCCGCCCCGATCCGATCCGCGCGCCCCATCCCGGCGCGCCAGCCCGAGCCACCACCATGCCGCAGGCCCCGCTGTCCCCGTCCTTCCGCGTCGCCCGCGCACCGCTCGCGCAGGGCGCGCTCGCGCTGGCCCTGTCCGGCGTGTTGGCCGGCTGCGCCAGCGTGCCGCGCCCCGAAGTCCGCCGCGACGGCACCTACAACCCGGCCGCGCAGGCCGGCCCGCGCGGGCCGCAGACCACGGTGGTGGGCGGCGTCGCCGCTGAGCCGCTGGACGCCGACACGGTCGACGCGGGCCCGCGCCCGCAGATCCGCCGGGGCACCGGGCAGGTGATCAACCGTGACGCGGCCACCGCGCCGCTGCCCAACCTGCCAGCCACCGGGGGCGAGGCGACGTTCAATTTCGAGGGCGAGTCGCTGCACGCGGTGGTCAAGGCGATCCTCGGCGACATGCTCGGGCAGAACTACGTCATCGCCCCGGGCGTGCAGGGCACGGTCACGCTGGCCACGCCGCGGCCGGTGTCGTCGGCCGGCGCGCTGAACCTGCTGGAGATGGTGCTGGGCTGGAACAACGCGCGGCTGGTGTACGCAGGCGGGCGCTACAACATCGTGCCGGCCGACCAGGCGCTGGCCGGCAACGTCGCCCCGCGCACCGCCAGTGCCGCGGTGGCGCGCGGCTTCGAGGCGCGCGCGGTGCCGCTCAGGTACGTCTCGGCCACCGAGATGGAGAAGATCCTCAAGCCGTACGCGCGACCCAACGCCATCGTCAACGTCGACAACGGCCGCAACGTCATCACCGTGGCCGGCAGCCGCGCCGAGCTCGAGAACTACCTGCGCACGATCGAGATCTTCGACGTCGACTGGCTCTCCGGCATGAGCGTCGGCGTGTTCCCGCTGGCCTCCGGCCGCGCCAGCCGCGTGGTGGCGGACCTCGAGAAGGTGTTCGGCGAGCAGAGCAAGTCGCCGGTCGCGGGCATGTTCCGCTTCCTGCCGCTGGAAGGCGCCAACGCGGTGCTGGTGATCACCCCGCAGGCCGACTACCTCGACGACATCCAGCAGTGGCTCGAGCGCATCGACGGCGCCGGCGACAACGTGCAGCTCTACACGCACGAGCTGAAGTACATCAAGGCGCGCGACCTGGCCGACCGGCTGGCCGAGGTGTTCGGCGGGCGCGGCGGCGGTGGCGGCGGCCCGGAAGCGCCGTCGCTGATGCCCGGCACCGACCCGACGACTATTACCGATGGCGCCAACGGCTCGGCCGCGATGCTCACCGACGACAAGGGCGAGGCGGTCACCAGCGGCGGGGGCGGCATGGGCGGCGGCGCGATGTCGCTGGGCAGCGAGCGCGGTGGCAACGGCGCGGTGACGCTGGAGGTCGACGGCGACCGCGTCGGCGTGTCGGCGGTGGAGGAGACCAACGCGATCCTCGTGCGCGCCAGCCCCGCGGCGTGGAAGTCGATCCGCGACGTCATCGAGCGCCTGGACGTCATGCCGTTGCAGGTGCATATCGAAGCGCAGGTGGTGGAGGTGCAGCTCGCGGGCGACCTGCGCTACGGCGTCAACTGGTTCTTCGAGCGCGCGGTCACCGACGCCGGCCTGCCCAGCGCCGTGGGCCGCGGCACCTGGAGCAGCCTGGCCGGCAGCGTTGTCGGCCTCGACAGCGCCACCAGCAGCATCCCCGCGGGGCTGGGCTGGACGTTCCTGGGCCGCAACGCCGCCGCGGTGATCAACGTGCTCGACCAGGTGACCGACCTGCAGCTGCTGCAGGCGCCGTCGATCCTGGTGCGCAACAACGTCGAGGCCACGCTCAACGTCGGCAGCCGCATCCCGATCGCGTCGGTGACGGTCAACCCGGGCCTGGGCTCGGGCGAGACCACCTTCAGCCAGGTGCAGTACCTCGACACCGGCGTGATCCTGAAGGTGCGACCGCGCGTCACGCGCGAGGGGCTGGTGTTCCTCGACATCGTGCAGGAGATCAGCTCGCCCGGCGGGCAGGCCGACCGCAACGGCAACGTGCGCATCGATACGCGCAAGGTCAAGACCGAGACCGCCATCCAGTCCGGCGACACCGTGCTGCTGGCGGGCCTGATCAGCGACGGCGTGACGCGCGGTTCGTCGGGATTCCCGGGGCTCTCGCGCATCCCGGTGATCGGCGGGCTGTTCGGCACGCAGTCCTCGCGCACCGACCGCAACGAGGTGATCGTGCTGCTCACCCCGACCATCGTGCGCAACCCGGCCGAGGCGCGCGGGATCACCGACGAGTACGGCCGCCGCTTCCGCGCGCTGGAACCCATCAGGCGCACGACGCCGAAGCGCTGACCGTGCAGGGCCTGCCCGTCGTCGTCGTGCCCGTCGGCGCCGACGACGTGGCGCTCGATGCCTGCCTGGCCGCGCTCGATGCCGCGACGCCGGCCGGCACGCCGGTGTGGCTGGCCGACGATGCGCGCAGCGGGCCGCGCGGGCAGGCCGTCATCGCGCACTGGCTCGCGCGCACGCGGCTCGACGCCAGCCATTCGCGACGCCCGCGCGTGCTCGGCGACGTCGCCCACCTCGACGATGTCCTCAAGGCCTGCGGCGACCTCGACGTCGCGGTGCTGGCCTCCGATGCGCGGCCCGCGCCCGGCTGGCTCGAGCGCCTGGCCGCGTGCCTGGCGCACGACGGCGCCATCGCCAGCGCCACGCCGTGGTGCAACAGCGGCGAGACCGCATCGTGGCCACGCGTGGGCGAGCTCAACGCCGCGCCCGCGGACCCCGGGCGCCTCGCCCGCGCCTGCGCGCGCATGCCCGCGACCTACCCGGAGCTGCCGGCCGCGGTGTCGCACGCGGTGCTCCTGCGCGGCGCCGCGCGCGTGCGCGCGGGCGGGCTGGATGCGGCGACGTTCGCCGGCGTGGGCGCGGCGCTTGTGGACCTCTCGCTACGGCTGTCGGGGCTGGGCTGGCGCAACGCGCTGTGCGACACCGCGTTCGTGGCGCGCGATGCCGAGACGCCGGCGGGCGAGGGCGACGAGGCGCGCTTGGCGGTGCGCTGGCCCGGCTGGCACGCGCGGCTGGCGCCGATGCTGATGCACGATCCGCTGCATGCGCTGCGCGAACGGCTCGGCGTACTGCTCGACGCATGCGGGTCCGTGCCGCCGCAGGGCGACCTGTTCGACGCGGGTGCGCCATGAACACGGGCGCCGACATCGCCGTCGTGGTGGTCACCCACGAGAGCGCCGCGACGCTCGACGACTGCCTGCGGCGCCTGTGCGCCGCCGAGGGTGTGGCGGCGATCCGCGTGGTCGACAACGACTCGCGCGACGGCTCGCTGGAGATCGTGCAGCGCCATGCGCTGACCGACGCGCGCGTGCGCTTCATCGCCAACCCCGACAACCCGGGGTTCGCCGTGGGCTGCAACCAGGGCGCGGACGACGCGCTCGCGTCCGATGCGATCGCCTGGCTTGCCTTCGTCAACCCCGACGCGCTGGTCGCGCCGGACACGCTCGCGCGGCTGCGTGAACTCGCGGCAGGTGCCGGCGCCGAGGCGTTGCTGGGCGCGGACCTGGTGGACGAATCCGGCGTGCGCGATCCCGCGGCACGCCGGCGCGACCCGGATTTCGCCGCGATGCTGCGTGGCGCATTCGCCGGCGCGGGCGCGCGCGCGCGCTGGGCGATCGACGCCAACGACGCGCGCGGACTGCAGGATGTCGATGCGGTGTCGGGCGCGCTGGTGCTGATGCCGCACGGCCTGTTCACGCGCATCGGTGGCTTCGATCCCGCCTACCGCCTGCACGCCGAGGACCTCGACCTCTGCCGCCGCGCGCGCGACGCCGGCGCGCGGGTGGCGGTGGCCAACCACGTGCGCGTGGTGCACGTGCGCGGCGTGTCCAGCCGTGCACGGCCGCTGTTCGTGGAATGGCACAAGCACCGAGGGCTGTGGCGCTACTTCACCCGCTTCGAGGCGCCGCGCCGGTCGCTGCCCACCCGCATCGCGGTGTGGATGGCGATCTGGCTGCGCTTCCCCATCGCCGCGGCGCGCGCGTGGACGATCGCGCGCTGATGCGCGGCGCGAGGGGGTCATGCATCCTGTGCGCCTCGCCCACGGCCGCAGCGCGACGCCCATGACGCATCCCGCATGCACGCAGTGTGGCCGGCCCGTCGACGGTGAATCGCAACGGTATTGCCCGCAGTGCGGCCAGCCCACGCCGCCGCCGCGCATCGACTGGCATTTCCTCGGCCACGAGCTCGAGCACAGCATCCTGCACATGGACCGCGGGCTGCTGTTCACCCTGCGCGAACTGATGCTGCGCCCGGGTCGCCTGCTGCGTGACTACCTCGCCGGCCGGCGGCTCGGGCATGCCAAGCCGCTGCTGCTGATCATGGTGATGGCGGCGGCGGTGACGCTTGGCATGCGCGCCGTCCAATGGCTGCATCCCGACGCGAACGCCACGCTCATGGGATCGGCGCCCGCGCCAGGCGCGGACGAGGGCATGGCAGCCTCGGCGGCGATGGCCGGCTGGATGCAACGCAACTACGCGTTGCTGACCTTGCTGCTGCTGCCGTTGCAGGCAGGATGCTTCCGGCTGCTGTTCGGGCGAGGCTACGGCCTGAACTATCCCGAGTGGCTGGTCGTCGTCGCCCTGCTCACTGTCCAGGCGTTCGTGCTGCAGTGCGTCGCGCTTGCCGTGGGGCTGGCGTGGCCATCGGCGTTCCATCCCACGTACCTGTTGATGATCCTGCTCGCGGTCGTTTATGGATGCGCGTCGCTGCCGGGCCTGTTTCCTGCGCGCCCCGCCTGGCGCGTCCTGCTGCGCGCGCTGGCGGCATTCGTCCTGTTCATGGTGGCGAGCATCCTTTCGACCACCGTCGCCGGCGTGGTCATCGTGCAACTCCAACGCACCGCCTGAGTCGTCAGGCGCGATGTCGGTTGATGGCGTCGCGCAGCGCGCGGGCCTCGCGCGCCGCGGCCTCGGCGTAGTCGGCGCCACGCGAGGCATACAGGATCGCGCGCGACGAGCTCACCACGAGGCCGCTGCCTTCGATCGACTGCGCGCTGCGCACCACGGCCTCCACGTCGCCGCCCTGCGCGCCGACGCCGGGCACGAGGATGGGCATCGCGTTCCCGATGATGGCGCGCACCTCGCGCAGCTGATCAGGCCAGGTCGCGCCCACCACCAGCGCGCAGTTGCCGTGCGCGTTCCACTCCTGCGCGACGGTGGCGGCGACGTGTTGGTACAGCGGCCGCCGCGCGCCACCAGGTGCGTCCACGACCAGGTCCTGCAGGTCCGACGCGCCCGGGTTCGAGGTGTGGCACAGGATCACCACGCCGCGGTCGGCGTGGTCGAGGAACGGCTGCACCGAGTCGCGGCCGAGGTATGGGTTCACCGTCACCGCATCGGCGCCGTAACGGTCGAACGCCTCGCCCGCGTAATGCCGCGCGGTGCTGCCGATGTCGCCGCGCTTGCTGTCGAGGATCACCGGCACGCGCGGATGTGCCGCCTGCAGGTGCGCGATGAGCCGCCGTAGCGCGTCCTCCGCGCCCAGCGCGGCGAAGTGTGCGATCTGCGGCTTGAACGCGCAGGCGTACTCGGCCGTCGCGTCGGCGAGGTCGCGGCAGAATGCGAACACGGCGTCGTCGTCACTTGCGAACCCGGCCGGGAACTTCGCCGGCTCGGGGTCGAGGCCGATGCAGACGAGGGTGTTGGCGGCGGACCAGCGGGCCTTGAGGGCGTCAACGAACGATGTGCGCATGGACAGCGACTCCTTCGAACCGTCATCCCCGCGCAGGCGGGGATCTGTGGACGTGGCTTGTGCCCGTCATCCGCAAGTAGGCGGGATCCGGTGCCTTGCACTTTCCGCTTGTCATCACTGCGGACGCCGGATCCAGAAACATCGCACTTGCTGCTCGTCATCCCCGCGTAGGCGGGGATCCAGTGACCTTGCCCTTGCATCCGTCATCCCCGCGAAGGCGGGGATCCCTGGACGTCGCTTTTCGATGTCCGAACGCGAAGGAAGCAACAGCAAGGTCGATGGATCCGACAGGAGCATTCGGGGATGACGAACACAGGCAAAGGCAACGGCATCAAGTGACGGACGCAGGCAGCGGCATCAAGCAAGAGCAACAGCAAAGTCACTGGATCCCCCGACAACAGCACTCGGGGATGACGCACCGGCAAAGGCGGCTGCGCGATGCGCAGCCGCGCCGGTGCGTCACTTCAACGCCTTGAACCTCAACCGGTGCGGCTTGGCGCCTTCCTCGCCCAGTCGCCGCTTCTTGTCTTCCTCGTACTCGCGGTAGTTGCCCTGGAAGAACTCCACGTGCGAGTCGCCTTCGAAGGCGAGGATGTGCGTGGCGATGCGGTCGAGGAACCAGCGGTCGTGCGAGATCACGAACGCGTTGCCGGGGAACTCCAGCAGCGCATCCTCCAGCGCACGCAGGGTCTCGATGTCGAGGTCGTTGGACGGTTCGTCGAGCAGCAGCACGTTGCCGCCCTGCAGCAGGGTCTTGGCCATGTGCAGTCGGCCGCGCTCGCCGCCGGAGAGCGAACCGACCATCTTCTGCTGGTCCTGGCCCTTGAAGTTGAAGCGACCGATGTATGCGCGCGACTGGATCTCGATGCCGTTGATGTTGAGGATGTCCAGGCCGCCGGACACTTCCTGGAACACGTTGTGGTTGCCGGTCAGCGCGTCGCGGCTCTGGTCCACGTAGGCCAGCTTGACCGTCGGGCCCATCTCGATGGTGCCGCTGTCGGGCTTCTCGGCGCCGGTGATCATCTTGAACAGCGTCGACTTGCCCGCGCCGTTGGGCCCGATGATGCCGACGATGGCGCCGGCCGGCACCGAGAACGAGAGATCGTCGATCAGCAAACGGTCGCCGAATTTCTTCGAGACGTTCTTGAACTCGATGACCTTGTTGCCCAGCCGCTCGCCCGGCGGGATGAAGATCTCGTTGGTCTCGTTGCGCTTCTGGTAGTCGACCGCCTGCAGCTCCTCGATGCGCGCGAGGCGCGCCTTGCCCTTGGAGCGGCCGCCCTTGGCGTTCTGCCGCGCCCACTCCAGCTCCTTCTGGATCGCCTTCTGGCGCGCCTTTTCCTGGCTGTCCTCCTGCTTGAGGCGCTCGTCCTTCTGCTTGAGCCACTCGGTGTAGTTGCCCTTCCACGGGATGCCGCGGCCGCGGTCGAGCTCGAGGATCCACTCGGCGGCGTTGTCGAGGAAGTAGCGGTCGTGCGTCACCGCCACCACCGTGCCGGTGTAGCGCGCGAGGAACTGCTCGAGCCACTCCACCGACTCGGCGTCGAGGTGGTTGGTCGGCTCGTCGAGCAGCAGCATGTCGGGCTTCTGCAGCAGCAGGCGGCACAGCGCGACGCGGCGCTTCTCGCCGCCGGACAGGTTGCCGACCTTCGCATCCCACGGCGGCAGGCGCAGTGCATCGGCGGCGACGTCCAGCTGGTTCTCCAGCGTGTGCGCGTCGCCCGCGGCGAGGATCGCCTCCAGGCGCTCCTGCTCCTTTGCCAGCGCGTCGAAGTCGGCGCCTTCCTCGGCATAGGCCGCGTATACCGCGTCAAGCGCGGCCTGGGCGTTGATGACCTCGCCGACGCCTTCCTCGACGGCCTCGCGCACGGTCTTGTTCGGATCGATCTCCGGTTCCTGCGCGAGATAGCCGACCTTGATGCCCGGCTGCGGGCGCGCCTCGCCGGAGAAATCGGTGTCGACGCCGGCCATGATCTTGAGCACCGTCGACTTGCCGGCACCGTTGAGGCCGAGCAGGCCGATCTTGGCGCCCGGGAAGAACGACAGCGAGATGTCCTTGATGATCTGGCGCTTGGGCGGCACGGTCTTGCTGACGCCGCTCATGGTGTAGATGTATTGCATGGGTGCTCCGGGCAGGCGCGGGCCGCCTGCGCGCGGGCGGGCAGGGCGGCGGGAAACGGAAGGCCGCGAATTATACGGGGTGAGGCAGGGGCAAAAGAGTCCGCAAAGGACGCGAAAGACGCTATGGAAAACAAAGGCGAAAAAGGATGGAAGCAGCCGTAGCCCGGGTGGAGCGCAGCGATCCCCGGGAGTTGATGCGAGTAGGACCCGGGTATCGCTGCGTTCCACCCGGGCTACGTGTCCCAGCGACAGGTTTCTTCCGCCCTTTTTTGCGTCTTTAGCGTCCTTTGCGGACAACGCTCCTGCGTTTCGGCACCCCACCTCAGCGGAGTCGTGCCGGGTCGGAACGCTACACTTGCCACCCCGCCGACTCCCAGGACCTGCAATGTTCCCGCGCGACGCACGCATCGACGGTTTCGACCCTGAACTTGCCGCGGCCATCGCGCAGGAAACCCGCCGCCAGGAAGACCACGTCGAGCTGATCGCGTCGGAGAACTACGCCAGCCCGCGCGTGCTCGAGGCACAGGGTTCGGTGCTGACCAACAAGTACGCGGAAGGGTATCCGGGCAAGCGCTATTACGGCGGCTGCGAATACGTCGACATCGCCGAGCAGCTGGCCATCGACCGCTGCAAGGCGCTGTTCGACTGCGACTACGCCAACGTGCAGCCGCACTCGGGTTCGCAGGCCAACCAGGCGGTGTACTTCGCGCTGCTGCAGCCGGGCGACACCATCCTCGGCATGTCGCTGGCGCACGGCGGCCACCTCACCCACGGCGCCAAGGTCAACTTCAGCGGCAAGATCTTCAACGCGGTGCAGTACGGCGTGGACGAGAACGGCTTCATCGACTACGCCGAAGTCGAGCGCCTCGCGCAGGAACACAGGCCGAAGATGCTGGTCGCCGGCTTCTCCGCGTACTCGCAGGTCGTCGACTGGGCGCGCATGCGCGCGATCGCCGACGCGGTGGGGGCGATCTTTTTCGTCGACATGGCCCACGTCGCCGGGCTCGTCGCCGCCGGCGTCTACCCGACGCCGCTGCCGCACGCGCACGTGGTGACCTCCACCACGCACAAGACCCTGCGCGGCCCGCGCGGCGGAATTATCGTGGCCAAGAATCCTTCCGAGGACCTGGCCAAGAAGCTGCAGTCGATCGTCTTCCCCGGCATCCAGGGCGGCCCGCTGATGCACGTCATCGCCGCCAAGGCCGTGGCGTTCAAGGAAGCGCTGGAGCCCGACTTCAAGGCCTACCAGCAGCAGGTGGTGAAGAATGCGCAGGCGATGGCGGCGACGCTCGTCGAGCGTGGCTACAGGATCGTCTCCGGCGGCACGCAGAACCACCTCATGCTGGTCGACATGATCGGCAAGGACGTCTCCGGCAAGGACGCCGAAGCCGCCCTCGGCCGCGCGCACATCACCGTCAACAAGAACGCGGTGCCGAACGACCCGCGCTCGCCGTTCGTGACCTCGGGCCTGCGCCTGGGCACGCCGGCGGTGACCACGCGCGGCTACGTGGAACGCGATTGCGTGGACCTCGCCAACTGGATCGCCGACGTGCTGGATGCGCCGAATGACGATGCGGTCATCGCGCGCGTCGCCGACGCGGTCAAGGAGCAGTGCGCGCGGCTGCCTGTTTATGGGTGAGGTGGGAACGGGGAACGGGGAACGGGGAACGGGGAAGCGGGCGATTGTTGGCCGCCGACTTTCGCGAGCTGCGTGTGTGGGAAGAAGCGATGCGGTTGGCCGAGGCGGTCTACCGATTGACGAGCAGCTTTCCGCCGGACGAGCGATTTGGGCTGACCCAGCAACTACGCCGGGCCACGGTCTCTGTGGCCTCATGTATCGCCGAAGGCAATGGTCGCGACACGACCGCTGACTACCTTCGTTTCCTTTCTATGGCCAATGGATCGTTGTCGGAAGCCCACACGCAAGTGTTACTGGCCCAGCGCCTCGGGCTGGGAGATGCCGACTGCTATGGAGAAGTGTTTGAGGGCCTCTCCAGCGCAAGTCAGCTTTTGCAAGCCCTGCGCAAGTCATTGAGGATCAAGATCGCAGGTTCGCCCGCTGCTGCTTCCCCGTTCCCCGTTCCCCGTTCCCGCTCTCGCTCCACCCCCTGATGCACTGCCCCTTCTGCCAGCACACCGACACCCGCGTGATCGATTCGCGCGTGTCCGACGACGGCGCGACGATCCGCCGCCGGCGCGTGTGCGAGGCCTGCGGGGAGCGCTTCTCGACGCTCGAGATGATCGAGCTGAAGCTGCCGGCGATCGTCAAGTCCGACGGCCGCCGCGAGCCGTTCGACGCGCGCAAGCTGCGTCACGGCTTCGACCGCGCGCTGCAGAAGCGCCCTGTGTCCGACGAGCAGATCGAGGCTGCGGTGCGTGCGGTGGTGCACCACGCGCGCATGGCCGCCGAACGCGAGTTGCCGTCGCGCCGCGTCGGTGAGTTCGTCATGGCCGAACTGCGCAAGCTCGACCACGTCGCCTACGTGCGCTTCGCCTCGGTGTATCGCGCCTTCGAGGACGTGGCCGATTTCCGCGAGGAGCTCGACCGCCTGGAGCGCGACATCCCGCCCGCTGAAACCCAGCTGCCACTGCTCGGTGGCGATCCTCCGCCCGAGAAGAAGAAGCGCTGATCCATGCCTGATTCCACGCCCCGCGCCGTATCCGCAGTGCGCGCACGATGCATGGAGTCCGGGCCACGCGATGAGGCGATGCTGCCGCCGTGACCAATCCCCAAGTCCCAATCCCGAATCCCGGCTTCACCGCCCTCGACCATGCGCACATGGCGCACGCGCTGCGACTGGCCGCGCGCGGTGCGTACACCACCAAGCCGAACCCGATGGTGGGCTGCGTCCTCGCGCACGGCGAGCGCGTGGTCGGCAGCGGATTCCACGCGCGCGCGGGGCAACCGCATGCCGAGCCGCTGGCGCTGGCACAGGCCGGCGACGCCGCGCGCGGCGCGACCGCCTACGTGACGCTCGAGCCGTGCGCGCATACCGGCCGCACCGGCCCGTGCGTGGACGCGCTGATCGGCGCCGGCGTCGCCCGCGTGGTCGCGGCGATGCGCGACCCGTTCCGGCACGTCGACGGCGCCGGCTTCGAACGCCTGCGCGCGGCCGGCATCGAGGTCGCCGTGGGGCTGATGGAAGCGCAGGCCCGCGCACTCAACCGCGGCTTCCTGTCGCGCATCGAGCGTGGCCGCCCGTTCGTCACGGTCAAGCTGGCGACGAGCCTGGATGGCCGCAGCGCGATGGCCTCGGGCGACAGCAAGTGGATCAGCGGCGAGCAGTCGCGCCACGACGTGCACCGCCTGCGCGCGCGCAGTGGCGCCATCGTCACCGGTGCCGGCACCGTGCTTGCCGACGATCCGCAGCTCAGCGCACGCCTGCCCGCGGACGTGGAGGTGGTGCAGCCGCTGCGCGTGGTGCTCGACCCGGGCCTGGCCACCGTCGCGCGCGGCCGCGTGCGCGAGGGCGAGGCGCCGACGCTGTACATCCACGCGCCCAACACCAAGGTGCCGCGCGGCCTGAAGGCGGAGCTCGCGCACGCGCCGGTGCGCGCGGGCATGGTCGACCTGCATGCGGTGCTGCAGCTGCTGGCCGCGCGCGAGGTCAACGACGTGCTGGTGGAGACCGGCGCCACCCTCGCCGGCGCGTTCATGGCCGAGCACCTGGTCGACGAACTGGTGCTCTACGTCGCGCCGGTGCTGCTGGGCGCGCAGGCGCGGCCACTGTTCGGCGGCTTGCATATCGAGGCGATGGCCGAGCGCTACGAACTCGAGCTCGTCGATACCCGAAGCGTCGGCGACGACCTGCGCCTGACCCTGCTGCCGCGCGGCGTGCCAACGCCGGCGCCCGCACCAGCGGACAGCTGAGGCATGTTCACCGGACTCATCGAAGGCGTCGGCACCCTGGCATCGCGCGACGCTGTGGGCGGCGACGCGCGCCTGCGCATCGAGGCCGGCACGCTGCCGCTCGCTGACGTGGCGCTCGGCGAGAGCATCGCGGTCAACGGCGTGTGCCTGACCGTGGTGACGTTCGACGCGGCGGGTTTCACCGCTGACGCCTCCAACGAGACACTGGCTCTGACCACGCTTGGCGCATTGCCGGCCGGCCGCCCGGTGAACCTCGAACGCGCGATGCGCCCCACCGACCGCCTCGGCGGGCACCTGGTGAGCGGGCATGTCGACGGCATCGGCCACGTGGCGTCCGTGCACGACGACGCGCGCGCGCAGCGCTGGCGCTTCAGCGCGCCTGCGCCGTTGCTGCGCTACATCGCGACCAAGGGGTCGATCTGCGTGGATGGCGTCAGCCTGACCGTCAATGCGGTCGACGACGCCGGCTTCGAAGTCGCGCTGGTCCCGCATACCGTCGCCCACACCGCCTTCGGCGCGACGCGCGTCGGGGATGCGGTGAACCTCGAAGTCGACCTCGTCGCGCGGTACGTCGAACGGCTGCTCGCGACGCGCTGACCCGCCGCGCGCCCGCCCCCGCGCATCGCCCGTAAAATCCGCGTCCCGACGCACCTGGACGCCCCGATGCCGTTTTCCCCCATCCCCGAACTGCTCGAGGAAATCCGTGCCGGGCGGATGGTGGTGATCGTCGACGACGAGGATCGCGAGAACGAGGGCGACCTGATCATGGCCGCCGAGCTGGTCAAGCCGACCGACATCAACTTCATGGTCACCCATGCGCGCGGGCTGGTGTGCCTGTCGCTCACGCGCGAGCGCTGCCGGCAGCTCGGGCTGCCGCCGATGGTGCAGTCGAACACCAGCCAGCACCACACCAATTTCACCGTGTCGATCGAGGCCGCCGAGGGCGTCACCACCGGCATCAGCGCCTACGACCGCGCGCACACCATCCGCACCGCGGTGCGTCCCGACGCGTCCGCGCGCGACCTGCACCAGCCGGGCCACATCTTCCCGCTGGCTGCGCAGCCCGGCGGCGTGCTGACGCGCGCGGGCCACACCGAGGCGGCGAGCGACCTCGCCATGCTCGCCGGGCTGGAACCGGCGGGCGTGCTGGTGGAGATCCTCAACGGCGACGGCAGCATGGCGCGGCGGCCGCAGCTGGAGGCGTTCGCCGCCGAGCACGGCCTGAAGATGGGCTCGATCGAGGCGCTGATCCGCCACCGCCTGGAGACCGAGCACACCGTCGAGCGCATCGACACGCGCAGCATCGAGACCGCGCACGGCGCGTTCGAGCTGGTCACCTACCGCGACCGCCTGAGCCGCGCGCTGCACTTCGCGCTGGTGCGCGGCAGCGTCGATGCCGCCACGCCGACGCTGGTGCGCGTGCACATGCAGAACCCGCTCGCCGACGCACTGCATTGGCGGCGCGTGGATTTCGGCGCGCCCACCGACGACGTGTTGGCGGCGATCGCCAGCGAGGGGCGCGGCGTGCTGGTCGTCCTCGCCGACGCGCCCGATGCCGACGCGCTGCTCGCGCGCCTGCGTGCCACGCCGGCCGAGCACGACGCCACGCCCTCGGCGCCCGCGCTCACCGAATGGCGCCGCACCGGCGCCGGCAGCCAGATCCTCGCCGACCTCGGCCTGGGCCGCCTGCGCGTGATCGGCACGCCGCGCAAGCAGATCGGGCTGGCGGGGTTCGGGCTGGATGTCGTGGAGTACGTGAGTTTGTAGGGATCGGGACCCGGGCCCGGGTTCCGACGCGCAACGACAAAGGCGTTGGGTCCGCGAAGGACGCGAAAGGCGCGAAAAAGGCGCATACAAACGCTTCAGTGTTCTCCTTCGCGTGTTTCGCGTGTTTCGCGTCCTTCGCGGACCGCTCCGCTTCTGCTCCTCCCGGGTCCCGGGTCCCGGATCCCGGCTTCCCTCCGCCGCGTAAACTTGCCGGCCTGCCTGCCCCCGGCCATCCCCATGCCCCACATCGAAGGCGACCTGCGCAGCCCCGAGGGCGCGCGCTTCGCCATCCTCGCCAGCTGCTGGAACCCGCGCATCACCGACGCGCTGGTCGCCGGCGCGCGCAAGGCCTTCCTCGACCACGGCGTGGCCGAATCGGCGGTGGACGTGGTGCGCGTGCCCGGTGCGTGGGAACTGCCCGGCGCCGCCGCGCGCCTGGCGGCCGCCGGCAGCCACGCCGCGGTGGTCGCGCTGGGCTGCGTGGTGCGCGGCGACACGCGCCACTACGAGCATGTCGCCGATGAATGCGCGCGTGGCCTGATGCGCGTGGCCCTCGATGCCGGCGTGCCGGTGAGCAATGGCGTGCTGGCCGCCGAGCGCTTCGAGGATGCCGAGGCACGCGCGGGCGGCACGCACGGAAACAAGGGCGAGGAGGCCGCGCTGGCGGCGCTCGAGATGGCGCACCTGTTCGCGCAACTTCCTGCCGCCCGGGTGGTGCCATGAGCCGGCCCACCCGCCGTGACGGCATCGATCCCGTCGCGCGCTCGCGCGCCCGCCGCCGCGCGCTGCAGGCGCTGTACGCGTGGTCGATGTCCGGCGCCAGCGCCGAGAACGTGATCGAGCAGTTTGCCCACGAGCAGGCCAAGGAGCACGCGGACCTCGAGTACTTCGAGGACCTCGTGCGCGGCGTCGACATCCACCACGAGGCGCTCGACGAGGCGCTGGCACCGTTCCTGGACCGCGACGTCGACCAGGTCGACCCGATCGAACGCGCCGCTCTGCGCATCGCCGCCTACGAGCTGCGCATGCGCCCGGACGTGCCCTATCGCGTGGTGATCAACGAGGCCATCGAGGGCGTCAAGAAGTTCGGCGCCGAGCACGGCCACACTTACGTCAACGGCGTGCTCGATCGCGCCGCCGCGCAGTGGCGCAGCGTCGAGGTGGGCGCGGGGCGCCGCTGAGCCGCGCATGCGGCTGCACACGATGGAATTCGAGCTGATCGACCGCATCCGCGCCCGCGCCGCGACGCGTGGCGACGTGGTGCTGGGCATCGGCGACGACGCCGCGCTGCTGTCGATGCCGCCGGGCATGCAGCTGGTGGTGGCGATGGACACGCTCAACGACGGCGTGCATTTCCCGCAAGGCACGGCGGCCGCGGACATCGGCCACAAGGCGCTGGCGGTGAACCTGTCGGACCTGGCGGCGATGGGCGCGACGCCCGCGTGGTGCACGCTGTCGCTGTCGTTGCCCGCGGCTGACATGGACTGGGTCGATGCGTTCCTCGATGGCTTCCTCGCGCTGGCCGATGCGCACGGCATCGCGCTGGTGGGCGGCGATACGACGCGCGGGCCGTTGTCGGTCTGCGTCGCAGTGCACGGGTTCGTGGAGCCGGGCCTTGCGCTGCGTCGCGATGGCGCACGGGTGGGCGATGACGTGTGGGGCAGCGGGACGCTGGGGGATGCGGCGGCGGGGTTGGTGCTTGCGCTTGGTGACGACCGCGTTGCCATGTCAGACATCGCCGAGCGCGATGAACTGCCTACTCTCGAATCAAGAAGAGACGGCTGGGTCGAGCCAGGGCGGAGCACAGAAAACGCTGAGGCAACTGCGTCCGAACCAACCAGGCACGTCCCGCCGCATTCCGGAGGGCAAGGCACTGCCCGCCCCTCTCCCCAACCCCTCTCCCGGGGGGAGAGGGGCTTCGATCCGTCGCATGTCACGTGGCTTCGCGCGCGGCTGGATCGGCCCACGCCGCGCATCGCGCTGGGACGTGCGCTCGGCGGTGTCGCCACGGCGTGCATCGATATCTCCGACGGATTGCTTGCCGATACGGCGCACATTGCCCGTGCCAGTGGCGTCGGCCTGCGGATCGATGTGGATGCGCTGCCGGCATCGCCCGCGTTGCGCGGCGTCGCGCGCGATGCCAATGCATTACGCACGTGGCAGTCCGCCGGAGGCGATGATTACGAGCTGTGCTTCACCGCGCCACGCGACGCACGCAAGCGCGTCGAGGCGTCTGCGCAGGCGGCGGGCGTCGCGGTCACGCGCATCGGCCAGGCCGTCGCGGGCGCTGGCGTGGAGGCCATCGACGCCCGCGGACACGCATGGCGGGCGATGCGCGCGGGATACCGCCACTTCGACTGACGCGCGTTGATGGCGGTGCGGCTCCACCGATGCGCGCGCATCGATGGAGCCGGCTTGGTGCAACGCGTGAGGCGCGGGCCTCGCCGCGGCGGCCCTAGCGCACCGCGGCTACGCCCTTGGCGATCGCCTTGTCGGCGGCGGCGGTGATCTGCTTCTGCAGCGCCGCGTCGCCGATGCCGGTCGCCAGTTCGCGGATCGCCAGACCGACCAGTGCATGGTTCTCGGGGCGCCGGCCCCACTCGGGGTCTTCCCACCGGCCGTTGAAGTAGTTGGTGACCTGCAGGACGAAGTCGAGACGGGATCTGACCTTGCGAAGGGCCATGGGACTGCTCCTTGTCGATGCCCGGGCGGGATTGCCCGGCCCTTCTTCGAACGCGCGCATGCGTGCATGCCGGCCAGCACGCGGTCAATCCGGCAACAGCTTGCCCGGGTTGAGGATCCCGTCCGGATCGAACGCCGCCTTGACCGCGCGCATCGCCGCGAGCGTGGGCGCGTCGATGGCCTGCGGCATGAACGCGCGCTTGGCCATGCCGATGCCGTGCTCGCCCGACAGCGTGCCGCCCAGCGCGATCGCGAGCGCGAACACCCGCGCCATCGCCTCCTGCGCGCGCGCGGACTGCGCGGCGTCGCCGGGGTCGTACATCAGGTTGACGTGCAGGTTGCCGTTGCCGGCGTGCCCGAAGGTCACGATGCGAAGCGCGGAGTCGCGCGCGAGCGCCTGCACGCCTTCGACGAGGGCGGGGATGCGCGATACCGGCACCACCACGTCCTCGTTGATCTTGCCGGGCGCCAGCGTGCGCAGCGCCGGGGACAGCGCCCTGCGCGCGGACCACAGGCGTTCGCGTGCGGCGCTGTCCGGCGCGGTGTCGATCGCCAGCAAGCCGTCACCCCGTGCGGCGCGTGACAGCGCGTTGATGGACGCCGGCAGCGTCGTCGCATCGCCGTCGACCTCGATCATCAGCAGCGCACCCGCGTCGGCCGGCAGGTCGCTCGCTCCGGTCGTGGCGACCATGTGCGCACGCGCGAGGCCAAGCGCGTCGCCGTCCATGAACTCGAGCATCGACGGCACCGCCGGCTGCGCCATCAGCCGCGCGACGGCCTGTGCGGCGCTGGCGACGTCACGATAGGTCGCGCGCAGCGCGGCGCGCGCGGCCGGCGCGGGCGTCAGCCGCAGCGTGGCCTCCACGATGAGCGCCAGCGTGCCCTCGCTGCCGACGAGCAGCCGTTGCAGGTCGTACCCGGTCGCGCCCTTGGTGGTCGCGGTGCCGCAGGTGATGAGCTCGCCCGTGCCGGTAACGGCGGTGAGCGCCAGCACGTTGTCGCGGCTGGCGCCGTACTTCACCGCGCGCGGGCCGCCGGCATTGCAGGCGAGGTTGCCGCCGATGGTGCTGTACGCCGCGCTGGTGGGATCGGGCGGCCAGAACAGGCCATGCGGCGCGAGCGCGGCCTGCAGGTCGCCATTGAGCACGCCGGGCTCGACCACCGCGCAGCGATCCCCCGGGAGGATGGCGAGGATGCGATCCATGCGCTCGAACGACACCACCACGCCGCCCTGCACCGGCACCGCGGCGCCGGTGGTGTTGGTGCCGCGACCACGCGCGATCACCGGCACGCGGTGCGCACGGCACGCGCGCACGATCGCCTGCACCTGTTCGCGCGTACGCGGCAGCGCGACGGCGTCGGGCATGCCGTGGCGTCGCGAGTTGTCGTAGGCGTAGGTCAGGCGTTCGCTTTCATCCGTGCGCAGCCCGTCGCCGAGCGCATCGGCGAGCGGGGTCAGCAGGGCATCGGGCAATCGCATCGCTCAGGCGACCCGGAAGGCGTCACGGATCCAGTGCAGCACCGGCGCATCCGCGGCACCGTCGGCCTCGACCACGTCGAACCGGCACGGCATGTCGCGCCACTGCGGATGCGCCAGCAGGAAGCCCTGGGCGGCGCGCGCGATCTTGTGCTGCTTGCGTGCGTCCACGCTCGACGCACCTCCGCCGAAGCCACGCGCGCGGCGGTAGCGCACCTCCACGAAGACAAGCGTGTCGGCTTCGCGCATCACCAGGTCCAACTCGCCGAAGCGGAACGCGGCGTTGGCGGCGACCGCGCGCAGGCCGGCGCCCTCCAGGTGCGCCCGCGCGGCGGCCTCGACCGCGTCGCCGCGCCGGCGCACCGCGCTGGGCATCAGCCGCGCGCGTCGGCGAAAGGCACGGCGACGCCGTCGCGGAAGGTCGACCACGCCGGCGTGCGCAGCACGTTGCCGAAGCCGTCCAGGCGCAGCACGCCGGTGGCAGCTTCGACGCGGCCATCGGCCTGGGTGGCGAGCCGTTCCAGGTATGCGGTGACCAGCCAGGCGTCATGTCCGAACGCGAACAGACGCGCCGCCGGGCCGCGCGCGGTGGAGATGCGCGCCGCGGTGGCCGCCGCCGGTGGCAGGCCCGGCAGCCCGCGCGTCGTCCAGGTCTCGCCGGGGAACACGATGCCGTCGAGCACGCGGTCCTCCGCGGGCTTGCCGGTGCCCGACAGCAGTGCGCTGGTGGCGTACATCGGCTTGCCCGACATTCCCGCGAGCGCGAGCTTCGGTGCGACCGCGCGCGCTTCGGCGCCGCGCAGCGCGAGGAACACCGCATCGGCGCCACCCTCGGCCTGCGCGAGCGCGCCGAAGTCGGCGGTGGCCGCGGTGGCGGTGGCGACGGCAACGCCGCGCGCGCCCAGCGCATCGCGCAGGGCGGCGATCGCGCGTCGCTGGGTGTCGTCGCTGCCGCCGATCGCCAGCACCCGCGTCGCGCCGCGCGCCAGCAGCGCTTCGGCCGCGGCGTTCGCCTCGTCCTCCGGCGAGAGCGAGAAGCTCGCCGCGCCCGACGGCGGCGCCGTCACCGCGCGGTTGAGGGCGAGCACCGGCACCTCGAGCGCGCCGCGGCCGAACAGCACGCCCACCTCGTCGCGGCCGAGCGGGCCGACGACGAAATCGCTGCCGGCCTCCACCGCGCGGTCGTACGCGGCCGCGGCGCCGGTGGCGGTGTCGTAGAACTGCACGTCGGGGCGACGCCGCGTTTCGTTGTGGTAACCGGCCATGAAGCCGTCGCGTACCGGCGCGGCCGCGGTGGCCAGCGAACCGGTCAGCGGCAGCAGCACCGCCACGCGCACCGGCGGGCGGTAGCCATCGCGCTCGGCGGGCGGGCGGTTGCCGGCGTCGAAGCGCCAGCCGCTGCGCGCGAACGGGCGCGGCAGCGGCAGCCCGCGCTGCAGCATCGCGCGGCCGGCATATGGATACAGCGCATCGCCGTCGGGCAGCGCCGCGGCTTCGCGGGCGAGCGTGGCGTTGTCGAGCTGCGACAGCAGCCGGTCGATGCGCGCGTCGGCGTCGCGTCGCGCGCTGCCCGCGAGTGCCTGCGCGTCGCGCGCGAGCGCGCGGGCCTCGTCCAGCGCGGGAGACTGCGGGCCGACGGGAACGTCGGCGGGCCCGGCCACGCGCGTGCCGGGGGCGCATCCGGCGAGCGCAAGCATCGCACCCAGCAGCAGCGGGACGACCAGTCGTCGGGCGGGGCGTCGGGCATTCATGCGCATGGCGTCGCGTCGCTGCAGGGGATGGCCGCGATTCTAAGCGCGCAGGGGCGTGAGGCCCGGATACACGCGCCGCGTACGATGCCGCGATGTCCACGCCCATGCCCGCGCACGCTCCCGGAACCCTGCACGTGGTCGCCACGCCGATCGGAAATCTGGCCGACCTGTCGCCGCGCGCGCAGGCGGTGCTGCGCGAGGTCGAGGCGGTCTGCGCCGAGGACACGCGGCACACCCGGCAGCTGCTTGCGCACTTCGGGATCGACCAGGCGCTGGTCGCGCTGCACGAGCACAACGAGGATGCGCAGGCGGCGCAACTCGTCTCGCGCCTGCAGGCCGGCGCCTCCCTTGCACTCGTGTCCGATGCCGGGACGCCGCTGGTGAGCGACCCGGGGTTCCGCCTGGTGCGCGCCGCGCGCCTGGCGGGGGTGCGTGTGTCGCCGGTGCCCGGCGCGTGCGCGGCGATCGCCGCCTTGAGCGTGGCCGGCGCGCCGAGCGACCGGTTCGTGTTCGAGGGGTTCCTGCCGGCCAGGAGCGGGCCGCGACGCGAGCGGCTGGCGCAGCTCGCCGGCGAGACGCGCACGCTGCTGTTCTACGAGGCATCGCACCGCATCGCCGAGACCCTCGCCGACATGGCGGTGGTCATCGGTGGCGCGCGCCGCGTGGTGCTGGCGCGCGAGCTGACCAAGCTGTTCGAGACGGTGCTCGACGGCACGCTCGACGAGATCGCCGCGCGCGTGGCGACGGACGCCGACCAGCGCCGCGGCGAATTCGTGCTGGTGCTCGAAGGCGCCAGCGACGACGCCGAGGCCCGCATCGCCGAAGGCCGGCGCCTGTACGCGCGCCTGGCCGCGCACCTCAAGCCCTCGCAGGCCGCCAAGCTCGCCGCCGAGCTTTCCGGCGCACCGCGCAAGGCGTTGTATGGGGGCGAGTCGGACGAGGCGTCGTAGCCAGTGACATTGCAAAACAAGAGCGGGGTCCGCAAAGGACGCGAAAGACGCTAAGGAACAGCGACACCAACGACAGCAGCCACGTTGCGATGAACCGCTACGACGGCCCTTCTTTTCCGCTTTTCTTTTGCGTCTTCAGCGTCCTTTGCGGACCACCGCTCCTTTTCAGGATGACCGACGCGGCTTCGTCTCGAGGCGTGGCCCGGCTGGAGCGAAGCGATTTCGCGCTGATCTTCGACCATCGGCGCGACTGGAACGCGCCGTCGCGCGCCTTGGCATCCGCGCGCGAGCTTCATCAACCCCGGATATCGCTGCGCTCCATCCGGGCTCCGGGATGCGCGGGATGTACACTTGCCACGCGGAGTCGGCCAGGCAGTCGCGTCATTCGAAAGGATGCCGAGGAAAGTCCGGGCTCCACAGGGCACGGTGCCAGGTAACGCCTGGGCGGGGCGACCCGACGGAAAGTGCAACAGAGAGCAGACCGCCGAACGGCGCCGCAAGGCACGCGTGGCAAGGGTGAAACGGTGCGGTAAGAGCGCACCGCGAGCCTGGCAACAGGCCGGCACGGCAAACCCCACCGGGAGCAAGACCAAATAGGGAGACGATGCCGCGGCCCGCGGTGTCTCCGGGTCGGTTGCTTGAGCGACGCGGTGACGCGTCGCCTAGAGGAATGACTGCCCACGACAGAACCCGGCTTATCGGCCGGCTCCGCACCTTATCTTGCGCAGCAAGAAAGGTGCGCCCACGCTTGTCGATGTTGCGGCGGTACGGCTGCCGAAACATCGAAAACCGCGGGTCCCTTGCGTGCCTTCCACACCCCTTGTTCGCGCCTGCGGCGCGAATCGCCCCCTCACTCAGGGGGCGACGCGCTTCGCGCGCAACGGCAGTGGCAAAAGCTGGGCCGGTTAACGCCTCGCGACACGGCTACACGTGGTGTCTTCTTTGCTCGTCATCCCCGCGCAGGCGGGGATCCATGGACGTTGCTCACGTATGTCGCAGGCACACGCCGCAACGATCAAGCGCGCGCAAGCCGTGCTTCGTATTCGGCCTCGAGTTGCGTATGCGTGCGCCAGAACGGGCGTGGCGGGCGGTGGGAGAGCACGTCGTCGAGCAGGCCCAGGTGCGTGTGCCAGCCGCTGGCGACGCTGGTCATCTCGTTCGCGCGCAGCTGGAGGTGGGTGAGGGTCAGGCGCACGCGGTCGCCGGCGGGTTCGAGGGCGAAGGTCACTTCCGAATCGTCCGCGTGCGCCTCGTGCTCCGACTCGGTCCACGTGTAGCAAGCAGGCGTGGCGGGTCGAGTCGGGTGATGCGGCCGTGCATGGTGCCGCTGTTCTCGTAGTCGCGGTACTTGGCCGGCGCGCGGTCGTCGCCCTGCGACAGCTTCGCGTTGCGGAAGTGCAACGCGACGGCGCCGCCGACGCGCAGGTCCATCGCGCCGCCGGCGAGCCAGCGAGCACGCAGCGCGGGTTCGGTCAGCATCGCCCAGACGCGCTCGATCGGGCCTGGCAGGTCGCGCACGAAGCGGATCGTGTCGGGTGCGACGGGTTCGCCGTGGGCGTCGTTCATGGTCGTCTCCTGTTGCGTGCGTGAGTGGTCGAAGACGCGACGCGATCAGCGCGCGGCGTCGTCGGATGGCATGTCCTGCGTGGGCGCATCGGCGCGCAGCAGCTGCTCGAGTGCGTCGAGGCGCTGCGCCCAGAACGTTTCGTAGCGGCGCAGCCACGCATGGGCCTGCGCGAGGGGGGCGGGTTCGAGCCGCACGCGGTGCGTGCGGCCGATCACCCTGCGCGTCACCAGCCCGGCACGTTCGAGCGTGCGGATGTGCTTGGACGCCGCGGCGAGGGTCATGGCGAACGGCGCGGCCAGTTCGCCCACGCTGTGCTCGGCGTCGGCGAGCCTGGCCAGCATCGCGCGGCGGGTGTGGTCGGCGAGGGCATGGAACACCGGGTCCAGGTCGGGCAGTTGGTCAACCATGGAGTTGAATATGGCCCCTTGACGCTGGAACCGTCAACCAACGAGTTGAATGAAGGACGCTGGTGCAGTGCACCATGCGGTCGACTGTCAGGATGCTCCCCTCGTTGTCCGCCGACCTCAATCGGGGCCAATCTCAAAAATTGAGACGAAACAACGGCTAGTGGATAACTCTTGAATAAGACTCTGAAGTTCGCTGCAAGCCATTGATGCGGCTGGGAAAATCTGTGCCGTCGCGCTGTTGACAACCCCGGGTGCCACTCCTAAGGTGGCGATCCGAGGGGAAACCGGGTTTTTCGTGGTTTTTCCGGAGGCGATGGCCCGGGGGGTCGTCGCGACAGGGCGGCGCGCAAGGCGTCGCCCGGCAGCAGGCACGGGCAGGCGATGTTCCAGGGCGAAACCGCCATCACGATCGACGACAAGGGCCGGCTGGCGGTGCCCACCGCCTACCGCGAGCTCGTCGCGCGCGAGGCCGGCGGACGGCTGGTGCTGACCTACAACCCCTTCGAGGCCGGCAGCCTGTACCTGTACCCGGTCGCCGCCTGGCAACGCGTGCGCGACGCGGTCAACGCCCTGCCCAAGACCAAGTCGGTCAACCGCGCCTTGCAGCTCAAGCTGGTCGGCGCCGCGTGCGAGGTCGAACCCGACGGCAACGGCCGCATTTCGATCCCGGCCAGCATGCGCAGCGCGGTGGGCATCGAGCGCCGCGCGGTGCTGCTGGGCATGGGCGACAAGTTCGAGCTGTGGAGCGAGCAGGCGCACCACGCGCAGATCAGCCAGGTCATCGGTGACGACGACCTGGGCGACGACCTCGCCGGGCTGCCCCTGTGACCGGCGGTGGCATGGAGCGCAGCGCTTCCGGCCACGCCCCCGCGACGCACCGGCCGGTCCTCTACGCGCAGGTGCTCGACGGGCTGGCGGTGCAGGCCGATGGCACTTATCTCGATGGCACCTTCGGCCGCGGCGGCCATGCGCGCGGCGTGCTCGACAAGCTGGGCCCCGGCGGGCGCCTGCTGGTGATGGACAAGGATCCCGAGGCGATCGCCGTCGCCCGCGAGGCGTTCGGCGGCGATGCGCGGGTGGCCATCCACCACGGCAGCTTCACCGACATGGCGCACTGGGACGCCGCCGCGGGTGGACTCGACGGTGTGCTGCTGGACCTCGGCGTGTCCTCGCCGCAGCTCGACGTCGCCGAGCGCGGTTTCTCGTTCGGCAAGGACGGCCCGCTGGACATGCGCATGGACCCGACCTCGGGCCAGAGCGTGGCCGAGTGGCTGGCGACGGCCGAGGAGCGCGAGATCGCCGACGTGCTGTGGACCTACGGCGAGGAGCGCGCGAGCCGGCGCATCGCCAAGGCGATCGTCGCGCGCCGTGCCAGCGCGCCGCTGGCGCGCACCGCCGAACTGGCCGACCTCATCGCCTCCGTCGTGCCGCGCGGCAAGGACAAGAGCCATCCGGCCACGCGCAGCTTCCAGGCGCTGCGCATCTTCATCAACCGCGAGCTGGCCGACCTCGAAACCGGGCTCGACGCCGCGCACGCGCAGTTGAAGGCCGGCGGGCGGCTGGCGGTGATCAGCTTCCACTCGCTGGAAGACCGCATCGTCAAGCAGTTCATGGCGCGCCACGCCAAGGCGCCGCCGGCCGACCGCCGTCGCCCGATCGAAGCCGAGTTCACACCCACGCTCAGGCTCGTCGGCGGCGCGCAGAAGGCCGATGCCGCCGAGCTCGCTGACAACGTGCGCGCGCGCAGCGCGGTGTTGCGGGTGGCGGAGAAGCTGGGGACCGGGGACCGGGGACCGGGGACCGGGGACCGCAACACGTCCAAGTCCGCGAAGGGTGGCGAACGCGCCAAGAACGCGGCGGATCGTAATGACGTCGAACGCCCCTTGTCGCTTCCTTGCCTTTCGCTCGCTTCGGGTTCCTCGCCGACGGCTACGCTTCTGCGCTTCCCGGTCCCCGGTCCCCGGTCCCCGGTCCCCGCGCGCGAGGCCCGCCCATGAGCCTGCGCGGGATCCTCACCGTGCTGGTCATCGCCAACGTCGCGACCGCGCTGGCGATCGTGCATGCGCGGCACCTGCATCGCACCGCGTTCATGGAGTTGTCGCGCCTTGAGAAGGCGCGCGACGCGCTCAACATCGATTTCGGCCGCCTGCAGCTGGAACAGGCGACGTGGGCCGAGGCCAACCGCATCGACCAGGTCGCGCGCGACCGGCTCGGCATGAAGTTCCCGGAAGCCGGGGAAATCGTGGTGGTGCGGCCATGAACACGCGCGACCCGCGCCGCCCGCCAGCGCACGGCCCGGTGCCGTTGCAGGCGCGCATCCGCGCGCTGTTCGCAAGCGGCCCCGCGCGCCGCGGCGGCCCGCGCTACGACGTGCGCACGCGCGTGGCGGTGGTCGGCGGCACGCTCGGCCTGTGCGCGCTGGCGCTGGTGGGGCGCGCGTTCGACCTGCAGGTGCTGAACAACGACTTCTACCGCCAGCAGGGCGATGCGCGCGCGCTGCGCGAGGTCGCGATCCCCGCCTCGCGCGGGATGATCACCGACCGCAACGGCGAGCCGCTCGCGGTGTCCACGCCGGTCGAATCGGTGTGGGCGAACCCGCAGGAACTGCTCAAGCACAGCGACCGCGTCCCGGAGCTCGCGCGCGCCCTCGGCGTGCCGGCCGACTACCTGCTGCGCAAGCTCTCCGCCCGCAGCGAGAAGGAATTCATCTACCTGGAGCGCCGCATCAACCCGGCGCGCGCCAAGAAGATCCTCGCGCACGGCATCCCGGGCGTGCACACCCAGCGCGAGTACCGCCGCTTCTACCCGCAGGGCGAGGCGCTGGCGCACGTGCTGGGCTTCACCAACGTCGACGACCGCGGGCACGAAGGCCTGGAACTGGCGCTCGACGACGCGCTGCGCGGCAAGCCCGGCGCCAAGCGCGTCGTGCGCGATGGCCGCGGCCGCACGGTGCAGGCGATCGACCTTCTGCGGCCCGCCGAGCCGGGCCAGGACATCACGCTGACCATCGACCGGCGCATCCAGTACCTCGCGTTCCGCGAGCTGCGCGGCGCGCTGCTGCGCACGGGCGCCAGCTCCGGTTCGATCGTGGTGCTGGACGTGGCCACCGGCGAGGTGCTGGCGATGGCCAACCTGCCGACCTACAACCCGAACGTCGGCCGCGCCTCGAGCCTGGACGTGATGCGCAACCGCGCGGTCACCGACCTGGTCGAGCCAGGCTCGACCATGAAGCCGCTCACGATCGCAGCGGCGCTCGAGGCGAAGCTGGTGACGCCGGACACGCTGGTGGACGTCAGCCCCGGGCGCATGGCGCTGGGCCGCTACACGATCAGCGACCACAAGAACTACGGCATCCAGACCGTCACCGGGCTGATCACCAAGAGCTCCAACATCGGCGCGGCCAAGCTTGCCGCGCGCATGGAGGACCGCTACTTCCACGATTTCATCGAGCGCTTCGGCTACGGCGCCCGGCCCGGCAGCGGCTTCCCCGGCGAGGTGCCCGGTACGCTCCAGCAGCCGGCGCAGTGGAGCGGCACCACCAAGGCGACGATGAGCTACGGCTACGGCCTGTCGGCCACCCCGTTGCAGATCGCCCGCGCGTACGCCGCGCTCGGCAACGGCGGCGTGCTGGTCACCCCGACCTTCGTCAAGGGCCACCGCGGCGAGCGCACGCAGGTGCTCGACGCCGGCATCGCGCACGACGTGATGCAGATGATGCGCACGGTCACCGAGCCGGGCGGCACCGCCACGCAGGCGGCGATCCTCGGCTACCACGTGGCCGGCAAGACCGGCACCGCGCGCAAGTTCAGCGACACCGGCGGCTACACGCGCCGCTACGTGTCGTTCTTCGCCGGGCTGGTGCCGGTGGAGAACCCGCGCTTCTCGATGACGGTCGTCATCAACGATCCGGATCCGGCCAAGGGCTACTTCGGCGGGCTGGTGTCGGCGCCGGTCTTCAAGAACGTCATGGACGGCGCGTTGCGCTTGATGGACGTGGCGCCCGACGACATCGAGACCTGGCTTGCCGTGCAGGCCGAGGCCGAGGCGAAGCGCCTCAAGGCCGAGGGCGTTGCCATCCCCGCCATCCCCGCCACGCCCGCGGCGCCCGTCGAGGCGCAGCCGCGCGTCGCCGGGCAGCAGGCGCTGCCGCCGGTGGCCGCCGCCCTGCTGCAGGGGGCGGGGCGATGAGCCGCATGCGTGCGCTGGCCGCGCTGCTGCCGGACGTGCCGGGGATCGACCCCGCGCTGCACGTCGGCGGGCTGACGATGGATTCGCGTAGCGTCCGCCGCGGCGACGCGTTCGTCGCCATCGCCGGCTTCGGCGCGCACGGGCTGACCTTCGTCGACCAGGCGCGCGCGAACGGGGCGGCGGCGGTGCTGGTCGATGGCGACGAGACCGGCCAGACCGCGCGCCCGCGCGTTCCGGACGACGCGATCGTCGTGCCCGGCCTGCGCGCACGGCTCGGCGCGCTCGCCGATGCCTTCCACGACCGCGCCACCGCGCGCGTGCCGGTCGTCGGCGTGACCGGGACCAACGGCAAGACCTCCACCGTGCAGCTCATCGCGCAGGCGTGGGAAGCGCTCGGCACGCGCGCCGGCACCGTGGGCACGCTCGGCGCGGGCCTGCACGGTGACGTGCGCCCGACCGGTTTCACCACGCCGCTGGTGTTGCAGCTGCACGCGCTGCTGGCCGGCATGGTCGATGCGGGCGCCGGCGCGATCGCGATGGAGGTCAGCTCGCACGCGCTCGACCAGGGCCGCGTGGACGGCGTGCATTTCGACATCGCCGCCTTCACCAACCTCACCCGCGACCACCTCGACTACCACGGCACGATGGCGGCCTACGGCGCCGCCAAGGCGACGCTGTTCGCATGGCCGGCGCTGCGCGCGGCGGTGGTGAACCTCGATGATGGATTCGGCGCCGCGCTGCACGCGCGCCTGCGCGACCCGGCAGGCGCCGGCACGCCGCGCGCCATCGACGCCATCGGCGTCAGCTCGCGTGGCCATGCCGACGCCACCGTGCGGGCCGGCGCGATCACCCTCGACACCGCCGGCCTGGGCTTCGACCTCGCCATCGGCGATGCCCGCGCGCGCGTGCATTCGCCGCTGCTGGGCCGCTTCAACGTCGACAACCTGCTGGTCGTGGCCGGCGTGCTGCACGCGCAGGGCATCGCTGCGGCGCGCATCGCGTCGGTGCTGTCCGCGCTGCAACCGATCCACGGCCGCATGAACCGCCTCGGCGGCGGCGATGCGCCGCTGGTGGTCGTCGACTACGCGCACACGCCGGATGCGCTGGAGCAGGCATTGGCGACGCTGCGCGCGCACACCGCCGCGCGCGTGCTGTGCGTGTTCGGCTGCGGCGGCGAGCGCGACGCCGGCAAGCGCCCGCAGATGGGCGCGATCGCGGAATCGCGCAGCGACGTGGCGATCGTCACCGACGACAACCCGCGCGGCGAGGACGGCGACGCGATCGTCGCGCAGGTGGTGGCCGGCTTCGCCGATCCCGCGCGCGCGATCGTGGTGCGCGACCGCCGCGCGGCGATCCACCGCGCGATCGGCGAGGCGCGTCCTGGCGACATCGTGCTGGTCGCCGGCAAGGGCCACGAGCCCTACCAGGAAATCGCCGGCGTCCAGCAGCCGTTCGACGACACCGAGGTCGCGCGCGAGGCGCTGCAGGCGCGCGGCCCCACGCGCGAGGCGCGCCCGTGAGGCCGCTGCCGCTCTCGCAGCTCGCGCGCTGGACCCACGGCCGCGTCGTCGGCGACGACATCGAGGTCGCCGCGTTCGCCACCGACACCCGCGGGCTCGATCCGGCGCGCCGCGGCGTGCTGTTCGTCGCGCTGAAGGGCGAGCGCTTCGACGGCCATGACCACGTCGATGCCGCCAGCCGCGCCGGCGTCGCCGCCGCGCTGGTCTCGCGCGCGCTCGACGTGCCGGTGCCGCAGCTGGTGGTCGGCGACACCCAGCGCGCGCTGGCCGACATCGCGCGCGGAATCCAGGCCGGGCGCCCCGCGCGACGCATCGCGGTGACCGGCAGCAACGGCAAGACCAGCGTCAAGGCGCTCACGCTGTCGATCCTGGAGGTCGCGGCCGGCGACGCGCCCGGCGCGGCCTACGCCACGCCCGGCAACCGCAACAACGAGATCGGGCTGCCGCTGGCGGTGATCGACGCGCCCGAGCAGGCGGCCTACGCGCTTTACGAAATGGGCACCGGCGCGCCGGGCGACATCGCGTATCTCACCGCCATCGTGCGGCCCGACGTCGCGCTGGTGAACAACGTCGCGCCCGCGCACCTGGAGCGCATGGGCACGCTGCTGGAGATCGCCAACACCAAGGCCGCGGTGTACGACGACCTGCCGCCCGACGGCGTGGCGGTGATCAACGCCGACGACGCGTTCGCGCCGTACTTCGCCGAGCGCGCGCACGGCCGGCGGCTGATCCGGTTCGCCCTGGAGGCCACCGGCGAGGTGACCGCGCGCGAACTCGCGATGGATGCCGGCGGCAGCACCTTCGTGCTCGACACGCCGGCCGGCCGCACGCCGGTGCGCATCGCGCTGCCCGGCCGCCACAACGTCCGCAACGCGCTCGCCGCGGCGTCCATCGCGCTGGGGCTGGGCATCGGGCTGGACGCCATCGCACGCGGGCTGGAGCGCGCGCGTCCAGTCGAAGGGCGCCTGGTCGCACGCACGCTGGCATCGGGCGCGACGCTCGTCGACGACAGCTACAACGCCAACCCCGGCTCGCTGGCCGCCGCCATCGACACCCTGGCCGGCACCGGCACCGGCCCCGCGTGGCTGGTGCTGGGCGACATGCGCGAGCTCGGCGACGACGCGCCTGCCATGCACGCGGAGATCGGCCGCCGCGCACGCGCCGCGGGCATCGCCCGGCTCTACACGCTGGGCGACCTCAGCGCGCATGCCGCACGGGCCTTCGGCGCAGACGCCCGCGCCTTCGACGACCACGACGCACTGGCCGCGTCCCTCGCCTCCGAACTCGCCCCCGGCGTGCGCGTGCTGGTCAAGGGCTCGCGCGGCAGCCGGATGGATCGGGTGGTGAAAGCGCTGCTGCAGGGGGAAGGCGACGCATGAAAGCGGGAACGGGGAACCGGGAACGGGGAAGCAACAGCGATGCCGCGGTGCGCGTGTCGATGTTGGTGATGCCTGTCCAGTCCGGCCGATCCGCGCTGCACCGCTTCCCCGTTCCCCGTTCCCCGTTCCCGTTTCCGGCCTCCGCCCATGCTCCTTGAACTGACCCGCTGGCTCGAGCAGCTGGCCAGCCTGTTCGGGCTGTTCGGCTACCTCACCTTCCGCGGCATCCTCGCGGCGCTGACCGCGCTCGCGTTCTCGCTGTGGTGGGGGCCGGCGGTGATCCGGCGCCTCGGCGCGCTCAAGGCCGGTGGCCAGCCGATCCGCGCCGACGGCCCGCAGTCGCACTTCTCCAAGGCCGGCACGCCGACGATGGGCGGCGCGCTGATCCTGATCACCGTGCTGGCCTCGGTGCTGCTGTGGGGCGACCTGCGCAACCGCTACGTGTGGCTGGTGCTCGCGGTGATGGTGGCGTTCGGCGCGATCGGCTGGTGGGACGACTGGATCAAGATCGTCCGCCGCGATCCCAACGGCATGCGCTCGCGCACCAAGTACCTGCTGCAGTCGATCGCCGCCCTCGGCGCGGGACTGTTCCTGTACTTCACCGCCGACGCCGACACCGCCACAACGTTCTACATCCCGTTCTTCAAGGCGGTGGCGCTGCCGCTGGCGACGGTGACGTTCCTGGCGATCGCCTATTTCTGGATCGTCGGCTTCTCCAACGCGGTCAACCTTACCGACGGGCTGGACGGCTTGGCGATCATGCCCACGGTGCTGGTGGCCTGCGCGCTGGGCGTGTTCGCGTACGCGTCGGGCCACGCGGTGTTCTCCGAGTACCTCGGGATCCCGCGCGTGCCCGGTGCCGGCGAGCTGGTGATCATCTGCGCGGCGATCGCCGGCGCGGGCCTGGGTTTCCTGTGGTTCAACACCTACCCGGCGATGGTGTTCATGGGCGACATCGGCGCGCTGTCGCTGGGCGCGGTGCTGGGCTGCATCGCGGTGATCGTCCGGCAGGAACTGGTGCTGGTGATCATGGGCGGGATCTTCGTCGTCGAGACGCTCTCGGTGATGATCCAGGTCGCCAGCTACAAGCTCACCGGCAAGCGCGTGTTCCGCATGGCGCCGATCCACCACCACTTCGAGCTCAAGGGCTGGCCGGAACCGCGCGTGATCGTGCGGTTCTGGATCATCAGCGTGATCCTGGTGCTCGTCGGCCTCGCGACGTTGAAGATCCGCTGATGACGGCCGTCAGTCGCTCGATGCGCTCGCTGTCAGTCTGCTTCAGTACGGCAGGGAGTCGCTCGCTGCGCTCGCTGTCAGTCGGCTGCTTCGCAGCCTGTAAGCAGTCAGTGGCAGCCGTTGCCTCGACTGACAGGCCGCGCAGCGGCCGACTCCCTTCTTGCAGCGCCGCAGGCGCGACTCACTGGCGCGCCACGTCGTGCGAGGTGCGCGCATGAGCACCGTCGCGCCGCATGCGGGCAATGCCGCGCACGCGCCCACCGGCCAGGCCACGCCGCTGGGCGCGATCGCCGGGCGGTTCGACGGCTGGCTGTACGGCCCGGCCGTCGCGCTGGCGTGCCTGGGCGTGGTGATGGTCGGTTCGGCCGGGATCGGCGTGATGGTGATGCACAAGGTCGGGCCGGGTTACTTCCTGGGCCGCCACGTGGTGTTCCTGGCGGTCGGCGCGTTGCTGGCGGCGATCGCGATGCGCACCGAGCTCAAGTCGATCGAGCAGCGCAGCCAGTGGCTGCTGCTGGCGTGCGTGCTGCTGCTGGTGCTGGTGTTCGTGCCGGGCATCGGCCACACCGTCAACGGCGCGCGGCGCTGGCTCAACCTCGGGGTGTCGAACTTCCAGGCCGTCGAGGCCGTCAAGCTGCTCTACATCGTCTGGCTGGCCAGCTACCTCAAGCGCTACAGCGAGGAGGTCAGCGCGACGTGGCCGGCGATGCTCAAGCCGCTCGGCGTGGCGGTGCTGCTGGTGATCCTGCTGCTGCTGCAGCCGGACTTCGGCTCGTCGTCGCTGCTCTTGGCCATCACCGGCGGCATGCTGGTGCTGGGTGGGGTGAACATGCCGCGCATGTTCGGCCCGGTGCTGGTCGGCCTGCCGGTGCTGGCGGCGGTGGCGATCGCCGAGCCCTACCGCATGCGGCGGCTGACCTCGTTCCTCGATCCGTGGCAGGACCCGTTCAACTCGGGCTACCAGCTCACCAACGCGCTGATGGCGGTGGGGCGCGGCGAATGGACCGGCGTGGGCATCGGTGCGTCGGTGCAGAAGCTCTCGTACCTGCCCGAGGCGCACACCGACTTCATCATGGCGGTGGTGGCCGAGGAGCTGGGCTTCGTCGGCGTCGTCGCCGTCGTCGCGCTGTTCGCGCTGCTGGTCGGGCGCGCGCTGTGGACGGGTCTGGAGTGCGTGCGCATGCGGCGCCACTTCGCGGGCTACATCGCGTTCGGCATCGCGCTGTGGATCGGACTGCAGGCGTTCGTGTCGATCGGCGTGAACCTCGGGCTGCTGCCCACCAAGGGTCTGACGCTGCCGCTCATCTCGTCCGGTGGCTCCAGCGTGCTGATGACCTGCGCGGCGATCGGGCTGCTGCTGCGCGTGGGCTATGAACTCGATCGCGCCAAGCGGCAGGTCGCGCGGTTGCGTGGTGAGGGCGGGACCGGGGACCGGGGACCGGGGACCGGGGGGCGCAACGGCACGTTGAATGACGCACATGCCTCCAACAGGGCCGCGCCCCATTCCTCACACGCATCGAACGACCAACCCGGTCCCCGGTCCCCGGTCCCCGGTCCCGCGTCGCGCGGCACCAGCCGCCTGCAGCCGCGGATCGTACCGACCCTGGGGCGCGGCGCATGAGCGCGCTGGCCGCCAGCGTCGACGCGCGCCCGGTGCTGATCCTCGCCGGCGGCACCGGCGGGCACATCTTCCCGGGCCTGGCGGTCGCGCATGCGCTGCGCGCGCGCGGCGTGCCGGTGGCGTGGCTGGGCGCGGACGGCGCGATGGAAACGCGGCTGGTGCCGCCCCACGGCATCGAACTGGAAACGCTCGCCATCCGCGGCGTGCGCGGCAAGGGCATCGGCGCGCTGCTGCGCGCACCGTTCGTGCTGCTGTCGGCGGTGCGCCATGCGCTGCGCATCGTGCGCCGCCGCGCGCCGCGCGCGGTGGTGAGCTTCGGCGGCTTCGCGGCCGGGCCCGGTGGGCTGGCCGCGCGCTTCGCCGGCGCGCCGCTGGTGGTGCACGAGCAGAACCGCGCCCCCGGGCTGACCAACCGCGTGCTGGCGCACGCGGCGCGGCGCGTGCTCACCGGCTTCCCGGAAACGTTCACCGGCATCGAGGAGCACTGGGTCGGCAACCCGGTGCGCGCGGAGATCGCCGCGGCTGCGCCGCCCGCGCAGCGCTTCGCGGAACGCACCGGCGCGCTGCGCGTGCTGGTGCTCGGCGGCAGCCAGGGCGCGCGCGCGCTCAACGCGGCGGTGCCGCAGGCGCTGCGCGCGCTCGTGCCGGCACACGCGTTCGAGGTCCTGCACCAGGCCGGCGCCGCGCTGCACGACGACGCGCTCGCGGCCTACCGCGATGCCGGCGTCGCCGCGCGCGTGGAGCCCTTCATCGCCGACATGGCGGCCGCCTACGCCTGGGCGGATCTCGTTGTCTGCCGCGCCGGCGCGCTGACCCTGGCCGAGCTGTGCGCGGTCGGCGTGGGCAGCGTGCTGGTGCCGTTTCCGGCCGCGGTCGACGATCACCAGACCAAGAACGCGCGCTTCCTGGTCGAGCGCGACGCGGCGCGCCTGCTGCCGCAGTCGGACGCGCTGGCCGAGCAACTGACCGACACCCTGCGCGAGCTTGCCGATCGCACCACCTTGCTGCGCATGGCCCAGTCCGCCCGCGCGCTGGCACGCCCCGACGCCGCCGAGCGTGTGGCGGAGATCGTGCTGGAGGTGGGGCGATGAAGCTGGTGAAGCGGGAACGGGGAACGGGGAACGGGGAAGCGTGGATTTTCGCGTCGACCGACATCGCCCGCGCTTCGCTTGTCCGCTTCGCTTACTGGGGACGACGTGGGCACACGTTGACTTTGCTTCCCCGTTCCCCGTTCCCCGTTCCCGCTTCTGGCATCTCCCCATGAGCTCCACCATGCGCTCCCGCCGACTGCAACACATCGCCGATCCCGCCGAAGGCGGCACCGCGGCGGTCGTGCGGCTGTTCCCGCGCGTGCACTTCGTCGGCATCGGCGGCACCGGCATGAGCGGGCTGGCCGAGGTCATGTGCACGCTCGGCTACCAGGTGTCGGGCAGCGACGTCGCCGACAACGCGGTGACCAAGCGCTTGGCCAAGCTCGGCATCGCCGTACAGCGCGGCCACACCGGCGCCAACGTGCTCGGCGCGGACTGCGTGGTCGTCTCGAGCGCGATCAAGCCCGACAACGCCGAGCTGATGGAGGCGCGCGCGCAGCGCATCCCGGTGGTGCCGCGCGCGGAGATGCTCGCCGAGCTGATGCGCTTCAAGCGCGGGATCGCGGTGGCCGGCACGCATGGCAAGACCACCACCACCTCGCTGACGGCCAGCGTGCTGGCCGAGGGCGGCATCGACCCGACCTTCGTCATCGGCGGGCAGCTGCTCGCCGCCGGCGCCAATGCGCGGCTCGGCAGCGGCCCGTGGCTGGTGGCCGAGGCGGACGAATCGGACGGCAGCTTCCTGCGCCTGAACCCGCAGATCGCGGTGGTCACCAACATCGACGCCGACCACCTGGAGAACTACGGCGGCGACTTCGCCCGCGTGCAGGCGGCCTTCGATGAGTTCCTGCATCGCCTGCCGTTCTACGGGCTGGCGATCCTGTGCATCGACGATCCCGAGGTCGCCACGCTCGCCGCGCGCACCACGCGCCACGTGATGACCTACGGCGTACATGGCGATGCCGACGTGCGCGCCGAGGACATCGCGCAGGGCGGGGCGCGCATGCGCTTCACGTTGTGCCTGCCCGACGGCACGCGCACGCCGGTCACCCTGGCGTTGCCGGGCCACCACAACGTCCAGAACGCGCTGGCCGCCGCGGCCGTCGGCTGGCAGCTCGGCATCGAGCCGGCGGCGATCGCGCGCGCGCTCGAGCAGTTCGCAGGCATTGGGCGCCGCTTCAACCTGCTGGCGCAGGTGCCCCTCAAGGCCGGCGGCATGGTCACCGTGGTCGACGACTACGGCCACCATCCCAAGGAACTGGCCGCGGTGTTCGCCGCCGCGCGCGGTGGCTGGCCGGACAAGCGCCTGGTCGTCGCGTTCCAGCCGCACCGCTACAGCCGCACGCGCGACCTGTTCGACGACTTCGCAGGCGTGCTGTCCGACGTCGACGTGCTGGTGCTCACCGAGGTCTACGCCGCGGGCGAGGCCGCCATCGCCGGCGCCGATTCGCGCGCGCTGGCGCGTTCGATCCGCGCGCGCGGACGGATCGATCCGGTGGTGGTCGGCGGCGCTTCCGACCTCGCGCAGGTGCTGCCCGATGTCCTGCAAGACGGCGACCTGCTGCTGATGCTGGGCGCCGGCGACATCGGCGCGGCGGCGCAGCGGATCGCGCACCACGGCTTCGCGGCGCGCAGGGAGGGCGAGGTATGAGCCTGGACTTCGAGCCGCTGCCGTTCGCCCCCGTGCGCACCACCGATCCGCAGGTGTTCGGCCGCGTCGCCGTGCTGATGGGAGGCACCAATTCCGAACGCGAGGTCTCGCTGGATTCCGGCGCCAACGTGCTGGCCGCACTGCGCGCGCGCGGCATCGATGCGCATGCGGTCGACGGCATCGCCGCGCTCGTCGACGCCATCACCGCCGCGCGTGCCGGCACCGCGCCGGCATTCGACCGCGTGTTCAACATCCTGCATGGCGACGTCGGCGAGAACGGCGTGCTGCAGGGCCTGCTCGAGGCGCTCGGCATGCCGTACACCGGCTCGGGCGTGCTCGGCAGCGCGCTTGCGCTCGACAAGATCCGCACCAAGCAGGTGTGGATTGCCGAAGGGCTGCCGACGCCGCGCTACATCCGTCTTGGTAAGGGCCAATCCGTGCAGGCCGCGGCGAAGACGCTCGGCCTGCCGCTGGTGGTGAAGCCCTCCTGCGAAGGCTCCAGCGTCGGCATCTCGCGCGTGTTCGACGCCGCGGGGCTGGAGGAGGCCGTCGCACTCGCGGCGCGTTACCCCGGCGAGCTGCTGGTGGAGCAGTTCATCGAACCCGACCCGCAGGTGCGCGGCGAATACAGCATCGGCGTGCTCAACGGTCGCGCGCTGGCCAGCGTGCACATCCTCCCGGCCGGCGCGTACTACGACTACCACGCCAAGTACGTCGCCGACGACACGCAGTACATCTGCCCGGGCCTGGACGAGGCCGGCGAGGCGCAGGCGCGCGCCAACGCCGAGCGTGCGTACGCCGCATTGGGCCTGGCGGGCGCGGCGCGCATCGACTTCATGATCGATGCCACGGGCGCGCACTGGCTCATCGAAGCCAACACCGCCCCGGGCATGACCAGCCACTCGCTGCTGCCCAAGTCCGCGGCCGCGTTCGGCATCAGCTACGAAGAGCTGTGCTGGCGGATGCTGGAAACCTCGCTGCCGGGCGAGGCGCCGGTGGCCGCCGCGCTGCCTGCGCTGGGGAGCGGCGGATGAACGGCATGAAGCGGGAACGGGGAACAGGGAACACGGAAGCCACTGCGCCGCGCGTGACGACGTTCTCCTGGTACGCGTGTGCGGTGAGGCTGTTGCTTCCCCGTTCCCCGTTCCCCGTTCCCGCTCGCGGTGCACAGCCATGAGCGCGATCGTCCGCCTCGTCGCGTGGCTGCTCGCGGTGGCGCTGGTCACGCTGCCCGTGGTGTCGCTGCTCAACGGCTGGTGGGGCTCCGAGCGCTGGCCGCTGTCGCGCCTGCGCGTGTCGGGAACGTTCGAGCGGGTGGAACCGGCGCAGCTGCAGGCCGCGCTCGCCCCGCACGCCAGGCGCGGCTTCTTCGCGGTGGACCTGGCCGCCGCGCGGCGCAGCGTCGAGGCACTGCCGTGGGTCGACCACGCGGACGTGCGCAAGCGCTGGCCCGACGTGCTGGACGTGCGCGTCGCCGAGCACCGCCCGATCGCGCACTGGGGCGAAGCACGGCTGCTCTCCGACCGCGGCCGGCTGTTCCCCGCACGCGGACAGGCGATGCCCGCCGGCCTGCCGCGCCTGGACGGGCCCGACAGCCGCGTGCCGGAAGTCGTCGCGCTCTACAACGAATCGCGCGCGCTGTTCGCCACGCTTGGCGTCGACGTGCGCCGCGTCTCGCTCGATGCACGCGGGAGCTGGTCGCTCGAACTCGACAACGGTGCCGACGTCGTCGTCGGCCGCACCGACGCGCGCGCGCGCCTGGCCCGCTTCGCCCGCCTGATGCCGCAACTGCTCGACCGCCGCATGCAACCGCTGGCGCGCGCGGACCTGCGGTACACGAACGGGTTTGCGTTGGTGTGGGGTGGAGCGGGACCGGGGACCGGGGACCGGGGACCGGATGCGGGCACCTCGAATCCAACGCCGCTCATGCCGCCATCTCCCCGACGCATCAGCCAGCACCCGACGCGCGCTCTGCCGTTCCCGGTCCCCGGTCCCCGGTCCCCGGTCCCGCATCAAATCCCCAATCCCCCATCACGAACCCCGGCACTCCACGCATGAACCGCAAGGGCGACAAGTCCCTCATCGTCGGCCTCGACATCGGCACCTCCAAGGTGACGGCGCTGGTCGGCGAGCATTCGCCCGGCAATCCGATCGAGGTGATCGGCATCGGCAGCCACGAATCGCGCGGCCTGCGCCGCGGCGTCGTGGTCGACATCGAGTCGACCGTGCAGTCGATCCAGCGCGCGATCGAGGAAGCCGAGCTGATGGCCGGCTGCGAGATCCGCAGCGTGTATGCCTCGATCAGCGGCAACCACATCCAGTGCCGCAACAGCCAGGGCATCGCGCCGATCCGCGACGGTGAGGTCACCTTCGCCGATCTGGACCGCGTGCTGGAAGCCGCCAAGGCCGTCGCGATCCCGGCCGACCAGAAGATCCTGCACGCGATCCCGCGCGACTACGTGCTCGACGACTCGCAGGAAGGCATCCGCAACCCGGTCGGCATGACCGGCGTGCGGCTGGAAGTGCACGCGCACCTCGTCGTGTGCGCGCAGTCGGCGGCGGCCAACATCAGCAAGTGCGTGCAGCGCTGCGGGCTGCAGGTCGACGACCTGATCCTGGGCGTGCTGGCGTCGAGCACCGCGGTATTGACCTCGGATGAGCGCGAGCTCGGCGTGGTGCTGGTCGACATCGGCGCCGGCACCACCGACATCGCGGTGTTCGTGCAGGGCGCGATCGCGCACAGCGCGAGCCTGCCGATCGCCGGCGACAAGGTCACCGAGGACATCGCGCACATGCTGCGCACGCCCACGCCCGAGGCCGAGCAGATCAAGGTCCGCTACGCCTGCGCCCTGGCGCAGATGGCGACGGCGGAAGAAAGCATCCAGGTGCCGAGCGTCGGCGACCGCCCGCCGCGGCGCATGCCGCGCCACTCGCTCGCGCAGGCGGTCCAGGCGCGTTACGAGGAGATCTTCGAGATGGTGCAGGCCGAACTGCGCCGCTCGGGCTTCGAGCAGCACGTGCGCGCCGGGATGGTGCTGACCGGTGGCGCTTCGAAGATGGAAGGCGTGGTCGAGCTCGCCGAGGAAATGCTGCAGATGCCGGTGCGCGTGGGGATTCCGCAGCACGTCACGGGACTCGGCGAAGTGGTGGGCAACCCGGTGCACGCCACCGGCGTGGGCCTGCTGCTGATGGGCAGCCAGATCGAGAACCCGCGGCGTCCCACGCTGAGCGGCACGCGCGCGGGCGGGTTCCTGGCGAAGTTGAAGAGCTGGTACGGCGGGCAGTTCTGAGAGGCGGTGTAGCGGGAATTCAGAGGCGGGAACAGGGAACAGGGAAGCAAGAACGGAAGGAACAGACATCCGCAACGAAATGCGGCAACACGAAGCAGATACCTAGAAAAGAAACGTCGGTAGATGAGGTGCGATGGATCGGATCGGAGTGACGCAACTCCGCTTCCCTGTTCCCCGTTCCCCGTTCCCGGCCCTTAGCAAGAGGACGAGAGCAATGGCACATTTCGAACTGGTCGAGCAGATGGCCCCGAACGCGATCATCAAGGTGATCGGCGTGGGTGGAGGCGGCGGAAATGCCGTCGCGCACATGGTCAGTGGCAACGTGGATGGCGTGGAGTTCATCACCGCCAACACCGACGCACAGGCGATCAAGAACTGCGGCGCGAAGCTCCAACTCCAGTTGGGCAGCAACGTCACCAAGGGCCTGGGCGCAGGCGCCAACCCGGAGGTCGGCCGCCAGGCCGCGCTCGAGGACCGCGAACGCATCATGGATGCATTGAACGGCGCGGACATGGTGTTCATCACCGCCGGCATGGGCGGCGGAACCGGCACGGGCGCCGCACCCGTCGTCGCGCAGCTGGCCAAGGAGATGGGCATCCTCACCGTGGCCGTGGTCACCAAGCCGTTCCCGTTCGAGGGCCGCCGCCGCATGCAGGTGGCGCTCAAGGGCATCGAGGAACTGAGCCAGCACTGCGACTCGCTGATCACCATCCCCAACGAGAAGCTGATCACCGTGCTCGGTCGCAACGCCACCATGATCCAGGCGTTCCGCGCGGCCAATGACGTGCTGCTGGGCGCGGTGCAGGGCATCGCCGACCTGATCGTGCGCCCGGGCCTGATCAACGTCGACTTCGCAGACGTCCGTACCGTCATGTCCGAAATGGGCCTGGCGATGATGGGCACCGGCGCCGCCCGCGGCGACGACCGCGCGCAGGCCGCGGCCGAAGCGGCGATCCAGAACCCGCTGCTCGACGACGTCAACCTGGCCGGCGCCAACGGCATCCTGGTCAACATCACCGCCGGCCCGGACTTCACCATGGCCGAGTTCGACGAGGTCGGACGCACGGTGGAGAACTTCGCCTCCGAGGACGCGACCGTGGTCATCGGCACCGTGCTCGACCCGGAGATGCAGGACGAGGTGCGCGTCACCGTGGTGGCCACCGGCCTCAACCGCGCCGCGGCGCGCCAGAGCGGCCGCGACCGCGACACGCATCGCGCGCCGATCCAGCTGGTGCGCAACGCGACGACCGGGCTGGCCGACTACGGCATGGACGCGATCGCCCCGACGCCGCAGGCGCCGAGCTTCACCAACAGCCTGCGCACCCCGGCCCGCGCGGCCGAACCCGCGGCGGCACCGGCAGTGGCGGACTTCGGCGGCGACAGCTACCTGGACATCCCGGCGTTCCTGCGCCGGCAGGCGGACTGACGCGGCCGTCGCGCGATTCCCCGAAGCCGTCACCCCTGCGAACGCAGGGTCCAGCGACTTCGCTGTTCGCGCGATCCGGAGTCCGTTGGAAGGCACTGGGCCCCTGCGTTCGCAGGGGCGACGGGCGGAATCAACGCGTCGTCGCGTGCAGCCAGCGCCAACCGCACCACCCACCCGCGGACTCGTCCCCGCGGGTGGTTCCGCACCTGCCGCCGAAGCCTGGCGGCCCGATCGGCCGGCGTCCGCGCCGGCCGGTCGTTTCACGGAGCGTGCCGCCGACCGCGTGCAGCCTTCCAAGCCGGCGCCTCTTCCGTTCAGGTTCAGCCCCCCGCGTGCTAGCCTGCCGGCCGTTTCCGCGGCGTTAAACCGCCGTGACCGCCACACGAGGACTCCCCCTCCGCCATGTTGCGCCAGCGCACATTGAAGAGCGTGATCCGCGCCACCGGCGTGGGGCTGCACAGTGGCGAGAAGGTGTTCCTGACCCTGCGACCGGCGCCGGTCGACGCCGGCATCGTGTTCCGGCGCGTGGATCTCGACCCGGTGGTGGAGATCCCGGCCCGCGCCGAGGCTGTCACCGAGACCATGCTGTGTACCGGCCTGTCCGGCCCCGGCGCCAAGGTGATGACGGTCGAGCACCTGCTGTCCGCGCTGGCGGGCCTGGGGATCGACAACTGCTACGTCGACCTGTCCGCCGCCGAAGTGCCGATCATGGACGGCTCGTCGGGGCCGTTCGTGTTCCTGCTGCAGTCGGCCGGCATCGCCGAGCAGCCCGCGCCCAAGCGCTTCATCCGCATCAAGGCCCCCGTCGAGGTCCGCGACGGCGACAAGCTGGCGCGGTTCGAGCCGTACGACGGGTTCCGCCTTGGCTTCACCGTCGTCTTCGATCACCCGGCCATCCCCGACGCGCAGTCCCGCGCCGAGGTCGAGTTCTCCACCGAGGCCTACATCCGCGAAGTCAGCCGCGCGCGCACGTTCGGCTTCATGCGCGACCTGGAATTCATGCGCGAACGCAACCTGGGCCTGGGCGGGTCGATGGACAACGCCATCGTGCTGGACGAGTTCCGCGTGCTGAACGAGGACGGCCTGCGCTACGCGGACGAATTCGTGCGCCACAAGATCCTCGACGCGGTCGGCGACCTGTATCTGGCAGGGCACGCGGTGATCGGCGCCTACGAGGGCTACAAGTCCGGCCACGCGCTCAACAACAAGCTGGTGCGCGCCCTGCAGGCCCAGCCGCAGGCGTGGGAACTGGTGAGCTACGCGGCCGACGCCCCGCCGGCGCGCGGCTTCGGCGTGCCGGTCCTGTCGCCCGGCTGATCGCCGCACCTTCGAACCTGTCCGCCGGCTGAACAGAACCGGCGATGCGAGGGCCGTTTAACGGCGCCTCGACGCCGCAGCGGCCACCGCTTATCGGCCCATTAACACTTCACGGAACCCTCACGGCTAGGATGCGCGCCCTGCTCACGCACTCCTCACTTTGCTGAGGGGCGCCTGAGAGGGCGGCGCGGCGCGGCCGGGGTCTTCGGGTCCTGTCGCAACAGCGCCACCGCCTCCGCCAGCCCCTGCTGCGCGGCGGCGGAGATCGGACGCGCCGACGGGCTGGGCTGCGACTGCAGCGGTGGACCCTTGTCCACCTTCGCCACCACCGCGGACACCGCAAGGCCCAGGGAGCGGGCAGCCTCGATGACCTCCACCGCGGACAGGCGCACGCGCGCCTGCCACACCGGGGCATCGACCACGAAAACGAGCCGGTCCCGATCGATGTTGGCCAGCCGCGCGTGCGCGGCGACCAGCGGGGGCAGGCGGGGACGCAACCGACGGTCCAGCTCTTCCAGCCATGCGGCGCGGCGGAGCGGGTTCCCGGCCGGATCCGCGAGCAGCGCATCGAGCGCCGCGCGTGGCGCCGACGGGGGACGAGGAGGCCGGCCTTTGGACATCCGCACATGATCGAAGCTCCACGCACGAATGCAATCCGTACCCAGCTGGCTCGCCTCTCGCGCGCGGCCCGTTTCCACGGCATCCGCCGTCCCGGCGTCGCCGCCAGCGCGCTGCTGGGCCTGGGGCTGAGCCTCGGGGCCGGTGCCGGCATCGCCCACACCGCGCAGCTGCGCTCGGAAGTCGCCGCGCAGGACGCCCAGCTCGCCGCCGCCCGGCGTCAGGCGCAGATCGAGATCAACGCGCTGGCCGCCCGGATGGGCGAGCTGCAGGCGCAGGCCAACCGCCTGAACGCGCTGGGCGACCGGCTGACCCGCGTCGGCAACCTCGGCGAAGGCGAGTTCGACTTCACCAAGCCGGTCGGTACCGGCGGTGCCGACGCCGTCCATGACATGCCGCGCAACCAGCTCGACCGTGGCCTCGCCACCCTCGACGCCCAGTTCCGCGCCTCGGGCACCCAGCTGTCGGTGCTCGAGTCGCTGCTGACCGACGCCGAGCTCGCCGCCGACGCCGTGCCCTCGCGCGAGCCGATCGCCGGCAGCTACGTGACCAGCGGCTTCGGCCACCGCGCCGATCCGATCAACGGCGGCAGCCAGTTCCACAAGGGCATCGACTTCGAGGCCGACGTCGGCGATCCGGTCATGGCCGTGGCCGACGGCGTGGTCAGCTTCGCCGGCGACCGCTCCGGTTACGGCTACACGGTCGAGGTCGACCACGGCAACGGCTACGTGACCCGCTACGCCCACAACTCGCGCCTGGTGCGCCGCGTGGGCGAGCTGGTGCGCGCCGGCGACGAGATCGCCAAGGCCGGCTCGACCGGCCGCTCGACCGGCGCCCACGTGCATTTCGAGGTGTGGCAATCCGGCCGCGTGGTCGATCCGCGCCACTACCTCGGCCGCGCGCCGGTGGGCCGCGGCTGAGCCGAGCGGGATGCACCGTGCGGGTTGCAAGCCCGCCGGTGCGCCCCGACGTACAATCGCAGGCAGCCAACCCAGGGCGCGATGCGCCCTTTTTTATTGCCGATCGCAGCCCATCGCGCGACGGCCCCACGCACAACGACCGGTCCCTCGATGCTCAACAGCCTGCTCACCCGCGTCTTCGGCAGCCGCAACGAGCGCTTCGTGCGCCAGCTTTCGCGCACCGTCGCCCGCATCAACGCCCTCGAGCCGCAGATGCAGGCCTTGTCCGACGCCGACCTCCAGGCCAAGACTCCCGAGTTGCGCCAGCGCATCGCCGGCGGCGAACCGCTGGACAAGATCCTCCCGGAAGCCTTCGCGGTCTGCCGCGAGGCCTCGGTGCGCGTGCTCGGCATGCGCCACTACGACGTGCAGCTGATCGGCGGCATGGTCCTGCACCTGGGCAAGATCGCCGAGATGCGCACCGGCGAGGGCAAGACGCTGGTCGGCACGCTGCCGACCTACCTCAACGCGCTGGAAGGCAAGGGCGTGCACGTCGTCACCGTCAACGACTACCTCGCGCGCCGCGACTCGGCGTGGATGGGCAAGCTCTACAGCTGGCTGGGCCTGTCGGTGGGCGTCGTGTACCCGGGCATGCCGCACGGCGACAAGAAGGCGGCCTATACCGCCGACATCACCTACGGCACCAACAACGAATTCGGCTTCGACTACCTGCGCGACAACATGGCGCTGGGCAAGGACGACCGCTTCCAGCGCGGCCTGCACTACGCGATCGTCGACGAGGTGGACTCGATCCTCATCGACGAGGCGCGCACGCCGCTGATCATCTCCGGCCCGGCCGACGAGTCGCCGGAGCTGTACATCAAGGTCAACCGCATCGTCCCGCAACTCAAGCGCCAGGCGCAGGAGGACAGCGAGGGGGACTACTGGGTCGACGAGAAGGGCAAGCAGGTCTACCTCTCCGAAGCCGGCCAGGAACACGCCGAGTCGCTGCTGCGCGGCGCGGGCATCCTCGGCGAGGACGACCCGCTGTACGCCGGCCACAACCTGTCGGTCGTGCACCACCTCAACGCGGCGCTGCGCGCGCACGCGCTGTTCCAGCGCGACGTCGATTACATCGTCCGCGACGGCGAAGTGGTCATCGTCGACGAATTCACCGGCCGCACGCTGACGGGCCGTCGCTGGTCGGACGGCCTGCACCAGGCCGTGGAGGCCAAGGAAGGCGTGCCGGTGCAGCGCGAGAACCAGACGCTGGCGTCGATCACGTTCCAGAACCTGTTCCGCATGTACGGCAAGCTCGCCGGCATGACCGGCACGGCCGACACCGAGGCGTTCGAGTTCAACTCGATCTACGGCCTGGAGGTGGTGGTGATCCCCACGCACCGCCCGATGATCCGCAAGGACCATTCCGACCAGGTGTTCCTCAACCGCAACGGCAAGTACCGCGCGGTGCTCGAGGAGATCAGGCAGGCCAACGCGAAGGGCCAGCCGGCGCTGGTGGGCACCACGTCGATCGAAGTCTCGGAGATGCTGAGCCAGCAGCTGCGCGATGCCGGCATCCCGCACGAAGTGCTCAATGCCAAGCAGCACGAGCGCGAGGCGCAGATCATCGCGCAGGCCGGGCGCCCGGGCGCGGTGACCATCGCCACCAACATGGCCGGTCGCGGCACCGACATCGTGCTGGGCGGCTCGCTTGAATCGGAACTGGCCGAGCTCGAGAAATCGACCGGCGCCCCGGTCGACGAGGCCACGCACGCGCGCCTGAAGGCCGAGTGGCAGCAGCGCCACGACGCGGTCAAGGCGGCCGGTGGCCTCCACATCATCGGCACCGAGCGCCACGAGAGCCGCCGCATCGACAACCAGCTGCGCGGGCGCGCCGGCCGCCAGGGCGACCCGGGTTCGAGCCGCTTCTACCTGTCGCTCGAAGACAACCTGATGCGGATCTTCGCCGCCGACTGGGTGCAGCGCGTCATGGCGCGCATGGGCCTGAAGGAGGACGACGTCATCGAGAGTGGCCTCGTCACCAAGCAGATCGCCAACGCGCAGCGCAAGGTCGAGGCCCACAACTTCGACATCCGCAAGAACCTGCTCGACTTCGACGACGTCAACAACGACCAGCGCAAGGTCATCTACCGCCAGCGCGACGAGCTGCTGGAAGCCGACAGCGTCAAGGAGAACGTCGACGGCATCCGCGGCGACGTGATCGCCGCGACCGTCGCGCGCTTCGTTCCGCTCAACTCCATCGACGAGCAGTGGGACCTGGCGGGGCTGGACGCCGCGCTGGCCGAGGAATTCGGCGTCGAGGCCAACGTCGCCGCGCACGTGGCCGCGCAGTCGGCGATCGACGCCGAGGGCATCGCCGACTACGTGCAGCGCACGGTCGACGCGCATTTCGACGCCCGCGAGGCGCAGCTGGGCGTGGAGACCATGCGCCTGCTGGAGAAGCACATCATGCTCAACGTGCTCGACCAGAACTGGAAGGAGCACCTGGCGCGCATGGACTACCTGCGCCAGGGCATCCACCTGCGCGGCTACGCGCAGAAGCAGCCCAAGCAGGAATACAAGAAGGAAGCCTTCGAGCTGTTCGGCGACATGCTCGACAAGGTCAAGCGCGAGGTGGTCACCCTGCTGGCGCGCGTGCGCATCCGCAGCGAGGAGGAAGTCGCGCAGATGGAGGCCGCCGAACGCGCGCAGGCCGCCGCGATCGCCCGCCAGATGCAGTTCCAGCACGCCGACGCCGGCGGCTACGGCACCGACGAGGAAGCCCGCGACGTGCTCGAGGCGGGTGAGATCCCCGCCAACATCGGCCGCAACGACCCGTGCCCGTGCGGGAGCGGCAAGAAGTACAAGCACTGCCATGGGCAGTTGGCTTGAGGCAGGGCTAGGGGCTAGGGGCTAGGGACCAGGGAACAGGGGCCAGCGACCAGGATTGTTGTGTCATTGGCCGCTGCGGGACCGCTCTCGGAAGGTCTGCGTCGTGTAGCGAGGCGCGTGCTCGAGCCCCCTCATCGACGTGGCGCGCGAGCACGACGGCGTCGCTCCGATCGAAGCACCCATATCCACTCGCCATCGATACGCGTCTACGCGTCTGCGCAGTCACCACCGGTCGCTCCATCCTTGAGCAAGTCCCCGATCACCAACGAATCGCGGCCGGACCCCATCCACGTCGTCGCCGCCGTCATCCGCGACGCGCGCGGGCGCATCCTGCTGGCGCGACGGACCGAGGGGCGAGACCTCGCTGGGCTGTGGGAATTCCCGGGCGGGAAGGTCGACGCGGGCGAAACGCCGGAGGCGGCGCTGGTGCGTGAACTCCGCGAGGAGCTCGGCATCGAGGTCGAGGTGGGCGATCGGCTGATCGACGTGCCGCACGCCTACCCGCACAAGCGCCTGCGCCTGGACGTGCGCTGCGTGCGCGTCCTTCGCGGTCGCGTGCACGGCCGCGAAGGCCAGGCGCTTGCCTGGGCGCCGCCCGCGCAGCTGGCGCGCTACGACATGCCGGCCGCGGACCGCCCGGTGGTGGCCGCGCTGCTCGAACCCGACCGCGTGCTGGTCACGCCCGATCCAGCCGATGCGCACGCATGGCTCGACGCCCTCGCGCGCGCGCTCGAGGGCGGCGTGGCGCGGGTGCAGCTGCGCGCTGGCGCGGCGTCGCGCGAACGCATCGACTGGCCTGCGCTGGCCGCGCGCGCGGTCGACGCATGCCGGCGTGCCGGGGCCGAGGTCTGCATCAACGGCGACGCCGCGCTTGCGCGGGCGCTGGGCACCGGCCTGCACCTGCGCGCCGCGCAGTTGGCCGGGTTCGACAGGCCGGCCCGGCACGCGGGCGGCGCCGGCGACGCGATGCCGCTGTCCGCCTCCTGCCATACCCGTGGCGATCTCGAGCGCGCCGAGGCGCTCGGGTGCGCCTATGCGTTGCTGGGCACCGTGCAGGCGACTCCCAGCCATCCACAGGGCCCGCTGCTGGGCTGGGAGGGCGTACGTGCGTTGCGCGAACACGTCGCGTTGCCGATCTACGCCATCGGCGGCGTGGGCCCGGCCGACATTCCCGCAGCCCGCCGCCACGGCGCCCAGGGAATTGCCGCCATCCGCAGCCTGTGGCCGGGTGTTGCGTAGGGGCGATCTCCTGTCGCCGACTCGCGGATCAAGCGCATCGAACCGTGTTGCCGAATGCCGTTCTCCGCCAGGGCAAGGGAAGCGTGCGACCGGGTCCCGCATCGTGGCTGCACAGCGTGCGGACCGCGTGCCGCGCGTTGCCGATCCGCGGAGCACGCCTGTACGCCGCAAGGTGCATGCGATCGTGCGAAATCGCCGGCCGATACCGGCATGGTCCCGTTCCCGATCGGATTACGCATACGGCGACGGGCGTGCCCGGCGCTAGGCGACGCCCGCCATCGCCCGGAACCGCCGGTCCAGTACCGCCACCCCCTCCACCAGCGTGGCTTCGTCGGCATCGTTGACCAGCACGTCGTCGGCCATCGCCAGTCGCCCTGCGCGGGTGGCCTGCGCGGTGATCATCGAATCGGCCAGCGCGGCATCGATGCCGTCGCGCCGCAGCAGCCGCGCGCGCTGCACGTCCTCCGGCGCATCGACCACCACGACCCGGTCCAGCCACGGATACGCGCCACGCCCACCGCCCTCGGCCAGCAGCGGGATCGCCACCACCACGTACTCGCCCCGCGTGGCCGCCGCATGCGCCTGCAGCGCCTCGCGCACCCGTGGATGCACGATCGCCTCGAGCGCCGCGCGCGCACTTGGGTCGTCGAACACCCGCCTGCGCATCGCCGCGCGGTCGAGCTGGCCGTCCGCGTTCAGGACCCCGGCCCCAAAGCAGCGCACGACCTCCGCAAGCCCCACGCTCCCCGGCGCCACCACCTCGCGCGCCGCCACGTCGGCGTCGACCACTGCCGCGCCGAGCGCCTCGAACGCGCGGGTCGCCGTGCTCTTGCCCGACGCGATGCCGCCGGTCAACCCGACATGCAGGCGCGCCATGTGCCTAGCGCAGGCCGGAGAAACGCAGGTACGCGTCGACCATGTCCTGTCCCCACAGGAACACCACCCACCCCGCGAGGGCGAGGTAGGGCCCGAACGGGATCGGCGTCGCGCGGTCGCGCCCCTTCATCGCCAGCCAGATCGACCCCACCACCGCGCCGACCACCGACGACAGCAGGATCGTCGGCAGGATGCCCGCCAGCCCAACCCAGGCGCCGATCGCGGCCAGCAGCTTGAAGTCGCCGTGGCCCATGCCTTCCTTGCCGGTGAGCTGCTTGAACACCCACCAGACGCTCCACAGGCTGAGGTAGCCGGCCATCGCGCCGAGCAGCGCGGGTTTGGTTTCCATGTACAGGTCGTCGACGGATGCGACCAGGCCGAGCCACATCAGCGGCAGCGTCAGCGAATCCGGCAGGTACTGCGTGCGCAGGTCGATCCCCGACAGCGCGATCAGCATTGCGCTGAACAGCATCGCGCCGAAGCCCTGCCAGCCGAAATCGAACACGGTGACGCTGACCAGAAAGGCGAGCATCGTGGCGAGTTCGACGGCTGGATACTGCGGCGAGATCGGCGCCTTGCAGGTCCTGCACCTGCCGCGCAGTACTAGCCAGCTGGCGACCGGGATGTTCTCGTACCACGCCAGCTGGGTCTTGCAGTGCGGGCAGTGCGAACGCTCGACCACGATCCCCGGCGGCGGCGGGTCGTAGACCTCCGGCAGCTCCAGCACCTCGCGCGCATCCTTCTTCCACTGCCACTCCATCCGGATCGGCGTGCGCAGGATCACCACGTTGAGAAAGCTGCCCACCAGCAGCCCGAGGCCCGCGACCAGCGGATAGCCGATCGCGGGATTCTGGTCAAGGAACGACATCAGGCCAGCTCATGCCAAGTCGGGCGTTTACAAGCATCCACGACAGGGTGTGGCGACGCTTGCGGGGGGCTGTCGGACGGGTGACCCCGCGGGCGATCCATCAAGCACACGTCAGCCGACCGTCGACGCCAGCTTGAAGATCGGCAGGTACATGGCGACCACCATGCCGCCCACCACCACGCCCAGGAAGATCATGATCAAGGGCTCGAGCAGGCTCGCCAGCGCGTCGACCGCGTTGTTGACCTCCTGCTCGTAGAACTCGGCGACCTTGAACAGCATGGTGTCGAGCGCGCCTGCCTCCTCGCCGATGGCGGTCATCTGCACCACCATGTGCGGGAACAGGTTGACCTGCTTCATCGCCATGTTGACCGGGTACCCCACGGCGACGTCGTCGCGGATGCGGCGAACCGCCTGCTCGTAGACGGTATTGCCCGTCGCGCCCGCCACCGTCTCGAGTGCCTCGACGAGGGGCACGCCTGCCTTGAAGGTCACCGCGAGGGTGCGCGAGAACCGCGCGATGGCGGCCTGGTGCATGATCTGGCCGATCACCGGCAGTTTGAGCACCACGCGGTCGAGGAAGTGCTGGAACCGGATCGAACGCTTCTTGATCATGATGAAGACGACCACGGTGCCCACGATCCCGAGCACGATCAGCCACCACCACGCGACCATGAACCGGCTGAGCGCCACGATCATCTTGGTGAAGGCGGGAAGGTCGGCGCCGAATCCCTTGAAGACCTCCTCGAACTGCGGCACCACGAACACCAGCAGGATGCCGCTCACTACCAACGCCACGGCAATGACCATGGCCGGGTAGAACATGGCCTTCTTGATCTTGCCCTTGAGCGACTCGATGTTTTCCTTGTAAGTCGCGACCGTGTCGAGCACGGTCTCCAGCACGCCGGCACTCTCGCCCGCGCGCACCAAGTTGCGGTAGAGCTCGTCGAACTGGACGGGATGCTTGCTTAGCGCCTCGTAGAGCGAGGACCCGCTCTCGATGTCGCTGCGCACCGAGTTGACCAGCGTGCTCATGCGGGGGTTCTTGTTGCCGTTGGCGATGATCTCCATCGCGCTGACGATCGGCACGCCCGACTTCATCATGGTCGCCATCTGGCGGCTGAAGACCGCGATGTCGAGCGGGGTAATGCGTTTGCCGGCCGCGCCAAATAGCGGCTTTTTCTTGGGGCGCACCACCGTGGGCGTGATGCCCTTGCGCCGCAGTTCCGCCCGAAGGATGTTGGCGTTCTTCGCCTGCTCCTCGCCCTTCATCTTGATGCCGCGCTTGTCGGTGCCCACCCACTCGAACATCGGCATCGTGTCGGCGCGGCGCGCGGGGGCGGTCTTGGTCGTCGATCGGATCGCGGACATGGATCAGTCCTTCGTGACGCGGTTGATTTCGGCCAGGCTGGTGATGCCGTCGACCACCTTCTTGAGTGCGGATCGCCGCAGGTCGGGAACCCCGGCCGCCTCGGCGGCCTGGGCGATCTGCAGCGCGTTGCCCCCGTTGAGGACGATCGTCTGGATCTGCTCGCTCATCGGCATGACCTGGTAGATGCCGGTTCGCCCCTTGTAGCCCTCGGTGCAATCGGGGCAACCGACGGCCTCGTAAACCTTGAACTTGGTCGCAATTTGCTCCGGCGTGAAGCCCTCGGCAAGCAGGGCATGCTCCGGGATGTGGGCCTCGCGCTTGCAGTCGTGCAGGCGCCGGGCCAGGCGCTGGGCGATGACCAGCGTGACTGCGGACGTGATGTTGAACGGCGCCACGCCCATGTTCATCAGGCGCGCGATGGTCTGCGGCGCGTCGTTGGTGTGCAGGGTGGACAGGACCATGTGGCCGGTCTGCGCCGCCTTGATGGCGATCTCGGCGGTTTCCAGGTCGCGGATCTCGCCGACCATGATCACGTCGGGATCCTGGCGCAGGAAGCTGCGCAGCGCGGCGGCGAACGTCATGCCCCGCTTGACGTTCATCTGCACCTGGTTGATGCCGGGAACCCGGATCTCCACCGGGTCCTCCACGGTGGAGATGTTGCGCTCCTCGTTGTTGAGGATGTTCAGGCCCGTGTAGAGGGAAACCGTCTTGCCCGAGCCGGTCGGGCCGGTCACCAGCACCATGCCGTAGGGCTTGGCCAGCGCGCTCTCGTACAGGCGCCGCTGCTCGTCCTCGTAGCCGAGCTTGTCGATGCCGAGCTTGGCGGCGCTCGCATCGAGAATTCGCAGCACCACCTTCTCGCCGAACAGCGTGGGCAGGGTGCTCAGGCGGAAATCCACCTGCTTGGTCTTGGACAGGTTGAGCTTGACGCGACCGTCCTGCGGGACTCGCTTCTCGGCGATGTCGAGCTGCGCCATCACCTTCAGACGCGCCGCGATGCGGGCATGCAGGTTCACCGGCACCTTCGCGACCTGCTTGAGCAGTCCGTCGATGCGCAGCCGCACCCGGTACTCGGTCTCGAAGGGCTCGAAGTGGATGTCGGAGGCGCCCTTGCGGATCGCATCGACGAGCATCTTGTTGATGAACTTGACGACCGGCGTGTCGTCGCTTTTGGCGTCGATCCCCGAATCGCCGCCCGCGGCGTCGACGTCCGCCGCCGAGACGTCCAGGTTCTCCAGGCCCTCGGCGTCGCCCATGGAGTCGCCCATCGCATCGGACGAATCGAGCCACTTCTCGATCGTGCGCTGCAACTGCTCGTGGTCGACCAGCAGCGCCTCGATCGCGAGGTTGCTCTGGAACTTGATTTCGTCGATCGCGGCGACGTTGGTCGGATCGCTCACGCCGAGGAAGAGGCGGTTGCCGCGCCGGTACAGCGGCAGCACCGTGTGCTTGCGCACGAGCGCCTCGCTGACCAGCTTGATCGCCGACTGCGCCGGGTCGATCGCGGTCACGTCCGCCAGTGGCAGGCCGAACTCCACCGAGTTGGCGGCCGCCAGCTGGGCGGGGGTGACCTTGCGCTGGTCCAGCAGGTATTGTGCGATCGGCTTTCGTTCGCTGGTCGCGGCTCCCAGCGCGGCGCGGGCCGTCTGCTCATCGAGCGCGCCATCGAGCACCAGGCGGCGCGCGATGCCGGTGATCCCGACGAGGTTGGCGTTGACCGCGGCGTTCATGCACGTTTCCCCATGGACACACTGACTCTACCTCAAACAGAAACGGCGGCGCCGGGCCAGGGCGAGGGCGGAGTTTCCCCTTGCCCCGGGCGCACCGCCGGGCGGGGGGCGCCTCGATGCCGAGCAGCCTGAGCGTCGTGCTGCCCGCACGCAACGAGGCGACGGGCCTGGCTGCCGTCCTGCCGCGACTGCGCGTGCTGTACCCGGAGGCCGAACTCATCGTGGTCGACGACGGGTCTGACGACGACACGGGAGACGTCGCGAGGCAGGCCGGGGCCGACGTGCTCCGGTCGCCGTACCCGATGGGCAATGGCGCCGCGATCAAGCGCGGAGCCCGGCATGCGCGAGGCGAGGTCATCGTCTTCATGGACGCCGACGGCCAGCATGACCCGGCACACCTGCAGCAGCTGCTGGACCGCCTGGACCAGGGCTACGACATGGCGGTGGGCGCCCGCGGGCGCGGTGGCCAGGCCAGCGTGCACCGCGGCTTGGCCAACACGGTGTACAACCGTCTCGCCAGCTGGATGACCGGCCAGAGGGTCCTGGACCTCACCTCGGGCCTGCGTGCCGTGCGCGCGAACCGCTTCCGCGAGTTCCTGCACCTGCTGCCGAACGGGTTCTCGTATCCGACCACGTGCACGATGGCGTTCTTCCGCAGCGCCTATCCCGTGGCCTACGTGCCAGTGCCGGTGGGTGCGCGCGTCGGCGCGCGCAGCCACGTGCGCCCGTTGCGCGACGGCGTGCGGTTCCTCCTGATCATCTTCCGCATCGCCACCCTGTACTCGCCGCTCAAGCTGTTCGCGCCGGTCTCCGTGGGCTTCCTCGCGCTTGGCCTGGGCTGGTATGGCTGGACGCTCACGGCCGAAGGGCGCTTCACCAACATGAGCGCGCTGCTGCTCAGCGCCGCGGTGATCATCTTCCTCATCGGCCTGGTGTCCGAGCAGATCACCGCGCTCACCTATCGGCGTGATGCCTGACCCTGCGCTGCTGGTGCTGATCGGCACGAAGGCGCAGTTCATCAAGACCGCCCCCATCCTGCGCGCGCTCGATGCGCGAGCCGTCCCCTACCGCCTGGTCTACACCGGCCAGCACAGCGAAACCTTCGACGCACTCGAGCGCGCGTTCGGTACACGCGCACCCGATGAGGTGCTGGTGCCGCGCACGGAGGCAGCCACGCATGGCAGCGTCCTGGCTTGGACCATGCGCTTCTGGTTGGCCGTCGCACGTCGCCTGCTGCAGCGGCGCTGGCACGGCTTGCGCATCGGCATCGTCCATGGCGATACCCTCTCCACGCTCTTCGGAGCCCTCGCCATCCGCATGGCCGGCGCGCGGGTGGCGCACATCGAGGCCGGCCTGCGCTCGCCGCGCCTGGCAGATCCTTTTCCCGAGGAGATCGTGCGCAGGCTGGTCTCGATGTTGTCGCGCTGGCACTTCGCGCCCGATGCCGTCGCGGTGTCCAACCTGCGGAAGCGCGAGGGCGTGGTCGATACCCGGGGCAACACGTTGCGTGATGCGCTGACGATGGCGTTGGCTCGCATCGGTGGGCAACCGGAGGAAATCCCGCGCTACGCCATCGTGTCGATCCACCGCAACGAAAACCTCTCGCGCCGCGCGGACTTCGCACTGCTCATGCAGGCCATTGTCGATGCATCGCGCCGCGTCGACCTCAAGTTCGTCCTCCATCCGGCCACGCGCGAGCGCATCCGGGCCAGCGGATGGCTGCATGCCCTGCACGCCGAACCGGGCCTTACGCTCGTCGAGCGCATGGATTACCCGGCGTTCGTGCGGCTGCTGGTGGGCAGCCGGTTCCTGATGACCGACGGCGGCAGCAACCAGGAGGAGGCAGCGATGCTCGGGATCCCGACGCTCTTGCTGCGGAGGACCACCGAGCGCGCCGACGGGCTCGGCGACAACGTCGTGATGTCCGGACTCGATCCCGGCGTGATCGCCAGCTTCGTGGCATGCCATGCCGATGCGAGTTGGACACCCCGTGCGGTCCATGGTGCATCGCCATCCGAGCGGATCGTCGCCACTCTTGCACCGCTGGCGCACGCGGACCGGATCGGTATCAGCTGACGCGATCCGCCAGCGCCAGCGCCTGCTCGAAGCGCATTACCGATGCAGGCCAGCGAGGCGCGTCGGGATACCGCGGCGGCCGGTGGTCGGCGAGAAGCGCCAGCACGCGGCGCGCGATCGCATCGGCATCGCCGACCGGGACCAGTGAATCCGCATCCCCGTCCAGCATCCATCGCACGGGCGCGGTGGCGGTGGCGACCACGGGCACGCGGCTGGCCATGGCTTCGCAGAGCTTGGCTGGATGGCTCTGGCGACCGAAGGCCGTGTCCGCGGTGACCACGCACGCGACATCCAGGGCCGCCAGCGCGTCGGGCAGGCGCGCGTCGGGCAGGAAGCCCAGCGCATGCACCCCCGGTTCGGCCAGCGCCTGCGGCGGCGGCGCGCCGGTCAGCACGAGGCGCGCATCGGGGCGATGGGCGCGCACCTGGCGGAATGCGTCGATCAGTAGGGCGGTGCCCCGCGCGCGCGCCCATGCACCAAAGTAGCCCACCAGCGGTGCATCCGGGTCGAGGCTCAGCGCGTCCCGCGCGGCACGCTTGTCGCGTGGCTGGAATGTCGGGTCCGCCGCCATGGGCACGATCGCCGATGGCGCGCGCCGGGAGCGGTGGCGGTCCAGCAGGGTGCCCAGCGTGGGGCCGGCGACCGTCACCGCGTCGGCGGCCGCCACCGCGCGCCGCCATGCCGCGTGCAACGGCAGGTTCCAAGGCATGTACGACTCGTAGTCGTCGTAGGCGTCGACGGCCAGTCGCGCGCCGGTACGCCGTGCGAGGTGATGCGCGAGCCAGCCATACCACGCGTCGGAGATGCCGACGATCCAATCCGGCTGGACCTCCATGGCCAGCCCGGTGATGCGTCGCAGCGCGAGCAGCGGATGGTGGCGGGCATCGACCGCGATCCATCGCACCCCGCCAAGCGCCGATGTCGCATCGGGCGCGCCGCGATGGCTTGCCAGCGCGGCGACGACGTCGTGGCCGCGTGCGGCCAGTTCGACGGGAAGGTGATGGAAGCGTCCGTAGGGACGCGTCAGCAGGTCACGGCCCTGCGGCTCGCGCTTGCCGATGAACAGGATGCGCATGCGCGTCAGCCGGCGCCCACGCGCATCACGTCGCCCGACCACCAGGAACGCAACGTGCGCCATCCGCGCGCGGCGAGCCTGCGCCAGGCAGGCAAGCCGGCGCGGCGCAGGCCCGCGCCCGCGCCGACGGGTCGTGCATGCCGGGCGCGCCACTCGCATGCGCGCAGCTCGGCGATGTACGGCGCGAAGACGCCGTCGCGCAACGCCGGCGTCAGGTGCGCACCGTAACCGGCAAGATTGGTGTCGTAGCGCGACGGTGACACCGCCTTGAGTCCCTGGTAATGGAAGAACACCAGTGGACGTCCATCGACCCGTACGCCGTCGGCGGCGAGGGCGACGCCATGTCCGGCGACGTTCCACGGCGCGAGGTTCGCGCCCGGATGGTCGATCGCGTGCACACCGTTGAACAGCAAGGCGAAGCGGTCCAGGTACTTCTGGTCCGCGTAGCGATCGCCTTCGACGCGGTCATGGCACCACTCGATGCAGCGCGCGCGCCACCACGCCAGGCACGCCAGCCCATCGCCGGTGGCGCGGAATGTCAGCCAGCCCACGTTGTAGTGGCCGTGCCGCGCATGCGTACGGGCCGAGGCAGAGGTGAAGCGGTGTGGAACGATGGCGACCGAGTCGCTGCCAAGTTCCGCGAACAACGGCTCGGGGCTGGAGAAGAACCACAGGTCTGCGTCGAGATAGGTGATTGCTTCGAGTCCCTTCGCGCGCAGGAGGAACGACGGCAGGCACGGCGAGCAGGTGAAGTAGTACTCGACAAGCGAGCGCGTCGGACGAACCGCCGCCAGTTCGGGGTCGGCTGCTTCCAGCTCTGTCAGACGGACGATTTCGATCCCCGGCGGGCCGTGCCGCTCGAGCCAGTCGGCCGCCGCTTCGTCCAGCGCGAGCACCCAGAGCGTGAACGCGGGGCACACGCGATGCAGAGATGCGTGCAAGGCCAGCCCGGCAGGTAGGTAGCGGTGGTCGAAGTAGGTGCAGAAGTGGCGGTGTTGCGTCATGACGTTGGAGGTTGCGTCCAATGACCACGCATGGCTGTCTGTCCGGCCTGGTCGGAAGAGACGCCGGCCGGCTTGACAAGCAGCATCGCGTTGTCGAGGTAGAGGTCCGGGCTGGCCGGGAGAATGCGCGCCATCAGCAACCCGGCGAGGTTGGCCAGGAGGCTAGCCCCTGCAATGACCACGCGCCTGGGCAGCGTCACCCTTCGCCTGCCGCGCGTGACCTTGAAGACATAGGCGAGCCAGAGCTGTGCGAAGAGTGAAGCGTCGGCGAGGGTTCGGTGCGCATCCACGACCTCGAATCCGCACGTGTCGGCGAGGTGCCGCAGGCCGAACGACGAGTAGCGCGCATAGTCGCGGGGCTGCTCGTGCTCGTCCCATACGAAAGGCGTCGTGAGCAACAGGTGGCCGCCGGGGCGCAGGACCCGATTGAGTTCGCCGAGAAACGCCTTCGGCTCGAAGACATGCTCGAGCACCTGGCTGCAGAGCACCGCATCGACGCATGCGTCGCCAATCGGTAGCCGGTGGCCATCGAAGAACACGTCGGCGCCTGTCTTCGAACTGCCATGCTCGCTGCGCGACGGCACCTCGACGCCCACGTAGCGTGCATGCGAGAACAGGGAGCGGTAGGGCGCACTGCCGCAGCCGATGTCGACCACGACGCCATCGACCTGGCGCGCCATGCGCCCGACCTCGCGATGCAGGGCGCGGCGCGCGAGGAAGAACGGATCTGCCAGATCGAGGACCCTCATCGACAGGATGTCCATGCGCTGCCGGCGAACGTCGCCCGGGCACCGGGGACGCGGATCGGCGCGTCGTCACCGTCGAACACCGCGAGCTGGCGGTAACCACTCGCCGCCATGCAGCGCGCCACGTGCGTCGCCGAGAGTATCCAGAGCGGATAGCTGCCTCCGCCGAAGCGCTCGGGCACATGCTGGGTCAGGACGCGTGGCCGGCCATCGCGCGCGAACGGCGTTCGGTCGATGACCATCGTGCGCGCACCGACGCCGGCCAGCGCCTCCAGTGCGGCCATCGGCTCCTCCAGGTATTGCAGGACGCCCGATGCGAGCACCGCGTTCGGGTGTCGCTGAGTGGCGCTTTCGATGCGGTCGAGGAACTCGACATTGCGCGCCCGGGAAAACAGGCGCCGACCTGCGTCGATGTAGGCGGGCTGCTCCACCACACACCAGTGCACCTCCGCCAGGCATCGGAGCCAGGGTTGCCAGCGGATGTAATGGGATGCGAGCGCGCCGCCATGGTCCAGCACGCACAGGCGCCCACCGTCAGCCGCCGCCGTCGCCAGCAGCGCGGCGAGCGCATGGCTGGGCGGTGGGGGTCCTGGCTTGATGGTGCCGTCCTGCTCGTACACGTCCTGCCTGCCCAGCACAGCTGCAGTTGCTGCCTCCACGCGATCGAGCAGTGCGCCGTCGGCATAGCCCCGGGTCGCCGTCGAGGCCGTCGCCCAATCGGCGTAGGGACCCCGGAAGTGCAATGCGCGCCCGAGCCACTGGTTCCCCATGTGGCGCAACGCCGGCGGCAGGTACGCACGCACCCATGCAGGCATCGTCATCGCGCCGCCCCGCGTCGTCCTGCCTCGATCCGCGCCAATGCCAGCGCGTACCCACGCAGCACCCACCCTGGAATAGGAACCCGCCCCGCGGCACCTCGATCGAGATACCGCGAAAGCCGGCGGGCCGCCTCGGCGTCCTCGGTGACCTGCCCGGGCAGCGGTGCGTCGAGTCGCTGAGGCCACTGCGCGTGCGCAAGCTCCTCACGGCGGGAATGCGTCCCGCTGCCATCGCACCCGATGTTGGCCACGAGGCTGGTCCCGGGATGCAGCGTGTAGCGGTCGGCCAGGAACAGGCTCGCGTGCCAGAGCGTGGCCCACGACTGGTTGCGTCCCCGCGCACGCTTGACGAGCTGGAGCAGAGGTGCGGCCCCGTGGCTGCGCATGAACGCCCGAAGCGCGCGTCGGCGGCGCAGTTGCAGCAGCAGCTCCCTTGCGTCCGGGTTGAACAAGGACCAGCGATCAGCCCACGTGGCCCAGCCCCAGCAATCGCCGCCGCGCAGGAAGTAACGCTTGGGCAAGCCGGCGATAGGGGGCGAGTAACCGTGGATCGAGCCCACCGCGGCCACGTCCCGGTACCGGTCCAGCGCGGAATTCATGTACCCGAGGAAGCCTGGCGCGACCTCGATGTCGTCCTCGACGACGATCACCGCCTGGTGTACGGCCAGCACTTTGCCGATGCCTTCCGTCAGCGATGCGAAGAGGCCGCGGTTCGCCTCAGTCGCATGCACGCGCACCCTTGCGAATCCCGCCGCGTCCGCGAGGACGGCACGCACGTCGTCCACGCGTGCCCGTTCGTCATCGTGGCGCGGCCCGTCGAGGAACGCGTACACGTCTGAGCCGGCCGCCAGAGGGCTGGCAGCCAGTGCGGCGAGCGTCCGTGCCGTGTGCGCCGGGCGGTTGAATGCGAACAGTGCGACGGGTGCAAGCGAGGACGACACGGTCAGATCCCGAGCACATTGCCATCGCGGTACAGCAAGGCGGTGCAGCCTGCATGCTTGCTCACCGGCTGCGGGCCATGGAACGGCAACCAGCGCATGCCCCCCGTGCGTAGATCATCAACTGCCGCGGCGTACTCGGGCCTCTGTGCGTCGTCGAGGACGATCACCCCGCCAGCCGAAAGCAGCTCCGGTGCCAGCCGGAGGCACTCGTCCCGGAACAACCCGTCGACCACGACCACATCGAACAGGCCGAGTCCGCGCGCGGGCGCGCAGTATGCCGCGGCGTTCTCGGCGCCTGCGATGAGAACCTGCGCGGCGGTCAGGGTCGCCACGCGCGCGGCCCAGCCAGGGTCGTGCTCGATCGCGATGCATGCATCCACGTTGCTCGACCACCACGCGGTCCCCATTCCGGCGCCGAATTCCAGCACGCGCCAATCAGCTCTGACGCGCTCGGCCAGGAATGCCGCGGCGGGATACGTGAACCAGGGCATGGGGTTGCCCAGCACGTCGCGGGCGAGCCGCGCGGCCCGGGTATCGAACCAGCCGATCGCATGCAGGTAGCCGGAGCCCGTGATCTCGAGTCTCGCCAGCAGGCGGCGCAGCGCGTGGTTCATGTGCGCTCCCAGTTCGGCGGCCAGAACGCACGGGTCTTCAGCATGAACAGGTCCCGAGTTTCCCGGTGGAAGGCATCCGCAATGTAGGTCGCCAGCAACTGGGCGACGAGTGTAGCGAGGGCCGCGCCGACAATGCCGGCCGCGGGGATCAGCACGAGGTTGAGCCCGATGTTGACCACGGCGCCGACGAGCGTGCGGCGCAAGGCATGTCCCGTCTTCCGTTCCAGCACGAGCCACGCCGAACTCAGCACGCCCAGCGCGACGAAAGGCGCGCAAAGCAGCTGGATCTGGAGCGCGGCCGCGGCCGGACGGAATGCCTCGCCGTAAAGCAGGGCGAGCAATGGCTCCGCGGCAAACGCCAGCACGCATGCCACGCCTGCGTGCAGGTAGAACCCCATGCCCATCAACTTCATCAGCTCACGGTCGCGGCGCACCGGGTCCTCGGCTCCAACACGAGTGAGCACCGGCAGCGATGCACGGAGCAGGAGCATCGGCAACACGAGCGGCAGTTCCGCCAGCGCAACGATGGCCGAATAGAGCCCGACGTCGTGCCGGCCGAGCATGCCTGCGATCATGAACGTGTCGATACGCATGTACGCGAACACGGCGAGCCCCGAAAGCAGGAGCGGCATGCTTTCCCGCAGCAGCGCCGCTGCCTGGCGCCATTGCGTGCCCGCCGGCCTGGGGTCCGCGGTCCGGAGTGGGTGGCCGGCGAGCCACGACAGCAACAGCGAACGCACCGTCCACTCCACGACCAGCATCCATGCAAAGGCCAGCGCACCAAAGCCCGCGAGCGCGAGCGCACAACGCAAGAGCGCGGCGACCGGCGACACCGAGGCGGTAACGATGGCCACGCGACGCCCCTGGGCCGAGGCGATGAGGCGCCATTCTGCGAGATCGCCTACCTGCGCCAGCGGCAGCAGGGCCAGCACGAGCAGCAGCGTACCGGACTGGAGCTCGCGCACCTGCGGCACGAAGGCGAGGCCGAGCAAAAGGCAGCTTCCGCCGATGGCGCCGCCCCAACGCAGTCGCGTGAGCAGATGCAACGTCCGCGCCGGCGCATCGACGCGGGACACCAGCTCGCGGGTGGCGACCTGCTCGAGCCCCAATGCCGCCAGCACCGTGACGAACGTGGCGACCGCGATTGCCAGCGAGAGGGACCCGTATTCGGCAGGCCCGAGCGCGCGCGCGATGGCAAGGGTGGCAACCAGGCTCGACACGCCCTGCACGAGCTTCGCGCCTGCCAGCCAGCCGAACTGTGAGAGCACGTCGCCCGCCGGCATCCATCGCTGCCGGTCCGCGTTCGCGGCGCGGCGGGGTTTTCCCTTCAACGACGTAGGTGGTCCGCCCGCAGCCAATCGCGGTACGCCAGTTCGAGCCCCTCACGAAGCGGCGTCGTCGCGCGCCAGCCCAGCGCGACCATGCGCGAGCTGTCGAGCAGCTTGCGCGGCGTGCCGTCCGGCTTGGTGCGGTCGAAGCGGATGGTGCCGCGGTAGCCGACTGCGTTGGCGACGTGCAACGCTATGTCGGCGATCGAATACTCGTCGCCTGATCCGATGTTGACGACGTCCGCGCTGGTAGGCGCGTCCATCAGCCGAATCAGTGCATCGGCCAGGTCATCGACGTACAGCAGTTCCCGCAGCGGTGTCCCGCTTCCCCAGACTTCCACTTCGGGCACGCGACTGCGCCGCGCTTCGTCAAAGCGTCGGATCAGCGCCGCGACGACGTGCGCGTCCTGCGGGTGGTAGTTGTCGCCCGGGCCGTACGCGTTGGTCGGCATTGCGGCGACGGCGTCGAAGCCATATTCCTTGCGGTACGCCTGGCACATCTTGAGCCCGGCAATCTTGGCGATCGCGTAGGGTTCGTTGGTCGGCTCCAGCGGACCCGTCAGCAGCGCGTCCTCGGTGATCGGCTGAGGCGCCAGGCGCGGGTAGATGCACGAGGATCCGAGGAAGACCAGCTTGCGGACGCCATGGGTCCAGGCCGAATGGATCACGCTGGTCTGGACCGCCAGGTTCTCGTGGATGAAACGTGCCGGATACGTGGAATTGGCGTGGATGCCGCCAACCTTGGCCGCGGCGAGGAACACCAGCTGCGGGCGGTGGAGCGCATAGAACGCATCGACTGCATGGGGATCGCCGAGGTCCAGTTCCGCACGCGTGCGCAGCAGCAGCCGGTCATGCCCGGTGGCGCGAAGGCGCCGCACGATGGCAGCTCCCACCATGCCCGCATGCCCCGCGACATGGATATTGGCCTCGGGGGTGAGCACACTCATTCGCGGTGGCTCGCAACAGGGAACCCGGCGCCGCCGACAAGCGCGTCGCGGCTGGCCTCCGCAAGGTCCGCCTGCACCATCTCGGCCACCAGCGCCGCGAACGAGGTGCGCGGCGACCACCCGAGTTGCCGCCTGGCCTTGCTGGCATCGCCCAGCAACGTGTCGACCTCGGCGGCGCGGAAGTAGCGGCTATCGACCGCCACCACGCGCGCGCCGGGACGCAGCGCGGACTCTGGGGGCGCCGACGCCACCAGCGCATGGGCGTCGGCGCCGTGCCCGCGCCAATCCAGTTCGATCCCCAGCAGGCGGGCCGCGCAGGAGACGAAATCCCGCACGGAATGCTGGATGCCGGTGGCGATGACGTAATCCCCGGGCGCGTCCTGCTGCAGCATCAGCCATTGCGCCTCGACGTAGTCGCGCGCGTGGCCCCAGTCGCGAAGCGCATCGAGGTTGCCGAGGTAGAGGCAGTCCTGCAGTCCCAGGTGCATGCGCGCCAGCGCGCGGGTGATCTTGCGCGTGACGAAGGTCTCGCCGCGGATCGGCGACTCGTGGTTGAACAGGATGCCGTTGCTGGCATGCAAGCCGTGCGCCTCCCGGTAGTTCACGACGATCCAGTGTGCATAGAGCTTCGCCACGCCGTACGGCGAGCGCGGATGGAAGGGCGTGCGTTCGGTCTGTGGCGTCTCCGCCACCCGTCCGTAGAGCTCGGAGGTGGACGCCTGGTAGAAGCGCGCCGTGCCCTCCAGCCCGAGGATGCGCATGGCTTCCAGCAGCCGCAGCGTGCCTAGCCCGTCGGCATTGGCCGTGTACTCGGGGGTCTCGAAGGACACCTGGACATGGCTCTGCGCGCCCAGGTTGTAGATCTCGTCGGGGCGCACCTGCTGCAGGATGCGGATCAGGTTGGTGGCGTCGGTGAGGTCGCCGTAGTGCAGCACGAGGCGGCGGTCGTCCTCGTGCGGATCTTGGTAGAGGTGGTCGATGCGGCCGGTGTTGAAGGACGACGACCGCCGCTTGATGCCGTGGACCTCGTAGCCCTTCGACAGCAGCAGCTCGGCGAGGTAGGCGCCGTCCTGTCCGGTGACGCCGGTGATCAATGCGCGCTTGGGCATGCGTCAGTCTAGGCGCGAACGCGGCGGATCGTCATCCCGCGCGCAGGTCAGATCGCCGCGCAGCCCTTGGGCAGGTGCTTGCTGGCGACATTGCCGGCGCATGTCCAGGTGCCGTCGCTGGCCCGGTTCCACTGGATGACCTTGCCGCGGACCGTGGGCGTGCCGCGCATCGTGCAGAGCACCGCGCCGACCGCCGCCTGGTTCACCGGCGCGGTGGCGACGTGCTCGCAGTGGGTGGTGAGCGCGGGGATGCCGAGGGCGCCCGGGTCGGTGAAGTCGGCCGCGGGCGTGTCCCCGTCGTTGACCTTGATCTCGTACTGGTTGCGCGCGGGGGTGATCTCGCGCAGCGCCGAGGCGGTCTGCGCGCGCGCGGTGTAGTCCTGGTATTGCGGCAGCGCGATCGCAGCCAGCACCCCGATGATCGCTACGACGATCATCAGCTCGATGAGGGTGAAGCCGCGTTGTGTGGCACGGGTCGGGGCCGGGGGCATGCGATGTCGCTCGCAAGGACTGGCAGGGTTTCAGACGCAGGTTGCATGCCATCCGGGGCTGCTTGACGGGGATAGCGGAGGGGCCGGGCTCGCGCCAGCTGGTGCGCCGAGGCGGCGTGGCCTGCCTGGGCGAAGCGGCGTGCGACCGATGCGCGGCGGGCCGGCGAGGCCTGCATCAGTGACAGGGCCGACTCCCAGCACGCCGCCGCCCGCTTGCCATCGCCCAGGTGGAGGTACACATCACCGAGTTGAGCGCGCCAGGCGGCGGAGGCCGGCTGCCGCCCGATGGCGATGCGATAGGCCGCCACCACCAGTGCCACCTCCCCGTCCAGTTCCCCCGACACGAGCCCGTTGCCGAGCTGCTGGAGCGCCGATGTCATCTCGCTGCCGGTGGGGCCATCGCGCAGCTTGTCGAGCAGGGACGCGCGCCAGCCGGGAAGGGGCTGCACGCCCAACCGTCGGGACTGGCGCAGCAGCGCGACCTCCGCGAGCGGGGATGCGCCGGGTAAGGCGGCAGCGCGTTCGAGCGTCTGCAGCAGCGGACCGACCCAGGGGGAACCTGCGTCGGCCCCCGCTGCATGGGCGTAGGTGCGGGCCAGGTTCAACTGCGCACGCGGCGATTGCGGGTTCACCTCCGCGAGGTGCACGGCCAGACGCGCGGGATGCCCCCACGTCGCCGCTTGCATTGCAGTGAGGCCGGCAAGCGCAAACACTACGGCGGCCGCAACAGGGACACGCATGCGGTTCTTCACTTGGAGCCGCTCCATCGCCGCCCACGCCAGGTCACCGACGGCCAGCATCACCCCGAGGAGCGCGGGGTAGTTGCGGTGTTCGAACACCAGCTCCAGATTGAGCGGCGCGCTGGTGATCGCGTGCGCGATGAAGAACCAGCCGATGCCGAGTGCCACCAGCGGGCGGTGCCGGCGGATGGCCACGGCGAGTAGCACCGTCGCGGACAGCACGAGCGCTGCAGCCAGGGTCGAAGGCGGTTCGAGCAGGCTCCGCGACACCGCGAACGTGTCATGGAAGAACGTGTAGGCGCGCGGATCGGGCCAGAGCGACCACAGCAGGTAGGTACCTAGCGCACGCAGCTGGGTCCAGCCGCGCTCGGCCGGGGTGAAGGCGCGGTTGTCCCACGGCCCAGCGAGCGATGTCCACGCCACCAGCGCGATGAACACCAACAGGACCACGACGAGCGCCACCGTGGCCTGACGCCCCCGCCATGCGGTGGATGCGGCCTTCGATGGCAGCGCCCATTCGATGAGCAGGATGTAGGCGGGTACCAATGCCACGGTTTCCTTGGCCTGGTAGCCAAGCGCGACCAGCGCGGCGCAAGTCGCGGCCCAAGCGAGCCGGCGTGATGGTCGCGCCGCCTCGCGGGCCTGCCAGTAGGCCGCGAGTGCCGCGAGCGTAAATCCGAACGCGAGCAGCTCCATGCGCTGCACGACGTAGAGCACGGTCGAGACCTGCAGTGGGTGCAGTGCCCATGTGGCTGCGACCAAGAAAGGAAACGCCCGGTGGAGCGGGGCGGTCGACGCGCGGGCCGCGTTGCAGAGACGTGCGAGCAGGTGCCAGGCGAACAGCGCGTTGAGCGCGTGGATCGCCAGATTGGTGGCCTTCATGCCCCACGTCCCGCCCCCGGTCGCGAAGTTCAGCGCGAACGTCGCGTTGGCCAGCGGCCGGCCGATGGTCGCGTCCGACCACTGCAGCAACTCGCACCAGGCGGGCCAGCGGCTGAAGTCGCCGGCGTAGGCCGGGTTTTCGACGATGGCGTGGAAGTCGTCGAAGATGAAGCCGCCTTGCAGGCCAACGACGTACACCATGCAAACGGTGAGGACGAGCAAGACGGCGGCGGCAGGTCTCATTCGCGCGAGTCTTCTCGGAAGGGCGGTCCAAGCAAAAGAAAAAGGGGCCGAAGCCCCTTCTTCATCAACCACCAGGTGGTTTACTCGCAGCCCTTCGGCTTGTGCTTCGCGAGCAGGCCAGCCGAGCTCGTGCAGTTCCACGTGCCCGCGGTCGCATCACGCGTCCAGGTGACGGTCTGGCCAGCAACGCGGGGATTACCCTTCAACGCGCAGACGATCGTGCCGCCGCCTGACGCGTAAGTCGCGGTGATGTCGCAGCGGTCGGTGGAGGCCACAAGACCGAGCTCGGTGACCGTCGTGTACGACGCCGCCGTGACGACGCCATTATTGACGTTCTCCTCGAACGCGGTCTTGCCGGGCGTGATCTCGGCCAGGCCCGACGTCGCCTGCGAACGGGCCACGTAGTCCTGGTAGGCCGGCAGCGCGATGGCGGCCAGGATGGCGATGATGGCGACGACGATCATCAGTTCGATGAGCGTGAAGCCTTGCTGGGTCTTCTTCATGCGGGTATCCCCTAGGAGTGGATGAAATTCACGTGCCCGTCGCTCCGGCGATCGCCGTTCCGTCGGGTAGCCGTGCGACTCGCACGTGCCTGAGCCTCAACGCACATCGCGTGCCAGTCCGGCCAGCGCGATGCAGGTCTCACTTCGGCCGCATCGGTCCCCTTCACGCTGGAGCGGTAGCGCCGCCGGTGCGCATAAAGCCCGGGATTGTCCGGCGGTGTCACGCTGGATGGGTGGGTCAGCATGCCCCGGTGCGTCAGATCCTGACCCGGCGAGTCAGTTGCGCGGGTCCAACGCCATGGAGCACGTTGGACAGGGCGTTCGCGCCGAGGGTGGCGAGCAGGTACAGCAGGGGCAGGAACGGGATCGCATACCGCGGGAACGGCGCCCCCACCATGTGCGCCAGCAGCAGCACCGCCAGTGCAGTGGCGCACATCGCCCAGAAGCCGCCGACAGGCGTTCCCGTGGCACGCCTTGCCACTGCGACCCACGCCATCGCCAGCAGGGCCGCCACCACGATTGGCAGGTGGAGGAGACGCATCCCCTCCCGCAACGTCGCGAAGAGCGGCGAACTGATGAAAGGACTCTCGCTGACCGGATAGGTAAAGATGTCGCCACGCCCACGTCCCAGGCCCCACGACAGGAACATTCTGGGTTTGCCGACCAGAAACCAGCGCGTCATCCCAGCGGGACGCTCGCGGAAGAGCTCGGCGATCCGCGACAGCGCCGCACCGGGATCGCGACCATGGATGGCCGCCTCGGGGTCGTACCTGTATGGGATTGCGTAGCTCTCCTCGAGGCCCCTGTACCGCAAGTCCTCGAAGCTGCCGTGGTACAGCGTGCTTGCGAGCAGGCTGGGTTCACCGGTCGCGCGCTCGAGCAAGGCGTTGCGCGCATGCCACGGAGCGAGCACCAGCACGAAGGTCGTCGCTCCCATCAACGCGGCACGCCGCCATTCGCGCCAGCGGGGGACGATCCAAGGCACCGCCGCGAGAGTCGCCATCACCAGCAACCATTGCGGTCGCACCAGGCAGGCGGCTGCTGCGACGACGCCGAAGAGCATGGCCGCTCGCCGACGCTGCGCGGTGGCGATGCCGCGAGCCTGGCCATTGCGTACAGGCTGCCAGCCACAAGGCAGGCGAACAGGCTTTCAGTGAGCAGATACGCACTGCTGGCGAGCAGGTGGGGGCTGGCAGCGGTGAGCCCCGCGGGAATCAGTGCCCAGTACCGCGGCATGACCAGTCGCGCGGCAAGCAGGACGAACAACGTGGTCAGTGCGCCCAGGAGCGCTTGGACCATGCGGACCCTGTGCACGAATGCCATGTCCGGCGGGCCGTCGAGAAGCACCGCGAGGAGCGCAGGGTATCCAGGCAGCGTGATCTTGTCGGGTACCGGGGCACGCGTGGGCTCGGCCCACGTGGGCACGCTGGAGAACACCCCGTGTGCGCGCAGGTTGTGCGCATACGCCACGTAGAGCGCGGCGTCGGCGCGGACCGGCGCGGGCATCGTCGTGCGCAGCGCGACCTGCAGGTGCATCCAGAGCGACGCGAGCACCACGGCGATGCCCAGCAGCGCAGCCCAGTCGCGCCGGACTGGCCGCGGATCGTTCAATCGATGCCCAGCTTCTTGAGCTTGTACCGCAACGCCCGGAACGTGATCCCCAGGGCCGCGGCGGTGCGGGTCTTGTTGTAGCGGTTTTCCTGCAGGGCGTGCTGGATGGCGGCGCGTTCGATTTCCTCGATGTACGAGGGCAGGGCGGAGGTGCCGGTTTCGCGGGGGTCGGCGGCGCGGTGGTCGGTGGGAGTGGGCGCGGCCGGCGCGGGGATTGCAGGGGAGGGCGTGGGCGCAGCGGCGGTGCCGGCGAAGGGGGTGCCGCCGGCGACCATGCGGCCGTCCAGGGTGCTGGTCACGCGCGGCAGGCGCAGGTCGGCGGCGGTCAGGGTCTGGGTCTCGGCCAGCGCCAGCGCGCGCTCGAGGATGTTCTCGAGCTCGCGGACGTTGCCGGGGAAGGGGTAGGACTGCAGGGCCTCGACGGCGTCCGGGCCCAGCGTCGAGACCGGGCGGCCCTGGGCGGTGGCCAGGCGCTGGAGCACCTTCGACGCCAGGCCCGGGAGATCCTCGAGGCGCTCGCGCAGCGGCGGCACGCGCAGTTCGATGACGTTGATGCGGTAGTACAGGTCCTGGCGGAAGCGGCCGTCGGCCACCAGCTGCGACAGGTCCTTGTGGGTCGCCGACAGCAGGCGCACGTCGACGTTGACCTCGGCGTTGGCGCCGACCGGGCGGATCGACTTCTCCTGGATCGCGCGCAGCAGCTTGACCTGCATCGGCAGCGGCAGCTCGGCGACCTCGTCGAGGAACAGCGTGCCGCCGTCGGCCGCCTGGAACAGGCCGGGCTTGTCGGCGTGCGCGCCGGTGAAGCTGCCCTTCTTGTGGCCGAAGAACTCGCTTTCCATCAGCTCGGCCGGGATCGCGCCGCAGTTGACCGGCACGAACGGGCCCGAGGCGCGCCCGCCCTCGGCATGGATGGTGCGCGCGACGAGTTCCTTGCCGGTGCCCGACTCGCCGCAGATGTAGACGGGCGCCTGGCTGCGGGCGACCTTGCCGATGGTCTGGCGCAGGCCGGCCATCGCGCGCGATTCCCCGTACAGCCGCGACGCCACGGCGTCGACGTTCTCGCGCTGGGTGTCGTTGAGTTCCAGCGCGTGGCGCACCAGGTCGCGCAGCACCGCGAGCTCGACGGGCTTGGCGACGAAATCGAAGGCCCCGGCCTTGAGCGCCTCGACGGCGGCCTCGACGTTGCCGAAGGCGGTGATCATCGCCACCGGCGTGTTCGGGTAGCGGGTGCTGATCTCGGTGACCAGTTCGATGCCCGAGCCGTCCGGCAGGCGCATGTCGGTCAGGCAGAGGTCGTAGGTGGTGTTGGCCAGCTGGTTGCGGGCCTCGATGAGGCTGGCCGCGGTGTCACAGCGCAGGCCCATGCGGCCGAGCGCCATCACGAGCAGCTCGCGAATGTCGCGCTCGTCGTCCACCACCAGTGCGCTGCGAGTGTCAGCCATGCGTTCCTCCGCCGCCGACGATAGCCCACCGGCGTCACCCGGTGGAAGCGGGATGTTCGTGCAGGCCCGGCGCGGTGGCGGCGTTGATGGGCGTCATGCGGATGCGGAAGCACGCCCCGCCGCCGGGCAGCGGGACGTATTCGAGCGTCGCCTGGTTGGCCTGGCAGAGCTCGCGGGCGATGTACAGGCCCAGGCCCGTGCCGTGGCCGGAGGTGGTGTAGAACGGCCTGAACAGCTGGTTGGCGACCTTCTCCGGGATGCCCGGGCCGCGGTCCATCACGTCGATCTGCGGGACGCCGCCGGCGTCGTCGACGCGCAGCGTGACCCGGGCCGGCTGCGCGGGCATGCGCCCGTACAGCAGCGCGTTGTGGACCAGCACGGTGAGCGCCTGGTGCAGGTGCTTGGGATCGAACAATGCGTTGACGCGCTTGCGCTCGGAGGTCACACGCAGGGTGTCCGCCTCGATCGGGTGGCTGGCGCGGTATTCGTCGATGAACGCGCGCGAGAACTCGAGCAGTTCCATGTGGTCGGGGCACGCCGGCTCGCGTCGCGCCAGGCCCAGCACGTTGTCGATGATCCCGTTCATCCTGCCGCCCTGCTGGCGGATGATCTCCAGCAGGCGGCGTTCGGCGATCGGGATCGACTGCGATTCCTCGAGCAGCTGCACCGCGTAGTTGATCGAGGCCAGCGGGTTGCGGATCTCGTGCGCGAGGCTGGCCGAGAAGCGGCCCAGGGTGGCCAGGGTCATGGTTTCCGCGCGGCGGCTGGCGAGCGAGACGTCGTCGAGGAACACCAGTGTCTGCTCGCTGCCGGCCAGCAGGCGCGTGAAGCGCGGCACCACTTCGGGCGCGTCGCTGGACACCTGCAGCGGGGTGTCGTCGGCCTTGCCTTCCAGCCGCCAGGTGGCCAGCCGGCGGGCGAGTTCGGGGATCGCCACGTTGAGGTTGCGCCGGCCCGCGCCGGCATCGCCCAGCAGCGCCAGCGCGGCCTCGTTGGCCAGACGCACCTCGCCGTGGCCGTCGACCAGCAGCACGCCGGTGCGCAGGCGGCGGATGATGAGCTCGTTGACCTCCACCACGTGCGCGGTTTCAGCACCGCGCTGCTCGGCCAGCGAGTGGCTCCAGCGCATCTGCCGGCCCAGCACGCTGGTCAGCGTCGCGATGCCCATGTACCCCACCGACAGCGTCGCCAGTTCGGCGAAGCGGTGGTCGATGGCATCGGGCATGCCGAGCGTGAGCAGGTACTCGCCCCACAGCCCGAGCACGGCGACCACCGCGGCGGTCAGGCCGAAGCGCATCGGCACCAGCAGGGCCGCGGCGCCGACGTTGAACAGGAGCATGATCGCGATGGCGGTGGCCATCTGCGGAAGCGCGATGATCGCGATCAGTCCGAAGAACAGGTCCGCGGCGATGCCGACCAGCGCGTTGACCCGGATGCTGCCGTGCCGGCCCAGCACGAACAGCACGGACGCGATGAAGATGTACGAGATCGCCGCGGCCCGCGCGAGCATCTCCGAGCGCGGCGCGCCCACCCATTCCTGCATCGGGCCGAAGGCGAAGAACGCCAGCAGCGCCGCCTCGAGCAGGCGATACAGGGTGAAGAAATACAGTTCGCGGCGCAGCGCGCTGTCGAAGCCGGCGGCGTCGGCGGCGTCGATGGCTTTCGATGCGATCGGCACGCACGGCCCTGCGCTGGAACCCGGCCGCAGTTAAGCACGCCCCCGCCGCGCACGGCCAGCACGTGGCCGCCGGTTTTGCCCGGCTGGCGGCGATGGGCGACAATGGCGTGCTGTCCCGCGCCCGCATCGCCCCGCCTTTCCGTGCCGCCGGCGTGCGTCGCGGCCCGGCAGGCGCGCGCCGCGTCCTGCTCCAACAACCTTCGGTGACGCATGAATTTCCACGAATACCAGGCGAAGCAACTCTTCGCCGACTACGGCATCGCCGTCCCCAAGGGCATCGTCGCCCGTTCGCCGGACGAGGCGGTGGCCGCTGCCAAGCAGATCCCCGGCGGCCTGTGGGTCGTGAAGGCGCAGATCCACGCGGGCGGCCGCGGCAAGGCCGGTGGCGTGAAGCTGGCGAAGTCGTTCGACCAGGTGCGCGAGTACGCCAAGGCGATGCTCGGCACCAGCATGGCCACCTACCAGACCGCCGGCGTCGAGCTGCCGATCGACAGCGTGCTGATCAGCGAAGGCACCGACATCGACAAGGAGCTGTACCTGTCGGTGCTGGTGGACCGCTCGACCAAGTCGGTAACGTTCATTGCATCCGCCGAAGGCGGCATGGACATCGAGCAGGTCGCCGCCGAGAAGCCCGAGGCGATCCACACGCTCAACGTCGACTACGTCGAGGGCCTGCAGCCGTACCAGTGCCGCGACATCGGCTTCGCGATGGGACTCAACGCCAAGCAGGTCGGCCAGCTGACCAAGATCATGCTGGGGCTGTTCAAGCTGTTCATGGAGAAGGACCTGGCGCTGGTGGAGCTCAACCCGCTGGCCATCCTCACCAACGGCGACCTCGCCGTGCTCGACGGCAAGATCAATTCCGACGACAACGCGTCGTTCCGGCATCCCGAGCTCCTCGCCATGCGCGACGTGCGCCAGGAGGACGAGACCGAGGTGCTGGCGTCGAAGTACGACCTCAACTACGTGACCATGGACGGCAACATCGGCTGCATGGTCAACGGCGCGGGCCTGGCGATGGCGACGATGGACGTCATCAAGCTCGAAGGCGGCGAACCGGCCAACTTCCTCGACGTCGGCGGCGGCGCGACGAAGGAGCGCGTGACCGAGGCGTTCAAGCTCATTCTCTCGAGCGACAAGGTCAAGGCGATCTTCGTCAACATCTTCGGCGGCATCGTCCGCTGCGACATGATCGCCGAGGGCATCATCGCGGCGGTCAAGGAAGTCGACGTCAAGGTGCCGGTGGTCGTGCGCCTCGAAGGCACGAACGTGGAAGCGGGCAAGGAGTTGCTGAAGAACTCCGGCCTGGCAATCACCGCGGCCGACGACATCAACGATGGCGCCAGGAAGGCCGTCGCGGCCGTCAAGCAGGCCGCCTGACACAGGGTGGGCCCCGGCCCACCACCCGTTCCTCGAATTCATGATGGTGGGCCCAGGCCCACCCTATGGGGCTTCAATCCATGTCCGTTCTGATCGACAAGAACACCAAGGTGCTCGTGCAGGGCTTCACCGGCTCGCAGGGCACCTTCCACGCGCAGCAGATGCTCGAGTACGGCACGAAGGTCGTCGGCGGCGTCACGCCCGGCAAGGGCGGCACCGAGCACCTCGGCCTGCCCGTGTTCAACACCATGGCCGAGGCGGTCAAGGCCACCGGCGCCGATGCGTCGGTGATCTACGTGCCGCCGCCGTTCGCGGCCGACGCGATCATGGAGGCCGCAGCCGCCGGCATCCGCGTCATCGTGTGCATCACCGAGGGCATCCCGGTGCTGGACATGCTGCGCGCCAAGAACGTGCTGGCGGGCCATCCGGACACCGTTCTGGTGGGCCCGAACTGCCCCGGCGTGATCACCCCGGGCGAGTGCAAGATCGGAATCATGCCCGGCCACATCCACAAGCCGGGCAAGGTCGGGATCGTCTCGCGCAGCGGCACGCTGACCTACGAGGCGGTCAAGCAGACCACCGACGTGGGCCTGGGCCAGTCGACCTGCATCGGCATCGGCGGCGACCCCATCAACGGCACCAACTTCATCGACGCCCTGCGCTGGTTCCAGGACGACCCGCAGACCGAGGGCATCATCTTGGTCGGCGAGATCGGCGGTTCCGCCGAGGAAGAGGCGGCCGAGTTCATCAAGCAGCACGTCACCAAGCCGGTGGTGGGCTTCATCGCCGGCGCGTCGGCGCCGAAGGGCAAGCGCATGGGCCACGCGGGCGCGATCGCCTCGGGCGGGTCGGGCACGGCCGAGGGCAAGTTCGCGGCGATGGAGGCCGCGGGCGTGACCACGGTGAAGTCGCCGGGCGACCTGGGTGCGGCGATCGCCAGTCGCCTGGCCGGCTGATCGAGCCCGCGCGCCATACGACGAAGGCCGCCTCCGGGCGGCCTTTTTCATGCTTGACCCGTACCGGTCATGCGCATAGGTTGTGCGCATGATCGAGGAGGGTGCCATGCGCATTCGCGAGGACTATGCCGTCTACGGCAAGCGCGCCACCAACGTGAGCATCAACCAGGGCCTGCTGGACGAGGCCCGCGCGCTCGACATCAACCTGTCGGCGACGCTGGAACGGGCGGTGGAGGCGGAAATCCGTGCCCGCCGCCGTGCGTTGTGGCTCGAGGAAAACGCGGCGGCGATCGACGCGTACAACGCACGGGTCGAACGCGATGGCGCCTTCAGCGACGGCCTGCGCGCGTTCTGACCGGCGATGCAGTACACGGTCTTCCACAACGCAAACCCTCAGACCCGTGCCGCCGTTCCATTCCTGCTCAACGTGCAGAGCGACCTGATCGATCGGGCTGCGACCTGCGTCGTGGTGCCGCTGATCCCGCTCGCGCGTGCGGCCACGCCGGCAACGCGCCTGATGCCGGAGTTCGAGGTGGACGGGGCGCGGATGGTGATGGACACGCTGCAACTGGCCGGCGTGCCGCGCAAGGCGCTGGGCAAACCCGTCGCCGACCTGTCGACCGAACGCGCCGCCATCCTCGCCGCGCTCGACCTGCTGATTTCAGGAATCTGACCCGATGACCGCGCCCCTGCGCATCGCACTGGCCCAGTTCGATTACCCGGTCGGCGCGGTGCAGTCCAATGCCGACCGCATCATCGAGGGCATCGCGCACGCGCGCGACGAGCTCGGCGCGCAGCTCGTGGTGTTCCCGGAGCTCAGCGTCAGCGGCTATCCGCCCGAGGACCTGCTGCTGCGGCCGTCGTTCCTGGCCGATTGCGAGGCCGCCCTGCAGCGCATCGCCGCGGCCGCCACCGGCATCACCGCCGTGGTCGGCTGGCCGGAAGCGGTCGGCAGCGTGGTCTACAACGCCGCCAGCGTGCTGCAGGGCGGTCGCATCGAAGCCACCTGCCGCAAGCGCGAGCTGCCCAACTACGCGGTGTTCGACGAACGCCGCTATTTCACCGTCGACCCCGACCACCCGCCGTGTGTGGTCGACGTCGCCGGCACGCAGGTCGGCGTGCTGGTGTGCGAGGACCTGTGGTTCCCCGAGCCGGCGGCCGCGACCGTCGCGGCCGGCGCGCAGCTGCTGGTGGTGCCGAACGCCTCGCCGTTCGAACGCGACAAGCACGCGCAGCGCGACGCGTTGCTCGTCACGCGCGCGAGGGAGACCGGTGTTGCCATCGCCTACCTCAACACGGTCGGCGGGCAGGATGCGGTGGTGTTCGATGGCGCCAGCGTCGTCGCCGATGCGGATGGCACTGTGCATCCGGCTGCAGCGGCGTTTACTGACCAGTGGCTGGTGGTCGAACACACCGACGGGCGCTTCGGCGCGCTGCAGTGGACCGACGACGGCGACGAAAGCCGCGATGCGCTGGCATGGCGCGCGATCGTGCGCGGCACGCGCGACTACTGCGCCAAGAACGGCTTCACGTCGGCGTGGGTGGGGCTGTCGGGCGGGCTGGATTCCTCGGTGGTGCTGGCCGTGGCCGTGGATGCGCTGGGCGCCGGCAACGTCACCGCGGTGCGCATGCCATCGCGTTACACCGCAGACCTGTCGAACGATCTTGCCGCCGAACAGTGCGCGGCGATGGGCGTGCGCATGCTCACCGTGTCGATCGAGGCGCCGTTCCAGGGCTATCTCGATGCGCTGGCGTCGACGTTCGAAGGCCGCGCGGCGGACGTCACCGAGGAGAACCTGCAGTCGCGCTGCCGCGGCGCGCTGCTGATGGCGCTGGCCAACAAGTTGGGCGGCCTGCTGCTGACCACCGGCAACAAGAGCGAGTACGCGGTCGGCTACGCGACGATTTACGGGGACATGTGCGGCGGCTACGCGCCGATCAAGGACCTGTACAAGACCGAGATCTACGCGCTGGCGCGCTGGCGCAACACCGTCGGCGATGCCGTCGTGCCCGTGGGCGTGATCGAGCGCCCGCCGTCGGCCGAACTGCGGCCCGACCAGAAGGACCAGGACTCGCTGCCGCCGTACGACGTGCTCGACGCGATCCTCCTGCGCCACGTCGACCAGGAACAGTCGCGCGACGAGATCGTCGCGGCCGGGTTCGATGCGGCCACGGTCGACAAGGTGGTGCGCCTGGTGCGCACCGGCGAATGGAAGCGCCACCAGGCCGCGCCCGGCCCGAAGGTCAGCCGCCGCGCGTTCGGGCGCGAGCGGCGGTATCCGATCACCAGCGGGTATCGGAGCTGATTGCTGCGGGCGATGCACGGTGGGCCGCGGTGCGTCCCCCCTGTGCCCGTCGCCCCTGCGAACGCAGGGGCCCAGCGCCTTACGCTTGTACTCGACGTCGCACGCCTGACTGCTATCGGCCCCGCGACCGGATGGGTGCACCGCCATTCGCACGCGGTGATGATGCAAACCAGCGCGGGAATGGCCTCACGGGCCATCTGCATGAAGCGCCTCAACCAAAAGCGCCGCCAGAGGGCGGCGCTTTTCTCCATCCCACGGTGGCGCTCAGTTGTCGACCGCGCCCTTCTCGCCCGCGAACGGATTGAGCTTGCGCAGCGTGCCCGGGAAGTCGGGCCAGTCACCGGCGAGGTACGGGTGGTTCGGCGCGTCCTGCTGCAGACGGCGGCGGGCATCGGCCGCCAGCGTCTCGTTGCCGAGCGCGGTGTAGGCCGCCGCCAGCGTCGCCACGGCATCGTGCTGGTGGGCGCTGCCGGGGTAGGTGTCTAGCAGGTACTTCGCGCGGTTGACCGCCGAGACGTTGGCGCCGCGGCGCAGGTAGTAGAGCGCGGTTTCGAGTTCGTGGCGCGCGAACATGTCGCGCAGGTCGTTCATGCGCTTGCGGGCGTCCTCGGCGTAGCGGCTGTTCGGGTAGCGCTCGGCGACGATGGAGAAATCGTTGTACGCCTGCCGCGGCGTGGCCAGCTCGCGGCGGCTGGGGTCCAGGCGCCACACGCGCTGCAGGAACACCGCGTCGCGCGACGAATTCACCAGCCCGCGCAGGTAGTACAGGTACGCGATGTGGCGATGCGTGGGGTAGGTGCGGATGAAACGGTCGATGCTGCTGACCGCATCGTCGTGCTTGCCGGCCTTCCACTGCGCGTAGGCGATCTCGATCAGGGCCTGTTCGGTGTGCGGCCCGTACGGGTATTGCGCGACGAGGCGCTTGAAGGTCGTCTCTGCGTCGCTCCAGTTCGCGTTGCGCATCGAGCGGTGGCCCTTCTCGTAGAGCTCCGCCACGGGCTGGCCTTCGTTGGCGTCCTCGTCCTTGAAGATGCCCTTGACGCGCGCGCAGCCGGTGGCGGCGAGGACCACGACGAGCAGCAGCGTGGCGAGGCGGAACGGCGTGCGGAAGCGTGTCATGCGTGGGTCGCAGGCTCGGCGCGGGAGGCGGCGGATAATACCAGCCCGTTTCACATCGCCCTGAACCCGTCCCCCATGGCCGACACCGCGCCCGACACCCTGCACGCGACCGTGCCCGACGCACTGGCGGGGCGCCGCTTCGACGCCGTGCTGGCCGACCTGTTCCCGCAGTTCTCGCGCTCGCGCCTGGCGGCGTGGATCAAGGCCGGCGACGCGCGCCTGGACGGCGCGGAAGCCCGCCCACGCGACCCCGTGCGTGGCGGCGAGCAGGTCAGCGTGCACCCGCGCGCCGAGATCCAGGTGCGCAGCGCGCCGCAGGCGATCGACCTGGTGGTGCTGCACGAAGATGCCGACGTGCTGGTCCTCGACAAGCCTGCCGGGCTGGTCGTGCACCCCGGGGCAGGCAATCCGGACGGCACGCTGGTCAACGCGCTGCTGCACCGCGACCCGAAGCTGGCGGAGCTGCCGCGCGCCGGCATCGTGCACCGGCTCGACAAGGACACGTCGGGCGTCATGGTGGTCGCGCGCACGCTGGAGGCGCACACCGCGCTGGTCGAGCAGCTCGGCGCGCGCGCGGTGCACCGCCAGTACCTGGCGATCGTCGTCGGCGCGCTGGTGTCCGGCGGCACCGCGAATGCCGCCATCGACCGCCACCCGCGAGACCGCCAGCGCATGGCGGTGCGCGACGACGGCCGCGAGGCGGTCACGCACTTCCGCCTGCGCGAGCGCTTCCGCGCGCATACGCTGCTGGAATGCCGGCTCGAGACCGGGCGCACGCACCAGATCCGCGTGCACATGCAGCACCTCAAGCACCCGATCGTCGGCGACCCGGTGTACGGCGGTCCGCTGAAACTCCCGCGCGGCGCGACGCCGGAACTGGTCGAGGCACTGCGCGGATTCCGGCGCCAGGCGCTGCATGCCGAGGTGCTGGAATTCGCGCATCCGACCACCGATGAACCCGTGCGCTGCACCGCGCCGGTGCCGGCCGACATGCAGGCGCTGGCGGCGGCGCTGCGCGATGACGCACGCGCGCATGCGGATGCGCAACGGTGAACGCATGGCTGCATGCCGACTGGCCGGCGCCCGCTGGCGTGCACGCGTTGACGACGGTGCGGCATGGGCTCGGGGTGTCGGCGGCACCGTTCGATGAGCTCAACCTGGGCAACCATCGCAGCGCGACGGGTGATGAGCCGCGCTGCGTGGCACGCAATCGCGCGTTGCTGGTGGAAGCGCTACAGCTACCGTCGGCTCCGCGGTGGTTGCGGCAGGTGCATGGGACGTACGTGGCGCGGTTCGACGCTGGAGCTCCCGATGGGTCGCGGCCCGGTGGGGATGCACCATCACTGGCGCACGAGCCGATCGCATCCACGCATGACGCCGAATCCGCGGGAGCCAGGCGTGCGGGCATCGCGCTGGCGGATGCCGGATGCGAACCCGAGGCCGATGCGTCGGTGACATCGACGCCCGGTGTCGTGCTGGCGATCCTCACCGCCGACTGCCTCCCCGTCGTGTTCGCCTCGCGCAGCGGCGACGAGGTCGGCGCCGCACACGCAGGCTGGCGCGGGCTGGCTGCAGGCGTGCTCGAGGCCACCGTGCAAACGATGCAGGCGGACGCGCGCGACCTCGCCGCGTGGCTGGGCCCGGCCGCGGGGCCGCGCAGCTACGAAGTGGGAATGGAGGTGTACGACGCCTTTGTCGGGAACGACTGGCGCGACGGCGCGGCCTTCACCAGCACGCGCCCGCACCACTGGCACGTCGATCTCTACGCGCTGGCGCGACGGCGGCTGGTCGACGCGGGGCTGGATCCGGCGCGGGTGCACGGGGGCAACTTCGACACCATCGCCGACCCCGCGCGCTTCTTCTCGCATCGGCGCGAAGGCCGCACCGGGCGGATGGCGACACTGGCGTGGATCGGGCGGTGAGCTGAAACGACGTGCACGCGGGCCTGCTAGGCTCGGGCCTCCACTCACGACAAGGAATGTTGGCGATGGTGTTGCGCTCGCGGCTGCTTCCCACACTGACGTGCGTTTTGGCCAGCATGCTGCTGGCAGGTTGTGCGTCTGCTTCCCAAGCAAGCCGGCGCGATCCGGCGATCCCGCAGGCGAAACCGCGGCCGCAGCCCGCGGTAGGCGCGGCGTTGGGCGACCGGGTTACTCGATCGCCGATGACCTTTCGGATGCCCGAATTGACCCGCAAACCGGGGCATGTCCTGCGCTTGCGCGGCACGTTGCCTGGGGAACTCAGGATGCGTCTGCTGCTGCATTACCGGCCGACAGTGTCGGGCGAGGCTTGCGGGGAGAGGGCGAGCTTAGTTGGGGTGGAGCACTTCAATCCGTATCAGGTGACATTCGAGCGGCAGATCGAAGCCCGGCGCGGTCGATTCCAGACCATGGTCCCCATAGAGCCTTTCAGCGATGCATGTCGGTGGCGCCTGAGCACTGCGGTCATGGTCATGAGTAATGTGGCCGACGAGAACATGCAAGAAATCGCGCAGCCGTTGCTCATGAATATGTATGAAGCTCCTCCGGAGGCGGCGGCGTGCGATTTCGACAAGCCGCGCCACTGCGATGAACGTCGACAGCGTCGTGAGTTCGGATGGGACGAGCGCGTGAGGGTTCTGCTCCCTTGCAAGATGGGCATGTACGGCGATCCGCCAGAAAAGGGATTGTCCTGCGGCTTGCCATTGAGCTCGTCCTCGAAGATGAAGCATCGCGTCCGTCGATGGACCGATACGATCGAGGTGGCGATCACCTACGAAAGGAGTCCGTGATGAACGATTTCGAGAAGGGACTGATTGTCATCGGTGGTTCGCCGTTCGACGATGATGTTCGACTTGCCGTTCTGGCTTACACGAGTTTCGGTTCTGCGAAGGAAATCCACCAAGCGGTATCGGACCAGAAGATCGAAAGCTTCAAGTTTCCGGAAGCGTACGGATTTCCTGCGCGTGAGCGCGCGGCTGCGACAATCGATCGCAGTCGGGAAAGTGGCTATTTCGGAGCTGTGTTTGTTAGCGACAATGACCGGAAGGTTGTGCTCGCCATCCGCAACGCGGACCAGCCTCGCGACTACACCGGGCCGGTCGCCGCGCTGATGCGCGATGGCGACTTGTGGGGCGCGTCGGGACTCCCGCTGGCGCCCAAGAGCGAGGGCCAGAAGCAGCAGATGGCGGCGTTGCAGGAAGCGGTCCTTCCGGGAGATGGATGGCATCAGCATTTCGCCGACGCACTCGACCACGCGCGAGACTTGCAGAAGGCCTATGGGCCGTTGGGGTACAGCTTCGAGGTCACCGGCCACGGCCTGGGCGGGGCGGATGCGCAGCTGATCGCGCACACGCTGGGCTGGAGCGGGCGCGCATGGGACCCGCTCGGCGCGAAGAACGTCGTCAACAGCGACGGATACAAGGACTGGCTTGCGCACAACGGCATTGATGCGCCACGTGGCATTCCACCGCAGGCGCCACGCCCGCTGGATGACCGTACGTTCGTGAACTACGCGGTGCGTTTCAGCCCGGTGTCGGACAAGAGTGGTCCCCACTTGGGCGCGGTGCAGATGACGTCGGCGCTGACCGGCCGCGAGGGTGCCGGTGACATCGCGAACTACATCGTGACGACTGCGGCCAACGTCGTGTCGGAGATTCCCGTGGTGAGCGACGTCGGTGCGCTGCGCGGAGGCGCGGCCGGACGCCTGGGCACGGCGGTGGCCAGCGATGTCGGGCAGAACGCCGTGATCACCGCGCTGGACGGCGCGCGCCACGACATGGCGCGTCTGGTACGGCTGGCGCAGGACGCCGCCGAGCACGGGCGGTGGCCGGTGCACGGACACGCGCCCGAGACCGATGCACGCCAACCCGTCGCCCACGCGCCGGAGCCACACGGTCGCCAGCCCGCGGGCGACATGCGGACGCCAGGCCACCCCGCGCATGCGGCCTTCATGCATGCAGGCGATTGCGTGCGGCGCATGGAAACGACGGCGGGCCTTGAGTCCACAGATCCGCAGCGCGAGCGCATGGCCGCGGCAATCGCGGCCGGCGTGGAACAGGCGGGCATGACCCTGCAGCGGGTCGAGCTGGGCGGCGAGGGCAAGGTCGCGGCCATCCAGCGTGGACCGTATCCGGAGTTCGAGGAGCGTCGCCTGCCCATTGACAGTTCCGCGGCACTGTCGCAACCGGTGGAGACGTCGACGCAACAGTGGATGCAGGCGTGCTCGCCGCACTACGCCGCCGCAGCGACCCCGCGCACGACGAACGATGCTGCGCTGCTGGAGGCGTTGCCTGCACGCGAGCGGGCGTTGTTCGACGCCGTGCGCGAACGCGCGCCGGCAGGCATCGCCGACTCCCATCTTCTGCAGGCCGCCGCCGCGGGCATGCAGCGCGGCATCGATGCGCCGGAGCGCCTGCGCGACGTGCTAATGGCCGGCGATGCGATGTGGGTCGTCGGCCACGTGCCGGGGCAGCGAGCCCGCGTCGATGTCGGTGGACAGGCGCCGGCGATCCAGGATTCCGTGGGAGCACTCCTGCAGCAGGGACAACAGCGACAGGAGGTACTGGCCCAGAGCCAGACGATCACGCAGACCGCCGAGGCGGCGCAGCGTCGCCAGATGTAGCAGTCACCCCGGTTTGACGTCCCCGCCGCGATAACACGCCGCGGCGCCGGGGCCGCGTCGTCGTGAGTGCCGTGGACGCTGCCGATCCTTCCGATGCGTGGTCGCCGCGCACGCTGACCGTGCTGCTGGGCGCGGCGCTGGTGCTGGCGTTCCTGTCCTGGGCGCAGGTGGTGGTGATCCCGGTCGCGCTGGCGATCCTGTTCACCTTCCTGCTGGCGCCGCTGGTCAACGCGCTGCAGCGGCGCCGGGTGCCGCGCGTTCCGGCGGTGGTGCTGGTGACGCTGCTGGCGCTGGGCACCGTGGGCGGCGTGGCGTGGGCGGTGACGCAGCAGATCGGCAGCCTGCTGGATGCCTACCCGCGCTACGAACAGAACGTCGCGGCCAAGATCGCGGGACTGCGCGCAAGCGGCGGCGGCGGATTGATCGACAAGATGCAGGACGTCGCCGCGCGCATCGGCGACCAGCTCGACGTCATCGATGCCGCGGATGCCGCGCCCGCGGACCCCGAGCTTGCGCGCGCGCAACCGGTGCGGGTGGTCGGCGAGGCGGACAGCCCGCTCGGCATGGCCGACCTGTGGTCGGTGGCCGCGCCGCTGCTGGCACCGCTGGCCGGGTTCGGGCTCGTGGTGGTGCTGGTCATCTTCATGCTGATCCACCGCGAGGACCTGCGCGACCGCGTCATCGCGTTGATCGGACCGGCGCGCATGGCCGGCACCACGCGCGCGCTGGACGATGCCGGCGCGCGCGTGAGCCGCTACCTGCTGATGCAGCTGGGCGTCAACGTCGGCTTCGGCATCGCGGTGACGTTGGGCCTGCTCGCCATCGGCGTGCCGTACGCGCCGCTGTGGGGGTTCTTCGCCGCGCTGCTGCGCTACATCCCGTACCTGGGCCCGTGGCTGGCGGCGATGCTGCCGATCACGATGAGCCTTCTGATCGAGCCGTCGTGGAGCACCGCGCTGATGGTGGTCGGCCTGTTCGCGGTGCTGGAGCTGACCACCAACATGGCCATCGAGCCGACGCTGTACGGCCGTGGCATCGGCGTGTCGCAGGCGGCGTTGCTGATCGCGGTGGCGTTCTGGACCTGGCTGTGGGGCGCGGTGGGGCTGGTGCTGGCCTCGCCGCTGACGGTGTGCCTGGTGGTGATCGGCCGCCACGTGCCGCACCTGCGCTTCCTCGACACGCTGCTGGGCGACCGGCCTGCGCTCTCGCCCGCGCACCGCTTCTACCAGCGCATGCTGGCCGAGGACGAGACCGAGGCCGCGCAGCTCCTGGCCGAGGTGTCCGCGCTGGAAGGCGCCGAGCACGGTTACGACGCGGTGGTGGTGCCGATGCTGGCGCAGGCGCGCATCGACGCGCGCGAGGGCCGCATCAGCGGCGAGGTCATGGCGCGCGTGGCGCGCGACACCCGCGAACTGGTCGCCGCGCACCGCCGGGTGATCCGCCCCGATGCAATGGTCGGCGCGGACCTCACCGCGGTGGTGGCGATCGCCGCGCGCGACGCGGCCGACGAAGCCGCGGTGGCGATGCTCGGCAAGCTGGTGGACGTGGGCCGGGTGGACTGGCGGGTGGCCGGAGCCGATGCACTGGCCTCGGACGTGGTGGAGGCGGTGCGCGGGTCCGGCGCGACGGTGGTGGTGCTGGTGTCGGTGCCGCCCGGCGGGCTGGCGCAGGCGCGCTACCTGTGCAAGCGCCTGCGCGCGCACGCATCGCAGTTGCGCATCCTGGTAGTGCGGCCCGGCCTGTTCGAAGAGGACCGCGAGGCGCAGCGGCTGGCGCTGCTCGAAAGCGGGGCCAACCGCATGGCGGCCAGCCTCGGCGAGGCGGCCGCGGAGGTGGGCAAGCTGGCGATGCTGCAGGCGCCGGTCGCCGCAGCGCGGGAACCGGAACTGGCCTCCGCGCCGCTTGAGAACGCACCCGCGCGCCACTAGATCGCGGGCCAGAGCCGGCCGCCGCCGGCCCGTCTCGCAGAGGTGACCGCATGCGCATGGACAAGCTGACGTCGCGTTTCCAGCAGGCCCTGGGCGACGCCCAGTCGCTGGCCGTCGGGCGCGATCACACGGTGATCGAGCCGGTCCACCTGCTGCTCGCCCTCGTTGACCAGCAGGGCGGCGGCACGCGCGGGCTGCTGGCGCAGGCCGGCGTCAACGTGCCGGTGCTGCGCGAGCGCATGGTCGAGGCCATCGAGGCCCTGCCGAAGGTCAGCGGCCAGGCCGGCAACGTCAGCGTCGGCAACGACCTGGCGCGGCTGCTCAACGTCACCGACAAGCTCGCGCAGCAGCGTGGCGATGCGTTCATCGCCAGCGAGCTCTTCCTGCTCGCGCTGGCCGATGACAGCGGCGCCGCGGGGCGTGCGCTGAAGGCCGCCGGCGGGCAGAAGCCGCGCATCGAGGCGGCGATCGACAACGTGCGTGGAGGCGAGAAGGTGAAGAGCGAGAACGCGGAAGACCAGCGCCAGGCGCTGGAGAAATTCACCATCGACCTCACCGCGCGCGCCGAGGCCGGCAAGGTCGATCCCGTGGTCGGCCGCGACGAGGAGATCCGCCGCACCATCCAGGTGCTGCAGCGGCGCACGAAGAACAACCCGGTGCTGATCGGCGAGCCGGGCGTGGGCAAGACCGCGATCGTCGAGGGACTCGCTCAGCGCATCGTCAACGGCGAGGTGCCCGAGGGCCTGCGCGGCAAGCGCGTGCTGTCGCTCGACATGGGCGCGCTGATCGCCGGCGCGAAGTTCCGTGGCGAGTTCGAGGAGCGGCTCAAGGGCGTGCTCAACGACCTGGCCAAGAACGAAGGCCAGGTCATCCTCTTCATCGACGAGCTGCACACGATGGTCGGCGCCGGCAAGGCCGATGGCGCGATGGACGCCGGCAACATGCTCAAGCCCGCGCTTGCGCGCGGCGAGCTGCACTGCATCGGCGCGACCACGCTGGACGAATACCGCAAGTACGTCGAGAAGGACGCCGCGCTGGAGCGCCGCTTCCAGAAGGTCTACGTCGGCGAGCCCAGCGTCGAGGACACCATCGCGATCCTGCGCGGGCTGAAAGAAAAGTACGCCGTGCACCATGGCGTGGAGATCACCGACCCGGCGATCGTCGCCGCCGCCACGCTGTCCAACCGCTACATCGCCGACCGCCAGCTGCCGGACAAGGCCATCGACCTGATGGACGAGGCGGCCAGCCGCATCCGCATGGAGATCGATTCCAAGCCGGAGGAACTCGACCGCAAGGAGCGCCGGCTGATCCAGCTCAAGATCCAGCGCGAGGCGCTGAAGAAGGAGAAGGACGAGGCTTCGCGCAAGCGCCTGGCCGATCTCGAGGCCGACATCGCCACGCTGGAGCGCGACTTCAACGACCTGGAGGAGGTGTGGAAGTCGGAGAAGGCCGCGCTGCAGGGCGCCACCCGCATCAAGGAGCAGATCGAGGCCGCGCGCCTGGAACTGGAGGCCGCGCAGCGCCGGCAGGACTACGCGCGCATGAGCGAGATCCAGTACGGCCAGCTGCCGCAGCTGGAAGGCGAGCTGCGCGCCGCGCAGGAGGCCGAGACCCGCGGCTTCACACTGCTGCAGGACCGCGTGACCGCCGAGGAGATCGCCGAGGTGGTGTCGCGCTGGACCGGCATCCCGGTGTCCAAGATGCTCGAGGGCGAGCGCGAGAAGCTGCTCAAGATGGAGGACGCGCTGCATGCGCGCGTGGTCGGCCAGGACGAGGCGATCAAGGTCGTCTCCGACGCCGTGCGCCGCTCGCGCGCGGGACTCTCCGATCCGGACCGTCCGAGCGGTTCGTTCCTGTTCCTCGGCCCGACGGGCGTGGGCAAGACCGAGCTGTGCAAGGCGCTGGCCGAGTTCCTGTTCGACTCGTCGGACGCGATGGTGCGCATCGACATGAGCGAGTTCATGGAGAAGCACGCCGTCAGTCGTCTAGTCGGCGCGCCTCCTGGCTATGTCGGCTACGAGGAAGGGGGCTATCTCACCGAAGCGGTGCGGCGCCGTCCGTATTCCGTGATCCTGCTCGACGAGGTCGAGAAGGCGCACCCGGGCGTGTTCAACATCCTGCTGCAGGTGCTCGACGACGGCCGCCTCACCGACGGCCAGGGGCGCACGGTGGATTTCCGCAACACCGTGATCGTGATGACGTCCAACCTCGGCTCGCACCAGATCCAGGAGCTCGCCGGGGATGGCTCGGCCGAGGCCTACACGCAGATGAAGGCCGCGGTGATGGGCGTCGTGCAGTCGCACTTCCGTCCCGAGTTCATCAACCGCCTCGACGACATCGTGGTGTTCCACCCGCTCGACAAGGCGCAGATCCGCTCGATCGCGCGCATCCAGCTGGCCGGGCTGGAGAAGCGGCTCGCCGAGCGCGGCCTGAAGCTCGCGCTGTCGGACGACGCGCTGGCGCTGCTGGGCAACGCCGGCTTCGATCCCGTGTACGGTGCACGCCCGCTCAAGCGCGCGATCCAGCAGCAGGTCGAGAACCCGCTGGCGCAGCGCATCCTTGCCGGCGAGTTCAGTCCGGGGCAGACGGTGCGCGTGGATGCCGCGGGTGGGCAACTGGTGTTCCACGCGGCGTAGTCACGGCGTTGCAAGGGGCTCGTCCGCTCCGGGCGAGGCGACGCTATGTCGCCAACCGATAGCGGCCATTGGCGAAGGGAACGACCTTGCAACGGAGGCCTTGCGGGGCAGGGGCTCCGCCGGGTCGTGCCGGTCGGTTGCTCCGCGCGGCGCATGCGTGGCGCGGGATGATCGCGTCCACGCGTCACGTCCGCGTGCTTGCCGCATTGACGGCGATCGGCGAGATGGAGCGCGCCGGCAGCACAGCGGCCTTCGCGTGGTCCGTTTTTTGTCCGCCCGGCGATTCGTGCGCCCGCCGCTTGGTTTCGTCGAAGCCGGCTGACCGGTGGCCGTGGTTCCTCGCGCGTGCTCCGTGGCCACGGCTCGCACCGGTCGCGGGTGCAGGCATGAAACGAAACAGGCGGCCCGTAGGCCGCCTGTTTCGAATCCATCTCGGACCTGTCACCACTGCATCGTGTATCCGGCCTGCGCGGTGAATCCGCTGCGCCGGCCGCTGCCCGCGTCGCCCTGCGCGCGGACATCGAAGTACCAGCGACCGCGTCCGGACGCCTGCTGGATGCCCAGGCCGAGCTCGCCCCAGGTCCGTGCCAGCGCGGGTTCGACGGTGATCCGGTCGGCGCCACCGGCGATGGTGGTGCCGTCCCCGTCGCGCAGGTCGTGCCACAGGTTGGCGAGGCCGTACACCTGGCCCGCCGCCGCGTTCGATGCCGGCGCCGTGGCCATGCGTACGCCGATCCGACCGCGCAGGCCGGTGCGGTGGAGCCCGTCGCTCGACACCAGGCCGGTGTCGATCTCACCCAGCCGCGTGTGCGAGGCGATGAGCTGCGCCTGCGGTTCCAGCGTCCAGGCGCCACCGGCCATCGCGAAGCCACGGCCCGCCTCGACCGACGCGGCGACGTTCCAGCCGTTGGCGCGCTCGCGCATGCCATCGATGCCTTCGAGCGCGACGCGCAGGCCGCCGAGTTGCGCGCTCGCATCGACATACCACCCGCTGCGCCACGCGAGCGTCTGGTAGCCGCCGACGCCGAGCCACTGCGTCCGCACGTCGCCGACGTTGCTGGCCAGCCCGAAGGCGAAGCCGTCGAGCGTGGGCCGCAGGTGGTCGTGCACGTCGCCACTGGCGGTGGCGTAGGTCGCGGTGACGCCGCGCTGCACGTGGTCGTCGGCCTGCAGGTCCAGGCCGCCCTGGAACACGAACTGCTGCTGCTCCAGCCCAAGGCGCCGGCCCTGCGTCTCCACGCGGTCGAAGCGCACGCGTGCCCAGCCGGGGGAGGCGCCCTGCGTATCGCCATCGCCATAGGTCGCCATGCGCCGCTGCACCTGCCGGTCGCGCGCGGTGCCGATGGCGTCGAGCGCCAAGTCCTGCGCGGCGCCGCCGGCCAGCGCAATCACGCTCACCGTCGGCGCGTACAGGCGCTCGCCGACGGGCCACGGCGTCGGGGTCGTCGGCGGTGGCGTGGTGGTGGGCGGGGGCGTGGGCGTGCCGGGCGGAGGTGGCGTGGTTGGGGGCGGGGTGACCACCGGCGGCGGTGGGGGCGGAGGCGCGGCCGACGTCAGGAAGAACCCACCGCGCGCGGTCGTGGTCGCCGCGCGTTGCGCGAGGCGGTACTGCCACAGGCCGTTCTCGGTGGTGATGGGTGCGGCGAGCACGAAGGCGTCGGTGGCAACGGTTTTGTCGCGCTGCGTCTGCACCAGCAGAATGCCTTCAACCGTCTGCGCGCCGGTGCTGCCCGCCACCGGCTTGATGTCGAGCGTCGTCCGGCCGGAGACGTTGCCCAGGATGACGAGACGGTCGGTCGCCGAGGTGTCGTCGCCGAGTGCCGTGCTCAACGCCACTCGCCCGGAACCCGCGTAGTCGCCGCTGATGGACATCACGTCCCCCGGCGCGTCTTGGCCGAGGTCGAGCGTGCCGGCATTGTCCATCGACATGTACAGGCGGGCTGAATAGACGTTGCTGGCACCTCCAGTGCGGCCGGACAGCGTGCTCGTCGCATCGATAGTCATCCGGGCGTTTTCCGGTGAACCGCCGTCCCCGAGTTCGCCGCCGTAGACAGGATCGTTATGGATGGTCAGGTGGGCGCCGGAGCGGAGCTCGTAGCGCTCGATTCCCTTCAACGTCATGTGGCGCGGGCAGGTCGCCGGTGCATCCGGCCGTTGGCAATCGATCTTCAGTGCGCTGTTGCTGACGGACAGGCGCTGTCCGTTGAAGATGATCGTGTCGATCTCGTTGGAGCGCCGCTGGAAGGGGTTGTCATTGCCTCCCAGGAAGCTGCGCCATCCTCCTTCCACGTTGAAGACGTTGGCGACGTCCACGCCGGCGGCGAACACCACGGTGTCGCTGCCATGTCCGCCGACGACATCGCGCACGCGCGAGGTCGCGTTGAACTCGAAGCGATCGTTGCCATCGTCGCCGTAGGCCTCGGTGACCGTGCCGCCTTCGAAGAGGAACAGGTCGTGGCCCGCGGGCTTGCCGTCCGCGGCATAGGTGCCGACGCCATCCCATGAGGTCTTGTCGTCGCCGCTGTCGCCGTGCACCTCGCCGATCGTGCCGCCCACGAAGCGGAACGTGTCGTTGAAGGTGTTGGCCGCGTCGTTGAGCACGGCTGCGGTGAACCCGCGTGTGCCGCCGTCGCCGTAAACTTCGAGAAGGCGGGAATCGCCGCCCGTGACGGTGAGCGTGCCATTGCCGCCGCCCATGTGGATGACGTCGCCATGCACGCCGCCGCGTATGTTCACGATGTCGCCATTGCGGATCGTGCCCTGCGGCGAGAGGAGCGAGTTGCCGAAGGCGCCGTCGAGCGTGCCGCCGTTGAGGTTCAGCGTGGTCGGCATGCTGCCGCCTGGACCCAGCACCTGCCAGGTCGTACCGCCGTTGAGGGTGATCGTGTTGCGCGCATCCGGCGCGTTGGGATCGCGGTTGGTGGTGCGCGCGAGCAGGTTGATGTCGTAGATGCGCGCGCTGCGGTCGGTGACGCCGGCGATGGGCCCGTTGTCGACGATGACCTCGATCGGGCGCGTGGTGGTCAGCGCCGCGTGCTCGATGTAGTCGAAGGTGCAGTGGTTGATCTCGAGGCGGTCGAGCGAGGCGGGGCGGTAGTAGCTGTAGATGCCCGAACCGCCGTAGCCGTAGTTCGAGGCGTTGTCGGGCGCCTCGAGCGGATTGCGGCCGAACGTGACGCGGTTGCCGTCCGCGGCCTCGACGCAGCCGAGCGCGAAGGCCGGCAGGCTGGGGATGCCGAGGGCGAGGCCGACGGCGGTGGCGAGCAGCGCGCGATGCGCGCGGGGGGCCGGGCGTGCCGGGGTGGCGGGCCGGACAGGGGACAACACAGGCATGTACCGCTCCTTCGAATGGACGATTCCCGCAGGCGGGAGGCGCGTGCATTCGGTGGCGGTGGCCACGTCCGTGCGGGGCGCCTGCGCGCCACGGGCCTCCTGCCCGCGGCGCGCAGGATGCCGTCAACGCCGACGGACGGCGATCGGAAAAAGTCCGAATTCCGCGTCGGGCATCCGTAGGACACCGCCACGCGAACGGCGAGATGTCGATTGGAGGCCGACATCAAACGCTGCGGCCCGGCTCCTTGCAGAACCGGGCCGTCGTGCCGCTTACCTCACGACCGCTACACCCGCGGCGGATCGGTCTCGCGCTCCCAATGGCGATGGCGCGCCAGGGCAGACACGAACGCGCCGACCGCCTTGCGCGCGTCGTCGCCGAACACCAGGCCCGGGTCGGGGCTGCCGTCGGGCAGCGCGGTGGGGATGCCGGCTTCGTCCCACAGGTCGCGCGAGTTGCCTAGCACCAGCAGCGTCTTGCAGTGGCGGTACTGCTCCTTGACGTAGTCCAGCGCGCGGGCGTCGCCCATAGCGGCGAGGCCGCCGGGCAGCACCATCGCGTCGAACAGCACGCCCGGCTCGTTCTCGAGTGAGGCATCGGCATCGAGCGTGTCGCCGGTGGCGGTGTGCACCGGCCCGATGCGCACGCCGATCCGCCGCACCATCGCGCCCTTGGCCAGCAGCGCATCGCGCACCGTGGTTACCGCGTCGCCGTCCACGCCGTCGCCGACCAGCACCGCGACCTTGCGCGTGGCGATGCCGCCGTCGCCGGGGCGCGCCAGCATCGACAGCGCGGGCGACGCCTTCACTTCCGGCTTCGGCACCTTCGCCAGTGCGCGCGGCATCGGCGCCGGCACCTCGATGCCGAGGCCTTCGGCCACCCGCGCGGCGAGTTCATCGGACACGTTGGCCAGCATCGACACCACGCGCTCGCGGATCGCCGGCACCGTGACCTTGGAGAGCTCGAAGCGGAACGCGCCGACGATGTGGTTGCGCTCGGGCTCGCTCTGGCTCTCGAAGAACAGCGTGGCCTGGTTGAAGTGCTCGGCGAACTTCTCCGGCTTGCCGCGCAGTTCCACTGTCTGCACCGGCTCGGGGAAGGCGACGAAACCGGCGGCGCCGGCCTGGAACGGGCAGCCGCCGCCGAGCGAGTTGGGCTCGTAGCTCACGCGGCCGCGATGGATGGCCTGGCGGTGGAAGCCGTCACGCTGGTTGTTGGCCACGGGCGCGATTGGCGAATTGATCGGGATCTCATGGAAGTTCGGCCCGCCCAGTCGCAGCAGCTGGGTGTCGAAGTAGGAATGGATGCGCCCGGCCAGCAGCGGATCGTTGCTGAAGTCGACACCCGGGATCACGTTCTGCGTGCCGAAAGCAACCTGCTCGGTCTCGGCGAAGAAGTTGTCCGGGTTGCGGTCCAGCACCATGCGTCCGAGCGGCGTGACCGGCACCAGTTCCTCTGGAATGAGCTTGGTCGGATCCAGCACGTCGAAACTGAAGCCTTCGGCGGTGGCGTCGTCGAACACCTGCACACCCAGTTCCCATTCCGGATAGGCGCCGGCTTCGATGGCCTCCCACAGGTCGCGGCGGTGGAAGTCCGGATCGCAGCCGGAGATCTTGACCGCCTCCTCCCATGTCAGCGCGTGCGTGCCCAGCACCGGGTTCCAGTGGAACTTGACGAACCTGCCTTCACCCGCCGCGTTGATGAAGCGGAAGGTGTGCACGCCGAAGCCCTGCATCATCCGGTAGCTGCGCGGGATCCCGCGGTCGCTCATCGCCCACATCAGCATGTGGGTGGATTCGGGCATCAGCGAGACGAAATCCCAGAACGTGTCGTGCGCGCTGCCGGCCTGCGGCATGCCGTGGTGCGGCTCGGGCTTCACCGCGTGCACCAGGTCCGGGAACTTCATCGCGTCCTGGATGAAGAACACCGGGATGTTGTTGCCGACGATGTCCCAGTTGCCCTGGTCGGAATAGAACTTCACCGCGAAGCCGCGCACGTCGCGCGCGGTGTCCTTGCTGCCGCGCTCGCCCTGCACGGTGGAGAAGCGCACGAACACCGGCGTGCGCTTGCCCTTGCCGGCGAACACGGTGGCGGCCGTCAGCTCGCTGAAGTCGCCGTACGACTCGAAGTAGCCGTGCGCCGCGGAGCCGCGCGCGTGCACGATGCGCTCGGGGATGCGCTCGTGGTCGAAGTGGGTGAGCTTCTCGCGCAGGACGAAGTCCTTGAGCAGCGCGGGGCCGCGCAGGCCGGCCTTCAGCGAGTTCTGGTTGTCGGCGATGGGCACGCCGAAGTTGGTGGTGAGCACCGCGCCGGTGGCGTCCGCGCGCACGCGGTCGAGCGGGTCGACCGTGGGGTTGGCCCCCGGCAGCGGCGGCACGCCGGTCTTGTCGTTCTCGTTGCCTTCGCTGAGCGTGCTGGCGCCGACGAGGTCCGACGGCGGCTCGACCTGCATGCCGGTCGGCGGCGACAGCGCGTTGTCGATGCCGTGCTCGGCCGCCTTGTTGGCGTTGAACGGCATCGCACGCGACATCGCGTCGGCCCCGGCCGCCTGGCGCTCCGCGGGATCGCCCGAGCGGGCGGACGGCGCGCGCGACGGACCGCTGTCGCTGCGGGCCTTCGCGGCTTTCCTGGATGGCTTGTTCGGCGGGGGCGTCTTGCGGGCCACGGCGCTGCTCCGGGGGATGGGCGGGGCCCGCAGCTTCGACGAGGCACGGTGAGGGTCGCGTGGCGCGCCGGGTGCCGTGGTCCCCAGCCTTGCTCATCGTCGGCAGGCGCGATCCTGTACAGGCGCGCCTGCGCGCCTTCCGACAGTCCGGGATGGCAGAGGTGCGCCACCGCAGTCCAGGCGCGCTGGCGCGCCTCTGCGACGACCGTGCAGGGGCTCCCGCGGCTGCTCAATCCCAGCGGTAGGTCGCCTGCACGTACCCGTACGCGCCGTTGAAGCCGCCCGGCGACGCCGCGCTGTAGGGGATCTGCCCGCTGGTGGAGTTGGCGAAGATCACCTCGTCCGGGTAGCTGTCCAGCACGTTGTCGCCTCCGACCGTGAAGCTCCAGCGGTTGCGCGTGAACGTCGCGGCGAGGTCCACCGTCCACTGCGGGCCGAAGGTCTGGTCCTGGATCGGGTTGGCGTTGAGCACGGTGAACTCGCCGAAGCGCGTGGCGCCGAGGTTGAAGCGCCACCGCTCGCCGGCCCACGCCGCCGACAGCAGCGTCTTGTCGCGCGGCGTGCCGCGGGTGATGCGGCCCTGCTCTACGCGGCCGATGCGCTGCAGCGCCAGGCCGTTCTGGCTGAGCGCAGGCGGATTGGGCGCGATGCGCTGGATGTCGGTGCGGTTGTGGTTGTAGCCCGCGGTGAGGTCCAGCCTGCCGCCCCACGCCTGCTCGAACGCGTATGTGCCGACGATGTCGATGCCGCGCGTGCGGGTGTCCACCGCGTTGGTGAAGTAGCGCCCGCCGGTGACGCCGGGGAACCCGCGCGCGGTCAGGAACGTGGTCACCGCCGCACCGATCAGGTTCTCCGACAGGATGATGCGGTCGTCGATGTCGACCTGGTAGGCATCGACCGTCACGTACAGCCCGGGCGCCGGGGTGAGCACCAGTCCCAGGCCCAGGTTGCGCGATTCCTCGGCCTTGAGCGGCTCGGCGCCGAGCGCGATGCCCACCGGGTTGTCCACCGCGAACGTGCGCACCTCGAACGGCACGCCGCCGATGAAGTTGGTGGCGGTGGACTGGAAGAACTGCTGCTGCAGCGACGGCGCGCGGAAGCCCGTGGACGCGGTCGCGCGCAGCGCCACCGCGTCGCCGAACGCGTAGCGCGCGGCGAGCTTGCCGGACGTGGCGCTGCCGAAATCGCTGTAGTCCTCGTGGCGCACCGCGACCGAGCCCGACAGCGCGTCGGTGAAGTCGGTGTCCAGCTCGGCGTACACCGCCGCGCTGTTGCGCGCGTGCTGGCCGGCATCCTCGGGGCGGAAGCCGGGGAACACCTGCGAACCGGGCGGCGTGTTGACCGGCCCGTCGCCGTCGACGTAGCTGGCCAGCTCGCCGGGCGACTGGTTGAACTTCTCGCGCCGGTACTCCGCGCCGAGCGCGACCGTGAGCGGATAGTCCGAGAAGCCGACGTCGAACGCGCGGCTGGCGTCCACGTTGGCGACCGCCTGGGTGACCTCCAGCGAACCGACGTAGAAGTTGCGCTGCGACGCCGCGCCGAGGCTGCGGTTGAGGCTGTTGAGCACTTCGAAGTCGAGCCGGTTGTAGCCGTAGTTCCCCGAGGCATCCCACGACCACCCCGCCACGTCGCCCTCGGCGCCCACCACCAGCGCGCGGTCCTTGGACACGTTGAAGATGTTGGGCAGGAACCCCGCCGGATAGATCGCCGGCACGTTGCGCGCATCGCCCGCGGGGCGGAAGAACCCGTTGGACAGCGCCTTGCGGTTGCTCGCGGTGCCGAAGGCATACAGGTCGGCGACCTCGCCGATCGAATGCCCGAGGTTGAGCGCGATCGCGTCCTGCTCGATCTCCGGGTCGCCGTAGCGCTGCACAACGCGGCCCAGCGGCGGGGTGGCCGCGCCCGGGGTGCCGAGGAAAGGCCGCGCGCGATCGGTCTGGTCGCTGTCGAGCGTCTGCGAGGCGATCCGCGCGAAGGTGCGGCCGTCGTTGAACTCGTAGCCCGAATGGCTGTTGAGCTGGTAGCCCTTGCCGTCGCCCGCGCTGTACTGCCCGTAGCGAAGCGAATACTCGCCGTCGGAGCCGCCGCCCCGCAGCACGATGTTGATCACGCCGGCGATCGCGTCCGAGCCGTACTGCGCCGACGCACCGTCGCGCAGCACCTCCACGCGCTCGATCGCGGCGATCGGGATCGCGTTGAGGTCCACCGGCGAGGAGCCGCGGCCCTGGCTGTTGTTGAGGTTGATCAGCGCCGTGGTGTGGCGGCGCTTGCCGTTGACCAGCACCAGCACCTGGTCGGGCGCCAGCCCGCGCAGCTGCGCCGGGCGCACCGCGTCGGTGCCGTCGGTGATCGCCGGGCGCGGGAACGACAGCGAGGGCAGCGCGCGCGCCAGTGCGGTGGCCAGTTCCGGCGTGCCGGTGGCCTGCAGCGCTTCGGGGGTGATGACGTCGATCGGCGCGGTGGATTCGGCCACCGTGCGGTCGACCACGCGCGTGCCGGTGATGATCACCTGGTCGAGGGTGGGGGCCTGCGTTTCGGCGGGCCCGGCCTCCTGCGCCACGGCGATGGCGGGGGCGAGTGCGACGGCGAGGGCAAGCGCAAGCGGGCGACGCGTCATGCGGTGTCTCCTGGCATCCGGGATGGGCTGACGGTGGTGCCGTGCGGCGGGCGCGTCAATGCGACGGATGGAACGCAGGCCACTGTGGCGATGCAACGCCGCCGGCGGCGTGAAGCCTGCCCAACCCGGGGCACGCGCATGGAGGCCGGCACGACGGGCCTGCGTCGCAAGGCGCGCAGGCGCGCCTCCACGTCGCGGCAACCTGCGATTGCCACGCGTCTGCGGCCGTGCAGGGGCGAGCTCCGCCCGCCTGCGTGGATTGCGCGGTACGCCAGACGCGCGGGCGCGCCTCTACGCCGCCGGCAATGGCCGGTCGCCGCGCCAGCGCGGCTGCGCCAGGACCATCGCGCTGAGGCTGTGCGCCAGTTCGCGCTCGGCCATCACCGCCGCGTCGGCACCGTGTTCAAGGAGATGGGCCAGCTCGCCGTCCGAATGCCCACGCGCCACGATCTCGAGGGTCGGGTTCAACGCACGCAGCCCGGCGATGATCTCCCCCGCCTCCAGCGCGTTCGGGATCGCGACCAGTGCGGTCGTCGCCGTGTCGGTCCTGGCCTCCGCCAGCACCCGCGGATCCACCGCGTTGCCCATGATCGTGGGCCACCCCTGTCCACGCGCGCGCTCCACGTGCGACTCCTCGCTGTCGATCACCACGATCGGCACGCCGCGCGCGCCCAGCAGGCGCGTCAGCTCGCTGCCCACGCGGCCGAAACCGATGACCAGCACATGCCCGGCAGTGCCTGCCGGGATGGTGGGCCGCGACGCGTCGGCCTGTCGGGCAAGCTGCGCCTGTTCCTTCTTCTGGTAGCTGGCGACCCAGGCGAACAGCAGCGGATTGACCAGGATGGACAGCAACGCACCCGCCAGGATCAGGTCCTGCCCGTCCCCCGGCAGCACCTGCAACTGCAGGCCGAGGCCGGCGAGGATGAAGGAGAACTCGCCGATCTGGGCCAGGCTGGCGGAAATGACCAGCGCCGTGCCATGGCTCTTGCCGAAGGCACGCACGATGCAATACGCCGCGATGGACTTGCCGAACACGATGATCACGAACGTGCCCAGCACCTCCAGCGGGCGTTCGACCATGATCGACGGGTTGAACAGCATCCCCACCGAGACGAAGAAGAGCACGGCGAACGCGTCGCGCAGCGGCAACGTCTCGTTGGCGGCCTTGTGGCTGAATTCCGACTCGCTGAGGATCATTCCGGCGAAGAAGGCGCCCAGGGCGAACGACACCCCGAACAGCGCCGCCGAGCCGAATGCCACCCCCAACGCGATCGCCAGCACGCACAGCACGAACAGCTCACGGGAGCCGGTCGCGGCGATGTATTCGAGGATCTTGGGGATCACGCGCCGGCCGATGAGCATCATGAAGGCGATGAACCCGGCGACCTTGGCCATCGTGCGGAAGAACTCGAGCACGATGTCCGAGCCCGACATGCGGGCGTTGCCGCTCAGCATTTCCGCGAACGCCGGCAGCAGCACCAGCGCCAGGACCATGGCCACGTCCTCGACGAGCAGCCAGCCGACGGCGATGCGCCCCTTGAGCGTTTCGACCATGCGCCGCTCCTCAAGCGCGCGCAGGAGGACCACCGTGCTGGCCACGGACAGCGCCAGGCCGAACACGACGCCGGCGGCGTGGGACCATCCCAGCAGCCGCGACAGCCCCCAGCCCAGGAGGGTCGCCACCGCGATCTGGGCGATGGCCCCCGGCAAGGCGATGCCCTTGACCGACATCAGGTCGCGCAGGGAGAAGTGCAGGCCGACGCCGAACATCAGCAGGATGACACCGACCTCGGCCAGCTGCGGCGCGAGCGTCTGGTCCCCCACGAACCCCGGCGTGAAGGGCCCGGCGACGATCCCTGCGACCAGGTAGCCCACCAGCGGTGACAGGCGCAGGCGTTGGGCGATCGCGCCGAAGACGAAGGCGAGCACGAACCCGGCGACGAGCAGTGCGATCAGTGCGGTGTGGTGCATGTGCGAATCCCTCGGGCAGCGACCGTCCCCGGCGCCATGATCGAACGATAGCGAAGGTCGGATCAGGGCCGTCCTGTCGCCATCGTGTTGAAAGCGCTGCGACGCGACGAAAGCCGCCGGGCACGTCCCTTAAACTGTCGCCATGATCTCCTTCCGAAACTTCGCCCTGCGCCGGGGCGAACGCCTGTTGCTGTCCAACGTCGACCTGGCCCTGCAATCGGGCTGGCGGGTGGGCGTGGTCGGGCGCAATGGCACCGGTAAATCCAGCCTGTTCGCCGCCCTGCAGAGTGAGCTGGAGGCTGACCGCGGCGACATCGACCTGCCCACCCGCGTGCGCATCGCCTCCATCGCGCAGGAAACGCCGTCGCTGCCCGATCCCGCGCTTGAATTCGTACTGGGCGGCGATCCCGTCGTGCACGCCGCGCTGCTCGCCGAGCGCGAGGCCGCCGAACGCGAGGACTGGGAGGCGGTGGCCGAGGCGCACCACCGCATCGAGGAAGTCGGCGGCTACGACGCCACCGCGCGCGCCGGCAAGCTGCTGCACGGCCTGGGCTTTTCCGCGGACACGCACGACCGCGCGGTGAAGGAATTCTCCGGCGGCTGGCGCGTGCGCCTGAACCTTGCGCGCGCGCTGATGACCCCAAGCGACCTGCTGCTGCTCGACGAGCCCACCAACCACCTCGACCTCGACGCCGTGCTGTGGCTCGAGCAATGGCTGCTCAAGTACCCGGGCACGCTGCTGCTGATCAGCCACGACCGCGAGTTCCTCGACGAGGTCACCAGCCACACCCTGCACCTGCATGGCGGCGGCGCGAAGCTCTACTCGGGCAACTACACCGCGTTCGAGCGCCAGCGCTCGGAGTTCCTGCGCCTGCAGCAGATCACCCACGAGAAGGTCCAGGCCGAGCGCGCGCACCTGCAGAGCTTCATCGACCGCTTCAAGGCGAGCGCCGCGAAGGCCAAGCAGGCGCAGAGCCGCGTCAAGCGCCTGGCCAAGATGGCCGACACCGAAGCCGTGCGCGTCGAACGCGCGATGCGCATCGAGTTCCCCGCACCGGCCAAGCTGCCGCACGCGTTGCTGCGGCTGGTGGATGCCGACTGCGGCTACGGCGAGCACGTCATCCTCGACAACGTCAGCCTGATCCTCGAAGCCGGCGACCGCATCGCGCTGCTCGGCCCCAACGGCGCGGGCAAGTCGACGCTGGTCAAGTCGCTGGTCGGCGAGATCCCGCTGCTCAGCGGCGAGCGCGGCGGCCATCCCGACCTGCGCATCGGCTACTTCGCCCAGCACACGGTCGAATCGCTGCGCGCAGGCGCGACCCCGATCGACCACCTCGCCGACCTCGCGCCCGGCGTCGCCACGCAGCAGCTGCGTGATTTCCTCGGCAAGTGGAACTTCCCCGGCGACCGCGCGTTCGAGAGCGTGGACGGTTTCTCCGGCGGCGAACGCGCGCGCCTGGCGCTGGCGCTGATCGCCTGGCGCCGGCCGAACGTGCTGCTGCTCGACGAACCCACCAACCACCTCGACCTCGACATCCGCGAGGCGCTGGCCGAGGCGCTGAGCCAGTTCGACGGCGCGATCGTGCTGGTCAGCCACGACCGCCACCTGATCGGGCTGGTCTGCGACACCTTCTGGCGCGTCGCCGACGGCGTGGCGCAACCCTTCGACGGCGACCTCGACGAATACGCCTCGTGGCTGCGAACCCGCGACAACAGCGGCGACGCGCGCACGCAGAAGGCGCGTGCCACGGCGGCCGTCGCCCCTGCGCCGGTGCCGGCCGCAGCGAGCGCCGCTGCGGCATCCCCGGCGAAGAAGGCCAATCCGCGCAAGCTGGAACTTGCCGAGGCCCGCGTCGCCGAACTCGAGGCCCGCCTGCACGTGATCGACATGGACCTCGCCGACCCCGACCGGTATGCCGACGGCCACGACGCCCTGCACCTGGCGCGCGACCGCGACGCCGTCGCCGCGCAACTGGCCCAGGCCGAGGCCGCGTTGCTGGAGCTGTACGCCTAGGTGCACGGCGTCGGCGCGCCGGGCTCGCCCGGCGTTCGCGTGCTTCGCTACCCGATGCCGGGCACGCCGGCGCGACCCGGGGCGCTCCGCGCCGCGTGCTTGAACGCGCTGCGGCAACCCCCAAACTGCCCGCCGGATTCCATCCGCTCCATGTGACGCCATGCCCATCTACGCCTTCCAGTGCGCCGCCTGCGGCCACGCCTTCGACCGCCTGCAGAAGCTTTCCGACGCCGACCCCACGACCTGTCCGCAATGCGCGGCCGAGGCGGTCTCGCGCAGGCTGACCGCGCCGCAGTTCCGTCTGGCCGGGGGCGGGTGGTACGAGACCGACTTCAAGGGCGAAGGCGACAGGAAGCGCAACCTGGCGGGCGACGGGGGCGAATCCAAGTCCACCAACGCGGACGCGGCGGCGGTCGACAGCGCCAAGCCCGGGGCGGCCGACGCCAAGCCGGTGGCCAAGGCCGATACACCCGCGGCGCCCGCGAAGCCGGTCGAGGCAAAACCGGCGCCGACTCCGAAGAGCACCGACTGACCTCGAATAGGGTGGGCCCTGGCCCACCATCGCGCCTCGGATTCGCGGCGTGATCCGCAAGCCGCCCCGCGCAGGGCGGCGTGGGCGTGATGTTCCGGGCGCGGTGGGCCAAGGCCCACCCTATCGCCACGCTGCGCGATCGTGCAGACGGTGGGCCAAGGCCCACCCTATGAAACCCCGTGAGCCAGGTGCAGCCCGGGCGCCTCGCGCGCCTCGGCTAAAATCGCGCCCTTTCCGCGACGTCCCGCCCGCGTGCCCTCCCGGCGCGCGGCGTGCGTCCGCTGCCCGGAGTTGTCATGCGTACCCATTTCTGCGGCCTGATCGATGCCTCGATGATCGGCCAGACCGTCACCCTGTGCGGCTGGGCCGACGTCGCACGCAACCTGGGCGGCGTGGTCTTCATCGACCTGCGCGACCATGAAGGCATCGTGCAGGTGGTCGCCGAGCCGGGTGATGCTGCGGGTAATGCCGAAGTCCTCGAGGCCGCTGCGCACGTGGGCTACGAGGACTGCCTGCGCATCACCGGCACCGTGCGTGCGCGCCATGCGGTCAACGACCGGATCCGCACCGGCCAGGTCGAAGTCATCGCCACGAAGATCGAGCTGCTCAACAAGGCCGAGCCACTGCCGTTCCACGCGCACGAGAACCCGGGCGAGGACATCCGCCTCAAGTACCGGTATCTGGACCTGCGCACGCCGGCGATGCAGCAGAAGATGCGCACGCGCACGAAACTCGTCAGCGCGCTGCGCCATTGGCTGGACGCGCGCGGGTTCCAGGACATCGAGACGCCGATCCTCACCAAGGCCACGCCGGAAGGCGCGCGTGATTTCCTGGTGCCGGCGCGCATGCATCCGGGCGAGTTCTACGCGCTGCCGCAGAGCCCGCAGCTGTTCAAGCAGATCCTGATGATGGCGGGCTTCGACCGCTACTACCAGGTCGCGCGCTGCTTCCGTGACGAGGCGCTGCGTGCCGACCGCCAGCTCGAGTTCACCCAGCTCGACATGGAGTTCGCGTGGGTGTCCGAGCGCAACGTGCAGGACACCGTGGAGGCGATGATCCGCGACGTGTTCCGCGAGGTCGCCGGCGTCGAGCTCGACGCCGAGTTCCCGCGCATGACCTATGCCGAGGCCATGCGCCGCTACGGCTCGGACAAGCCCGACCTGCGCATCGCGATGGAGTTCACCGACATCGCGGATCTCGTGCGCGAGTCGGGCTTCAAGGTGTTCACCGACGTCGCCAATGCAAGCGATGGACGCGTGATCGCGCTGCGCGTGCCAGGCGCGGCCACGCTCTCGCGCAAGCAGATCGACGACTACGGCGCGCATGCGGCGAAGTTCGGCGCCAAGGGCCTGGCGTGGATGAAGGTCGAGGACGCGGGCAAGGGGCGCGAAGGCATCAACTCGCCGATCGCCAAGTTCCTCGACGACGCCACGCTCGACGCGATCCTGCGCGCGACTGGCGCCAACACCGGCGATGCGATCTTCTTCGGCGCCGCGTCGACCAAGATCGCCAGCGATTTCATGGGCGCGCTGCGCCTGAAGCTCGGCAAGGACCTGGGCCTGGTCGAGGACGGCTGGAAGCCGCTGTGGGTCACCGACTTCCCCATGTTCGAGTGGGACGACGAGGCCAACCGCTACGTCGCGCTGCACCACCCGTTCACCGCGCCGAGCATCGACGACGAAGCCGACCTGCGGGCCAACGCCGGCACCGCGGTGAGCCGCGGCTACGACATGGTGCTCAACGGCAACGAGATCGGCGGCGGGTCGATCCGCATCCATCGCTCGTCGATGCAGAGCGCGGTATTCGAGCTGCTCGGCATCGGCGCCGAGGAAGCGCAGGCCAAGTTCGGCTTCCTGCTCGACGCGTTGAAGTACGGCGCGCCGCCGCACGGCGGCATCGCGTTCGGCATCGACCGCATCGCCGCGCTGATGGCCGGCAGCGAGTCGATCCGCGACGTCATCGCGTTCCCGAAGACCACCACCGCGCAGTGCCTGATGACCGAGGCGCCGTCGCCGATCGACGACGCGCAGCTGGCCGAGGTGCATGTGCAGGTGCGACCGCGGGCGTCGAAGGCCTGACCGCCTATGGCGATGTCGATCCGCCGCGCCACCGCCGATGACGCCGCCACCCTCTCGGCACTGGCCACCCGCACCTTCACCGAGACCTTCGGCCACCTGTATCCCGACGACGACCTGCGCGCGTTTCTTGCCGATGCCTACGCCGTTGACAAGCAGCGCACGATCCTCGCCCACCCCGATTACGCGGTGTTCCTGCTCGAGGACGGCGGCGCCGCGGTCGGCCATGCCGCCGCGGGCCCGTGCGGGCTGCCGCACGCCGACGTTGCGCCGGGCGACGGCGAGCTCAAGCGCCTGTACCTGCTGGCCTCGCACCAGAATGGCGGGCACGGCGGCCGGCTGTTCGACGCAACGATGCAGTGGCTGCAGCGCGACGGCCCGCGCACGCTGTGGATCGGCGTGTGGAGCGGCAACCACGGCGCGCAGCGCTTCTATGCGCGGCACGGGTTCGAGCGGGTCGGCGAGTACGAATTCCCGGTCGGACGCGTGCGCGACCGCGAGTTCATCCTGCGGCGCGGGCCACGCCCGGCCTGAGCGGCGCGTGGCAGGCTTGAAACCCCGACGCCCGGCGTCCACCTCCGCCCGATGCCTGCCACCGACACCCCGCGCGTCCTGCTCGTCCACGGCCTGTGGCTGCATGGCGCGTCGATGCGCTGGATCGGCGCGCGGCTGCGCGAGGCGGGCTTCGAACCGCGCGAGTTCAGCTACGCCAGCGTCGGTGGTGGCCCCGACGCCGCGGTGCCCGGGTTGGTGGAGGCGATCGGCAACGCACCCACGCATGTCGTCGCGCACAGCCTCGGCGGGCTGGTCGCGCTGAGCGCGCTGCGCGAGGCCGACCTGCCGGTGCCGCGCCTGGTCTGCATCGGCTCGCCGCTGTGCGGCAGCGCCGCGGCGCGCAACCTGCTCGGGCAGTTCCCGGTGGCCGCGGCCATGCTCGGGCGCAGCGCGGGGCTGCTGCAGGGCGGCTGCCAGCCATGGCGCGGGCCGACCGAGGTTGGCGTGATCGCCGGCAGCGTGCCGCGTGGGCTCGGCCAGATCTTCGGCCGCTTCAACGGGGCCAGCGACGGCACCGTGGCCGTCGACGAGACGCGCCTGGACGGACTGGCCGACCACGTCGTCGTCCCCGCCAGCCACAGCGGGCTGCTGTTTTCCGCCCATGCCGCGCGGCAGGCGGTGGCGTTCCTGCGCGCCGGGCGCTTCGAGGCCGACGTGGCCGCCGCCCGGGCGTAAACTCGCGCCCCTTTCCAGCGCCGGACACGCAGCACATGGGCCGTGGCCCCTCGATCGAAGCACGCAAGAACGCCGTCGACGCCCAGCGCGGCAAGATCTTCACCAAGCTCATCCGCGAGATCTCCGTGGCCGCGCGCAGCGGCGGCGGGGACCCGGCCGGCAACCCGCGCCTGCGCACCGCGATGGACAAGGCCCTCGGGGTCAACATGTCCAAGGACGTCATCGAGCGCGCGATCAAGAAGGCCACCGGCGAGCTCGAGGGCGTGGAATACGAGGAGATCCGCTACGAGGGCTACGCGCCCGGCGGCGTGGCGGTGATCGTCGACTGCCTGACCGACAACCGCGTGCGCACCGTGGCCGACGTGCGCCACGCGTTCGGCAAGTTCGGCGGCAACCTCGGCACCGAGGGCTCGGTCGCCTTCATGTTCAAGAAGCTGGGCGTGCTGAGCTTCGCCGCCGGCGCCGGCGAGGACCGCGTCACCGAAGCCGCGATCGAAGCCGGGGCCGACGACGTGGTCGCGTACGACGACGGCGCGATCGACGTGATCACCGCGCCCGACGCGTTTGAAGCCGTGCGCGGCGTGATGGACGCCGCCGGCCTGAAGGCCGACATCGCCGAGGTCACCTACCGCGCCGACAACGACATCGCCGTCGACGGCGACATCGCCGTCCAGGTGCGCAAGCTGCTGGCGTGGCTGGAAGAGCTCGACGACGTGCAGAACGTGTACAGCAATGCCGAGCTTGGGTAGGGCTGGAATGGAAAACGGGAACGGGGAACGGGGAATGTGAGTGCCAGGCGTGCTGGAGGTGTGCGAACGATGCATGTCCAGCGCCCGGTCGAACCCCAAACACACGATGCCCGCCATTCCCCATTCCCCATTCCCCATTCCCGGCGCCGCAGGCGCCCAGCCCACCCGCATCCTCGGCATCGATCCCGGCTCGCAACGCACCGGCATCGGCGTGATCGACGTCGGTGCCGGTGGGCACTGCGTGTTCGTGCATTGCGCGGCGATCAGGCTGCTCGATGCCGACGACTTCCCCGCGCGCCTGGGCCTGCTGTGCGAGGGGCTGGAGGCTGTGCTGGATGCGTGGCAGCCCACGCAGGTCGCCATCGAGACCGTGTTCATGGACAAGTCCGCGACCTCCGCGCTGAAGCTCGGCCACGCGCGCGGCGCGGCCCTGGCGACCGTGGTGCGCCGCCGCCTGCCGGTGAGCGAGTACGCACCGCGGGTTATCAAGCAGTCGCTGGTGGGCCGCGGCGCCGCCGACAAGGCGCAGGTGCAGCACATGGTGCGGCTGCTGCTCAACCAGCCCGACATGAAGCTGCAGGCCGACGCCGCCGACGCCCTCGCCGTCGCGCTCACGCACGCGCACATGAGCGCCACCGCACTGCGTGCAGGCGTGTCGACGCAGCTGCTGCGACGCAGGTGAGGACGATCGCGCGCACGCAGGAGCAAGGTCAACGGCTTCCCGCCTGCGCGGGAATGACGAGTACATGGAGCGGGCAGGGTCCGTGGATGCCCCGCTTGCGCACTCGGCGCATGGCGGGCGCGGACACGTCGCGCCAGGACGGCGTCCACACAATCGAGCGAATCCCATGATCGGCCGCCTGCGCGGAACCCTGGCCCACAAATCACCGCCCTGGCTGGTCGTCGACGTCGGCGGCGTGGGCTACGAGCTCGAGGCGCCGATGAGCACGTTCTACGACCTGCCTGAGGTCGGCCGCGAGGTCGCGCTGTTCGTGCACCACGCGCAGAAGGAGGACAGCGTGTCGCTCTACGGCTTCCTCACCGAGGCCGAGCGCCGCTTGTTCCGCGACGTGCAGAAGGTGTCCGGCATCGGCGCCAAGATCGCGCTGGCGGTGCTGTCGGGCGTGTCGGTGCAGGCGTTCGCGCAGCTGGTGCAGGCGGGTGATGTCACCGCGCTCACGCGCATCCCCGGCATCGGCAAGAAGACCGCCGAGCGGATGGTGGTCGAGCTGCGTGACCGCGCCGCCGACTTCGCCGGCGCCGGCACCGCGATGGGCTTGACCCACGCACCGCTGGACCCGCAGTCCGAGGCCGTCGTCGCCCTGCAGCAGCTCGGCTACAAGCCGGCCGAGGCGAAGCGCATGGCGCGCGAGGCCCATGCCAACGGGGATGACGCCGCCGCCGTCATCCGCAAGGCCCTACAGTCCGCGCTCCGCTGAGCCGGGCCCGCAAGGAATCCGCACGCATGGCATCACCGCACGCGCACGCCGGCCACGGCAGCAAGGGCCTGGCCGGCCTGGTCATCGGCGCGATCGGCGTCGTCTTCGGCGACATCGGCACCAGCCCGCTGTACACGCTCAAGGAGGCGTTCTCCGAGCATTTCCACCTCGCCCCCACCGACGCCAACATCCTCGGCATCCTCTCGCTGGTGTTCTGGGCGCTGATGATCGTGGTCACGCTCAAGTACGTGACCATCGTGATGCGCGCCGACAACGACGGCGAGGGCGGCATCATGGCGATGATGACGCTGGCCCAGCGCACGCTTGCGCGCGGCGGGCGGCCGGCCTACGCGGTCGGCATCCTCGGCATCTTCGGCGCGTCGCTGTTCTTCGGCGACAGCGTGATCACCCCGGCCATCTCGGTGCTGGGCGCGGTCGAGGGCCTGGAGGTCGCCGCGCCGCAGCTCGACCGCTTCATCGTGCCGGCCACGATCGCGATCCTGGTGGCGGTGTTCGTCGGCCAGCGTTTCGGGACCGAGAAGGTCGGGCGCGTGTTCGGGCCGATCACCACGGCATGGTTCCTCGCCATCGGCGCGGTGGGCTTCTACAACATCCTCGACAACCCCGAGGTGCTGGCCGCGCTCAACCCCGCGTGGGGCGCGCGGTTCTTCATCAACAACGGCTGGCAGTCGGTGCTGATCCTCGGCGTGGTGGTGCTGGCCGTCACCGGTGGCGAGGCGCTGTACGCCGACATGGGCCACTTCGGTGTCAAGCCGATCCGCTACGGCTGGTACATCCTCGTGCTGCCCAGCCTCACGCTGAACTACCTGGGGCAGGGCGCGTTCGTGCTTGGCCACCCGGAGGCGGTGACCAACCCGTTCTACGAGTCGGTGCCGTCTTGGGCGCTGATCCCGATGATCGTGCTGGCCACGTGCGCGGCGATCATCGCCTCGCAGGCGGTCATCACCGGGGCGTTCTCCATCGCCCGCCAGGCCATGCAGCTGGGCTACATCCCGCGCATGCAGATCAAGCACACCTCGCGCGACACGATCGGCCAGATCTACATCCCGTACATCAACTGGCTGCTGATGGTGATGGTGATCATCGTGGTGCTGGCGTTCGGCAGCTCCGCGGCGCTGGCCTCCGCATACGGCATCGCCGTGTCGGGCACGATGCTGATCGACACGCTGCTGCTGGCGGTGGTCGCGTACACGCTGTGGCCGCAGTGGCGCTGGTGGATCCTGCCGCTGTGCGTGGTGTTCCTCGTCATCGACATCGGCTTCGTGGTGGCCAACGGCGCCAAGTTCCTCGACGGCGCATGGTTCCCGCTGGCGCTGGGCCTGGGCGTGTTCACCCTGCTGCGCACCTGGCGCCGCGGCCGCGAGCTGCTGCACGAGGAGGTGCGCAAGGAAGGCATCCAGCTCGACACCTTCCTGCCCGGCCTGATGCTGGCGCCGCCGGTGCGCGTGCCGGGCACGGCGGTGTTCCTGACCGCCGACAAGGGCGTGGTGCCGCACGCGTTCCTGCACAACCTCAAGCACAACAAGGTGCTGCACGAGCGCAACGTGTTCCTCACCGTCGAGACGCTGACGGTGCCGTACGCGCCGCGCGAGAAGCGCTTGAAGATCGACGAGATCGCCCACGACTTCCACCGCGTGGTGGTGCGCTTCGGCTTCATGGAGATCCCCGACGTGCCACTGGCGCTGATGCGCAGCTGCGACGCCGGCGGCATCCACTTCGACCCGATGGACACCACCTATTTCGCCAGCCGCGAGACCGTGGTGGCCGCCCGCCACCGCGGCATGCCGGTCTGGCGCGACCGCGTGTTCGCGCTCATGCACCGCAACGCCGCGTCGGCGACGGGGTTCTTCCGCATCCCGGGCAACCGGCTGGTGGAGCTGGGGGCGCAGGTTGAGATCTGAAAAACGGGAACGGGGAACGGGGAACAGGGAAGCGAGTTTCCCGGTGGCTCCGCTGCGGGGCCATACATTGGGTGTGAGTCGTCGTCGATACGCGCGTCGTTCCCGGGCTGTTGCTTCCCCGTTCCCCGTTCCCCGTTCCCGCCTTTCTTCCAATGACTGATCGCCTCGTCACATCCCAGGCTACCCGCGAGGACGACCTCGCCGAGGCGACCATCCGCCCCAAGCGGCTGGACGACTACCTCGGCCAGCAGCCGGTGCGCGAGCAGATGAAGATCGCCATCGAGGCGGCGCGCGCGCGTGGCGAGGCGATGGACCACGTGCTGATCTTCGGCCCGCCGGGGCTCGGCAAGACCACGCTGTCGCACGTGATCGCCAACGAGCTCGGCGTCAACCTGCGGCAGACCTCGGGGCCGGTGATCGAGAAGGCCGGCGACCTCGCGGCGCTGCTCACCAACCTGCAGGCGCACGACGTGCTGTTCGTCGACGAGATCCACCGCCTCTCGCCGCAGGTCGAGGAGATCCTCTATCCCGCGATGGAGGACTACCAGATCGACATCATGATCGGCGAGGGCCCGGCCGCGCGTTCGATCAAGCTCGACCTGCCGCCGTTCACCCTGATCGGCGCGACCACGCGCGCAGGTCTGCTCACCGCCCCGCTGCGCGACCGCTTCGGCATCGTGCAGCGGCTGGAGTTCTATTCGCCCGAGGAACTCACGCGCATCGTGCGCCGCTCCGCGCAGATCCTCGGCATCGCCTGCGAGGCCGACGGCGCGGCGGAGATCGCCAACCGCGCGCGCGGCACGCCGCGCATCGCCAACCGTCTGCTGCGCCGCGTGCGCGACTACGCGCAGGTGCGCGCCGGCGGCCACATCACCCGCGACGTGGCCGATGCGGCGATGCAGATGCTCAAGGTCGACCCGCAGGGCGTCGACGAACTCGACCGTCGCTTGCTGAGCACTATCGTCGACTCCTTCGACGGCGGCCCGGTCGGCGTCGAATCGCTGGCCGCGGCGCTGAGCGAGGAACGCGGCACGCTCGAGGACGTCATCGAGCCCTACCTCATCCAGCAGGGCTACCTGATCCGCACCGCGCGCGGGCGCATGGCGACGGCGAAGGCGTATCGGCATCTGGGGCTACAGCCAAGGCGGGAACAGGGAACGGGGAACGGGGAAGCGGGCGGGTTGTTCTGATGCGTCCTGTTTCCCGTAGCGCCGATCTTGCGCGGCGTATCCCCACAGTCGCCAAACGCCGAGCAAGCTCGGCGCTACGAGGCTGGCTTCCCCGTTCCCCGTTCCCCGTTCCCGCTCTCTCTCTCCATAAACGCATGTTCAGCCTCCCCCTGCGCATCTACTGGGAAGATACGGACGCCGGCGGCGTGGTCTACCACGCGCAGTACGTCGCGTTCCTCGAGCGCGCGCGCAGCGAGTGGATGCGCCGGCACGGGTTCGGGCAGGGCGACCTGCGCGAGCGCTTCGGCATTGTGTTCGCGGTGCGGGCGATGGAGGTGGACTTCCGCGGCCCCGCGCGCCTGGACGACGCGGTCGAGGTGACCGCGCGGCTGGCCATCGCGCGCGGAGCCAGCGCGGTGTTCGCGCAGGCGGTGCTGCGCGACGGCGTGGAGCTGGTCACCGCGCGCGTGCGCGTGGCCTCGCTGGACGCCGCCACGTTCCGACCGCGCGCGATCCCCGACGACCTGCACGCGCTGCTGGCCGCGCAGGTGGAACCCGACTGACCGCGGCGCTGTCACACACCCCGCGCGCCGCACCGCAACCGACAAGGCCGACCGGCCGGAGACCTTCGATGCCCCAGACCCTGCTCGCCGCCGCCGTCACGCCATTGCCCGGGGAGGCGCCGGCGGCCACGGCGCAGTTGGCCGGCGACGCCGCTGCCAACGCCGCGTCGGCGACGGGCGGCTCGCTCGACTACCTGCAGCTGATCCTGCACGCCAGCATCCCGGTGCAGGCGGTGATGTTGCTGCTGCTGCTGGCATCGATCGCGTCGTGGTTCATCATCATCCGCAAGAAGCGCGTGCTCGACCGTGCCGAGCGCGAGGCGGTGCAGTTCGAGGAGCGCTTCTGGTCGGGCATGGACCTGCAGAAGCTGTATGCCGGCGCCACCGAGCGCAGCCGCGAGATCGGCGGGCTCGAGGCGATCTTCGAAGCGGGGTTCCGCGAGTTCAACCGCATCCGCCAGCGCAAGGGCGTCGACGCGCGCACCCAGCTCGAAGGCGCGCAGCGCGCGATGCGCGCGTCGAGCTCGCGCGAGGTGGACGGGCTGGAGCACAACCTCGAGTTCCTCGCCAACGTCGGCTCGATCAGCCCGTACGTGGGCCTGTTCGGCACCGTGTGGGGGATCATGATCTCGTTCCACGGGCTGGCCTCGATGAAGGAGGCCACCATCGCCACGGTCGCGCCCGGCATCTCCGAGGCACTGATCGCCACCGCGATGGGCCTGTTCGCCGCGATCCCGGCGGTGTGGGCGTACAACCGCTTCGCCACCAAGGTCGAACGCATCAACACGCGCTACGACGCCTTCGCCGAGGAGTTCTCCTCGATCCTGCAGCGGCAGGCGCATCTCGATGCGTAAGCGGGGACCGGGCGTGCAGCGCGTCGCGCATCGGACGCTGTCCGCCGGTCAAGGTTCCATGCGCATGGGACGTGGGTCGCTTGCCGTTGTCCCGGTCCCCGGTCCCCGGTCCCCGGTCCCGGAGCTCCACCCATGACCACGCGCCGCAAGAAGCGCCGGCTCAAGGCCGAGATCAACGTCGTGCCGTACATCGACGTGATGCTGGTGCTGCTGATCATCTTCATGGTCACCGCGCCCCTCTTGAACCTCGGCACCGACGTCACCCTGCCCGACTCGCAGGCCAAGTCGCTGAAGACGCCGAAGGATCCGCTGATCGTCGTCGTCACCGCCGACGGCCAGCTCGGGCTGCGCCAGCCTGGCGAATCGGCGCCGCAGCTGATGGCGGCCGATGAACTCAAGGCGCGCCTGTCGGCGATCCACGCCGAGGACAAGGACGCCACCGTGCTGGTCGCCGGCGACCGCGACGCGCGCTACCAGGCGGTGAGCGAGGGGCTGGGCATCATCGCGGCGGCCGGCATCACCAAGGTCAGCCTGATGAGCCAGCCCGACGCACGGGCCGACTGATGCGCGAGACGCGGGGCGACACCACGTGGGCGCTGGCGGCGGCGATCGGGCTGCATGGCCTGATCGTGCTGGTGATGCTGGCCGCGCTGTGGTGGCCGCGCAGCACGCCGGATTCGGCGGCCGCCGGCGCGGTGGATGCCGAACTGGTGGACGCCGATTCGCTGTCGTCCGCCGCGCGCCGTGCGTTGCGCGCGACGCCCAGGCCCCCGGTCGAGCCCGCGCCCGAGCCCGTGCCCGAACCGGTGGACGACGAGGCGCTGCCGCCACCGCAACCGGTGCCCGAACCGCTGCCGCAGGACGCGATCGAAACGCCGCAACCGACACCGCAGGACTTCATCCCCGAACCGGACACCGAGTCGCAGGAGGCGGTGGTCGACACGCCGACACCACGCGCCTCCGACGTGACCGAAGTGCAGGAGGCGCGCCGCCGGCAGGAGCAGGTGGACCTCACTGCGACACAGCGCCAGCAGCAGGCGCAGGAACAGCAACGCCGCACCGCGCTGCAGGCCGAACGCGACCGCCAGCTGGCCGAAATCCGCCGCCAGCGCACGCAGGCCGCGCGTGAGGCGTCGTTGGCCGAACAGAAGCTGCAGCAAATCGCCGATGCACGCGCCCGCCAGGGCAGCGAGGCGGCGGCGAGTGCGGCGCGGCCCGGGGCGGGTGGTGCCGATGCCGGGCTGCTGGCCGCCTACCAGGCCGCGCTGCAGAAGGCGATCACCGCCAAGTGGACGCGCCCGGAGAGCGTGCCGCTGGGCGCGCGCTGCCGCATCACGATCCGCCAGCTGCCGGGGGGCGAGGTGGTCGATGCGCAGGTCTCGGCACCGTGCAGCTACGACGAGGCCGGCCGCGCGTCCATCGAGCGCGCGGTGCTGCTCGCGCAGCCGTTGCCGTATGCAGGCTTCGAACCGGTGTTCAATCGCACCCTCAACTTCAATTTCGAAGCCCAGGAACCGTAGAGGCGCGCCTGTGCGCCTCGGGTTCGTCGTGAAGAGGTGCAGGCGCGCAGGCGCGCCTCTACGGCAACGTTCTAGCGGTGCATTGCGCGAGAGATGCACGTGCCGAGCAGCAGCAGGCAGCGCGCGCTTACCACCGCTGGTGGCCAACGGCCCCTGCACCGCCGTTCAGCCGTGAGAGTACATTCACGAATCGGCTGTTAAGACTGTTCAGGTTTCGCCCCCGACGGACCTGCAATGCCCCAATCGACCTTCGCATTCCCCGTCCGCCGTGCCGCGCGCTGGCTCGCCGCGCTCGCTGCCCTGCTGTTGCCGCTCGCCGCGGCCGCCCAGCAGCAGGGGCTGGAGATCGACATCGTCGGCGGCAACGCCGCGGCGTTGCCCATCGCCGTGGTGCCGATGCCCTTCCAGGGCGCCGGCACGCCGCCGCAGACCGACATCGCCGGCGTGGTCACCGCCAACCTCAACCGCTCCGGCCAGTTCCGCGGACTCCCCGTCGAGCGCATGGTCGAGAAGCCCACTCGCGGCGCCGAGGTCAACTACCCGACGTGGCGCGCGCTGTCGCAGGACTACCTGGTCGTCGGGCGCGTGCTCGATGCTGGCGGCGGCAACTACCGCGTCGAGTACGAGCTGTTCGATGTCGCGAGGCAAGAACGGCTGATCGGCTTGGCGCTCACCGCGCGCGCCAACGCGCTGCGCGACGTCGCCCACCAAGTGAGCGACGCGATCTACGAGAAGATCCTCGGCGTGCGCGGCGCGTTCTACACGCGCATCGCCTACGTCACGGCCAGCGGCAGCGGGCGCGGCATGCAGTACGCACTGATGGTCGCCGACGCGGACGGCTACAACCCGCAGACGGTGGTGCGCTCTCCCGAGCCGCTGCTGTCGCCGTCGTGGAGCCCCGACGGCCGGCGCCTGGCGTACGTGAGCTTCGAGGGCGGCAGCTCCGGGGTGTACATCCAGGACATCAGCACCGGCAGCCGCGAGCGCGTGGCGCAGTACCGCGGAATCAACGGCGCGCCCGCGTTCTCGCCCGACGGACGCAGGCTGGCGCTCACGCTGTCGCGCACGGGCAACCCCGAGATCCACGTCATGGACCTCGGCAGCCGCGCGCTCACCCAGCTCACCAACCATTTCGGCATCGACACCGAGCCGACCTGGAGCGCCGACGGCGGCACCCTCTACTTCACCTCCGACCGTGGCGGACGCCCGCAGATCTATTCGGTGCCCGCCGGCGGCGGCAGCGCCACCCGGGTGAGCTTCCAGGGCACGTACAACGCCAGCCCGAGCGTGTCCTACGACGGGCGCAGGATCGCGGTCGCGCAGGGCGCGCGCAACAGCTACCGGATCGCGCTGATGGACTCGACGACCGGCGCGCCGCGCTGGTCGACGCTGTCGCCGGGATCGCTCGACGAATCTCCGAGCTTCGCGCCCAACGCCAGCATGGTGATCTACGCCGCGCGCGAGGGCCGGCGCGGCGTGCTCTACGCGGTGTCCAGCGACGCGCGCGTGCGCCAGCGCCTGGTGCTGGCCGACGGCGACGTGCGCGAGCCCGCATGGGGGCCGTACCGGCTGCCGCGCTGACCGGCCACTGTTTTCGTTGTAGCTCCGACACCCCGGCGCCCGCGCGCCACTGACGAGGATCGATGCGCATGAACACCACCGTCCGACTGCTGGCCGTCGCCGTGCTGTGCACCCTGGCCGCGGGTTGCGCCAAGCGGGTCAAGGAGGCGCCCCCGGCCGACGCCGGCGCCGGTTCCGGCCCGGCCACCACCACGCCGGTGGACACCGGCCCGACCCGGCCCGGCATGTTCGGCCCCGGTGACCTCGACACCGATGCCTGCCTGCGCCAGCGGGTCGTCTACTTCGACCTCGACCAGGACGCGCTGCGCCCGGAATTCCAGTCGATCGTCGCCTGCCACGCCAAGTACCTGCGCGACCGCCCGTCCTCGCGCATGAAGCTCGAGGGCCATGCCGACGAGCGCGGCAGCCGCGAATACAACATGGGCCTGGGCGAGCGGCGCGGCAACGCGGTGTCCTCGGCGATCCAGGCCAACGGCGGGGGCGGCGGGCAGATCGAGGTGGTGAGCTACGGCGAGGAGCGCCCGACCTGCACCGACAGCAACGAGGACTGCTGGGCGCGCAACCGCCGCGTGGAGATCATCTACAACGCGCGCTGAGCGCACTCCGGCGCGGCGCCACGCGTGCGCCGCACGCGGTCGCCGCGCCATCCGAGGCCCCGCCCGCCACGTCCACGCAGGCCGTGTGGGGGGGGGTCTTGCCATGCGGCAACACGTCCCTCGCGCGTCGTGGCGATCCGTTCGTCCGCATTCCATCCAACACGGTCGCCTTCGATGCGCATTGCCTTGTCCGTTCTTGCCTTGTCCCTCGCCATCGGCATGCCGGCCCACGCCCAGCGCGTGAGCCTGGCCGACCGCGTTGCCGCATTGGAAGCGCGCGCGGCAAACAACCAGGCCAATGTCGACCTGCTCAACCAGGTCAATGCGCTGAAGGCCGAGGTGCAGGCGTTGCGCGCGCAGCTCGAGGAGCTGCAGCAGGCCCAGGACCAGGCCGGCCGCAGCGCGCGTGCGCAGTACCTCGACCTCGATGGCCGGGTCACCCGCCTGGAAGGAGGCACGCCGGTGCCGGCTGGTGCGTCGCCCGGGATGCCGGCAGCGCCCGCGCCCGCCGCGACCGTCACCGCACCGGAGGATTCGGTGGGGCGCGTGCCTGCGGTCGACAGCGCGCCGCGCGTCTACGGGGATGCCGGCACGCTCGCGCTCGGCGCCGACGAGCGCCGCGACTACGACACCGCCTTCGCCGCGCTGCGCTCCGGCCAGTACGCGGAATCGGCGCGGCTGTTCCTCGCCTTCCTCGAAGCCCACCCCGATGGCAGCTACGCGCCCAACGCGCTGTACTGGCTGGGCGAGAGCTACTACGTCACCCAGAACTACGCGCTGGCGCTGTCGCGCTTCTCCACCCTGCTGGATCGCCATCCCACGCACGACAAGGCGCCGGGCGCGTTGCTGAAGGTCGGGCTGTCGCAGCAGGGCCTCGGGCGCCTGGACGAGGCCGAACGCGCCTACGAATCCGTGATCGCGCGCTACCCCGCCTCCGATGCCGCGCGCACCGCGCGCGATCGCCTGCAGGCCGTGCAACTGCAGCGCCTGCGTTAGTCAGTCCGCGCCCCGCAGCGCGCTGCAGGCGCACGTCCTGGGCTTCGCGCGATCGAAACGGCTCGCCGGTTCGTGGATCGCAGCACGCCCGGACGGGGCGGTCGAGGAAGGACGCCGAGCGGCCCGTCGGCGCCGGCCGCTAAAATCCACGCATGAACACCGCCGTCCCCGATGCGCCCGCGGCCGTTGCCGACGCCGGCGCGGCGCCCGACCGGCTGCGCATCACCGAAGTCTTCCTGTCGCTGCAGGGCGAGGCCCGCGCCATCGGCTGGCCGACCGTCTTCGTGCGGCTCACCGGCTGCCCGCTGCGCTGCCAGTACTGCGACACCGCTTACGCATTCCACGGCGGGCAGTGGCGCGATGTCGACGGCATCCTCGACGAGGTCGCCGCGCATGGCGTGCGCCATGTCTGCGTCACCGGCGGCGAGCCGCTGGCGCAGAAGCGCGTCACCGGCCTGCTGGCGCGCCTGTGCAACGCGGGCTACGAGGTCTCGCTGGAGACCAGCGGCGCGCTGCCGATCGACGAGGTCGACACCCGCGTGTCGCGCATCGTCGACATCAAGACCCCCGGCTCGCTGGAAGCGCACCGCAACCTGTGGTCCAACGTCGCCCGGCTCACGCCGAACGACCAGGTCAAGTTCGTGATCTGCTCGCGCGAGGACTACGACTGGGCGCGCGCCGTCGTCGCCGAGCACGCGTTGACGGAGCGCTGCGACGTGCTGTTCTCGCCCAGCTTCAGCCAGATCAGGCCGAGCGACCTCGCCGACTGGATCGTCGCCGACCGGTTGCCCGTGCGCTTCCAGTTGCAGCTGCACAAGGTGCTGTGGGATGACGCGCCGGGTAGATGAAGCGGGAACGGGGAACCGGGGACGGGGAAGCAACAGCACACGCATATGGATTGCGCTGCACAGGCCGCTTACCAATACCGTTTGCAGCAGGGAGCGCATTGAATGAACCCCGTCGCCCCTGCGCACGCAGGGGCCCAGCGCCTTCGTCGTACGCTTCCAGCAAGGTAACTGTCGCGCGAAAAGTCACTGGGCCCCGGCGTGCGCAGGGGCGACGGCTTCCGGGTCACCGTCACCACGCCCGGAAAACCCTGCAACCGATCGAACCAGCATGCCCTCCGTTCCCCATTCCCTGTTCCCCGTTCCCGCGTCTCGCTCCGCGGTCGTCCTTGTCTCCGGCGGCATGGACTCCGCCGTCGTGCTGGCGATCGCGCGCGAGCAGGGCTTCGACATCCACGCGCTCAGCGTGCGCTACGGGCAGCGGCACACGTCCGAACTCGATGCCGCCGCGCGGCTGGCGCGATCGATGGGCGTGCCGCACAAGGTCGTGGCCGTGGACCTGCGCAGCATCGGCGGCTCGGCGCTGACCGACGACGCCATCGACGTGCCGACCGACGCCGACGGCCACGCCGTGGGCGTCGATGCGCCGGCCGGCGTGATCCCCTCCACGTACGTGCCGGCGCGCAACACGATCATGCTCTCCATCGCGCTCGGCTGGGCCGAGGTGCTCGGCGCGCGAGACATCTTCTGCGGAGTCAACGCGGTGGACTACAGCGGCTATCCGGATTGCCGGCCTGAATTCATCGGCGCCTTCGAGCGACTGGCGAACCTCGCGACGAAGGCGGGCGTCGAAGGCGCAGGCCTGCGCCTGCACGCGCCGCTGCAGCAGCTGTCCAAGGCCGATATCGCGCGCGAAGGCGCGCGGCTGGGCGTGGATTTCGCCGCGACAGTCAGTTGCTACCAGGCCGATTCACAGGGCCGCGCCTGCGGCCATTGCGACGCCTGCCGTCTGCGCGCGCAAGGATTCCTGGACGCGGGCCTTCCCGATCCCACGCGCTACGTCTAGCGCATGCGGGACCCGTAGAGGCGCGCCTGCGCGCCTGCCCAAACCGTCGCGATTCCCGAATGCGGCCGCGCCTGCGCGCCTGCGTGAGCCACGATCGCGGGTGCTGGCGGTTGCACGCAGGCGTGCAGGCATGCATCCACGGGTGCGAACGCGCGGAGGGATCCGGGCGTCCCGCGATGCCGATCGCTGCCGCGGTCGGCCGGAAACCCTGCGCTAGAATCCGCGCCCCGGCGCAAGGCCGGGCCCGCGGCGACGCCGCGGCGCACGTGGGCCGTTAGCTCAGTCGGTAGAGCATCGGACTTTTAATCCGCTGGTCGATGGTTCGAATCCATCACGGCCCACCAGTTTTTGTTCGGCGCAATGGCGCATGTGCGCCTGCTGCCACGAAGACGGTGATCCACTCACGATGCTCGTCATCCCCGCGAATGCGGGGATCCATGGACGTCGCTTCCGATGAAACCGGCTCCGTCCGACACGACAGCCGCCGCTGCGCCGACCCTCGCTGGAGCCGCTCTTCGGGCAGAAGAGGGGCTTTCATTGAGCGCGTCACGTCCGCGCATGCCGAGCACTGCTCAGCCCGCCGCCACCGCACACGCGCGCAACACCTCGAGCACCGCATCGCCGTACCGGTCGAGCTTGCTGCCACCGATGCCGGGGATTCGGGCGAGGGTGTCGCGGTCGGGCGGGTCGGCTTCGGCCAGCGCGCGCAGGGTGGCGTCGTGGAAGATCACGTAGGCAGGCACGTTCTGCTCGCGGGCGGTGGTGCCGCGCCATTGGCGCAGCGCCTCGAAGCGCGCGAGGCCGTCGGCGTCGAGGTCCATGTCCGGCGTGGACGCGGCCGTGCGGTCGCGGCGGCGCTGGCGCGGCGGGCACGGGGTTTCGGCGCGCAGGTGCAGCGTGCGTTCCCCGCGCAGCACCGTCGCACTGTCGGCGGTCAGGCGCAGCGCGCCGTAGCGTTCGGCATCGGCGTCGAGCACGCCGAGCGCGACGAGCTGGCGGAACACGCCGCGCCACTGCGCCTCGCTGAAATCGCGGCCCACGCCCCACACGCTCAGGGATTCATGGCCGAATTGCCGCGTGCGCTCGTTGCTGGCGCCGCGCAGCACGTCCACCAGGTGCCCGGCGCCGAAGCGCTGGCCGGTGCGGTAGACCGCGCTCAGCGCCATGCGCGCGGCTTCGGTGGCGTCCCACTGCGCGGGCGGTGACAGGCAGTTGTCGCAGTTGCCGCATGCGCCGGGATGGCCCTCGCCGAAGAACCCGAGCAGCGCCTGGCGCCGGCACGTGGCCAGCTCGGCGTAGGCCAGCAGCGCGTCGAGCTTGGCGCGCTCCACGCGCTTGCGGTCGTCGTTGGCCTCGCCCGAATCGATCATCTGCCGCAGGTTCACCACGTCACCCAGGCCGTAGCAGAGCCATGCATGCGAGGCGCCGCCATCGCGGCCCGCGCGGCCGGTTTCCTGGTAATAGCCCTCGATGGATTTGGGCAGGTCCACGTGCGCGACGAAGCGCACGTCGGGCTTGTCGATGCCCATGCCGAAGGCGATCGTGGCCACCACCACCACGCCGTCGTCCTGCAGGAAGCGGCGCTGGTTGGCGGCGCGCGCGGCCGCGTCCATGCCGGCGTGGTAGGGCACCGCGTCGAAGCCAGCGGCGGCCAGCTGCGTGGCGATCGCATCCACGCGCTTGCGCGACAGCGCGTAGACGATGCCGCTGTCGCCGCGGTGCGCGTCGAGGAAGGCCATCAGCTGCCGCGTGCCGTCGTGCTTGGGCACCACGTGGTAGCGGATGTTGGGCCGGTCGAAGGACGACACGAAGCGGCGCGCGTCCTCGAGCTGCAGGCGTTCGGCGATCTCGGCCTGCGTCGGCGCGTCCGCGGTGGCGGTCAGCGCGATGCGCGGCACGTCGGGCCAGCGCTCGTGCAGCAGCGTGAGCCCGCGGTACTCGGGGCGGAAGTCGTGGCCCCATTGCGAGACGCAATGCGCCTCGTCGATGGCGAACAACGCGAGCTTCGCCCGTTCCAGCAGCGCCAGCATGCGCGGCATCAGCAGCCGCTCGGGCGCGACGTAGAGCAGGTCGAGCTCGCCGGCGACGAGCTGCCGTTCGACATCCGCGGCGGCGGCGCCGTCGAGCGAGGAGTTGAGGAACGCCGCGCGCACGCCGTACTGGCGCAGCGCCTCGACCTGGTCCTGCATCAGCGCGATCAGCGGCGACACCACGATGCCGCAACCCTCGCGCACCAGCGCCGGCACCTGGTAACACAGCGACTTGCCGCCGCCGGTGGGCATCAGCACCAGCGCATCGCCGCCGCCGATGACGTGCTCGACGATCGCCTGCTGCGGCCCGCGGAAGGCATCGAAACCGAAGACGCGGCGAAGGGTGTCGAGCGCGGGGGAGGGGGTCACGTGGCGGGATCGGGCGAACGGGTGCCGATTATCGGTCGGCGGCGTCGCATCGATGCGGATGCACAGGTCGGACGCTGTCCGGCGGACGGGTGGGACGGGGTCGGGCCGCGGGGTCGGCACCTGCCTCGCGCGCGGCAAAGTGCCCCGTAGCGCCGAGCTTGCTCGGCGGCCTTTCGCAATGAATCCCGGTGTGCACGCGACGCCGAGCAAGCTCGGCGCTACGGGGGATTCGGCAACGCAGGATGGTCAGGCGGTTATTCCAGCAACGACCGCAACATCCACGCGTATTTCTCGTGGGTGTCCAGGCGGCGGGTCATCAGGTCTTCGGTCGGCGCATCGTCACCGTCGTCCGCAGTCTCCAGCACCTCGCGCGCGGTGCGGCAGACCGCTTCGTTGCCGACCACGAGCTGGCGCACCATCTGCTGCCAGTCGAGCGTTTCGGTCAGGCCCGGTTCCTCGCGGATCGAAGAGAGGCGGATGAACTCGGCGTAAGAGCCCGGCGCGTTGTAGCCCAGCGCGCGGATGCGCTCGGCGATCTCGTCCAGCGCGTTCCATTGCTCGGTGTACTGCGCCTCGAACATCACGTGCAGGCTGTTGAACATCGGGCCGGTGATGTTCCAGTGGAAGTTGTGCGTCTTCAGGTACAGGGTGAACGCGTCGGAGAGGTAGCGCGAGAGGCCGGCGGCGATCGCCTTGCGATCCTTGGCGTCGATCCCGATATCGATGCCCGGCGCGCCGGCGGCGGGCGCGGGGGGTGCCGACGGCTGCGCGTCGCCATTGCCGGGCCGGGAGGATTTCTCCGGCTTGGCGGACTTGCCCTTGGCGGGTTTCGGGTTGGCGGCTTTCGACTTGGCGCTGGACTTGGCCACGGGGGCGTTCCTGGTTGGGGACGCGCGCGACAATACGCGCGGCGCGTTAGCGCCGCGACATGACCTGGACACGCATTGCATCGATGAGTTCGACCGACGCCCCCGTCCGCGCCGTGCTGGCCGATGCACGACGGCGCATCGACGCCGCCGGCAGCCGCGACCGTGGCCGCCTGCTCGGCCTGCTTTCACGCTGGCAGCGCGCGCCGGCGGACGCGGCCGTGCGCACCGCGTTCGAGCAGGCGCTGGAAGCGTCCGTCGCGCGGCGGCAGGTGCGCGCGGCGGCGCTGCCGCGGGTGGCGGTCGATGACAGCCTGCCCATCGCGCGCGAGGCCGACCGCATCGTCGAGCTGGTGCGCGCGCATCCGGTCGTGGTGATCGCCGGCGAGACCGGCAGCGGCAAGACCACGCAGCTGCCCAAGCTGTGCCTGGCGGCGGGGCGCGGCGAGGCGGGGATGATCGGCTGCACGCAGCCGCGCCGCATCGCCGCGCGCGCGGTGGCCAAGCGCGTGGCCGACGAGCTGGGCACGCAGCTCGGTGGCGCGGTGGGCTACCAGGTGCGCTTCAACGAGCAGGTCGGCGAACAGACCTTCGTCAAGTTCATGACCGACGGCATCCTGCTGGCCGAGATCCAGTCCGATCGCTGGCTGTCGCGCTACGACACGCTGCTGATCGACGAGGCACACGAGCGCAGCCTCAACATCGACTTTCTGCTCGGCTACCTCAAGCAGCTGCTGGCGCGGCGCGACGACCTCAAGGTGATCGTGACGTCCGCGACCATCGACACGGCGCGCTTCTCCGCGCACTTCGGCGATGCGCCGGTGGTGAATGTCGAGGGGCGGGGGTATCCGGTGGAGGTGAGGTACAGGCCCTTCGATGAAGCGGGAACGGGGAACGGGGAACGGGGAAGCGGACACACTGAAGCAACACGACTCGCGTCGCCTGCTTTGGCTTCGCTTCCCCGTTCCCCGTTCCCCGTTCCCGCTCCAAGCCCCATCGTCCACGCCATCGACGAATTCACCCGCGACGATCCGCGCGGTGACGTGCTGGTGTTCCTGCCCGGCGAACGCGAGATCCGCGAGGCGCACCAGGCGCTGGAGCGGCGCAAGTACCGCGAGACCGAGGTGCTGCCGCTGTATGCGCGGCTGTCGGTGCGCGACCAGGACCGCGTGTTCAACCCCGGCATCAAGCGCCGCATCGTGCTGGCGACGAATGTCGCCGAGACCTCGCTGACGGTGCCGCGCATCCGCTTCGTGGTCGATCCGGGCACCGCGCGCGTCAAGCGCTACAGCCCGCGCGGCAAGCTCGACCGGCTGCACATCGAACCGATCAGCCAGGCCAGCGCGAACCAGCGCGCGGGCCGCTGCGGGCGCGTGTCGGAAGGCACCTGCGTGCGGCTGTACTCCGAAGCCGATTTCCTCGCGCGCCCCGAATTCACCGACCCGGAAATCCGCCGCGCGGCGCTGGCGGGCGTGATCCTGCGCATGCTGTCGCTGGGCTTGGGCCGGATCGAAGACTTCCCGTTCCTGGAGCCGCCCGATCCGCGCGCGATCGCCGACGGCTGGCAGCAGCTGCACGAGCTCGGCGCGATCGATGCGCAGCGCGCGCTCACCGCCATCGGCCGCACGATGGCGCGGCTGCCGGTGGACGTGAAGCTCGCCCGCATGCTGGTCGCCGCGCGCGAGCACGGCGTGCTGCGCGAGATGCTCGCCATCGCCAGCTTCCTCGGCATCCAGGACCCGCGCGAGCGCCCCGCCGATGCGCGCGCCGCGGCCGACACCGCGCATGCGGAGTTCGCCGACCCGAAGAGCGAGTTCGCCGGCATCCTCAAGCTGTGGGATGCGTACAGCGAGGCGCACGAGGAGCTGACGCAGTCGAAGCTGCGCGCGTGGTGCGAGAAGCGCTTCCTCGGCTTCCTGCGCATGCGCGAGTGGCGCGAGCTGCATCGGCAGTTGAAGGTCACGGTGGAGGAGATGGGGTGGGGCGGGGAGCCGGGACCCGGGACTCGGGACCCGGGACCCGGTACAGCACCGTCGCCCCTGCGCAGGCAGCCCGAGACGCCGGATACGTCCGCGACGGTGGGCCAAGGCCCACCCTATGAGGGCAGGGGCAGGGCGCATGCCTCAGGGCGCGTTGCTCTTCGCTCGTCATCCCCGCGAAGGCGGGGATCCATGGACGTTGCCGTCGACAGTTCAAGAGCCACGTCCATGGGCCCCCGCCTTCGCGGGGGTGACGAATACGAGCAATCGGTGCGCGTCACTGGAAGCCCGGCTCAGAACGCCGGAACAGGCGCGCACGCCCACTACGCCGCGCTGCATCGCGCGCTGATCGCCGGCCTGCCCACGCACCTCGGCACCCGCACGCCGCAGGGCAAGGGCCCCGTGCTCTACGACGGCCCGCGCGGCCGCAAGTTCCAGCTGTTCCCCGGCTCGCCGCTGGCCAAGAAACCGCCCCCGTGGGTGCTGTCGGCCACGCTGCTGGACACCGAACGCGTGTGGGCGATGACCAATGCCGCGGTCGAGCCGGACTGGGCGATCGCCGAGCTCGCGCACCTGGTCACGCGCAAGCAGTTCGAGCCGCGCTGGTCGCGCAGCCAGGGGCGCGTGGTCGGCAGCGAACAGGTCAGCCTGTTTGGGCTGGTCCTCGCGCCGAAGAAGCCGGTGCACTACGGCGCGCTGTTCCCGGAGGAATCGCGCGCCATCTTCGCGCGCGATGCGCTGGTCACCGGCGAGATCAACACGAGCGCGGCGTTCCTTGCGCGCAACCTCGCCACGCTGGCGCGCGCGAAGGAGGAGGAAGCCAAGCAGCGCCGCGCGGGCCTGGTCGTCGATGAGGACTGGATGGCGCAGTGGTACCTCGACCGGCTGCCCGCGCACGTGCACAACGCGCAGGCGCTCGATGCGTGGTTCGGCAAGCTCGATGCGGCCGCGAAGGCCGCGCTGGAGTGGTCGCTCGACGACCTGCTGGTGAGCGACGAGACCGACGCCGCGCTGTTCCCGGCGTTCATGGCGCTGGGCGAGACGCGGCTGGAGGTGCGCTACCGCTTCGAGCCCGGTGCACCGGACGACGGCATGACACTGGTGGTGCCGCTGCACCTGCTCAACGCTCTGGATGCGCCGCGGTTGTCGTGGCTGGCGCCGGGTTTCGTTACCGACAAGGCGGCGGCGCTGATCAAGTCACTGCCCAAGGCGCTGCGCCGCAATTTCGTCCCCGCGCCGGATTTCGCGCGCGCGTTCTTCGAGGCGCACCGCGGGTACGACGGCGATGCGTTCGCCGGCACGCTCGCGCGCTTCCTGAAGAAGCTCACCGGCGTCGATGTCGCCGGGCTCGACTTCGACGAAACGGCGCTGGAGCCGCACCTGCGCATCAACCTGCGCCTGCTCGACCGCGACGGACGCAGCGTGCTGGCCGACTCGCGCGATCTCGATGCCCTGCGCGAACAGTTCGGCGCGCGAGCCGCTGCCGCGTTTGCCGCGCGTGCGGCGGAAGGCTTGGCGCAGTCGGGGCTGACCACGTTCCCGTCGACCCCGTTGCCGCTTGAGGTGCCCGGCGCCGGCGGCGTGCCCGCGTATCCGGCGCTGCACGACGATGGCGATTCGGTCTCAGTCCGCGTCCATGCGGACCACGCAGCCGCGCAGGCGACGCATCCGCGCGGCGTGCATCGTTTGTTACAGATCGCGCTCGCGGACAAACGCCGGCAGGCGATGAAGCAGCTGCCGGTCACGCCCAAGGCGGGCCTGCTGTACGCGGCGATCGAATCGCACGCGGCGCGCGCCAGTGCCGAGGCCCCCAAGGATCGCCTGCGCGCCGACCTGGTCGACGGCGCGTTCGCGGCGCTCGCGGTCGACCTCGACGGCATCCGCGACGCTGCCGCCTTCGACATGCGGCGCGAGGCGATCGGCAAGGCATTGTTCGGCGAGGCGATGGAGCGGTTGAAGCAGGCGGAAACGATCCTCGCGCTGGTCGCCGAGGCACGCTCCAAGCTGGACTCTCCGCTGATGGGCTGGGCGCGCGGCAACCTCGACGACATGCAGGCGCAGCTGGCCGCGCTCACCCCGCCGGGCTTCCTGCGCGACACGCCGGCCGAATTCCTGCGCGAAATCCCGCGCTACCTGCGCGCCCTGCACCTGCGTGGCGAGCGCGCGTTGCGCGATCCGGTGCGCGACCAGCAGCGGATGCTGGAGTTCACCCCGTTCGTGCACGCACTCGACGATGCGCGCGCGCAGGGCATCGATGGCGATGCCGGCTGGCAGGCCTTGCGCTGGGATCTCGAGGAACTTCGCGTCTCGCTGTTCGCGCAGGAACTGGGCGCGAAGGGCGGGGTGTCGGTCAAGAAGCTGGCGACGCGGCTGGCGCAGTTGCGCGGATAGCTGGCGCGCGGGCGCCCCTCCAGTAGCGCAGAGCGGGCGCTGCGTCGCGCCATACGCACGGCGCAAGCCTGGCCGGCACGATCTCCTTGCAAGCGCACTGCACCCGCGTCGTCACGGCCGCCATGCGTGCGCGATCGCGTGTCGATCGAACTGCCGCGCCGTGTCCTACTTCTCGCGCACCACCTTCGCGCGGGCGTTGTACCCCTCGATGGCCAGGTACCAGGCATTGCCGATCACCGCCGGGCTGATGCGCACGCCGGGGGTCGCCTTGCGCACGCCGGGCAGCGATGCGTCGTCCACCTGCCGCCAATGCTGGCCATTGTCCAGCACGTACACCCGCCCACGCTGGAAGCCGCGGAACTCGCCCGACAGGCGCGACACGACCGGCTCGGTACTGCCGAAGTTGAAGAACCCGCGGTTCTCGTCCTCGACCCTCTTCTTCGCGGTCTCGGCGGCCTTCGCGGTTTCGGTGACCAGCGTGCGGTTCAGCCACGCGTTGAGGTTGGCGAGCTGCTCGGGCGTGAGGCGGTCGAGACCGGCGGCGCGGAACTGCTCGGGGGTCATCTGCCGTTCGATGGGCGCCGGTTGCTGGGCGGGAGCGGTGCCGGCCGTGATGGCCAGCGCGAGCAGTGCGGCCGACATGACGTTGCGTCGCATGCGCATGGGCGGTCCTCGAGGGGGTTGGCGCTAGTGTAGGGCGCCCGCACCCGCACGCCTGCACATGCCCGCGACCGCCACCCGCGCCCCCGCAACCCGCGTCGACGATGCGTTGCGCGCGCTCGCGCCCGCGCTGCGCGATGCGTTGCGCGTGGCATGGGCGTCTCCCGCGACGTGGCAGGGCAGCGACGGGCGCGCGGTCATCGAATCGATGCTCGATGCACTGGCCCGTCTGGAGGCCGACGCCGACACCGTCCTGGCCGCGCTGCTGCATGCGATGCCCGCGCTGGAAGGCGTGCTGCGCGCGCAGGGCATCGCGGTGCCTGCATCGATCGCGCCGCTGGTGGACGGCCAGCGCGCGGCGCAGCAGGTCTGGGCGCTGCACGCCGAGCATCCCGGCGGGCCGCGCAGCGAAGGACTGCGGCGGCTGCTGCTGGCGATCGTGCGGGACCTTCGCGTGGTGCCGATCCTGCTGGCGTCGCAACTGGCACGCATGCAGCATGCGCAGGGCCTCGACGAGGCCGCGCGCACGCGGCTCGCACGGCTGACGCGCGACATCCACGCGCCGCTGGCCAACCGCCTGGGCATCTGGCAGCTGAAGTGGGAACTGGAGGACCTCGCGTTCCGCCACCTCGAGCCGGAGACCTACCAGTCCATCGCGCGGCTGCTCGACGGCACGCGCGGGGCGCGCGAGCGCTACATCGAGGCGGTGCGCGCGCAGCTGCAGGATGCGCTGGAAGCGCAGGGCATCCGCGCCGACGTGGCGGGGCGCCCCAAGCACATCTTCAGCATCCACCGGAAGATGCAGCGCAAGCACGTGCCGATCGGCGAGCTCTACGACCTGCGCGCGGTGCGGGTGCTGGTGGACGACGTCGCCGACTGCTACGCCGCGCTGGGCGTCGTGCATGCGCAGTGGACGCCGATCCCGAGCGAGTTCGACGACTACATCGCGCGGCCGAAGCGCAACGATTACCGCTCGCTGCACACCGCCGTGGTCGGCCCCGAGGGCAAGACCCTGGAGGTGCAGATCCGCACCCACGCCATGCACCGGGCCAACGAGCTCGGCGTCGCGGCGCACTGGAAGTACAAGGAGGGCCCGGGCAGCCATGCCGATGCCGCATTCGAGAAGCGCGTGGCGTGGATGCGCGCGCTGCTGGACGGGGAGGCCGAGGGCGAGGCGCTGGCGGGCGGGCTCGAGATCGAGTTGGTCGAAGACCGGGTGTACGTGCTGACCCCGAAGGGCGAGGTCATCGACCTGCCGGCCGGCGCCACGCCGCTGGATTTCGCCTACCACGTGCATACCGAGGTCGGGCATCGCTGCCGCGGCGCGAAGGTGGGCGGGCGCATCGTGCCGCTGGACCACGTGCTGCACAGCGGCGACCGCGTCGAGATCATGACCGCGAAGACCGGTGAGCCGCGGCGCGACTGGTTGGTCGCGTCCAACCGGTTCCTCGCCAGCAGCCGCTCGCGCGAGAAGGTGCGCAACTGGTTCCACAAGCTCGACCGCGCCCGCAACGAGGTGGCCGGACGCGAACTGCTCGAGAAGGAGCTGCGCCGCATGGGCCTGCTGCATGCCGACCTCGCGCCGGCGCGCGCCAAGTTCAACGCGGCCAGCGACGTCGACCTGCACGTGCACGTGGCGCTGGGCGACATCGGGCCGCACCAGGTCGCGCGCGCGCTGGCCGACGCGCAACGTCCCGTCGCCGCGGCGGCCCCCGTGCAGGCCCCGGTCGCGCGGCGGTCGCGACCCGCCGATGCACGCGGGTTCACCGTGCAGGGCGTCGGCAACCTGCTCGTGCAGATGGCGCGCTGCTGCCAGCCGGTGCCGGGCGAGGCGATCGCTGGCTACGTCACCCGCGGCCGCGGGGTCAGCGTGCACCGCGCCGACTGCGCGACCTTCGCGCGGCTGTCCGTCGCGCAGCCCGACCGGGTGCTGGCGGTCGACTGGGGCGGCGCCGGCGGCGTGCAGGAGGTGGACGTGGAGGTGGTGGGCATCGACCGCCGCCACCTGCTCAAGGACCTGACCGACCTGATGGCGCAGGCCGACGCGCACGTGGCGGCGATGCACAGCCAGCCCGACCGCACCGGCCGGGTGCGCGTGCGCCTGCGGTTGCGGGTGGCCGACGCGGCGCGGCTGGCGATGCTGCTGGACCGCCTGCGCGCGCTGCCGGGCGTGGAGCGCGCGCGCAGGCCCTGAGCGCACGTTCGCGCGTGGCCTCTAAGCTGCGCGCGATGCCGCCACGCCAGCCCGCCGCCCGCCCGCGCTCCGCCTTCGCGGCGCTGCGCGCGCGCGTGCGCAACCGCGATCGCTGGGCGAGCGTGGCGGTGGCGCTGGCGATCGCGACGCTCGCCGCCGTGATCTGGCTGCGCCGCCCGCTGGCCGACTGGCTGTGGCCGGACACGCGCATCCAGCAGTTGCGCGAGGAGGCCGAGCACGCACTGCGCGACGGACGCCTGTCGGCGCCCAACGGCCGCGGCGCGCGCGAACTGTTCGAGGCCGCGATCGCGCTCGATCCCGACCGCCCGGAGGCGCGCGCCGGGCTGGCGCGCGTCGGCCAGGCCGCGCTGGCCGAAGCCGAACGCGCGATCGACGCGGGCCGCTTCGCGCATGCACGCCGGCACCTCGAGCTCGCGGTGGCGCTGTCGATGCCGCGCGCGCGCACCGATGCCGCGTTCGCGGCATTGCGCGCGCGCGAGGCCGCGCTTGCCGACCTGCCGCGGCTCCTGCGTGCCGCCGACGCCGCGCGCGGCGCGGGCGACCTCGAGGCGGCCGCGCGCCTGTACGCGCAGGTGGTCACGCTGTCGCCGCGCGACGTGCGCGCGCTGGAGGGACGCGAGGACGCGTTGTCGGCCCTGCTTGTGCGTGGCCGCGCGGACATCGACGCCGGGCGGGCGGAGGCGGGCATGCGCGCGCTGGCCGCGGTGCAGGCGGTGGACCCCGGGCACGTCGAACTCACCGAGGCGCTGGCCGCCATCGCCCCGGCGCGCGAGGCCGCGCTGCGGCGCGCCGATCGCGCGCTGCGCGCAGGCCGGCTCGACACCGCGGCCGCGCAGTTCGCGACCGCCGGGGCGCTGGGCGCGGACGCGGCGACGCTGCGCGACGGCCG